>VFQQ010000098.1_pt1 | contig 227957 bp, 182 predicted proteins | sample 3512341 | NCBI WGS metagenome assembly VFQQ01 (sample SAMN10412373, study PRJNA504923) | tailings metagenome | isolation source: Relicate 2 Philex TSF1 revegetated site | place: Philippines: Tuba, Benguet | collected 2017-08-29 | reverse complement strand
TACATACCCCCACAGTGGACTTGCACCACCTAGTTGATTGCCATGCACGGCACACGCATAAAAGCCCATTGGCATATGCCAATGGGCTTTTTTTAGAAATATCCAGCCTTACTTTTTACGGACCATTGGGACAATGAACGCCCCTAAACTTGTTAGCAGCAATAAAATACTTGCAGCTAAACTTACTTTTTCTCCCAGAACATAGGTATCTGGCTCAAAGCGGAATTCAATTTGGTGTTCACCCGCAGGAATGACCAAAGCGCGGAATAAATAATCGACCCTAAAATGCGGCACTTCCTTACCATCAATAAAGGCTTTCCATCCTTTTTCGTAATACACTTCAGAGAATACGGCCAGCTGTTCGCTCCTCGCATTAAAACGGTACGTAAGCTTTTCTGGATGATAAGAGGTGAGCGAAATGTTCGCCAGGCTGTCGGGGGTGAACGACTTTCCTTCGACAAAAGAAGCAAAGCGTTGGTCTACAACAGCTGTTTGTCGAAGCGAAACCATTGGGCTACCCATGGTGTCTATTTCGGTACGGGCATCGGGAACAAGTAAAACATTGCTTACGAGCCAGGCATTGCCATAGGCATCAGGATTAAACTGAGGGACAAGCCCCACTCCTTCTTGGTTGGTGATAATGTAGCGGGTATTAAAGGCATTGATCACGTTCATATTCCCTGTTTCGAGCCACTGAACCTTTACATCTTCGTAGCGGCTCAACTTCGCGGCGTGGTAACCACCTAGCGACTTGTGGAAGTAGCCGGCTCGGTTTTCGTTGAACGGATTTCGATTTCCCAAATCGTAAACACGGTAGTGGAGCGTAGTGTCTTGCAATATTTGCAAATCTGCAGGGGTAGCTTCAAAGGGCTGCTCCACCAAACGCTTGTTTACAAAATCTTCTTCGTTGAGGTAACGCTTGTTAGTAGCCCATAAATCCAAAGTATTTGCTACCAAGAAGAGCATTACCATGCGCTGTATGCTCAGCTTTCCTTGTAGGTGGTACCAAATAGCTCCAAAGCCCAATGCAACCAGCAATAGTGATTTGACGGCATCATTACGCAACATGGTCGCGCGGTCTTCCATCAAGGCATCTGCGAGTCCCGGGAAATTACTGAAATTGGCATCTACAGGTGCTGAAAAATCGAAAAACATTCCAGGCGCGAGCACAAAGAGGGCACAAAATCCGCCAACCAAGGTGCCAGCATAAATAAGTCCCTTTTTGAGCTTTTCCTTATCAATTTCGCCAGCTTCCAGCCGCTTGAGCAAAATCATGGCCAGCAGCGGAAAAGCCACGCTGGCAATCACCAAGCTCATAGCTACTGCCCTAAACTTGTTGTAATAGGGCACGTAGTTGAAAAAGATATCGGTAACCAGTTCAAAATTCTTACCCCAGCTAAGCACAATAGACAGCAAGGCCACACTACCTAACCACCACTTAGCCGGACCTTCAAGTACAAACAGCGCCAATACAAACAAAAACACAATCAATGCTCCAAAATAGGTTGGCCCTGCCACACCAGGCTGATCGCCGAAATAGGTGGGCGCTTGTTTCACGAACGATTGTACTTGGACACGAGGTACTCCACCACTACTGAGCACTTCAAAAGTCTTGCTGCCCTCGCCAATATTGCTGCCTGAGGCTCCTCCATGGAAATTGGGGATGAGAATGGTAAAGCTTTCGGCAATGCCATTGCTCCAGCGGAGTGCGTACTCTTTGTCGAGCCCATTCGCACCACTTTCACCAGCCGCGCGGAGCTCAGACCCTCCTCTCATGGTTTCTTTACTGTATTCGTTAGTTATACTGAAAGTTGTAAAATTCGCGCCTATCGCAAGAATCAAGGCCGCCACCGATAACCCAGAAGCTTGAATAAAAAGCCCAATTTGCTTTTTGCGCAACAAATCTATTCCCTTTACCACCACATATAGGCCTATCATCATACCCAAATAATAGGTGATTTGGTAGTGATATGCATAAAACTGCAATGCCAGCATCAATGAGAGCAATGCAAAACCTGATAAAAGCTTGCCTCTGAACAACAAAATGAGTGCACCCAATACTGGAGGCATAAAGCCTATGGCAATGGCCTTGGTAATGTGTCCAGCATCAATGATAATGAGGTTGTACGTCGAAAAGCCGAAAGCGAACGCGCCCAATAAACCCTGCCAATGCGAGAAACCTAAGAGCACCATCAATAGGTAAAAACCAAGAAAATAAAGCAAAAGCAAATTCGCTGGATTAGGCAACCACTTGTAAACAATTACCCCCACTTTGGAGATCCACATATTGGGTACATCCATGGCAATAGAGTAGGAAGGCATACCAGCAAATAAGGCATTGGTCCAAAGTGGATACCTTCCCTCCTTTTCCTTGTATTCATTCAGTTCTCGCGACATACCTGCAACTTGCGTCATGTCTTCCATGCGCAAACTTTTGCCCGTAAGAACCGGGCTGTTGTAGATGATGGCAGCCGCCAACATGATCAAAATGACCCACAAATGTGGCAACCAATTTTTAAAGTTAATTCCCATGTTTATAATGGTTTAGCGTATTTCTTCGTAATCAACGTATTCGCCATCATCGGCTGATGTAGGCTTGTTCTTTTGAGGTTTGCCCGACACGAAAACAGAACCCTCAGGCCGGCGTGGGCCAGCTTGTTGACGGGCTTGTTGTTCTTGCAGGCTTCTAAAAACTGTTTTGACAATGGTAGGCAAGAACAGGCGCAAGAGCAAGCGCACCGCCATGACCACCAAAATAAAAATGATTAAAAACTTGAGCATGGCCAAAAATAGGCATTTCAACTCGCAGGGAGTATCAATTTAACCTGATTTGTGTACTGCCTACAAAAGCTGTGTTGGAATAAATCTCCACGGTGTATACCCCGCCTTTGAGATCCAAATCGTCGAGCTCCAGTGCAATGCGATTTATTTTATCGGCATTAAGTGCTGGCTCAACAATGAACGACGGGATAAGTTCCACGGTATTGCCATTTAGGCGGACATTGGCCTTTTGATTTTTTAGCAAATTATAAACTGCTCCAGCCTCGTCGGAAAGTACCACATAGTAGGTTTCCGACTTGAGTTTGAGGTAGTCGTTGCGGTCGATGGGCTCAAAGCTCACCACCATTTTCCGCATGCGACGGGCCAAGGAGGTTATTTTATCGCCCCGCATGGCATCTACCCTAAATGCCCTGCCTACACCTTTGTGTATGGTAAGTCGATCGTACTCAAGGCGCATTTGCTGCTGCTCAGCTTGCAAATCCTCCAAAAAACGCGCCACCTGCTGGTTTCTTTTGATTAATTCGTCAATGCTCTTGGTCAAGCTTTTTACTTGCTCATCGAGCTGCTTGTTGTTGGTTTTGAGCCCCCCGAGCTCTTGCTTGACCTTACCCAACTCCTCATTGTCACGAGCCAAGTTGTCAATAGTCAGGTCTTTTTCGCGTATTTTCAATTCGGCACGATCGAGATAGGTGTTTAATCGTTCGTTAGCTGCATCAATGCGACTGAACTCCTTCTGTAAAAAATGAAGGTCGCGATCGGTTTCGAGTTTTTCGGCCACCGTGCGTTCTTGCTCCAACTTGGTTTTTTCAAGATTTTGACGCAATTGCTCCCGGTTAAGGAAAAGCATGAAGAATCCCAGTATAGACGATACTGAAAACACAACCACACCCGCTACCAGGCCTGCGAAAATTTTAGAACGTTTGGAATAGTTCATTTAGAGCTGCATAGAAGATTTAAAGAAACAGACTATCTGGCTTATTTACAAGCATATGACAGCTAAAGCCAGAAATTTTGTGATTGGGCATGGTATTTTAGGCAGCTTTTAGAAATACAGTGAAGGTAGTTCCCTTTCCTACTACAGATTGCACGGCCACCTCGCCTTCATGTAAGCGCACAATACGCTCCACCAACGAGAGGCCAATGCCGTGACCGCTTATTTCTTGGGCATTGCTGCTGCGGTAAAAAGGTTGAAACACTTGCTCCAGTTCTTCTGGGGGAATGCCAATGCCGTAATCTCTAACCTTAACCTCAATGCCACCGTCGCGCAATCGTAAATCAGCAAAAACCTCGTGATTCGAGCTGTACTTTACACCATTGTCCAATAAATTTTGGAAGACCGTAATGAGCAGCTGCTCGTTGCCCAAGACCTGCAATGCTTCGGCATTTTCAATTGCCTCGTCAATAGTAATATGCACCAATGCCGTAGCATTGCGGGCCTGGATGGCAGCTTGACTTTGCCACAAAACATCTACCAGCGAAACCGGCCTGAACAAACGAGCAGTGTATGCCGAGTCGGCTTGTGCCAACATCAACAATCGATTGGAAATGTGGGTGAGGCGCCTGATATCTTCCAGCACGCTTTGAACGCCTTCTTTATAAGCGGTTAAATCACGTTTCTTCAGAAGCAAGACCTCCAACTGGCCCTGCATGGCAGTTAGCGGAGTGCGTAATTCATGCGATGCATTGGCCACAAAGTTGCGCTGCATGGCTAAGCTCGATTCAATCCTATCGAGCATGCTGTTGAACGTTGCCGCAAGTTGACTGAGTTCGTCTTGACTCCCTCGGTCCTCGAGTCGTTCGTGTAAATTCACAAAGGTGATTTTCGACACCTTTTGCATGATGTTGCTAATGGGACGAAGGGCTTGCCCAGCATAAGCCCAGGCCAGCAAAGAAACCGCTAAAAGACTCAGCAAGAATACAGCAATCAAAATACGGCGCAGATACATTAGCTGCATGAATCCGGCATCATCGCGGGCGGCACAAAAAACCACCAGGCGGTTGTACCGGTCGGCAAATAACAAGCCAGCCAATTCATAGGCGCCTTGCTCAAAACGTTGTTCCTGATTCAGGCGAACCTCATCGAGCATGCTTTCAGAAATCTGCAATCCGCTGTCGGTCGAGCAATACAACAGCTCGTTTTTGTAATTGTAAATAAAAATTTGTTCGCCAACCAACTCGTTTGCCCCCAAAGCGCGCAATTCTTGCAAGCGTTCGGGTTCGAGCCCCTCTACCTCCATCATCAGTACGGTACGGTTCATGGCGGCGGCCTTGAGCTGTTCGTAAAAGCGACTTTGCCGGTAATCGGAAGAAATAAAGTAAATGGCCATTGAAGCCAGCAACTGAATGAGGGCCACAATGCCCACAAATTGTAACGTAAGCCGACCTCTGATTTGCATCAGGCATCAATCATATAGCCCATGCCAATCAAGGTTTGGATGAGCTTGGTTTCATGATCCTTATCGATTTTTTTCCGCAAGAAATTCACATACACATCTACCACATTGGTACCCGTGTCGAAATGAATGTCCCACACATCGGCCGCTATCTGCTGGCGCGAAACCACCTTGCCTTTGTGTTGCATGAGATAACTGAGCAGGGCGTACTCTTTAGCGGTGAGTGATATGGGTTGGCCTGCACGTATGGCGACTTTCTTGTCGGTATCGATTTCCAAATCGCCTGCCACCAATTTGGGCTCCATGGCGGCTGGATTGGCACGGCGCACCAAGGCTTTTATACGAGCCAAAAGCTCGCTGAACTCAAATGGCTTCACCAAATAGTCGTCGGCACCCGACTCAAAGCCAGCCAACTTATCTTCGCTGGTTCCCAAGGCAGTTAACATCAAAATGGGCAGGCGCGGCTGGCCTTTGCGCAATGCAGTGCACACTTCACGGCCGTTCATGCCGGGGAGCAGCAGATCTAGCACCAACAAATCAAAGCGTTTTTCTTCGGCCAAACGTTTACCATTGAGGCCATCGAAAGCAACTTCTACTTGGTAACCCGCTTCTTCGAGGCCCTGGCGGATGAATGCTGCTACTTTTTGCTCGTCTTCTACAACCAGGATTTTCATGATTTTATCGGCTTAAGTACATCGACTTCCGCTTATATAACTCGCGGAAATAGGGGTCCTTCAGGTCTTTGATAAAGCGGATGGCCTCGCCGGTCGACTTCATCTCAGGGCCCAATTCCTTGTTTACATTCGGAAACTTCTCGAAAGAAAACACAGGTTCTTTAATTGCCCAACCCTCTAATCGTTTTTTAATGTCGAAATCCTTCAGTTTGTGGGTGCCCAACATCACTTTGGTGGCCATATTCACGAACGGAACATCGTAGGCTTTGGCCAAAAATGGCACTGTACGTGAAGCGCGAGGATTGGCCTCAATCACATAAACCATCTCGTTTTTGATGGCAAATTGCACGTTCATCAATCCTCTGATATTGAGCGCATGTGCCAATTTTTTGGTGTACTCTTCCATTTGGGTTACTACCAAAGGCGAAAGCCCAAAAGGAGGAAGCACCGAATTCGAGTCGCCCGAGTGGATGCCGGCAGGCTCAATGTGTTCCATCACCCCGCATAGTACCACATCCTCGCCGTCGCAAATACAGTCGGTTTCGGCTTCCATGGCACGGTCGAGGAAGTGGTCGATGAGGATGCGGTTGCCCGGAATTTTCCGCAGCAAATCTACCACCGCATGCTCCAGCTCTTCTTCGTTGATCACAATGCTCATGCCCTGACCGCCTAACACATAACTCGGCCGCACCAGCACCGGATAACCTACTTCGCGGGCAATTTCGATGGCCTCCTCCGCGGTTTCTGCCACCCCATACTTGGGATAAGGAATGTCGAGCTCCTTGAGCAAATCGCTGAAGCGACCCCGGTCTTCGGCCAAATCCATGTTGCTGAAATCGGTACCTATGATTTTGATGCCTGCATTTTCGAGGTGCTCTGCCAACTTGAGCGCCGTTTGGCCACCCAACTGCACAATCACCCCTTCGGGCTGCTCATGCTCTACAATGTCGAGCAGGTGTTCCCAAAAAACAGGCTCGAAGTACAATTTATCGGCCATGTTAAAATCGGTACTCACCGTTTCGGGATTGCAGTTGATCATGATGGCTTCGTACCCCACCTCGCGGGCGGCCAACAACCCGTGTACACAGCTGTAATCGAACTCGATGCCCTGGCCAATGCGGTTGGGGCCCGAGCCGAGTACAATGATTTTCTTCTTGTCGCTTTTTACTGATTCGTTTTCACTGTCGTAGGCGCTGTAGTAATAGGGCGTTTGGGCTTCAAATTCGGCCGCGCAGGTGTCAACCAATTTCCAAACCCGGTTAAGGCCCAGCTCTTTGCGGCGGGCACGCACCATGGCTTCGGTAGTGCCTTCACCCAACACATGGGCTATTTGGGCATCGCAGAACCCATTTTTCTTGAGCTCCTCAAAAAGCCCTTTCGACAGTGAGTTGAGGGTGTATCTACGCAACTCCTGGGTCAAATCAACCAAGTGCTGAATTTGCTTGAGGAACCAGCGGTCGATGCGGGTGGCTTTCTGTACCGATTTTACGGGCACACCCAAGGCCAGGGCATCGTATACATGGAAAAGGCGATCCCAACTGGCGTTTTCGAGGCTGTGCATCAACTTGTCGAGGTTGCGCTCTTCTTTGCCGTCGGCACCAATGCCCAATCGGTTGATTTCTAAACTCTGACAGGCTTTCTGCAAGGCTTCGTTGAAACTGCGGCCAATGCCCATTACTTCGCCCACCGACTTCATTTGGAAACCAAGCGTACGGTCGGCACCCGGGAATTTATCGAAGTTCCACTTCGGAATTTTAACGATCACATAGTCGAGCGTGGGCTCAAAATAAGCCGAAGTGCTCATGGTGATTTGGTTGGGCAGTTCGTCGAGGTTGTAGCCAATAGCCAGCTTGGCGGCAATTTTGGCGATGGGATAACCGGTAGCCTTCGATGCCAGCGCCGATGACCGCGATACCCTGGGGTTGATTTCAATCGCAATCAGTTCTTCGGTTTCGGGATTCATGGCAAACTGCACATTACATCCTCCGGCGAAATTGCCAATGGCGCGCATCATTTTGATGGCCTGGTTGCGCATGTCTTGAAAAGCAGTATCGCTCAAGGTCATGGCAGGTGCCACCGTAATGCTGTCGCCCGTATGTATGCCCATGGGGTCGAAGTTTTCGATGGTACAAATGATGCATACATTGTCGTTGTTGTCGCGCAGCAACTCCAATTCGTATTCTTTCCAGCCCAATACGGCCTTGTCAATAAGCACCTCGTGGGTAGGCGAGGCCTGCAATCCCCGCATCAGCGCCTTCTCAAAATCTTCTTTGTGGCGAATCACCGCGCCGCCAGTACCGCCCAGGGTATACGACGGACGGATTACCAAAGGAAAGCCTATTTCTTCGGCCGCTTCCTTGCCCTCGAGGAAAGAATTGGCAATTTTTGAGGGCGCCACCGCCACGCCAATTTCACCCATCAACTTGCGGAATTCTTCGCGGTTTTCGGTGGTTTCGATGGCGGCAATGTCAACACCTATCATCCGCACCCCGTATTTCTCCCAAATGCCCAATTCGTCGGCCTCTTTACACAAATTGAGCGCCGTTTGGCCGCCCATGGTGGGTAATACGGCATCAATGCGGCGCTCTTGCAAAATCTGCTCAATCGATTCAACCGTGAGGGGGAGCAGGTACACATGGTCGGCGGTAACCCGGTCGGTCATGATGGTGGCCGGATTCGAGTTGATCAGCGCCACCTCTATGCCTTCCTGCTTCAGCGACCGGGCTGCTTGTGAGCCAGAATAGTCGAATTCGCAGGCCTGGCCAATGACAATGGGACCTGAACCTACAATGAGTACCGATTTGATGGAGTTGTCCCTGGGCATGGATAATTCGTTAGGATATGGTTTGGGGAGCGTTCAAAATTGTGCAAAGATAGGAAATCGGCGCATGGGAACGAAGACTTTTAAGGCTTCGGGGGACGCGCTTCAAGTCGTTCCAACCAGTTGTGTGCCTCCACCAATTCGATGTTGCCTTGAGGGTAGCTCAGCCGGTCGTTTTGGTTGAAAGTTACGATGGTACCCGTAGGGAGGCCAAAGTAGGCCATGGCCTCGAGCAAGCCATTCACTTCTCGGTCGAGGTTTTCGGGCGTTACTTCGTAGCAAACTTGTACCAATTGCTGGCATTGGCCCTGTTGCATCAGCACAAAGTCGCATTCATGCTTTTCCGAAAAGTAAAAGAGGTCGCTACTCAACCTACGCAAGGCCAAAAACACCAGGTTTTCGAGCTTCCTGCCCAGGTCCTCCTGCATGGAGCCACTGTTGGCTTGGACGATGCCCGGGTCAACAACGTATATTTTACGGGGATTAACCAGCTGCTTGCGCGTAGAGGGACTGTATTTGGGTAGGTAGAAGCACAAATATGCATCTTCGAGATAGCTCAAGTACTCGAGGAGGGTAGATTTTGATTTGAGCTCAATGAGGCTCATCAGGCGACTGGCGGTGAATAGCTTGCCAACGTTAGAAAGCAAGTACCAGGCGAGGCGTTGCAAGCTCTTCACGTCACGCAGGGCGTAGCGCACTGCTATGTCGCGCAGCAGTATGTCTTCGAGCAGGTGTTGCAATATTTCGTCGCGCTGGTATTTCACATACTCCGGAAAGCCGCCTTGATGGAGGTATTTGAGCAGGGTTTTTTCGCTGGCGACTTTCTTTTCAAAAGCCAAATACTCCCCAAATGAAAAGGGAAACAACTCGAACGAGATGTGGCGGCCGGTGAGTTTGGTGCCGAGCTCTTTGCTCAACAAGGAGGCATTGGAGCCTGTTATTACCACACGATAGCCCGTATCGAGCAAATGCCGTACGTAGCGCTCCCAATCTTCTACCACTTGTATTTCATCTAAAAACAGCGTTTTGCAACCCATTTCTGCCAACAATTCATCGAGCCGGCTGTAGTCGAATTTGTCGAAAGGATACAGCTTAGGGTCTTCAAAATTGAGGTAGTAACTGCCTTCGCCTGTGGTGCTCAAAAGCTGGTGAAGCAGGGTGCTTTTGCCGCTTCGGCGCACGCCGCTGATGATGAGCGCATGACTTTCGGGCAAAAAAAGCTGCTGATGAACGCGCCGCTCCAGTCCATGCGACTTGGTTTGCAGCTGTGAAAGCTGCGTTTTAAGTACGTTTTTTAGGGTAGACTTAAGCATTGTTAATCTTGTTTGTTACAAATGTACAAAATTGTTCGTTAATAATGGCTAATATTGTTGTTTACAAACCAACACATTTGTTTGTTTTCAAAAAGCAATATTGTTCGTTATAAACAAACAATATTGCTTGCAACAACCAAACACTTGGGCGAATGCTCTCATAATCTATTGAAATGTGCTTACCTAGGTTTATGGCCTGGAGGCCGCGCGTGAAGCGTAGCCACCCATTGGAAGCAAGCAGGGGTGCGGAGGAGTAAGTGTAATGAAGCTTGTTGCAATTACGAGTTGCCCATCTTCCAAGGAGGACGATAGGCTGCTACTTCATACCACCATCCTTTAGCATCAAAGCGGGAGCGTTTTGTTGCCTGTCGCACATTCGGCAAGGAAAGTTCAAAAAAAAAGCAGCGCCCGAGGGTGCTGCTTTTTAGAATTGGCTTAGCTTAAATGCGCTCGGGAGCCATGCCCCATTTTTCGGGCGAACGCCAGAGCGACGACAACATCAGTTCGCGCATGAAGATGAACTCTTTGGGCAGCTTGTCGTACATTTTGCCAAACAATTCGTCGTGGCTCAGCACTTCTTGCTTCCAGGTTTCACGATCTACATGCATGATGTTTTCGAACTGCTCTTGGCTGAAATCGAGTCCTTCCCAATTGATGTCTTGGTATCGAGGCATCCAACCTACAGGGCTTTCTACTGCACCGGTACGGCCTTGAACGCGACCAATGATCCACTCCAATACACGGGCGTTGTCGCCAAAGCCCGGCCAGAGGAAATTACCATCGGCATCTTTGCGGAACCAGTTCACCACAAAAATACGGGGAGGGTTGGGCAAATTGCGGCCAAACTGCAACCAATGGTTGAAATAATCGGCCATATGGTAGCCACAGAAAGGCAACATGGCGAATGGATCGCGACGTACCTTGCCAAGCTCGCCAAAAGCAGCGGCGGTCATTTCTGAGCCGATGGTGCTGGCAGCGTATACGCCAAAGTTCCAGTTCACCGACTGATACACCAACGGAACGGTGGTTGAACGGCGACCTCCAAAGATAAATGCGCTGATAGGCACACCTGCTGGGTTTTCCCAATTCTCATCGAGGCTGGGGCACTGCGAAGCAGGCGCGGTGAAACGTGCATTGGGGTGGGCTACGGGCTGACCGCTGTTGGGATCATGCACCTGGCCTTTCCAGTTGATAATGCCTTCGGGAGCTTGTTTACTCATGCCTTCCCACCAAATATCACCGTCGGGTGTTACGCCCACATTGGTGAAAATGGTGTTGGCCCTGATAGAAGCCATGGCATTGGGATTGGTTTTTTCGTTGGTACCCGGGGCCACACCAAAGTAGCCCGCTTCGGGGTTGATGGCATACAACTTACCGTCTTTGCCCGGCTTGATCCAAGCAATATCATCACCCACAGTGGTAATTTCCCAGCCCTTCATTTCTTTGGGTGGTATCAACATCGCAAAGTTGGTCTTGCCGCAAGCGCTAGGGAAAGCAGCGGCTACATAGGTTTTGTCGCCTTTGGGGCTCTTGGCGCCCAAAATGAGCATGTGTTCTGCCAACCAGTTCTCTTCTCGCGCCATGGCCGAAGCAATGCGCAAGGCGAAACATTTTTTGCCCAACAAAGCATTTCCGCCATAACCCGAGCCATAGCTTACGATGCTGCGCTCTTCGGGGTAATGCACAATGTATTTGGTGGTGGGGTTACAAGGCCATTTGGCGTCTTGCTGACCCGCCTGCAAAGGTGCGCCCACGGTGTGGAATGCCTTTACATAATCGCCGTTCGTACCCAGTTGGTCGAGGGCGGCTTTGCCCATGCGGGTCATGATTTTCATATTGGTCACCACGTATTCCGAGTCGGAAATTTCGACCCCGTACTGCGAAATATCACCTCCAATGGGGCCCATACAGAAAGGAATCACAAACATGGTGCGGCCTTTCATACAGCCATCGAGCAAGGGAGCAAGGGTTGCCTTCATTTCGTTGGGGTCCATCCAGTTGTTGGTCGGACCAGCATCTTCCATCCTGCGCGAGCAGATGTAAGTTCGGTCTTCTACACGGGCAACGTCGCTAGGATCGGAGAAGCAGGCGAAGCTATTCGGGCGCTTTTCGGCATTTAACCGGATGAAGGTCCCCGCCGCTACCAAGCGTTCACACATGAGTTGGTATTCGGCATCGGAGCCATCGCACCAGTACACCTGGTCGGGTTGGGCGATGGCTGCCATTTCGGCTACCCAAGCTTTGAGTTCAGCGTGCTTGACGCTGGCTGAGTAGTCGGCAGGAAGTTGAAGATTGGCTGACATAAGCAGTGTTCGTTTGAAATCCGACGCTAAGTTAGCCAAAATACCGCACGAAGTGGAGTTGGATATCCGTAATTAATGGGTTAAATTTTACGAAGGCCCTAAAATTCTCCTTGGAACGAGCGCGGATATTTCGTCATTCATAAGCGGGAAACCACCCTCGTCCACCTACACTCAGACCAAGCATGCATGGCATGCGCCTAGCTTTCTGAAAAGCAAGCTACCTCCACGCCTCCTTAATGCCTATTTTTGCAACATCATGCAAAAAGCCCTTCTGCAGCAGGCCTGGGAACTTCTGTGCACCGCACGGGCCATGGCCGATATCTACGACGAAAACCGACCCATCACCAAATACGTGCACTCTACCAGCAAGGGGCATGAAGCCATCCAAATGGCTGCAGGATTGCTTTTGCAGCCCTGCGATTTTGCGAGTTTGTACTACCGCGACGAGTCGGTGCTGCTGGCCATGGGCTTTCGGCCGTACGAACTCATGCTGCAGTTGCTGGCCAAGGCCGACGACCCTTTTTCGGGTGGCCGTACTTACTATGCGCACCCTTCGGTGAAGCGCGCTGGCATGCCCACTATTCCGCATCAAAGCAGCGCCACCGGCATGCAGGCCATTCCGGCTACGGGCATGGCCCAAGGCGTGGCTTATTTAGAAAAACAAGGCTTGCACACAGGCAATGAGAAACCGCTGGTGTTGTGTTCGCTGGGCGATGGCTCGGTAACCGAAGGCGAAGTGGCCGAAGCTTTTCAGATGGCTGTGCTGCACCAAATGCCCATAGTGTACTTGGTGCAAGACAACGATTGGGGTATCAGCGCCACTGGCAAAGAAATGCGCGCCATGGACGCCTATGAATACGCAGCTGGTTTCAAAGGCTTGAAGCGCAAACAAGTAGACGGTACCGATTTCGTGAAATCGTACAAAGCCCTCGAAGAAGCCTTTGCCTATGTACGCGAAAAACGGGCACCCATCTTGGTGCATGCTACCGTGCCACTGTTGGGGCACCATACCTCGGGCGTGCGTCGCGAGTGGTACCGCTCGGCCGACGACCTCGACAAACACAGCCGCAAAGACCCCTACCAAAAACTCCGCAAAACCCTGCTCGACGAAGGTTTTTGGGAGGAAGAACTCGACAAAATGGAGGCAGAAATGCGCGCCAAAGTAGCTGCCGATTTTGAAGCAGCTGTAGCGGCACCTATTCCTGCCGACGAAACACTCTTCTTGCACGAATTTGCGCCTACTCCCATCACTGCCGAACAAGGCGAACGCCAGCCTGCCGGCCGCGAAAAAGTAGTGATGGTAGATGCCGCCTTGCATGCGGTGGAGGAAATTTTGCGCAAGCATCCCGAAGCCTTGTTTTACGGACAGGATGTGGGCCGCACCCTCGGTGGGGTTTTCCGCGAAGCAGCCACCCTGGCCGATAAATTTGGGGATGAACGTGTTTTTAATACGCCCATTCAAGAAGCTTACCTGGTAGGCAGCACGGCGGGTATGTCGGCCGTGGGCACCAAGCCCATTGTTGAAATTCAGTTTGCCGATTATATCTGGACCGGCGTCAATCAGTTGGTGGTAGAACTCAGCAAGAGCTGCTACTTGAGCAACGGGCAATTTCCGGTGCAAAGCCTCATCCGCGTGCCGTGCGGCGCTTACGGCGGGGGCGGACCTTACCACAGCGGTTGCATTGAGTCGGCCATTTTGAGTGTTCGCGGCATCAAGGTGGTGTACCCCAGCAACGCAGCCGATATGAAAGGCTTGATGAAGGCAGCCTTTTACGACCCCAATCCCGTGGTAATGTTTGAGCACAAAGGACTGTATTGGAGCAAGGTGCCAGGTACCGAAGGCGCCAAAACCGTGGAGCCCGATGAAGATTACATCGTACCGCTGGGCAAAGGCCGTGTGGTGCAAGAAGCCATGCCGCACAAAATCGAAAATGGTGAAAGTTGCGTGGTGATTACTTACGGCATGGGGGTTTATTGGGCTTTGAACGCTGCTAAACACTTCCCTGGTTCGGTAGAAATCATCGATTTGCGCACCCTCAATCCGGTGGATGAGGAGCTTTGTCGCGCCGCCGTTGAACGCCACGGCAAAGCCTTGGTGCTTACCGAAGAACAGCTGCAGAACAGCTTTGCCGAAGCCCTGGCACACCGACTCACCAAGGCTTGCTTCCGCTATCTCGATGCGCCAGTAGACGCCATGGGTGCCGAAAATTTGCCGGCCATTCCGCTCAACGACCGCCTCGAGCAAGTGATGTTGCCCACGGCCGAAAAGGTTCAGGTGCGCTTGGATACGCTTTTGCACAGCTAGCTTTTGGTGTTTTGGGTGGTGTTTGTTAGTTTAGCTGACCAACACACACCTATGAAATCAATTTTATCGGGCCTCTTGATGGCCATTTGCGCGCTTGCTTCGGCCCAAAACCCGCAGGTAAGCAACCTCCAGTTTACACGCCAAACCGCCGATACCACCCAAGTAAGTTTGCAATTTTCACTGGCCCATCCTGCCAGTTTGCCTTGCGAAGTATGGTTGCGTTATTCGGTTGATGGCGGGCGGAGTTACAAAAATGTGCCCGGTGCAACAGGCGATTTGGGTTTTCCCGTATCGGCCGGCAGCCGCAACATCCAATTCAATACCGCCCAACTGCAAGGCGTAGGAGCTTTGCCCGTGAAATTCAGGATAGTGGCCAGCGATCGACAAGTGGTTGACATTGCCCAGCTGGTGGCGCAGGTCGACACCAACCGCCTCAAACAAGACGTACGCAACATCGCCATTCCGCGCAATTACAACGCCCAAACACAAACGCTGGCCAGGGTGAGAGACAGCATCCAAACCCGTTTGGCGCAAAACAACCTCCCCACCTACAGGCACGAGTTCATGTTCAACAACTTTTTGTGCGGCAATGTGGTGGCAAGGCAGTCGGGACACCTGCGCGACACCTCCGTTTGGGTCATCGATGCGCATTTCGACGGGGTGAGCAACTCGCCGGGAGCCGACGACAATGCTTCGGGCGTGGCGGGAATGCTGGAAGCGGCGCGCATCCTCAGCCAATACGAATTTGAAGAAAGCCTGCAATTCATTGGCTTCGATGTGGAAGAAGAAGGCTTGGTGGGCAGCAACCGCTATACCCTCAATGCCATACCGGCGGGCGACCGCATCAAGGGGGTTTTCAATTTTGAGATGATTGGCTATTACGATACGGCTGCTAACAGCCAACAGTTGCCTGCAGGCTTCAACCAGCTTTTTCCGGCACTGTACAATCAAATTCAAGCCGAGGGTTTCAGGGGCGATTTTCTCACCAATGTGGGAAATGCAGCCTCCTTGCCTCTCACAGCCATTTTCGATTCGGCCGCGGCCCGCTACGTTCCAACCTTGAAAGTGCGTTCGCTCAATGTGCCCGGTAATGGCAGTATTGCGCCCGATTTGCGCCGCAGCGACCATGCCAGCTTTTGGGACCGGGGCTACCAAGCCCTCATGCTCACCGATGGAGCCAATTTCCGCAACAGCCGCTACCATACCCCGGCCGACAGTGCTGCCACCCTCAATTACCGCTTCATGCAGCAAGTAGTGCAAGCTACAGTGGCCGCTGCAGCTACGGCTGCCAAGCCCATGCGAGCTGGCAAGGCCGATGCCACCTATGGATTTGCACTGGCGGTTGACGGACATGCCCAACATGCCGATTGCGAAATGCGCCTGCTTCCCAATCCGAACAACGGGCGTTTTGTGCTGCAAATAGCTGGTTGTGCGGTTCCCTATGGTCCGGCCAGTTTGCGCGTGTTCAGCCTCGATGGCAGGCAGCATTACGAAAGCTGGCTAGAACCCGCCACCGAACACCGCATAGAGCTCAACTTGCCTTTGACTGCCGGCACCTATTTGGTGGTTACCGACAATGGGCACGAGAGTTATACGCAGAAATTGCTGGTGCGCTGAGCTAGAGTTTTTCGTCGTGCTGGCTCAAATCGAGGCCCAGTAGCTCGTCTTCGGCGGTTACCCGCAGCGGCACCAACAGGGCGGTGATTTTGAATAGCAGCCAGGCGCCTCCCAGCGAAAAAGCAGCAGCTATGGCCAATCCTTTGATGTGGGCAATGAAGGTGGCGGTTTCGCCATGCACCAATCCCACCTCGCGGGCAAACACTGCGGTGAGTAACATGCCCACAATGCCGCCCAAGCCGTGGCACGGAAATACATCCAAGGTATCGTCGAGGCGCGATTTGTTTTTGATGCCTACCGCCAAATTGCTTACGATGGCGGCAAAAGCACCAATGAAGATAGACGGACCGACATCTACAAAACCCGCCGCAGGGGTAATGGCCACCAAACCTACAACAGCACCAATACAAGCCCCCATGGCGCTTACCTTGATGCCGCGGATGGCATCGAAAAAGATCCAGGCCAACATGGCCGCGGCCGAAGCGGTATTGGTAGTGGCAAAGGCGCGTACCGCAACCGTGTCGGCAGCCAGGGCCGAGCCGGCATTAAAGCCAAACCAGCCGAACCACAACATGCCGGTGCCCAAAAGTACATAGGTGATGCGGGCCGGTTGGTGACCATTTTCGTCCTTGTGCCGGCGTGGGCCCAGCAAGCGAGCGCCTACCAAGGCCGCAAAGCCGGCCGACATATGCACCACCGTTCCCCCAGCAAAATCGAGGATGCCCATTTTGTAAAAAATACCGTCGGGGTGCCAGGTCCAGTGTGCCAAAGGCGCATAAATGAGCAAACTGAACAGCACCATAAACACCAAATAAGCCGAAAAACGCACCCGCTCGGCCAAGCTTCCGGTGATGAGGGCAGGGGTAATGATGGCAAACTTCAGCTGGAAGAGTGCAAACAGCAGCAAGGGCAAGCCTGCACCAATGCGTTCATGGGCTTGCAAGCCAACCCCTTTGAAAAAGAAGAAGGTGCGGGGGTCGCCAATGAGGCCGCCCAAACTATCGCCAAAGGCCAAACTGAAACCTACCACCACCCAAAGCAGGCTAATGACCCCCAGGGCGATGAAGCTTTGCAGCATGGTACTGATGACGTTTTTTTTGCTCACCATGCCGCCGTAAAAAAACGACAAGCCAGGAGTCATCAGTAGTACGAGGCCGGTAGCTGTAAGCATCCAGGCCAGGTTGGCGGCGTCGAAGGAAGCATCGGGGGCGGGTGTAGGGGTTTGAGCGGCAAATAGCCCACCCAGTGAGATGCCGAGCAAGAGCAAAAAGGGCAAGGCCCAGCGGCTGTTAGTCAATGTTTTCATGAGGCATTTGGTTGTTCAAACTTAAAATATTGGGTCGAAATGGCCAAAAAACCGCAACGAATTGACAATAATGTGTAGATATCGCATTTATTTGGTGCTGGGAATGCGATCGCCGAAATATGTGCGCAGAAAACAGCTTCTTTTCTGTCTTTTTACCTAAAGCTTTGGCCGCAAAGCACTTTGGAAAATGCACTATAATCACTTTCTTTGTGCCGCTGTGGATTGATTTGTATCGATTGCAACCACGTTAAAAAAAGTGCTAAAGGTCGCCTTGCTTTGGGTGCAGCGCTTTCGGTTCGGTCAACCACCATTCACCCTTAATCAAAGAAAACGCATGTCGTATTTTTTCACCTCTGAATCGGTTTCGGAAGGGCATCCCGACAAAGTTGCCGACCAAATTTCTGATGCCCTCCTCGATGCATTTTTGGCGCAAGACCCCAACTCGAAAGTAGCTTGCGAAACCTTGGTAACAACCGGACTTACCGTTTTAAGCGGCGAAGTAAAAACCGATGGTTATGTAGACGTTCAAAAAGTAGCCCGCGAAACCATTCGCCGCATTGGCTATACCAAGTCGGAATACATGTTCGACGCCGATAGCTGCGGGGTGATTTCAGCCATCCACGAGCAGTCGCCCGACATCAACCAAGGGGTTGAAAAAGCCAAGCCCGAAGAACAGGGTGCTGGCGACCAAGGCATGATGTTCGGTTATGCCACCAACGAAACCGATACCTACATGCCTTTGGCCCTCGAGTTGAGCCATTTGCTGCTTCGCGAATTGGCTGCCATCCGCAAAGAAGGCAAGGTGATGAAGTACCTCCGCCCCGATGCCAAAAGCCAGGTGACCATTCGCTACAGCGAAAAGCACAAGCCAGAGGCCATCGACGCCATCGTTATTTCTACCCAGCACGACGATTTTGTGAATACGGGCAATGCCAAGGCCGACCAAAAGGCCATGCAAGACCGCATTACGGCTGATATCCACAAATTCCTCTTGCCGCGCATTAAAAAATTGGTACCAGCACGCGTACGCAAGCTGTTTACGGCCGACATCAAGTTCCACATCAACCCTACCGGTAATTTCGTAATCGGTGGTCCCCATGGCGATACCGGTTTAACCGGCCGCAAAATCATCGTAGATACTTACGGTGGCAAGGGTGCCCACGGCGGTGGTGCTTTTTCGGGCAAAGATCCTTCGAAGGTTGACCGTTCGGCAGCGTATGCTACCCGCCACATTGCCAAAAACCTGGTGGCTGCAGGTGTAGCCGATCAAGTATTGGTGCAAGTAGCTTATGCCATTGGTGTAGCCGAGCCAGTAGGTTTATACGTAAACACCTATGGTACTGCCAAGGTGAAAGATGCCGAGGGCCGCAAATTGAGCGACAGTGTGATTGCCGAAAAAATTGCAGGTTTGTTCGATATGCGTCCGGGCATGCTCATCAAGCGCTTGGGCTTGTTGAACCCCATCTACAGCGAAACCGCTGCTTACGGTCATATGGGTCGTGATTCACAGAAAATCAAAAAGACCATCAGCTGGGGCAGCCGCGCTAGCGACAGCAAAACCGTGGAAGTAGAGCTCTTCACTTGGGAGAAACTCGACATGGTAGAGCCAGTGAAAAAGGCCTTCGGTTTGTAAAACCAAGGAGAAAGCAAAAAAGCCGTTCTGAGATGTTCAGAACGGCTTTTTGCGTTTTAGGCCAGGGGTGATGGAGCAGGTGCCTGCCCGAGAGGAGGGTAAAACAAGGAAGACATAGAGGCCACAGAGGAATGTCGCTTGCCATTTGGTTTGTTTTATGGGCATTGATTGCCAACCACCCAAGCAAACCTCAAAAATTTAAATCCTTGTAAGGGTCAACCTTGAGCAGCACCTTTGGCAGTTAGCCGTTAATCCCTAAACGACTTCACTCCCTCAACGATGTAGTTCAACGTTTCTTCGTTGAGCTCGCTGTGCATGGGCAATGAAAATACACTGCGGCAGAGCTTTTCGGTGACTGGGTAATGCCCTTCTTGCTGGTAGGCCTTTTGCTCATGCAGCGGAACCGGATAATAAATCATGCAGGGAATGCCCTTGCTGGCCAAGTGATCACGCAAGGCCTGCCTATCTATACCTTCGGCCAATTGCAGGGTGTACTGGTGGAAAACATGGTTGCTGTATGGGGCAATGTGTGGGGTAGTAAGCCACTCGGTGCCGGCAAATGCAGCGCTGTAGTAATCGGCGGCCCAGCGGCGACTTTGGTTGTAGCGGTCGAGGTGCGGCAATTTGGCATTCAATACCACCGCCTGCATGCTGTCGAGGCGTGAGTTTACGCCTACTTCATCGTGGTAATACTGTACACTTTGACCGTGGTTGGCAATCATGCGGATTTTTTGGGCCAAAGCCACATCTTTGGTAAACAAGGCTCCGCCATCGCCATAACAACCCAAATTTTTGCTGGGGAAAAAGCTGGTGCAACCGATGGTGCCCATGGTGCCTGCTTTGGCTTGCCTTCCATCGGCAAAGGTGTAAGTGGCACCTATGGCTTGGGCTGTATCTTCAATCACATAAAGGTTGTGCTTGGAGGCCAGCTCTAATAAGGGCTCCATATGGGCGCATTGCCCGAACAAGTGCACCGGCACAATGGCTTTGGTACGTGGCGTAATAGCGGCAGCCACTTGCTCGGCATTGATATTAAAAGTGAGTGGATCCACATCTACCAAAACGGGCTTGAGCTTGAGCAGGGCAATGACTTCGGCGGTAGCAACATAGGTGAAGTCGGCGGTAATCACTTCGTCGCCGGGTTGCAAATCGAGGGCCATCATGGCAATTTGCAAGGCATCGGTGCCATTGGCACAGGGAATTACTTCGGCACCACCCAAATAGCTGCTCAAATCTTGTTGGAATTGCTTGACAGCCGGGCCGTTGATAAATGCGGCCGAGTGCAGCACTTCTTGTATGCCGCTATCAATGGTTTCTTTTAATTGTGCGTATTGGGTCTTTAGATCGACCATTTGAATGGACTGCATGCCGATATTTTTTTGCAAAGATACGCGAGGTCGACAAGTAGCGGCAAAAAAAAGCCGGTGTCTATCACAGACACCGGCCTCCACAATTGAATCAAAGAGAAATTACTTATTCACTACAAAACGTACGGTTTGGCTGCTGCCGTTCACCTGTACGTTCAAGAGGTAAATACCAGCATTCAAACCAGCAGTGCCAATTTCGATGCGGTGCTTGCCCTCGGTCATGTTGCCAAGGCTTTCGGCAGCTACCTGCTGGCCAACGTAGTTAGAAATGGTATAGCTTACCTCGGTGTTACGCACCAATTCCAAAGGCAACACCATGCTGTTTCCGGCATTTACAGGGTTAGGATAAACATTACCCATGCGAGCTACGCGGGCATCCAAGCCTTGAACACTGGTGGTGAGGGTAGCCTCGATAGAGAAGTCGATGAGGTAACCCTGGCTCAATGCGGGGCTACCCCAGAAACGACCATTCAAGTTATAACGGCCATCCTTCAGGGTGGTCATGCTCAAACCGGTTGAGTCGATGTAAAATACGTTCAAGGCAGGGTTGGCATTTTCGCGGAAAGCTACTGGACGGAAGTAGCCCATGGTCCAAGCTGAAGTATCAGCAGCATCGTCGCTGAAGTTCAACTGACCCGCAGTGGTAGCCTGGCCGCTCTTGAAGCGGGAAGTGGCACTTACAAATGCATTGGCAGGAATGTTCAAACCACCGGGGATTACGAAAGGCCAATAAGGACCATCAGGACGGTTGCGGATGGTGTCTTCGACATTCAGTAAACGAGTTACAGTTACAGCACGAGCGCTCAAACCACCAGCAAAGCCATGCTGAGGTGAAGGCACCCACAATTGACCCAAAGCAGGGCGGTTTTGCAAGCTTGGGAATACCAAACGCACCCAAGGCTGGCCCGAACCGTTACCACCATTTTGAGCAGCAGTACCGAAGTTCACTTCCAAACGGAGCGTATCAGGTGTTGTTCCGCTTTGACGACGATCATAAAAACCGGCCACCCAAATGGTATCTACACGATAAACGGTGTTGAGTGGAAGTGGTTCATCGAAAATGGCATGATATGGATTCAGCATGCCGCCAAAACCATGAAAATTAGCAGATTGACGAACGCCGCCGAGCTTATAATCAACGGTACTGTCGGTATAAAAGCCCACATAACCAACTGAACCGAAAGAATTTGCGCCCAAAGCATTTACAATGGCATCGGTTTGACTCATACGCGCTTTGAAAATGTTGTTAGAAGTGCGGCTGCTGTACTTAATACCCTGTGGGGTATAGTTGGGGAGGTGTACAGGTGAAAACGCAGGTTCGCCTGGTTGAATGGCATACTGCGCTTGAGCGGTACCGGCCATGGAGGCAACGGCGAGAGCAAGTAAAAGGATTTTTTTCATACTTTCCTGTTGTTTGAATCTCAAATGTAAGGATTTGACCAATTAGTGCAGCCACAGTGGCATCATTTGACATTTCTTGACGCAGAGAAAAGGATTTTGTCGCATTAAGCAAAAAAAGGGGGCTTTCGCCCCCTCTTCCTTCTGTATGGTGAAAAATTACTTGGTTACTACCAGTTTTTGTGAAGCTACTGCACCATTAGCGCTGAGCTCTACAAAGTACATGCCTGCGTTCAGGCTGTTCAAAGCTACAACCGACTTGTGACCACCCTCAGTCAAAAGGCCTTCGTTGCTTTCTGCAACTATGCGACCAGCTAAATCACGAACGCGGATGGTTACGTTAGCAGCTTCCTTCAAGCGGAAGCTTACGTTCACTTCGTTGTTCGCAGGGTTAGGATAGAGGTGGTTGAACTTAAAGGTACGGTTGTCGAGTTCGTTTACCGACACATTCGAAGCAACACGGCCAAATACCGCACTCACACCCAAGCCAGTTCCGTTGGTGTACCAACGAGCAGTTGCGTTTGGCGGTGTAGGCAGGAAGATGATGGAGCTGTAGAATGGCATGAATGCTTCGTAAGTGAGGTCGTCAATTACACGCACGTGACTAGCACCAGCGTTTGAAATCAATTCGGCAGATACAAAATAAGCACCAGGCTGCAGTACACGGTTTTGAGCTGTACCAAACAAGCTGGCAGGGATAGCAATGTCAACTACGCGCGCAGTGGTATCAGCAGAAGTTAAGGTGTAAGGCTCGCTCTCAATTAAGGTTGAGAATGAAAGCGGGTCAGCATATGCACCAGCGGCCAAACCATTGGTGTCGCGCACTGCTACTGTGATTACTGCGCCAGGCACAGAGGTGCTCAAGTTCAGGCGAATAGCAGTAATGGTATCGGCTTGAGCCAATTCAATCAGTGAAGCCAAAATAACGCCATCGGCATTGTTGGTAAACGATTGTGTGCCCAAAGTGGTTGCTCTGCTGATTGTAGGGGCCAACACACTCATTACTGTATCGGTAACACCAATAGGGAAGGTGGTGGTATTATCGACTGGCGTACCATCTGTTGAGTCAGAGCTCACCGCAATGGTGATGTTGTAACTGCCTACCGTGTTCATGGCTGAAAGTGGGAAGCGAGCTGACGAAACCAAAGTGTCGCGGGTGTTGGTTGCCATGTTGCGAGTAGCCGAATTGTTGTTAAACAATACGTTGGTTCCGCGCTCAACTTTGCTGTTAATCTTAACGTTTGGTTGGCTGTTTAGGCCAAAGTTCTGAATGGCGCCTTCAAACGACAAAGAGTCGGTACCAATTTGATTCGACGGATAACGGCCATAGAAACCAATGAAGTTGCGGTTTTCGGCAGCATAGTTCTCAAGCGTTAGGTCGTTGCCGGGAAGATTATCAACTACCACGTCATCTACTGCCCAAAACCAATCCCAAGCACCAACATAATGGAAGCGCACCCAAACGTTCGCTTGACCAGCAGCTACCGAAGAGATGTTAAAACGCTGGCTGGTAGCATTGGTAATGGTGGTGTTTACAGGCACTATGCCGTTTGAGTTATAAACAGTAGTCCAGTTGGTTGAGTCGTTAGACACCTGAACAATGTGGTCCTCAAGAAAACGGCGGAAATAGTGGCGGAAACGAAGCTGTACGCCTACATTGCTGGTTAGGTTAGCACCAACTTTCAAGATGAGATAGTCGTCTTGCGTGCCATTGTTGAATGAATCGGAATTGATAATGGCAAAAGGAGCACCCGATTCTGAGTTAAGGGTAGTACCAAAACCTACGAGGTTAGCAGGCATGCTGCTGGTGCGGTACCATGATGAGCTTGCTGCACCACCTGCGCCACGTGCAGTAGTCATGCCAGTGGTGTTGCTAAAATCGAAAGTCCACAAAGCATTATTTGTCGACTCAGGACCTACCGGCTGGCTGTTGTTGAAGTGAGTGAAATCGTTGGTGCGTACATCTTGACGCACATTCATGGGTCGGGTATTTTGTGCAAAAGCACTCATACCCATGGTGCCGAATACGGCAAGGAGTAATAACTTCTTCATGTAATAGATTTAATCAAATCGCAAGTACGACATAAAAGCTGGTTTTTACAAGAAAAAAACACGTCTTTATCCATAAAAAAACCCGAACTCGCGCAGAACGGGTTCGGGCTCGCTAAATATGTGCCTAAATTCAGACTTCCATGTACGATTCCATAGGCGGACAAACACACACCAAATTGCGGTCGCCGTAGGTGTTGTTTACCCGGCCTACCGAAGGCCAGAATTTATTTTGCATCACGTAAGGAGCCGGGAAAACCGCCTTTTCGCGGCTGTATGGGCGGTCCCAATCTCCCACCAAAACGCGGGCAGTGTGAGGCGCATGCTTGAGAACGTTGTTGTTGCGGTCGGCCAAGCCCATCTCAATTTCGCGAATCTCTTCGCGAATGCTCAACATGGCTTCGCAAAAACGGTCGAGTTCAGCCAAACTTTCCGATTCGGTAGGCTCAATCATCATGGTGCCAGCCACGGGGAACGATACGGTTGGCGCGTGGAAACCGTAGTCCATGAGGCGCTTGGCCACATCTTCTACTTCTACCCCGGCCGATTGTTTGAACGGACGGAAATCGACAATCATTTCGTGCGCACAGCGGCCATTGGCACCGGTATACAAAATGGGATACTCCTTTTGCAGGCGGGCCATGATGTAGTTGGCGTTTAAAATGGCATGTTCGGTGGCCTTGGTCAAACCTTCGGCACCCATCATGCGGCTGTAGGTATACGAAATGAGCAGGATGCTGGCGCTGCCCCATGGAGCGGCCGAAACGGGCTTCATGGCGCTTTTGCTGCCGATGTTCACGATGGGGTGACCGGGCAAAAAGGGCACCAGGTGCTCGGCTACGCCAATGGGGCCCATGCCAGGACCGCCGCCCCCGTGCGGAATACAGAAGGTTTTGTGCAGGTTGAGGTGACAAACGTCGGCACCAATCAAACCCGGACTGGTCAACCCTACCTGGGCATTCATGTTGGCGCCATCCATGTACACTTGTCCGCCATGCTGGTGGATGATGTCGCAAATTTCGATGATGCCTTCTTCAAACACCCCGTGGGTAGAAGGATAGGTGACCATGAGCGATGCCAGGTTGGCGCTGTGCTCTTCGGCACGGGCGCGCAAATCGGCAATATCGATGTTGCCATGCTCGTCGCATTTTACCACCACTACCTTCATACCGGCCATTACTGCCGAAGCAGGGTTGGTGCCGTGCGCCGACGAGGGAATGAGGGCGATGTTGCGGTGGTGATCGCCGCGGCTTTGGTGGTAAGCGCGAATCACCATCAAACCGGCATATTCGCCTTGTGCGCCCGAATTGGGCTGGAGGCTGATGCCTGCAAATCCGGTTACTTCTTTCAAATCGGCAGTCAGCTCTTCAAAAAGCTGGCGGTAGCCTTGGGTTTGTGCCAGTGGCGCAAAGGGGTGGATGTTGCCAAACTCAGGCCAGGTAACAGGCACCATTTCGGTGGTGGCGTTGAGTTTCATGGTACACGAACCGAGTGGAATCATGCTGTGGCACAACGAAAGGTCTTTGGCTTCGAGCGATTTGATGTAGCGCAGCATTTCGTGTTCGCTGTGGTAGCGGTTAAACACGGGGTGGCTGAGAATGTCGTCGCTGCGCAGGTACGAAGCGGCAATGCTGTCGTTGAGGTTTTGGTCGAGCTCGACCACATTCACCTGACGGCCGTTGGTAATGGCTGCGAATACGCTCACAATTTGAGCTACATCGGCTACCGAAGTGGTTTCATCGACTGAAATGCCTACTTGTCCGGGTACAAAATAGTTGAGGTTCAACTGCTTGCTATCGGCAATGTTGTGCAGCTTTTCGAGCTCTTCGGCCGACAGTTTCACTTGCAGCGTATCGAAATACTGCTCGTTTACCTGGTTGAAGCCCAGTTCTTTGAGGGCTTTGCTCAGCAAGGCAGCACGGCGGTGGATGCGGCCGGCGATGGTGCGCAAGCCTTCGGGACCGTGATAAACGGCATACATGCTGGCCATGATGGCGAGCAATACCTGGGCGGTACAGATGTTAGAAGTGGCTTTTTCGCGGCGGATGTGCTGTTCGCGGGTTTGCAAGGCCATGCGGTAGGCGGTATTGCCTTGGGCATCAACCGAAACACCAATCAAACGGCCAGGAATTTGGCGCTTGAACTCGTCTTTGGTGGCGAAGAAAGCGGCATGCGGTCCGCCGTAACCCATGGGCACGCCAAAACGCTGTGCCGAACCAATTACCACATCGGCGCCCCAGCTGCCGGGCGACTTGAGCAGGACCAGCGACATGAGGTCGGCCACTACGGCCACGTAAATGCTGGCGGCTTTGGCCTGGCTGCAGAAGTCGGTGTAATCGCGTACACAACCGTAACCATCGGGGTACTGGAACAACACGCCAAAGAAGTCGTTGTTGCTGAAATCGTAATTTTCGATGAGACCATATACCAACTCAATGCCCAAAGGCTCGGCGCGGGTTTCGAGTACGGCTTTGGTTTGCGGGAAGCACTTTTCCGACACAAAAAACTTATTGCCTTTGTTGGCGCCCTTCATGCTGTGAAGCATGAGCATGGCTTCGGCGGCGGCGGTGGCTTCATCCAAAAGCGAGGCATTGGCTATTTCCATGCCGGTGAGGTCGCACACCATGGTTTGGAAATTGAGCAGGGCTTCGAGGCGGCCTTGGGCAATTTCGGCTTGGTAGGGCGTGTATTGGGTGTACCAACCCGGATTTTCGAGGATGTTGCGCAGGATAACGCCCGGCACAATTACATCGTAATAGCCCAAACCGATGTAGTTTTTGTACACCTGGTTTTTATTGGCCATCACGCGCAGGGCCTTGAGCATTTCGTGCTCGTTGAGGGCCGGTTGCATGTTCATGAGGCCTTTGCGGCGAATGTTGGCGGGCACGGTTTGGTCGATGAGCTCCTCGAGCGAATCAACGCCAATGGTGCTCAACATATGGGCGAAATCGGTGGCGTGGGTGCCAATGTGGCGGGCCTGAAACTCGGCGCTGCCTGCAATTTTTGTCATGTGAAAACCAGGTTTGAAACTAAATGCTTTTCACTCCCCAAAGGTTTTGAAAAGCAGCACAAAAGTACGTTTTTCTGAGGTAAAGTTGCGGTGCTTATTTTCTGTGATTAAATGAATAATTGACCGTCATTAGGTCAGTACCTGATTTCATGCAAGTAAAAAAAAAGCCGTTTAGCGAACTAAACGGCTTGGGTGCCGAAGGCCGGACTCGAACCGGCATGTCTTGCGACACACGCCCCTGAAACGTGCGTGTCTACCAATTTCACCACTTCGGCGGCGGTCAAAAAAACCGGCAATTGCCGGCTTCATTGGTGGGGCAAAGATAAAGGCTTTTTAGACCTGTACAACCGACGGTTTCATTTTTTACCGGTGTGGCTTTTAGCAGCATTTGTGTAGATTAGCAGCATAAACACCAACGCATGCCTCCAGGATTTGTAGACGAATCGCAACTGGTACTGGCACTGCAGCAACGCAAAGAAGAGGTGATGGCCACCTTGTACGACCGTTTTGCAGCCGCCATGTACGGGGTGATTAAAAAGGTGGTGACCGACGAGGCCATTGCCGAAGACCTCCTCCAGGAGGCATTTGTAAAGGTCTGGAAAGCCGGTGCCCAGTACGATGCCAGTAAGGGGCGCCTGTTCACCTGGCTCATCAATGTGGCCCGGAATACGGCCATTGACTACTTGCGGTCGAAAAGATACAAGGAGTCAATCCAAACCGACGAACTCGACGTATATAGTGCTGTTACCGAGCGGGTAACCACGGCTGTTGACCACATTGGATTAAAAGACGTATTAGCCACGCTCAAGCCCGAGCAGCAAGAAGTACTCGATTTGTTGTACTTCAACGGCCTCACCCAGGAGCAGGCTGCCGAGGAGCTGGGCATTCCGTTAGGCACGGTCAAAACCCGCGCCCGAACGGCCATACAGGTATTGAGAAAAATTTTAATCGACAAACAACCGTGACACCCGAAGCCTACATAACATCCGGCATCCTCGAGCTGTACGTGATGGGTTCATTGGAACCCGAAGAAATGGCCGAGGTGGAAGAAATGGCACACCACCACCCCGAAGTGCTGGCAGCCATCAACGACATACGTGAAACCTTGGGCGAATTTGGTGCTTTGCATGCCCAAACGCCTCCTCCTGCCTTGCGCAATAAGGTGCTCAAAAGCATAGCAGCTGTGGCTGCCGAGGAACGCGCAGAAGCAGTTCCTGTGGTGCCACTGGTTAGTAGGGCCGAAGTGAGCGTAAAATACGCCCGTGTGGCCATTGCAGCCAGCGTTTCGCTCTTTTTGGTGAGTGCCCTTACAGCGCTGAACTTCTACCTACGTTGGCAAGAAGCCGCCACTTTGGCCAACAGCCTCTTGGCCGAAAAAACGCAATTGGCCGCCGAACGCGATGTGTTGCAAGCCCGTGCGAGCGAAAGCAGCGAGCTGCTGGCCCTCATTGCCAAGCCCGATTTCCGTTTGGTAAACCTCAAAGGCACCGAAAAACACCCCGAAGCCTCGGCTTTGGTGGCCTGGAACCCTGGCAGTGCCGAAGTATACCTCTGGGTAAACGACTTGCCGCAACCTGCAGCCGATGAGCAATACCAGCTGTGGGCCATTGTAGATGGTCAGCCGCAAGATGCTGGCGTGTTCGACCTCGGACAAGGCAGCCTCAAAATGAAGGATTTTGGTCAGGCTCAAGCCTTTGCCATCACCCTTGAGCGCAAAGGTGGCAGTCCAACCCCCAACTTAGAGCAGTTGCATGTGATTGGGACACTTTGAGATCGCAAGAGAGCCGTTTTTTTGGATTTGCCTCAAAAAGGCTAAATTTGAAATGTTATGCTTACGCGACAATTCATATTGCTTACGCTCAAAGCCAACGAGTTAAACTTGGCCAAACTAGGTGTGCGAAAGGTGGGGCTTTTTGGCTCTTTTAATCAGGGAGTAGCACATCCTGAAAGCGATGTGGATTTATTGATTGATTTTTTTGATGAAAAAGAAACTTACGACAATCTCATAGCCTCTATAGAATTTTTGGAACGCCTTTTTCCCGGGCAAAAAGTTAATGTAATAACCCTCAATGGCCTGAGTCCGCATATTGGGCCACAAATCATTTTAGACACCGTTTATGCGTAAAGACGCATTACTGTATTTAAAGCACATTGCCGATGAATGTCTTTATTATTTATTGGCTATTAGCCACAACTTAAAAAAGGAAGGTTTTCTGGCCTACGAAACCCTCAAAAGGGCTTGCGTGCGAAGTCTGGAAATCATAGGTGAAGCCACCAAACAAATTCCTGCCGACAAAAAGCTGATGTGGTCAAGTATCGAGTGGAAATCGATGGCTGGCATGCGAGATCGGTTGGTACACGACTACATCGGAGTTAATTACCATATTGTTTGGGATGTCATAGAAAATAAGATCCCCCAACTTGCAGCACAATTAACCATTGTCATTCAGCAAGAAGAAAAGCGTTGAATATCCCACTATTTGAAGTTTAAGTCGTCAAATGCCCCGCCCACCCAAAAACGCCTCGCCGCTCGACCGCCTGCGCCACTACTGCGCTTACCAGGAGCGCTGCCACAGCGAGGTAAAGGCCAAGCTGCGCGATTGGGAGGTGCCCTGGCAAGAACACGATGAACTGGTGGCTACGCTCGTGGCCGAAAACTACCTCAACGAACTGCGTTACGCCAAACTCTACGCCCGCAGCAAAATGCGGCAAAAACAATGGGGGGTGCAAAAAATCAAGCAGGGACTCAAACTCAAGCAAGTGTCGGACTACTGCATCCGCGAGGCGCTTAAAGAACTCGTGGCCGACGAATACCAAGATGCCCTTCAAAAGGCTGCCGCCCGCAAATGGGAATCCCTAAAGGCCGAAACGCCTGTGGCCCGCAAGCACAAATTGGCCCGCTTTCTGTTAAGCAAGGGGTTTGAAAGTGATGCGGTGTGGGAAACGGTGAGCCGACTGGCTGGACAATAAGGTAGCACCATCACTTTGCGTATCATTATCGCATATTTACGTATCATAGCGTATCATTGAGCGATTGTATTTGCGTATCATTTTCGTATATTTGCGCATCATATCGTATCAAAATGATTGGGGCAGTATACCATTTCAAGCTGAATATTGATTGGAAGTTGATTCAACTGATCAGTGAAATCGATCGTTTTGATGCCAACTGGACAGCCATTGAGCGCAAAGAAGGGCAAAGTCTCAAGGAGTTGAAATCCATGGCCACTGTGCGCAGCGTAGGTGCTTCGAACCGCATTGAGGGTAACCGCATGAGCGACGAAGAGGTGGATGTATTGCTGCAGCAATTAGATTTGACCAAGCTCACCAACCGCGATGAACAGGAAGTGGTGGGGTACTTTGAGGTGATGGATTTGATCTCTGCCTCTTACCAAGATATTGATCTCACCGAAAGTAACTTGAAAAGCCTGCATCACCGCTTATTGAGGTACAGCGATAAAGACCAATGGCACAAAGGCGACTACAAGCAACACAACAACGCAGTTGAAGCATCGTTTGCCGACGGAAGTAAGCAAATCATTTTTCAAACCACCGAAGCTGGCTTTGCCACCGACAATGCCATGCGGGCCATGCTCGCCTGGTACCAAAGCGAAACGGAGGTGCATGCGCTGATTAAAACAGCTGCTTTTGTTTATGAGTTTTTAAGCATACACCCTTTCCAAGACGGAAATGGGCGTTTGAGCCGATTGATTTCTACCCTGCTCATGCTACAAACCGGCTACAAATGGATTGAGTACGTGAGTTTTGAGCACGAAATAGAGCACAGAAAAACCGAGTATTATCAGGTTTTGAGGAGTTGTCAGGCACAACGCCCTCATGAAGACCTCACCGCATGGATACGCTTCTTCTTGCACTGTTTGCGGAATATTCAGCAGCAATTGCTCCAAAAACTGCATCATAGTGGCATCGAAACCCAACTTTCGCCGAAAGAAAAGGCCATCTACTTCCTCATTCAAAGCCGTCCAAACATACAATCGAGCGAAATGGCCGATAAACTCAATATGCCTTTGCCAACCGTAAAACGCCTCTTGAGCGACTTAACCAAAAAGGACTTGATCACAAAACAAGGCGTCGGACGTGGCGTGAGTTATGTGGTCAATTAATCAAAAACAACAAATCGAATCTTGAATAGGTTGTGGGCTATTTTGGTTAAATTTGACTTAATAAAGCGCAACACATATGAACACAGCTGCCTTCAAAAAAGAAGTTGATACCTATCTCCCCTTGTTGTCAGAGAAACAGCAGGTTTTGGTTTTAGAAATGATAAAAGGTTTGTTGCAAGTGGATAGTAATGCTCAACGTATTAGCAAGGAGCAATACAACCAAGAAATTTTAGATGCAGTAGCACGAGTTGAAAGTGGTGACTTTGTTGATCATCAAGAAGCACTCAAGAGGCTGTCAAAGTGGTAGCGAAGCCTGCGTTTAAATTGATATGGGATAAACGCGCTTTAAAACAGCTTGAAGATATCCTCGATTATCTGTCAACCCAAAGTAAAGACGCTCCATTCATTGTAAAGTCGGCTATTGTAAATCGTCTTGAAATCATCCGAAAAAGCCCTTTGGTGGTTGAATCAGATAAGTTGAAGGACCCATTGAACTCCAATTTCAGGGCTTTTGTGGTGTTTAACTATCGTATTACGTATCAAATAGAATTGGACCGAGCCGAAATTCGAATTTTGAGAGTTAGACACACCAGCAGAGAACCTTTGGGATATTGATTTTCTTTGATAACAACCAGCTTTCCAACTAAACTAGCTTGAAAACGAAGCTCTAGCAACTACTTCATCAAGCTTATCTAAATACAATTTGCATGTCAATTTCATACCAATGCATATCAAAGCGCATCATTTATCCCTGGCCATCGGTTTATCAACGTGAAGCAGGCCTCCTGGCTTGGGTAATCTTCCAACAACGAGCGGCCCTTGTGGTCACCGGCCGATTTGCTGAGCTTGCGGCCGTCGGGCGTGGTGAGCAAGGCATGATGCTCAAAACGTATTTGGGTGAAGGTGGTTAAACGCAGACATTGCGCTATAAACAACTGAATCAAACTGCTTTCGTAGAGGTCTTGTCCGCGAACGATGTGGGTGGTTTGGTACAATACATCGTCGGCCACGCAGGCCAAGTGGTAAGCCGGCCAGCGGATTCCCTTTTCGGCCTTGCGCAACACCACCGGATCGCCCAGCAAGCCAGCTAAGTTGATGGTTTGGGCCGTGCCTTGTAGGTCGAGCAGCTGCACGGCTGCATCCTCCGGCAAACGCAGGCGCCAAGGCAAGTTGGGGTCATCGAGCGGCAGCTGTTTGTGGCGGCAGGTGCCGGGATAGTGTGGGTGGCTGGCCAATTGCGAGCGACTGCAACTGCAGGCATATACCCAGCCAGCATCGCGCAATTGCTGGAGATAATTTTGATAAAGCGGCATGCGCAATTCCTGCCGGTAATGGGCTAAAAAATCGGTGGCATCGCGTGGACCCTCCTCCCATGGAATGCCCAAGGTGTTAAGCAGCGCAAATACATCTTCCAAATATGCTTGGCGAAAGCGGCTGCGGTCTAAATCGTCGATGCGCAAACGCAAGCTCCAGCCGTTTTCCTTGGCCCTTTGGGCAGTGTGCAAAAAGGCGTAGAGATTGCCCACATGCAAAAAACCGCTGGGCGTAGGGGCGATGCGTGTTCGGCCTTTGTTCAAGGCTTATCGGTTGGTTTTTACAAATTTGCGCACCACTGTTTGGTCGGCCGATTGCAAGCGCAACCAGTACAAGCCGGCGGGCAGCTGGGCAACAGGCAGGGCAAAGCGCAATCCGGGACGGTCCCAACTTTCCAACACCCGTCCGCTGCCATCGAGCAATTCGAGTTTGGCCACCGGCACTGCCGATTGGATGGTGACTTCGCTGCTCGCCGGATTGGGAAACAGTTGTACAAAGCCCTTGCGTTCGCCACTTTCCTCCACCTGAATGGTTACGGTAACGGCTTGCGAACGGTTGGGACCTTGCTGCAGGCGGTAAGTGAAGCGGTCGGTGCCGCTGAAATCTACTTGTGGGCGGTAGGTAAAACTGCCATCGGCTTGCCACAACAAGCTGCCGAAGAGCGGCAAGGCGTCTACTTGCACGTTCACCGTACCCGGCTCGGGCCGCAGGTCGTTGGCCAGCAGACCTTGCGGTGGAGCTACTTCCAGGCTTTGGTTCATGGCGAGGGCATAGCTGTCGGCACGGGCTGCTAAGATGCCTGGGTACAGCGGCAGGCGTTCTTGCATGATGGAATACGATTGCTTCTGGTAAGGCTGCACGTCGAGCACATTGGTCCAGCTAGGCCACAAATAGCGGGTGGGGGTAGTCTGCAATTGCTGGCGGTAAAGGCTGCTGACGCGGATGCCATCGGTGATGGTGTCGTTGGTGCCCGGTCGGCGGTGCAGTACTTTGTGCGCATCGGGCGCCACCACGTTGAGCAGCGTCCAAGGCAAGCGGATGCGGAGGTCTTGGCCGTCTTTTTGAACAGCATGATCGCTCATCAAAGGTGCCAGCGGCTCGCGCATGCGGAGGTGGCCGATGTACTGAATTTCGGCTTCTCCGGTATTGTTGCGCCAACGCACGGTTTTCCAGGGGGCGCCGGTGCTCGGTATGCTGCGAAACAATTGATGGGGCGAGGGCACATTGTGCCAAATGCCGTAGGTATCGTAAGCTTCGTTTACCAGCAAATCGGCCCGGGCGTTGGTAATGCGCAAAACAAACTCCGCCCCGTGCGAAAGGGTATCGCCAGTAGGCAAGCGGCGTTCGCCCAAGGCATCGGCATAGGTATCGAGTGCCAGCCAAAGGGTGTCGTTGTTGCGGAACGAGCTGCCCAAACGCAATTGCAGCTGCAAAAAGGTAGGGTCGCCCACCATGTCGATTTTTTCTACAGCATTGCCGGGGCCGAAATCGGTCCAGTTTTGCGGCAAGCTGTTGGGCCTGCGGTAGCCTATCACGCCAAAGTTCTGTTCGGCCGAGGTGATGTTGTGCCAAATGATGCGGCTGTCGGCAATGTAGTCGGTGGGGTCATTGATCCAGGTGCGCTTGAACCATTCGTCCATCCAGGCGAAATGGATGCCGCCGGCACATTCAGATGCCAAAATGTTTTCGAACAAGCGCAGGTTGAGTTTGCCTTGGTCGAGCTCATTTAAACCACCGTGGTGCATGCCGCTTTGGGCAAAATGCGCAATGCCCCAGCTGCTGGGTACCCCGTATTCGGCAATGACGAGGGGCAGGTTTTGGTAGTGCGACTTCAAATCGCGGAGGTAACCGAGGTAGGAGTTTTGTCCGTATGCATCAAATGCCGACTGATAGGCCGGGTCTTTGCTCATGAAATCAGGGTAGTAGGGATAGGCATGGTAGCTGATGAAAATGCCCGCTGGAGCTTTCGAAATGTCGACACGGCTCAAGTCGATTTTGGCGGTGTCTTCACCCCGGTTGATTTCGAAGGGATGCGCAATGGGATCGAGTGTGGGCCAGCTCGAACAGCTGATGGGTCGCTGCGTGCCGAACTCGGTCATTTCAAACTGCAGCAGAAAATCCATTTGTGCCGTAATCCATGTTTCGGCCGGATCGGCTCCGCGCAAACTCAGGTATTGTCCTTCGTACACGGTATCGGCCGGATGGGCGGCGTTGGCGTTGAGTACTTCGTCGGGATAAATCTCGCGCCCGATGATGTAGCCCAAATTCCAGCGGCTGACATCGGTATTGAAGGTGCCATGGGCTTTGCCAATGCGTGGGGCGATGAATCGGTTGCCGTGCACGGCACCCACATTTTCGCGGATTTCGTTTCTGAAAAAGGGGGTAAGGCTGTAGAGGTTGTGGTCGTAGTTCGGGATTTCTTCTTCGAGCCAAACGCCTTGGAAAAAAAGCAGGGGCTTGTTCGGATTGGCGCGGTTAAAGCTGTCGAGCGTTTGGTAGAATACCGGAAAGTGCAGGGTGTAGAGGCGGATGCAGTTGAAACCGGCCGCTTGGATTTCGGTAAACCAGCGGCTGTAATCGGCGGCTGTGGCCCTCAGTTCGCCAGGAAATGTACCCGGAACGGCAATGCCCAAATTGGTGCCTTTGACGGTGAAAGGCACATATTTTTCGCCATCCCACAGGGTGAGATGCGAAGCATTGGTGCTAAACGGAAAGCGCTGTGCCGGTTGGCTGCCAAAGGCCAGGCCTTGCAAGGCAACCCACAGCAAGAGGGTGATGATACTGCGTTGATGCATACTTCAAATTTGCGGCATTTTTTGCTTGAAACCTGAGTTACAAAGAGAAATTTCGACCAAAGGGTCGTTTTATTGGATTTAGAGCGTTTGTGATTTTATTTTTAGGTTGGTCTAAAATTAAAATAAGGCCACTATATTTGTGGTGTGAAAACGTGTTTTGTCTTTTTGCTTTGGTTATTTGCGTTCCATGCGCAAGCACAAATGGTTGTTAGAGGTCGCTTAACCGATGGCCAACTGCCATTGGCGGGGGCGCACATTCGCGTGATGCCCAAAGGCGCCGGCAGCATCAGTACCAACGACGGCAGTTTTTCAATCGGCACCACCAGCCTGCCTGTGCGTTTGCGCATCAGCTATTTGGGTTTCGAAACGCTCGATACCCTGCTAAAAACGAACGAATTCATACACCAATTGGTGCTTAAAGCCGACAAACTCGGCCTTTCGCAGGTGGTGGTAAGTGCCAGCAGGGTAGAAACCGATCGGCGCGAAGCCACCGTTCCGGTACAAGTGCTTGCCGCGGCCCAGTTGCGGCAACTGCAGGCACCGGCCCTTACCGAAGGATTGCCCTTTGGTGCGGGCATCCGAACCGAAAATAATTGTCAGAGTTGCGGCTTTACGGCGGTGCGCCTCAATGGCTTGCCTGGCGCCTACACCCAATTGTTGCTCGATGGCAGGCCCGTTTTCAGTGCCTTGAACGGGGTGTATGGCCTCGACCAACTGCCTACTGCCATGATCGGTCGCCTCGAAGTGGTGCGGGGTGGCGGCTCGGTGCTCTACGGTGGCAATGCCATTGCAGGAACCGTGAACCTCATTACCCGCGAACCCGTGGCCAATGGCTTTAGTTTGTGGCAGCAAAACGGGCTCATAGGCGGCCGCAGCCTCGAAAGCAATACGCAATTCCACCTCGATTTGGTGAGCGACGACCTCCGCTCGGGGGTGACCCTTTATGGTACCCGGCGTTTCCGCGATTGGTACGACCACAATGCCGACCAAATAAGCGACCTCACCCTTTTGAATGGGGGCAATATCGGAGCCAATGGCTTCCACCGTTTTAGCAAACGCCTGCATTGGAAAGGGCATGTGTATGGCATGCAAGAATTCCGCCGCGGGGGCAGCGATTTCGACCTCTTGCCCCACCAATCGGCCATTGCCGAGCAATTAGAACACCGCGTTTTTGGTTTCCGCAACGAGCTGAGTTGGTACAGCGCCGATTACCGCCACCGACTGCAAGTGTACAATGCGAGTCAGTTTACCCGCCGCAACAGCTACTACGGCGGTGGCGGAAGGGTGCTGGCACCCGGCGACAGCCTTACCGAAGCTGATTTGCTGGCCCTCAATGCCTATGGTGAGGCCAACGACCGCTCGCTGGTGAGCGGCCTCAACTGGCAGTGGAACCCCAGCGACCGATTGCAGCTGGTGAGCGGACTCGAACATTGGCACAACCGCATTACCGATGCCATGCCCGGCTACCGCCGCCTGCTCGATCAGGAATACCGCGTATGGGGCAGTTTTGTGCAAGCCGAATACCGCCTCAGCAAGCGGCTGAAGTTGTTGGGTGGTTTGCGTTTCGATCAAGTTCGCTTGCAAGGCCGTTACGATTTGGCTACCGATGTGGTGCTGCAAGACCGCCTTTTCCCCTTGTTGTTGCCGCGCACCAGCCTGCTATTTAATGCCAACGACCACAACCGCATTCGTTTGAATTGGGCCCAGGGTTACCGGGCGCCACAGGCTTTCGACGAAGATTTGCACATTGCCTTGGTGGGTGGCTCGGCACGTTTTGTACGCCTGGGCAACGATTTGGTGCCTGAGCGATCGAATAGTGTATCGCTGGCCTACGAAAACGACCAACCGTTCGGAAACACCCAACAGCGTTTTGGGTTCGAAGCCTTTTACACCCAATTGCAAAATCCTTTTTTATTGCTCGATGCCGAAGTGCTGCCCGGCGGCACCCAGGTGATCAACAAGCGTAACGGCAGCGGCGCTACGGTTTTTGGTGTAAACCTCACCCAGCAACTGGCTTTAGATGGGGGCGCCACCCTCGAATTGGGCTTTACCTGGCAGCAAGCCTTGTTGAGCGAGGCCGAAGTACTGTGGGAAAGCGCCAGTGGCGACACCCTCACCACCACCCACCGCATGCTCCGCACCCCCGACGCTTACGGTTATGCCACCTACCGCCAACCACTGGGCAAAGGCTGGACTTTGCAAAGCAGCTTGCTATACACCGGCCGCATGTGGGTACCCCATGTGCTTGATGCTGAAACGGCCTATACCGAACTCAAGCGTACCCCCCATTTTGTAGATGCCGGGCTTTTCGTAGAAAGGAACTGGGTACTCACCAAGCGCATGCGGCTCGAAAGCAGCTTGGGTGTACAAAACCTGTTCAACAGCTTCCAGCGCGATTTGGATGCAGGCCCCAACCGCGATGCTGCCTATGTGTACGGCCCGCTGCGGCCACGGACTTTGCTGCTGAGTTTGCGCTGGGTGCATTAATGCGTGCTTCAATTATGTAACTTCAGTTACAGATAGATTAGAGGGGGCAACTACCTTTGTAGGTCTAACCTGTAAGTATGAAGCACATTGGCTCCTTGTTTTTCTTGTCGTTCTTAGGCTTTTGGGCGCAAGCACAGCAAGCTTTGCACATTCCCGATACCCTTCACGGGCCAGTATACAACCTGCAGATCAGGCACGACAGCATGTCGTTTTACCCCGGAGCCAAAACCCAAACCATCGGCATCAACGGCCCTTTTTTGGCGCCCACGCTCATTTTGCAAAAAGGACAACAAGTGCGTATGGTGGTGAACAACGCACTCAGCGATACCACTACCATCCACTGGCACGGTCTGCACGTAGCGCCGCACAACGATGGCGGACCGCATGTAACCATCTTGCCAGGCACCACCTGGTCGCCCGAATTCACGGTGCTCGATTGGGCCTCGACCTATTGGTACCATCCACATTTGCATTACAAAACAGCTTTGCAAGTAGCCAAGGGCGCGGCTGGCTTCATCATCGTGCGCGATTCGCTCGAAGCTACCCTCAACCTGCCACGCAGCTATGGGGTAGATGATATTCCTCTTGTGTTCCAAACCCGTCAGTTCGATGCCAGCAACCAAGTGGTTATTCACCAGCACCTCGATACCGCAGTGATGGTAAATGGCACCCGCAATGCATTTGTGACATTGCCTGCCCAGGTGGTGCGCCTGCGGGTGCTGAATGGTTCGCTCGAAAGGGTGTATAACCTGGGCCTGAGCACCAACGAAACCTTCCACATGATTGGTTCCGATGGCGGCTTGCTGGCCGCTCCCGTAGCCATGACCCGCTTGCAGCTGGCACCCGGCGAAAGGGCCGAATTGCTCGTGAACTTGTTGGGCAAAAACGGACAAAGCCTCCAGCTCATGAATTACGGAAGTACCCTGCCCAATGCAGTTTACGGAGCCGCGCAGCCCGGCATGGGACCCGGTCAACAGCTGCCTGGATACAACCAAAATCCTAGAAACGGGGCCAATTATACCCTCTTGCAAATCAATGTGGGTGCTCCTACCGATTTGCCAGTAACCAACATTCCGGCCACTTTGGTAACACACCAAATTCCTGCCGCGACGCAAGCCGACACTACCCGTATTTTCACCTTTATGGCAGCAAATATGGGCCCCACGGCCATTCAGGGCCCGTTCATGATTAACAATGCGCATTTCGACATGAACATAATCAACGAAAGGGTACCCTTTAACAATACCGAAATTTGGGAGTTACGCAACCAAACGCCCATTGGTCATCCCTTCCACTTGCACAACGTGCCTTTTTATGTGCTCACTGTGAATGGTGCAGCACCCGCCATGCATTTAAGTGGCCGAAAAGATGTGGTTTTTGTGCCTGCCATGGGCACAGTGCGCTTCATCACCCGGTTCGAAACCTTTTGGAACGATACACTGCCCTATATGTACCATTGCCACATGCTTACCCACGAAGACGATGGCATGATGGGGTCTTTTGTAGTGAACTCGCCTTTCCCTACTTCGGTGCCAAGCCTGGGCTCCGAAAAAGGTTTGCAGCTTTATCCCAATCCCACACAAGGTCTGCTAAATTACCGGTTGAACGGTTTAACGGCAACCGACGAAGTGCACATCCGCATCACCGACCTACAAGGTCGTTTGGTGAAAGTCCTGGGTACACTGCCGGCAATGGGTCAGCTAGCATTGAGCGACTTGACTGATGGGTTATACTTGGTACACTTCCAAACGGGCCAAAACAACTTCACCAGCCGCATTTTGCTGCAACAGTACTGAGTTTAGTCGGTGAGCACTTCGCCATCAATGTCAATTCGCACGGCTTTGCCGTTCAGCTTGGCGGGGGCTTCACCCTTTTTGAATTCGCCCAGTTGCTCAAAACGGGGCTCCACTTGCATGCGGGCGGCTTGGTGGTACAGGCCCCATTTGCCTTTGCGTTGCACCCGCGCCAGGCCATCTACAAAAGGATGAATGCTGTCGAATTCGGCTTTGAGGTACACATGGCCGTTTTCGTCGAGCAGCCCAAATTTGCCTTTGTTGCCAAAAATGTAATAGCCGAAACCGGCATCGCTTAACGATTGGTGCTGGGCAGCCACCACCCACTTCAAATCGCTGTTGAGGAGGCCCCAACGGCCTTTATGTTTCACAATGGCCCGGCCGTTTTCGAATGGACCAATCCACTCGGCTTCCAGTTTTTTCTTCCAGCGGCCACTTTCGTCGATGTTGCCAATGGTATTGCCTTGGATGGCCAAGGCGCGGCCCTCTACAAAGGCATCGATAAAATCGAATTTTACGGGAATGACCTCCAGCCCTGCTGAGTTCAAATAGCCGGTTTTTTCTTCGCGGTAAGCGCGGGCACGACCGTTTTCAAAGCCATCGATTTCGTCGTAAATGGCGGGTACGAGCGTCTTTCCATCTTTGGTTTTGATGCCTTTGAGGCCATTTTCGTAAAAGAAACTCAGTCCGTTCGGCAGGTTTTGTGCCGCAGCCGAAAAGTCCAATAATCCCCAAAGCAGTAGCAACAAATAGCGCATAAAAAAAGGCCGGGTTGAGCCCCGACCTTGTAAAAATAAGACGTTTTGTGCAATGAGTAGTTGAGATGTTGTGACCCTGTATCTCAATCCAAATAAACGTGCACCCCGTCGGCTTCAAAGGCAATTTGTACCCGGTCTTGCAGCGTGGTAGCCAATTGCAGGCCTTTAAAATCGGCATGCACCGGATAGGTTTTGTGCGCCCTATCTACCAGTACCGCAATTTGCAGGCGTTTGTACAAATGGCCCATGAAAGGCTTCAAGGCGTACAAAAGGGTGCGGCCGGTATGGGCCACATCGTCAACCACCACCACGGTGCCGTCTTGCCAATCGGCTGTATTTACCCCGGTGGTGATTTCGTCGTGCACCGGATTGTCTTTGTTCAGCCTGATGTAAGTAACCTCCACCTGCAAGGGCGAAATGCGACGCAGCTCGGCAGCCAGCAGTTCGGCTAGCTCGAGCCCGCGGTTTTTAACGCCGGCCAGTAAAATGCGTGGCTCGTCGTAGTTCGACTCCCATATTTGGTAGGCCAAACGGCGGATTTTTTGGCTCACCTGCTCCGGACCGAGAATCTGATTCATGACTGCAAATTAAGCCCTGCCGCTCAAATCGCGGTATTTATTTTTGCGGATGGCGCCATCGCCCTTGCGTTTGCGCAGGTTTTCTTCGTACTCGCTGTAGTTGCCGTCGAAGAAATAGAATTCGCCGTTGCCCTCGTAAGCCAGCATGTGGGTACATACGCGGTCGAGGAACCAGCGGTCGTGCGAAATGATGACCGCACAACCTGCAAAGTTTTCGATGGCTTCTTCCAAGGCACGGAGGGTGTTTACGTCGATGTCGTTGGTAGGTTCGTCGAGCAGCAGTACGTTGGCGCCCTGCTTGAGGGTCATGGCCAGGTGCACGCGGTTGCGCTCGCCTCCCGACAATTCCTTGAGTTTCTTGCTTTGGTCGTTGCCCGTAAAGTTGAATTTGCCGATGTAAGCTCGCGAATTCACCGAACGGCCGGCCAGCATCATGTTTTCGGTACCGCCCGAAATCACTTCGAAGACCGATTTCTCGGGCTCCAAGCCATCGTGACTCTGGTCTACATAGGCAATTTCTACGGTTTCACCCACTTTGAAATCGCCGGTATCGGCTTGTTCGAGGCCCATGATCATTTTGAACAGGGTGGTTTTGCCCACGCCATTCGGACCGATGATGCCCACCACACCAGCTGGTGGCAGCGAAAAGCTGAGGTTGTTGATGAGCTGGCGGTCGCCAAACGACTTGCTCACGCCGGTAGCTTCAATGACCACGTTGCCCAGTCGGGGTCCGGGTGGAATGAATAGCTCGAGTTTCTGTTCTTTTTCTTTCACATCCTCGTTCAGCAAGCTGTTGTAGGCACTGATACGGGCTTTCGACTTGGCGTGACGGGCCTTGGGTGCCATGCGCACCCATTCCAATTCGCGCTGCAAGGTTTTTTGGCGTTTGCTTTCGCTTTTTTCTTCCTGGGCCAGGCGCTTGCTCTTTTGATCAAGCCAGCTGCTGTAATTGCCTTCAAAAGGAATGCCTTCGCCGCGGTCGAGTTCGAGTATCCAGCCCGCTACATTGTCGAGGAAGTAACGGTCGTGCGTTACGGCAATCACGGTGCCTTTGTAACGCTGCAGGTGCTGCTCGAGCCAGTCGATGCTTTCGGCATCGAGGTGGTTGGTAGGTTCGTCAAGCAACAGCACATCGGGTTCTTGCAGCAGCAGGCGGCAAAGGGCCACGCGGCGGCGTTCACCCCCTGAGAGTACGCCAATTTTGGTATCGGCAGGCGGACACATCAAGGCTTCCATGGCCAGCTCGAGGCGGTGGTCGATGGTCCAGGCATTGGCTGCATCGAGTTTTTCTTGCACTTCGGCCTGCCGGGCGAGCAGTTTGTCGTAATCGGCATCCGGGTCGCCAAAAGCCTCGTTGATTTGGTCGAATTCTTTCAGCAGGTCCATCACCTCCTGCACCCCTTCCTGCACAATTTCTTTCACGGTTTTTTCGGGATCGAGTTGTGGCTCTTGCGACAAATAACCCACCGTATAACCCGGCGAAAACACCACTTCGCCCTGGTACGATTTGTCGAGCCCGGCAATGATTTTGAGCAAGGTTGACTTACCCGCGCCGTTCAAACCCAAAACGCCAATTTTGGCGCCGTAGAAGAAGGAGAGGTAGATGTCTTTGAGGATGGTTTTGCCGCTGGGGATGGTTTTACTCAACCCCGCCATAGAGAATATGATTTTGTGATCTGACATGCTGTTGGAATTTGCTGCAAAGATAGCTCGTTTTTACACCGTTCGCGTTGTCGTTTGAGAGGTCGGTTTTTTGTAAAGGTTGTTCGTCATAGCTCTGAAAGAAAAGACGGCTAATTCGGCAGGATGAGCAAAAAACCTTTGAATATGTCGTAGAGCAGGATAACTAAATGCTTTCGAATTGTATACATGAGGGCTTTGGTAACTATACTTGGCGTTACTTTGATATTTAGAATCTAATTTTCTACTTTTGCCTTACAATTGTTGATAATCAATCATTTGTGCTTGTAGCACATCAAGATAAGTCGACTTGGTTTGCGCCGCTTGCGCTTATCGGGCCGCAACAAAGTCCCCGGTTTTTGAACCGGGGCTTTTTATTTCCTGACAATACCCAAAGGGTCAGTTTTTGTTGCTGCTTTTAAAAGAATGGGCTCGAAGTTTGAAAAAAGATGTTCAATGCCAAATTTTTTCAAACTGCCTTTCGGGTACTCTTTGCGATACAGCAGATGAGCAATTACATCGGCTGTTTGTATGAAGTAAGAATGTTGCGAGGGTCGCGAAAACACGTCTTCGAGAATGCTGTCGATAGGTGCATTGTAGTATTCCGAAAAATGTGAAGGTGTTGGATTGTAGATGCGCATTTCGCGATAGATTTTCATGAGTTTAAGGCTTTGCGTGTCATCAGCAACGATGATTCCTTTGTCTCTCCCAATTCTTTTCAGAAATGTATCATAACGCTGAAATAACCTGCGCCATGCCAGTTCAAAAATGTCGGTTTGAGGATGTTCCTCTACCTTTATACAAATGTTGATGATATACGAAGTGTCGAAAATGTTTGGTATTTCGTTGGCATAATCCTTAAGAATCGCAATTCGCTCTGATTTTCTAATACTCTTGTAAACACTATTCGATTTTACCCGAATGAGTTCCGACGCATGTATTTCTTCACGCTGGTTTAGACCATATTTGGCCTTGATTGATTTCCTAAATGATTTTAATCGATTCAAGTGTTTATCCCAATCGTTTTGCGCTACTATGAGTGCAGAAAGAATAAAATGAGGAGAGCTTTTAGGGTGAATTCCGGGATCACCGCTTTCATCAACATACATGATGTATATGGCGCTGCATTAAACAAAACCCAAGTTACTAAAGAAAACATTTATCAAAAGCGATTTGCCTGAGCGGATAAGCATTATCTTTTGTTTCGAAAGGTATTTTCTATCCGCTACCTCGGTAGCCATTTACAACCGCTGGGGCCAGCGCGTGTACTTTAGCGAAAACTATGCAAACGACTGGGGTGGCGAGGGCCTGCCCAGCGGCACTTACATCGCCGAGCTGGTTTTCCGTGATTTGCCCCATAAGCGCCAGGCGGTTTATTTGAAGCGTTAATAGGCCAAGCCGCCCCATACAGAAGCGAAGCGTCAATAACAGCCCAATGGGCATTCACCAAAGCGCAGCTTCGTAACCAGCCGCAGGCGTTCACAGAAGCGCTGGTACGGGAGTATACCCAACAAAAAAAGCCCGCTGCTCTACGTCATACGGGCTTTTAGTGAAAGTTTTAATTTTTAGTCGCGGCGACCCATGTAAATCATTACATAGTACAACAAGGTAGCCAGCGAACTGAGAGCAGCAACCACGTAGGTCATGGCCGCCCATTTGAGGGCATCTTGCGCCTGCGTGTGCTGCTGGCTGCTGGTTACATTGGCGGTATTCAACCAAGCCAAAGCACGGCGGCTGGCGTCGAATTCAACCGGCAAAGTGATGAAAGTGAAAAGCGTAGTAAGGGCGAACATCACGATGCCCAACAACAGCAACTGTGGAAACACATTCAGGGTAAGTATTCCACCCAACAGCACCCAAGGCATAAATTTGCTTGAAATGCTGAGTGCAGGCACCATGGCCGAACGGAAAGTTAGCCAGCTGTAAGCACGGGCGTGTTGTACGGCGTGGCCTACTTCGTGTGCGGCTACGGCAGCAGCAGCTACTGAACGACCGTAATACACATCGTGGCTGAGGTTCACCGTTTTGTTGGTAGGATTGTAGTGGTCGGTCAACTGCCCTTCGCTCGATATGATTTTTACGTCGTAAATGTCGTTGTCGCGGAGCATGCGCTCGGCCACCTCAAGGCCCGAAAGTCCGGAGCTCAGGGGCGTAGCGGCATACTTGTTAAAACGGTTTTTGAAACGTGCTCCGACAGCCCAACTGGCTGCCATGATCACAATCATGAGTACGATATACATGGTGTATAAATTTGTTTCAGGGGTTTAACAAAGCAGGTGCCACTTTAGTGCATGCTACAACAACTTTTTTATCAAATCATCGGCACGCAAACCCTCCGCTTCGGCCTTGTAGTTCATCACAATCCGATGCCGCAAGATATAGGGCGCAACTGCCTGAACATCCTCAATATCAGGCGAATACTTGTTGTTGAGTGCGGCGTGGCACTTGGCACCTACGGCCAGGTATTGCGAGGCCCTTGGACCAGCGCCCCAGCTCAGGTATTTATTTGTATCGGCCGTGGCGAACTGACTATTCGGCCGCGTTTTGTTTGACAACTTGACAGCATATTCCAGCACATTGTCAGTAATGGGCATGCGGCGGATGAGCTGCTGGAAGTACAAAATCTCCTCGGCACCGATGATGGTATTGGCTTCGGCCTGTCGTTCGGTGGTGGTTTGGCGTACCACTTGCAGCTCATCGGCATACGACGGATAGTCGAGCCAAACGTTCAGCATGAAGCGGTCGAGCTGGGCTTCGGGCAAGGGGTAAGTACCTTCTTGTTCAATGGGATTTTGCGTTGCCAACACAAAAAAGGGCTTGGGTAGAGCATATACTTTACCGGCTACTGTTACTTGGCGCTCTTGCATGGCTTCGAGCAAGGCACTTTGGGTTTTGGGCGGGGTGCGGTTGATTTCGTCGGCCAATACGATGTTGGCAAACAAAGGCCCCTTTACAAATCGGAAGTTCTTTTGATCGTCGAGCACCTCAGAACCAGTAATGTCGCCGGGCATGAGGTCGGGCGTAAACTGAATGCGGCTGAAGCTCAAATCGAGCACCTTGCCCATGGTTTGTACCAAAAGGGTTTTGGCCAAGCCAGGTACACCCACCAACAGGCAATGTCCGTTGCTGAATACCGAAATGAGCACGGCTTTCACCACCTCATCCTGACCAATGATTACTTTTTTGACTTCGGAAAGGGTTTGTTGGTAGCGTTGGGCAAGGGCGTCAACGGCTTCTTTGTCGGAGCTGAATTGTAGCGACATATTCCTGGCGAAAGGGCTTTAAACGTTAAAAATCAAAGGAAACGGGCCGATTGTACATTCAAATCGGCATCGAGTTCATACACGCGCGGTGTGGCGGTAGGGATTTCGAATGCCAAGATTTGCTCGGGCGTCATGCCTTCGAGGTACATCACCAGCGCCCGCAAGCTGTTGCCGTGGGCAGCAATGATGATGTTTTTGCCTGCACGCAGCTTGGGTAAAATTTCAGCTTCGAGGTAGGGAATCACCCTGTCGGCGGTATCCTTTAGGCTCTCGCCTCCCGGAGGGGCAATGTCGTAACTGCGGCGCCAAATGTGCACCTGTTCTGCACCGTATTTGGCAGCGGTGTCGGCTTTGTCGAGGCCTTGCAAATCGCCATACATGCGCTCATTCAGCGCCAAATTGCGGGTTACCGGGATGCTGGTTTGTCCCACGCCTTCGAGGATGTACTGCAAGGTATGTTGTGCACGCTGCAAATCGCTGGTATAGGCTTCATCGAATTGGTAAGCTTTGAGCTTTTCGCCTGCAGCTTTGGCTTCTTCGATGCCTTGTGCCGAAAGGGGCACATCTACCCAACCGGTGAAGCGGTTTTCGAGGTTCCACTGTGATTGTCCGTGACGGATGATGACGAGTTGTGACATAGGTATGTGCTAATTCAGATAAAAATAAGGTCTTTGATGCGGTCTTTGCCAAATTGTTCGTTGAGTTTCTCCAAAATTTTGGTTTTGCCCAGTTGCAGCTCGTTGCGGAGCATGGGGTTGCTGAGGCGAATCAACACTTTTTCACCCTGTAGATACAGCGCTTCGGTGCCTGCGTTGATTTGCGGGCCCATGAGCTGTTGCCAGTAGCGGTGAAGCTCCACTTCGTCGAGCTTGCCCCGTAGTTTATAAGCGTCTATGAGTTCATTGAGCACTTGCCCCAAGGGCTGCTCCTTGCCGCGGATACCCATCAAATGTGGCGTTCGGCATGGTACGAAGAGCGTACCAGCGGTCCACTTTCCACAAAGTTGAAGCCCTTGGCATAGCCCATCTCTTCGTATTTTTTGAAGGTTTCGGGCGTTACAAACTCGGCCACTTCGAGGTGCATTTTGGTGGGTTGCAAATACTGACCAATGGTTACCACGTCTACACCTGCAGCTTTGAGGTCGTCGAGGATTTCGTTTACCTCTTCTTCGGTTTCGCCCAAACCCACCATGAAGCCGGTTTTGGTACGTAAACCCGCCTCTTTGATGCGACGCAATTGCTCTAAACTGCGCTCATACTTGGCTTGCGGACGCACCAAACGGTACAACCGCTTCACAGTTTCCATGTTGTGCGACACCACATGCGGGCGCTCTGAAATCATCAATTCCAGCGCTTCCCAATTGCCTTTCACATCGGGAATGAGCGTTTCCATGGTGGTTTCGGGTGCCTGCTTTTTGATTTCGCGGATGGTTGCCGCCCAAACGGAAGCGCCGCGGTCTTTGAGTTCATCGCGGTTCACCGAAGTAATAACGGCATGCTTTACTTGCATGAGGCGGATGGCTTCGGCCACGCGGTAAGGCTCGTCGAGGTCGAGTTCAGTTGGCCGGCCGGTAGCCACAGCGCAAAAAGAACAACCGCGGGTGCATACATTGCCCAAAATCATGAAGGTAGCGGTGCCGGCACCCCAGCACTCGCCCATGTTCGGACAATTGCCGCTTTCGCAAATGGTGTGCAGCTTGTATTGATCAACCAGGTTACGCACCCGGAGGTATTCTTTACCAGTAGGGAGCTTTACGCGCAACCAATCGGGCTTCTTGCGGCGCTGCTCGCGTACATCAACAACCAAAGTATCTTGCATGGCTCAAAATTAAGCAATTACCAGCGCTTCCCTAATTGAAAGCCCAGGTAGAACGAAAAGAAAAACTGCGGATTGGGCGTGGCCGTCATCACAGGCAGCCGCTGTGGGAAACAGTCGACGCTCAAGCCTGCTTCTAACACCCGTACTTCTTCGGTAAAGGCACCCCATTCGAAGATGAGTCCGCCTTTGGCATAAAAACCTGCCTGCACGCTTATCTCATCGAGGCCGGTACCAAAGCGCGAGCTGCCGTAAATGTTGTTTTCGAAATGGCGGCTGGGGTCGTAGCGTTCGGTTCGGGTGGTAAGGGTAAACGGATCGCCGGGCGATAGCGGGTAAAGTATGTCGAGGTAAATGGGCTTGAGCATGGCAATGCTCGGCCCCAACGACCATTGGTAGCGCACTTCTACCCCACTTTTTTCGCTTTTATCGAAAATGAGTCTTTGTTGTCCATACCCGGCATGCAGCAAGAACAAATCGTTTAACTTGCCAAACACATAGGGCCTTGGATTAATGAACTGGGGGTTGCTCATCCGTATTTCTTTCGGATGGCGGGTCCTCCACAAATCGAATTCCCAAATTTGGTCGGTTAGGCGCGATTTGCTTTTGCCAATTTTAGCCCCGGCGTACCAGCCTAAGTTGTGGAGCCCCAGTCCGCCGGTGGCGTATTTGAAATAGTTTAGTTGCGGACCTCCGGGTGCAGTTTCTCCTCCCGGCAGTTGTGCCGAGGCCCAGCAAGGCAACAGCCCCACCATGAGCAAGAGGATTATTTGACGCATTGGCATTTTAACACAATTGAACTGGCTAAAAGTTCTCTAAATTAGCACTTATGAACACAGCCAGTATCAAATACTTGGGAGAATTACGCACCCAAGCAACACATATACGTTCGGGCAACCAAATTATTACCGATGCCCCGGTTGATAATCATGGAAAAGGCGAGGCTTTTTCGCCTACCGACCTGGTTTCGTCGGCATTGGTAAGCTGTATGATGACCGTAATTGGCATCATGGCCCAAACCCATCACATTGATGTTTCGGGCATGGAAGGAGAAGTGCTGAAGGTAATGGGTACCGATCCACGGCGCATTACCGAGCTCAAGGTGCTTCTGCGTTTTCCGCGTGACTACAAAGAGCACGACCGGGTGCTGATTGAGCGTACCGCACGAACCTGTCCGGTTGCCAAGAGCCTGCATCCCGATTTGGTGCAAGACATTCAATTCACTTATGCCCATGGTCGCTAAACAGGCGCCGGGCATGTTCAAGGTCTTCCATCGTATCGATTCCAATGCTTTTTTCGGCTACGGCCGCCATGCGGATATTGATGCCGTGATGCAGCAGGCGCAATTGTTCTAACTTTTCAATTTCCTCGATAGGCGAAGGCAGCCATTGGGTAAACTGAAGCAAAACATCGCGTTTGTAGGCATAGATGCCTATGTGCTGCCAGGCGTCGAACGGCAAGGCATCGGCTGGAGCCCCTTCGCGCGGGAAAGGTATGGGTGCACGCGAAAAGTACAGGGCGTCGCCTTGCTGGTTGGTCACCACTTTCACCAGGTTGGGGTTATCGAACTCGGCTTTATGGGCAATGCGGCAGCAGAGCGAAGCAACCTGCACTTGGGGGTCGTTAAAACAGGCCAACAAGGCCTCCAGGCTGCTTTTTTGGGTAAAAGGCTCGTCGCCCTGCACATTCACTATGAGGTCAACATCGGGGCGTTGATGGGCTATTTCGGCCAGTCGATCGCTGCCACTGGGGTGGTCGGCACTGCTCATGCACACCTGTGCCCCTTGTTTGGTAGCAGCTTCAAAAATGCGTTCATGGTCGGTTACAATCCACACTTCATTGAACAAGCCAGTAGCTGCTACCGCTTCCCAACTGCGAACAATCAAGGGTTTGCCACCCAGGTCAGCGAGCATTTTTTCGGGGAGTCGGGTAGAGGCCAATCGGGCCGGTAACAAGGCGATGCTTTTCATGCGGCTAAAATAACGCTTTTCGATGTTTGTGAATTTCGCTGAAATTCAGGAATTTGCCATCGACCTATGAAACGATTACTACTGATATGTGGCTTTTGGGCCCTGCTGTTGCCCAAGCAGCCCACCCTTGCGCAGGTGCCGCAAGGGGTTATTGACAGTTTGTTGCGTGTAACCCGCGAAGCCCCGCACGATACCCAAAAGGCCGAGGCCTACATTTATTTGGTCGCCCACCACCGTTATCAGCGCGATTTGGGCTTATCGTATGCCCGCGAAGGCATCATATTGGCCCAAAAGGCCAATTTTTTGCGGGGGCTTTACAATTTGTACAACCAAATGGGGGTGGTGTATGATGTGAATGGCGATTATTTGCCCGCCTTGGAGGCCTACCGTGAGGGCATGAAGGCCGCGCGAAAAATGAAACGCAGCGATTTAATTGGCTCCATCTACACCAATATGGGTCTGAGCTACTGGAATTTGGGCATTTACGACGAAGCCTTGTCGAACTACCTCCAAGCGCTGAAGCAATTTGAGGGAAACGAAAAAACAGTGGGTTATCTGGCCAATACGTATAACAACATCGGTTTGATTTATGGCGATAAAAAGGAGTATCTCAAAGCCAAGCCCTATTTTGAAAAGGCCATTGCTTTGAGCAGCAGCTTGAAAGATTCGTTCAATTTGGCTGCCTTCTACAACAATATGGGCAATGCCTTGCGCGATGCAGGTCAAACCGAAGCAGCCATTGAACGCTTTCAACAAGCCTACAACATACACCAAGCCTTAAACAGCGATTATGGCAAAGGCATGGCCCTGTACAATTTGGCTGGGTCTTATCAGGAATTAAAGCGCTGGGGATTGGCTTTAGAAGCGGCACAAAGCAGCCTGAAATACCGGGAACTGGCTGGCGACCGCATGGGTATAGCCCTTGCGCACAATTTGCTAGCAGTGAATTATGAGTCGATGCAACAAATGGCAGAGGCTCTTTATCACAGTGAACTGGCCCTTAAGCTGGCCGATTCGTTGAAATCGAATAGCCTGTGGCATCGGGTGTACCGCAACCGCTGGTGGGTTTTGCGCGCGGCTGGTAGGCCTGCCGAAGCGCTCGAAGCGCATATTTTGTACAAGCAGTACAGCGATAGCTTGCAGGCCGAGTCGGCCGACAAAAGGTTGCGTGAGCTGGAAGTGCGTTTTGAAGTAGCTCAAAAAGACCGCGCCTTGCAGCTGAGCCAGGCCGAAATCCGCCAGCAAGAGATTTTAATACAACGCCGCAACCTGCTTATAGGTGCTTTGGTGTTGGTAACGCTGCTATTGCTTGTTTTGGGGATAACGTTGCGGTCGCGCTACCGCTACAAGCAGCAACAAGAGCTCATTGCTACCGAGTTGCGATTGCAACAAGAGCAAATAAAGGCAGTAATCATGGCGCAGGAAGCAGAGAAAACACGTTTTGCGCAAGATTTACACGACGGTATGGGGCAGTTGCTTACCGCACTGAAGCTAAGCTTGGGTGAGGCCGGCACAGAAAATGGGCGGAGCAGGCAATTGGTAGATGATTTGTACCGCGAGCTCAGGCATTTGGCATACAACATCATGCCGCAAACCTTGGTGCGTAAGGGCCTGCCTACAGCCTTGGAAGAGCTGAGTCAGCGGCTGAACGGGGCTCAAGATCAGCTCAAGGTCGATTGCCGCATACATGGTTTACAAAGCCGACTGCCACTGCCTACCGAGCAGTTGCTTTACCGCGTAGTGCAAGAATGGCTCACCAATGTGATGAAATACGCTCAGGCTACAAATTGTAGCATCAATGTGGTAGCCGACGATAGTAATTTGAGCATGATGATAGAGGATAATGGGCAGGGATTTGACCCTGAGCGTTTGCAGCAAAGCAAAGGGCATGGCTGGGCCAATATCCAAAGCCGGTTGGGCTTGTTGGGGGCACAGTTTTACGTCGACAGCCGCCCGGGACATCGGGGTAGTTCCTTGGTGATTGAGCTTTCGCAGGCCTCGCAAAAAACGTAGCTTTGGGGGTGGAAATCCTACAATATGACGATGCGCATTGGATGCGTGAAGCGCTGAAAGAGGCGCAAAAAGCGGCTGATAAGGGTGAAATTCCCGTGGGGGCGGTGGTGGTTTCGGCCAATAGGGTAATTGGCCGCGGGCACAACCTTACCGAGCAACTGAACGATGTAACGGCCCATGCCGAAATGCAGGCCATTACCGCAGCCGCCAATCATTTGGGTGGAAAGTACTTGCAAGAGTGCAGCTTGTACGTCACCTTAGAGCCCTGTGTAATGTGTGCTGGTGCCTTGTTTTGGTCGCAAATAGGTCGGGTGGTGGTAGGTGCTACCGATGAAAAGCGGGGATTTAGCCAGCATGGAGAGTTATTGCACCCCAAAACCAAGTACCAAATTGGGTTACTCGAAACGGAGTGTGCAGCTTTGTTGCGCCACTTTTTCGCACAATTGCGTAAGTCAAAAAAATAAGCCAATTTCACTGCAAGTTTTTTTTGATTTCGGTCAAACCCACACAAAACCAAAACCTATGTCTGACGCTAAGCGCTGGCGCATCATGCTGGTAGACGATCACCGCATTTTACTCGACGGCATTAAAACCCTGCTGAGTAACGAGCCCGATATGGAAATAGTAGCAGAAGCGGGAGATGCCCGAATGGCCATGCAATTGCTTACTTATGTACAAGTTGATTTGCTTGTATCGGATTTTAGCTTGCCCGACACCCATCACACTGATTTTTTAAACCAGCTGAAGTCGAAATTTCCAGGGCTACCAGTATTGGTGCTGAGCATGCACGATGAGCCCGAAATCATTCGTGATGTATTGGATAGTGGTGCCAAAGCCTATGTGATGAAAAGCAACTCGCGCGACGAATTGGTGAAGGCCATGCGTCATGTGATGATGGGCGAAAAATATGTGAGTCCGGAAGTCTCACTCAAATTGCTGGAAGCCAATCAAAAAACCAACAGCAGCGCCCTCACCGAGCGGGAAGTGGAGATAGTGAAGCTCATTGCCAAGGAATATTCGAACAAGCAAATTGCCGATATGCTGTTTATCAGCGAGCGCACCGTAGAATCGCACCGCAAAAACATTTTTCGCAAGGCCGGAGCACACTCGGTAGTGGGTGTTATGAAATATGCCTTAGAGCACAAATTGCTATAAATGAGCAGATTCATGAAATGGTTTGTGCTCTTCGAAAAATACCCATTTTGGGGTATTGGCTTATATTCAGTGGCTTTGTAGTTTGCGGGTACTAAACCAAACTACCTATGTTCGCACTAACCAGAAAGCAAAAGCAAGTACTCGGTTTAATTTACGAGGAACTCAGCAATCGAGAAATAGCCGATAAGTTAGACATCAGCATCAGAACGGTGGAAACCCACCGGAAGAACATTTATCGGAAAACAGGCGCAACTGGCATTGTGGGACTCATTAAGTACGGACTAAGTCACCGACTACTGCAATAAATACCCTATTTGGGGTATTGGGTGCTTAGGATGTTTTCGCTTATTTGCGCCAATCAACCAAACTAAACCTATTTCTTACCTGTTTGCTGCGATAGCAAGCAGGTTTTTTTATGCCTGCTTTTTGGCCAATAAATAGTAACAGCTCGTGGTGAAAAAGTCGCGTACCCATGGTAAGGCGCGCAGCCAACCGAACTGTTCGCGTGTTTTAAGACCAAATTTGTGCTCGTAAATGGGGTTGATGAGAAAGTGCAGCTCTTTTCGCATTACAAAGCCGGTTTGTTTGTATAGCCGGTTCATGAGTGCAATGCTCACCTTATAATCGTGGGTTTCGGCCAAGTCGGCAATTACCTCACGGGGTTCACCAAAGGCTTTGAGAACCGCAACGTACAAGCCCTTGGGCAAAAGGTGAATCCAAGGCAATTTTTGCAGCAGCTTCGATTGGGCAATTTGTTGGTGACCTCCAAAGGGCATGCGCCAGGGCGGCCAGCCAATGAACAACAAGCCATCGTCGGTTAAAAAACGACGCATTTGCGCCAATGCTTTGTCTTTGTTGGGAATGTGCTCAATCACATCTTTGAGTATAATGAGGTGAAATTTGCCCGTGAAGGCAGCTTCGATGGCCGGGTTAAAAATGTCTTCGGCAAACAGCTCCATCTTACCTGCATCTATAAACTCGGCCATGAGCTCGCGGCCCGCCTCAATTTTAACTTTGTTTAAGTCGATGCCCGTACAAAAGGCCCCCGCTTCGGCAAAGGGTTTCAAATTGCCACCTTCGCCACAGCCTAGCTCCAGCACCCGGGCTTCTGAAAGGGTTACGGGCAACTCGGGTGCCAAAAAAGGAATGATGCTTTTGCGGGTGTTTTCTGCCAAAAACACCAAGTAAAAAGCATGGTCGGTATGAAATTCGTACGGCATACTGGGCGAAAATAGCTGGTTTTTAACAACCAAACACCTAATTTTAGGTGGTAAATATCGCTACCATGAAAAAACTTCTTTTCTTTTTCTTGTTCCTTGCCGCTGTGGCTTGCCAAAACAGCCCTGAAGCTGGTAGCGGATTGGAGACCATCGCACCGACTGATTTTGCCGAAAAATTAGCATCCAAAGAAATGGTGCTTATTGATGTGCGCACCGAAGAAGAGTTTAAGGAAGGGCATTTAGAAGGAGCTATTCAGCACGATTATTACGAAACCGATTCGTTTCAGCGCTTTTTGGCCGGGCTCGACACCTCAAAATCATACCTTATTTATTGCCGCTCGGGTGGCAGGAGTGGTACAGTGCTCGATATGATGGCGCAGATGGGCTTTGACCAAGTGTACAATCTCGATGGTGGCATCAATGCCTGGAAATCGGCCGGGTTGCCCGTGGTGCGTTGATTGATTGTGCCTTAGCCTTTGGCTAGCAGCATCTGAATTTTATTCTTGATATTGTTTACCAAGGAGGTGTTCACGCATTTGCGCTCGCAGCGCTGGCGCACCACTTCTTTGAAATTCTTTTCGATTTCGTACTTCTCGAGGCATTTGTGACAATGCTCCACATGTTCGAGGAAAATGGGGATTTCGAACTCCGACATTTCGCCATCGAGGTATTGGGGGATTTTTTCAACCACCTTAAAGCACATATTGTCCTTCCGATTCATGCTTCATCCACTTTATAGCCCTGCGAGCGGGCGTATGCTTTCAGTTTGTCTTTGATCATGTTGCGCGCCCGGTGGAGCCGCGAACGAACGGTACCAATAGGAATGCCGATGATTTTCGACATTTCTTCGTAGGTAAAGCCTTCGATGTCGCTCAGCAGCATGATGAGGCGAAAATCTACCGGCAGGCTGTTGAGGGCATTGGTAATTTCGTCGCCCAATTTGCCGCCAAAAACTTCGGAACGCAAATCGACCGTTGCGCTGTAGTGTGCGTCTTCGGAGTTGTAGATTTGCTCTACCTCGTCGTAATCGGTTTTATCGGGCTCTTTGGTGCGCTTTCTAAACTCATTGATGAAGCTGTTTTTGAGGATGCGAAACAGCCAGGCTTTGGCATTGGTGCCTTGTTGGTAGCTTTCAATGAAGCGAAATGCTTTGAGGTAGGTGTCTTGCACCAGGTCGTTGGCATCGTCTTCGTTGAGGGTAAGGCGGTAGCCAAAATTGTATAGGGCGTCCATATGAGGATAAAATTCCTCCTCGAACACCCGGTTTTTCTGTTCCGGGCTGAGCTCCAAGGTATTCCTTTCTTTGGTGGCCGCTTGTACAATCATGACGAAAACACATCGGGCCGTTGCGAATATAAGCAAGCTTTGCCGTACTACCGCAGGGCCCGTTAATGCTTACCTCAAAGCCGGCGAAAAGGTTCCCCGAAATGTAAAAAATCGTTAAACGGCTTGTTGGGTTTGCGGAAGCTGCGAAAAAGAGGGGCAGTTACAGCCTCTTTTTGAGGCACAAGAGGCCAAAAGCATGCTCAAAAGCGCCAACAGAAGGAGTGATTTACGCATGCACAAATAAACGAATAAGCTGCCAAAAGCGTGTGTTTATCGAAATTACCAACAAAAAGTCGTGGCATCGCTATATTCGTGCATGCAGAAGCAAGCGGTGCTGGTGTATGTTGAGCGCGTAACTCCCAGGTTAAAGTATACGATTGACCTCGTTTTTCGCCATTTGTTGGGTTGGGAGTACCAGCTCACCACCGAAGAGGCGGCGGTATATGCTTGTGAAGGCCCACTGCTGGTTTATTCGGCCGATCCGCTGACCTTTGAATTGGGGTTACGCATCAGGGCGGTTGATTTGCTGTTTGAAAAAGGGCTCAAAGAGCAGCGGTTGGCGCCTGCCTATCTCGAAAGCTTACCAGTACTTTTTAGAACGCACCAGCGCTACGATTTGCCTTTCGATTTGTTTGCGGCCATCTTTTACCTCGTTTCGCGATACGAAGAATACCTGCCGCATCGGGCCGATGCACACCAGCGTTTTCGACCCGAAAGCAGCGTTTTACACGAATACGGCTGGCTGCGGCAACCCCTGGTAGATCATTATGCCTTGTTGCTGGCCGTGCATTTGCGCCGGCGTTGGCCCCAATTGCCCTTACCTCAACGACAATATCGTTTTGTGCCTACCATTGATGTAGATCAATTGTATGCCTTTAAAAGCAAAGGCCTGCTTCGTAGCCTTTTTGGCTTGGGGAAGGCGGCAAAACAAGGTGAGTGGGGCGACTTTTCGCACCAATGGCAAGTATTGCGCAAGCAGGTTCCCGATCCTTTCGACACTTTTGATTACTTGCGTGAGCTCCATCGGCAATGCGGTGGTGAGCCCATTTATTTTTTCTTGATGGGCGATTATGGCGGGTTTGACATTGCCCACTCGCCTTTTGCCGACGCCTTCAGAGAACAGGTAAAAAGCACCGCCGATTATTTCCAAGTGGGCTTGCATCCTTCGTACCGCTCGAACCAGCAGCCGGTGCTTATTGACCGCGAGAGGCAGCTGCTAGAAGAGATTTTACACCGACCAGTGACCATGAGCCGTCAGCATTTTTTAAAAGTAACCTTGCCCGGCACCTACCAGCAACTGCTAAAGCGCGATTTTGAGGCCGACTTCAGCATGGCTTACGCTTCGGCACCTGGTTTTCGATCGGGAACGGCCAGCGTACATCCGTTTTACGACCTCGATACTGAGGGTCCAACACCCCTGCTGGTATACCCTACCTGCGTTATGGACACCACTTTGCAGCAGTATTTAGGCCTAACACCAGAAGAGGCCATCGAAAACATCAAAGGCCTTATTGCCGAAGTCAAATCGGTTGAGGGCACTTTCGTAAGTTTGTGGCACAATAGCTCATTGGGCGAATACGGCCCATGGAGGGGCTGGCGCCGGGTATATGAGGAGTTGTTGAATGAAGCGCATCCGCATGTCTGATTGGCAATACCGCATACTCGACCCACAACAAGCGCCCGATTGGGACCAGCAAGCGCTGCGTCAGGGAGGCAGCAGCATTTATATGCACAGTTTGTACCTCGATGAGGTAGCACCCCATTGGGGGTACTTGGAAAACGCCCACGGCATGCGCCTACCAATTTGGCGTCGCAAGCGTTGGGGAATGTACGAAATCACCCATCCGCTTTTTGTGCAGCATTTTCGGCCCATTCACCCGGGCTTGGAGGAGCCCTTCGATTTGCACGGCTTTTTGAAAGCACTGGAACCTTTGGCGAGCCGCATTTCGGTTCAACTTGATTTGCCCCCTGCAGCTGTGCCGCCTGGTTGGCAGCTGCAAGAACGGGTAAGCTACCGCATGCCCCTGCCCCAGCAGCGCGAAGACTTGTGGCAGCTGTATAGCAGTCACCACAAGCGCATTCTCAAAAAAGACCACGGCTTGCAACTGGCCGCCGAAACCGATTTGGGCGATTTTACGAAGTTGTTTTTGGCCGAAATGCCCAACATCACAGGGCTTAAAGTAGTGGAATTGGAGAAAGTCATCAGGTTGATGACCTGGATCAGCATCAAGCGCCGTGGACAGCTGTTTACCGCAAGGCGCGAGGGGCAACTGGTGGCCGCCTGTTTCATTTTGCACAGCGGCAGTCGTTTGTTGTACCAGTGGGCGGTGAGCAGCGCCGCCGGAAAGGAGTTGAGCGCCATGCATCACCTCATTGCCCATGTACTTGGGTCGTACGTGGGTAGCGACTTGGAGTTCGATTTCGAAGGATCGATGCTGCCCGGCCTGCAGCGTTTTTATGCCGGTTTCGGTGCAAAACCCTATCTTTATATGCGTTTAACGCACAATCGTCTTCCTTTTCCGCTAAACCGTTTGCTCCATGTTGGTTAACCTCAGTAAAAAGAACTCCTTGCTCAACCGTTTTGTAGCCGAAATGCGCGACGTGGCCCAACAAACCGACCGGATGCGGTTTAGGCGCAATATGGAGCGCATCGGCGAAATTTGTGCCTACGAAATAAGCAAAGAAATGGCTTACCGCGACGCCGCCGTTACCACGCCACTGGGCATTGCACACATGAGCTTACCCACCGATGAGCCCGTGGTAGCCACCATTTTGCGGGCTGGCTTGCCCTTGCACCAGGGCATCTTGAATTATTTCGATAAGGCCGATAATGCTTTTATTTCGGCTTATAGGTACCACCACCGCGACCATTCGTTTGAAGTGAAAGTAGAATATGCTTCTTGCCCACCCCTCGAAGGTCGCACCCTCATTATTGCCGATCCGATGGTTGCAACAGGCACTAGTTTGGTGCTGAGCTATAAAGCTTTGCTGCAGTACGGGCAACCCGCACAGGTTTTTGTGGTTACCGCCATTGGCAGCGAAGCCGGATTAAACCATGTGAAGAAGCACCTGCCGGGCGTGAAGATTTTTGCTGCTGCAGTTGATGCCGAGCTTACGGCCAAAGCCTACATCGTGCCGGGATTAGGCGATGCCGGTGATTTGGCCTTTGGCGAGAAGAAGTGACGGAGTCTAGTACTTGAGCCTACTATTGGTCCAAGCGGGTAATCTTGATTTTTTCGATACGCATACTACCCATGGCCATTACTTCGAGCTTGAAGCCATGCCATGTTACCGATTCTCCATTTTGCGGGAAATGCTCGAGTTCCTCCAGGATGAGCCCGGCGAGTGTATTAAATGGCAGGTCTTTTTCAATGGGGCCATCGATATCGAAATAATTGATGAACTCAAAGAATGGGAATGCGCCATCGGCCAGCCATTCATTTTCACCTACTTCAACAATGCGGTATTCTTCTTCATCGAATTCGTTTATTTCGCCCACCAATGCCTCTAAAATGTCGTTTATGGTAACCATACCTTGCAAACCACCGTACTCGTCAATCACAAGACCATAATGGATACGGTCGGCTTTAAACTTTTCTAGCGCATTGTAAACCGTTAGATACTCCGGAAAATAATGCGGCTTCCGCAAAATACCGAGCAAGGCATCGCGTGTCCATGGCAGTGGCAATTTGAACAAATCTTTCAAACCTATCACACCCAGGGTTTCGTAGTCAGGGCCCTTGAATACAGGGTAAAAACTGTGTAATTCAGCTTCTACACCTTGCCTGATGAGGTCTGCCGGCTTGTCGATGTAAATGCCCACCAAATCGCGCCGATGTGTCATGAGCGAACTTACACGCAAATCACCCAATCCGAATGCCCGCTCAACAATATCTTGTTCAATTTCTTGCACTTCCCCGGTAAGCACACTTTCCTGTATGATGGATTTGATTTCCTCTTCCGTCATGTGCTGCTGGGCCATTTTTTGTGCGCCAAACAAGCGCAGGAACAACTCAGTTGCCCAAGTCAAGAGCCAAATAAAAGGCTTACTTACGGCCGACACTATTTGCATGGGGCGCGCTACAGCCATGGCTACCCCTTCTGGATTGCTCATGCCTAATCTTTTAGGGACCAACTCACCCAACACCAATGAAGCGAAAGTGACCAAAAATACAACAGTCACCAAGGCTGCTTGGTGACTGTAAGGTTGCAACCACACCACTTCACGTAAGATCAGTTCAAAATCGTCGGTAATGTTTTCGCCACTGTATATACCTGTGATTAGCCCAATAACAGTGATACCAATTTGCACTGTACTTAAAAAAGTGTTGGGTGCTTTGGCCAATTCAAGAGCTGCTTTTGCTTTCCGATTGCCTTGTGCTGCCAAGGCGTCGAGCCGTGCTTTCCTAGCCGAAACCAAAGCAATTTCCGACATGGAAAACAAGCCGTTCAACAAAATGAGCAAAAAAAGAATGAATATTTCCATGTAAGCAAGTAATAGGCAAAATGCTGTGGAAACGCCTTACCATCTCCACAGAGACGCTGCATCCGATTATTCTACCACCGAAAACTTCATAAAGTTTGCTCGGTGCTTGCTTTTAATAGGCATGGCCCCGGTGTTTACAATCACATCGCCTTTGGCAACCAATTTCTTTTCTTTGAGCATACCCAACACATCGCTGATGGTTTCGTCGGTGGTGGTGAGCTTGTCGTAGAAGAACGCACGCACGCCCCACAACAGGCTGATGCGGGTAAGCAGGGCGGTATCGGGGGTAAATATAAAAATGTCGGATTTCGGGCGATAGCTTGCCACTTGGTAGGCAGTATAGCCCGATTTGGTCATGCCGATGATGGCCTTGGCTTTAACATATTTGGCCGCGCGACCAGCAATGTAGCACAAACTGTCGGACAAGAAGGTGTCGCTTTCTTGAGGCGTTTCATTGTCGCGGTGGTAAATGTGCTCGGCTTCTTCCTCCACGTTTTTAATAATGCGCACCATGTATTCAATTACCTGCACCGGGTGCTGGCCTACCGACGTCTCGCCCGAAAGCATGAGGGCATCGGCACCATCGAATACCGCATTGGCCACGTCGTTGGCTTCGGCACGGGTGGGCATGAAGCTGGTAATCATGCTTTCCATCATTTGGGTGGCTATAATTACTGGTTTGCTGGCCGAAAGACACTTTTTCACAATGAGTTTTTGGATGAGTGGTAACTTTTCGATGGGGTATTCCACACCCAGGTCACCCCGCGCAACCATCACCCCGTCGGTTGCGGCAATAATGGCATCGATATTGGCTACAGCTTGAGGCTTTTCGATTTTGGCAATGATGTGAATGTTTTTGCCACGCTGGCTGATGCGCTCACGCAGGTCGTCGATATCGGCCGCTTCGCGCACGAAAGACAGGGCCACCCAGTCGAGGTCGTGCTCCAAGATGAAATCGAGATCGAGCTTGTCTTTGTCGGTTAACGACGGCAGCGATACCTTGGTGTTGGGCAGGTTCACTCCTTTTTTAGATGACAGCAAGCCGCCATGAAGCACCACCACTTCCACCTCATCGAGGCGGTTGGTGCTCACTACTTCGAATTTGATTTTACCATCATCGAGCAATACTTGGTCGCCCTCCTCCACATCGATAGGGAACTCGAGGTAATTGAGGTATAGTTTTTCTTTGGTGCCAATACATTTTTCGGTTACCAGCTTCAACCGGTCGCCGGTTTTTAGTGTAATTCCATTGTTCTGAACTTCGCCGATGCGGATTTTGGGACCTTGTAAATCGCCCAAAATGGCCACATTGGTACCCAGTTCTTTATTGATAGCACGGATACTGGCGATTACTTTGCGTAAATCGTCATAGTTGGCATGCGAAAAATTGAGTCGGAATACGTTTACTCCCGCCTTTACCATGCGTTGGAGTACATCTTTTTCGGAACAAGCCGGGCCAACTGTGGCCACAATCTTGGTTTTTTTGTCGTTCGAATACATTCTTAAAATACTAAATGTTGCTTTGAGCGCAACTTTTCATTTACCTCTACCGGCAATACCAGGGTGAAAACCTGTGCCGACTTAAGTTGCCTGAGCAACTCTTGCGTGGTGCTAATGCCTGGTATTTCATCGAAGAGCAAAAAGTAATCGAAGGAGTTGCCCAGTTCGGGTACCAATTTGCCCTCGCTACCAGCATTGGCCACCAAATATAGAATGCTTTCGGCTTCCAACAAGACAAATGAGAATTTTTGGAAGCAACTGTGGATTTTTTGTTTGCCCAAGAGCAGTTCCAAGTCGTCGTCGCGCCGCAAATCGAAGCCACAATGCTGGTTGATGTGGTAGGCCACCTGCCAAGGCCGCAGGGCACTGCTGATGCCAATGACCGATTGTTCGAGTTCAAGATCGAGCTGAAGGACTTTTCGGGCCAAGGTGGAGGCGATTTGAGAACAAATATAGCGAAGCCCGCGGCCAATCTCTTGAAGTGGCGGAGCATTGTGGGCAAATCTTTTGCCTTTTGGCATTGCTTTTTTTTCAGAATGCACTAATATTGCACGGAATTTTCCATTCAAACCAATAAAAAAATGTCAGAAATTGCATCAAAAGTTCGTGCCATCGTGGTTGATAAACTGGGTGTGGACGAGAGCGAAGTAACTCCCGAAGCCAGCTTCACCAACGACCTGGGCGCTGATTCACTCGACACAGTAGAGCTCATCATGGAGTTCGAAAAGGAGTTTAACATTTCTATTCCAGACGATCAGGCTGAAAACATTCAGACTGTAGGTCAGGCTATCAGCTACCTCGAAGCAAACGCGAAGTAATACTTCTATCCATTTGAACTTTTAGCATGCAGCTACGCAGAGTAGTAGTAACAGGTATAGGTGCACTTACCCCAATCGGAAACAATGTTGCTGAATATTGGCAAGGATTGTCGAATGGGGTAAGTGGCGCCGACCACATCACCCATTTCGATGCGTCGAAATTTCGTACCCAGTTTGCAGCCGAGGTGAAAAACTTCGACATCATGCAACACATGGACCGGAAAGAAGCGCGGAAGATGGACCCTTACACCCATTACGCCTTGGTAACGGCCGAAGAGGCCATGAAAGATTCAGGTTTAGATCTTGAAAAGATGGATACCGATCGTGCCGGGGTAATTTGGGCTTCGGGTATTGGTGGCATACTTACCTTCTACGAAGAAGTAGCTGCATACACCAAGGGAGATGGCACGCCACGCTTCAATCCGTTCTTCATTCCGAAGATGATTGGCGACATAGCGGCAGGCTACATCTCTATCAAGTACGGTTTCCGTGGGCCTAATTTTGCCACAGTATCGGCTTGTGCCTCGGCCAATAATGCCATCATTGATGCTTTCAACTACATCCGTTTGGGATATGCCGATGTGTTTATCACCGGTGGTTCGGAAGCGGCTGTAAACGAAGCAGGAATTGGTGGTTTTAACGCCATGAAGGCCCTTTCGGAGCGCAACGATGACCCCAAAACCGCCAGCCGTCCGTTTGATTTAGACCGCGATGGCTTTTTATTGGGCGAAGGCGGTGCAGCGCTCATCCTCGAAGACATGGAACATGCTTTGGCCCGTGGAGCCAAAATTTACGCTGAAATTGGTGGCGGTGGAATGTCGGCCGATGCCCACCACATTACAGCCCCTCACCCCGATGGCTTGGGCGCGACCAATGTGATGAAAGCTGCCCTTCGCGATGCCCACATGAAGCCCGAGGAGGTAGATTATGTGAATGTTCACGGCACGTCTACACCTTTGGGTGATATCAGCGAAATCAAAGCCATTCAGGCAGTTTTTGGTGAGCATGCGTATACCATGAACATCAGTTCTACCAAGTCGATGACTGGCCACCTTCTGGGTGCTGCAGGCGCGGTAGAGGCGGTTGCAACCATTCTGGCCATGCAACACAGTTTGGTGCCACCCACCATCAACCATTTCACCGACGATCCACAGTTTGACCCCAAAATTAACCTCACGTTCAACAAGGCCCAAGCGCGTGAAATTCGCGCAGCTTTGAGCAACACCTTTGGCTTTGGCGGTCACAACACATCGGTGATTTTCAAAAAGTTTGAAAAGTAAACCTGTGAGCAGGCTACTTGCCAAATTACCGGGAAACATTTTCAAGTCGAAAGACCCCCTTCAGCGGGCCATTCACAACCTCACAGGCTACCGTCCGAAAAACATCAGTTTGTACCGACTGGCGTTTACGCATTCGAGTGCACGCCTGGAAACCGAAATCGGCTATAAGAAAAACAACGAGCGCTTGGAGTATTTAGGCGATGCGGTGCTTGATTTGATTGTGGCCGAGCAACTCTTCAAAAAATTCCCCTTTCGCGATGAGGGCTTTTTAACCGAAATGCGATCGAAGGTGGTAAATGCCAACTTCCTCGATCAAACGGCGCGTAAATTGGGCCTCGATACCCTATTGCAGGAAACCTCGGGCTACCAAAAGAACCAAAAGCCCAGTAAAAACATGAATGCCGATGTGTTTGAAGCGTTTATTGCGGCGTTTTATTTAGATCACGGCTTTTCGAAAACCTCACAGTTTGTTCAAAAACGGGTGCTCAAGGTATTTGTTGATTTTGAAACCTTGGTGCATACCGAATCGAATTTCAAAAGCCGATTGGTGGAATGGAGCCACCGCAATAACAAGAAGATTGCCTTTGAGGTGGCCGATACCCAACAACAGGGCCGGCACAAGCAGTTTGTGGTAGAGCTATTGGTCGATGATCAAGTGGTGGCCAAGGGCATCGACATCAACAAAAAACAGGCGGAGCAAAAGGCCGCCGAAGCGTTTCTAAGCAAGAACGATCTGGCTTGAGCGGCGGGACGACCAAACCGCAAAGGCCCAGAGGGATTTTCAAAGCGAATAAAAGCAGTGATGCGCTAAGCCTTAGCTTTGGTTGCTCAAAACCACTTTTCTGTCGGTGCAGCCCCAAGCTGCACGAAGGCTGCGAGTAATCGGAGGCTTTTGGCCTGCATCGCGAAAGCGACTTGGCCGGAGGCCGCAGAGACCTTAGTGTTGCAGGGTTACAGCAGCTAGTTGGAAATCAGCATCGGGGAGTGCAAGGGAATTCAAGTCGAATTATTTCAATGTGCGGCTACCAAAGGAGAATAGCTTCCAAGTAGGTTTCGGCGGCTTATTTATTCCTGAAGTCGAGGTTGTAGGTTACCGCCAGCTGCAAGGTGTTGTTCAACTCTTCTTGCCAACCGTTGCCCTTCACAATCAATTGCTGCATATAACCTAATTGCACATTGCCTTTTAGACCGAACTGATAGCCCACGGCAGCGTATAGCCGGTTTTGGTCGAAGCGGTTCAAACGCAGGTTTTGGCCGTAATTCACGAAAAGCTCATTGTAAGAAGCCAAGAACCAGGTTCCTTTTTCGAATTTCGACTTGTTTAAAGACACATCTAGCCAAAAACGGTAGCGAAAGCGGTCGCTGTAAGTGCGGCCATCGTAGCGTTGGCTGCCGTCACCCAACGATGTAAAATGCTCTACCCAACGCTGTTCAAATCGCAAACGGTGGTTCATGCGTACGCGACCGGTATTTTGCCGCAACAAGGCCTGTTGCCACAAGCGGTTTTCGTGAAGGGTGGTAATTACGGGCTGGGCACCATAAGGAAAAGTAATTATCCAACCGTAACCTGCGGTTAATTGAACGTTGGGCTCAACATGGTAATCAACACCTAACCGCAGCAACGACTGCTGCCAGTTGGCTATCAAGCCATGCCGGCGAAACTGGTATTCGGTGTGTAAACCCCATTTATCGGTTAAACGGTGATTACCAAAATACATGTACCAGCCATGCTGTTGTATGGCCTGCTGCCGATCTTGGGCAGTTGCCCGTTGTGTGCCCGCCACCACCAGCAAACCCACCAACAAGTAAAGCAACTTACTACTTCTTCTTTTTACGAACAGCCAAGTCATGCGCCGAAAATTTGGTGTGGCTTTCGAGTCCAACCAGTGCAAAGGTGCCGCCTTCATGCTCGTAATCACGCTCGTACTGATGCAAGTTTTCCATCACGGTATGGTCGATGAGGTTGGCATTGGTAAAATCAACAATGATGTGGGCTTGGCGAGGCAAGGCATCGAGCGATTTTTTGAGCTTGATGTAATTGCTGAAAACAGCCGAATGGTACACATCTACAATGTACTCGCCGGTTTCTTCACGCTGGTTCACCGAAAAAAGCGGCTTGAACATATACCGAGGCGGTAAACCATTGGCCAAATGCACAATCAGTTTGGTGGCAATGCCCACGCCAATGCCAACGAGCAAGTCGGTGGCCAGTGTAACCACGATGGTCACCACAAAAATGAGCAGTTGCTCTTTACCAATCTTATAAGTCTTGTAAAACTCTTTGGGCGATGCCAGTCGGTAGCCCGTAAAAATGAGCATGGCAGCCAGCGCAGCCAGAGGTATTTGGTGGATGAGCATGGGGAAAAACACCACGAATACCAGCAGGAACAGGCCATGAAAAAAATTCGACCACCAGCTTTTGCCGCCGTAGTTGATGTTGGCCGAACTACGTACAATTTCGCTGATCATGGGCAAGCCACCAATCATGCCAGCGAGGGTGTTGCCCACGCCCACACCCAACAAATCGCGGTTCATATTGGCCTTGCGCTTCCAAGGATCGAGGCTGTCGATGGCCTTGGTGCTTAAGAGCGATTCCAAACTGCCCACCAAGGCAAACATGAGGATGTATTTGATGCTCGTGGCCGAAAACAGCTGAGAAAAATCGGGGAAAGTAACGGCAACCAAGAGGTTGTCGGGCAATGTCACCAAAAAACGGGGACCAATGGTGTAGGTGTGGTTGTTGAGGAAGAGGTATTTGTGTTCGTGTGCTAAATCAAACAGGTGACCCAGCGGAATGGCCACTAAAATCACCAAAAGTGGGGCAGGTATTTTTTTAGCCAGTGGATGTTTGATCAATGGAAACAGGAAGAGAATGAGCAAACTCACCGCCCCAATGATGAAAATTTCGGGGTTCATCAACCCAAACGAACGCGGTATCTCTAACAACAGCTCCAGCGTTTCTTTGCCTTCGGGCTTAACACCCACCAAGGTGTGTAACTGCTTGGCCGCAATGATCACCCCAATGGCCGCCAACATGCCGTGCACCGCTGCCGAGGGGAAGAAGTCGCTGAGGATGCCCGACTTGAGCAAGCCAAAAACGATCTGCAATACACCAGCTGCCACAATGGCTGCCAATGCCAGTTTGTAACCCATCAGGGCGTCGCCTTGGCCAAGCTCCTCTACAGCACCCAGGGCAATGACAATGAGGCCGGCAGCCGGACCTTTGATGGTTAACTGACTGCCGCCGAAAAAGCTAACGACCAAGCCACCAATGATGGCCGTAAACAGGCCAGCCACCGGCGGAAAACCTGAAGCCATGCTGATGCCCAAACACAAAGGCAGGGCAATGAGAAATACGAAAAAGCCCGACGACAAGTCGCTCTTCCAGTTTTGCTGTAGGCCTTTGAGCCCGGCCTGGGGGATATGATTTGTTTTCATTTTTTGAATTTTGAAGGTTGATTAAGCCGACCGCCAAGGCCGATGATGGTAGGTTTTGATATGTGGTCCTAAAAAGAGTCGGGCATACACCCTTACGAGCGCAATGCCACCCACCACAAAGCTGAGGGCACTGAAAAAGGCCATCAGCCATTCATCTTCGTGGATGTGGCTGTAAAGCAGGTCTTCGCCCACAAAGCTGGGACTGATTGGAAAGCCCATCTGCCCCAAAATAGCCAGCAAAAAGATGAAACTCAATCGTGGGTATTCGTACTGGTGACCATAGTACTGCTGTAAATCGAAAAAATCCTGCTCCCGTTTTCGAAGGTATGCTAAACAAGCATAGGCCAAAACGGTAGCCGGCACCACGCCACCCAGGTACCAAAGCACGTGGTTGGCATCGTAATGCTCATTGAAAGAGGCTGCCAGAGCCAGCCAAGCATGGCTCATGGCGATGAGCAAAACTACCAAGCGGGGATAACGTCTTTCCGAAAAAGCCTTCAACACCAGCAGCAGGGCCATGCCCGAGAAAATTTCGGGCAAGTAATGAGCCAGTTGCGGAGGCAAAATACTGGTACGTGGATACAACCAAAGCGCTAAACCGAAGGTCAAGCCAAAGAACCAGAACACATTGGTCACCCTTAAAAAATCGAACTTGTGACCCAGCTTTTTCAAGGGTGCGAAAAAGAGCTTGTTCACCCCCTCATCTAAATGCCATTCTTTGAGCGACAGCAAGTACAACGTGTACTCCAAACGTTTGGGGTAACTGTCTTCGATGCTGTGCTCACGCTTTTGGTGGTGGTAAAACTGCTCGCGGATGAGGTAGCTTACCACCGAGGGACTGATGAGCAATTGGTAGCTGCGCAAAAAGGCATTGCCTGCAAAGTGCAGCAGCGCCAAATCACGCCAACCCAAGGCCATCTCCACAAAAATGAGCCCGATTTGTGCCACCGAAGCATAAGCAATCTGGCTCTTCGCCGTGGCTTGAACCCGTGCAATGGCATAGCCCAAAGCTGCTGTGCTGGCACCAGTAAGACCAATGAGGGTGCGCGCAGTCAACTGGTGTTCCCAAAAAGGCCAGGTGCGCAGCAGCAAGAATACACCCAGGTGCACCGACAAAGCCCCGTAAAAAATAGCACTCGAAGGAGTTGGCCCTTCCATGGCCCGTGGCAACCAAGAGCTGAAGGGCAATTGTGCCGATTTGGCTGCTGCACCCAGCAAAATCATCAGCGAAATGAAAAGTCCGATACCGCCATGCTGCTCCAATTGCTGGTGAACGAGGTCGTAATTGTTCAGCTGCATGAAGGGAATGTTGGCTTTCCACAAATGGTGGCTGGCCCACATGGCCAACAGCAAACCCACATCGCCAATGCGGTACACCGAAAACACCTTCACGGCATTGCGAACCGGCAAGTAACGGTCGCGGTAAAAAGCAATGAGCAAAAAGCTCGACAGTCCGAGCATCTCCCAGCCCAAAAAAAGGGTTTCGAAATTGCCGCCAAAAATCACTACTTGGTAACCGCTAAAGAAAAACAGGATGGTATTGAAAAACCGTTTGTAGCCTGCCTCACGGTGCAGGTAAACCCGACTGTAGAGCGTAATAAGCAGGGTCAAAAAGCTGCCCACCCCCAAAAACACCGCCGTTACCTTGTCGAAATAAAAATCGATTACAAAGGCATTGTGTGCGTCTTGGAAGAGGGTAAATGCCGCCAAGTTTACCACCGGCGCACCTTGCCACAACCAATAAACCAAAAAGGGAATCACTCCACCTAAATGCAAGGCAATGGTCATCCAGGCGGTGCGCGACAATGCCTTTTCTGCATTGGCCGGCAGCAGCAGGCTGATGAAAAAACCCATCAAGGGTACAGCAATAAAAAACTCCAACCACCATTTCATGCCTGTTCCTCCAGCTTTACTCGCATCACTGGCAAATTATCGGCAGTGGCCAACACTTCTTTCTCCACATTTCGCAACAGGGGCAATTGGGTAATGGGCGGCAGGTACCTCACCATGGCATCGTCCACAAAGCGATACATGGCACCGGTTCCCGGGTCGATGGCCACCAAAAGCACCCATTGCTTGCGGTACCAATCTAAAGTAGGTTGATGGCGACAGAGGATATCCATCAGTTCATCTGGAGCACGCTCTACAATCATGAGCAAGCGAAGTGGATCATGTACTTCCGTCATTTGCGCGGGCAGTCCGGGCCGTAAATCGCCATCCATGCCGTTGGCTACCCCAATCAGCCCCATCACATTGTGCGGCAGTTTGCTACCAGCACCCAGTTTATCGGGGTCAACCCTGGAGAAATAATACTCTAAATTGATGCCGCCACAAACCGGAGTTGCCGCTTGCAAGATGCCCAACAGGAGGTCGCCACCAGGGTCAGCAGACGCATCGTAGGAGTTCATGAAGGCCCGTCGATCGAGAAAGAGGTGGTCGGTGAGCTGCCGCCGTCCCACGATGCAGAGCGCATTGGTGGCGTGATTTAGTTCGGGACGTGGTTCGAATAGCGACAAAGCCCGGTTTTTAACTGCAGCATGCACTTTATCGATGGGCTGGTGGATGTCGACCAAAACAAAACGCCGGGCACGCTCTCTGGCATTACAGCGCAAAGCGGCTTCAAAAGTTTGTTTGTTGCGCTGGTGCTGCTGAAGTAAACCCGCTGGCATGCCTTTTTCATCGTACCAAGCCAATTCATCGCGGGTGGTATCGTGCAAGGCGGGTACAAACCGACAATTTTCAGGCAAAAACAAGCCTCGCTCAGCCAAAGCTTCACGCACATTGGGGTCATTGGCCATTTCGGCAATGGCACGGGCGTTCACACTGCCCGGTCGACCACTGCAAGCGCCACAGTCGTAGCCCGCGTAATGGGTGTTGTTCACCGAACTGGCGCCATGGGCCACCACGTAAATAAGCGGCGCAAAATCGGTCACCAAGCCGGTCGACCGCAACAAGCGCTCTACCCGATCGGCCATTTCTACCACGGTATAACCTGCTTGCAAGCCTTGATGCGATTCGCCTTTGTAGCGCAAATACAATTTCGATTCTGGGGCGATGTGCCTGAAAGCGGAGACCGTGGCCAGACTTTCACCCGGACGGAATATATTGGCTGCCAAACGCACGGCCGAACTAAAGCCCAAGGTTTGGCTGGTAAGCCAGCCGCCCAAAAGACCATGGCTGCGGCGCGAAAAGTGCCAGTCGGCCTGCGGGCCCGACTTTTTGCCCCGCGCAGGCAGCTCTTGCAGTACGTAACGCGGCTGCATGGGTGCCGGACAAATTTTGGTCATGAACTTGCCGCCTTCGGGCTGGTACATGGAATCTATTTGGAAGAAACCAGGGGTACCAAAAGTGGCACAATCGGCATCGAGGGCTTCGAGGTGCCGACGTAGCGAACATTCCCGATCGTCGATACAGAAAAAAGCCTGGAAACTGCTGCCACGACGGGCTTTGCTTGGAGGTGCCTCGGCAATGCCAGCCAATACTTGATCGAAATAACTCCACTCCAAAGCCTCTTGACATGCCGCCAAAGTGCGTAATGCCGGCATCGCCGCCTTTTGGTTGAAATATGCCGGGGCAGGGTTCATTTCTTCGGCCATGAGCGGCACAAAATGATCGCCCAAGCGCTGGTAAACCGCATCTAGCTCGAGCAGCAATTCGAACAGCAAAAACTCGCGTAGGCTGATTTTCCGCTGGTCGAGCAGGCTGTTGGGTTGCAGCTCAAGGGTAGCCACCATGCCCGACCAACCCGGATGGGCAAAGGCCATGTCGACCAAATAAGGGCCGAAATACTCAGGCTTCCCTACCAGCAAACCCAACAAACGCTCCAAACTCAAACCAGGCTGTTTGAGCAATGCCCGCACCCTTTTGTGTTTGAAAATGCGGTAGTAACTCTGGCGGTCGAGTTCACGTAAAGAAGCCAAAAAACCCCGTGGTGAGCGTGGAAATGCCCAGGTAGCAAACCCTTGGTCGAGGTAGCTGCCTACCGTGCGAAACAGCAGCGGATGCACGGCCTTGTCGAGGTTGATGTGGCATTGGGTATGCCATTTTTTGCGCACCTGGCCCACACTTCCTTCCCATGTCAAGCGAACTGAAAGTTCTTGGAGCTGGTTCAGTAAGTCGTCTAAGCTAGCTGTAGAAGCGAATTTGAGTTGATTGAGCAGCTGAATTTTGCCAATTTGTCCTTTCCGATAAGCAGCGAGGTAGTACCCCGGATCGGCATAAGTTTGATAGCCAAATTGGGCAGTTGCCGCTTCCATGGCCTCGTGAAAAGGCAGGTGTTGGAAAGCATGCAAGGTGTTGTGATGCACAAAGTCCTTCAAAGGAGCTTGTGCGGGCAAATAATGTCGCAATTCGTGCAGCCAATGGGCTTCATCGAAAGCGGTTGCTGTTGATGTCATAGAAAATGATTTAAGTCAGATGCAGAAGAATGCAATGCTGGGCACTGCAAAGCAGAGCAGGACTTAAATCAGGTGAATTTTGAGGCTGCAATATTGCAGGTAAAGCGGCAGCTGATGGGCAGCAATGAAGCGATGGCTGTGGCCGTCGCCAGCTAAACCCCTGTGCCTGGCCAACAAAGCTTGGTGCTGTTTGGCAGCAGGCTCGCCGTCGTGTGTTTCTTCGTTTTCAGCAGTACTTTCTTCGAGGCTTTCGCTTAATAGCGACCAAACCGAAGTTGCGCTTTCTTTCCAAAAAGGCAAAACAGCACTTTGGTCGAGCTGTTGAATCTGGTAAAAAGGAAGATTTGCCTTAGCCGTAGTTTGGGCTGTGGCCGGCAGTGTAAGCGCCAGCCAGCTGATGAAGATTTGCCCTATGAAATGCAGTATCGTCAAAGCGATGTGATGCGGCAAAGGTAAGAAGTTCATTTCGACTGCAAAAACAATTGCAAATTTTGGCAATATGAATGCGTGTAACCGAAGTCACAAAACATTATTGGACAAAAATGTATTTTTGTCTTTATAAAACGCAATTGCAATGAACATCGAACAAATTTATACCGGTTGTTTGGCCCATGGCGCTTATTTTATTGAATCGGCAGGCGAAGCTGTGGTGATTGACCCCCTCCGCGAAATTGGTCCCTACCTCGAGCGGGCCGAAAAAAGCGGTGCCCAAATCAAGTACGTCCTCGAAACGCATTTCCATGCCGACTTTGTATCGGGCCACCTCGACTTGGCCAAAGCCACCGGCGCGCAAATCGTTTTTGGTCCGAACGCTAAGCCCAATTTCAATGCCCACATTGCTACCGATGGCGAGGTATTGAAAGTAGGCGAACTCGCATTGGTGGTATTGCACACTCCTGGCCACACCATGGAAAGCACCACTTACCTGTTGCGTACACCCGAAGGCAAAGACTACGCCTTGTTCACCGGCGATACCTTGTTCATTGGCGATGTGGGTCGCCCCGACCTGGCCGTAAAATCAGACCTCACCGAGGCCGACCTGGCCCGCCACCTCTTCTATTCGTTGCGCAACAAAATCATGCCTTTGGCCGATGATGTGCTGGTGTACCCTGCCCACGGCGCCGGCTCTGCCTGTGGTAAAAACCTTAGCAAAGAAACTTTCGACACTTTGGGTCACCAAAAGGAAAGCAATTATGCCCTGCGTGCAAACATGACCGAGGAAGAATTCATCGCCGAAGTAACCACCGGCCTTATGCCTCCTCCTGCTTATTTTCCGCTCAACGTAATGATGAACAAGCAGGGTTACGACAGCATCGATGCGGTGATGGAACGTGGCACCCGTGCCCTTTCGCCTGCCGCTTTTGAAGCTGCTGCCAACGAAACCAGCGCCCTCATCCTCGATACCCGCCATGCCGAAACCTTTGCCAAAGGCTTCATCCCCAACAGCATCAACATTGGCATTGATGGTGGTTTTGCTCCCTGGGTAGGCGCTTTGATTCCCGATATCAAGCAACAAATCCTCATCGTGGCCGATGCCGGTCGCGAGCACGAAGTAGTAACCCGTTTGGCCCGTGTGGGTTACGACCACGCCATTGGTTTCCTCGAAGGTGGTTTTGCTGCCTGGGAGGCTGCCGGATTGGAAGTAGATACCATTCGCAGTGTTTCGGTGGATGAATTTGCTTCCGCTGAGGCCGCCAACCCCGCGATCGACATCCTTGATGTACGCAAAAAGAGCGAGTACTACAGCGAGCACATCCTCAACGCCGTAAACGCTCCCCTCGATTACATCAACGACAGCATGTTGCTCGTCGACAAGAAGAAAACCTACTACGTGCATTGTACGGGCGGTTACCGCTCCATGATTTTCGCTTCTATTTTGAAGGCACGCGGTTACGATAACCTCATCAATGTAGCTGGCGGATTTGGGGCCATCAAAGCCTCGGGCAAATTCAACGTAAGCGATTACGTTTGTCCTACCACCATGCTCTGAGACGAGTGATTTAGGTTGGTTGGCGCCGCCGGAGGAAACCGGCGGCTTTTTTTTCCCCTTCAGACGAACGAGCAAGGTGGTGGTGCCCTAGTCGGTTTAAACGCGGATTTTCATACTGCAAAATAGGGTTTTGAGGAAGAATAAGTCAAAATCAAGGCTAGAAACCATCACCAACGTCCAATCTTTGTTTTGTGAATTCATTAATTGAACCATAATCTTTTCGAAAACAGGATTGAGTACATATAAAATAATACAAGTAGATGTGGTATCTTGGACTTGATGTTGTATTTTGCCTTGTAATGCAAAGGTTTTCAAAATTGATTCACAAAACCCTAGAACCTACATGAACGAATTCGGTGGAGATTGGACAGAGAATAAAATTGAAATTATTGTGGAGTATGCGAAAGCTTATCTTCAAATAATGAATACTCATGCGTCCAAATACAATTGGAAACTATTGTATTTTGATGGTTTTGCAGGGTCAGGGTATATTGTAAAGGGTAAGGACGAAAATCAACGCCTTATAGTTGGTGCTGCAAAAAGGGTATTAGCACTCAAAGAGCCGAGATCCTTTGACATGTATTACTTCGTTGAAAAGAATGAATTAAATGCAGCTCAATTAGAGCTACATACCAAAAAAAGCTTTCCTGAAAAGGACATTTATGTTGTAAGGGAAGACTGTAATACAAAAATCCAGAAAATGAGCCAATTTTTGGGTTCAAGGCAAGGTAGCAATTACAAGGTGCTGGCGTATATTGACCCATGCGGAATGCAGTTGAATTGGAGTTCACTACAAACTTTGGAGCGACATTCAGTCGACGTTTGGATACTGGTACCAACCGGTATGGGAGTTAATAGGTTGCTAAAAAAGGACTCCATGATTTCTGATGCCTGGGTTACTAAATTAGAAGTCTTTCTAGGCATGGAAAAACAAGAAATTCTCGACTACTTCTACAAGCAAAAAGTTAATTACACCTTGTTCGGCGAAGAAACAGTGGTTTCAAAGGAGGATAAGGCCATAGAAAAGTCGGCTAAACTGTACCAAGAAAGGTTAGCTAGTTTGTTTAAATTTGTCACAGAGCCTTACGTCCTTAAAAATCAATCTAACTCCGTGATGTTCCATTTTTTTATGGCAACTAATAACAGAACGGCTGTTAACATCGCAAACGACATAATAGCTAAGTACAATAAACAAAATCAGCATGGCACAATCTAGCATTGAATGGACCGAAATGACCTGGAACCCAACTACGGGTTGCGATAAAATTTCAGCGGGTTGTAAGTTTTGCTACGCAGAGGTGATGTCGAAGCGATTGCAAGCCATGGGCGTTGACAAGTACAAAGACAACTTCAAGCTCCGAATGCACGAAGATGAACTCAGCACACCATATTCCTGGAAAAAGCCGAAGGTGGTGTTTGTGAATTCCATGAGCGATATGTTTCATAAAGATGTTCCAATTGAATTTATTCAAAAGGTTTTTAAGGTCATGAAGGAAAATCCCCAGCATGTTTTTCAGGTCTTGACCAAAAGAGCCGATGTATTGCGCTATTACGACAGTGAAGGCTGGCTTGAGTGGACGCATAACATATGGATGGGCGTATCGGTTGAACATGGTAAAGAAATGCAACGCATAGACCTGCTTCGTGAAACGGGAGCCAGGGTTAAGTTTCTTTCATGCGAGCCTTTGATTGGTGCCATACCCAATATGAACCTGCAGGGAATTGACTGGGTAATTGTAGGCGGCGAAAGTGGCCGCAAACCCCGCCCCATGAAAGAAGCCTGGGTGACCGATATCAAAAACCAATGTCAACAAGCCAATGTGCCATTCTTTTTCAAACAGTGGGGCGGAACCAACAAAAAGAAAACGGGCCGGCTACTCGAAGGCAAAACTTGGGATGAAATGCCGGAAATTGAAATGATACAAGCACTTTAAACTTTCCACCTGAAAACAGCCAAGCCATGACAAAATTCATTTACCTAGTAAGCGCCTTGATTGGCTTGGTAAACTGCCTCTTCCTAGCCGACGCCCAAACCCCCGAAAAAACCTACCTCAACCCTGCCGACAGCACGCTGAACTATTATGTGATCTATAAACCGCAAGCGCCCATGAAGGGCTGGTTGCTGTTGCTTACTTCGTTTGGCGAAACACCCGAAATGGCAGCGGCAGAAACCGATATACATCAAAAAGCCGCAGAAATGGGCATTATAGCCATTTATGCCAGTTTGCAAGAAGGCCGACAAAGTTTTTACATCGACAGCCGATCACAAGCCTCGCTCGATGCACTGATACCCCATCTGCAACAAAAATACCAATTACAAAAATTGCCCTTTTACCTTGGTGGCTTTTCCTTGGGCGGATCGGGTGCCGTGCGTTATGCCGAAAGAGCTTACAGCAATCCTCAATTGGTTAAGCCCAAAGCCCTTTTTGCCATTGATCCACCACTCGATTTTGAGCGCATGTTTCTGGCTCTTGAGTACACGGTGCGCAACAGCCAAGTGGCCGTGGCGAAAAATGAGGCCGATTATTTCATCAAGCGCATGCTTTACGAATTTCAAACCAGTCCCCAAAACGATCGCACGCCTTACCACACCCACTCACCGCTCTCTTATTCCGACACGGCCAACACCAATATTCGGCAATTAAAAGATTGTCCTGTTTTGCTCATTACCGAACCTGACCTCCAATGGCAAATGGACGAACGCAACCGCAGCTTATACGATCTCAATGCACTCGACTGTTCCCTGGCCATCAACACCCTCCGCCTACTTGGCAATACCAACGCTACTTTGTGGCTGAGCACTGGCCAAGGCTACCGCAAACGCAATGGTCAACGCAACCCGCATTCGTGGTCAATCATGAACAGCGAGGAAACGTTGAAGTGGTTGTTGCGGTTTTGAGATTGCATGAGTGCTTCCACAGCCTACCCTCTTTGCTTCCTTCCCGCTTTGATGCTATCTTGTACCCATGTTCACCCCGCGCCAAACCCTAAACAAAGCGTATCTCAAGGTTAAGCCCAACCGGAGCGATGTGGAGCGTTTTAAAACGCAACTCACTGCCCTGCTCGATAGCAGCAACGATGCCGAAAGTGAGGAGTTCCACAAAAACCTGGTATCCGATTTTTTAAAGCGCACTTGGTACGAGGGCAAGCACTTTATCAATACCAAAGGGCGAAACGATTTGGTTATCCACAACGGCGCTGCGGCTGGCAGCACGGTGGGGGTGATTATTGAGACTAAAAAGCCCACCAACAAAGCCGAAATGCCCCAAGCAGCTGTTGGCAAACTCAACAGCAAGGCGCTGCAAGAACTGGTGCTGTATTACCTGCGCGAACGCATAACCCACAACAACCTGGAGGTTAAACAGCTCGTAATTACAAACATCCGTGAGTGGTTTGTTTTTGATGCGCAAAATTTCGACCGGCTGTTTGCCCAAAACAAAACGTTGGTAAAACAATTTACCGAATTTGAGGCAGGCCGCCTGTCGGAAACCAAAACCGACTTTTTCTACCGCCAAATTGCCGAACCTGCCATTGCGCAGTTGCAAAACGAATTGCCCTATACCTGGTTTCAGCTGGCCGATTACGAAAAGGCCCTGCGCAATGCCGATAAAAGTGACGATACCAAACTCATTGCGCTGTACAAACTGCTATCGCCCGAACATTTGCTCAAATTGCCCTTTGCCAACGACAGCAATAGCCTCGACAAGCGTTTTTACAGCGAATTGCTGCACATCATTGGCCTCACCGAAATCAAAGACGGTGGCAAAAAACTCATTCAACGCAACAAAGCGGGCGAAAGACACAGCGCCAGCTTATTGGAAGATGCGATCATTCAACTCGACAGCCTCGACAAGCTGAGCCGGCTCGACCGTGGAGGCCTTGGCTACGGCAGCAATACCCAAGACCGGTTATTCAACGTGGCCCTCGAACTGGTGATTACCTGGGTAAACCGCATCCTGTTTCTCAAATTGCTCGAAGCCCAGTTGCTCAGCTACCACAAAGGCGACAAGGCCTATGCTTTTTTGAATGGCGACAAAATCAAAAACTACGACGACCTCAATAGCCTGTTTTTTCAGGTATTGGCGCGGCGCTATGACGACAGAAACGAGGATGTGCAACAGCTATTTGCCCGCGTGCCTTACCTCAACTCTTCGCTCTTTGAGCCCACCGAGTTAGAGCAACTTACTTTGTTTATTAGCAACCTGCGCGACGATAAACAACTGCCGCTCTATACCCAAACCATACTCAAAGACGAGCAAGGCCGCAAACGTACTGGCAGTTTGGGAGCTTTGTCCTACCTGTTTGCCTTTTTAGATGCGTATGATTTTAGCAGCGAAGGGGCCGAAGACATTCAAGAAGACAATAAAACCCTCATCAATGCCTCGGTATTGGGGTTGATTTTCGAAAAAATCAATGGCTACAAAGACGGCTCCTTTTTTACACCCGGTTTTATTACCATGTACATGTGCCGCGAAACCATTCGCAAGGCCGTAGTCCAAAAGTTTAACGAAGCCGCCGCTCCCCTCTTGAGAGGGGCTGGGGGTGTGTCGAGAGGGGCTGGGGGTGTGTCGAGAGGGGCTGGGGGTGTGTCAAACGCCGTTGCCGAAGTGTCAAGAAAAGCCCCCAGCGTACCTCCTCGCACCATCATTCCCTACAACCCCCGCCTTAAGCTCCTTGCCCGCGAACTCCGTAACAACAGCACCAAAACGGAAATCATGTTGTGGAAAGAGCTGAAAGGCAAATTTGCGGGTAAATATGATTTCCATCGGCAGAAGCCTTTGGATAATTACATTGCCGATTTTTTCTGTTACGAGCTAAAATTGGTGATTGAATTAGACGGCATTACACACGAATGGGAGGAAACACAAAAAAAGGATTTTGCCAAAGAGTGCCGTTTGAATGAGCTGGGCTTGAATGTGCTCCGTTTCGATGATGATGAAGTGTACGACCGCTTTGAACAAGTGCTACAAACCATCCGTGATTATGTGGCTGGATTTGAAAAAGGAGATTTGTCGAGCTTCCAACGAGAAGATACTCCATTAAATCCTCTTTCGCGTGCTGAGTTTGTGGTTAACACACCAGCAATTCTCGTAGCCCAGGAAGACACGCCCCTAAATCCCCTCTCAAGAGGGGACTTGGGAGTCCGCAAAGACAATGATGGTGCGGCTGATGCAGCATTTTTCAACTCCTTGGATGATGTTTATGAGCAGATAGGTAACGACCGGATGTTCACCCGGCAACAAGCCAATGATATAGTAAACAGCATCAAAATTTGTGATCCGGCGGTGGGTTCGGGGCACTTTTTGGTTTCGGCACTCAACGAAATGATTGCGGTAAAAAACGACCTCAACATCCTACAAGACCGCGAAGGCCGCCGACTCAAAGAATACCAGGTAGAAGTGGTAAACGACGAGCTGATCGTGACCGACGAAGAAGGCGAATTGTTCGAGTACAATCCCCGCAATCAAGAGAGTCAGCGCATTCAGGAAACCCTTTTCCACGAAAAGCAGACCATCATTGAAAATTGCTTGTTTGGGGTAGACATTAACCCCAACTCCGTAAAAATTTGCCGGCTGCGTTTGTGGATTGAATTGCTCAAAAACGCTTACTATAAAACCGACACTCCCCTCTCGAGAGGGGCTGGGGGTGTGTTAGAAACCCTGCCCAACATCGACATCAACATCAAAGTAGGCAACTCACTCGTGAGCCGCTTTGCCATGGATGCCGACCTCAAACAAACCTTGCGCAAAAGCAAATGGAACATGGACAGCTACCGGCTGGCTGTTTCAACCTACCGCAACGCCCAAAACAAGGAGCAGAAACGCGAAATGGAGCGTTTGATTGCCAGCATCAAAAGCGACTTTAGAAGCGAAATTGCCGCCAACGACCCCAAAATAAAACGTTTACAAAAGCTCGAATACGATTTTGGTCTTTTGGTTGCGCCCAATATGTTTGCAGAAAGCGCCGAAGTTTACGGCGGCAAGGCCAACCAAAAGAAGGCCAAAGAGCGCGAAAGCAAGATGCTGGCCGAAATCAACAAACTCAAAGCCGACATTGAAGAAATTAAAGCCAACAAAATTTACGAAAACGCCTTCGAATGGCGCTTCGAATTCCCAGAAGTGTTGAACAACGATGGTGATTTTGTGGGCTTTGATGTGGTGATTGGGAATCCGCCATACATGCGTGTTCAAGAAATCCAAGCTAGCCAACCATTGCAGAAACTCTACTATGAAGACAGGTATCAAAATGCCCGTGCTGCATACGACTTGGCTAATATTTTCTTTGAGTTGGCGGTGAATATTTCATCTGTCAAAAGCAACAATGCATATATATTTCCGCATAAATTCTTCAATTCAGCATCTTCTGAGGTCTTTAGAGATTATTTAAAAACCGGGCAATACATTGACGAAATTGCGCACTTTGGTGCTAATATGGTTTTTGAAGACGCCGATACCTATACCTGTGTAGCTCAATTCAGCAAAAGGTATAGTGATGGCTTTTTCTTTCAGAGATTTCCTTTTAAATCTGATTACAAGTCGTTGATGTTGACGAAGTCAAACTATGCATTTATATCATACGATGTAATAGAAAAAGCTTCTGGCTACTACGGAACGAATCAGTGGATTCTATTCGATAATCAGCTTGGATTTAATGTGTTTGAAAAAATGTATTCGAATAGCAAGCTCTTTTCAAACGTTTTTGAAGGAATATTCGTCGGATTACAAACAAGTCGAGATGAATTGTATGTGGTTGATTGCTTGAATGATGTTTCCTTTTCAATTCAAGTGCCAATCAGCGGGAAAAAATATGTTGTAGAACGCAATCTTTTTAAACCCTTTTTAATGGGTAAGAATGTCCAGCGATATAGTCATCTTACAACAAAGAAATACGTTTTTTTTCCCTACGAAGTGAAGAATGGTAAGGCCACTTTAGTCACATTGGAGTCTATCAAGAGAAGCTATCCGAGTACATACTGTTACCTAATGGATCATGAAAGTATTTTTAAGGCTAGAGAAAATGGCAAAGCAGGCAGGATGGTACAATGGCACGATTACATCTATCCTAAAAATCTAAACAAGTTTGAGCAACCCAAACTTACTTCAATGGAAATTTGTGCAAACCATCCAAACGTGACTTTAAATCGTGATAATTTGTATCACACTACCAAAGCATATAGTTGGGTTAAAAAAGACACGACGAAAGAGAGTTACGAGTATTTACTCGCCGTGGCCAATTCGAAATTAATGTGGTGGTTTTTGAAAATAACTGGTGACACTTTACAAGGCGACGCAAGAACCTTCAAAACGAATTATTTGAACCCCTTTCCATTGCCAAAAGAAGTTCCTTACGAAGTAGAAGCCGCCATCTCAGAAAAGGTTAATCAAGTGTTGGATATCAAAAAACAAAATCCCATTGCCAACACTACGGCCCTTGAAGCCGAAATTGACCAATTGGTGTATGGGTTGTATGGGTTAACGGAGGAGGAGATTAAAGTGGTGGAGGGGGTATGATAAGGGTTTATCTTGATTGGAATGTGTTTACCAACCTTCAACAGGAAAACAATGAAACCTTTTCTTCCATTCTACGAATCCTTAAAGAAAATAGCTCAAGCATACTACTGCCGTACTCTATGGCGCATTTGGATGATTTAAGGCGTGGTATGGGTAAAAATGACGATGAAAAAGAGTTGATTGACATTGATTTAAAATTTCTCTTTGACCTTACTGGCGGTCATTATTTGCATTTAGATACAGATACAGGCACCCTAAGCCCTAGAATGGAAAATCCGTCAAAGCTCTTTCATGGCCTAAGTAAAAGCTTTAATGACCAGTTTGATGTTTTGAAAATGCTGGATGACTTAGGAGAAGAAGGAAAAAAGCTGCTTGAAATTTTTGAGAAAATACCTGAAAGTACTGATTTCAAGGATTTTCAGTTGATCTTAAATAGCACAGAAGATAATCGAAAAATGTTTCCGGCTTTTTCTGATGATGCTAGTCTTTTGAATCTGGTAAAGGATTTATCACGGCTCTATTTAAATCCTGGTGAGCATTCTAAAATTCGTAAAGATGCAAGGAATAATTACCGAAGAGCACTCAAGATTATCGACCATAATCAATGGGGTGAGCCTTTTGATTACCTACAAAAGATCTTCGATAAAACCCTTCCTGGCTTAACTTTGGAAAGTTTAAGCGATAAAAATGAGCCTAAGACTAATTGGTCTGTCTTCAAAGATTTATACTTAACACTCGACACTTTTGGTTTTTATGGGGATTCAAAGGTTCCAAATTTAATTGATGACGTATTTCACTCCTTTTTTGCAGCGCATTGTGATGTGTTTGTGACGGATGACGAAAGGACCTTACAGAAGGCTAATGCAGTGTATAAGAAATTGAGTCTAAGTACCGTAGTTTGTAAGCCGATTGATTTACTATCGTGGCTAAATGCCAAAATAAACGTCACCAACGCATATAAATCAACAAAACTTACCCCTCAAATTAGTTACATACTTTCTAATTTTAAGAATCAACCACAAGCAACTGATAGCGCAGGTAATGATGTTATTCTTTATAAATTGGAAACACCCCTACTGAGCTACTTTAATAGAATGCAAGTAACAAACTATGAGGACAATGGCATGATCTTATTTTTGTACAAAGAGCCATTACAACTCAACAATTTTTGGTTTTGGACCGAAATTGGTTCTGTAGTAGACAAGTTAAGTGAACAGTACGGCATGGATACAAACGGTAAAGATCACTTGAACTGGCAGTCGGATTTAGAGGAAATTCAAACACAAACTTGGACCGGGCGAAAATGGCTGTCACCAAATTATGTTAAAGAGCTACTTTTCTTGGAAGGCTCAATTGGACTGGCATACAGAATTACGATTGATTTCAATTGAATGTAAGCGCCGTTCTCATTTTTCTTCTAACACCAAACTCCAAGGCACTTCAAACTAAATCTCATCCAAAATCTGTAGCATTACCTTTTCAGTATCTTCAATGCTGTACAATGCCGTGCTGCCATGGAATCGTTTTCCATGGGCCAATTTATCGCGGTACTTTACAATGGCCTTGAGCTGGTCATACAGTGTTGCGTTTATTTTTGATTCGAGCAGTTCTTGTATTTTGTTCAAGCTACCGATGTCGTCACTGTTTTTCACAAATCGGTCTTCATACGAAATAAAGGGAAATTTGCCCTTGTAGTTTGCTTTAATCGTTCTACTCATTTCACCCGAAGCCTGTTCTATTTTTTGAATTAGTATGGCTTCAAAAGTGGCAAAAAGCTCAAGGTAGGCGTGTTCTAAAAGCACATCGCTTAAATGGTCAAAGTACTTTTCTACTGCCGTTTGCGTATTGGATACCTTTTCGCCGAGTATGGGTAGGTTAAATTCGGAAATGTATCGTTTGTTTTGCTTAGTAAGCTCTTGTGCTTTTTTTGAGATGGCAACCATTACGCGGTAGTTTTGCACTACCGCGTTCAACCTTTCTTTCATAGTGCCATGGCTTTTTGCTGATCTAACCAGGTTTCAATGATGCTTTCAATGTTTTCTTTGGTAAAGTCTTTTCGCTTTGTCCTATCTTGGAATGGAGCTATTTGCCATTTGGCGTTTTCAAATGATTCTCCAAGGAGTACCAATATGTATTTATCGGTTTTATGCCCGCGGAAATAAACGTCAATTCTGCCCCATGAGCCAAGGATAATACGTCCCACTGGTTCAAACACCAAGCGGTATTGGCTTATTTCGTACTCTATGGTGTTCACAACATAATCGCCAAGCAGCTCTTCGTGGATTGTTTTTTTATCTTCTATGGCCTTGAATAGGCCTAGCTCTAGGTATTCGCTAAACCAGTTTTTGGTTTCGTTCAATACCTTGTCAACAGCTTCTTGCCATTGTTGCTTCAGCAAGCCAATGTCTTCGCTTTTCTGCTTTTCCGCATCGCGAATTGCCCGAAGTTTTTCTGTTAAGCCCATAATTTTTAAGGTTATATACAAAAATAACCATTAGGGGCTATATTCACAAACTGGCTATTAGCAAATCACTATGCGAGACTATTTCTACCTGATTCAGAGATTAGACAATCTTTCAAAGCTGCAAAATGGGCGGTTGGTTGACAGCGGTATAGCATCCGTTTTTTCTTGCAATCGGTTAACCCAAAAGACAGGTAAGAACAGTCTTTTTGCACTTAAATCATGCTTTGCAACGATTTAGAAATTATCGGTCATGCCCAAGAAAATCTACTACAGCCAACCACTCAAATATCAATGGAATGATCTATACGGCGCACAAAAGAAAAACGCGCCCTATTTATCTGACGAACAAATATTCAAGATACTGAAACGCAATTTATTGCTTTTTCCCGAGACCACGTATGAAATAGCCGTTTCAAAACAATTAGCTATATCCGGCTTAGAACTCTGGTGGCGAGACTTTAAGGGAGAAGTTATGCATATCTATTTCCTTGATAAACAGCTGCGTGATTTTTTGATGGAAATGCCTTTATCGGATCTCGAAGGCATCAAGAAATTTCTTCATTCACAAGGAACAACGGCTGACGTTTGGCATTACTATTCTAACAGCAAAAGCACACAGGTTACCTATCAGTTCGCGCTGCACATACCTTATGATTCGGTGGGCTATGCTTTCTCTCTTAGTTTGGAGGAAGAAGGCAGCATAGATTTATACTACTCTTTGGGTGAAAATGGTGGTCGCATGTCGAATAAATTTTACGCTGATGTGCTAAAGCGGCAAGACGATATTTCGCGAACACACGCAAACATCTTTCGGCTTGCCATCAACACAATTGCTTACATGAAATGCTTCCCTGATTGTGTTTCCGAGGGCGTACCACAAAACTTATTCGTAAAGAATGGTGAGCCTTTGAATAAACTGAGTGTTAGCTTGCAGTTGGCTGAAAAAATCAAAGACACCGATCATCCAACGCGTTCAAGAATTCCCCATTTTCGAAGAGGTCATTTCAGGCTGTTAAGATCTGACCGATACGCTCATAAAAAAGGTGAGCTCATCTTCATTGCCGATACCATGGTCAAAGGCAAAGCCAAAACAGTTGCGACTTCACCTGAAATAGATAAGTTTCGGGATGACTCAACCGAAGATTAATTGAATGCACGCCCAACCAGCCCCATTCCGTAGACTATTTTTAAAACAAAGTGATTCTTTGTGTTGGATAAATCCATCATTAGCATGTTTTAGATTTCATTATGATGGATAAAAGCAACATTTGGCGCCTTTTTTATTCATGGCAAATTGCTTACATTTGTTGTATATAACCATCATAAAAGTCAATATATACGCACAATGTCGGATAAAGCCATCACAGAAATCTATGGCATGAGTGATGATGCCATCATTCAAACGATAGGGGAATATGTAAAACATCATCGTTTGCAGCAAAACATCACCCAAAAGGAGCTCGCCGAAAAGGCCGGTATTAATCGAACCACGCTATCGGATTTAGAATTAGGCAAAAGGAGTCAATTGCTGACATTAATTCAGGTGCTACGAATGCTCAATAAACTTCATGTTTTCGAATCGTTTGAAGTAAAGCAGCAAATTAGCCCACTCAAGTTGGCTGAAATGGAGTTGAGAAAGCGCCAAAAAGCTTCAAAACAGGCCAATGATGCCCGTAAGGATAAATCTGATTGGTAATGATTAACAATGCTTTCGTTTATGTGTGGAATAAGCGTGTAGGTGCTATTGCATGGAAACCCGATGCTGGCATAGGTGCATTTCAGTATGATCCTGCTTTTCTCAAATCGGGCATCAACTTAGCGCCCATACTCATGCCCATTCAAAAAGGCGATGTGCTTTATGAATTTGCCGAAAACAGAGATAGTTCCACATTCAAAGGCCTTCCAGGTTTGTTGGCCGACATTCTGCCCGACAAATATGGCAACGCACTCATCAACGCTTGGCTGGCAAGTCAGGGCAGACCCAGCAATAGTTTGAATCCGGTAGAAACGCTTTGTTTTATTGGCGAACGAGGCATGGGGGCTTTAACATTCGAGCCGGCTGAGCCAAAAACCAAAAACACCTCCTCAAAAATAGAGCTGGGCAGTCTACTGGAGATTGCAGAAGAAATATTATCCGGACGCCAAGACTTCTTAACAAATTTGTCAAAAGACGAGGAAAAAGCACTTTTCGAAATTTTGAAGATCGGCTCTTCTGCTGGTGGAGCAAGGGCCAAAGCTTTAATTGCCTACCATGAACAAACAGGTGAAGTAAGAAGCGGTCAGGCCGGTGTACCGAAAGGCTTTGAGCATTGGCTCATTAAATTCGATGGGGTGACCGATGTTCAATTTGGTGCATCAAAGGGATATGGCAGGGTAGAAAAGGCCTATTACGACATGGCCACCGCAGCAGGAATACAAATGATGGAGTCGCGATTGCTTGAAGAAAATGGCCGGGCACATTTCATGACAAAACGTTTCGATAGGAAACATGGCAGCGAAAAAGTGCATGTGCAGACATTCTGTGCCATGCGCCATTTTGATTTTAACGAGGTTAACCTGTACAGCTATGAGCAGCTTTTTGAAACCATGCGAATGCTAGGCTTAAGTTATCCCGAAGCCCAGGAGCTTTTTCGAAGAATGGTCTTCAACGTCATGTCTAAAAACTGCGACGATCACACCAAAAACTTTGCATTTATCATGCATCAATCAGGTGAATGGAAATTATCACCTGCTTATGATGTTTGTCATGCTTACCGACCAGATAGCTTTTGGGTAAGTCAGCATGCGCTAAGCATCAATGGCAAAAGAAACGGTATTGGGCGTGAGGACTTGCTTGCCGTAGGTCGCAAAATGAACATCAAAAATGCCGATGAAATAATAGACAAGGTAGCAGCAGTCGTCTCCAATTGGAACAACTATGCGCAGGCTGTTGATGTAGATACAGCACTTATGAATGCCATTGGCAGTACCCATGTGATTTTATAATGCGCTCAGGTGTAGGTGAAAATTGGAAAACAAGGTTGAATCTCGAAATCTATGTGGCAGGTCCATCCAAACCCCCTGCTTTCACCCATGTTCAGCCCATTCCAAATCCGAAAAGGCGGTGTGGAACCGCTGCATTTTTCTTTAAATCAAATCGCAATCACCTAATCTACCACCTCCAAACTCACCGCCGCACCACCACCCGGCGCCAACGATAGCTGCAGGCGGTCGCCTTTTTGTAGTGTGAGGCTGCGGATGTTGTAGGCTGCGGGTTTGTTTTGCCAGTGGGCATCGGGGGCATCTTCGTATACCACCACCCGGTATTTTTTGCCCGATGTGAGGAAATCGAGTGGTAGATCGAGCTGCCGGGCATCGTAACCCGTAATGGCTCCCAAAAACCAGCGGTCGCCCCCGCGTTCTTGCCGGGCAAGCACGGCGTATTCGCCTACTTCGCCTGCCAGCACACGGCTTTGCTCCCAGTCAACCGCAACGTCTTTGATGAACTGAAAAGCCGGATGGCCGCGGTAATGCTCTGGCAGGTCGGGCACCATTTGAATGGGACTATAAATCACCACATACAAGGCCAACTGGTGTGCCAGCGTGGTGTTTACCTGGTTGTTGGGCTTGTGGGGTTTGAGTGAGAGGTTAAAAATGCCGGGGGTGTAGTCAATCGGACCGTCGAGCAGGCGGGTGAAGGCCACGGTAGGCAAGTGGTTAGGTGGATTGCCCCCATCGCTGCTCCAGGCGTTGAATTCTTGGCCACGCAAACCCTCGCGCGAAATCACGTTGGGCCAGGTACGCCTGATACCCGCCCCTTTGATGGGCTCGTGCGCATTCACCGCAACCCGGTATTGGGCCGCCTTTTCAATCACGCGGTGGTGGTGCCGTACCATGTACTGCCCGTGATGGTATTCGCCTTTGGGAATGATTTTGCCCACATAACCCGTCTTCACGGCGCGAATGCCCAGGCGGTCCATGAGGCGGTAAGCCGTGTCGAGCTGCTGGTCGTAGGTGGTAACGGCCGAGGAAGTTTCGTGGTGCATGATCAGCTCCACGCCTTTGGCCCTGCCGTAAGAAACAATGCCTTCCAAATCATAATCGGCATAGGGTGTTACAAAGTCGAACACCCCTTCGCGGTCTTCAAAGCCTATCCAATGCTCCCAACCGGTGTTCCAGCCTTCCACCAAAATGGCCCCAATGCCGTTTTCAGCCGCAAAGTCGATGAGTGCTTTCACCCTGGCGGTGGTAGCTCCGTGTTTGCCGCTGGCCATTTCCCAACTGTTGATGCCCAGGTGCATTTGCCACCACATGCCCACGTATTTGGTGGGTTTGAACCAACTCACATCGGCGAGTTTTGCTGGTTCGTTCAGGTTGTCGATGAGGCGCGAGGCGAGGAGACCGGCCGCATTTTCGCTCACCATCACCACCCGCCAGGGCGTTTTAAATGGGAGGCGCATTTCGGCTTTGTAGGGGGTATTGTCGCTGCCCACCAAAATGCTGTGGAGGCGGAGGTTGACGGTATCAACCCCCAAGGTCATTTCGGGATAATCTACCAAGCTGGCTTCGTGGAAGGCCAGGTGGATGCCATCGGCGCGGCGCAGGGTAAAGGGCGTAAGCACCGCATTGTGGGGAATGTGGGTTTGCGCCAGGTTGGGGTGGTTGCGTTTGGAGAGGGCATTGATTTGGCTTACGGCAGAACGGGCGTAGAGGTGCTCGTTGATGTCCCAATCGCCGGGCAACCACCAAGCGGTTGCATCACTGGGCAAGTTGAATGCGCTGTGCTCTTCGCGCAGGTAAAGCACCGAATCTTTGCCTTGAGCGGGTAACTCATAGCGGAAGGCCAAACCGTCGTTGCTCAGGCGGAAATGCAGGGTCATTTGCAAGTCTTGTTTTGAATTGGGTTGAAGGGCGGTCGCTGAGCGGAGCCGAAGGGCCAGGCTGTTCGCATGGTTCTCTACCACCCGCTGCTCGCCCCAAGGCATTTCCCAGGTTTCGCGGATGCTGTCGGTTTGCACACCCTGCCACTCCCAGCCATTGGTAGCGGCGCCAAAATCGAGTCCCAAGGCACTGCTGTCAATCAGCACCGTTTCGCCCCGCAACAAACGGTACATGGGCGTGCCATCGGCCGTTAGAAAAATTTGGGCTTGCAATTGGGTGTCGGGCGACGATAAAGTGACTTGCTGGCTTTGGGGTTTAGAGCAAGCAAAGGCGGTCGAGAGGGCGCAAAACAGGAAGTAACGCATGGCTTCGAATTTAGCGCAACCTACGGAAAAAGGAGGAAATGGCGAGTGGGAAGGCCCGCCGCTCATGCATTGACTTCTACCTCCTTTGGGAGGAGAAAAACAAGAAGAACACAGAAGTTCGGTCAGAAAATCAACAGACTGGCGGTATTCGGCGCATTTGGTATCATGGCTTCTTTTTAGTGCAGGCACCAGCACGCAAGTTGCCCGCAAGCGGAGGAACAAGACACATGACAACGCATGGGCAATCTGGATGCAGATATTACGTACTACATACCTTTTCCGACAGGACCACTGTTGCTGTTATTTTAAGATGCAGCGCAACTACACACCCAATTCCGAAGACCAAATGGCCAATTTCGAATCCTGAACGGCAAATCCCGAATTCACCCTGGCTTTTGAATCAACCCGCTGCCATCGTACTTTTGCTTCCATCGTTCATTCATGAAGCTACTCTCAGAACTGCGCTACCAATTCGCCGGCCCGCCCATTACCCACCACGATGGCTTGTTGCTGCTGGGCTCGTGTTTTACGGCCAATGTGGGCAGCGCCCTGGCCGATCGACTGTTCAGGGTAAGCTACAATCCCACCGGCATCTTGTTCGACCCCTCGGCCATTGCCCGGCACCTGCATTTTTTGGCTTCTGGGCGTGTATTTTCAGCGCAAGAGCTTTTTGAGCTCGACGGATTGTGGCACCACTGGGACTTTCACAGCGATTTTTCGGCCCTCAGCGCAAGCGAGGCGGTGACGCAAATCAATGCGGCGATCACCGTCGGCCAGCAGGCCCTGCAACAAAGTCGTTGGTTGGTATTGACCTTGGGTTCGGCCTTTCGCTACGAACGGCTCGACACGGGTTTGCCTGTGGCCAACAACCACCGCGCCCCGGCGGCAGGTTTTATCAAAGTACTGCAAACGGTGGAAGCCATGGAGGCCGAACTGCAACCAGCCATTGGCGCAGTGCGTCAGCTGCAGCCCGAAATGCAAGTGCTGTTGACGGTGAGTCCGGTACGGCACCACCGCGACGGCCTCATCGAAAACAACCGCTCGAAAGGCCGCTTGCTCGAATTGGTGCACCAGCTGTGTGAAAACGACCCTAACTGCTATTACTTTCCGGCTTACGAAATGGTGACCGATGTACTGCGCGACTACCGCTGGTACGATATGGACCTGGTGCACCCCAACCACGCAGCCACCCAATACGTTTTTGAACAGTTTTGCGCGCATTGTATGCCCGAAAGCACCCGCGAGCTGGCCGAAAAAGCCCACCAATGGGTATTGGGTGAACGCCACCGGCCTCGTTTTGCCGGCTCGACCGCCCACCAAGCCTTTGTGCAGCGGCAGGCAGCGCTGCGGGAGGGGTTGGAAAGGGAGCATCCGGAGTTAGCTTGGAGCCTATTCCCAAAATTCAATTGAATTTTGGGATTACGTTCCCAATTTTTATATGAATTTTGGGAATAGCCCGGTCTGGGAGGGTTAGGCCGGCAACAAGGAAGCAAGCTCAGGCTGTTAAAAATCGACAAAAAAAGCTGAGCTAAGGCCCTACATCCTATATTTCGGGGTCAACCAAAACCCTTATGCGCCAACTGCTACTCAGCTTAGCCACCTGCTTTGCCTTAACGGCATCGGTTAACGCCCAAAAACCCTATTTCCAACAACAAGTCGATTACCGCATTGATGTGCGCCTCGACGATAGCCGCGAAATGCTGCTGGGCAAGGTAGAAATGAACTACCGCAACAATTCGCCCGATGCGCTCGACCGCATTTACATCCACCTTTGGCCCAATGCCTACAAAAACAACCAAACTGCCTTGGCCAAACAAAAGGCCAATGGCGGCGATTGGGATTTTTACACCGCACCGCCCGAAAAACGCGGTTATATCGACAGCCTCGATTTTGTGGTCAACGGTCAAAAAATGCGCTGGGAACTGCTGCCCGACACCATCGATGTAGCGGTGGTATGGCTTTCACAGCCCTTGGCCCCCGGTGGCAGCCTGGTGTTGAGCACGCCTTTCCGCGTGAAAGTACCCGGTAATTTCTCGCGCTTGGGCTACTCACGCAATCAGTACCAACTGTGCCAATGGTACCCCAAACCAGCGGTGTACGACCGCAACGGCTGGCACTACATGCCTTACCTCGACATGGGTGAGTTTTACAGCGAATTCGGCAATTTCGATGTGCACATCACCGTGCCCGACAACTACCAGGTGGCTGCCAGCGGTAATTTGCTCACCCCTTCGGAAGTGGCTTACCTCGATTCGCTCTCGGCCTATGCCAGCAAACTCGACAGCTTTCCAAAATTGCCCATCCCCGAAAGCAGCAAAACCTTCAAAACCCTCCACTATCGCCTCGAAAACGCACACGATTTCGCCTGGTTCTGCGGTAAAAACTACTACGTGAAGCAAAGCGAAGTCAGCTTGCCTTACAGCGGCCGCAAGGTGAAAACCGCGGTATTTTTTAGTCGACAAGCCGAATATTGGAAAGATGCCGTTACCTATGTCGACAGTTCGGTGTACTATTATTCGAAATGGCTGGGCGACTATCCTTACGATGCCTGCACGGCCGTTGACGGTGCCCTTACCGCTGGCGGCGGCATGGAATATCCCACCATCACCGTGATTGCGGGCGCTGGCTCGGCTCGTTCGCTCGATTTGGTGATTGCCCACGAAGTTGGCCACAACTGGTTTTACGGCATTTTAGCCAGCAACGAGCGCGACCACCCCTTCATGGATGAAGGCTTCAACAGCTTTTACGAAGACCGCTACATGGCTAAAAGATATCCGGGTGGAAGTCCGAGCATCAATATCAGCGTTGACGGGCTCGATTTAGGCACCGACAACATCAATGAAACCGAACTCACCTATTTGATATCGAAGCGCCGGGGCAAAGACGCTTCACTTTGGCACACCCACAGCACTGGTTACGATGGCGAAACCTACGGCACCTTGGTGTACAAGCGCACTGCCCTAGAGCTCAAATACCTCGAAGCCTATTTGGGTACCGAAGCTTTCGACGCCATGATGCAGTCGTATTACGAAACTTGGAAATTCAAGCATCCACAACCAGCAGATATGCGCCAGGCCATGGAATCGGCCGCCAAAGGCAAAAACATCAGTTGGTGGTTCGACCAACGTTTGGCTTCGGCCGGCAAGGTCGATTACCGCTTGGGCCGCATCCGCACTACCGGCGAAAACAAGTACGATATTCCAGTAAAGTTGCGTGGCCAATCGGTGCCTTTTGTGTTGGCTGCTTTGAACGATACCGGCGGCATCATTCGCCAAGAGTGGTATGAGCCCTTAGACAAGAGCACGCGCATCAGTTGGCAGCTCGATCAACCTGTACACAGCTTTGCCATCGACGCCAAAGAGCGCATGCCGCTGTATCGCCGTGGTCTCTCGCAAGCGCGGGTGGTCAAAGCGCTTCCTCATTTGCCCCAACTAAAGGGCGTAGTTGGATTGGTTACGCGCCAAAACCGGGTGTTTGTGTTGCCTACCATGGGTTTAAACCAAAACGACGGCTATATGCTTGGCTTGGGCGTGATGAGTCCCATTGTATTGCCGCAAGATTTCGAATACGCTGTATTGCCCATGTGGGCTTTTGGCTCCGACCAATTGGTGGGTCAAGCCTTCATGCGCTACAACATCCACCCTGAGTCGGGCGCTTTCCGCCGCATCCAACTGGGAACCAGCATCCAGCATTACGACAACTTTAGCCCCATCGCGGGATCTAATGCGGCTCCTGCTATCCGGTTGACGGCTGCTGCCCGCCTACGCGATGCACTCTCATCTCCACGCACACGTGCTTTCAACGTTTCGGCCGCCAGTGTACCTTGGGTAAGGCCTGTAGGCTTGATGCTTCCGGCCTTTACCACCCAAAACTTGTTGTTGCTTTCGGCATCTTATGGTGAAGAATACCGCAATTTGCGCAACCCTTGGAGCTGGAAGGCAGGTGCAGAAACGGGCGCATTGTCGGGAGGCGGCAATTGGAATGGCCGCTTGTCGGGTGAGCTGAATTACCGTTGGTATTACCAAACCGACAAAAGACGCAGCTACCTCGATCACCGGGTATTTGCCGGTTTGGCCTGGAACAACGATGTGAACAATCCGGTTGGCTTCTTCTCACAGGGCGCTGCCGTAAATGGTGCTAACGACTACCGTTTCGACGAGGTTTTCTACAGCCGTGGCGCTTCGCAACCCGGGGCAGTATACACTGCTTACCAAGTGGTGCTGCGCGACGCCGGATTGCGGTCGGTGATGGATGGCCGATTGCTGGCCCAAGGCCAAGGCAATGCGGTAACCGGCTTGTTTGCCTACAATTTTGCCATGAAAGTGCCGAAAATGCCCCTGGAGCTGTTTGCCAATGCGGCTTATCGCCAGTTTGCGGCCGATCCGGCCAACAGCTTGGTGCGCATTGCTGCCGATGGCGCCCCTCAAGTACTAACCAACCCGAACTTTTTGGGTGAAGCGGGCTTGTCGCTGGTACTGCTTGGTGGCAACGTAAAAGTGAACATAAACGCCTTGCAATCGCCCTTGTTACGCCCCAACGCTTACAATTTGACCCGCACTCCCCGCTGGTTCGAATATTTAAGCTGGTCGGTTGACTTGAAAAAGTTAAATCCTTACGATCTTGTGCGAAATTTAAGATTGGGCTAAATAATGGCGACAAAAAATCTCCGCAACGACATGGAAGCAGTGCTCAAAGCGCTGCAAATCAAAGACATAAACGACGGCATCAGTACCGGTGTAAACAGCTGGAAACCAGCAGGTGCACGCCTTGAAAGTTATTCGCCTGTAGATGGCGAGCTCATTGCCAGTGTGGTACAAGCCGGCAAAGACGATTACGAAAAGGTAATCCGTCAGGCGCAGCAGGCTTTTTTGGAGTGGCGCAATGTGCCGGCTCCCAAGCGCGGCGAGTTGGTGCGTCAAATGGGCAACAAACTCCGTGAAAAGAAAGAGCCCCTTGGCAAATTGGTGAGTTACGAAATGGGCAAAAGCCTGCAAGAAGGTTTGGGCGAAGTGCAAGAGATGATCGACATTTGCGATTTTGCGGTGGGTTTGTCGCGCCAGCTTTACGGCCTCACCATGCACTCTGAGCGTCCGGGCCACCGCATGTACGAGCAGTGGCATCCGCTAGGTGTGGTGGGCATCATTTCGGCCTTCAACTTTCCGGTAGCCGTTTGGAGCTGGAACAGCATGATTGCCTGGGTATGTGGCGATGTATGCATTTGGAAGCCATCGGAGAAGACCCCTTTGTCGGCCATTGCCTGCCAAAACATCATCCAGGAAGTGCTTCGCGATTTTGGTGCGCCCGAAGGCCTTTCGTGCCTCGTGATTGGCGATGCCAAAGTGGGTGAATTGATGACCAACGATACCCGCATTCCTTTGATTTCGGCCACGGGCTCTACCCGCATGGGCAAGGCCGTGGGTACCGCAGTTGCCCAGCGTTTGGGCCGCTCGCTGCTCGAATTGGGTGGCAACAACGCCATCATCATCAGCGAGCATGCCGACCTCGATTTGGCCATCATTGGCTCGGTGTTCGGTGCGGTGGGTACCGCAGGACAGCGTTGCACCACCACCCGCCGTTTGATCATCCACCGCAGCAAATATGAAGAAATGAAGCAGCGTTTGGTGAAGGCCTACGGTCAGCTCCGCATTGGCAATCCGCTCGACGAAAACAACCACGTTGGTCCGCTCATCGACAAGCAAGCTGTGCAGGCTTACCTCGGCGCCATTGCCGCGGTGAAGGAAGAGGGCGGCAAGATGCTGGTTGAGGGCGGTGCTTTCAGCGGCAGCGATTATGCCTCGGGCTGTTATGTGAAGCCGTGTATTGCCGAGGTGCAGCCGCACTTCAAGATTGTGCAGCACGAGACCTTCGCCCCCATTCTGTACATCATGCCTTACGACACCATCGACGAGGCCATTGCCATTCAGAACAATGTGCCCCAGGGTTTATCGTCGGCCATTTTCTCACTCAACATCCGCGAAACCGAAGCCTTTTTATCGGCAGCGGGCAGCGATTGCGGCATAGCCAATGTGAACATCGGTACCTCAGGTGCTGAAATTGGCGGTGCTTTTGGGGGAGAAAAGGAAACGGGTGGCGGCCGCGAGTCGGGCTCCGACAGCTGGAAAGCCTATATGCGTCGTCAAACCAACACCATCAACTATACCACCAAGCTGCCGTTGGCGCAAGGTATTAAGTTCGATTTGTAGAAAGTTGCGCAATGAACGGTGAGCAGCCCATACTGCTCACCGTTGGGGCGCTCGCTTTTTTAATTTCACACAATCCGTTCTTCAAGGAATTACTCATTGCGGAGGCCTTGAACTGCGCTCTAAGCACACCTAACTGCCCATTATTCTTTCATCTCACTACTCCTTCAGCAAAAGCTGCGCTTTGTATAGCCCGAATTTTGTTATTTTGCCGTGATTTATGCGCGTTCAGCAACTCAGTACAGGTCAACAAGAAACGTCTACGTTCAACTGGCGTTTTTTTTCCTATAAATTCTACGAAAATTGGCCGTGGTTTCTGGTTGCGCTCCTTGCTGGCCTTATTGCGGCCCATATTTTTAATGAGAATGTGGCCCCGGTTTATCGTATCGAAACCAGCTTGGTAATTGAAAACACTCCTTGGTTTAAAACTGGTGGCGATGTGGCGGGATTCTTGGGCAAAGAGGCAGGTGCTTTGGCAGGAAGCAATAGCATTGTTGAAAATGAAGTAGCAGTACTAGAATCGTACAGCTTGATGTCGGCAGCCCTTCGTGAGCTTGACTTTGGTGTGGCCTATTTTCGGAAGGAGCTGTTACACGATGATGAGATTTACAACGAGCGCCCTTTTGCGGTGCAAGTCGACTCGAGTCACCCACAACCTTATCAGATAAGTTTGTATGTTGAGCTTTTGAGCACCGACAGTTTTAGCCTAACCACCAATTTAACGGCAGGCAAGCTCATTGACCCCGTTACACAAAAAGACCTTGACCGTCAAGGTCGCAAAACCTTACTACCCATCAAGGAGGGCCGATATGCCTTTGGGCAGTGGATTGAAGGTCTTGAACACCGTTTTCAAGTGGTTCGCTTGATGGACAAAATGCCCGCAACGCGCACCTATGAAGCCGTGTTGTTGAGCCATGCCAACCTCATGCAACGCTATTTCAATCGCATTGAAGTAGAAACGCCGCGTTATCCTTCCACGGTTATTCCCATCACATTCAATGCTGCCAACCGCGAAAAGGCCATTGTTTTGCTCAAAAAGCTCACCGAGGTATACCTGCAGCAAAATGCCCAAATCAAGCAGCGCACGGCCATGAATGCCCTGCGTTTTATTGAGCAAGAGCTTGAAACCGTAACCGAAGAACTCGACATCCAAGAAAACCAGGCCATTGCCCTGCGTTCGGGCAATAAGTTTTTCAACTTGAGCGAAAAAGGCAGTGCAATGTTCAAGCGGCTCGAAAATCTAAGTCAGCACAAAGCCGAACTTCAAGGCCAGCGCAAGTATTTTCAGTACCTCCAGCGCTACATTTCGGCACCGCGCGAGCTCGATCAATTGCTGGTGCCTTCGCCTTTGGGCATCAACGACCCCGTTTTGCAGAAGCTGGTAATGCAAACCATTGAAGCCTATGGCCAATTGCAAAGCAGCAAGCAAAGCAGCAAAACCGACAATCCGGCCGTGCAGCGTGCCAGTTCGCAGTTGCAAAGCACCCTCAACCAGCTCGACGAAAATGTGCGGCAGCTGCTTTCGAAAAACGAAGTTGAAATCAAAGAAACCGACCGGCAAATGCGCTTGCTCGATGCCGAGATGGGCCAATTGCCCGCCACCGAAAGGGCCTGGCTGGCGCAACAACGTACCCGGCAGCAGCAAGAGAATGTATTTTTATACCTCTATCGCAAAAAAGCCGAAGCAGGCTTGGCGGGCGCTGCCGGCTTGCCCGATGCCCGGGTAATTGACGAGCCCCGACAAATCAAGCAGATATTTCCTCAAAAAGCCCTCATGTTTTGGCTGGGTGGTCTGTTGGGCCTGCTCATTCCTGCCCTGGTATTGGTGGTTCGCAGCACCTTGCAGCAAGCCATACTCGACCTCAACCATGTAGAGGCGCTCACCGATGTGCCCATTTTAGGCATTGTAGGTCAGAACGAATACCCCACCGACACCGTCGTTTTCGACAAGCCCCGCTCGGTGATGGCCGAATCGTTCAGGGCATTGCGATCGGGTTTGCAACACATCAACCGCACCAAGATCAAACAAACCATTTTGGTTACCTCGTCGATGCCAGGCGAAGGAAAATCGTTCATATCGCTGAACATTGCTTCGGTTTTGGCTTTGGGCACCAAGCCTGTGGTATTGGTAGGGCTCGATTTGCGCAAACCGCGCTTGTTTGGCGAATTGGGTCTTGAAAACAACCGGGGGGTGACTTCTTATTTAGAAGGCATTCACACCCTCGACGAAGCCATTCAACCCACGGGCCGCGGGCAGCTGCACTTATTAGCCGCAGGCCCCATTCCGCCCAACCCCAGCGAATTGCTGCTCGAACCTGCCTTCGAAAACATGATGCAAGAGCTAAAAAAGCGGTATGCTTACATCGTAATTGACACTCCGCCGGTAGGTTTGATTTCAGACGCACTCGATCTTACCAAGTACAGCGACGCTAACATTTACGTGATGCGCCAGCATTACACCCGCCGGAAGTTTGTGGAGATGGTGGAGCAGTTGCATCAGACAGGACAACTACCCCACACCGCCCTGGTGCTCAACGACTACAAAGCCGAATTTGGAGAGGGTTACGGCTATGCCTACGGCTATGGTTATGGCTATGGCTATGGTTACGGCTATGGTTATGCCGAAGACGAGCGCATCAGTGAGCCTTGGTGGCGCAAATTATTGCCCTGATAGTATTGAATTGCTATTCGCTTCCGCCCAAAGCTTTCTTCACCAATTTGCCCATTTTTTCAATGCGCTCAAGGTTTTCTTGAATGGGCGAGGGCATGGTGGCATCGACTTGCAGTATGGAGTTGTTTTCGGCATAACCCTTCCATTCGGGGAAGATGATGGCAAAGCTGTTTTCTTGAAAGTACTTGCCCAGTTGGTTGGGCACCTTGTCAAGGGCTGGTTGGTACGAAAGTGTGCCTTTGCGCGCACTCACCACCACCAGCAAATCGTTGCTTCCTACATCGCGGCTGAGCACCAAAAAGTCGTCCCACTCGGCAAACTCCTGGAAGGTAAATTCGAACGCCAGCTTTTTCTGTTTGCTCAACTGTGTGAGCTTATCGCGTAAACTGGCGTTTCCGTAAAACAAGGCTTTGGCATTGGTTTGCTTTATCAGCTGCCGCAAGCCTTTTACCCAGCCCACAAAGCCCGGTTCGAATTCGGCATTTTCAGGCACTACCACCAAAATGCGTCGGATGGTGTTCAAGGGTTGAATGCCTCGGTACACCATGATGGCCTGCTCGGTACGCTTGAGCAGGTTGTCCATGATGCTGCCGAAAAACTTATCGGCCACTTGGGGTTTTGGATTCCAGCCAATGACCAAATGGGTGATGTTGTTTTCGCGTGCCGCATACACAATGCCGTTGGTTACGTTCATGTCCATGCGGTTAAGCGTTTCTACCCGGTGATCGGTAGCGGCAGCCACTTTCACCGCCTTTTCTAACAATTTGCGTGACGCTACCAGTCCTTGTTCCACCTGTGCGTCTTCACGGGTTACGGTGAGGGCGAATAGCGGATTGCGACTTTGAACATCTTTCGCCATCACTGCCAATTGGAGCAGCGGCTCCACGTTTTCGGGATTGGAGAGTGGCACCAAAATGCGTTCGCCACTATCTTCATCGGCACTGTCTTGTTCAGTGGCCTCCATCAAAGCCATTTTGCGGGAAGCACGCTCAACCGCAAAAGAACTGATGAGACAAGTAACCAAAATCATGACAATGGTACCATTCAACACCTGTTCATTCAACAAGCCGAGGTTGTAACCCACCAATACCGCTGCAAGCGTAGCCGCTGCCTGCGCATTGCTCAAGCCAAACATCATTTGACGCTCTACGGCCTTCATGCCAAAGCTCTTTTGCGTAAAAAAAGCAGCCAACCACTTGGCTACAGTTGCCACAACCGTCATGGTGGCAGCCACAAAAAGGGCTTCGGGACCCTGAAAAAGCACTTGCAAATCGACCAACATGCCCACGCCAATTAAAAAAAACGGAATGAACAACGCATTGCCTACAAACTCAAGCCGATTCATGAGTGCCGAAGTGTGCGGGATGAGTCGGTTCAAAGCCAATCCAGCCAAAAAGGCCCCAATAATGCCTTCAATGCCCGCTACTTCCGCCAAAAAAGCAGCCAAAAACACCATGGCCAGTGTAAAAATGTACTGGCTAACGGCATCTTCAAACTTCTTGAAAAACCAACGGGCGAGGTATGGAAAACCAAACAACACCACCGAGCCAAAAATCAACACCGACACCGAAAGCCTCACCCAAAAATCTTGGTTAAGCTCCCCTTTGGTAGAGCCAGCGATTACCGCAAGCACAAGTAACGCCAAGGTATCGGTGATGATGGTGCCACCCACCGTTACGTTCACGCTCAAGGCTTTGCTCACCCCATAACGCGAGGCTATGGGGTACGCCAAAAGAGTGTGAGAGGCGAACATGGAAGCCAGTAAAATTGACGAGGCCATGTTAAAATGGAACAGGTAAAGGCTCACAACGGTACCCAGCGCCATCGGAATTAAAAAGGTGAAAGCACCAAAAACGAGGCTTTTATTTCGGTTTTTTTTGAAGTCTTTGAGGTCGATTTCGAGTCCGGCCAAAAACATGATGTACAGCAAACCCACCGTACCAAACAGCTGTATGCTGGCATCGCGCAGCAGCAGGTTAAAGCCATTGGGACCAATGGCCACCCCTGCCAAAATCAACCCAATAATACCCGGAATGCGCAAGCGAGCCAGCAACAAAGGCGCAAACAAAATGATGAAGAGCACCAGCGAAAAAATCAGCACGGGCGACTTCAACGGGAGGGTCCACTCAATGGCAAGCAAAAGGGCAGTCATGCTACGAAGGTAACCTTTTGCATGAAAAGCCCTATTTTAAGGCCATGGAAAAATCAACCTTGCCTGAGAAGGAGCAACGCAGTACGGCAGCAACTGCCATTACCGACTTCATTCACCGCTTGGTGAACCTCGAAGAAGGCACCGATGAAAAAGGAACCATAGAAGGCATCAGGCGCGATGTGGAGTTCAAAGGGGTGAATGTTTGGATTTTGGTGGCCTCTATTTTTATTGCCAGCATAGGCCTCAATACCAATTCGGCAGCGGTAATTATTGGTGCCATGTTGATTTCTCCCCTCATGGGCCCTATCATAGGCACCGGCTTGGCAGTAGGCATCATGGATTTTGCCTTTTTAAAGAAATCGCTCAAAAACTTTGGCATTACGGTAGGAATCAGCATCGTAACGTCTACTTTGTATTTCGCATTGAGTCCACTCTCCGAGGCCCAATCGGAGCTCCTCGCCCGCACCACGCCTACCATTTACGATGTGGCCATCGCGTTATTTGGTGGATTAGCGGGCATCATAGCCGGGTCGAGGCGCGAAAAAACCAACGTGGTGCCTGGTGTTGCCATTGCAACTGCCCTCATGCCGCCTTTGTGTACCGCTGGTTATGGCATCGCCACCGGAAATTTGGGCTTTTTCCTGGGTGCGCTTTACCTCTTCTTCATCAATTCGGTGTTCATTTGTTTCGCTACGGTAATCATGGTGCGTTACCTCAAGTTTGAACGGGTAGGTTTTGTAAACCAGCGCACCGAAAAACGGGCAAAAGCGGGCATTTACCTTTTTCTCATCATCACCATCACCCCAAGTATTTTTATCGCTTACAATGTGGTGCAGGAATCACTTTTCAGAAACAAAGCACTCAAATTTGTGGCCGATTACCTCGAGTTTCCCAACCGACAGGTCATCAAAAGCGAGCTGAACTACGGAGCCGATTCCTCTTTTATTGAGTTATCGCTTTTGGGCAAGCCCCTGAGCAGCGATGAAATTGCCGGTCTGAACCGCAAGCTCAACGACCGCGGCATGCTCAGCACCCGACTCATCATTCACCAAGCAGGCGCATTTTCGAGCGATATGGCCTCTGAAGTAAAAAGCGGCATCATCGAAGATTTGTACAAACGCAACGCACAGAGCCTGCAAGACAAAGAAGCGCGCATTCAAGCACTTGAACAGGAACTCTTACGTTACCGTTTAGGCAATGCCGATTATACCCAAATAGCCAAGGAAATAAGCATTCAATATCCCAAAATCGACCGCATTGGCTTTTCGCGCTTGGCTGAAACACGTCTAGCTGAAATGAAAACAGATACCATTCCCACCATTTTGGTGCGCTGGAAAGAAAATCCCGGCAAAGCCCGCGAGCAACAATTGGGCGAATGGCTTAAATTGCGCCTTCAATTAGACACCCTTCAAGTTGTAAACTATTGAAACCGCGCTTTGCCTTTATGTTGCTGCTTTGGCTCGTGGCCTGCAAACCCGACGGCCTTGCACCGCTGCCAGAGCCTGAACCCGAGCCCAAAGGCCGCCTCAGCATCAAACTGCAGCACCATTGGGAAAACCCAGCCAACACCTTCTATCCCGAAACTTGGTATGTGCACAGCGCCACTGCCGACAGTTTTTTGTTCAACAAACTGCGGTATTACTTGAGCGGCTTTTACCTGCTTTCGGCCGATAGTCATCGCATTGCTTTACCCGCCGCTTACCGCCTGGTAGCTGTAAACGGGGGTGTTTTTACCATCGACCTCACCGACTTGCCCATTGGCCATTATGCTGGAATGGGTTTTTATTTGGGCATCGATTCGGCACGCAATTTCAGTGGGCAGTTTGCCGGAGAGCTGCACCCCGATTATGGCATGTACCGCAACGCGCAAGAGGGCTTCAACTTTCTTTGGGCAACCGGCAGCACACCGGCTGCCCCCAACGACAGCTTTGAATACCGTTTGTATGGCTTCGATGCCGTGCACCCAGTTCACAGGCGCATAGAGGTTTTCTTTGGCCAGGAGCGTTTGCACATTTCAGCCGACCATCAGCCCGAATTGGGTTTGTATGTGAACACGGCCGCTTTTTGGGGAGCGGGTGCAGGACCCTCGCACCGCCACAGCGTTTTACAACCTGGTGCCGAGGCTGCGGCGCTGGCACAGCGCTTTGTTAGTGCCTTTGCCTTCGAGCATATTCACCAATAAAAAACCGGCACTAATTGGTCGGTGCCGGTATAAAATCATTTCATTTCTCGAGGCTTTTAGGGGCATTGCCATACGGGCAATGCCTACAGCCGCTTTTGCAGCAATAGCCTCTTTTGCGGTGGTATTCGGCGGTAAAAACCATCAACCCCTGCTCGTTGAAGTAAAAATCAACATTTTCAACGAGCCGTTGAGGCAACTTGGGTACGGGTTGGTTCATACAGGTTTAGCGGTAATGGATGCTGCCTGGGGCAATGCCTGCTGGCAATGAATCTCTTAGGGTAAAATTACGCTCGTATCGCAAAATCACACCATTGCTCACAAAATCTTTCGCATCGGTGCCATAGAAAAAGCCTTGCGGGTCGGCCGAAAAGTGGTAAAAGCTGCGGGCAATAACCGGCGTACCGGGCGTAATGCTACCACTGGCAGTGGGCAACAAAGTGTATACCCCTTCGGGCAATTGGTACAACAAGCTGCCACCATCGGGATGCAGGGTCAACTGCCCCGGGTGCATGGTAGCTGCCGTAAAATTGCGAATGCTCACTTGGCTGCCCACAATTTCGGCCAATGCCCCAGCCGTTTCGGTACCTGCCCAGGAAGGAGTACCGCTGCACAACACAAATAAGCTATTGCCTACACTAACCATGCTGTTGGGGCGGTCGCCAACGGTATGTGTACGGAGTATGGTATCGGCTTGGGCATCAATTTCTACCACCGTATTCTGGTTGCTGTTGGCCACAAAAATGCGGTTGTTGTGCCAAGCCACGGCATTGGGGAACGCACCTACGGCAATGCGGCGAAGGACCTGTTTGCTGGCAATGTCGATCACTGCCACGCGGCCATTGCCACTGAAACTTACCCACTCGGTTACATAGGCCTTGCCTGTATTGCCTGCTACCACAATGCCACTGGGCAAGGCCATGTTTTCGATCACGCCTGTGCTTTTGAAGTCTTTAAGATCTACAAACTCTACCTTGCCGGCATTGTTCACCACCAGCATGCCTGTGTTTTGGTAGCTCGCCATGCTTTGGGCTACGTTGCCGAGCGGTCGTCCGTTAACCGTTTGAAATACATCTTGCTGTACTGCTCCGCTGCTGCGGTTGATGAAGGTAATGGTGCCGGTACCGTTTTGAAAGGGCCCTTCGTTGACCACAAAAATACCGCTGCCATAAGCCGCTGTTGGCTCGGGGGTTGGGGTGGTGGTTTCGTCTTTACAGGCGGTGAATAGGAGGCCCGAACTCAACAAAAGGAGCAGGCCAAAGCGTTGGAATGATTGCTTCATGAGGCGTTAAAATTGATTTTTAAGGTGATTTGATAATGTCGGCCTGGCATGGGGCGCCAGGCTATTTGCTGGTATTGCAAATTGAAAGCATTGTGAATGGTTCCTGTGAGGCGGAGCAGCTGTTTGCCCCAGGCTTTGCTTCCACCCAACATGATTTGGTGCAGGTGCTGGTTGGGCAAGAAAAACCGGTTGTCGCTGCTGGTAAAGCGCAACCCATTGTAGCTGTACTGCCAGCCTGCAAAAAAAGAGGCATGCTCTACGAAAAAACGGCCGCGAAACTGGTGCTTCGGAATGTAAATCAACTGCTTGCCCAGCAATTCCTGCTCTCCAGCACCTACTTCCCGGTGGGTGGTGGCTACATAAGCGTAATCGCCATTGAGGCGCAGCTTGAGCTTTCGCCATTGCTTGCTCACACCCCACTGCTGCTCCCAGCCCATGCTTTGTACCCGGCGCAGGTTTCGGGGCGTCCAATAACCCAGGCTGGTGTTGGGCAACCAAATGATCCAGTCAGTTAAATCGCTCCAAAACGCCCCACCATCCACCGAAAAGGCCCAACTGCCCCCTTGTTTTTTCCACCCCAAGCCTGTTTCTGCTTGCCAGCCATTTTCGGGTTGCAAATCGGCATTGCCTCCAGGTTGCCAATACAAATCGTTGAAGCCAGGCAAGCGGTAGGTGCGACTAGCTGCCAAACGCATTTGAAGGGCTGGTGCCAAACGTTGTTCAACTTGCAAAGAAGGGGTGAGTGGCACCAGCTGGCCGTCTACCATTTCTACACGCAGTTGAACGCGTGCTGTAGTTTTGGCGCCATTAAAACGCCAGCCAGGCACCAAGGCCACGCGGTATTGGCGCTCTTGGCCCCTGAAATTGGGCGAGTTGGCGGTGTAATACGCCTGTTGAAGCAACTGGCTGAATTCGTGTCGGCCAAGCGTGGTTGCTGCACTTATTTCTTGCAACAGGGCGTTGAACCGGTGTCTTTCGTCGAAACCTAAACGCTCATCTGCAAAATGGTTCACTTCGCGCAACAAACCCTGCCTGAAGGCCAATTGCCAACGACCAGCTTGTCCGGTCAGGCTCACCGCAAACCGATGCGCCGTATCGGCTTGCACGGCAGTGCTCTGTTGCTCGGTCATGCTGGCCGGCAATTCACGCCGATGGGACTGCACCCACCAAGCAGCCCGCAAGCGCCAGTTTGGATGAAACTGCCAGCCAGCTTCTTGTAAAAGGCCTCCCTGTACATGGGCAGCATGGGCCAAACGCTCTTCGGGATTGCCAAAGCGGGCCATATTGGTGTAAGGGAAGTTGTTTTGCGCTGTCCGATACAGGCCCCTGAGCTGGTACCAACCTTTGCGGGCGCGCACCGATGCCGCAACACCCCCGGCATAATCGCCAAACGAGCGCATTTCGGTAAAAACAGCGGCATCGTGCTTTTGCGGAATGCCCTGTCTGAAATGCAAGGCCCCACCAATGGCACCGCTGCCAAAGTCACTTGCCGAACTGCCCGTTTGTACACTCACACCTCCGAGCAACCACATCGGGTAAAGGTTCAAATCGGGCGTGCCATTCATCGGGTTCAACAGCGGTAAACCCTCCCACAAAACGGTGTTCTGCTGGGCACTGCTGCCACGAATCGACAAAGTAGCCAAGCCATTGGGACCATAACTGCGCAAACTGGCACTTCCCTGCCACTGCAACCAATCGGCCACGCTAGCAGCAGGCAAGGCACGCAACAAAAGCGTGTCGGGTGACTGCCTCTGTAAAGCGGGCTGCCGCTCGGCCGGGTGACGATGCTCCTCCACCTGCACCACAGGCAATTGCCTGCTGGTATCGGCGGTTTGCGCCCATATAGCTGGACTCACAAAAAGCCCAAAAACAAAAAATCCTGACCACTTTTTCATAACGGGTCAGGCTCTGGGGGTTAAAAAACGAAACATGCGACCATGCGGCCACTTATTCCGATCTTCTGACTTTTATTCCCGAAAGCCTGTGATCTGTTGCTCGTAGGCAGGTCTTCTGACTTGCTCCTCCTGTTTTACCCGACGCCTTCCCGGTTGCCCAGTGGCTTGTGTCGGCAGGTGCATGTGGAGCTTACAGCAGCGGGTACTGTCCCGGACTTACACCGGAGTTCCCTTTTCATCCCGGGCGTTAATCCGAGAACCATCGAACGCAACAAAGTTAAGAAAAATCGGCAATGCCGGCAGCCAACCTTTGACGCACGGCTTCAAAAAGCAAAATTCCCGAAGCCACCGATACGTTGAGCGAGCCAACCGAGCCGGTAATGGGGATCCGTGCCAGGTACGAAGCCTTGCGCAAGGTAGCCGGACTCAGTCCATCCTCCTCCGAGCCCATCACAATGGCCAGCGGGCCGGTCATGTCGAGCTGGTAGTAGTTCTCAGAAGCGTGTTCCGAGGCGGCAATCACCGTAAAACCGCTTTCAATGAGGTAATCAACGGCATGGGCAATGGTTTGCACCCGCGCCACCGGCAAATTGGCCAGGGCACCAGCACTTGTTTTGATGGCGTCGCCGGTTACTTGTGCGCTGTTGAGCTGGGGCAGCACCAAGCCATGGGCACCCGCACAAGCCGCCGAACGGGCAATGGCACCGAGGTTACGCACATCGGTAATGCGGTCGAGCAGCACCAGCATGGGGGTTTCGCCACGCTCGTAGCAATCGGTCACCACGTCTTCGAGGCGGTAATAGGTCACCGGCGACACGAAAGCAATAACACCTTGGTGATTTTTGCGGGTGTAGGTATTGAGCTTTTCCTTGGGCACTTCCTGCACTGGCACCCTAGCTTCACGGGCCTGCAGCATGAGGGCCTTTACCTCATCGTCGCGGCGCTCACGGGCTATCAATAACTTATTGATTTCTTTGCCCGATTCAAGCAACTCGGCCACGGCATGCACACCGAATGCCAATTCAAGGGGTTCTCTTTTTTCAAATGGTGGTCGCATACTAACAAAAGCGCCCCTTGCGGGGCGCTGTTTAAGGTGTTAACCGGCTCGGCCTATGGCGTCGAATCGGGCTTGAAAATCTTTGGCCAAATCAGCTTGACCGTATTGGGTCGACATGCGCACCATTTCTTGCATGATGGCCATGGCGTTTTGCATGTCGCGCTCGTAGAAAGTGGCATACTTACCACGCAGGGTGCGGTAGTACTTGGCTTCTTCTTCAAACATATTGAAGAGATCTTTGGCGATGCCGTTTGCCTGCTCTGGAGCGCCCGCTAAATGATACAGTTCCACCATGCGGTAGTTGAAAATCATGAGCGGCACGTGGCTGTGTGGCATTTCACGCATTACTACATCCAACACCTCGCGGGCACGGGCGCTGTCGCCTTTGGCCAGCAGCGATTCTGCCAAACGGGTGGCATTGCTGCGCAAATTGATGGTCATGCGGCTGGTTTCGGGATCGATGTAGATACCGGTATTCATGCCTCCCCACTTGAACTTCTTCACCATGTTTTCGTACATGATGTTATCGGCCACGCGGGTGGTTTGGCCACCATTGCTGGGGCTATACAACGGCACAAAACGGTAGGCCAATCCTTCGAGTTGGAAGTAATCTTCGAGGCCCAAGTACTGCTCGGCACTCATGCTCACCGTCCAATAAATGGGGCGTTCCCAACCGTTGTTGGCCAAAATGTCGAGCACAATGAGGTCGTTTTTCAAAATGGCATTGCGCGGATATTCCCACTCTACGGCCGACAACAAAGCGGCTGTGTCGGCTGCGGTTACCGCCCCTTGGGCAAGTACAGCGGCCTTATCCACCGGAATGAGGAAACGCTTGGTAGGATAATAATTTACCATTTCGCCGCCTTGGGTGGGCAATTTGGCCGAATTATCGTCGCTGGTAGCAAACTGCAGCACCTGGCGCAAATCAACAGCACCCTGAATTTTGCGGTCGTAGAAAGGCACATAATCGCGCACACCCATCACAATCTTTTCGGGAGCAATGCTCAACTTGATGGCGGGCGAATTGTTGATTTGCCTGCGCAACTGATTGATGTACCAATCGGTGCCCAGCAAACTCAAATTCACCACACGAACGTCGGTTCTGAAGCCTTCTACTTCCTGCACATACCACAATGGATAAGTGTCGTTGTCGCCCATGGTAAAGATGATGGCATTGGGCGCACAGCTTTCGAGGTAATTGATGGCAAAATCGCGGGCGGTGTATTTGCCCGAACGATCGTGGTCGTCCCAGTTTTCGGCAGCCAAAATACCAGGAATGCACATCGCAACTACAAAACCTAATATTGCGAATGCTTTTTCATTATTTATCAATAACGAAATGAGATAAAAAATGAGTAAAACAAAAATTAAGGGCAAACTTGCTGTCACTGCCATCTCCATGAGCTCCACAAGAAGAAACTTATCACCAAAAGACTTCAACAGCTCTCTAAAAATGGTAACAGCAATTACAGTTATAAGAAAACCAACAGCATCCTCTTTTGATGCAGTTGACTTTCCATTACTAGAAAAAGCTCTCTTTACGTTCGCAACTTTCGCAACACCTGCTAAAAACCTTCTATCTGTCAATGCAAGAACACCCAAGCCTATCCAAATGGCAAAGGCATAAAACGAACCCACATAGGCGTAATCACGCTCACGCGGTTGCAGGGGCTCGGGATTGAGGTACACATTGATGGCAATTCCCGTGAGTACAAACAGGAAAGTAACCACCCAAAAATCTTTTTGGTCTTTGCGGTAGTGGTAAATCAATCCCATCAATCCCAACAATAGCGGCAAAGCGTAATACTTGTTATGGCCTTTGTTGCTGCTTTTGGCAAGGGGGTAGTTCTTTTGTGGGCCAACACGGCCTTCATCCAAGGCCGCAATGCCGCTCACCCAGTTGCCCCGCTCGTAGTCCATACCCTGGCCCTGAATGTCGTTTTGGCGACCAACAAAGTTCCACATGAAATAGCGGTAGTACATGTGGCCCAGCTGGTAAGAGAAAAGGAAATCGAGGTTCTGGCCAAAAGTTGGTTTCTGTCCGTCGCGCAAGTTCAGCCAACGCTTGTAAAAATCGATGTGGCGCTGTTGCGTTCCGGCCCGGCGATAAGCACGAGGGAAAATGGTGCTGTGGGCTGGGTCATAAATGGGGATGATATCGCGACCAACCTCTTCGTATTTGTCTTCGCCCTTGCGGTATTTCATAGCACCCTCCTCCTGATCAATAACCTGGGCGGTAAAATAGGGGCCTTTCACCAAGGGACGGTCGCCATACTGCTCGCGGTTGATGTAGCTCACCAGCGAGAAGATGTTCGACGGATTGTTCATGTTGATAGACGGATTCGCGTGCGAACGAATCACGATCATGGTATAGGAGCTGTAACCTATTAAAATGAAGGTAGTTGCCAACAAAGCGGTATTCAACAGCACTTTGCCATGCTTTTGGGTGTACCAGATGCCATAAACCACACCTGCTACCAATAAGGTAAGGAAGAAGGCGTTACCGCTTCCGAAAGGCAAGCCCAAGTTGTTTACAAACAACAAATCGAACTTAGATGCCAAGGTAGGCACGCCTGGAATGATGCCATATTGAACAAAAACCAAAATACCCAGCGAGGCCAGCACCGTATAAATGATGCCTGTACGGTTTACCTCGTGCTTTTTGAAGTAGTATACGAAGCAGATGGCAGGAATGGCCAGCAAGTTCAATAAGTGAACGCCTATTGACAAGCCCATCAAGTACGCAATTAAAACCAACCAGCGGTTGCTGTCGGCCTCATCGGCAACACGCTCCCACTTGAGGATGGCCCAAAAAACGATGGCTGTAAAGAAGCTCGAATAGGCGTAAACTTCGCCTTCTACCGCCGAAAACCAGAACGAATCGGTGAAGGTGTAAGCCAAAGCGCCCACCATACCGGCACCCATGAGGGCCATCAAACGGCCACCCGCCACTTCTTCGCCTGCTTTTTCAATGATTTTGCGGCCAAAAGCGGTAATGGTCCAAAACAAAAACAGAATGGTAAATGCACTGGCCAATCCGCTAAAGAAGTTCACCATCCAGGCCACCTGCATGGGGTCGCTGGCCAACAAGGTGAACATGCGGCCCGTGAGCATGAAGAAGGGCGCCCCAGGAGGGTGCATGATCTGCATTTTGTAACAGGCCGATATAAACTCGCCACAGTCCCAGAAACTGGTCGTAGGCTCAAGCGTCAGGGTATAAACAACCGCAGCGATGAGGAAGACAATCCAACCCGTGAGGTTGTTGATGCGCTGATATAGATTCATGCGTAATAGGTTTATTGGCGTCGAAAATACTTAAAAAAAGCGTGCGGCCAAGGTAGAAAGCCTGCTGCACCTAAAATCTAACATCTTTTTAAGACAAGCTGGCGAAATGTTAAGCCCGAGGGGCATCCGCTAACAGCCGCTCTACCCCACCCACCAAACAGTGAATGAGCTTGATGTGCACTTCCTGAATGCGGTCGGCATAGCCCGTATGCGGCACCCGCAGCTCTACATCGGCCAGGGCAGCCAGCTGACCGCCGCTGTTGCCCGTAAGGGCAATCACGGTCATTTGGCGGGCACGCGCCGCTTCGGCAGCTTTTAACACATTGGCCGAATTGCCCGAGGTGCTGATGGCCAATAATACATCGCCCCGTTGCCCCAAAGCTTCTACGCCACGGGCAAAAACCTCGGCATAGCCAAAATCGTTGGCTACACAGGTCAGGTAAGCCGGATCTGAAAGCGCCAAAGCGGCGTAAGCCGGACGATCATTCCTGAAACGGCCACTCAACTCTTCGGCAAAATGCATGGCATCGCTCATGCTGCCACCGTTGCCGCAGCTGATGATTTTGCGACCTTGCCTCAGTGCATGCGCCATGAGCTCGGTAGCATACACCAGCTTTTCGAGCTGTTGCTCATCGGCCAAAAAGCGGTTGAGCACTTCTTGTGCTTGCTCCAATTCTTGCTTTACCCAGGCGTGCCTTTCGCTCATTTGCTGTGTTTTTGCTCAAATACTTGCTTGCCGCCATCCAAAAACTCGATGTACTTGGCCACACTTGGATCGTAGGCCGTAGGTGGCACCAAGAGGGTTTGGTCGTGGTCCATCAACACATAATAGGGCTGCGAGTTGATGTTGAAAGTGCTCGCCTGGTAGTCGCTCCACAAATTGCCCACGGTTTTGATTTTTTTACCGCTGAACTTGCTCACATACTGCTCGTCGGCAGGCAGTGGCGTTTTGTCGTCGACATACAACGAAATAAGTACATAATCTTCGCGCAAACGCTTCAAGACCGCAGCATCGGCCCAAACCGTGGCCTCCATCTTGCGGCAGTTCACACAGCTGTGACCGGTGAAGTCGATCATTACGGGCTTGCCTACCTTTTTGGCATAAGCCAAGCCTTCTTCCAAATCGAAAAAGCAGTTGAGGTTGTGCGGACAATGTAAAATATCGGCATATTTCCGCTGAGGCAAAGCTTCGGTACTCGAGGTTGCTGGTGTATGCCCGCCCCCCGCGCTGCTCAAATCAAAATCTTGCGAAGCCATGGGCGGCAAAAAGGCGTTGACCGCCTTGAGTGGTGCTCCCCACAAGCCGGGAATGAGGTAAAAGGTAAAGCTGAAGGCTGCAATGGCGAAAAACAGGCGGGGAACCGACAAATAAGCCAGCGGCGAATCGTGCGAGAAACGGATGGTGCCAATGAGGTAGAGGCCCAGCATGAGGAAAATGCTGATCCACAACACCAAGAACACCTCCCGGTCGAGCAAACCCCAGTGATACGCCAGGTCTACATTGCTTAAAAACTTGAGCGCAAAAGCCAGCTCCAAGAAACCCAACACCACCTTCACGCTGTTGAGCCAGCCGCCCGATTTGGGCAAACTCTTCAACCAGCCCGGGAAAATGGCGAATAATGTGAAGGGCAAGGCCAAGGCCAAGGAAAAGCCCGTCATGCCAATGGCCGGACCAAGCAGCGCACCACGCGTAGCCGCATCTACCAGCAAGGTGCCAATGATGGGGCCAGTACAGCTGAACGACACCAACGCCAAAGTGAAAGCCATGAAAAAGATACCCAACACCCCACCGCGGTCGCTTTTGGCATCCATCTTATTCACCCAACTCGAAGGCAAAGTAATTTCGAAAGCACCCAGGAACGAGGCACCAAACACCACCAGCAAAACGAAAAAGGCGAGGTTAAACCAAATATCGGATGCCAAGGCATTGAGCGCATCGGAACCGAAAAACACAGTAACCGTGAGCCCAAGGGTTACGTAAATGAGGATGATGCTGAAGCCGTAACCCAGGGCTTTCAAAATGCCCTGTTGGCGGGTGCCGCTTTGTTTGGTGAAGAAGCTCACCGTCAGCGGAATCATGGGGAATACACAAGGCGTGAGCAGGGCTACCAATCCGCCTAAAAAGCCAGCAATAAAAATGGCCAACAAGCCTTCGGAAGCACTTCCACCTGCTGCTGCTTCGGGTTGATGGGTTACGGTTGCTTTAACTTCTTCTTGTACGGTACTGGTGTCGGCAGCATCGGGTTGCTCGGTGGCAGTTTCGGTGGCTGCATTATCATTGGCAGCTGCATCGGTGGGGGTGAATCCGGCCAAGGCAAAACCAAACTCTTTGTCTTCGGGCGGCAAGCACTGCTTATCGTCGCACACCATATAGTACACGCTACCGGTGATTTGAGCGTCGGGCACCCGCATTTTGACCCTTTGACTAAAAACCGCCTTGTTGCTGAAATAACGCACTTTCAGGTTGTCGAATAGCGGACTGATTTCTTCGGTGAGCTTGCCGCTTTCTTCGGTTCGACCCACTTTTTCAACGCCTTTGGGCAAATTGAAAGTGAATACCGTAACCTCGGGACCAAACTGGTCTTCCTTAAAGGTCATGTACTGTGAATAGAGGTGCCAGCCCTTGTCGATGGTGGCCGTGGCTTTGAGCAGGGCTTCATCGGCACCAACCTTCTCCACTTCAAACTTCCACTTAACCGGCTGCAATATTTGGGCTTGTGCCAGTACGCCTGCAGCGAGGAGGACCAGCAAGAGCAATAACTTTTTCATCAATTCATCAAGGTTGTTGTAGGCCGAAAGGTTCAGCTTTCCCAGGCATTGTATTCGGTAATTTCAATGAGGTTCATGTCGGGGTCGTGTATAAAAAAGGCCCGCTTGCCCGATTCACGTACGGTTTCCGACAATATTTCAATTTCGTGATAGGCCATTTCCTCTTTGTTGGTTTCGTATTCGCCCGATTTTGACTCCAATACCACATGCTGGTTGGGGTACGATAGTTGGATGAGCGACTGTCCGTCTTCGTTGGTCGATTTGGCCAAATGGCACACCAACATGGTGCTTCCGGCAACAAACACGGCATGCTTTTCTTTCACATAGCTTTGGGTGCGAAATCCGAGAATATCTTGGTAGAATGAAATGGCTTTCCGGAGATTTTTGACTTGCAAATGGGCTTCTTTGAGCTTGGTAAATTGCATAAGCTATCGGGTTGTACGGGCTCTAAGATACGCTTTTTGAAGGCGCAACCGACAGTGGGCGGCACTAGGGAGTAATTTTCGCTATTTTTGAGCGTTTTCGCGCCTATGTTTCGTTTCCTTTTTTGCTTGTTTTTGATGGTGGTTTCTACCACTACTTGGGCCCAAGATGACCCTTACAACAGCTACCTCAACCAAGGCGGCCGTGAGCGGTCGGCGCGACAGCGCCCAAACCAACCGGGCCAAAGTTTTGCCGATCGGTATTTTCAAGACATTGGCGCCAGCTTTAACGGCTTCAGTGAGCAGGGAGGTTCGTTGTTACTCCCCGGCATTCAATACATTGGGCGGTACCATTTATCAGAAAAAAATGATCGCTTGAGCTTAGCGGTCAGTAGCCATCCCAGCTTGGGTTTTCAGGCCGACCCTTGGTTTGGAACCTTCTTCATGCTCAATGTGCCCCTGCTTTTGGAGGGCACCGTGGGTCGTGGTAGCAGCATGTATAACGAGCAATGGGTGGGCCTTTCGTTGGGGGTAGGTCCCGAGTTTAACCTGCTGAACCGCTTCAACCAATTTGGCACCAGTGCTGCGGCCACCTTTCGCTTTAAATTAGGCGGCCGGGGCTATTTTATTCGCTACAGCGCTTCTATTACGCGCCCTACCGAAGGGGTGTATATTTCCTCCGTCTCGTTTGGCAATTCGCTCTTTTAGCCATATGCAGCTGTCGGTCATTATTGTTAACTACAACGTCAAGTACTTTTTAGAGCAGGCCTTATTGGCTGCTCAAAAGGCTTGTGCGGGACTCGATGCCGATATTTGGGTGGTTGATAATAACTCTTCTGACGGCTCGGTGGAAATGTTGCGGGAGCGTTTTCCCGGAGTAAAGCTCATTGCCAATACCGAAAACACGGGCTTTTCGAAAGCCAATAACCAGGCAATTAAGGCCAGTACGGGTCAATATGTGTTGCTGCTGAATCCCGATACGGTGGTGGCTGAAGACACTTTTCAGAAAGTAATTGCCTTCATGGAGCAGCGGCCGCAAGCAGGCGGCTTGGGCATTCGCATGCTCGATGGTTCGGGCAACTTCCTCAAAGAATCGAAACGTGGGCTTCCCACACCCGAAGTGGCTTTTTACAAGATGTTTGGGCTTTCGGCACTTTTCAAAAAAAGCCAGCGCTTTGGGCAATACCATCTCAGCTTTCTTCCCGAAAAGCAGAACCACCCGGTCGATATTTTGGCGGGGGCCTTTATGTGCATGCGTCGCGATGTGCTCCATGAGATTGGCCTGCTCGACGAAAAGTACTTCATGTATGGCGAAGACATTGACCTCAGCTATCGCATACGCCTGGCAGGATATGAAAACTGGTATTTTGCCAACAGCAGCATCATTCACTACAAGGGTGAAAGCACCAAAAAAGACTCGATCAAGTACGTAAAGGTGTTTTATCAGGCCATGGCCATTTTCGCAAGGCAGTATTTTAGTCCCAGCAGCGCGCGCCTGTTTGGCTGGCTCATTCAGGGCGGCATCCTTTTCAGGGCCTTCATCGCCTTGCTGCGTCGTTGGTCGAAACGCACTTTCCACCCCCTGCTCGATGCCGTGTTGCTCTACCTCGGCATGTTGCTGTTGGTGAGCTTTTGGGAGAAGAATGTGAAGGTGGAAGAAGGAACCGTTTATCCCGATGTATTTGTGCAGCTCATTTTGCCTGTGTATGTGTTGCTGTGGATTGCCGGGGCTTATTTCAGCGGTGCCTACGACAAGCCCTTCAGGGCCTCGCGCCTGGTACGCGGACTCTTGGCAGGCACCTTGGGAATAGCTGCCATTTACGGCTTTTTTCCTCCCGACTGGCGATATTCGCGGGGTCTCATTGTGGCAGGCGCTGCTTGGAGCATTTTTCTTACCGTAGCCGTTCGTGCCTTGTTGCATTTGGCCATCGACGGCAGAACTGGCCTGAGTGCTCCGCCACAAAAACGGGTATTGGTGGTTGGCAGCAGCACCGAAACCGATCGCGTGCACGCCCTCTTGATGCGTGCCGGTGTTTCGCACAAATTCCTTGGTTTTGTTTCGGATGTGCCCAGTGACGCTCAGCACGAGTTTTTTGCCGGCCGACGGCACGATTTACAAGTGATTTTGAAAAATCTCCGTGCCGATGAGCTCATTTTTTGCGGAGCCGACATCAGCAACAAAGAAATCATTCACTATTTCGAAAGCATGGGCCGCCAAGTGAGCGAACTCAAAATTGTGCCCGCAGGCTCCGATTTCATCATCGGCAGTTCTTCGGTCGATTATCCCGGCGATACATACACCCCCGACTTTAACCTGCGCATCAACCAACCCGCCAGCAAACGCAACAAACGCTTGGTAGATGTGGGTTTTGGACTGGTGTTTTTGATCGGTTGGCCACTGCTTTTTTGGCTGTATCCTGCCGTGCTCCGCCATCCAATGCGTTTGATTCAGTTGATTTTAGGGACATACACCCTCATTGGCTATCCCAAACAAAGCAGCTTGCCCCAACTCAAACCTGCTTTGCTGCAAGTTGGCGAGCACCTCACGCAAAATGCACTGCAGCTGCGCATGCGTAAAGCGTATGCCAAAGATTACAGTGCCCAAATGGATTTACATTTCCTATGGGAGTCCTTCAAAAACAGCCGTTGAGCTCGATTTAGATATCGAATCCGATATCGCGGCGATAATACATTCCTTCGAACCGAAGTTTTTGGGCAGAAGCGTAACTTTTGGCCAAGGCATCGGCATGCGTTTCGCCGTAAGACGTGAGTGCTATTACCCGACCACCGTTGGTGAGCACCTCCTCGTTTTCCGACTTGGTTCCCGCATGAAAGACCAAACTTTCGGTTACCGATCCTAGCCCGGAAATGGTCTTTCCCTTGGCGTAATCGCCCGGATAACCGCCCGAAACCAACATTACAGTACAAGCAGCACGGGCCTCTGTTTCTATTTTTTGACCAGCCAAACGTCCTTCGCATGCCGCTACGATGTGCTCGAGTAAATCGCTTTTCATGCGAGGGAAAACCACCTCGGTTTCGGGGTCGCCCATGCGGGCATTGTACTCAATCACAAAAGGCTCGTCGCCAACCTTGATGAGGCCGAAAAACACCACGCCTGTATAGGGAATGCCTTCTGCCGCCAATCCTGCGATTGTTGGCTTTACAATGCGCTCCTCTACTTTTTGCATGAAGACTGCATCGGCAAAAGGTACGGGCGAAATGGCGCCCATGCCTCCGGTGTTCAAACCCGTGTCGCCTTCGCCTATGCGCTTGTAATCTTTGGCTTCGGGTAAAAGCAAGTAATCTTTGCCATCGGTAATGGCAAAAACCGACAATTCTATGCCCGCCAAAAACTGCTCTACCACCACTTTGGCGCTGGCTTCTCCGAATTTCAACTCCTCAATCATGGCGCGGAATTCGGTTTTGGCCTCCTCGCGGTCGGTACAAATCACCACACCTTTGCCGGCCGCCAAACCATCGGCTTTGAGTACAATGGGCAAGGCATGGGCGTTGAGGTATGCCAAGCCTTCATCCAGGCTTTCGCGCGTAAAGGTTTGGTAGGCTGCGGTAGGAATGTTGTGCCGTGCCATAAAGCGTTTGCTGAAATCTTTGCTGCCTTCGAGCTGAGCGCCTTGGGCACCGGGACCGAAAAACAGCAAATCTTTGAGCTCTGGATCGGCCTTGAGCTGGTCGGCCACGCCACGCACCAGCGGCTCTTCGGGACCAGAAATTACCAGTTTGATTGCATTGGCCTTCACAAACGAAGCAATGGCTGCAGCATCGTTCGGGTTCAGGGCTATATTTTCGGCCAGCAAAGCAGTACCCGCATTGCCTGGTGCAACAAACAACTTGTCGCAAAGCGTACTTTGGCGAAGTTTCCAAACAAAAGCGTGTTCGCGGCCGCCACTGCCGAGGAGCAATACATTCATGGTTAAGCGTTTAGGTAACGTGCTTTAAAATCGGCATAGGCCAAAGCAATGCCTTGTTTGAGGTCGATTTTAGGCTGGTAACCCAGTGCCATCAGCTTCGATGAGTCCATGAGTTTGCGGGGTGTACCATCGGGTTTGTCGGTATTGAAGCGGAGACCGCCCTCGAAGCCAATCACTTCGGCAACGGTATGGGCCAACTCGGCAATGGTAACATCGCTGCCGTAACCAGCATTGAGAAAGCCAAAGTCATTGTACTTATCCATCACCACCAAACAAGCTTCGGCCATGTCGTCTACATACAAAAACTCGCGAAGCGGCTTGCCGGTACCCCAAATTTCAACCTCCTCGGCACCATTCACCTTGGCTTCGTGAAATTTGCGGATGAGGGCTGGCAATACGTGGCTGTTCTGCAGGTCGTAATTGTCGTTAGGCCCATACAAATTCGTGGGCATGATGCTGGTAAAATTGCAGCCGTATTGCGAGCGGTAGGCATCACACATTTTGATGCCTGCAATTTTGGCAATGGCGTAAGGCTCGTTGGTAGGCTCTAGCAGGCCGGTGAGCAGGCTTTCTTCCACCAATGGTTGTGGTGCCAATTTGGGGTAGATGCAGCTGGAGCCCAAAAACAAGAGCTTTTTCACACCGTGCACATAACTCTGGTGGATGACGTTGTTTTGGATCATCAGGTTATCGTGCAAAAACTCGGCACGGTATACGTTGTTCGCGTGGATGCCGCCTACTTTAGCCGCTGCCAAAAACACATACTCAGGCTTCTCGGCCGCAAAAAAGTCGGTCACGGCTTGCTGGTTGCGCAAATCAAGTTCTTTGCTGCTACGGAGCACAAAGTTGTTGTAACCCCGTTTCATCAAAGCCCGGTGAATGGCCGAGCCCACCATGCCATTGTGGCCAGCGATGTAGATTTTGGCATTTAATTCCATGCGAATCCCCAATTAAAGGTGCAAAAATACCGTAAAAAAGCGAGCAATTTCAGTCGTCGCCCCAGGTAGCCAACAAGCTGGCACCTGCTGCAAGTGCGTACAAACTGGCTGGCACATACACCAGCTTGATGCCTTGCACCTGCTTCACCAATTGCTTGTCGATGGTGGTAATCAAGGCCTCCTTCAGTCCCTGTTTTTCACAGAAGTACAGCAAGCCTTTGAGTTCGCCTATATTTTCTACATATCGATTGCTCCATTTGATTTCCAAGGCCCAAGCAGGCTTGAACAAATGCCTTTGAAAACCCACCACATCTACTTCTCCCTGCTGCCTGGCAGTATGCCATCGGGCATATACGGGCATGCTGTGGTATTGCCCCATCCATTGCGAAAAAATGGTGGTTTCTACCATATTGCCAAAGCGGTCGTCAAAGGCATCCATGGTGCCAAACAAAGCCGAACGCAAGCTGGGATTGGTGAGGTAAATCTTGTAAAAGGTTGCCCGCTGAAAACGCTTGGCCGTATCGTCAATGCGGTGTACTACACGAATGAGGAAGGCCGCCTCGAGGTACTCGAGGTATTTTTTGAGCAGGTTCTTGTCTACTCCACTGCTTTGTGAAAGCGATTCGAGCGATACTTCATTGCCCGAATAGTAAGCAAGGGTTGAAAAAAAGGCGTGCAGCTCGCGCACGTGTTGAATGCCATAAAGGGTTGGCAAATCACGCAGCAATACCTTGTCGAGGATGTCGCTTTTGAGGTATTTGGCCGGATTTTGCCGCATCTGCTCCGAAAACAACAATTCGGGATAACCCCCCGCATCTATATAATCGATGAAGTGGCGGTTTAACTCTTTGATATCGGTGGTTTGAAAAAATGTCTGCAAATTACCAGCCCAATCGGGCAATGGTGCAGGCCGCACCAGCTGCTCCAAATCGCGCATTTGTAGGTATTCGTAAAATGTAAGCGGCGGCAACTGAAAGTCGGTAAATCGGCCCGCTCCGCTTTCTACACTCTTGTACCGCAATGCCGCAGCCGCCGATCCCGAAACCACAAACTGGGTATTCGGATAGGTGTCGACCATCACTTTGAGGTGCCGCTCCCAATCTTTAACGTACTGGATTTCATCGAAAAAAACATACCATCCTGCAGGATCGGTTTCGCCGGTGATTTGGCGTGCGTAGCCAAAAAGCTGGTCGGGATTAAGTTGCAAATACACCGGATTATCAACCCCCGTGTACAGTATTTTTTGGCTGCTTTGCCCCAACTCGATCAAACGCGCAACAGCATGTTGCATCATCACCGATTTTCCCACACGCCGCGGGCCTAGTAAAACAATGGCCCGGTTCAAGTCGCCTGTTGACACCTCTTTGAAGAAGTTATTGAAAAACCCTCGCCGCTTCATTTGGTTGAATTGCGGTTGAATTGCCCCAGTTCCCCACCAAGGGTTTTCAACTTTAAGCCGCTCTTCTATGAGCGAATATTCAATTGGCTGAAGTACAATGCGCGCATTCATACAACAAATGTACTAATTGTATTTATACAAATGCACTATTTATACATTTCCGTTCCATTGAATCTTTTGACCCACCTACCATCAAAAGCCGACACAATGGGAGCCAGGTGCAAACAACCAGGTAAACAATATGCTTGGGCACAGCCTATTTGTGCACTTAACCAAAGTAACCAAATTCACAAGACAAACCCTCTCCAATCAGCCCCATCACGGCTTCGTAAGCTTCTGCACGCTCAGCAAATACCGTGGATTCCATTCTGTGTCAAATCCTAATTGTCTGAATATCACCGCACGAAATTATTGTGTTGTTTGCAATACACTATTTGTACACCCTATTCGAAATCAACAAAATTCACTGCTGTCTATACCTATGATGCAGACCTCGGAGACATGCACTTTCCTGGCCAAAGAATTGGCTATGTTGCTGATTATCGAAGAATGTAAAATCTATATACACACAGCTATACTATTTCTACCATCGGCACCAAATAGGCGGTGCGCAATTTTTGAAATACGCTTTACCTCAAACGGCTTGCAGGCGGTGGTGAACAGCGTCTTCGAGCTGCACTACCCGGCCCAACAACAAATCCAATTCCACAGCCTCGTGGCGCAACAAATCGCTTTCAAGCTGTTGCAACTCCTTGTATATGCTCCGTTGCATGATGCCGGCATCGGCGGGAAGCTCGTAGTTGTGGGTAATGGCGCGCGCCTGGTCAAAAAAGGCCTCGTCTTCGTCGCCGCGCAAGGCATGGTGGCAAGGCGAAGGTTGTTGCAAAAGCCTGCGCACCTCAGCCGCAGACAACTCGCCCCATAAAAACGACTGCAATTGCTCTACGTAGGTGTACAAGCTGTCTTGCTCTTGTAAAATGTGCTCGCTAATGTCGGCCCTGAACCGTTCAAAAGCGTCACGCAATTCATTCAACGCAGGCTGGTCTTTTCCCTTGCGCTCACTGAGCTCTTTCAATACCAACGAAAAACGCGGTAGCCGCTTTACCAAAAAATCGTGGTGCTCACGCCGCAAAACGGCAATCATGTCGGCTGCAGATAAACCTGCAAAAATGGCTTCATCGTAGGTGCTGCCGGTTTGATGCAAGGCCAGATGCTGTAAAAGGGTAGACATGGGCAAACCAATACGCTCCAACACCTCGCCCAATGGCAAGCAGTCGGACAGTTGTTCGGCATTCATGCCCCATCGCTGCAGGTACCCTGCCAACAAGGGGTAACGCTGCACTACTTCACAAACCGGTAATTTATCCGTCAACATCATTGCGTCTTCTACCATGATTAGACAATAATTAAGCGGGTTTGTTTGCCGAGTCGTGAATTTATAGACAAAAAACTCTGATTATTCGTCTTCCTCCCCTGATTCATCGGCTTGAACTGGCTCGTAGGGCAAATACACAAAAGAACTGGCCGCTCCAACCCACACAAATACACACATGAATTGCTCCGGATCTTTCCAGCTTTTTTTGAATTCGGGGAACTGCTCCATTTTCACAATTTCCTTTTTCACAAATTCCTCCATGATGGAAACATGGATGCTCCAGCGGGTTTCGAGTTGTTCGTGCTGCAATACCACCTTGCCCAAGTCGGGACCCACATGCTCCTGATGTGCCACAAAAACCGGATATTTGCTGGTACCGCTGTCTATGATTTCGCGGGCCATTCCCTGTAAATAGTCGGCGTAGTACCGCAAATCGTTTTGCAACGACTCCAACAAGGGGTTGTTTACCGATTCAGCTGAATTTTCGATGCTCATATTTTTTCGAGTAATGCTACATTTTCAACGTGTGCTGTTTGCGGGAACATGTCGACAGGCTGGTATTTCACCAAACGGTAGTGTTCGCGCATCAAATCCAAATCGCGGGCCTGAGTGGCCACATTGCAACTCACGTACACAATGCGGGGTGCCCCCAAACGGCACAACATTTCCACCACATCGGGGTGCATGCCGGCGCGAGGCGGGTCGGTAATCACCACGTCGGGACGACCATGCTCGGCCACAAAGTCGTCGGTCAACAGGTCTTTCATATCGCCTGCAAAAAAGCTGCAATTGGCGATTTTGTTTCGAGCTGCATTTTTGCGCGCATCTTCCACGGCTGCTTCCACGTATTCAACACCAACCACCTTTTTGGCCTTGGCGGCTACAAACTGGGCGATGCTGCCTGTACCAGTGTACAAATCGTAAACCACTTCCTCGCCTGTTAAGCCGGCATAGTCGCGGGTAATTTCGTACAAGCGCAAGGCTTGGCGGCTGTTGGTTTGGAAGAACGATTTGGCCGAAATTTCAAACCGCAGGCCTTCGAGTTGTTCTTCTATCACTTCTTTGCCGCGCCATACGCGCACGTCCTGGTCGTAAAGGGTGTCGTTCTTTTTGGTGTTAACCACGTAAAGCAAGCTTGTGATCCAGGGAAAGGCAGTTGCCAAACTGTTGAGCACCATCGCCAGATTGTCGGGCTGGTCTTCGCCCACCATGAGCAACACCATCCATTGGTCGAGGGTGGTATGGCGTATGGTGAGGGTGCGCAAAAAACCATGGTGCTCGCGGATGTTGTAGCGGGTTAGGCCCTGTTCTTCTGCGAGCCGATGCACATGATTGCGAATCAGATTCATGCGGTCGTCCATGAGCAGGCACTCGTTTACATGCAGCACTTTGTCGAAACGGCCCGGCAGGTGGAAGCCCACGCCAGCTTGCGGCTTCACCAAACTTTCGTCGGCCAATTCTTCAGGTGTAAACCAGCGGTTGGGCGAAAAGGTGAATTCGAGTTTGTTTCGGAAGTGAAAGGCTTCTTGTGCGCCCAAAACAGGCACTTTTTCAGTCAGATCTATTTTGCCCAAACGGGTGAGGGCATCGTACACCTGCTTGCCTTTGTAAAAAAGCTGCTTGTCGTACGACAGGTTCTGCCATTTGCAGCCGCCGCAATACTCAAAATGCCGGCAGGCTGCTGCTTGTCGGTCGGGCGAAGGCTGTACCAAACGGGTTACCTGGGCCATGGCATAGCGCTTTTTATCGCGGTATACGCGGGCGTCAACCACATCTCCGGGCACGGCGCCTTCGAGAAAATACACCTTGTCGTTTTCGCGTGCCAAGGCCAATCCATCGGCAGCCATATCGCTTACAGTAACTGCATGCAGCAGCTCGGGTTCTTTGTTTTTCTTTTTGCGCGACATCAGCGGCGGTTTAAAAAGTGCATCACTTCGTTGTAAAGGGCATCGGGTGCTTCGGCATGTACCCAATGGCCGGCGTTGGGAATGGTAAACAGCTCCACACGGCGGAACAGCTGCCTGATTTTTACGTGGTCTTCGGTTTGGATGTAGCGTGATTTGCCGCCATTGATGAACAAAGTTTCTCCATCATAAGGCACGGCTGCATCGAGTCCTTTGCCTACTTCGTGCAGGTTGCGGTACAAGCCCTTCACGTTCAGACGCCACGCAAAAGCTTTTTGCTCGTTGCGGTAGATGTTTTTAAGGATAAACTGGCGTGTGCCATAATCGGGTAAATCAACGGCCAGTGCTTGGTCTATTTCGGTGCGGGTAGCATAGCGGCCTAAATCGAAAGCCTGCAGCGTTTCGAGGATGTGTTTGTGCTCATGCAGGTGGTACGATTTGGGTGCAATGTCAACCACAATCAGCTTTTTCAACCTTTCGGGATAGCGTTGTGCGAACAACATGGCCACTTTGCCGCCCATGGAATGCCCCAAGAGGTGCACCTGGTCGAGCCCTTGGGCATCCAGAAATTCTTTGAGGTCGTCGGCCAGCAAGCTGTAACTGAAATCGTCGCTCCAGGCACTTTGCCCGTGGTTGCGTTGGTCGATCAAATAAACGCTGTACTGTTCGGCAAACCGACGGCCCAGTGTAAGCCAATTATCGCCCGAGCCAAAAATGCCGTGCAGTACCACCAGTGGCTCTCCGGCGCCCAGCTGTTGAAAATACAATTGCATGGGGCAAAGTTACGCTCATTTCTACGGGCTTCACCCATGCGCTTATCACCAATACTTAAAGTGGTTAGAACCAGCCCATTCCAGCGCTATTCACGTCTGCATAATATTGTCTTAAAACAATACGGCTGATTATTTAACGAAATATTCAATAACAAAATGATGGGGCAACATACCCTTTACTAGCTTTTTACACGATGGCCATGAATCCATAAAATGGCCGTAAAAGTAGCGCAATACACCTCTATCACCTTTGTGGCAACAATTTTTCAACCTGCTATGAAAAAATCTTTACTCGCACTGGGTTTGGTTGCTGCCACCTTTGCAGCTACTGCTCAACGGGCACAAAACGTGCCTCAAGCTCCTTCTTCTGTTGGTAACACCACCGTGGTGGTACCTCAGTCGCCTATTCTGAAATACCAAGTACTGTTCATCGGCGGACACGACTCTGTGGCCACCGTAAATGCGCAAGGCCAACCCGATGGCAAAGCCCTCGCCAAACAATGGCACGACTTCATCGGCTTTACCAAAGACAATACCGCAGGTAGCCAAGACCTGGGCTGGGTAACCGTGAACCACGAAATGATCCAAGCCAACCCCAAAATTGGTGATGGCGGTGGCATGACCTCTTTCAAAGTACGCAAAAGCGGCGACAGCCTGGTGGTGGTAAACCAAACCTTGCCCGACGGTCGTACAGGTAAGTTTTTCAACGTTGACTTCAATCCTACTGGTGCTACCGGTATGAACTGCGGTGGTATTCAGGCGCCCGACGGGCGCATTTGGACCGCTGAAGAATGGTTTCAGACATCGAATGCCGGTATTTTCGCTGGTGGCAATGGTTTTACCGATACTTCTGATTTCACCATTGGAACCACATCGCCTGCCGGATTCCCCGGTTTCAACGGTTCAACTTTGAAGCGTTTCCAAAACCTCAATTATATGACCGAAATCGACCCTAAGACTGCCAGAGCCATCCGCAAGCAGTATAACTGGGGCCGTGGTGGTTTTGAAGGTGGTGTGATCATGAGCGACAACAAAACCGTTTACCTGGGCATCGACGAATCGCCTGCACCTTGGATCAAGTTTGTGGCCAACACCGCTGGCGACTTTACCACTGGTAACCTTTTCGCTTGGAAAGCCGATGGCAGCTGGGTGCAGATTCCGAACAACAACATCGACTCACTCAACCGCATGTCGATATTGGCTTTTGCACGTGGTGCAGCCATGTTCAACCGGGTGGAATGGGTAGCCGAAAACAACGGCAAGGTTTATTTCACCGAAACGGGTCGTGACAACCTGGGTACTTCTTTCCGCACCGTAGCCAACGCTGGTGCTACCGTTGACAGCCACTGGGTGAAGGCCATTCGCATCCGTCACCCTGAATTGGCTGCACAAAACAACGACTCTATTATTCGTTTTTTCCTTGCCGGTAACTTCCGCGACTACTATGGACGTGTAATGGTATTCGATCCAGCTACCAGCAAAATGGACATTTTCCTCGAAGGAGGTCCTTTCTTGACTGTAGGTGAGCCTGCTGCTTACCCCGACAAGCACCTCTCTAACCCCGATGGTTTGGGCTTCATGAAAATTGCTGGCAAGACCTATATGGTAATTGAAGAAGACTTGAACGGCACTTCATTTGGCCGCATGCCTGCTGGTGCCCCCGGCATCAATACCGAAGCCTTCTTGTACGACATGGAGGATCCAAATCCTACTGTTAACAAGCTGAAGCGTATTGCTGTAACTGCCTTGGGCGCCGAAATCACCGGCATGTGCTACATCGAAGAAGCTGACGTGATTTTGATCAACAACCAGCACCCTAGCACCAGCAATCCATTCCCTTACAACAACTCATTGACGTTTGCCCTGAGTGGCTGGAGCAACGTGGTGGCTTCGTTGTTCGAACAGCCTAAGTTTGAAGGCAATGGTTTCCAGATTTGGCCAAACCCTGCTTCACGTGAATTGCACTTCAACGAAGAAACCGATGTAACCATCCGTGACCTCAACGGTCGTTTGGTAAAAGAGGCCAAGAACACCAACATCGTTGATATCTATGGCATTCCTGCCGGTACTTACTTCGTAACCAACCGTGCTGGTTTGACCCAAAAACTCATCATCCAATAATTTCCTCGGCCCTCCCGGGCAAGAGCCCCGCCCTCGTGGCGGGGTTCTCTTTTTTTAAAGCATCGCTTGTATGAATAAAAACCCCATTCTTTTGTTGCTCATAACCATGGCTTTGGTGTTGGGCTTGGTTTCGATGCAGGCTGAAGATGGCTTGCATCGCAGGGCCAATGACATTTACGCACATTACCTGCAGCGTTGGGACACGCTGGCTTCCCAAACACACGCCTTGCAATTGGCGTTGCAGCAGCCCAGCCCTAACAAGGCACAGGTTCAGTCCTTGCACCTGGCTGCACGCTTGACCTACAAAGAAGTTGCCTGGATAGCGGCCTACATCGACCCCGAATACCAAGCTGATTATATCAATGGAGCGCCCCTGCCCAAACTGGAGCGCAATTTTTCGCAGATAAATGCCCTTTCGCCCAAAGGATTTCAACCCTTGGAAGAGCAGCTCTTCGAAGAAGTTTACACAGCCGAGGTACTCGAACAAGCGCGTCAACTGAGTCTCGAACTGCAGCTATCGGTAAATGAGTTTGGCAAATTCAATCGGCAGCGCAAATGGCACGATTACATGGTGGTAGAAGCGCTCCGTCACGGCTTGGTGCGTTTTGCCACGCTTGACTTAGTAGGCTTTGACGTACCCGCTTCGGGAGCACAATTAAAAGAGTTACAAGCTGCATGGAGAGGCCTGGAAAATGGCTTTTTGGTGTTTAGCAAAGGCCTATCGGGACAAAACGGCCAAAAAGCACAGCAGCTTAAAAAGCTGTTCGCACAAGGGTCAACCAAACTATCGGCCGAACGTGATTTCGATCAAATCGACCGCTTGTTTTACCTCCGTGAGTTGGTGAATCCCCTTTTTGCAGGCTTGCTTAATTTGCAAAAAGGTTTGGGCTTGCCCCATGCCACCGACTTACAACCGGTAAAAACAGCCTTTAACTTCAAGGCCAACAACCTGTTTGCCAACGACATTCTGAATCCTTATTACTTCACCCAAATGGTGCCCGAAGTAGCTAACCAAGCTACCGTATCGCTTGGCAGGCTGCTGTTTTTTGACCCGGTTTTGTCGTCGACCAATGAGCGGGCCTGTGCCAGCTGTCACCAACCCGAAAAGGGCTTTACCGATGGTTTGCCCAAAAGCTTGGCTACTGGGTTCAATGGTACGGTACAACGCAATGCCCCCACCCTGTTGAATAGCGTGTACAGTCCCCGTTTCTTTTGGGACATGCGCGTGCAAATGCTCGAAAACCAATTTGCGCACGTGGTGGTGAGCGAACAAGAGTTCAATACCAGCGTGATGGAGGTAATAGAGCGGCTCAACCAGAGCGATGAATACCGCGCCCTTTTTAACAGCGCTTTTCCCTCTTTTGGCAACAACGCCATCAACCAATACACCATCAATACGGCATTGGCCGCTTATGTGGCCAGTTTGCGCGGATTCAACAGTGCATTCGACCGCTATGTGCGCGGCGAAACTGCCCACATTGCCCCCGAAGTAAAGCAAGGCTTCAACTTATTCATGGGCAAGGCTCTGTGTGGCACTTGCCATTTTGCTCCCAGTTTTGGTGGCATTGTACCTCCTTTGTATCAAGAGCAGGAATCGGAAGTGCTGGGGGTGCCGGCACAAGCTCAAGCGCCATACACCCTTGACGCTGACAAAGGTCGCGGTGCTGGCTTGCCCAAAGAGCAGCATCCCATTTACCACAATGCCTTCAAAACGGTAACCGTGCGGAATGTAGGCCTTACCGCTCCCTATATGCACAACGGGGTGTACCAAACCTTGGAAGAAGTGGTGGAGTTTTATCACCAGGGGGGAGGCGCCGGTTTGGGACTAGAGGTGCCGAACCAAACCTTACCCTTTGATTCCTTGAGTCTTTCTGCAGCAGAAAAAAAGGCCTTGGTGGCCTTTATGCAGAGCCTCACCGATACCAGCGGCTTAACCCAACGCCCGCAACGATTGCCCGTAATGAACCAACGCATGGCCATCAATGAACGAAAAATAGGAGGACTTTACTGATGAAAAAATACCTCATCTTGCTTTTCATCGCACTTTTTGGCACGCACGCCAATGCACAAGCGACGCTGGAATGGAAAGAAAACCCTGCCTTGCAGCGGGTGAAGCTAAAAAAATCGGCTGGTGGCAGTTTTAAGATGGCAAATATCCATGAACACGCTGCAGCGGTGGTGGTGTTTTTATCGCCCGAATGCCCATTGAGTGAAACCTATACCTTGGCCTTGCGTGAACTGCACAAACGCTACAAAGAAGACCAGATTGGTTTTTATGGGGTGGTGCCGGGCAAGGACATTTCGTTGGCAGCCATTGAGCGCTTCCGGAAAACCTATCAGCTCGAATTTCCCATTTTACTCGACACGGACTATGCGCTTTGTGGTGTTCTAAAGCCGCGAGTTACACCCGAAGTGTTTTTGCTCGACCCATGGGGAGGTGTAAAATACCGTGGTGCTATAGACGATCGGGTGGAGGCATTGGGCAAACTCAAAGCCGTGGCTAGCGCCGAATACCTCAATGAAGCCCTCGAAAAGTGGTTGATGACAGAACCGTTTTGGCCCATCGAAACCACTGCCATTGGCTGTTTCATAGAAATACCCCAATGAGGTTGCTGTTGTTGTGGCTTTTGGCTCTGCCCCTGATTGCTGGCGCGGCCAAACCGCCAAAAGCCGTTTTTAATGGCGCAGTGGGCAAGGTGCTGCTAGAGAAATGTGGCAGCTGTCACCGCGAAGGGGGTGGTGCTCCCTTTGAACTGCTCCGTTATGAGCAATTCGCCAAGCGCAAAAAATTTGTGGCCGAGGTTGTGGCATCGGGTTATATGCCTCCATGGACGGCTGACCCACATTACCGTTCGTTTGCCGACCAAAAAGCCCTAACTCCTGGCGAAAAGCAGCTCATTTTAGACTGGATAGCGGCTGGCGCAGCGCGTGGAAAAAGGAAACACGCACCTAAAATTCCCAATTACACGTCAAATCATGGGTTAGGCGAACCTGATGTGGTACTACAAATGGCCGAACCTTACACCGTACCAGGTACCGGCCAGCACCACTACATCTGCTATAAAATTCCCTATGAATTGCCGGGCGATGCTTACGTAAAGGCCATCGAATATGTGCCCGGAAACAAAAGCTTGGTCCACCACGCCAGCTATCAGTTTTTTGGGGTAGGTTCTGGCGTAGACGTATTTAAAGGCCCGAATCATTATGCTTACAGTGCCGATTCGGCCGACCGGGTAGACGACAACCGTGACTTTAGTTTTTTTAGCTTATACGATAGTTTAGGCAGCCCTCCCTTTCCAGTGTTTCACAGCGGCTATTTACCGGGCACCAGTGTGCAGCAGTATCCAACGGGGATTGGGTTCGCCCTTCCGCGCAAAGGGGTGCTGCTCATTCGATCGTTGCATTATTCGCCAACGCCCATTCCGCGCACCGACCAATCATCGGTGCGTTTGTGGTTGGCCGACAAGCCCTTGGAACGCCGGATTGAATTGGCAGCCTTCAGGCCCAAAATTGCCGGCGACACCATTGAAGCTGGCGTGATCAAAAACTACTACATCAACATCAAAACCAGTGGCGATATGTCGTTGCTGCACATCAATCCGCACATGCACCAATTAGGCAAAAGTTTTTTGGCTTATGCGCTCACACCCCAAGGCGATACCATTCGTTTGGTGTACATTCCACGCTGGGATTTCAATTGGCAGGAGTTTTACCGCTTTGAAAAGCCTGTTTTTATTCCATCGGGCAGCGTGATTCATGCCGAAGGCGTGTATGACAATACCGAGTTGAATGCGGCCAATCCGAACAAACCTCCCCGGCCCATGCTCATTGAAACGGGCAGCATGGACGATACCACCGAAATGATGCGGTTGCTTTTTTTGTATGTGCCCTACAGGGTTGGCGACGAGTCATTGCGCTTGGACTAGTAGGCGCATGTCTTATATTGCAGCATGAAGCTCACGCCATTTACCTTCCGCCTCATGCTGTTGCGGATTTTGCCCTTGGCCTTTTTGGCTGGACTACGCCTGGAGCGCGTTGACCAACAAGCCTGTCATGTGCGTTTAAAGTACAGCTACCTCACGCAAAATCCGTTTCGGTCGATCTATTTTGCCGCTTTGGCCATGGCTGCCGAAATGTGTTCGGGCTTGCCTGCCTTGCTCTATTTAAGGCGCAGCAAGGTGAACAGCTCCATGCTGGTAACCGAAATGAGCTCGGTTTATCACAAGAAGGCCGTGGGAGAAATCACCTTCAAGTTTGAAGAGGTTGCTTTGCTGGAAGCCGCCATTCGCGAGGCGGTTGATGCCCCCGAAGGACGCACTTTTGATGCGGTAAGCAAAGGCTTCAATGCACAAGGAGAGTGTATAGCAACCTTCACTGTGCGTTGGAGTTTTAGAAAACGATAGTGGAAAAAGGTGCGATAGGGCACTGAATTAATATCGGAATTGTGCGTATTTTTGTTTTTCGATGTTAAGGAAATGGACTGGAAGCTCGCCTATCTGCAAACCGACGAACTGTTGCCTATTCTGCAAAGGCTCGACGAAAAAAAAGCGCAACTCGATGCGCACCGGCCCCTTCCTGACTATGCCCTTCGTCGCATTCGTGAAAGCCTGCACCTGGAGTTCACTCACAACAGCACGGCCATAGAAGGCAATTCGCTCACCCTCAATGAAACCCGCGTGGTGTTGCACGATGGCATGACGGTAAAGGGCAAAAGCCTGCGCGAACACTTTGAAGTACTGAACCACCACGATGCCCTTCACTTTGTAGAAGATGCTGCCGACAGGCAAGCCGTGCTCACAGAACGCATGCTCCACGAAATCCACAGCATGCTTCTTCAACGCATCGAGAGAGACATTGCCGGCAGGTACCGAAACATGGGCGTGCGCATTGTGGGAGCCAACTTTACTCCGCCCAATGCCCTGCGGGTACCCGACTACATGGAAGAGCTTTTCAAATGGTTAGACGCTTTACCAAAAGATGTGCACCCGGTGGTAAAGGCGAGTGTATTCCACCATCGTTTTGTTTGGGTTCACCCTTACTTCGATGGCAACGGCCGAACTGCCCGGTTGGCACATGCGCTGCTGCTCATGAAGGCGGGATATCCTCCTGCCTTTGTGCTGAACCAAGACCGCAAGCGCTACTACCGTTGTTTAAACGAGGCCAACGAAGGCAATTATGCTCCCTTCTTGCGGATGATGGCGCTGGCAGCCGAACGTTCACTTGACCTGTACCTCGGTGCACTGGAAGATCGCTACGATGACTACTTACCCCTCGGCTTACTCGTAGAAGAACCTTCGGTGCCCTATGGCGCTGAATACCTTGGCCTGTTGGCACGTCAGGGCAAGCTGGCTGCCTTCAAACAAGGCAAAGAATGGTATGCCAGCAAAGCCGAAGTGCAGCAATACGTAGCCAAACGGCAACGCAAGCGCAAATTAGATTGAAGCTGAAGCGCGAAACCAAGTGTTTCGCGCTTTTGCTTTATATGGCCGCCGAGATGAGAAAGGTCGCCGCAAAAGCCACAATGGCATACAACTCGGGGAAAACCGCCAATACCATGGTTTTGCCAAAAACATCGTAGCCCGAAGCGATTCCTTCAATACCATGCGCTGTAACTTGACCCTGCTGCACCGCAGAAAAAAAGGCTACCACCCCCAACGAAATACCCGCAGCCAAAATACTGGCTCCCTGGAAAATGTCAAGCTCGGTCATGCCACCTAACTGATTGCTGATGATGAAGAATCCGGCAAAACCGTATAATCCCTGTGAACCCGGCAAAGCACTAAGTAACATATAGTTGCCAAATGCCTCGGGCCGTTTTTTGAGTGCCCCAATGGTAGCCTTACCGCCAATAGACACCCCAATGGCGCTGCCCACACCCGATAGGGCCAGCATGAGGGCCAGTCCTAAATACGCTAAAATTACTGCTGTAGTCATATGCTGTTTGTTTGTTTTGATTTTCTGAAAGGTTGATAAGGTTTGCCGCCGCCCAAGAAGCCAGCGTTTTTGTAAAATTCAACGAAAGTGAGGCGCACCGGGTGCACAAAGGCACTCAGGGTGGCGATGGCCAAGTTGAGTCCGTGGCCAACCAACAATACCGCTGCAAAAAGCAGCCAACTTATTACGGGCGGCCCCTCGAGCAAGGAAAAGGCGACGTTGTTGATGACCAAACCCAAAATGCCCGACGACAAACCCAAGGCAAAAAGACGTACATACGAAAGCATATCGCCAAATAAGCCGGTGATGCCGTACAACTCCCACAAGCCCAAGCCCAAACGACCGAGCAGCTTTTTATCGGGATCGGAAAATAGCATTATGAGTGCTACACCGAGCCAGATGCCTGTTTTGGCAACCCAAGCATGATCTGGCAGCAGGTACATGAATCCGCCCGACACTATGCCAAGCATCCAGCCGAGCGTAGATAAGCCATATTGAAAGCCATACATGCGGCTGCGATTGTATACCCTCAGGCCCATGGCGAATAAAATCTGCGCAATGCCTATGAGCAACGACAACGTAAACAGCTCATTAACGTCTAAAAACACCGATTTCACCGCTTCCATCGCTGGCCATTCGGCCAAATTGGCCCCAAAAACGGTTCCTGTTACCATTCCAAAACCTACCGCCGCACCGCCCAAGATCAAACCCAAACGCACAACGCCTTTCTGGCTCGCCAAAGCCGGGTGTTTCCGAAAAAACCACAAAGCCATTACCATTACCAAGCCGTAACCCACGTCGCCCAAGCACATGCCAAAAAACAAGGTAAAAAAGGGCGCAAAGAATGGAGTAAGGTCCATTTCCTGGTAAGATGGCAACGAAAATAAATCGCCAATGGGGTGGAACAAGCGGCTGAAACGCTTGTTGCTGAGCAGAATGGGAACCTCATCGGCTGGGCCAGGACGACCGCCTTCCCACAGCAATTCTTGCTGGTTCAACAAACTTTCGAGCGATGTGGCTTTTTCTACTGGCACATACATGCCCAGCAAACGCAAGCCCCCTTCACCAGGGGTATCGGTGTGGTGAGCCACATGAGCCCATTGTAGCGCATCGGTTTCGGTAGCCAAAGCTTCTTCAAGCATGGTTCGGAAATGCGATAATTCCTGGAAGCGGTTATTGGCCGCGTCGAGCAGCCTTTGGTGCTTTTGCCAATCGGCCGCCCAGGCACTTAAGTCGGCTACCGACCAAGTTTCGCCAGCTTTCTGAGGAAGCTGAACCGTATTTTCACTCACCACCACAAAACCCAGCATATCTCCTTCTTCCCAAATAACCTCCAGCAAGTATTCCTTTTTCCAGTCGCGATCAAATGCTTGTTTGGAGCAACTGAACAAATAAAAATGTACGCCTTTGGCGGCAAGTTTTTCTATTTCGCTCACAGGTAAACTGCCTGCATGGTGCGTCCAGCCACTCGCTCTCGTTTCTAGTTGATTCAACTGCTGTTGGTGCTGAACAATGGCAGCATGCTCACGTTCTATCTCCACTGCCAAATCCTCAGCCGATCCATGAAAAGGAGCAACAGGTGTAGAAGGCGCTTCAGCACTTGAAAGATTAAGCGCCGTGCGGAACAGCTGCATGCGCTGGAGGCTTTGGTTGGCTGCCTCCGGTGCGTCGTGGCGGATGGTTTCAACATGGGCGATGCCCAACACAGCCAAGGCCTCCAAAAAAGCAGGATAGCTTTCTTGATGCACCAAAACGCGGTATTTGCGCATGTGCACAATCATGCGGCTTCCTCCCTTTTTTGCTTTACCAGCTTTTGAGTAGCTTTTACCAGGTTTTCTTCGTCTTCCAAAAAGCGCTTGATTTTGCGAATCTGGTCCTCGTAGGCCGGAATCTGCACTTTTTCGAAGAGGTTCAACTTTTGGGTAGTACGTTTGCGTTCGGCCTCCAGCAAGGCAATTTCTTGCTCTTTGAGCTGCCATTGCAGGCGTTTTTCTATCAATTCACTTAGCAAGCCGTAAGCTGTTAGCTCCCATAACGGGTCGCCTGGCTGCCAGTCGGGGGCACTCAGCTGCAGCTCATCGAGTCGTGCTAACTTTACACCGGCAAAATTGCGGAGGCTGGTGCTGTACTGCTCAACTTTCAAAGCATCTTGCTGCCACAACAACCAAAAACCCTTGGCTCCAGCAGCGGCAGTTAATGCTCGCTGGTAATCATCTTTCATGCCTAATAAACCTTGCTGCTGCTGCTTGACCTCCACACGCAAAGCACTCTCCTTGCTGCGAATGACGGGCAAGGCCGCCAAACGCATCTTGAGCGCCTTCTGAAGCTGCTGCAACGCAATTTTGGTGTAGGCCGTTTGTTTCATGCTTGCTTCCAATAACGTTCGGTAAGCTCGGCACGGATGCCGGTTTCGGCACGACCGAACCACCTACCCAAAAGCTCCCAGCCTTTATCTAACATGGCCTCCATGCCCAATTCAACATTGATAGACAGCAATTCGCGGGTATAAGCCTCGGCAAAACCCAAGGCCCGGCGGTCGTAATCAGTAAGGTCAAAGCCGTTTTCCTGCTTTACCCGGGCATCGCTGGCATCGGCATACAAACGAATGCAGGCATTCATGAGCTGCGGATGGTCTTCACGCGTTTTTTTGCCAATAACCAACTGCTTGAGGCGCGATAACGACCTGAAAGGATCGACTATTACCTGACCCGTTTCAGCATCTTTCCGCAAAAACAGTTGGCCCTCGGTAATATAACCCGTATTGTCGGGAATGGCATGGGTGATGTCGCCTTGGTTTAAGGTGGTAACGGCCACAATGGTGATTGATCCGCCCGTAGGGAGTTGAACGGCCTTTTCGTAGAGCCTGGCCAAATCGCTGTACAACGAGCCCGGCATGGCATCTTTCGACGGAATTTGGTCCATGCGGTTGCTCACAATGCTGAGCGCATCGGCAAATAAGGTCATGTCGGTGAGCAATACCAACACTTTACGGTGGTGTTCAACGGCAAAGTACTCGGCGGCTGTAAGCGCCATATCGGGCACCAACAAGCGCTCAACGGGTGGATTTTCAAATGTGTTGACAAAAGCCACGAGCTTGTGCAATACCCCTGCCGATTCAAAACGCTGGCGGAAGTACAAATAATCGTCGTTCGATAAGCCAATGCCTCCCAACACAATCACATCGGCATCGGCTCGCAAGGCCACGGTGGCCATTACCTCGTTGTAAGGCTGGTCAGGGTCGGCGAAAAAAGGAATTTTTTGTCCGCCCAAAAGCGTATTGTTCAAATCGATGCCGGCAATGCCCGTGAGGATGGGCTGGTAGGGTTGCGCGCGGCGGACTGGGTTTACCGATGGACCTCCAATTTCAACCGACCGGCCTTGCAAAGGCTGTAATCCGTCGAGGGGTTCACCATAGGCCGTGAGGAAACGGCCCAGCAAATCGTCGCCCACTTTCAAATCGGGTGCCTTGCCCAAAAAAGCCACCCGCGCATTGTTGGCTATGCCTTCGGTGCCGGCAAATACCTGCAAGGTTACTTTTTTGCCCTTGAGACGAACCACCTGGGCCAGGCGACCATCAACGAGTGCCAATTCTTCGTTGCTTACCCCCTCTGCCTCGAGGCTTACCGTTGCCTTGGTAATGTGGCTGATTTCGGTAAAATAGCGATTGAATGCAATGTGTTCCATGGTCAGGCGGTTTGGGTGAGGTGAGCATTGGCTAATTCTTCCAGCTCGTTCAGGTGCTTTTGAAAAGCGGGCGATTTAAATGGCGCGTAATTCATTTGCTTGCATGCATTGATCATAGCGCTGAAATGCGGGCGCACTTCCTGAAAATGCTCGTAGGCATATGGCTTGGCGCAAATACCCAACAACAGCTGTGTCATATAGGCCTGTCGTTCAACCGAACAAAACTGATCTACTGCATCAAAGGCATCCTGCTGCAGGAGAATAAAATCGAGCAGCTCCGATCGCCAAAAAAGCAAGTGGAAATCGATGGTCACCCCATCATCGCCCAAGATGTTGATTTGGTCGGCAGCTTCGCGGCCTTTTACCAGCACCTGGCGGATGCGGTTGGCGTTGGCCACCCATTGCGATTGCCCTTCCTGCTCCATGAAGCTGGCAAACTCAGGGTAATCGAGGTATTTCGAATAGCTGTCGATGGGGTCGATGGCCGGGTAACGCTTGCTGTCGGCCCGCCGCTGCATGAGGGCGTAAAAGCAGCGGGCCGCTTTGCGCGTAGCTTCGGTTACCGGCTCGCGCAAATTGCCTCCGGCGGGCGATACGGTACCGATGAAGGTTACAGCTCCTTGTTCGCCCTTGCCTAGCACCACCGTACCGGCCCGGGCGTAAAATCCCGAGATGGTGGCGGTGAGGTCCATGGGAAAGGCATCGGGACCAGGTAAATCTTCCAGGCGGTTCGACATTTCGCGCAGGGCCTGGGCCCAGCGTGAAGTTGAGTCGGCCAGCAGCAGTACCCGCAAACCCATGGCGCGGTAGTATTCGGCCAAGGTCATGGCCGTGTATACGCTTGCTTCGCGGGCGGCCACCGGCATGTTGGAGGTATTGGCAATGATGATGGTGCGTTCCATGAGCTTGCGGCCCGTAGTAGGGTCGTCTAAGCGGGGGAATTCGTGGAAAATCTCCACCACTTCGTTCGCCCTTTCGCCACAAGCGGCCACAATCACCACATCGGCATTGGCCTGGCGGGCAATGGCTTGCTGCAAAACGGTTTTGCCGCATCCAAATGGACCGGGAATGAAGCCCGTACCCCCTTCGAGCATGGGGTTAAGTGTATCGATGGCGCGTACACCCGTTACCAGCAGCCGCTCGGGCCGCAATTTTTCGCGGTAAGCTTTAATGGGCAAACGCGAGGGCCATTCTTGCACCATGCTTACTTCACGCGTTTCACTGCCTTGTTTTACGCGGGCAATGGTGTGGGTGATGGGGTAATCGCCGGGAGGACAAATGTAAGTGACCTCCCAACTACCTTCCCAGCCAAAGGGCAACATGATGCGGTGCGGCAGGCTGTTTTCAGTGGTTTCGGCCAGCCAACTACCAGCCTCTACCACATCGCCCAGTTGTGCAAGGGGTCGAACTGGCCAAGGTAGCTCATAATCGAGTGGCGCAGAAGCCATGCCTCTTTCAAGAAACAGCCCTTCGAGGGCATCGAGGTCATTTTGAAGCCCGTCGTATTTGCGAGAGAGCATGCCCGGACCCAACTTAACGCTGAGCAGTTGGCCAGTAAAACGTACAGCATCGCCAGGTGCGGCTCCTCGGGTGCTGTCGAACACCTGGGCAAACACCTCATCACCTTGCACCTTGATGACTTCGGCCATGAGCTCAACGCCACCGGTAATCAAAAAGCAGATTTCGTTTTGGCGCACCGGGCCATCGGGTTTGATGGTCAATAAATTAGCGAGCAAGGCGGTAACCCGGCCCCTGGTGCTTTGTTTGTCAAGCGAGGCTTTCATGGATGGTGTTTTCGAGTAAAGAAGTGGTTTCGGCCTGGCCAAGCACCCACCAGCGGTGTTGCATTTGTTGGCGAAGGACATAAGAAAGCAAGGTGTCGAAGGTGAAGGGGCTGTAAAATACCTGCTCACTCAACCAATGCCACAGCAGTTGGTCGGTACGCTGGTTTTGCTCATACAGCTCGGTGGCGTGTTGCCACAACGACCAATCGGCGGCTGGCCATTCGTTGTAGGTATCAACTGGCTTTTCTATTTGTATGGGCATGGCTTGCATCCAGGAATGTTTTGCCAATAGAAGTTCCAATCGTTGGTTTTCGAGTTGCTCATGCAGGGCAAGCCATGTGTGCAGCAGTGGATAAGGTTGTGACAGCAGCCAGTTTTTCCATTGGGCTCTTTCGGCGCGCATAGCTTGTCGGAAAGGCAATTCAGCATTGGTAGTTTCGTTGGCATAAGCCCGCCATTGAGCTGGAGCCGGCAGGGCAGTGGGGTCGGCTTCGCGTTCGAAATAAGCCGACCACTGGCCTGGTGCATACAAAACGGCCACTATTTCACGCTCTTTGGGTGGCAGCCAATCTGCGGCCAGCTGCCAAACGGGCTGCTGTACGGCTACAGGCTCACTCAACGAGAGCGCCGGCAAACCCGCCATGAGGCCGTATAAGGCGGGGTGATCAGCCATCGGCCATCAGTTTTTTGAGGGCAGCACCGTAATATGGTGACAGCACTTTTTCAAAATCGGCATCGGTAAAATCTACCGCATAGCGCTCACCTTCTACTGTAATGCGAAAACCCGAACGCAGTCGCGGATCGTTTTGCCAGTCGATTCCAGCTTGCACTGCGGCTTGTAAATCGTGAGCAAAACCACTTTCCAAAGCTGCTACATTTTCTGCAGGTATAGCTATTTGAAGGCGACCTTGTGCATCGCGGTACAGCTGCTGCACCACCGCTTGGAGCAGCGCGGGCCATTGCGTATCGAGGCTTTGTTGAACCGGTTTTTGCAACACTTCTGCCGTGAGAATGTTGCGCATATCGGCACGCAGGCTGTCTTTGGCCCGGCGGGTAAGTTGGCCTAATTCGCTGTGAACTGCGGTACGCAGCTGATCGAGTTCGCTTTGCGTTTTGGTGCGCCAATTCGCTGCATCTTCGTGGGCTTGCGCAACAATGCTTTCGGCTTCGGCTTTGGCGGCCGCCAACAGCTTTTCTTTTTCAATGCGGGCTTCTTCGAGCCCATCGTTAACCAGTTTTTCGGCCAGTAGCCGCAGCTTGTCCTCCATACCTTGGTGTTTGCATGGTAAGATAGGAAAGAAATTTTTTATTGCGGATATTTTTATCCGTTAATTTTGGGTGAACAAAAAAGCGCATTAAAACCCCGCTCTACGGACCTCATTCATTCCATGCGCTGGAAGAAACTAAGCTTAAAAAACCAGCTATTCGGGTGTATGTCATTTCCCTTATTCAACTGTTTAGATGCTGCGGTTTTGGTGCATAAGCTGTGAATAAGCTAAGCCAACATCTTCTTCTGAGAAAGTTGAGAGTACCTCCTCAAAATTTTCAGGCCAGTTCGTCAAGAGTGCCTTTTCTATGGCTTGACCTAGCTCAATTGCTTCACCAGTTTTTGCCAGAAAGCCCGACTTTCCATCGATGACCATTTCAGGAATACCACCAGCATCAAAGCCAACCACAGGAGTTCCAGAGGCCAATGACTCTAAAATGGTGTTGGGTAAGTTCTCTTCTAAACTTGGTATTACAAACACATCTGCCGCCTGATAAGCTGCTCGCATTTCAGCGGCATTTAATGCGCCTAAAGAGCTTGTCGGGTAGGGCAAATTTCCTGGCAAACTTGATTTTCCTGCAACCACCAAGCGTAGTGGCAAATCACTGCTGTTTTTCAAATAGCTTAAGGCCTCCGTTAACTCTTTGAAACCTTTTCGAACATCTGCGGTATTCATAGCGGCAAACAGCAGCACTTTTTCGTGGGGTTTTATCCCCAATCGCATACGTAACGAATCTTCGGCCACTGTAGCGTAAAAGGAGGTGTCAATTGGATTCGGTATATGGGCCACTTTGGCATATTTCGCTAAGTACGATTTTTGAGCTTCGCTTGCCAGCCAGGCAGAGGCTCCAACCAAAATTGGTTGGTTGATTCGATAGAGTTCTTGTTTTGCATGCAATTGAAGCGCTGTTTCATCCTGCTCGATGGGTTTGCGAAGTGCCGGACAAAGCCCGCAACCCGTTTCAAACTTCCTGCAGCTACCCGGATAGTGACAGCCTCCTGTAAAAGCCCAATAATCGTGCATATGCCAAAAAACAGGCTTCTGCAATGCAAATAGCGCTTTCAGTTCGCGCAAGCCCATAAACCCATGGTTAATCCAATGTAATTGAATCACATCGGCAGCCTGCACAAGCGGGTGTTTGCTCACATCATATCCGCTCCATGGATTGAAACTGAGCTGATAGCCCTGCTTCACCAGAAACTTCTGGGTTAAAAAGTATTGTGTATCTCGCAATCTTTCGGCAAACCATGATTCCCCAGCAACGGCTTCTACAAAAACATCCCTCGATTTTTTAAACAGCACCAGCTGGTGAACTTCATGCCCCTGCTTGCGCAGGGCCATTGCCATACGGCCGCAAGCGATGGCAGCCCCGCCTGAGATATCAGATGTGCTTAGCAGAACAATTTTCATCCTTTTGGCTTCGAAACCCGCACTACGTTGTTTAAGTACAATGACCGCTGCTTTGGCAAGACAACTGAAAACAAAATGCCAATCAAGGTAAAAGGAGCAATAAATACCGCCGTTAAAAAAAGTCTCAAATTCCTAATATTTGGTTCTAGATTGAATAAGTACAAATTCCAAAGCTCAACCAATACTTGTACAAAGTGCTTGTCTTTGCGCCATGACTCTATGTGAAAACCCCTCTTTTCAAACAAATAACTCAGGAAAAAAGAGGAATGTCGGCCAAAACCGTATGGCTCCTCGTGCTCGTGCCAAACAAAAGGAACCAGAAAAAGACCTTGAACTCCCGGGTTCATAACTCTGTAAATTTCGTTCAGCGAAAATTCAAGTTCAAAAACGTGTTCAAATACTTCGCTGCTGAAACAGGCATCAAAAGTATTGTCCGCAAACAGGATTTCTTTTCCGTCATAATAAACATCAACCTCTTCATTTTCATGTGAATGGCCCGACTGTTCTACATCCAAACCCATATATTCATCAACGTTAAATAGCTCTCGATAAGCCTTGGAACCACACCCCAAATCGAGTAGTTCACCCTTTAGTTGTGGCGCTTCAACAGCAATAGAGCGCCAGATTGAACTTCTAATAATGAAAAACGGGTTCTCCCAAATTCCAAAAAAGCCCGGATTGAAGCTTTGTTTTTTGCAAAACGCCCTCAGCGCATCCATTAAATTGCCGTTTGATATGCGTAAATATTGGTTTGGTAATCCATTAACCGATCCGTTTGCTTATTCACCAGCGGAATAGGTCTGCGGTTTTGTGTCATCAGGTAATAGCGGAAGCCTTTTTCCTCAAGCAACCGTAGTATGGTAGCAAGGTCTTGCTTCTGATCGGGATAGCTATGATATTCAATAAAAAGGTTTTTGACTTTTGTCAATTGATTCTGAATGTGTGGGAGAAGCACTGACTCGGCTCCTTCCACATCCATTTTCAAAAAATCCACCTTTTCAAAGCCACTGAGGAAAGCAGCCAAATCAATGGCTTTTACCTTGACCTTACTATTAGAACCAGCCGTTGTAAGTGAGCCCCCATCAACATCATTCTGATAAAATGCGAGTGTACTTTCCTCCTTCCAGACGGCTGCTTGTTGCAACGATATATTGTAATTAGGTAACTGCGCTACATTCGCCGACAACACCTTAAAAACCAAGGGATCGGGTTCAAAGGCAAACACCTTAGCATTGGGATAATGGAGGTAGTAATGCAAACAGCTTAAACCAATATTCGACCCACAATCAACAATAACTGGCTCTGCGGTGTTTGAAGAAAACGAATAACTATTATCAGCAAAAATCTCTTTGTATTGCCAAATCATTGATGCCGCGTCGGGCACCTGCCATCTATAGCCATGCAATATAAGCTTGATGGCCTGGTGCCGACGAACATCGCCATACCTTAACACCAAGCCTATAAATCGCCTGTAATTGGGCTGGGTTAGAAAGTAGTATAGTCCTCTGAAACTGATTTCAACCAGTAACTTCATGCTTTATTTTGGGTTGAAGATAGCCAATCTTGCCATAAGGCCGTCGTGGAATTGCCGCACAAAGCATCAATTAACTAGGAATCCTTTTAATTTCCGAAATACAATTTTCACAGGGTGAGGGTAAATAAAGTCCGTGGTTCTGTAATCGGCTTCGATAGCAGCATTTTGTTCTGAATTGTGCCGAAGAACCTCTATTGTGGCTATGGGAAGGTTCCCCAAGGGATGATTGCCTGCACTTGCTAAATGCGTGCCCCCTTCCCCAAACCCGATATTGCTCACCAAATTCACTTCGGGCAGCACGGTTAATTGGCGGTGCCACCAGCTGGCAAACAAAAGCGGATAATCCCAAGTGTTATAGCGGCCTTTTAAATAGCGTTCAAGGGTCTTTTCCCATCTCCGGGCGTAGCGCGTTTTTGGATAGATTTGCTTTACCCCACCAGCTGCTTTGAAAGCCGGCCAGTTTTTTAACTCTAAATCTACCTTCTGCCAAGAACGGCGCCAGCTGGCCCAACCCCAAATGTGGGTAAGCCACGAGTAATAGTAACTGTATTCGGTTACCTTCTTGCCCCGCTGGAAGTTATTGCCGCTAATCATAAAGATGCGTTCATCGTCTTTGAACCGATGCAAAAGGGTTTCGCAATAACCAAAAAAACTGGGGTCGGGCAAACAGTCGTCTTCGAGGATGATGCCCATTTCTTCTTGCGCAAAAAACCAATCGAGCGCACCACTTACGGCCAGCTTACAGCCCAGGTTCTGCTCGCGGTACAATGTTTTTAACTCACACGGCCAGTCAACGAGCTCGTTTATCAGGGCGCGTACTTCAGCCACTTTTTCAGCCTCAGCAGGCCTGCCATCACGTGCTGCATCGCAGGCCACGTAAAAACGCACCGGTGCCGCTTCGCGTATGCGTTCCAAGACGCGCCGAGTGGTGTCGGGCCGACTGAATGCGAGCAACAAAACAGGGGTTTGTAGTGCCATATGATGCAAAAGTGCAAAATTAGGCAGATATTCGAGCCATTAATTAAGAATGTCTAGCGTCTGTCTTGAACGGACGCTTTCCGCCAAATAGCAACAAAACATGGCAGTAATACAAAAGATACCTATTCTAATAGATTACATTGTTCGTTTTGGTTTAATCAAAGGCAACAGACTCTTTTTTCAGCTATTCAACCCATCTGCCTCTCCACTTACCATAGATTATATGCATCCGCTGCCATATCACCTACGCAGGCGCACCAGCGATGTGGGCATTTTCAGAAGTGTGATTTTGGCTGAAGAATACAAACACGAACCCCTATCAGATGTACAAATAATCGTAGACGCCGGCGCAAACATTGGTTTATCGGTGCGCTATTTCAAACAATTGTACCCTAATGCCCATGTATGGGCCATTGAACCAGATAGTGGTAACAGAGAAATGCTACAACGAAACACGGCAGGCCTGTCTGGTGTTAATATTTTGCCGTTTGGCCTTTGGAGCAAGCCAGCGTTTTTGCAGCTGGTAGATGAGCAAAAAGAAGGTGCTGTAAGCTTCAGTGTGAGAGAGGTGATAAACCCTACAGAATCACATTTAGAGGCCATTACGCTGGGAGAGCTTATGCAACAAAATGGCTGGCAACAAATTGATTTGCTTAAAATTGACATAGAAAGTGCCGAAAAAGAAGTGTTTTCTGCAGCCGATGTGTCTACGTGGCTACCAAAAGTGAAACACCTTATAGTTGAAACGCACGACCGATACCTGCCAGGCTGTTCACGGGCAGTTTTTGATGCTCTTGCAACTTATGATTTCGAGCTTGAAGTGAAATTCGATTATCTCTTTTTCAAAAACCTTCGTCAAAGAAGTGTCTCATGAATAAGAAAACCGCAGCACGCGCTCTGGCATTTAGTATCGATCAGCAATATGTAATGCCGCTTGAAGTATTGTTCGACTCGCTGGTTCGAACCAACAGCGTACCCGAACATACCCCCATTTTCATTCTTCACGGCCAAAGCCTGACCGAAACGGCTCAGAATCAACTACAAGCATTTATTAATGCCCGTGGGCATTCCGTTAGTTTTGTACTCGTTGATGATTCCCTGTTGAGCGATACCATACTGGAGGCCGGCGATCATGTTTCGGTTGCTACTTACTTTAGGCTATTTCTGGCGAGTTTATTGCCTAATTGGGTGGACGAGGTTTTGTACCTAGATGCTGATATGTTGGTTGTGCAAAGCATCCAAGAATTATTCGAAATACCAATACATCAGGCCTTGGCTGCTGTTGATCACTTCAGCCCTCCCATGTCTATTGCTCTTTGGGGCGCTCAAGGAGGCGATTATTTTCAAGCTGGCGTGTTGCTGATCAATCTACGCCTGTGGCGCGAAAAAAACCTTCAAGAGAGATTTTTGCATACACTTAAAACCGAAAAACAAAGGATCCGCTTTTGGGACCAATGCGTATTGAACTATTCGCTTGAAGGTCAGTGGGGCCGCTTGCCACTCTATTACAATGTTTGCTATGGCACCCTTCCGCTTGTAGATAATCCCACATCCATCAAAATACTGCATTACGACGGAAAAGGAAAGCCTTGGGGCGAAGGCTATTTTCGAAAACTGGCATCCCATTGGCACAAGGCCTATATCAAAGCGTTTGGTAAACCCTTTGCGCCAGGATGGTCGCTATCGTTTTGGAAAAAAGCGCTTCTGTTTTACATACGTGTTGAACGAGGAATCAAATTGGCTTTTTGGCGGTGATCACGTAGTTCAAAACAATGGAATAATCGGCTTTTTTATAATCAAGCCAATAGAAAATTGGATTTAGCATCCTATTCGCTAACCTGGGTCTAAAGGGCACCAATTCTAAAAACATGCTTCCAGCAACCGCCCAACGGCCACCACAAGGAACAATTTCTACGCTTTCAAATCCAGCCTTTTCTAATAAGTGTGCTAAACCATATTTGGTAAAACGAAAGAAATCGTAGGGCTCTTCATGCAAAGGCCAGTACATAGGGCACGATAAAACCAGTTTGCCAGCCGGTTTCAACACGCGAAAAGCTTCAGATATCATTCCACTATGGTTTGCCACATGCTCTAGTACTTGGGTCGAAAAAACCGTATCAAAACTTCTATCGGCTGCAGGTATGGCATCTGCACTGCAAATAATATCCACCCGCTGCTCATCAGACTGATCAATATCGCAGCCTACATATTCAGTTACCGCTAAAGGCATCAATGGTTCATAAGGTTTGTTTCCGCATCCAATATCCAGTAAGCGACCACTGGCGTTTTGACTTAGTGCCTTCTTAATGGCTGGCACAAGTGTTTTGTAGGTGAGATAATGTGCATTACCCGTGGTAATGTTTAACGACGAAAGGCGAGGAATCTGCATGGTTTTGAAAAACGCTCTGAAGTTCGATAATAAGTATTAAACCGCTGAATCAGGTCAACAAAATTAGCACTAAGTTTGTCCAATGGGCGTCATCATCCGTCAAGGCTTTAAATCCACAGTAGTTTCTTACGTGGGCGTGCTAATTGGCGCATTAAATCAATTGGTGCTTGCCACCGAATTTTTGTCGCCTGAAGAAATTGGTCTCCGAGAAATTTTGTTAAGCTCGGCCATGGGGCTTACCATTTTAGCACAATTAGGTATCCAATATGTGATGTCGCGCTACTTCGTGTATTTCGAAGACAATACGCGGCAGCACAACGGATTTTTACTATTGAGCCTACTGGTAGGTGCCGCGGGAACCTTGATATGCGGCCTACTATTCAGTTTGTTCAAGCCTGATTTTTTGCGGTTGTTCCGTGCCGATATTGGCTTGGTAGGTGATTTTGTGTGGCTCATCATGCCATTAACCGGATTGTTGGTATTGCACGCCATATTAGAAACTTGGGCACGCCTTCATTTGCGAATCGTTGCCAATGCACTTGCTCGGGAATTGCTTTTGCGTTTATGCCAAACCCTTTTGATGTTGGCCTATGGCATGGGTTTCATCTCGTTTCACTGGTTTGTATTTGGTTTTGTGGCAAGCTATGGTTTAGCTATTTTCTTTTTGGTGGCCTATCTGGTATACGACAACCGACTTTACCTTAAACCATCCTTTTTGAAGATTCCTGCAGGATTGGGTAAGGAAATGATAAAATATGCCGTTTGGGTTATGATTGGCGGAGCAGGCTATATCGTAGCAGAACGAATAGATGGAGTAATGTTAGCCTCGTTGGTTAGTTTAAAACAAACCGGCATTTACGCTATTTCCTTTTTTATTGCCTCCCTCATTGAAATGCCTCGAAGAGCCATTTCACAGCTCAGTAGCACTATTGTTGCCCGATATTGGAAAGAGCAAGATTTTGGTAGCATGCAAAAACTCTATCAGCAGGTGAGCCTGAACCAATTGCTATTAGGCGGCCTGTTGTTTTTGCTCATTTGGACAAGCATTGATGGTTTGTTTTTGCTAATGCCCAACGGACACATTTACGCACAAGGCAAATATGTTGTTTTGTTCATTGGCTTATCCCGTGTAATTGACATGTTTTTTGGTATCAACAACGAAATCATTCTAAACTCTCCATATTATAAATTCAGCCTAATATCTATTCTCTTTCTGGCTGTAATTTCCTTTTTGGCCAATTACATTATGATTCCTTTATATGGTATCAGTGGCGCAGCCACAGGTACTATACTTTCAATGCTGCTGTACAACCTGCTAAAAAGCGGCTTCATTAAAAATCGTTTTCACTTGAAGCTAATAAGCAGGCAAAGCCTTAGTGCAATGGCTGTAATCACGTTGCTCTTGTTATTAGGTTTCTTAATTCCCTTTAAAAACACCTCTACTTTTTGGATATTCATTGAAATTGGCATCCGCAGCATGATGGTTGCTGTCATTTATATTGGCGTGATTTACAAATTTCACCTTTCACCTGATATACAAGTGTATTTGCTAAAAGCGCATGCATTTACAAAGCAACTTCAGAAGAAAACTTAAATATTCATTTCAACAAAGCACTACCTATCAACTCAGCTTCTGAACATCCTCCAGAAAATCAAATAGGTTAATGGCCCAACGATCCATGGAAAAGTCTTTCTTTGAGTTCACACAAAAGCCTCCCTTTTTTGCTCATTAATCTTGTTAGGAAACGCCATTTGACGATGGTCACGTGCTTTTTCTTTTCCCATTCGCTTGAGCTCAGACAGCGAAACACAAAATTAAGTTGCACCTTGAACTTGTTCAGAAAACGAAAGGCGATCTTAACTCCATGAGAAACCCAGTAAAACGGGCTTTACATAGATGGTTACCAATAATTCTGCGCCCTCTAACCGAACCCGTCGTCTTAGAAAGCACACATCGAAAACTCACACATTGCCCTTTTTGAAGCAGCCTTTACCGAACAGTTTTTTTCAGATAAAGCGCGTTGGCACTGCCATGCAACCAACATTAAGCCCCTGTTTCACATTGCTATTTCAGCGTTACCAACGCAATCATGGCCTCCAACTCTCTTAACAACTCGCGCTTTTTTTCCTTGGGGAAGTACACAAAGCCCTCCATGCTCACCAATAATGAGCGTTTTTGGTCGAGGCCCGTGGTGTGTATGAACGGCCCACCCATAAAGTCGTTTTCTACCCTCCACAAACCCCGCATTTGCAATGCATAGTTACCCGAAAAGGTTGTCACCATGGTGTCGGGGGGGAATAAATACTCGGTAGTATAATAGCTGCCTTCTGTGGGGCCAGGAATATGTGCGCGTGTAACGCTGTCTTTGTACGCCAACACCTTGCTTGCCGTAAACTGCTCAAGTTGAGCGTATGGCCGCAGGCTAATAAACAGGTTGAGTGCTTTTTCGTCGTCTTCGCGCATGATCCAAGCGAAATCTCGGCTAAGCGCCTTGATGTTGTAACTTTTAGGGATGGCCATGCGCAGCCCACAGCTATCGGTCAGTTGTTTTTCTGCGGCTTTGTTTCTGGGCTTGTTTTCGATGCTCCTCTTTAAACGCTGCAATTCTTTGTTGTTCAAAAAACGCAACAACTCGTTTTGCTTGCGCTCCACGGCTCTCGCCAACGAAGCGTCGTCTTTGCCAATCAGATACAAAACCTGCTGCCCACGGGCCCATCGATTGGCTGTTTCAATGAACAAAAAGGTAGTGTCGGTTAACTGTTCGCTGTATTGCTTCTCGCCCAATAAATCGCGGATATAACGCCCGGTTTTCGATTCGTTATCAAGCGTTGTTACCAATAAAATGGTACGGTACTTCCGCGTTACGCTGTTAAACTTGCCTTCATCGAAGCGAATGAGCTTGAACCAAGGCTCCGATTGCGGCAAGGCAGGCTGCTCGGCTCCGTAGGTTTTGCGAATCTGCTCGCCCGATTTGCCCGACCAAACGGCTTCGTCACATACTATGACCAACTCTCCTGGACTCCCTACGGCATCGGGCAGAGAGCCTTCGTCGAACTGACCCGTTCCGCAGGCTGTAAAAAACAATGTTAGCGTAAGAAGTGCACCGAAATGCCTCATCCAACCAAAATTTTGAGTTTTTGACCCGGTACCAGTTTCGATTTCTTGCCCAGGTTATTGGCTCGCTGGATGTCGCCAATGCTCACCCCGTCGAACTTCTGCGATATGCTCCAAAGGGTGTCGCCTTGTTTTACCGTGTAGGTTTGGGTTTTGGCTACTGGCTTCGATGAAGCTTTTGGTTTTTCCTCAACCTGCGCCAACTGCGTATTTTCCGTGACTACATCGGTAGCCGCTTTTTCAACTTTCAAGCTTTGTCCCGCCCTCAAGCCCTCCTTTTCGCTCAATCCGTTCCACTGGCGCAGCTCGGCCACCGTCACCCCGTGTTGCTTCGCAATGGCGAATAGCGTTTGGCCGGGCCTCACCTCATGATTTATCACTTGCTTCAGCCCCTCGGTGGTCTCCGTTGTTTTTGTTTCCACTGAACTATCCGTGGTGCTTCTGTTGGTGTCGACATTGGCGGATGCCATTACCTTGGGCGCGGCTAGATTTTTGCGAGGAAGCGGCTTCTCAATTCGTAAGGTTTGTCCCACGCGCAAGGTATTTCCCGACAGTTTATTCGTGCGCTTAATGTCCTCAACGGGCACGTCGTATTTTTTGCTTACAGCACGCAAGGTTTGGCCCTTGGTTACTTTGTGTTTGATCACCTTCACTTGAGGAGGAGCTGCCGCTTCGGCCACCAACATGCTTACCGATGACGGACTGCCAAGCGTGGTATCAACAAAACTTGGCACGGGTCCCTTATAGGCCATCATTTCTTCGCGGCGTCGTTCAAACTCCATTACCTTGGTGGCTGGCAAACGGAGTACGTAGCGATCGTATGAACGTGGAATAAACTGTTGCTTGAGCTGCGGATTCAGCAAGGCCATTTGTTCTTGGGGAATATCGAGTAGTTGGGCAAAATATTGGGTGTTCACGGGTCCTTCAATAAGCACCGTATCGGTTTGAGCCGGCAAACTGATAAGGGGCGTTGGGTATAGATTATGCTCGGCAGCATACTGCATGATGTAGGTAACCGCAATGAAGGCGGGCACATAACCACGCGTTTCTTTGGGCAAATAGGGCAGTAAATCCCAATAATTGGTTTTGCCTCCCGATTTGCGGATGGCTTTGTTCACATTGCCTGGCCCGTAATTATAAGCGGCCAAAACCAACAGCCAGTCCTTATAAATGCGGTACAGATCTTTGAAGTAAAGGGCAGCCGCTTCTGAGGCCAACCAAGGGTCGCGGCGTTCATCAACGTAAAAATTCACGTCTAAGCCATACATCTTGCCTGTGCCATACATAAACTGCCACAAACCTGTGGCTCCCGCCCGGCTTACGGCATTGGGGTTTAGGGCCGACTCAACAATGGCCAAATACTTGAGTTGATGCGGAAGTTGGTGCTTTTCGAGGGTTTCTTCAAATATGGGGAAGTAGTATTGACTCAAGCCCATCACCCTTTCCATCAATCCCCGTCGGCGCACCGCATACAAATCGATAAAGCCTTTTACATGCTCATTGTACGTCAAATTCATGGGCGATTCGATGTGACGGATGCGGAAGTCTAAAATCGAATCGGGATATACGGGAACATCCGTAGGACGGAAGCCATATTTATTGAGCCTCTTTACTTGCTGTGGCCTTTTTTTGAGATCAAAAAAAGTAAGATGCATCAGGCTATCGAGCGTGCTGATGATTTGCTCGTTTTCTTGATCAAAAGTGCTCGTTGCGGGTTGCGCGGGCGTCTGGGCAAAAGCCTGACCCCATAAGAGCCCCAACAGCAGCAAACCTGTGCTTTTTTTCAACATGCCTGAACCTTAATTCCGATAAAGATACGGCATTAACGCAGCATTAAAAAAATATTGCCCAGCTTCATAAAGCCGTTTGGCACTTCTGTGTAGGCTCTGGCGGTTTCTATGGATAAAAGTTAATCCCAACCGTTTTGTTGCGTTTGCTGTTCCCGCTGTGTTTTGCCATATAGATTTCTTCTGCTACCTTCACTAGATGAGCCCATTGAGACTTGTGCCACGCTTGTTTTGGAGCACCTTGGGGGCGGGTTGGACCTTGTCTTTAGGTTGCTTTTTGCTGTTCACGCAAATAAACGGCGGGCATTTACCGCTTTTTCTGTTGTGGTTGGCCATAGGGTTTGCTCGTTGGAGCTATACATTTGTTGCCAACAAAGCGGCCTTTGCTTATTTGCACAACCTCATCCATAGCAACGCCAGGCTGTGGGCCATTATTTCTGCTTTCGAGCTGCTGCCCTGGCTCATTGCCCTTACGCTAAATGTATGGTCCTATGCCTTTGGTAATTGACAGTGTGGAGTATTTCGAAAGGGGTGCGCCTTTGTTCAGGAGCATTCAGCTCGAAATAAAGGAAAACGAATTGGTTAGGCTTTTCAGCCAGCAACCCCATGTGAGCAGCACCTTGCTCAACATCATTCATTTCCGCACTGCAGCGGTGAACAGCTACATTGCCATCAATGGGCAGAAACTATATCGCAAAGCTGAAAACATGATTTTGCTGCCAGCAGCTGGCCTTTTGCCCAAAAACACATCACTCAAACTCGCGTTTGCTGGTTATGGTTGTTCATGGGCTGATTTTAAGCAAGTATTACCCGAATTCAAGGCCACCCAAAACCAAACCGCTGCTACCCTTTCGGCGGGTGAACAGCGGATGTGCGAATTGTACCTTTGCCTGCATTTAAATGAGCACCTTGCACTCCGATGGCTCTTTCTGGATCAACCCTTCCATCACCTTTCACCTGTTTATGTTGAAAAGGCCTGTGAGTGGATAACTGCAGCGAAGGTAACAGCAGGTATTTTGATCGTCGATACCCAGCCAGAAAGGGCTGCTCTTTCACCCGATATGAGCTATAGCCTGAGTCAAGGCCGCATTATACGCAGCTAAAGCCGCTACTTTTTTACCGTTAAAGCTACATACAGCATCTCGCGGGCTATTTGTGCGCACCTTTCGGCATAGCGATAGGCTTCCTCAGGCGTATTGTCGGCCACTTTGGGGTCGTCGTATGCAATGGCAAAGCGGGCTGCAGCGCCAAAAACAATGGGACAAGCTTCATCGGCCTGCGAGCAAGTCATTACCGCGGCAAAGCCTTGCTGCGGATTGCTTTCGTGTGCATAATGCTTCGAAAAACAAAGACTGGCAGGAGCATTGTCGGACCAGCGTACATCGTAATTGGGATTAGAGGACGAATCGTTTGCCTTTATTCGAAAACCTGCTTTTTCCATTGCATTCACCGCTCTTGGGTTGAACGCTGTAACCTCGGTTCCGCCCGAATAGGTTTGCACAGCGCCAGCTTCTGTGTAGGCCATGGCTGCTGCCATCCACAACTGGGCCATGTGGCTGCGGCGCGAGTTGTGGGTACAAATGAACGTCAGCTGCGGCGTTTTGCCTCCTTGTTGGGTTTCACGAATAAAACTGGCCAGCTCTAAGAGCTCTTCGCGTCTTACTTCGGGAATTTGATCGAACTCAGCAACTCGCTCCTGAAGGTACTGCTGCAAGGGGGGATAAACCTGGGTATTCATAGGACTGGGCTTTTGTGCGCTTGCAAGCGCTTGGCTAAAAAAAACGAGTGTTACAAATACGGCTTGTTTCATGGTATTGACTTAGCAGCAGCCTGTATTGGGCCTACAATTTTGGAGTTCGCTTAATTTTACTTTGGCTTTTACGCCACGTTGCGTGCTCCCGGGCTTTTTACCAAAAACCGTAATGCTGAAAATGCCCGTTGTTCCTTTTTCAAATGCGTTTATTCCTGCTGCATCGAGGTATTTAGCTAAAATGTCTCTTGGAATGGTGATGGTTTTGCGCTTTTGCACCTGCACTTCTTCAAAACCTGCAGCTTGTAAGGCCGCCAAATAGTCGCTCTCTTGCATGGCCCCCGCCACACAACCGGCATACATGGTGGCATCGTTGCGCAGTTCCTCAGGCAAATCTCCCCGCAACACCACATCGCTTACGCTGAAATGGCCACCTGCTTTCAACACACGAAACATTTCGGTCATTACGGCTGCTTTATTGGGCACTAAGTTGAGCACACAATTGCTCACTACCACATCGGCAATGGATGCCGGTAAAGGCATATTGTCGATATCGCCCTGTATGAATTCTACGTTGTTGTAGCCGAGTTTGAATGCGTTTTCGCGTGCTTTGGTCACCATGGCTGGCGTAAAGTCAATACCTATAACCTTGCCCTCGGCGCCCGTTTCGTGGCGGGCCACAAAGCAGTCGTTGCCCGCACCCGAACCCAAATCAACCACCGTATCACCTGCTTGAATTTGCGCAAAAGCTGTTGGCAAGCCGCAGCCCAAACCCAAATCGGCCTCTTGGGCGTAACCGTTGAGCTGCGAATAATCATCCATCATGATGTTGTATACCTCTTTACTGCTAGGCGTGGCCCCACAGCAACTTGCGGCATTTACAGCCACGTCTTGCTGGGCAATTTGACTGTATTTTTCGCGCACCAGCTGCTTCAACCGGGCCGATTCATCGTGTACTTGGGGCATTTCCATAGGGTATTCTTTATTCATCGTAAAATTACAATGAATGTTCGGTAGTAGAAAGGAAATCGACTACAAATTTTGCCAGAAATGCCAGGAGGCCTCCGCTTGCGCATGCAGCATGGCCATGCCGTTTTGGGTTTTAGCGCCCCGCTCACGTCCTGCCTTCAAAAAAGGCGTCTCGGCCGGGTAATAAACCAAGTCGTACAAGCAATGATTGGTCCCTAGTATGTCATAAGGCAACGCAGGTCTGTGGCCGGCGTAGGTAGGTTCCATGCCCAATGGACTGGTGTTGATCCACAGCCGATGGCTGTGGGCCTGCGCTTCCGTCAATTCCTCATAGGCAAGCGTGCCCTCTTGAGCTATTCTGCCCAACTTCAAAAAAGGAATGCCCAGCTCCGCCAATACGTACCACACTGCCCGGGCAGCGCCACCGGTTCCACAAACCAAGGCAGGTGGACGAGCCTCTCCCAAAAACGACAACAGGGTCTCGCGAAAGCCAACAACATCGGAATTGTGACCCGTCAAGCGAAAAGGTTGGCGTTGTATGCCAATGGTGTTCACCGCTCCAACTGCCCTGGCCTCGAGAGTCAGAAAATCGAGTTGCGGCAAAACGGCTTGTTTGTGGGGGATGGTAACATTCAGGCCCACTATTTCTGTACGCATCTCTAACCAAGACCTCAATTCACTGACCCCCTCCATGGGAAACAATTCATAGGAATGAGGAAGTTCGAGCTGCCTGAATTTCTCGGCAAAAAAGGCCGGCGAAAAGGAAACGGCCAGCGGATACCCCAACAAGCCGTAAGTACTCATGCTGTTTTACGTCCGGCCCGGTCGAGCAATATCACCGCACCCATGCCAACTACAAACAACAAAATGGCCATGGCCAATTCGGGATTTTTGCCAGTTACCTCACCATAGGTCCAAGGCAACAAATTGCGCTCTACTAGGGGTTGAATTTTACCATGGCTGTCGGTGTACACCTCTGTTGGAATCTTCCAAGGCCAGACTTTATTGAGCGAACCCAACATAAAACCAGCCAAAACCGCTACGGTTAAATCGTGGTAACGCTTTAACAACCAATTCAGCAAGTGCGAAAAGGCCAAAATACCGCCTGCCATACCCACGCCAAAAAAGGCCATGACCTGAATGTTAAAGGCCTTGATGGCACCCAAAATAAATTTGTATTTGCCCAGCAACAACAAAATGAAACTTCCACTGATGCCCGGCAAGATCATGGCACAAATGGCCACAGCGCCACTGAGCATGATAAACCACCAGGTTTCGGGGGTGTTGGCCGGAGAAACCGAAGTAATCCACCAAGCAACTACCGCACCTATGGCAAACATGCTTACTCGACCTGGTTGCCATTTTTTAATATTCCTGCCTACACTCCAAATAGACGCCAAGATGAGTCCGAAGAAAAACGACCACAACATAATGGGCTGGTGCTCTAACAGCCACAGCACCAAACGCGATAAACTCAAAATGCTGAGGGCGATGCCGGCGCCCAAGGTGATTAAAAAATTGCCATTGATGTGTTTCCAAACACCCCTAAAATCGGCCTTTAACAACATGCGCAGCGCCGTTAAATCAACCGATCGAATAGCATTAATAAGCGTTTCGTAGATGCCCGATATGAACGCGATGGTGCCACCCGATACACCGGGTACCACATCGGCTGCACCCATGGCCATGCCTTTTAAAAACAAAACGATGCGTGCGGTGTAACGGTCCATCCTAGCTGTTCAAAAAATGATGAAAGGTATCGCTGCGCAAACCCAATCGCAAGGTTTCGAGCGGAATAACATCGTTGGGTGCAATATTGCCTAAGTTCACATTGGCCCCTAACAGCTTCACAAACCAGGTTTGTTGTGCCTTTTGAGGTGCTTCCCAAATGATTTGTTCTGCCGGAATTTGGGTTAAAATTTCGTCGATCAAGCCCGAACGAACCTCGCCTGTTCCTCTGAAAATACCTACGTTGCCCGCTTCACGCGCTTCAGCAATTACTTTAAGCGATCCTGCTTCCAATTCGCTTTTCATCATGGCAATCCACTTATAGGGTGCAATGATTTTTTCTGCGTCTTTTGAACCTACCTCCGACAACACATTGAAGTCTTTGGCCAATGTTTCGATGTAGCGGCATTTTTCGTCATGGGGTATTTCGAGCGAGCCATCCGACACTTCAACGTATTCTAATCCGAACTGGTCGAGCACTTTTCGATAAGCATCGAACGCATTGCGGGCAATAAAAACCTCGAACAAGGTTCCCCCAAAATAGGCCGGAATACCCGCCGAACGGTACAGAGCAAGCTTTTCTTTGAGGTTGGGACTCACATATGAGGTTGCCCAGCCCAGTTTTATCACGTCGGTAAAATCGGCGCACATCGATAAAAAATCTTCAGCTTCGCGCGTGCTCAAGCCTTTATCCATGACCATGGTCATGCCTGCTGAACGTGGCTTAGAGCTGCGTTCAGGTATTTGTTCTAAATGATAATTCATGGTTTCTGATTATGAACCAAATCCAGAATGCGGGTGTCATCGAGGGCATCGGGCACCTGCTCAAAAAACTGGGCGTGGCTATCAAAGTCCAAAGTTAAGGCTTGCTGCAAGTGCACCAAGGCTTCACTCATAAAATTATGTTTATAATAATATGCCGCGAGATGGTAAATGAAATCGGCATCATCGCGGTGCAAGGCACACCCTTGATCCACCAGGTTATTGGCCGAAGCAGCATCGCCAGCTCTCCAATAAAGCGAAGCCAAATCGAAGCGGGCTTCAAAATAGGTCTCATCTACGGCCAAAGCCTGTTTGTAAGCCTCTACTGCGGCATGAAAATCCCCCATTTTGCCATACACCTCGCCCAGGCTGTACCAATATTCTTCCGATTCGGGCATGTATTCTAGCGCCTTGCGCAAATGCAGTACACTGCTGGCATAATCGCCATCCAACTCGTCGCAAATACCCAAGCCGTACCAGGCGTCGCTTAAAAGGGGATCCATGTCTAAAGCCCTTCGGTACCAAGTACGTGCCTCGGCAATGAAGCCCATTTTTTCGTGACATACGCCAATGCCGCAGCGCAGCACCGGATTGTCGGGCTCAACATCATGCGCCTTGTACATACAATCGAGGGCTTTGGTGTACTCCTCCATATTGATGTAGGTGTTGGCTTTGTTGAACCACGACAGGCTATTTTTGTCGTTTATCAGCAACGAATAGTCGAAGGCTTCGAGCGCCCTTTCAAAGAGCATTTGCTTGTTGAATAGGGTGGCCAGGTTGTACCAAGCCACATCCGAAAACGGATTTTTATCGATATACTCCTGAAAGAAAGTAATGCCGCTGTCTAAATCTTCGAGCTGGTGGTAGCAAAAACAGATGTCGTATAGCGCATCGGGATGATCGGGCAGCAGGTTAAGCACCTGCTGCAGGTAAAAAATGGCCGAATTGTACTTCTTCCAATTGATGAGCACCCCTGCCAACGAGCTGTAAACTACATCCACTTGGTCTTCGGCATAACCCTCAGCTGTTTTCAATTGCTTCATGGCCTCCTTTGGGTTGCCTTGTAAGTCGTAAATGCTGCCTCGCAACAAGTACAATTCGTAATTGGTAGGCTCAAAAATTTCGGCCTGGTTCAATTGCTCCAAGGCATCGTCGAACTTGCCATGACTCATGCAAATTTGCGCGCGCTTTACAAAAAACACGGCAGAGTAGGGGTTTTGCAGAATGCCAAATTCTGCTACTTGCGAAGCTTGCTCAAGCAAACCCTGATGGTAGTAGTAATCGAAGATTTCTTCCAGCTCATCGGACTCAAAAAAATAATGCCCCTTGTTCTGCTGCATCTCCTCAAACCGCTCAACCGCCAATATCAGTTCCGGATCGTAGCCGTTTTGGAAATCATCTTCGTTTAACATAATCGCCTTTTTAGTCGACTCACATGCCCCTCAGGACCATTCTTGGTTTCAAATTACCAAAATGAATGTCAACTCGGTGCAAAGTTACGATAAAAATTATGCACCCCTCTGTGGAAATGCCCATAGGCCGGTCGTAAGAAAATTTTCTAGCAGGTAAATCCAAGCAGCAATCGCTTGCCGTATATCAGCCAACAAACTTCAAAAAAATGTTCAAAAACACACTCCTCAAAAGCTTGGCTGCAGCAGCCGTGCTCTTTACCGCCAACGTGCAAGCTCAAACCGTTCAAGTAGGTGGCGAAGCCATGTACCCGGCCAAAAACATCGTGCAAAACGCCATCAACTCCAAAGACCACACCACCCTGGTGGCTGCGGTTAAAGCAGGTGGTTTGGTAGAAACCTTGCAGTCGGCCGGTCCTTTTACTGTATTTGCCCCGGTAAACAATGCCTTCGAAGATTTACCCGCAGGCACGGTTGAAAGCTTGCTCAAACCCGAAAACAAATCGCAGCTGGTAGGCGTACTTACCTATCATGTTATTCCTGGCAAAATGGACTTTGACGCTCTTACCAAAGCCATTGCAGCAGGAAAGGGAAAGGCCAGCTTCAAAACCGTTCAGGGAGCTGAACTGACGTTTATGATGAACGGCAAGCGCAATATCACGGTGAAAGACGCCAAAGGGCAGATTGCCAACATCAGTACCTACGATGTTTACCAATCGAATGGCGTTATCCACGTCATCGATCGCGTGCTACTTCCTTAATGGATGACTATCCAGAAAGCCGGGGCAGAACGCTCCGGCTTTTTTTTCGAAACTATTTTTTCAACTCATCGTTTTAATGCCATGCGCACACTCACTTTATTCAGCCTGACTTGGCTTTTGCTGCTTACCGCGGCTTGCGAAGCGCAACCCAAAGTCAAATCAAAAACCACCACCACACCAGCTATGAACGATAGTATCGACTTTCTGAAGCTTCAAGACGAAGACTGGAAGAAAAAGCTCAGCCCTGAAGAATACCGCGTACTGCGCCAGCATGGCACCGAGCGGCCTTATACCGGAGAATACGACCAGCACTGGGAAGCCGGCACTTATGTGTGTAAAGGCTGCGGGGCAGAACTGTTTACCTCCGACACCAAATTTGACGCCGGCTGCGGCTGGCCCAGCTTTTACCAAGGCATCGACAAAAGCAAAATCAAGGAGGTGCTCGATAAAAGCTACGGTATGATTCGCACCGAAGTGCGCTGTGCCCGCTGCGATGGTCACTTAGGACACGTTTTCAACGATGGGCCCAATCCAACCGGATTGCGATACTGTATCAATTCGGTGAGCCTGGGATTTGTAAAAAAGTAGCTTCATTCATAGACATAAATGCAAGAGGCCCCGTTTCCGGGGCCTCTTTGTTTTGATCGTTAGCGCATTATTTGCAGTCGCAATTGCTGCATTTCGGTGGTTTCGCCTTCATACAGCACCGAAATCTGGTAGCTGCCTGCAGCCCATTTCTCGGTTGGCAGGGGCACTTGCTGGCTGCCAGCTGCATGGTTTGCTTGGCTTTCGAATACCAAACGTCCGAGCGCATCGGTAATGCGGATGCTTACTTTGGCTGCATCGGGTAGATGCAAGCGCAAGTTAGCCGCATCTTTGGCTGGATTCGGATAAGCACTGGCCTCAAAAATGCCTTTGCTATCGTCAACCAAACGGGGGAGGCGCAATTGGGCAGGCCCATGTACCTCGGCCCAGCCGTTGGCCAATTCACTTTCGCCGCCGGCTTGCCAGCTACCAGCAACGGTGCCTTGGCTGCGTACCAACAAATCTACTACCGGAGTGCCTTCGCGGGCGTCTACTGCCGACAAGCTGTACCAGCTCAAGTACAATATGCCTTCTTTTACATTCCAGCTGAAGTCGCCACCTGCCAAGCGCGATTTAACTTGCAGCACCTCAACGCCTTGCGGCAAATTCAGATCAAGCGAAACCGCACCCAATTCCAAGTTCTGACCCATTTCTACGCTAATCCAACGAGCCTCGCTGCCCAAGCGAACGTTTCCGTTCTCTTGCAAAGCAACCAGTGGCGCACGGCGGAAATTACCCGGAGTGTACGATCCATTCACATCGCCCACCGCCAAAGCACGCATAGTAACGAAGGTTGGCTGGGTAACGGTATGCGAGAAGCCATCGGCTTTGAACAACCAATCGCCCAATGGGAAACTATTGATTTGGTTTGTGAAGCGGCGTGCAACCTGCAAGGCGTCGGTCGCGTTCACGGTTTCAGAAGCATTTACATCCGCTGCATCCAAACGCAAGCCCGCCAAAGGTGCCGCACTGGTAAAGTGCCGAGCAATGGCCAAAGCATCTGTGGAGTTTACGCCGCCCCAAGCTTTGTTGGTGAAGGCACGAAGGGTGTAGGAGCCAGGCGCAACCATACCAAAATCGAACATACCCGCTGCATCGGTAGTGGCTTGTTGCACCATGTTTTGTTGCTCAAACAGCATCACCATGGTGTTGTTCATGGGCGTGCTCGCATTGTTGTCGTAAGTAACTACACCGGTAATGCTGGTGTTGGCTGGTCCAGCTTCGCCAATGACAGCGGCAATGGCAAAGACAACCTGAGGACCAAATCCAACCTTGTTCCAACCCGTTCCATTGGCGTTTGTGGAAGATATGAGCCTCGTAGTATTGCGGGTGGTGCCTGCATAATTTGAAGAAGGATCACTGGCTAAGAATACCCCTTGGTTGCTTCCATAATAATAAACACCCAACAAATATTTGTTACCCGGCACAATATCCACCCCAGGGGCACCCGTCAAACTATTTTGTACATTCACTTGAAGCGACCTATTGGCATCGGTGGCCAATAAGGTATACGACCCACTTCCCAATAAGGTGGTTTCATTGGTATTTACTTCCCCGTCGTTGTTTGTATCGTCCCAACGAAGTACTTGAGCTTCAACCAATTCTCCCGCAAGATTAACACCCGCATTGGTCGTAAAACCAAAACGAAGCGCCTTCACCCTTCTGGTTGCACTGCCTTGGTAATCGAGCCATACTGCCCCGCCAAAGTCAGCTGCACCAATGGGCCTATTACCTGTGGTAAAAATCACAGACCCGGCTGAATCCAAGGTCGATTTTGAATAAATAGAATCTGTAATGCTGAATCTTCTTTCAACCACATTGTCTTGTTCGAAACCATCTGATGCGCCCGACCAAGGCTGAACATTGTATCTGATGGTGTAGTTGCCCGCGCCAAAGTTGGTTCCACCCCAGTCGACAGCCGGTAGTGTAGCCAATCCAAAATCGCCAGGCAGAATGCTTGGTGGAAGCTGTAAGAAGTTATTGTAAACCTGCTGGGGATTTTGTCCAGCTACATCCTTTAATACAGATACCTGCAAGTAATATTGGCTAATTGGGTCTTTGCCAGCGTTGTAAACGTACGCGCCCATAGGAGTTATGTATTGTCCGGGCTGACTCGCCATGGCCGAAACGATATGCGTAGCATCGGGGCCAACCAATTCGCTCGGAAGCAGCACAAGGTCAATGGCAAATTCACCATTTTTATTACCCATGAACGCCACTGCTTGTCCATTATCTATGGCCGCACGGAGTTGTGCGCCATCAAGGGCGCTAATCATCACTACTGGAATGGGTACTTGCGATCCAAATGTTGCAGCAGCCATATTTATCATTCCGGGTTGATTATTGATGATGACTACCCCCACCGCTCCGGCCTGATAGGCTGCGAGGGCCTTAGCTCCAAATTCACAGGCACCTCTATACACTACTGCGATTTTCCCTCTAACCATAGAAGCATTTAACAGCGGCCCCTCACAACCCAAAGAGTCGGTTTGTGGCGAACGACCTATTACCAATGGCGCTCTTACTGCTAAAGTATCATATACAAATCCCCAGCCCGAAATATTGGTAGCTTGACCAATTAATCTGGAACCCGCTAAATTGGTAGGATTTTCTACAATGAAGGACGGACTAACTGGCGCTGATGACATGCCGCTAAAGGTTTTGAATTCCAGCTGATTGCTATAGGAAATCTGACCCGTTTGTGATTGGGTATATGCTCTTGCATAATAGGTGATTCCTGGCTGCAACAAGCCCTCTACTCGCGCAACCAGGTTGTTGTTGGCGTTTGCATCCCAATAATTGTTGTTAAGCATGGTGGGGTTGGGCGTGGTACCATATACCACTCCCATGGTTCCCTGAAAGGCAGGATTGTTGTGCGAAGCGGCAATAACCACAGAGGTTGTGCTTCGGCTTCTAAGCTCGGCCGTTATAACCGTCGGAATTTGTGTTTGAATGGAGAAATTATCTAAATCCAGAAAGTAATCGCCACTTGTCCACTGTGAGCGCAAGCGGATAATCACATTTTGACCGGCAAATGCACCCAGAGGCAGGTTTATGCGTACCCAATTGGTGTCAACCACGTGTGTGATCGCATTAATGGTATACAAACGCTGGAAGCTGATTCCACAATCAGCCGATATTTCAAACCAAATGCTATCTGCTGGACCGGGCGTGTAAGCTGCTTGTGTGGCAGTACCATAGCCCGACCAATTCACCAATCGATAATCGAAGGTAAAACCGGTATTGGCCGCTACCTGGCCAGCAATAGGTAAAGTAAATGAGGGGGTTAAATTGGTAGCTGTATTGTAAATGTTTACATACAATCCGTTACCTGTATTACCATGGCCATTAGCACCTACTATCCAAGGAGCAGCAATGGTCCAGCCTTGGTTTTGAAGCGCTGAGATGGTGTTGCCTGTTGGCCCATCGAAATCAGCTGCAAACGGAATGGCGGTTGGCATTACATGCTGCAGGCTGAATGCCCCAAAAGCATTGTTGCTAGCCACACCGTCGTTCTGTTGGTTGAAAACACCATTTATTGAGTAGGTGCCAAATGCCGTCATATTCACTGGCCCGAGCAGCACATGCAGTGTGTCGTTTGGTGCCAAGAAACCACTTGAACGAGTAGCATTGAGGTTTGTAGTTGCTGCACCTGTTACGCTCACCGTTACACGCAAGGTGTCGGTTCCAAAGAACAAGGTATCCAAGCCCGTATTGCGAACAATGGCACTGATGCTCTCGGCAGTTCCAAAACAGCCTGTACCCACACGTGCCAACGAAACAGCGGCCATGTCTTTGGTGATTGGGGTATATTCATATGCACCTATGTCTGGGGTAGTGGCACTACGCGTGGCACCCGTCAGGTCGGTAGTAATACCCGCAATGGGTGCGCCCAAGTTATTCATGGCAGGAGCGTTTGGCACACCACTGCTAGGAGACAAAAACCCTGGATTCACCGCTACCGAGTTGGCATCAACCGAAGAAGCGGTTTGCCAAGCTGCAACATCTGGAATGGTATTGGCTCCAAAAGTAGTACCGCGCTGAGCGAAAATGTGATACGGTTCCGAACCCAAGAAATAATTGTTGGTGTTGGTGCCCGTGAGGTTTGCAAAGTTGAATGAAGCAGGCAACCACAATGCAAACAAATTCTTATTGCCTGTTGCATTGGAGGTAATGGTGTTCGAGAAATTATTGTTTCTCAATTCAGCTGTTACCGCCGCCGCGGTGATACATACAGCCGCTGCTCCAGCTGTAGTGTTTGTGCCAGTATAAGCACCCGTCATATTTACCGTATTGTAGTAAATGCGATGGCCAGTTCCCGCTGCAATGCGAATACCGAAGGCGTTAAAGGTGGTTGAGGTTGCTGAATAGTTGGTGGTAGTAATGTCCGAAAAATCGTTGTTCACCACCAAGTGACCATTACCAGCCCCCAAGTTGATACCCCAAGCTCCATAACCCGAGGCAATTGGGTTGCTTACTCCAATGACCCTGTTTGCGCTTACGGTGGCAGAGTCAGAACCGGTCAAAATTTCAATACCTGCATTGTTTACACTCAAAGCATTGCGGATGTTAAAAATGTGGTTGTTGCTGATAACAGCCGCACGCGACTGGTTCACCTGCAAACCGCGGTGAATCACGTATTCACTTGGATCGTTAGAGCCGAATACGTTGTTGGTGATCTGCAAGCCCAAATAAGGTGAAGTAGGTGCATTTACACCCACAAAAACACCCCTGTAGGCGCGCTTGAACTCATTGTTGGTAATCACCAAGTTGTTGTTGGGCGCACCTGTACCTTGTGCTTGAATTCCTGCAGTACCCAAAGTAGTAGAAAGGGTAGGGCCCGCCATGAGTACACAATTGCGAATGGTTACATCGTTGCTACCACCTGCAGCTGTGGTTTGGCCTGCAATGAGTACTGCCACGTTGATGGCGGTATTATCGTCGTTGCGAATGGTCAAATCGCGGCCATTGCCAATGCCATTGAGTCGGCCATCAATAACCACCCTGTCGGCGCCAACCAAAGTGATAATGCCGCCGCTTGCGATACTTCCAGAAATTACCCGGCTCGCTCCAGCTGGGCGTATGGTTAAGGTATATCCACCCGCTCCAACCTCTGTCCACTGATTCAAAACGGCAGAAGCGGGCTCGGTGATATCACTTACAATGGCCAAACTGGTATTGCCCGAAAGACCCAAAGCATTGATATCGGCAAACGCAGCACCCAAATTGGGGTAGGCAGCCCCATTACCAACTGTAAAAGTACCCGATAGTGAAAAGCGCACAATCCTGAAGGCCGCAGTACCTGCTAATGCCGGCGTGCGGTTAATGCCATTCAGGGTTACATCGCCTACAATAGCACGCACCGTATCTCCAAAAGTAGCAGTAGCAGGAATGTCGTAGGTTATCCAAAAGAAGTTGCTTCCGGCCAGCATGGTACGGCTTCCCGCAATGGTATTGTTGGCGGTTGGTGTAGCTATAGTAGTTCCAAACTGAGCTGTGTCAGCAAAATTGGCATTGTTTCCAGTGTAAAAAACTTTCAAGTTGCTAATAGCCGCTGGATTAGTTCCTCCTGTAGCTATCTGGATAGCCGTTAATGGAAGTGGATTGCCAGTACCCGTTGTCACAATTTCGAGACGGGCCATGGTTTGGTTGGCAGCACCTGCAGGTACCGAACCTGTAACCTGTGCAAAGCTCGTACTCAAGAACTGCTGTGGGAAGGGGGTAGGCGAAAATTGATATACCCTGCGTGTTGTAGCCGTAGTACCTGCAAATGGCGCCAATGGGCCCACCACGTTAAAGGTGTTGGCAATGCTCGCATTCGAAACCGTGTGGTTGGTAAAATTGATGTTCAAGTTCTCAGCGGCACCTGTGTTGGTAGAAAAACCTCCACGAACCGTGGTAGAGGAACCAGCACCCAAATTCATTTCACCATATACAAACTCTATCATGTTTCCGTTTTCGTAAAAACGAACTTGGTGCGTAACATCGCCATTGGCATTGGTAGAAGTGTTTGTAAATCGCATTTTGAAAAACTCCACCACCAACACTTGGTTAGGAGCGGTTCCAAATACTTTCGAGCGCACAATTCCTGAGTCTGACACACCACCGTTGTTCAAGCCGGTAATAAAAGAACCCATCCTAAAACCAGCGCCGCCTGCAATGTTGTTACCAGTAGTAATGCCAGAGGTGGCGGTGTTACTTAAGCCCATACAACCGTTGGTGGCAACCGACCATGATACCACCTGTGCACTTGCCGTATTGGTAGGATACACAAAAGTGAAACCCGCCGGCCACGCAATATTGGTGGCATTCGATGCTATGCCCGAAGCGGGTGATCCTGGAGCCAGGTGCCATGCTGCTCCGGTTGTCATGTCTAACGGATTGCCGTCCTTATCAAAATCGAGGCTGCCATTCGTTAACGTCCTGCTAAACAGGCCCGCAACGGTAGTTGGCGCTTGCGACCAAGCTTCACCCGTAAAGAGCATTAGAAACACGAGTATAAGTGGCTTCCAACGCCACGAAATACTACCACGTACAAAGGAGATGTTGTTCATATTAATAGGTTTAGTTTTGGCAATCCAATTGCTTCAAGAGCATTTTGGCTTGTCAAAGTAATATGCAATCGCATTCGCGACAATACTAAATCCTGTTTTTACCTGTGTTTGTACGTGTCAACACGTAAGTTTTTTTCAAGTAGCAAAAGAAAAGGGGCCAAAACCCCTTCTTTACTCCGTGCTACTGGGTATGCGGTATCGAAAACCCACATATACCATCCGTTCAATGGCCGGACCCCATATCATACTGGCGTCGAAAAAGGGCGAAAAAGGCTGATCAGCCGCATTGATCAACTGCGTTTGCCGAAAATCGGCCAGGTTCTCCACCCCTACATACACATCCCAACGCTTGAAACGTTTGGTCACCTGTCCATTCATGATCCAATAAGCTGGCGACTGCTCTGGAAAACGGAGGCCTTCGGGATTGCTGCGCGTATCGGGCAGGCGCTTGGTACCAATGCGTGATACGGTATAATCGAACATCCATTTGCTGCGGGTTTCATAAGCAACATTCATAAATACACGGTGCTTGGCCACCAACGGACGGGTGAAAAAACCTGTTTGATACTGCGTTTTCACATCTAACCAACGATAAGCCAAACGTACATCAAGCCGGCGTGCAGGCTTTAAATCGAGCTCCGTTTGAAAACTGGTGCTGTACGATTGCCCCTGCAAATTGTAAAAGAGCAACTGCTGTGGTGAATAATCATAATCTACCACCACCTGATTGTTAAATCGGGTATGGTGCAAATCCACATTCAAGCTGGCATCGCGGTAACGGAATTTGAATCCCTGTGTCAAGCTCAAACCAAAGTTCCAGGCGCGTTCCATTTCCAAGCCATAAGCACCTCGTCCTGTTCCAATAATCGCTACCTGCCGCGAGCTAATCAAGCCGCCCATATTTTCAGCAAATACGTTGGCTACCCGATATCCTCTACCTGCTGCCAATCGCAAGGCCGTTTCATCGGTTATGTCATACTTGGCATGCAAGCGTGGTGTAAAAAGCCAACCATACAGGTTATGATGGTCGGCACGCACACCCCCAATCAACTGCCACCTCAATCCCGTGAAGGTATATTCATAAAATGCACCCGGAACCACCTCGCGACGGTTGAACAAAAACTGCTTGTAGGTTTCGCCATACGATTCGGTCATCAAACTGAGGCCCGTGCGGTATTTGTGGTTCGTATTACCTAAAATGTCCTGAAATATGAGGTTCTGATAAAGTGAACCCTGCCTTCCAAGGTAAGCAGCCCTGCCAAAAAATGCATCGGTGCGATGGTTGACATATTGGGTTACATAACCAATAGAGCGGTAGCGCTGTTGCGGAAATACATAACCTACTTTTCCGTAAGCTTCGAAACGGTCGACCTCAAAACCAGTACCATACGCGGCTTGTAGCTGTTTGTCAACGTTCGCATCAAAGCTCGTTTGACCACCCAAACGACGATCGCGCACCAACGCCCAACCTCCTTGCACAATCCATCCTTGGCCATTATCGTATTTCCAACGGTTATGAATATTGACTTGGTTACCCGTAGGTAAGTCTAAAAAACCATCTTGGTTCACGTCATTCAGCATGCCTTGACGATTGCCGTGGAGCAAAACAGCCGTGCTTAAATTGGGGTTGATCTGGTGCCTGCTGTACCAGTTGATTTCCGACCTGCCCATTTGGTTTTGATAGCCGTTTATAAAAACACTGTCGCCAGTATCGGTCTTTTTCAATTCTACATTCATCTGTCCCGATATGCTTTCAAATCCATTGACCACCGAGCCTATGCCACGGGTGAGCTGTATGTTGTCAATCCAACTTCCAGGAATAAAGGTCAAGCCATAATTGGCCGAAAGTGCACGCACATCGGGCAAGTTTTCGCGCTGCATTTGGATGTAGGTTCCCGACAAGCCCAACAGCTGCAATTGCTTTACACCCGAAACGGCATCGGTATAACTCACATCCACGGCAGGATTGGTCTCAAAACTCTCCGACAAATTGCAGCAGGCCGCCTTGAATAGTTCCTGCTCGGTCATGACCTGCGTTTTAATCGGATTCAAAGATGAAACATAGGTTGCTGCTCTGTCGGCCGCCACCTCAACGGTTTGCAGCTTCGATTGGCTCTTTAGAATGACCTTTATTTCCGAAAACCGCTCAATTTGAAGGGTATCGGCCTTCTTTCCAATGTAGCTGATTTGTAATTGTCGCGTTTTGGGATGTGCAGCCAACGCAAAATAGCCACGCACATCGGTAGTAGTACCTTGCGTAGTACCTAACCAAACCACATTGGCAGCCACCAATGGTACGAGCCGGCCGGTTTCACTCTCTTCAAATACAAATCCACGCAAGGTGTCTTGTGCAGTGGCGCACAGGCTTGCGAAAAGCAAGCCCATGGCCAACCCAAAGCCTTTCATGGTTAATCCCAGTGGGTATTGGGGTTCTCGCGATACAAACAGCATCCCGGCAATTTGCTGTATACCGATGTGTCGGCTTTCACTTTATCGGTATCATGGCCTGCTGCTGCAATGAGTTCGTGCAGTTTTTGCTCCGAAATTTTACGGGGCTTGTAGGCGATGGTCGCCGTTTTGCTTACGCGGTCCCAAGAAGAAAAAATGACCCCAGGAACATCTAAAGCATTGTTGATGCGCCTTTCGCACATACCACAATTGCCCGATACTTGGATTTTAACTTCTGCTTTTTTGGGTGGCTTTTGAGCGAAAACGCTGCTGTTTGCCAAGAATAAAAAGAAAATGCTGGCCAAAAGGCCTTTGATAACGATTGATTTTTTCATGATTTCAGATTTTTAAAGGTGGTGAAAAAGCTGTTGTGAAACATGCTGAAAGCTGCTGTTCGAGCAGCACTTTCTCATAATCTGAAATTGCAGTACTGTAAATACAACCCTGCTTGTATTGGCTTTGACGGTGGTGCCCTACCGGCAAAACAAGCGGTATGTTCAACTGGCAAAAGAATTAAGGGCGGCTGCTCAGACGAGGCCAAAATGAATGCCGTCGTAAAAGAAAGCTCGGCCTTTGCAACAGCTGTGTGATCGTCTTGAAAATCCAACACATTTTGCTCGGTGCCACAGCAATCGCCGTAGTCTTCTTCGGCCGGACAAACGCACCGGGGATCGTGCACTTCAAAAAAACTGATTTGTTTCACCCTGCCCAGGCAATAGTGATAGCTGGCCTGTACGGGCAGGCTGCTTAACACATAAATCAATGGCAGAAGGAAACGTAATGCACGCATTACTACAAAATAAAGCAAAAAATCTGTATACTTGTGTAACTACTATCACCTATATGATATTGTCTATGAAATCAATCCGAATTGCTGCACTTCTTTTATTCATCAGCACCGGTGCCTTCGCTCAGTTTTTTCAATTGGGTATCCGCGGCGGTGTAAACTCTTACAATGTGCGTTACGATGCCATTACCGTAAACAACATTTCCATTGAATCGGCTTCCAAAAATGGTTTGCACCTGGGTTTCTACAGCCGTATTCAGGTATTAGGCTTTTATGTACAGCCCGAATTGCTATACACCCGCATGGGCTCTAGCATCACCACCTCCACCAACGGCAATGCGTCTACCGCCGATCTTACCTTTCAGCGCATCGACATTCCTGTTTTGGCTGGCAAAAAGTTCTTTGGCTTGTTGCGTGTCAATGGTGGTCCGGTTTTTTCAAACCTGCTCAAAGCCGATTTAAACGAAAACAACCTCAGCCAAAACATCACCGATACCTACCGCAACAATACCGTTGGTTTTCAGGTAGGGCTTGGTTTAGATTTTTGGAAGTTGGTGGTTGATGCCAAATACGAGGGCAGTTTGATGCGTTTTGGCAACAGCATAAGCACCAATGGTCAAACCTTCAATACCGACGCCCGGCCCAGTCAATGGCTACTTTCTGTTGGTTACAGGGTCTTTTAAATATTCTAATTTCGCGGGATGAAAACCCGCTTGCTGGTTCACGGGTCGTTATTGCTAACGGCCCTTTTTTATGGTGCTTCCTACACCGTAGCCAAAGAGGTAATGCCGCGCCTCATTCAACCCTATGCCTTCATTTTATTGCGGGTAGTCATTGCCACCGCCTTTTTTTGGTTGGCACATCCGCTTTTTGAACGCAACAGAGACAAGGTAAACAGCCGCGATTTGGCCTACTTGGCCATGTGTGCCTTTTTTGGCGTTGCCGGAAATATGCTGTTATTCTTCAAAGGCTTGTCGCTGAGTTCGCCCATCAACGCTTCGGTAATCATGATTACCAGTCCCATTTTTATATTGGCCTTCGCCTCTTTTTACCTGAAAGAAAAACTGGGGTGGAAAAAGTTGGTAGGTATGGCTTTAGGCAGTGCAGGTGCTTTGTTACTGATTCTCAGTGCCGAGAAAATTTTTGCGCGCGGTGGAGCTGCCAACAGTACTTGGGGCAATTTATTGGTGATGCTCAATGCCATGCTCTTTTCGGTATACCTGGTACTTATCAAACCCATGATGGCTCGTTACAGCACTTTTACGGTGGTAAAATGGCTTTTCCTGTTTGGTAGCCTCATGGTTTTGCCGTTCGGACTTCCTCAATTATCGGCCATACCCTGGGGGTTGTTCGAAGCCAATGATTGGGCTGCCTTTTGGTTCATCATTGTGGGCATCAGCATAGCCGCTTACTGGCTCAATGCCTGGGCCTTACAGCATACCCGCGCTTCGGTGGTGGGCACCTACATTTATTTGCAACCACTATTGGCTACCATCATTGCCTTGTGGGCGGGCCGCGATAGGCTTCTGCCCGAACAAGTGCTTTATGGACTGCTCATTTTTGCCGGGGTGTACCTGGTGAGTGAGGCCAAAAAATAAGTCGTACTTTTGCGGCTTATTCGCTTTTTATGATTCGATCGATGACCGGCTACGGCAAAGCCAGCGCGGCCTTGCCGGCAGGGATGGTAACTGTTGAAATACGCTCGCTCAATAGCAAGTTTCTCGACCTGAACTTGCGCTTGCCACGCCTCTTGCAAGACAAGGAATACGCCATCCGCAATGTGCTTAATGGTCCGCTCGAAAGGGGCAAAATCACCGTCAACATTCAAATAGAAAGCAGTGGTGCCGAGCGCGAATCGTTGGTAAATGCCTCCTTGTTTAAAGCTTACTACCGCGAAATGCATGCCTTGTGCGAAGAACTCAACCTGCCGCAACAAGGATTGGCCGAAGCCATTTTGCGCATTCCCGAAGTGGCTGCCGGAGAAGGAGTAGCCGAAATCAGCTGGTGGGCCGATTTAGAAAAGCTCATCAAATCGGCCATAGAGCAATTCAACAAATTTAGGGAAGAAGAAGGCCGCAAAACTGGCGATGATATGCTGCAAAGCGTTGCGCGCATTGAAGCCGATTTGGCAGCGGTGGCTCCTTACGAAAACATCCGCATTGAGAACATCAAAAACCGCATCAAAGGCGGACTCGAACTGTTCGTAGAACAAGAAAAAATTGATATGAACCGACTCGAGCAAGAGCTGGTTTATTACCTCGAAAAGCTCGATGTAAGCGAAGAAAAGCAACGATTGGCCCAGCACTGCGCATATTTCCGCGAAAATTTGAACCAGCCTTCGGGCGGTAAAAAATTGGGCTTCATTGCCCAAGAAATGGGTCGTGAAATCAATACGCTGGGATCTAAATGCAACCAGGTAGATATCCAAAAGCTGGTGGTGAATATGAAAAACGAGCTGGAGAAAATCAAAGAGCAGGTTCTTAACGTTTTATAAACATGCCCGGTAAACTCATCATCTTCAGCGCCCCCTCAGGTTCCGGAAAAACCACCCTGGTGCACCATCTGCTGGGACAATTCGATGAGTTGTGCTTTTCCATTTCGGCTACCAGTCGCGATAAACGAGGATCAGAAGTAGATGGTAAAGACTATTTCTTCTTAAGTAAAGCTGCTTTCGAAGAAAAAATTGCCAGCAACCAGTTCATCGAATGGGAAGAAGTGTACGCCGGTACCTATTACGGCACCTTGCGTTCGGCCGTTGAATCGCTTTTAGCGGCTGGAAAATCGGTCATTTTCGATGTAGACGTAAAGGGTGGATTAAACATCAAAAAGCAATATGGGCCGAAGGCCCTCGCGATTTTTGTGCAAGCCGGCTCACTCGAGGTGTTGCAAGAGCGCCTCAGCAAGCGCAATACCGAAAGTGCCGAAAAGCTGCAAATGCGACTCGATAAGGCCGCAGCAGAAATGGAATTTGCCAACCACTTCGACTATATACTGGTTAATGAAGATTTAGATACCGCCAAAGCTACTGCCAGCAAAGTGGTAGGTGATTTTTTGCGCGAAGCATGAAAAAAACTGGACTCTTTTTTGGCTCATTTAATCCCATCCACATTGGGCACCTCATTTTGGCCGAGTATTTTGCTACCCAAACCGAACTCGATGAAGTGTGGCTGGTAGTAACCCCTCAAAATCCGCTGAAGAAAAAAGACAGCCTGCTTGATCAATACCTGCGGCTCGATTTGGTGAATAGGGCCATCCTCGACAATCCCCGGCTGCGGGCAAGTGACATTGAGTTTCAATTGCCTAAACCATCGTACACCATTCATACCTTGGTACACCTCGAGGAAAGATATCGAGATAGACAGTTTAGCCTCATCATGGGCGAAGACAACCTGGTGAGTTTGCCCCGTTGGAAAAATTACGAAGAGTTACTCAATAGATTCGATTTGTGGGTTTACCCTCGCGTAGGCCAAAGTCCAACAGCGCTTGCTGGTCACCCCCGTGTGCACTTGGTGCAAGCCCCGGTAATTGAAATTTCATCAACACAGATACGTGAAAATTTGCGCAATGGTCGCAGTGTTCGCTACCTCTTACCCGAGCAAATACATGACTTCGTGATCAAAGAACAACTTTATCTTTAATTAGGTTGTTGTTAGCATGAGCTAAAGACAAACTGTTACCAAAGCTGTGGATAACGGTGCATAACCGGCTTACAACCCATAAAAGTTGGTGCACAACCTCAAGTGCATAACTTTTTGAATAGAACTTATCCAGCCATGGGGGTAAAACTCCTTCGAAATCCACACCTAATACACGCAGGCACCTCCACAAAACGGTGTGAAAAAAGCTTGTGAACAACTGTGGAAAAGCAGGAAGATTGGCTGAAATTAAGGAACTTTGAAGGCTCGGTTATGTTGATAATGGGGTTTATGAATGTTGGTAGCATCAAAAGCAAGTGGCATTCAAAAAAGCTTTTAACATTTCCACGGCCCCAACAACAACAACAAACCTTTAAAAAGTAAATTATCATTATTTGGTGATGTTTAACGAAGACTTGAAATTTGCCACAGATCAATTGCATGCTGTTGGCTTCTTGGAGCTCGATGTAGATCCTACTTTAGATTTGGTGGCCGAAATCAACACGCTCAAAAAAGAAAAAAACGCCATCATATTGGCGCATTATTACCAAACAGGCGATATTCAAGATGTGGCCGATTATTTGGGCGATAGTTTGGGACTTGCCCAACAGGCCGCCAAAACCGAAGCCGATTTGATTTTGTTTGCTGGTGTGCATTTTATGGCCGAAACAGCTAAAATTTTGAATCCTACCAAAAAGGTGCTGTTACCCGATTTAAAAGCAGGTTGTTCGCTGGCCGACAGTGCTCCAGCGGCGCTTTTTGCTCGCTTTAAGCAAGAGCACCCCGATCACCTGGTGATTTCGTACATCAATTGTACTGCCGAAATCAAAGCCATGTCTGACATTATTTGTACTTCGTCGAATGCCGTGCAAATAGTGGAAAGCTTACCAGCAGAACAGCCTATCCTTTTTGCTCCCGACAAAAATTTAGGAGCATGGATCAACAAAACCACAGGCAGAAACATGACTTTGTGGGATGGTAGCTGCATGGTGCACGAGATTTTTTCGTTGGAGAAAATCACCGCTTTGATGCAACAGCATCCCGATGCTGAATTCATTGCCCATCCCGAATGCGAAGCCGCATTGCTAGAATTAGCACATTACATTGGTTCAACCACGGCATTGCTCAACTACACCAAGAAAAGCAGTACACAAAAATTCATTGTGGGTACCGAAACAGGCATCATGCACCAAATGGAACTGGCTTCGCCTCACAAAACATTTATTCCAGCGCCACCAACCAATAACTGCGCCTGCAACGATTGTCCACACATGAAGCGCAACACCCTCGAAAAGGTGTATCTAGCTCTAAAATACGAGCAGCCCGAATTGCTTATGGATGAAAATTTGCGCACGGCTGCCCTTAAACCCATCCAGCGGATGTTAGATTTATCGGCTTCGTTCGGACTCTAAACCCATCAAGCATGCTGAGTAAACTTCCGCAAACAGGCGATAGCATTTTTTCGGTGATGACCCGCTTGGCCAACGAACATGGGGCCATGAACTTGGCGCAAGGTTTTCCCGATTTTGATCCCGACCTGCGCTTGCAACAGCTCGTAACCCAGGCCATGGCTGATCGCAAGAACCAGTATGCACCTATGCCCGGCCTGACAGCTTTGCGCGAACAAATTGCCTTGAAAACGCAGCGTTGTTATGGGTTTTTACCCGATGCCAATACCCAAATTACCGTAACCGCAGGTGCTACACAAGCACTTTTTACCGCCATCATGGCCTTGGTGCATGCGGGCGACGAAGTAATACTTATGGATCCTGCCTACGATGCTTATGCACCCGCAGTGCAGTTGGCGGGCGGAATACCAGTAAGGGTGGCCATGCGATATGAAAACTTAGCGTTTCATTTCGATTGGGATGCTGTTGAAAAGTCCATATCAACAAAATCGCGCATGTTGTTGCTGAACCATCCCAATAATCCGGCAGGTACCATTTTGAAGGAGGCTGATGTAGCCCGACTGCACCAAATAATCGCAAAGTCGCCGCTGCTCTTGCTGAGTGACGAAGTGTACGAACATATGGTTTTTGATGGTCTGCCTTTTTTATCGGTTTTGCGTTATGAGCATTTGCGTAACCGAGCGTTGGTTGTAAGTTCGTTTGGTAAAACTTACCACAGCACAGGTTGGAAAATAGGTTATGTAGTTGCTCCTGCCGAATTTCAACAAGAGTTTCGAAAAGTACATCAGTTCAATGTGTTTTCGGTAAATACACCCATGCAACAAGCTTATGCTGATTTTTTAACCGGCGACAGAAGCGATGAGCAGCTGCCTTCTTTTTATGAACAAAAGCGCAATTTATTTCTCAGCCATTTGAGGCAAACACCTTTTCGATTTATTCCTACAGCCTCCACTTATTTCCAATTGGCCGATTTTTCCGAAATCAGCACCCAAAATGATATGGATTTTGTGGTTGATATGGTGAAGAACAAAGGCATAAGTCTTATTCCGGTAAGTCCGTTTTTTGATAGGGAAATTGCCCACCGATTGGTGCGTTTTTGTTTTGCCAAATCAGATACATTCTTAACCCAGGCAGGAGAAAAATTATGTCAGATTTACGCATAGCGGCCCTGCAAGCCAACTTGGTTTGGGAAGACAGTGCAGCAAACCTTCAGCATCTCACAGACTTGATTGATAAGTATCAACCAGCCTGCGACTTACTGGTGCTTCCCGAAATGTTCAGCACTGGTTTTTCAATGCGACCTCATTTATTCGCAACCGAAGAAACGGGTCGAGAAGTTTTATGGATGCAAGCGCAAGCTGCCAAATGGAATTGCCAGCTGGCGGGTTCGCTCATGATGAAAACAGCCGCGGGTTATGTCAACCGATTGCTGGTAGTAAGTACTGAAGGAATTGTTGCCCGTTACGACAAGAAGCATTTGTTTAGCATGGCTGGTGAGAACGAGTTATACCAACAGGGCAATGCAAGGGTCATTCACCAAATCAATGGTTGGCGTATCAACCTGCAAATTTGTTACGATTTGCGTTTCCCGGTTTGGGCACGCAACCGAGGCGATTATGATGTGCTGCTGTATGTGGCCAACTGGCCCAGTAAGCGGGTGTATGCTTGGCAACAATTATTGGTGGCCAGGGCCATTGAAAACCAGTGCTATGTGGTTGGGGTAAATAGGGTAGGAGACGATGGAAAAGGCGTTCCTCACAATGGCGGAAGCCGATTGGTAGATCCCATGGGTGAAGTGTTGGCTGAGGTAATCGAACAAGAAGCGTTGCTTACATCTATTTTTAGTAAAAACTACCTGAGCGAAATCCGCGAAAAACTCCCATTTTTACAAGATAGAGATGATTTTAACTTAATTGGATGAATACTGCACTGGAAACAACTTGGAACGAATTGACCGAACAACTTGAAAAAGATTTCGGCAAAGTACCCGATTTACAGTCGGTACTTTTTCTCATTGGTGTGAATGTGCTGGGGCAAGGTCACCGCAAATATTCAAAGGAAGAGAAGCAAGATTTGATGCACATTGCTATTTGCGAATTGATGAGTTTGGCGGGTTATTACGAGTTGGCTGGCCGCGATACCGACGGTTGGCCGCATTATACCTTGCTGAAGACATTGCCTGCCATCAATTTGTTAGAACAGGAAGATATGTTGAAGGCTTATAGCATTCAGTATTTTGAAGAGATAGAGTATTTTTCAACCAAAGAAAATGGCTAAAAGCATGAAAAGAATAGTATTTGTATGCATGGCCCTGCTGGTCATGGCAGGAAGTGTACAGGCACAAAAAGGAAAAAAGAAAAAAGAAATGTTGATTGAATTCCAGACCACCGAAGGCACCATGATGGTGAAATTGTACAACGAAACGCCACAGCACCGCGATAATATGGTGAAGTTGGTGAAAAGCGGCTATTACGATGGCTTGTTGTTTCACCGCATTATCAAAGATTTTATGATTCAAGGGGGCGATCCCGATTCAAAAGGTGCCAAACCCGGTCAGATGTTAGGGCAGGGTGGACCAGGTTACACCATTCCCGCTGAATTTATTGATACGCTTATTCACAAGAAAGGTGCTTTGGCAGCAGCACGCATGGGCGATCAAATGAATCCTACCAAAGCATCGAGTGGCAGTCAGTTTTACATAGTTCATGGTCGTATTTTTAACGAAAATGAGCTGGCCTCTTTCGAGGCACGTTCGGGTCGTAAATACACCGATGCTCAAAAGCAGATTTATGCCACTTTGGGCGGAACACCTCATTTAGACGGAGCGTACACTGTATTTGGTGAATTGGTAAGTGGTTTCGATGTACTCGATAAAATTGCACGTACCCAAACCGCAGCTGGCGACCGTCCGGTAAAAGACATGGTCATCATCAAAGCCAAGGTGCTCGACTGATGAAACTACTCTCTTACAATGTAAACGGTATCCGTGCTGCCGAAAACAAGGGATTTTCGAGCTGGTTGGCCGAAGCTGCACCCGATGTGATTGGGTTGCAGGAGATCAAGGCTATGGACGACCAATTCGATTGGCAAGTGGTTCGCAACTTGGGTTACGAAGTGTACACCTTTCCGGCAGAAAAGAAAGGCTATTCGGGAACCGCCATCCTCACGCGTAAAAAGCCCAACAAAGTCACCAAAGGTTGTGGCGTTGATTGGATTGATGCAGAAGGACGTATCATTCGTGCCGATTACGACGATTTTAGCTTCATCAGCGTATACATACCATCGGGTTCGAGTGGCGACGAAAGGCAAGATATGAAGATGCAATTCTTGGAGTTTTTCAGGCCTTACATCAAGTCATTGGCTCAAGAATTTCCACGTTTGATTATTAGTGGCGATTACAATATCTGTCACCAAGCCATCGATATCCACGATCCGGTGCGAAATGCTGGCATGTCGGGTTTTTTACCCGAAGAGCGCGAGTGGTTCAGCAGTTACCTACAAGAAGGCCTGGTAGATACTTTTAGGCATTTGGTAAAGGCACCCGATCATTATTCGTGGTGGTCGTATAGGGCTGGTGCAAGAGGTAACAATAAAGGCTGGAGAATTGACTATCATGTGATTACTGAAGCCTTGTTGCCGCAATTACAATCGGCCGCCATTCTTCCGAATGTACACCATTCAGACCATTGTCCCGTTGAGTTAGTATTGCAATTCTAATGAAAACAGCCTACCAAGAGTTACTCTACAAGCTCGATGCTTACATCAATCGCTATTACCTTAACCAGGTAATTAGGGGTGTATTGTTGTTTGTTTCGTGGGCATTGGCTTTGTGGCTTTTGGTGTCGGGCACTGCTTTCTACATCGAACTGGGTAGTAGTGGCAGAACCCTACTTTTCTTCGGATTTACGGGTGTAAGTGCTTATTTGTTAATTAGTTGGATTATAATTCCAGCATTACGTATTCGTGGATGGCTGCCGCGCATGTCGTATCGCACGGCTGCGGTACGTGTAGGTGAGCATTTCAGCGATGTACGCGATAAACTGTTGAATACCCTTGAGTTGGCCGAGTTCAAGGAAGAGGGTATTTCGCGTGATTTGCTGATGGCCAGTATCGAGCAGCGTACTTTAGCTTTACGGCCTGTGCCCTTTTTTGAAGGCATTGATTTAAAGCAGAACCGCAAATACCTGCGCTGGTTGTTGCCGGTGGGTGGTGTCTTTGGTTTGATTTTAATTTTCGCTCCGGCGGTGATTACCGAGGGTGGTGAGCGCGTTCTCAAGTATAATAAGGAGTTTGACCCTTTCAGGCCGTTCGATTTTATATTCGACGAGTCGGCATGGGTAACCGAGCAAGGAAGCGATTTGAATGTAAGTCTTGAAATAAAAGGTAGCGAATTGCCGAAGGATGTTCAAATTGAGGTTGCCGGCTTTCAATACCGCATGGATGCCAATGGCAAGAACACCTTCGTATATGCCCTTAAAAATGTGCGTAAAGATTTGAAAATCAGATTTATAGCTAACAAATTCAAATCGCAAACGTACACCATCAAGGTAGTTCCTAAACCGGTAATCGACAGGTTTGAGGTGCAACTTAATTATCCGACCTATTTGGGAAGACCCAATGAACGTTTGGCAAATACGGGCGATTTGTTGGTACCTGAAGGCACGCAAATACAATGGAATTTTAGAGGAAGTGCCATTGATGATTTATCGTTGTTTTTGAATGCTTCCGAAACCAAGAAGTTACCTTCCATCATCAGTGGCGGTAATTTCGAGGTGTTATGGAGAGCCATGGAATCATTAACCTATGGTGTGCATATTCGTAACAGGCAGAACCCAAAGTCGGATACATTGAATTTTGGTATTCGGGTTATTCCCGATTTGTGGCCCGAAATTTCAGTAAGCGAGTCACGTGATTCGATACAAAGGCAGTTGCGCTACTTTACCGGTGAAATAGGTGACGATTACGGCTTTAGTTCATTGTGGTTTGCCTATACCATACAAGACAGCGATGGAAAAGACGTAGGCAAGGAGACAAAGCTTCCCTTGGTATTGGGCAGTGGCACGCGTCAACGTTTTTATCATTATTTCGACTTAGATAGACTGAATTTAAGGGATGGAGCCTCGGTGTCGTACTATTTTGAAGTTGCCGACAATGATGGGGTGAAGGGTGCTAAGAAAGTGCGTACACCGGTATTTACATATAAGAGTTTGACGGCGGAAGAGAGTCGTGAACAAATCAACAAGAACAGTTCGGAGGTAGAAAAGCAATTACGAGAATCGATTAAAGACATCAAGCAAATTCAACGCGATGCTGAGAAGCTGAGTAAAAAACTCAAGGAAGGCAAAGAATTGGGTTGGGAAGACAAAAAATTACTCGAACAATTGCAGCAAAAGCAGCAGCAGTTGCAACAGAAATTAGAAAATAGTAAAGAGCAGTTGCAAGAGAATGAACAACTGCGCGATGCCAAGCAACAGGATGAAACCTTGCGTGAAAAACAGCGAAAGCTGCAGGAAATGGCGGAAAAGTTGCTGACCGATGAGTTGAAGAAGATGATGGAAGAATTGAACCGCATGATGGAAAAAGCGGCAAACAAAGATCAACTTCAACAGCAACTCGATAATTTGAAAATAGACCAGAAAGAGGTGGAGCGTGAGTTAGACCGCATGTTGGAGTTTTTCAAAGAAATGGAAGTGGAGCAACGCATGAACGATGCAGCCAATCAACTCGAAAAATTGGCTAAAAAGCAGCAAGAGCTTCAACAAGACAATAAATCTTCAACCGAAGAACAAGCAATTAAGCAGCAAGACCTTAACAAACAGTTTGAACAACTCAAGGAGGATTTAAACAAGCTTGATGATTTAAACAACGATTTGCAGCGACCCAATGAATTAGGCGACTTAAATAAGGATGCCAATGAGGTGAAAGAGCAGATGGAGCAAGCCAAGTCGGATTTGCAAAAGAACAAACAACAGCAAGCCAAGCAGCAGCAGCAAAAGGCGTCGAAGCAAATGCAACAGATGGCGCAAAAAATGCGTGAGCAAATGCAGCAGCAAGACATGCAGCAGCTCGATGAAAACATTCAGAGTTTGCGGATGATCTTGGAAAACTTGGTGAAGTTTTCTTTTTCACAAGAGAAGTTGATGGACCGGCTTCAGGAGAATAGTAATTATTCGCCTGTTTATGTTGAAATAGGTAAAGACCAGTCGAAATTACGTGAGGAAGCTAGATTGATTGAGGATAGTTTGGTGGCCTTGGGCAAGCGCATCATGCAACTTCAAAGTAGCATTACCAAGGATATGGCTCAAGTGAACGACAATCTACAAAAGGCCGTTGAGCATTTAGGTGCGCGCCAAACGCCACAAGCCAAAGCCAGGCAGCAGTATGCCATGACGGGGGTTAACAACTTGGCCTTATTACTGTCGGAGCTATTGAATAGCCTACAAGAAGAGAAAGCTCAGAAAATGGATGGTGATCAGCAATGCCAAAAGCCAGGAGGAGGTAGTCAAAGCAAAATGAGTAAGCTCAGCCAGATGCAGCAATCGCTTAACGAGCAGATGAAGCAAATGAAGGATCGCATGCAAGGAGAGAATGGTAAGCCCAGCGACGGTAAGCAAGGAAAGAACGGCGAGATGAGCAAAGGGTTTGCAGAGATGGTAGCCAAGCAAGAAGCTATTCGCCGCGAGTTACAAAAGCTTTCACAGGAAATGGGTCGTGAAGGTCAAGGTGGACAAAAAGGTGAGATGGAGAAGTTGGTCAAGGAAATGGAGAAAACCGAACGGGAGTTGGTTAATAAGATATTGTCTAACGATGCACTCAAACGCCAGGAAGAAATATTAACACGCATGCTCGAATCGGAAAAGGCGGAAAAGCAACGTGAATTCGATGATCAACGCGAAGGAACTACAGCTAAGGATCTTCAGCGTACTAGTCCACCGGGTTTTGAAGCATTCAAAAAGCAGCAACGGAAATCTTTCGAAATGTATCAAACTGTTGCTCCGGAGCTTAATTCGTACTATAAGCGCAAAGTTGAACGTTACTTTTTGGAGCTGAACCCATGAAAGGAAGGTTTGTGATTCAGAGCATGCCCAATAATGTAGAGGTGGTAGAAGAAATTTTGCAAACCTTAGAACAAGAGCTGTGCCTTTCTGATGAGTGTTTGTTTAATATTCGGCTTGCTTTGTCGGAAGCCATTACCAATGCTATTCGCCATGGTAATGACTCCAATCCAAATAAAAAGGTAGTAATTGATGTTGAAAAGGTGCACAACCGGCTCTATTGTTGTGTCGCCGATGAGGGCGATGGCTTCGATATCTCAGCCTGGTCAGATCCTCGTTTGGTGTCGAACAGAGAGAAGGAGGGTGGAAGGGGGGTTTTGTTTTTAAAAGAAATCACCAGCCACTTCCATTATTGCAATGAAACCCATTCAGCCAAATTTTCAATCGACTTATCGTGATTCGTTTTTACAGTGCTGATGTCTCTATTCCGATTAAGGACAGAAGCTTACATAAGTTATGGCTCTCGGCCATTGCCGAAGAGCGAGGCTACGTAATAAATGAACTCAGCTATATTTTCTGTAGCGACGAGTATTTGCTTGAGATGAATAAGCAATATTTAGAACACGATTATTATACCGACATCATTACTTTTCCGCTTACCCTAGATGAGGGAAGGGTTAGGGCCGAATGTTACCTGAGTATAGATAGAATAAAGGACAATGCTAGGCAAAATGGGGTTACCTTTGCCGCTGAATTGAGAAGGGTAATGGCTCACGGTCTTTTACATTTGGTTGGCGAAGATGATAAAGATGAATTGTCGGCTGCATCAATGAGAAATGCTGAAGCTGAAGCGCTGTCAAACTGGTTGTTCCACGTGGAACGGAATAAGCAGAACAAAATATAGGTTCCACGTGGAACAGTAAAATATGTATCAACAATACGATATCATAGTAGTAGGGGGCGGTCATGCGGGCTGTGAGGCAGCAGCGGCAGCAGCCAATATGGGCTCAAAGGTTTTGCTCATTACCATGAACATGCAAACCATTGCCCAAATGTCGTGTAATCCGGCAATGGGTGGTGTGGCCAAGGGACAAATTGTGCGCGAGATAGATGCACTTGGAGGATATAGCGGCATTGTGAGCGATCGGTCGGCCATTCAGTTTCGCATGCTCAACAAATCAAAAGGCCCGGCCATGTGGAGTCCACGTACGCAAAACGACCGGATGCTTTTTGCTGCCGAGTGGCGTCAAATGCTAGAAGACACACCCAACGTTGATTTTTGGCAAGACATGGTTACATCCATTGAAACCGATGGAAAGCAGGTAACGGGGGTTGTCACTTCAATGGGTATTGTCTTTAAAGCAAAAGCCGTTGTACTTACCAATGGCACCTTTCTAAACGGCATTATTCACATTGGTGAAAAGCGTTTTGGAGGTGGGCGTACGGGTGAAAAGGCTGCGCACGGAATTACAGAGCAACTCGTGTCTTTGGGTTTTGAGGCTGGGAGAATGAAAACCGGAACGCCTCCGCGTATCGATGGACGGTCGTTGAACTATGCCAAAATGGAAGAGCAGCCTGGCGACGAACAGCCGGGTAAGTTCTCCTACACCAATACAGCACCACTTGTGAAGCAGCGTTCGTGTTGGATTACCTATACCAACCCAGACGTGCACGAAATATTGAAGACTGGCTTCGATAAATCGCCCATGTATGCCGGTCGCATTCAAGGACTGGGTCCGCGTTACTGTCCGAGTATCGAAGACAAAATCAACCGCTTTGCCGAGCGCGAGCGGCACCAAATATTTGTGGAGCCAGAGGGATGGAATACGGTAGAGGTATATGTAAATGGTTTTTCAACCTCGCTACCCGAGGAGGTGCAGTACAAAGCACTGCGAACCATTCCTGGCTTTGAACAGGCTAAGATGTTCCGGCCTGGTTACGCCATCGAATACGACTATTTTCCGCCCACACAGCTCTATTCAACTTTAGAAACCAAGGGGATATCGCATTTATACTTTGCTGGTCAAATAAATGGAACTACCGGCTACGAAGAGGCGGCTTGCCAGGGAATGATGGCAGGCATCAATGCGCATTTGAAAATAAACGAGCAAGATCCTTTTATTTTGAAGCGAAGCGAGGCTTACATAGGGGTGCTCATTGATGATTTGGTGAACAAGGGTACCGACGAACCCTACCGCATGTTTACCTCAAGAGCTGAGTATCGTATTTTACTGCGGCAAGACAATGCCGATGTGCGTTTGTCGGAACATGCCTTGCGCATGGGACTCATTTCCCCCGAGCGCATGGAAATGGTTTACCGAAAGGTACAAGAGGCTCAAGAACTCATCAAATTTTTACAAAAAACGCCTGCCGAACCAGCCGAAATGAATCCGGTACTAGCGCAAGCCGAATCGGCAACTATTTCTCAAAAGGTGAAGCTCGAAACCTTGCTGCTACGCCCTCAGCTTCACTTGCAAGATTTGAAAACGGGATCCGCAGCACTAAATACCTTTTTAAATGGTATAGCCTCTGAAAGTGCCGAGCAAGCCGAAATCAATCTCAAATATGCCTCTTACATTGCCAAGGAAAAAGAAATGGCTGAGAAAATGAACCATCTCGATGACGTTTTCTTGAAAGATGATTTTAATTATCGTGCGATTACGGCTTTATCAAAGGAAGCCCAAGAAAAACTATCGGCTGTAAAACCAAGCAGTTTGGGACAAGCCGCGAGGGTGAGTGGTGTATCGCCCTCTGATATCAGTATTTTGATGGTTTACGTAAACAAGGGTCTGGCATGGAAAGATTGAGTGTTTGTCCGGCTTGCAGTAGCTCAAATGCGGTGGCTGTGATGGACTGTACAGACTATACAGTAAGTCGGGAGCTTTTTAGCATTGTAAAGTGTACCAACTGTGGTTTGGAATACACCAATCCACGTCCAACTCAAGTAGAAATTGGTGCTTACTACCAAAGCGAGGCTTATGTATCGCATACCGATGAAAATGCCCCTGGTTTGGTTAATGCCATTTATCGTTTGGTGCGGAACTATACCTTGGGCAGCAAAAGGCGAATGATAGAGGCCTTGAAACCCAAAGGCAGCCTGCTAGATATTGGCTGTGGTACGGGTGCATTTGCTGCGGGCATGCAAGCGGCGGGTTGGAAGGTGAGTGCCGTAGAACCCGACAGGGGTGCAGCCCAAAGAGCAGCCCAAAGAGGCTTGAATGTAGAGGACGAAAAGTGGTTATATCAAACCAATAATACCTATTCGGTAATTACCATGTGGCATGTTTTAGAGCATGTACACGATTTGAATACACGGTTCAAACAATTATACGATTTGTGTGCACCTGGAGGCGTGGTGGTAATTGCCGTTCCCAATCCGAACAGCATCGATTCGAAACATTATGGTGCTGTTTGGGCGGCACGAGATGTACCGCGTCATTTGTATCATTTTCCGCCAGATATGTTGCGTAAGCGCATGCAACAGGAGGGATTTGAAATAATTGGCACCAAAGGCATGCCTTTCGATCCGTTTTACATAAGCATGCTCAGTGAGAGGTACAAAAGGGGTAAGGATGCGCTTTTGAGGGCCATGATCAAAGGCAAGTACTTTTGGTTCAGATCGTTGCTGGGCAAAGACTTGTGGAGCAGCCAGATTTACTTGTTCCGAAAGCCATCTTGAGTTTCATGAGGTTTTGCGGCTTGCTATTATGTGCTTTGTTTCTGTTTGGATGCGCTAATATAGTTCCTCCAACGGGTGGACCGCGTGATGCTGAACCACCTGCATTGGTGAAATCAACCCCCCAACAAGGGGCCATTCACTTTAAGAACCGCTACATCAAGTTGGAGTTCGATGAGTACATTAAGCTACAAAACCAGGCCAACGTTCGGGTTACACCTGCTTTGCCAGAGAAGCCAGTATTTATAGAGCGATTTAATACCCTTACGATAGATTTGGGCGAAAAACCGCTTGAACCCAATACTACGTATACCATCAACTTTGGGGATGCTCTTACCGATTTGAATGAGAACAATAAGTTTCAAAACCTCAGGTACGTATTTTCTACAGGCAGTTATCTCGACTCGCTGAGTATACAGGGTAAAGTGGTGGATGCCATCAAGCGTTTACCTTACGATCAAGCCTTGGTAGCACTCTACCCAATTGATAATGAGGGTGATGACGATTCATTGGTATTCAAGCGCAAACCGTTTTACTTCTTGAAAACCGATAAGTCAGGGGTATATTCACTTGAGAACTTAAGGGCGGGAAATTACCGTTTGCTGGCTTTTGATGATAAAGACAATAACCTGCTGTATAAAATCATAGAGCCGGTTGGTTTTGCCGACAGTTTAATTGCCATTGACACCAGTAACAAAGAAAAGCCGTACGATTTGGTGGTTTTTGAAAACACCTCGGTTTTACTAAAACTGGTTGAGCGCCGAAGCATTGAGCCGGGCACAGTGCGCTTGCGTTTTTCGGTACCTGTTGACAGTGTGCATTTGAACTTTTTAGACCCGAACGATGGTGTGTTGCGGTGGCAGTTGATGGGAGATAGTGCTTTTGTATTCCATCAGGCGTTGGAGAAGGATACATTGCGCTTTCTTTGCCATTACAATTCAAAAGCCGATACCGTTGTGGTAGTGAACAGGAAGCTGGGCGAAGGAGGCTTGAAACCCTTGAATATTGGTCTTGCAGCGGGCAATCAGCCCTCGGTGTTAGAACCCCTGAAGTTAAGAGGAAGTAGGCCTATTGTTAAGATGGACACTTCACTCATTCGATGGAAAGAAGATACTGTGCTGCTTGATGCATTGGCCACGACCTGGGAACTGAAAGGAAGCAGCGTGCAACTCACACCGAACATCCGCCCTAATAAAAGATATGAGATCTTTCTCGAAAAGGGTGCCTTGATTGATTGGTTAGGAGTGGCCAACGATACCTTTCGGTTTACCTTCAACAGCTTATCGACAGAATCTTTTGGAGATCTGATTTTTGAAGGTGTGGATAGTATTCCTACACGTTTTACGCATTTACAACTGCTCGATGAGCAATATCAGCTGTTGTATACTTTGAAACTCGATAAAAAGGCCAAGCTTGCTTTTAAACAATTGCGTCCGGTAGGTTACAGATTACGCTTGTTGGTTGATGCGAATGGCAATGAAAAGTGGGACAGTGGTGATTTTACAAGCCGCAGGCAGCCTGAAGAATTGTGGTATTATCCGGAAGTGGTGAAGTTGAGAGCTAACTGGGAAATAGAGGTCAACCTGTCGGCAGCTGGCCGAAAATAGGTGTGCTGCCATATTTTAGCTACCTTTGTTCATTGAGTATTCAGTAGGGGACATAAAAACCCCGTCATTCTGGTGGTTGCGCTTGCTTTTTCCGGGATGCTGTTTTACCGCAGTAGTTGCGGAAACTCGGTTAAAAAACCACTAAATAATGCAATTTAACGAATTAAAATTGATTGAGCCGGTGCTTAAAGCGCTGGCAGAAGAGGGCTATACCCAGCCAACACCCATTCAGGCACAGGCCATTCCACCGGTATTGGCCGGAAGAGATTTATTGGGTTGTGCCCAAACGGGTACGGGCAAAACTGCGGCCTTTTCTTTGCCTATGTTGCAGCAACTTTTTGTAGCGCAGGGAAGTCACAAACAACAACATCGAATTATTCGCGGACTGGTAGTTACACCCACGCGCGAATTGGCGATTCAAATAGGAGAAAGCCTTACAGCCTATGGCCGTTACTTGCCATTGCGCCATACCGTTATTTTTGGGGGTGTAAGTCAGGTTCCCCAAGTGTCGGCTTTGCGTAATGGCGTCGACATTTTGGTGGCCACACCTGGTCGCCTGCTTGATTTGATGCACCAGGGATACATTGCACTCGACGGCATTCGCTTTTTTGTGCTCGATGAAGCCGACCGCATGCTCGATATGGGCTTTATTCACGATGTACGCAAAGTCATAGCTGCCTTGCCCAAACAGCGACAATCGTTGTTTTTTTCGGCTACCATGCCGCCCGAAATTCAACAGCTGGCCGAAACCATTTTACACGATCCGCAGGAAGTAAAGGTAAACCCGGTAAGTTCTACGGTAGAAATCATCAGGCAGGAAGTGTTCCACGTGGACAGAGCCAACAAGCCCGCATTGCTCATGCATTTGCTTGAGGAAGAAAACATGCCCAGCGTTCTTGTATTTACCCGCACCAAACACGGTGCCGACAAGCTGGTGAAAGTACTGGTAAGAAATGGTATCAAAGCCGAAGCCATTCACGGAAACAAGGCCCAACAAGCTCGCCAAAGAGCTCTTACCAACTTTAAATCGGGTGCAACCCGGGTGCTGGTGGCAACCGATATTGCGGCACGAGGTATAGATGTAGACGATTTACAGTTTGTGGTGAATTATGAAGTAACCAATGTACCCGAAACTTACGTGCACCGTATTGGCCGCACCGGACGTGCTGGTGCAAGTGGAAGCGCCTATTCGTTTTGTGAAGAAGAAGAATTGCCCTATGTGTGGGACATTGAAAAGTTGACCAAACAGGCCATTCCAGCTCGAACCGACCATCCGTATCCACCATCTTTCCCAACAGCGCGGCCGTTATTGCCTTCGGCTAAACCTAAGGCAGTACAACAAGCGGTGAAAAAGCAAAAAAGAAGATTTTACAGTCGGCCCAAGCAATAAGGCTAAAAGACCTGCACTTTTTCAATCTTCTGACCGCGTTTAAACAGGTAGGTACCAGGGGCTAAACGCAGGTTTTCGTCATTGTTTCCCACATATCGGCCCAGCAAGTCGAATATCTCCAAAGGAGCATCATTTTCACTTACCATCAAATTTCTGATGCTGGTGGCATTTTGGATGTTGACCTGAAAAGCGGCTTCCACGTGCGAGCGCAAAACGGTGGTGTTGTTTACTTCGGCCGTGGACACATAGCGGAGGTTAAATGCCAAGTTCCCGGCTTCGCTAGCAAAAACGGTTAATTCATTTCCCAGCAGGCTCAGCTCGTTGGCGTTGGGTAAGCGTATGCCGCTAACGGGCTGAAATTGGTTGTTGGTCAACTGGGCTATTGGTGTGGTGATGCTTAAAACGGTTTGGTGTTGGGTTGCGGCCTGTTGCCAATGCAGTATGCTGCTTTGAGGCAAGCCACGCGAAAACGTCATTGACGGGAAGCTGAGCAGTCGGGTGCTTTCCGCGCGACCATTTCCAAAGGCATCGGGGTATACGGCCGTGTAAGCAATCATCGATTCGTTGATGGAAGCTGGGCTGCCGTTGAGTAAGGGCCCTCGGCAGCAGGCATTCCAAGAAAATTGCCTTGCTACATTTCTCATAGGAATTCGGCGCCTGTACACCGAAAAACGGATATCGTTGCTATCGGCCGATTGAATACGATCGAGCTGAATGGCGGGTTGGGGTACAAAAGCACCCGTATTGCCTGATAATTCAGCTACACTTACTGTTTGCGACATGGGCAACAGGGTTTGTTGTTTCGATAATAGCATCAATCGAACTTCCAAACTGTCGTTGGCGAATCCTACTTCTATCCACGCGCCGTGGATATTGCTTACTTGGGCAACCGATCTAAACCCAAAAGCCAAAACAAAAAGGTTGATGAGGAGTAGATGCTTTTTCATACAAGAAGTTTATAACAAATTTAAAAACCGAGCGGTTCACTGTCAAGCCAGTTGTGTCAATAGATTGTCACTATTGACAATTTCTAGAAAGAGAAACCAATTTTTACTAATTTTGGACCAAATTATCTACAATGTCGGCGCCTCTGTATCAACGCTATAACCAATCTATCCCACGTTACACCAGCTACCCTACGGTACCCCATTGGGAGGCATGGCAGCATTACCAGGAATGGCAAGATCAATTGGCTCTTCAAGCACAAAAAGCCAAAGACGGAATAGCCATTTACATCCATCTACCCTATTGCGAGCACCTCTGCACTTATTGCGGTTGCAACAAAAAAATAACGACCAATCACCGGGTTGAATCACCGTATATCGACCGCTTATTGAAAGAATGGCATTTGTACGTTCAGGCGTTCGCAGGCAATACCATTACCATTAGTGAGTTGCATTTGGGGGGTGGCACGCCTACCTTTTTTGCACCTGCACAACTGAAGCGCCTCATCGAGGGGATATTCGCGGAGGCAACTGCCCACCCCGAGCTCGAGATGAGTTTCGAAGGGCACCCGAACAATACCACCCAAGAGCATTTGCAGGTGCTGCGCCAATTGGGATTTAACCGGGTGAGTTTTGGGGTGCAAGACCTCGATGCCGAAGTACAACGCCTCATTGCACGCATCCAGCCCCTCGAAAACCTGGTTGAAGCCACAGAAAATGCACGCAGGCTGGGCTACAATTCGGTGAATTTCGATCTCATTTATGGTCTTCCTTTACAAACCCCCGGAAAACTAGCCAACACACTGCGTGAAGTTATAGCCCTTCGTCCCGATCGGGTAGCATTTTATGGCTATGCGCACGTACCATGGAAATCAAGATCGCAACGGCTCTACGATGAATCACATTTGCCCAGTCCGGCCGAAAGAGTTGCGCTTTACGAACAGGGACGCGAAGCTTTTCTAGCGGCGGGTTATGAAGATGTGGGCATGGACCACTTCGCCTTGCCAAACGACAGCCTCTTGATTGCGTTGCACAACAAACGCTTGCATCGAAACTTCATGGGTTATACGGCTAATGCCACTCCCCTGCTCATTGGCCTGGGCGTATCGGCCATCAGCGATTTGGGAACCGCTTTCGGACAAAACAGCAAAGAAATCGCCCAATGGGAACGCATGATAGATGCTGGCGAATTTCCCATCGACAAAGGATTGGTGCTCAGCCAGGACGATCGTATACGTCAAAAATTTATATTAGACATGAGTTGCCAGGGCAGCGTAGCCTTGCCAGCTCATTGGGAATTTGAAACCCATCAACGGAGACTGCTGCAACAAATGGTAGCCGACGGCTTGCTCGAACAACAGCAAAACAGGCTACAGCTCACCCCTACGGGCAAACTTTTTACCAGACATGCATGCAGTTTGTTCGATGCCTATTTAGCCCCCGAAGGCACATCAAGCCTCAAACGTTTTAGCCAAGCGGTTTAAAAATCGAGACTCAACGAAAAATACCAAACCGGCCTCAAAATTTGACCATCGTCTAATCCCCAAGCACGGTCGATGCGCAGGAAATAGCCCAGTAAACGCATTCGCGCACCAAGCCCGTAACCCGCAATGATGGGGTTCTTGTTGGTTACCACAGTTACCTTCACAGGGCCTTCTTCAAAGGTGGTAACATTGAACGGATTGTCGAGGCTGAAAGGGTTCGTGCCACTCCAGGCCGTGCCCACATCGGCAAAGCCCACCAAAGCCAAGTTCCGCCAAAATTCCGATGAAACCGGTGCGCGTGAAATTACCTGTACAAAGGGGAAGCGTACTTCGGAGTTTACGAGGAAGAAGTTGGCACCATTACGCGAATTCTGTAAAAAACCACGCATATTGGTTCCAATGCCTCGATAAGCAAAATTTTGATTGGCCGGCGGCGCTAGTGAATTGTCGAAGCGCGGATTCAGCCAGTTGTCGACCCCACCCAGCATAAACAAGGTTTTACGATCACCCAAGCTGATGTTTGACGCTACTCGATTGGCCCAAATCATGTTTTTGTAGAGCTGGGTATAGCTGCGATAATCGAGCCCAATAACCGCCATGTAATCGTTCGTATTGTTCAAAAAACGATAGCCTTCTAAATACACCTTCCAACGCGTGCCTCTTAAGGTGTTGAGCGCCAGCTCTTTGGTATTGTCTTGCACAAATTCAGCCTTGGCACCAGCCACGTGATTAAATACCCCTTCACGAAGTAAACGACGACTGTCGGTGGCCAGGTAAGTATCGTTATCGCTTCTGTAAATACCTGCCAGGCGCACACTTTGAAAGCGGTTAAGCGGATAAACGAACTGCGCCATGCCCTCCAGGGTATTGGTTTTAATCACGTCAAAGCCTTCCTGGCGCTGCGAACGGCTTTGTACGAACAGAAAACGACGGTCCCAGCGACGGCGCAGGTACTCGTACATCAAGTAGTACTGGTTGTTGCTGAAGTCGGAATTGATGAGCATGCCCCCCGACAGCTTGTGGTCTTCGAATAAATCAGATAAACCCGCCTTGAGGATGATGCCCGCATTCTGGTTAAGCGCATTCACGGTACTCACCGTAAAACTGGGCATATCGTTTTGAAAAATGGTATTACCTACCTGCGACACCATGTAGTCGATGCTCATATTGGTGGTGTACAAGCGTGTTTTGGCCAAACGGTACGGGTCACGGCTGATGCTCTCGAGGCGCTTTCTAAAGGGCTCTATTTCACGCACCACAACGCCACTATCGCCACTTTTTTGCTCTTCAAGCAATGGAAAACGCGAAGGAGATTGAAAGGTATAGCCGTTTTTGTTGAACAACGAAGAATCGGATTTTCCTTGAAACGACTGATTGTCGAGCATGCCCACCGGCACAGCTAAACTTACCAATTGTTTGTTTCGCTCGGGTTTGCGTGCCACCTGCTTTTCAAACAAGCTGCGGTATTGGGTATTGGTAGCCCGCTGCTCAGCTGCAGCCAAACTATCGGGCCGCAGTTTTCCTCTGAAAATCACAGGCTTTTTATTCTTGAAATCTAAAATTTCGAGGTAGTCGCCGCTGCGGGGACGCGTATCGTGCCAAACAATATTGCGGCGGTAATTGCTTGCCGAAACATGGTACGAAGTATCGCGATACAGCTCCAAGGTATCGTAATCCGTTTGTGCCAAACTATCGCCCTCGGGGGTGATTACAAAATAAAGGCTGTCGCGAATAACAGTGTAGGCGATACTGTCAATATATCCCAGCTGCCGGTTTACAATACCGCTTGCATCGCTTAGGTAACTGAAGTAGGGCCCAAATTGCCATTTAGGCGAACGTTCGGCTACCTGCGGGGTTTCGGTGAGCCGCAGTAAGGTTTGTTTGTCTTTGCTTTCGAAATTGTACGAAAACAAATCGGTTTTCGCCTGCGGCTCTATACTGTCGCCCGTGAATTGAATGAGCGTATCAACAGAACGGTTCGACGCAAACAACAAGCGTTTGCCATTGTCGTAAAAGCGCGGTTCGTAATCATCGAACGGATCGCTGGTAATGGGTACAATGCGCTTGCTGGGCACGTGGTACAAAAAAATGTCGGTTTGGCCGTTGCGTGCACCCGATAGGGCAATGTGCTGCCCGTCGGGACTGTAATCGATATCATACACATGATCGAAACGGAACAGCGGGTATTCGTTCACTTCGAACTTGCCCTTATCGTCGAATTTGATGGTTCCAAAGTGTACGCGGCCTTTGATGTCGAAGAAATACCCAATGCTCCGGCTGTTGGGGTGCCAAGCCAATACCGGATACAAATTGCCGCCATACAAATACTGCCATTTTACCCCACTCTTGTGGATGCGCTTCCGCTTGTTGGTGGTGAGGTCGTGCACATACATGCGGTGAATGCCTTTGCGGTGTTCAACGTAGGCGAGGCGGGTACCGTCGGGACTCAGCTTCAGCTGCGTGAGCTCCGACTTTTTGCGGAGTTTCTTTAAGATCAAGGTATCGCTGGGCCAATCGCGCTCGGCTTCGTCGTCTTGGTAGCGGGCACGATAGTAGCTCAGCCATTCTTTCGACAGGGCCTTCATCTTTTTTTCGGTAACCATGCGCATGCCGGTTTGAAAATCGCGATTCACCCGGGTGAAATACAACATATTGGGTACTGCTGTGCGCCCATACTTTTCGGTTACAAAATGCCAAAAGCTGTGACCGGCCAGTTCGGGGTTTTGACCCAAGAGGTGATTGAATTTTTTGATGCGCTTTTTCGAAAGCAGTTCGCGCAATTGGTTGTCTTGCTCGGTGCCCCATTCGGTATGTACAAAAGCAAAAAGGCCATTGAGGTACCAATCGGGCAGGTACACCAGGGCGGCATTTTGAACACGCTCGCCAATGTTGCCACCATACATCATGTCGAAAAGCAGCACTTTGGCAATTCCCACCCGCAACTCGCGCAAAAAGGCATCGCGACTGTCGGAAAAATGTACCAGCACTTTGTTGCCCCCCAAACGGGTGAGTCCGCCAGTATTGTATTGTTCTAAATCGAACCCCAAATTGGTTTGGTTGAGGTCGCTGATGTTGTTGTAAATAATGATTTGGTAGCGACCATCGGCCCGGTAGTTCAGGTAATCTTCCATTTGCCTGATGGTTTGCTCGGCAATGGTAGCGGCATAAACCCCCAGTTCGCGCCCCCCAACGCTGTAGTAAATTTCGAAATTGGGGCCACTCAAAGCCGACCACTCAAAATCGCGGTATTGGATTTTGTTCTTCCCAAAAAAGGTTTGCGACGATTGGTTTTGGCCATAGGCTGCACCTGCCGCTAAAAGCAGCCACCACCCAATCAAACGCCTAGCAAAAAGCCCCACCATCATTGCTTTTAACAGCCCAAACCACAGCTGGTTCTGTAGAATGGGAATAACCCTTAAAAATAGCAGCTTTTGGGCAAACGACCAGCATGCTGTGCTATTGTGCAGGCATGTATCTAAAAAGCTGACATTTTACTGAAAAAACGGATTGTGTCGTTTTTCGTCGCCAATGGTCGTGGCGGGTCCATGGCCGGGGTATACCGTGTAATCGTTTGGCAAGCTGAACAGCTGTTCGCGCACCGACTGAAGCAGCGTCTCTAAATTTCCGCCAGGCAAGTCGGTACGCCCTATGCTACCAGCGAAAAGCACATCACCACCAATCACGTAACCATCGGTGTGGTTCACAAAACAAATGCTTCCAGCCGAGTGACCGGGCGCCTCGCGAAGCTCTATCGATTTACCCCCGAATTCGATGGTTTCACCAGGCTTGAGCCAACCCGCTGGTTCAGGCGATGCCTGGGCTTCGATGCCAAAAACCGGGGCATAGGCGGCCAGGCGCTGCAAATCGGGCAGGTCTTTTTCGTGTAACCAGGGCTGCAGGCCGAATTGCTCAAACACAAATGCATTTCCCAAAACATGGTCGATGTGCGCATGGGTGAGCAGCAGGCGAACCGGACGAATATTTCGGTCGACGAACCATTGCAGCAATTGCCGACATTCGTGCGGCCCGTAACAGCCCGGATCGAATAAAAGGGCTTCTCGCTGTGCTTCGTCTACCAGCACATAGGTGTTTTCCGAAAAGGGATTGAAGGTAAAGGCGTGTAACATGGCAAAAAAAAACCCGCCTAAGCGGGTATAATGAGGGATTTACAAATCATTTGTTAGAGCCAAATGCTGCCAAATCGAACATGAGGCTAAAGCGCAAGGTATTCTCCAAAGGATTACCCCCTTGCAAACGCGTGGTAGGTACCAGATACGCAAAGTTGATGTTGAATACTTGATACTTTAAACCAGCGCCGAAGGTCATAAACTGCCGACCGCCTTTGGTAGGGTGCTCGTAAAAATAACCGCCGCGCAAGGCGAATATGTTGTTGTACCAGTATTCAATGCCTGTAGAAATATTGATTTCGCGCAGTTCTTCCAAAGCACCATCAGGCGCATCGGCAAACGAGCTGAAAGCACCTTCTAAAACGGCCTTTTGGTTGGGGTCTACGCCGCGTTCAATCAATGGCGTGCCGGTAATGGGGTCGAACTGTATTCTACCGTTATTGTCGCGCTGATAAATCGGGTTCGAAGGAACCAACAGCTTGTTCAAATCGAGGGTAAAAGTAATGCTGTTGTACTCGTCGACTTGCGATTTAACCGCTGTTCCCAAACGCAAATTGGCTGGCAGGAAGTTGGCGTTGCCCGATTCGGTATAGGCAATTTTTGCACCCAAATTGCTGATGTTGGCACCCACAGAGAACTCGCCCTTTTTGCCGAAAATTTCGGCTGGCTGGGTATAAAAGGCCGAAATGTCGGCTGCTGCCGATTGGCCCGGAATGGTTTGCTGGTTTTGGTCGAGACCCGCAGCTAAATTCGAATAAATGTAGCGCAGTGCGATGCCCATGCTGAACCGATCGCTCAGCTTGCGGGCGTAGGCACCATCAACAGCCAATTCATTGGGCCTGAAGGTGGCGATTTGCTCACCGTTGATATTGGTAAAAGTGATGTCACCCAACGAAAAGTAACGCAAACTCAAACCTACCGATTGCATTTCGTCGATTTTGGTGTATGCCGAGAGGTACGACAAGCTGATGTCGGGAACCAAATTGCGCAACCATGGGGTGTAGTTGAGCGCAATGCCGGTTTTATCCTTTGCAAAGGCCATTTTGGCCGCATTCCAGTGAATGCTGTTGGCATCGGCCGAAAGGGCCACACCCGCATCACCCATGGCACCCGAACGCGCATCGGGCGAAATCATGAGGAAGGGCACAGCGGTGGTGATGGTATTGAGGTTGGCGCCCCCCAATTGTCCCTGATTGATTTGTGCTTTGACAGCTGGGCTGCCAAGCAAGATCGTAGAACTTGTAAGGGCGACAATTGTTTTCAGATGCGTCATGTTAAAATGAATAATGGGCAAATATAAGGGATTCGGTGTGGAGGCAATCATTAACGTAAAATTACCAGTTTTTGTGTGTCTTGCACACTTTCTCCATCAGAAGCTCGTAATCTGAGGCGATAAACATATACCCCCCGGCCAATGCGGTCGCCAAAATCATCTAAGCCGTCCCATTCTAGCTCGCTGGCATGGAAGCCGCTGGTGACAAAGGTCTTCTTGAGCGTTTTTACCAGTTTGCCGCTCACGGTGTAAACTTGCAAAATGGCTTCGAGCGGCTGATTGGGCCGATTGTGATCGAAATGGAAGGTGGTATTGGTGGTAAACGGATTGGGATAATTTAGCAAATTGGCCACTGCCAACTTGGTGTTTTCGGCAACAATGAAGTCGAGCGAGCCTTCGGTAGAATTGTTGTGCACATCCCAAGCCTTCATGCGCAAGCTGTATTTGCCAGGTGAAAGTTTGAAGAAGGGATATCGGATTTCACCCCGGGTGTAATCGTCGAGCGAAGCCTCGTAAAATTCGTTGAGTATAATGGGGCTATTCACCTCGTTGTTTCTAACCAAAGTAATGTCGCGACCAATGCCCGAACCTACGGTATTGATACCGCTGCTATCGGTGAGTTCGGCTACAAACAAAGGGTTTTGGTCGGTAATGCTGCCATTTACAAAAGAGCGGTCGTTCATGTACAAACGCAATTGCGGACCGGTATAGTCGGGAACAAAATTGGTATCGGTTCCACCCACCACAAATCCGCGGAAATCGCCAGCGGCATCAATCATGCGGTTGGTAGCATACAAATTTACCCGGCCAACGCCAAAATTATAGGCAATATCGCGGGGCACAATAAAGGTAAAGGTCCACAAACCATTGGTAATGGTGGCGCGTCCGCGGTAAATGATGTTTCTGAATTCGGTGTAGGTGCGAGGTGCCGAGCCAATGTCGTTGGCCAGGGTGGTTATTTCCGAGGGCTTGTCGAAAACCGTTGGTGTGAGCACGCCATTAAAATTGTTGAGCAGCTGGTTGGTGGCTACATCGCGCACATCGCCCGAAATGCGCACCTTGGCCAGGGCACGCAAGGTGTCGGGCATTACCGTTACGTCGATGTTGTTCACATGGGTAACCACACCCAATTCTTTAGGGTAGGCCAAACGCAGCGCAGGATCGCCCAACAAGCAAAAATTACGGGTGTTCACCTCAAACAGCGATGGGTTAGCGGCGTTCATGAATATTTCGCCCAAGGTTTGAAACTCTCCCGCTACTTTGCGGAAAAGCTGATCGCGCAAAATATTGGTGCTGAGGGCCATGTTGGTATTGGTGAAGGTTACCCGCGTAGTGGTCATGAGCGCCACCGCCCCTCCCCTGGGGTTGAGCAATACCCATTCGCCTGCACTGGTGAAAGTGGGATTGTCGTAACGGGCGAATTCGCAAGTGGCCGTAATCATCAAAGGAAGCCGGCCACCGCTGTTCCAAGCCTGAATTTCGGGAATGGTTAATACGCGCTCTTCGGCCCATCCGTTGATGCCGCCGTGCCCCAAATAGCTCACCAAGAAGCTGCCCAAGTTCATGCGGGCATTGATGTCGCGGTTGACGTTGGGATAACGGGTTCCGCCCGGGCGCGATTCTTGGCGATAAGCGTCGAAATACACTTTTTTCACCACCCCATACGGAAATACGGTGCCAATCATACCAGCCAATTGCTCCGAGTCGTTGATGTGGATGTTGTTGTCTTCATCGTCGGCTACCAACATGAATTGGTTTTTCCAGTCGCCATGGTTATTCGGATCGAGGTAGGCCACAATTTTATTCACCATGTCTTGCGCCTGTTGCACCGTTTTGGCAGGCATGCGGCCAATGGCAATGTCCATGCGGTCGGGACCATTCACCGCAAAGGCGCCTTCATTGTCATCTAGTAAGCCCAGATAGCTGTCGGCACAATACGAAAGAATAGGGTTGTTCGAAACCGGACTTTGAAAGGTAGGCACCCAGTTGGCGTTTCCGGCAATGCGGTATTTGTAATCGAACGAAGAAGAGCCCAACAGCAGCAAATAGCGGGGTTCTTGTCCGGGCGTTGCGCGATCATACAGCATTTTGGCGAACGACCGAATGGCAGTGATGTCTTGGCGGCCTGATGAAAATTCGTTGTAAATCTGCTGCGGACTCACCACCACCACCGTCAATCCGTCGTTGCTTTGGTGCAGGGCGGCGAGTTGGTTGGCCGGACCTGCAAAGGCTTCGGGTGCTACTATGATCATATCGGCACGGGCGATGCCATGCAAATTTTGATTGGGTACAGTTCCAAGTGGAATGGGCGTGGGGAAATTGGCTCCGGTAAAGGCAATGAAAGTACGAAAACTGTCGGTAGCCGCCTCAAAGCTCGCGCCTCGTGGGGAGGCCGACAGGTTAAGGCGCGCAATTTGGTCGATGGCAGTGATGTCCCACACCTGATCGGTGGCACTGGCACCGGCCAAATCGAAGCGGGTAATGCGGCCAGGCGCAATGCTGGCTTTGTCGCGAATAATCAATTGGTTGCCATTGCCGTTGAGGTTGAGGTCGGCCCGTGCTTGCACTTCAATAAAATCAAGCCAACCTTGCGAAAAATTATTGGGACGGGCATAACTCAGGGTCAGCACCAGGGGGTTGGCTGCGGTCAGGTGGTTCACCTCCGAACGACCTTCGTGCATGTGCGTGTCTAAGTAGTAACTGGTGGTTGCGGCCGTAGAAATGTTGCTCAGCAGGCTTCCGCCTTGGCGCAACTGAAAACTGGCAGGCACGCCTAAATTGCGGGCAGCTACTTCGGTTCTGATGAAAACGGGCTCTGCACTGAGGCGGTTGGGCAGGTTGAACGTAAAGTCTCGGCTGCTTACCAAATCAAAAGTTTCGCCATACCATTTTCTGCCGCTGCGGATGAGGTTCTGCTCATCGCGCTGGTGGTACTGTAGCTGGTCGATGCTGGTGCTGGTAAAATTGGCTGCGCCGGCCGGAGGGCTTTGGGCGGCTACCCGCTTGCCTGGTCCCAAACTCACCGTAATGAAGTAGTAATTGGTATCGGCGTACAGGTTAAATTGGTGGTTGTAGTTGTTGGTGGAGGCGTTGTAACGCCATTTGTGGGCACCTTCGGCATAAAACAGCACATAGTCGTTGGCATCGAACCTTCCATCGGCCTCGCCCACCACTTGAATGGCATTTTCTACCAAATCATCGTAACGGAAAATGCTGTTTGCTTCGGGTAACATGCCTCCCCCATTGCCATAAATGCGGATGTTTCGCGGATCGATATTGGCCGCATTGATGCCAATGCTATTTAAAAAAGCAGGCGTGAGTCGGTAGATGCCATCGGAAACAATGCCTATGCGGTACCAATCGCCGGTTTGTAATACCGAATTTTGACTGCTGGTGCGGAAACTTGCTACCCGTTCGTTGCTGCTCGGGCTGGCTGGTCGGCTGTTGATGCGAAATGCCTTGATGCGTTCTACCCGCCCATCGGCACTTTTACGGATGGTTTGGAGGTGATAATGCGTTTCTGTTTGTTTGCGCACGGTAACCCGTTGCTGCACAAAAGCAAAATCTTGGGGCCAGCTGCCCATTTCTACCTCTACCAAACTGCTGGTCGGAACGAGCTCGGTTTCGAGCACTTCGAGCTGTAACTCCAAGGCGCCTTTGAATTCGCCTGTATAATAAGGTGTCTCTGCCTTGGCGCCGGTATAGCTGCAGTCGAGACAATTGATTCTTTTGAGCGCACTACTTTCATCAATCTCATGGCGACTGGGCGCTGCCCAGCGCAACTCTATGCGGTTTTGACTTTGTGCCGCTTCGGCAAGCAGCAACAATCCGGTCAGTACTACAATTCGCATCATCAGGTAAAAGTAATTGAACCAGCTAATAACAGCATCTTTTGTCTTTTAGTGTATGAACAAAAGCGAACAGGTAGCGGTTTTTCATTTTTTTCGCCAAAAAACAGAAAAATAGGGCTGTGAAAATTGGTTCATAACTTAAAAAGTATAAAATTTACGTTTCCGATAATCTGTAAAAATGCTTCGCAAGCTTTCACTCGCTCTCTTACTGTTGTTCACGGCTTCTTTGTCGGGGGCGCAGGACGTTGCTTTTTCTCAGTTTTACGCCAATCCGCTGTACCTCAATCCGGCTTTCGCTGGTAGTGGTGTGGGTCCGCGTGTTATTCTCAACTATCGGAACCAATGGCCCAGCCTGCCGGGCAACTTTGTGACCTACGCTGCTTCCTACGATCAGTATTTCAGTGCTATCAGCGGGGGTTTTGGCATTCAAGTGCTGTCGGACCATATTGGCGACAACAACTTTCAGCACAACCAAGTGGCTATCATGTACTCCAATAACCTCACCATCAATCGCAATTTGGTGTTGAAAACCGGTTTTCAGTACATGTTCGCCCAGCGCTCGTTGAATTGGATGGGGCTTATTTTTCCCGATGAAATCGACAGCCGCCTGGGCATTCAGCCCGGAACCACGGCAGAAAACTTGCCCGCCTTAAATGCTACCAATGCCAACATGCACGATTTCAGCGCGGGTGCCATTTTGTTTTCGGATCAGTTTTACGGCGGTTTTGCCTTTCACCACCTCACGCAACCCAACCAATCGCTCATTCCTCCTGGCGTAGTGCCCTGGAATTTGCGAACTACTTTGCATGCGGGCGCCAATTTTGAAGTGGTACGAGGCAGCCGCAATGTTCCCGGCACCACCTTGTCGCCCAACATTATTGCCATTTTTCAGGGTCCTGCAACCCAAATTAATGTGGGCTCATACATCACCCGCGGACCCATAGTAGGTGGTTTGTGGTATCGCTTCGGCGATGCCTTTATTGTGTCGTTAGGCCTGCAGCAGGGTGTTTTCCGCATGGGTTACAGCTACGATATCACTACTTCTCGCTTGCGGGCAGCCGCCTTGGGAAGCCATGAAATATCGTTTGCCCTGCAGCTCGAATCGAAAGAAAGGATTCCCCGTCGCAAGATGGTTAAAATAAAATGCCCTACTTTTTAGTTAATTTAGCCCCGGCTTTGAATAAATAATTGCTTCGACAATGAAAAGCAACATGCGCACGCTTACTGTAGCAGCCTTAGGAGCCTCCTTTTTATTAGGAGCGTGTTCCCAAAAATCCAGCAAAACAGGCTGGAACTACAACGACCCCAAAAACGGAGGTTTCGAGGTGTCGAAATACACCGAACAAGAAACCGGCCCCGGTTTGGTGCTCGTACAAGGCGGTACCTTTGTGATGGGTGCCACCGAACAAAATATCGCCCACGACTACGACAACACTCCCCGCAGGGTAACCGTGGCTTCGTTTTATATGGACGAAACCGAAGTTTCGAATGTTGACTGGTTAGAGTATTTGTACTGGTTGGGCCGTGTTTTTGGCGAAACCTATCCTGAAGTGTACAATGCTGCTTTGCCCGACACCACCGTTTGGCGCCGTGATTTGGGTTTTAACGAACCGTTTGTTGACAATTATTTGCGCCACCCGGCTTTTGCAGCGTATCCGGTGGTAGGCGTAAGCTGGAAGCAAGCCAGCGACTATTGCGTTTGGCGTACCGACCGGGTGAACGAGCAAATTTTGGTAGATCGTGGTTACATCAAACCCAATCCGAACCAGGTAGGTGAAGAAAACTTCAATACTGGCGCATATTTCGCGGGTTTGTATCAGCCCGAAGTGAAGAAGGCACGTAAAGACCTCAATCCGAACAGCGACACCCGTTCTATTCGTCCCGAAGATGGCATTCTGTTGCCGGCGTACCGCCTGCCCACCGAAGCCGAATGGGAATATGCTGCGCAAGGTTTGATTGGCAACTCCGATCGCGAAAACATCAGCGATCGCCGTCTGTATCCTTGGAATGGTCATGGTATCCGTTACGCCAAAGGCAAGTCGCAGGGCAAAATTCAGGCAAACCTCAAGCGTGGTCGTGGTGACTACATGGGTGTTGCCAACCGCCTTAACGACAATGCGGCCCCCACCTCACCCGTGAAGTATTACTGGGCCAACGATTATGGTTTGTACAATATGGCAGGTAACGTAAACGAATGGGTAGCCGATATTTATCGCCCCATGACTTATACCGATGCCGAAGACTTCAATACCTATCGCGGTAACGTTTACACTTTGCCTAAGAAAGATGCCGATGGCTACATGGAAAAGGACAGCCTCGGCCGTGTGGCCAAGGAGCTCGACTTCAAGCGCTACAGCAACCCGAATGTGATTGATTACCTCGACAGCTTGGCCATGTATAACGAGCGCAACAGCTTGGTATCGAACCAAACCCGTGTATACAAGGGTGGTAGCTGGAGAGACCTGCCTTACTGGGCAAATCCGGGTACCCGTCGCTACCTCGACGAGAACATGAGCCGCGACGATATTGGTTTCCGTTGCGCCATGACACGTGTTGGTAGTCCCGGAGGAAAAAAATAAAATGACCCTTCGTCTGCTCCAAGCCACCGAAGCTTTTGTAAAAGCGCAATTGGCAGAAGCAGAGGCCGGTCATGATTGGTGGCATACCCACCGGGTTTACACCTTGGCTTGCAAGCTGGGGGAAGCCGAAAGAGCCGATATGCTGGTAGTACAGCTATCGGCTCTTTTGCATGACATAGCCGATGCCAAATTTCATGATGGCGATGAGGAGCTGGGTCCTGCCCGTGCCGCTGCTTTTTTAGCCGGTACCGATTTAGATGCTGCCAGGCAGCAGCATGTGGTAGACATTGTGCGGTACCTGTCGTTCAAAGGAGGCTTTAATGAAGGCCAATTTTACTCACTCGAATATGCCGTGGTGCGCGATGCCGACCGGCTCGATGCCATGGGCGCCATAGGGATAGCCCGCACCTTCCATTACGGTGGTTTCAGGAACCGGCCCTTGTACGATCCGGCCATTCCACCCGTAGAATATGCCAACCGTGAAGCCTACAAGGGAAGCACAGCCCCTACCCTCAATCACTTTTACGAAAAATTGTTGCTGCTGAAAGACGGCATGCTCACCGAAAGCGGCAAATGTTTGGCCGAAGGGCGGCATGCGGTTTTACAAGCCTATGTAGATCAGTTTTTAGCCGAGTGGCATGGAGAAGCCTGAACCATTGCAAGTAGTATGTGCCATTGTTGAGCACGAGGGCAAGGTGCTAGCGGCTCGTCGCGGACCTGCGATGCGCATGGCAGGCTATTGGGAGTTCCCTGGAGGCAAAGTAGAGGAAAACGAAAGTGAGGAGGGGGCGTTGAAACGCGAAATCAAAGAAGAGTTGGGACTAGAAATAGAAGTAGTATCAGCGTTGCCAGCAAGTGATTGGAACAGTGGCAATGGACTCATTCGTTTGTTGCCTTTTGTGTGTAGTTTGCGCGGTGGTCGGTTACAATTATTAGAGCACGATGCGTTGGAATGGGTGGTGGCTAATGAATTACCTGAAAGACATTGGGCGCCAGCCGATGTGCCTGTGGTTGAGGAGTACCTAAAAGCCCAACAAGCGCCTCCCGGCGCCTGTTGACAAAAAAACCTATGATCGATGCCTATTAGGCATCGGTTTTTGCGGCATACATCCAAGCGGCACCGGCCAAAGCCAGGTCTTTGAGCACGCCCGACATGGCCATTTGATCGCCCCCTATTACTGCAGGGAGGTGAATGCTGGCTACAAACACCAACATCAAAACCCCTAGCAGGGTAGCGGCCAACTTGGCTTGTTTGCCCAATAAAATGGCAATACAGGCGGCGAGTAAGGAAATACCAGTGAGGTATACCCACAAAACGCCGCCGGGAATAATGGCGGGTACCAGTGGCGACATGCCGTCGCCAGCCATCAAGTGCATCAAGCCAAACACCCCAAAGGGAAGGGCAAAGAGGTACTTTCCAACAAGATCAAGGTTTTTCATACAACAGATTGGTTTAAAGGTGAAACATTAAACTGTAGGCAATTGCAAGCTAGGCAATTACACATTTGTATGAAAATATATGATTAATAAGTTATCAACGGAAAAGTACCAGTGGTTGGCCTTTTTCTACGGCATTTCCGGTGGTTACCAGCACTTTATCAACAATACCAGCGCCGGGGGCCTTGAGTACGTTTTCCATTTTCATAGATTCGAGCACCAAAAGGGCATCTCCTTTTTTCACTTCATCTCCGGGTTGGGCTACAATGCGAAGAACCAGGCCCGGCATAGGCGCTTTGAGTTCGTTCACCTTGCCTTCTGACCCGCTGTTGATGCCCATTTTTTCGAGCATGAGGTCAAGCTCGGTGCGCAGACTGCTTTCGAAGCCTTGTTTGTTCACCAAAATACGGCTGTCGGCGCCTTCGGCATGTGTCCGCTCAATGGTGTAACCTTTGCCGTTGATGAGTAGGTGCAGGCGGTGTTCGTCGATGCGCATTAAGTCGGGATTTACTGCTTTGCCATTAATGGTAAAGGCATTGCCTTGTTGCTCGATGAGGTATTTTTTGCCTTGCAGCTTGACTTCAAACATGAGGGTGAGGAATTAATGTGTTGTCAAAGCTAAGAAAAATGGTTTAGAGTGGTAAGGGCTAGGCACCGGGTACTGCTTTTTCGGGCGAAGGGGATGTAACGATAGGGCAGGTTTTTTACGTACGCCTTCCGATTTGCTGGCCGCCGCTACAGTATTGCACAACGGCACAGAGAAACAGCACGAGGAGCCCCGGTTAAGCTAACGCCTAAAAGCCTTATGTCTTAATTCGCCAGCCTTTTCCAGCTTGCCCAGCCCCACCAAGCCAAGGCCGTAAACACCACGAATTGTAACGATGATACATACAGCCCCTTATAGGCGTACAGCCCTACCGACACCACATCTACCACCAGCCAAGCCAACCAGTTTTCTACCTTTTTTTCGGCCATGAGGTACATGCCTACCAAGGCAACGGCGGTGGTAAAGGCATCAGCCAAGGGAACCGTACTATCGGTGAATGCACGCAGCAAAAAGTAAAGCAGGGCCCAAGCTGCTAGCATGAGCACAACGCTCAGCAGGCGCAATGTACGATTCGACCAACTTACACTTCGCTCTTCCATTCCGGCTTTGGGTTGCAACCAGCGCCACCAGCCATACACACTTAAAAGGCTGTACCACACATTGATGCCCATATCGGCATACAAGCCAGCACCAAAACAAATGTAGATATACAGCAGCGTGCTAACTAATCCCGTGGGAAAGACCCCAATGTGCGCAAAACGGGCCAGCACCACGCTCAGCACACCAAAAATGGCTGCTATGGTTTCGAGGAGCGAGAGGCTGGTCATGGCGCAAAAGTACATTTATCGGTGAATAACAAGTATTTTTTATCAATATGTTCGGTAACATGAAAAGGCCGCCGAAAAAAGTATGGTCTTTGCCAAAGGCGATTTTTGATCTCCTAAGCCCAAAGGGTGTTCTTGGGTTTTTTCGTGCCGAAATCGCCTCCAGTTGAACAAAGATTCAAGCGGTGGATGTCTTACTGCTGCTATTAATATCTACACTACCCCTGAGGGCAAAACCAGTGCAGCGTTGTGCTGCTGCGCCCATGGCATGGGGATGAACCAACTGCTGCTTGTTGGCAAGAGCAGACGGAATGGCCAATGGTTAAATAAAAATGCAATTGTAGAACATTTTTTTACAACCGTTACAACTGGCAAACAATGCGGGGGCACACATTGCGCCATGGGTTTATTTCAGGCTAGTGGGTTCAACCAGCTTGAAATGCAGGTCCCATTTTTAGCGCGTTTTGCTCAAAACAAAGGGTATTGTTCGGGTTTTGATTTATAGACATATTGCCCCACATTGTTAGAAAGTTCGTTTCTTTATGCGGAGAAAACCGATTTATGATAGACTTCGACTACGCCATCTTACAATGCCCGATAACCAAGCAAAGTTTAAACCTTCTAGATTACGAAGCAGTTATTCGTTTGATTGCCAATTACGATTCCGACTTTTTGAAGGCCGACAAAATTACAGCAGGTTTTGTCAATGAATCGATGACCTACTTTTATCCGGTATTCGAAGACATCATATTGCTTTTGCCGGTATATGCCCTGCACATAGGTGCGCAAGAAGATGCCCGCACCAAAATGCCCTTTGACAAAGAGCGTGTGTTTAACTATTACAACGAAATCAACTACAAAACGCACAATAGCTTTTCTATATATGAAGACTCGCCTAAGTGGGTCGATTTTCGTCCGGTTTCAAAGGAATACATTCATACTTCCTTCACCAGAGCCAAAAAACACCTGAACCCCAAAGGCAAGTATTTACTCGACATCGCTTCTGGTCCAATAGGGCTACCAGAATATATTGATTTATCGGAAAACTACGAATACCGCATTTGTGCCGATATTTCTGTCAACGCACTGATTCAAGCCAAGTACAATTACGCACACAAAAAAGGGATTTACATCTGCGCCGATATTTGTAACATTCCGATTAGAGAAAATACTTGCGACTCGGTTTTGTGCCAACATACCCTCTATCACATACCTAAAGACGAGCAAAAAACTGCTGTCGAAGAAATGTACCGAGTGGCCAAAAGGGGTGCAAACGTGGTGATTATTTACAGCCTCTTTTACCACAGCTGGTTCATGAATTTAACCTTGTTGCCTGTACAACTATATCGAATGGCCCGCCACTTTGCTGGCAAGCTGTATGTTCGTTTGTTCAACAGCAAACCACGCCTATACTTTTACCCGCATTCCTTGTCCTGGTTCAAAAATAACTTTGCCTTTGGCGATCAAATGAGCGTTCATTGTTGGAGGAGTACGAATAAGTACTTCTTAAACATCTTTGTACATGACAAATTGGGAGGCAAACGCTTTCTGCAATGGCTGAGTAATAGCGAAGACAAACACTCGTCTTTTTGGGGACAGTGGGGAGAGTATCCACTCATTCGCATTACCAAACAATAGGTGTTTTTTTTCCTTTGATGATGCCGTACCTTTAAACCATAAAACAGCAGTTTTTAGCTTAGCCCAGCACATACTCATCGATGGCTAATATGCGTTGCGTGTTTGAACGAGCATAACCGAGGGCAACCATTAGCCCTAATTAGAAAGCCGCTTCCGAAAGGGAGCGGCTTCTTTTTTTGAGCAGTTAAGCCCTCAGCACGTGGCAAACCCAATTAGAAGGCATATTTTGTACTGCGAAGCCGTTCAACTTGGCCAATAACCTGTCTTTTCAATAGGGCATTCTTATACTTTTTGGTGTCGATAACTTCTTCTGGAGAAAAAAGGCCTATTTCGTTAATATTGTAATATCCCTGCAAAATCGTTTCACGCATGACCAAAGAAACCGGCATCAAATTATTTGAAGAAAAGCATGTTCGCGCAGTTTGGGATGACGCGCAAGAGAAAGGGTATATTTCTATCATTGACGTGATAGAAAAATTAACGGGCAGTTCATGACCGCGAAAATATTGGAAGGCGGGTAAAACCACACTAAAGAATGAAGGACGTGATTTGTCCCTATTTATTGGACAACTAAAAATGCAATCAGCCGACGGCAAATGCTATCTCACTGATGTTGCAGACACCTCTATGAAGTACATTTATGTCTCAACCGACCTTAAAGATTTCAAAGAAAGTAACCAAGTTACCTATGGCTTCTGAGCTTATCATTTACAACACTGCCGATGGCAAGGCCAGCGTGGCTTTGTACGCCCGCGATGGCGACGTATGGATGAACCAACAGCAACTTGCCGAACTTTTTGACACCTCTATCCCGAACATCAGCATGCACATTTCAAACATACTGAAAGAGAAAGAGTTAAGTCAAAATTCAGTTATTAAGAATTACTTAACAACTGCGGCAGATGGCAAACAATATGAGGTGACCTTTTACGCCTTATCCATGATATTGGCCATTGGATTCAGGGTGCGTAGTAAACGTGGCACACAGTTTAGAATTTGGGCCAACCAGAACTTGCGTGAATACATGATCAAGGGTTTTGTGATGGATGATGAGCGCTTGAAAAACCCAGATGGCCGTCCCGATTATTTCGATGAATTCTTGGAGCGTATTCGGGAAATACGCACGTCCGAAAAACGCTTTTATCAAAAAATACGCGATTTACTCGCTTTGAGTAGCGATTATGATGCCTCCGACAAAGCGACACAAATGTTTTTTGCAGAAACCCAGAACAAGCTGCTTTACGCTGTGGTAAACCAAACCGCAGCAGAAATCATAGTTAACAGGGCCGATGCAAAAGCACCTAATATGGGACTCACCACCTGGAAAGGAAGTAAGGTGCGAAAGCAGGACATCGTAATTGCCAAAAATTATCTAACGGCAGATGAGTTGGATGTTCTCAACCGTTTGACGGTGATTTTCCTTGAAACAGCAGAGCTCAGAGTGAAGGAGCGCAAAGACATTACTTTGTCGTTTTGGAAAGAAAATGTCGACCGAATCCTACAATTCAACGACAAGGAAGTCCTTCAAAATTCGGGTACCATTTCTCACGCGGTCATGGAAGAGCGGGTGCGACAAGAATACGAGAAATTTGATGCTTTTCGAAAGCAATTTGAAGCAGAACAGGCCGACCTAGAAGATCTCCGATTGCTTGAAACAAAGCTCAAGAAAAGGAAATAGCCTTAAACGCACTAATCGACGAACAGCACATAGTCCTTTAACAGGCCCAAACAAAAAAACCGCTCCTTTCGGAAGCGGTTTTCGTTTTTATGCGCCGATGGGCCCTTACAACTTGGCTTTCACCTCTACACGCTCGTAGCCTTCGATGATATCGCCTTCTTTGATGTCGTTGAAGTTGGCTATATTCAAGCCGCACTCGTAACCTTTGGCTACTTCTTTTACATCGTCTTTGAAACGCTTGAGCGATTCGAGCTCGCCGGTGTGGATCACGATGCCATCGCGCAGTACCCGTACTTTGGTGTTGCGGTTGATTTTGCCATCGGTAACCATACAACCCGCAATGGTACCCACTTTCGAGATTTTGAACACCTCGCGGATTTCCACCGTACACACCACCTTCTCTTCGTAGGTGGGCGCCAACATGCCTTCCATCGCCGATTTGATCTCGTCGATCGCATCGTAAATGATGCTGTAGGTGCGGATATCGATTTCTTCCTGTTCGGCCAGCTTGCGCACAGAGGCGAGCGGACGTACCTGGAATCCCACAATGATGGCGTCGGAAGCCGAAGCGAGCATAACGTCCGATTCGCTGATTTGTCCCACCCCTTTGTGGATCACATTCACCTGGATTTGGTCGGTGCTCAGCTTCATCAAGCTGTCGGCCAAAGCCTCTACCGAACCATCCACGTCGCCCTTCACCACCAAGTTCAACTCCTTGAAGTTGCCAATGGCCAAACGACGACCAATTTCGTCGAGTGTGATGTGCTTCTTCGTACGCATGCCTTGCTCGCGCACCAATTGCTGGCGCTTGGTACCAATGTCTTTGGCTACGGCATCCGATTCGGTTACGTAGAAACGATCACCGGCAGTGGGCGCCGAGTTAAAGCCTAGGATTTGTACCGGCTGCGAAGGCCCTACTTTTTGGATACGCTGTCCGCGTTCGTTCATCAAGGCCTTTACCTTACCGAAGTTTGAACCGGCCAAGATGGGATCGCCCATGCTCAAGGTTCCACTTTCAATCAATACCGTGGTAATTACACCGCGGCCTTTGTCCAAAGAGGCTTCTATGACGGTACCAATGGCACGCTTCTTAGGATCGGCTTTGAGCTCCAACAATTCGGCTTCGAGCAAAATCTTTTCGAGCAATTGATCCACATTGATGCCTTTCTTGGCCGAAATTTCCTGGTCTTGGTATTTACCACCCCAGCTTTCCACCAAAATGTTCATGGCCGATAACTGCTCGCGGATGCGCTCGGGATTGGCCTCAGGACGGTCGATTTTGTTGATGGCGAAGATCAAAGGCACACCTGCTGCTTGCGCGTGGCTGATGGCTTCTTTGGTTTGCGGCATCACATTGTCGTCGGCAGCAACCACAATCACCACAATGTCGGTAACCTTGGCACCACGGGCACGCATGGCCGTAAAGGCTTCGTGACCAGGGGTATCGAGGAAGGTGATGGCTTTGCCATTCGACAGCTGCACGGCATAAGCGCCAATGTGCTGCGTAATGCCGCCTGCCTCACCGGCAATCACGTTTTCTTTGCGGATGAAGTCAAGCAACGAGGTTTTACCGTGGTCAACGTGACCCATGATGGTTACAATGGGTGAACGCGGTACCATGTTTTCTTCGCTGTCTTCCTCCTCAATCATGGGCTCATTGGCATCGGCCGAAATGAACTCTACATCGTAACCAAACTCGTCGGCCACCACCGTAATGGTTTCGGCATCGAGGCGCTGGTTGATGGTTACCACCAAACCGAGCGAGAAACAGTTCATGATGACTTCGCCCACAGGCACTTCCATCAAGCCAGCCAATTCGCCCGTAGTAACAAACTCGGTTACCTGCAGCTTCATTTTGCCTGCTTCGTCCATCTCCATGCCTTCACGCATGTCGTTGAGGTCGCGGCGCTGTTTGCGGTATTTGGCACGGCTGGCCGTTTTTACGCCACCTTGCAAACGGGCCATGGTGGCCTTGATTTGGTCTTGGATTTCCTTTTCAGTAGGCTCGGCCTTGGGGCCCAAAGCCTGCTGGGGCTGGTTGCGACGGCCTTGTCCTTGTCCGCCTTGGTTGTTGCGGTTGTGCTGACCAGGACCACCTGGGCCACGGTTTTGTCCGCCTTGGCCACCAGGACCACCGCCCGGGCGCTGGCCACCACCGCCGCCGCCATGTTGGCCTTGGGGTTGGGTGCCACCGGCTGCAGGAGGGCCACCGGGACCTTCTTTGCGCTTGCGCTTGCGGCGGCCCACCGAACTATCGCTCGAGCTGGCTACTGGCTTGCGCTTTTCAAATTGGCTGAGGTCGATGGTACGCAAAACCGTGGTGCCTTGCAGCTTGTCGGCTTTGGCGCGAATAACTTCGGCCTCTTCGTTTTCTTCTGGTTTGGCTGCTGCGGCAGGTGCCACAGGGCTTGCCGGGGCTGCTGGGGCTTCGGGCGCTGGCTTTTCTTGCGGAGGGGTCGCAGGAGCGGATGGCGCTTGGGGAGCTGGCTGCTCGGCTTTTGGGGTTGCCACAGGGGCAGGGGTGGCAGGCTTCTCGGCCACAGGGGCAGGAGCAGGAGCTTCTACCACTGGTGCTGGCTTGGGAGCAGGCGCTTCCTCCACTTTGGGTGCCTCTGCTTTGGGTGCTTCGGGCTTGGGCGCTTCCACTTTAGGAGCTTCTGCCTTCGGCGTTTCTACCTTGGGTGCAGGAGCCGGCTCGGCCGCAGGCTTGGGCTTGGGTTTGTTGAGGCTCGACAAATCAATCTTGCCCAATACTTTCAAGCCCGACTTGTCGGCTTCTGCTGCTGTTTCGCGCGGGGCAGGGGCCGGCGCTGGAGCAGGTGCAGCAGCAGGTTTGTTGAGGCCTTTGATGAGCACCTCATCTGCTTCGGGCTCGCTGGGTGCTGGCGCGGCAAAATCTTTTTTGTCGAGCACTACATCCTCCTTGCCCTGCCGACCTATGCTGATGGCGGCAGCTTGTTCTTTGATCTTTTTGTCTTGACCAAAGTCGCGCAGCAGCACCGAATACATTTCATCGGTGATTTTGGCGTTGGGGTTGCTATCTACCGTAAAGCCTTTTGCGGCCAGGTGATCGGCAACGTGCGCCACACTGATGTTAAACTCAGTGGCTGCTTTTTTTATCCTGATACTTCCTTCTGACATTCCCTCTGTTGTTGTTTTGTTTTGCGCCTCTACTCACCGACGCAGGCTTATTCAAATTCGGCACGAAGAATGGCCAACACTTGTGCGGCGGTTTCTTCTTCGAGTTCGGTGCGGCGCACCAGCTCTTCGGCACCTACGGCCAATACAGCTTTCGCGGTATCTAAACCAATGCCTTTCAGTTCGTCGATGATCCAGCCATCGATTTCGTCTGCAAATTCGTCCAAATCCACATCGCTATCGTCTTCTACCACGTCGCGGAATACGTCGATTTCGAAACCGGTCAATTTTGCTGCTAAGCGGATGTTGTGCCCGCCTTTACCAATGGCCAACGACACTTGGTCGGGCTTGAGATACACACTGGCCTTGTTGCGGTCGGTATCGAGTTCCATGCTGCTGATCTTGGCCGGACTCAAAGCACGGCTGATGTACAACTGCATATTGTTCGTGTAGTTGATCACGTCGATGCTTTCGTTGCGCAATTCACGTACGATGCCGTGGATACGTGAGCCTTTCATGCCCACACAAGCGCCTACCGGATCAATGCGGTCATCGTAGCTCTCAACAGCCACCTTGGCACGCTCACCTGGTTCGCGCACGATGTTCTTGATGGTGATGAGTCCGTCGAAAATTTCGGGCACTTCGAGCTCGAGCAAACGAGCCAGGAAGGCCGGCGCTGTACGGCTCATGATGATGCGTGGACTGGTATTCTGCGTTTCTACACGCAAAACCACACCGCGAACGGCATCGCCCTTTTTGTAGAAATCGGCGGGAATTTGCTCGTTTTTAGGCAAGATGAGCTCGTTGCCTTCATCGTCGAGCACCAACATTTCTTTCTTCCAGATTTGATATACCTCGCCGGTTACTATTTCACCCACGCGGTCTTTGTACTTCTGGTAGATATTGTCTTTTTCGAGCTCGAGGATGCGCTGCACCAAGGTTTGGCGGGCTGCCAAAATGGAGCGGCGACCAAAATGCTCGAGTTTGATTTCGTCCGACACCTCTTCACCCACTTCGAAATCGGGTTCAATCTGACGGGCTTCGCTCAAGGTGATTTTGTCGGTTTGACCGGCTTCTTCCGAATCGTCTTCTACCACCTCGCGGTTACGCCAAATTTCCAAATCACCCTTTTCGGTGTTCAGAATGATGTCGAAATTTTCGTCGGTACCGAATTTGCGGCGAACCATGCTGCGGAATACGTCTTCGAGGACGCGCATCATGGTAGCGCGATCGATATTCTTGAGTTCTTTAAACTCGGAAAAGGATTCGATCAGTTCGCTGCTGTTCATGCTTTCTTATTTAAAGGATATGATAACTTTTGCTGTTTCTATTTCTTCAAAAGGCAAAGTGCGCGTACGTTGCTCGGCCTTTTTGCCTTTTTCTTTGTGGGTGTAGCCAAAGCTGAGGCTGCCTGTGCCTACGGCTTCGAGTACGCCTTTGAATTCGCTGCCGTCGATGAGTTTCACCTTCATTTCGCGGCCTACATGCTTGGGGTATTGCCGAATAAAGCGCAGAGGCGCATCGGCACCCGGCGAACTCACTTCGAGCACATAGGCGCCCAAATCTTCGAGCGAATCGAGCTCTTCACCCAACTTGCGGCTCACCTCGGCGCAGTAGTCAATGTCAACCCCGTGATCACCATCCAGCGCCACCCAAATCTTACGCAGGTCGGAAGTGATTTTCACCTCCACCACAAAATGATCGCCGTTGGCCAGTATCTGGTCGAGGGCTTGTGCAACTTTGTTCTTTACCTTGTTCAGCATACGCAAATGAAAGAGGGGACTTTCGGTCCCCTCACGCGTTTTCGAATGCAAAAGTAGTATAAATCCGCGTCTCGTGCAAATTATCCACAAGATGAATTGCGGGCGGTGGATTATTTTCCAGCAGGTGGCGCCAAGGCCTGCTGCAGCTTGGCCGATTCTTGCCCAGCTACCCGTGCTAAAATGCCCGTTCCGGCTTCTTTACCCGCTTTTTGCATGAAATCTAAACTGCGCTGCAACAGCGCTGGATCTTTGATGCGCAAGGCAAGCTCGCTGTATTTCTGCAAGAGGTTGGCACGCATAAAAGCTTGATTGGGCTTGGCAAAAGCTGTTTCAAAATAGGCAGCCTTGTCAGCACCGCCTACACGAGCATATAAATCGGCAATGGCCATGTTCATCGACCGATACCCCTCAAAACCTGCAGCCAGAGCCAATGCCTTGGCGGGTTGGCTGCTCGACAACTGCCGCAAAGCCGCCGAAGCCACCGCAAACGAGCTGTCGGTTTGGGCTGCCTGCTCAAAAACCGCAGCATGGGCAACCGCATCTGCTTCTCCCAATTTGCTGATGGCAGCGGCACGCACCGACGATTTGGGATCGGTTTTGGCCATTTGCTGGAGTTTCGTCAACAAGGCCGCGTCGGTTTTCCAATCGCTAAACGCAAAATTCTGGATGGCATACTGCCGTATAAACCACAGCTCGTGGTCAAGCGCATCTACAAATACTGCCCGGGCATCGGCATCGCCATTCAAGTTGCGCAAGTACAAAAGCGCCTCGTATTGGTCAAGAAACAAAGGCGCCCGGCGGAACTGCATCACATAGGCGGCTTTGTCTTTGTTCTCTTTCTTTTCGCCCAAAAGCACTTTTTGTGCATCGGCATTCACCAACAAAGGGCGTTCGCTTTTGAAACGGAATTCCTGCGAATCGCGGCTGAGTACCACACGCCGTGTGGTTTTACTGTCGGCCGTGTAAATGTCGATGTGCATGGGCAAACGGTACACCGGTCCATCAATGGCCGATGGTTTTTGCGCCATGCGCACCACTACTTCACCGCTTTCGGCATCGTAATCGTAACGGATGTCGAGCACCGGATGGCCTTTGTTGTAGAACCACTGGTTGAAAAACCAATTCATATCGCGACCCGTCACTTCCTCAAAAGCCAAACGCAATTGCTGGATTTCAACGGCTTGGTGGGCATGGCGGGTGAGGAACAACTGCAAAGACTTAAAAAAAGCCTGATCACCCACCTCGGTACGCAGCATATGCAACACCCTGCTGCCTTTGGCATAGGAGTGGCTGTCGAACATGTCTTCTTTGTCGTCGTAATAAAAGCGCACCAAGTCTACCTGCTTGCGTTTCGATTCGGCCAAATAGCCCTGCAAATTGCCATAAAGCCCATAGTCGGCTTCCATGCGGCCATATTTATACTCGTCCCACAGGTACGAACCATAAGTGGCAAAGCTCTCGTTCACGGGCAGGTTGCTCCAGCTTTCGCAGGTCACCAAGTCGCCAAACCAATGGTGGTACAACTCATGGGCTACAGTGCTTTCGGCGGTACGGTCGAGCATTTCGCGGGGGGTACGCTGGGCCCATTCGCCAAAAATGACCGCTCCGGTATTTTCCATAGCGCCCGATACATAATCGCGCACTGCAATCTGGGCATACTTGTCCCAAGGATACTCCACGCCCAATTGCTTGCTGTAAAACTCCAGCATTTCTACGGTATTTGGGTAAATGTCGCGGGCATAGGCGCCAAACTCCGGCTCCACGTAGTACGACACCTCCTTGCCGCGCCAGTTTTCTTTTTGAACGGCAAATTTGCCCACGGCCAACATGGTGAGGTAAGGGGCATGTACTTTTTTCTGCGACCAATAGTCGGTGCGTGTACCGTCACCGTTGTCGGTGCTGTACACCAGTTCTCCGTTCGACAAGGTCACAAAAGCCGTATCCACCGTCAGGTACACCTCCTGAGAGGTTTTTTGGTTGGGCGCATCGATGGTGGGGTACCAGCACGAATTGCTCTCGGTTTCACCCTGCGTCCACATTTGGATGGGTTTGTGAGGGTCTTTGCCATCGTGATTGATGAAATACAGCCCTTTGGCCCCTTGGATGGCTGAACTGCCTGTGGTGTTTTTGAGTTCGTTGGGTTTGGCAATGTAGTCGATGAGCAGCTGTACTTTGGTTCCTGCTTCTACCATTGTGCCCAAATCGACGGTTAGCTGCAACCCATCGTAGGTGTAGGGAAGTGCCTTGAAAAAATCTTCGCCCACCCATTCTACACGGTTAATCACAAAGCCTTTGGCGTCGAGTACCAAGGTTTTAGAGGGATAAAAATGCGGGGTAACGGTCAGATAGGCGGTGCCATACATCCAGGCTTTGCTGAAATCGGGCTTGAGGTACAGTTTGGTATGTACCATCTTCATGTCGAGTGGCCTACTGGCGCGGTAGTCCTCCACCGGATGAAAAGCCGGCTTTTCAGTTGCTGCCACAGGTACGGGTGCAGGTTCCGATTGTTTTTTGGAGGCACAGGCCATGCTGAGGGCCAGCAGGGGGATCAAATAAATGGTTTGACGCATCTTGAGTGGGTAATGGCAATTGGTTATCCTCCAAATTTGGGCAATTTTGGCTGCTTTGGCAAACCTTAAATGCCGAAGCCACCGCGAACCCATCCTCATTTTCCTGCTTCGATCTTCGCGAGCCGCTGGCCCAGCCTCCTGTGCATCATTTCTGCCCCAAGGCTCCATTATCTGCGCTATATTTGCAGTTTGCTAAAAAAATAACGTATTTGAACCAGCAAAATGCTTATGTCACACGCCAATATTCCTTCTATCGACCTCCATCATTTTACCCAAGGCACTGCCGAGCAGCGCGCGGCCTTTGTAAAAGATTTGGGCGAGGCCTACGAAAATGTAGGTTTTGTAGCCGTTAAAAACCACGGCTTAAGCGACGCACTCAGTGCCGATTTGTATGCACAGGTAAAAGCTTTTTTTGCCTTGCCGCAAGAAATCAAAGACCAGTATGAAATTGCAGGTTTGGCCGGACAACGCGGCTATACCGGTTTTGGAAAGGAGCACGCCAAAGGCCGCAGCACGGGAGACCTAAAGGAGTTTTTCCAATTCGGACAAACGGTAACCGATGGCGATCCGGTAAAAAGCGAGTACCCCGACAATGTGCAGGTAAGGGAGTTGCCCCATTTTAATCCGAAGGCCATTGAGGCCTACCGTACCTTAGAAGAGGCCGGAAGGCAGATGTTGCGTGCCATTGCCTTGTTTTTGGAAATAGACGAGCACTATTTCGACGACAAAATACACAACGGAAACAGCATTTTGCGAGCGATTCATTACGGCCCCATTACCCATGAACCCAAAGACGCAGTACGCGCTGCCGAACACGAAGACATCAACCTCATTACTTTGTTGATGGGCGCTTCGGCCGATGGGCTTCAGATTTTGAACAAAAACAACGAATGGGTGTCGGTTACCGCTTTGCCCGAGCAGGTGGTGGTAAATGTGGGTGATATGCTCCAGCGCTTGACCAACAACCGCCTTAAGTCAACCACCCACCGGGTAGTAAATCCGCCACGTGAGCAGTGGGGAAGTTCGCGCTATTCGATTCCGTTTTTCTTGCACCCCCGTTCGGCCATGCGACTCGATTGTTTGCCGCAATGTGTTACTGCCGAAAATCCGTTGCATTACGAACCCATCAGCGCAGGCGAGTACCTCGACGAGCGACTGCGTGAAATTGGATTGAAAAAATAAGCTACATGACCCGCATCGAAAAAGCACGCGAGCGGGTTTTTCTCCGCGATGTGATGAGCCTGTCGATTTCCGCCTTTGGCGGACCGCAGGCCCACATCGCGGTTTTTCATGACTTATTGGTTGAGCGGCGCAAATACCTCAGCGAAAAGGAGCTGATAGAGCTCAATGCGCTCTGCCAGTTTTTGCCCGGTCCTACCAGCACCCAAACCATTACGGCCGTAGGTATGAAGCTCGGAGGCCCTCGTTTGGCTTGGCTTACCCTGCTTATTTGGGCCACTCCGGCTTGCTTGCTCATGACCATGATTGCCCTGCTCATCACCTATTTTGCCAAAGAAGGATTTGAGCTACAGTTGTTGAGGTATGTGCGCCCCATTGCCATTGGTTTTATCAGCGTTGCTGCCTACCGACTTACCCGAAACCTGGTGAAAAGCCGGGTTGAATGGTCTATTTTGATTTTATCGGCAGCCGGTGCTGTGTTTCTCACCAATGCCTTTGTTTTTCCTGCCATGCTCTTTGCCGGGGCATTGATATCGAACTTCACCAACAGGGAGCCCCTTGAAAAAGAAGTGTACAACCTCAAAAAAATCCGCTGGGGAAATTTATACCTCTACGCGGCCATTTTGGTAGGAGCTGCCTTGATTGGTAACCTCATGCAAAACAAACCGGTGCTGCTGTTCGAAAACATGTATCGCTTTGGTAGTTTGGTGTTTGGGGGTGGACAGGTACTCATACCCATGATGTTCGATCAATTGGTGCGGGTGAAAGGCTTTCTTACGGCCGACCAGTTTTTGTCGGGCTACGGCTTGGCCCAAGCCATTCCCGGCCCCGTTTTTTCCTTTGCTTCCTTCTTGGGAGCCATGTCGTTCCAACAAGCAGGCTATGCCAGCATGCTCTTGGGTGCGGTCATTGGAGGCGTGGGTATTTTTTTACCCGGAACGCTGCTCATCTTTTTCATCTATCCGGCTTGGGAAGAAATGAAAAAAATGCGAGGGGTAAAGCGGGCTTTGTCGGGCATCAATGCCGCGGCCTGTGGATTGGTGATTGCGGCAGCCATTTTGCTCACCAAGCCCATTGGGTTCGATTGGGTGAATTTGGGCATTGTGGGCTTCACCTTTGTGGCCTTGAACCATTGGCGCATTCCGCCCATTTTGCTGGTGACCTTGGGCATCATGGCAGGAGTCATAGTATAAAGCCCTTTCAGGGAGATGGTGCTATGATGGCAGCTGCATTTTTACACGAATAACTGTACATTTGGATACATTCTATCGCCATGCAAACCAACCGTATTTTTGCCCTGGTAGTCATTCTTGTGGGCAGCATTTTGTTGCTCAACAATCTTTTCGACTTTGACGTTAACGCTTTCAAATTGGTATTTGCACTTTCGCTGGTGGTAGCGGGGGTGTTATTGCTCAGTGGCAAGGCGCGCTTTGATGGTTTTGGCGAAGTGCAGCAAAGCGCCAATGTGCTTTTTGGCAAAGGCCGCTCGGTGGCCAATCCAGCCCGGCCAAAGCAACGGTTTTCTACGGTTTTCGGCGAACAAGAGGTGAGTTTGGAGCAAATGGCCGAAGGAGGCAGGCAGGTATTGGTAGATACGGTATTCGGACAGACCTATGTAGGCATTCCGCGTGATTTGCCCGTTTTAATACAGGCACAATCCTACTTTGGCGAAGTAAAAATGCCCGATGGCAGAGAAATCAATTTTGGCGAAGGTCGTTTTGAATCGCTGCAGGGCTTGTCGGAACCAGCCGTTACCCTGCACCTGCATGTTGTGTTTGGCGGCATCAAAGTACAATGGCTCTGAATCTAACTTTTAGGAGTATTCACCACGGTTCGGTGGAATACGCCCTCACTGTAGCCTTGCGGGATCGTGTTTTACGCCATCCGTTGGGGCTGTACTTCACCCCCGAGCAACTGGAAGCAGAAAGCGACGAATTTCACCTAACGGCTTGGGACGACCACCAATTGCTGGCTTGCTTGGTATTAAAGCCGGTCGACGCTTTCACCGTAAAAATGCGGCAAGTAGCCGTGCTAGAAAACCTCCAAGGCCAGGGCATTGGTAAAAAGCTGGTGGCTTATGCCGAAACCTTTGCACGCGAGCACTTGTTCAAAAACATGGTGCTACATGCACGTGAATCGGCCATTCCGTTTTACCTGGTTCAGGGATATGAACTGTTTGGCGAAGCTTTCACCGAAGTGAGCATCCCGCACCGCGCGATGCGCAAAAATCTCGACTAACCCTACCATGTTTCAACTCGTTTCAGAATATACCCCCACGGGCGACCAGCCCGAAGCCATCCGCCAATTGGTAGAAGGCATCAACAATGGTGAACCAGCGCAGGTGTTGCTGGGGGTAACCGGCTCGGGCAAGACCTTTACCATGGCCAATGTGGTAGCGCAGGTGCAGCGTCCTACCCTGGTGCTCACCCACAACAAAACCTTGGTGGCCCAGCTGTACGGCGAATTCAAGCAGTTTTTTCCAAACAATGCGGTAGAGTATTTCGTGAGCTATTACGATTACTACCAGCCCGAAGCTTTTATTCCCTCTACGAATACCTACATCGAAAAAGACCTGGCCATCAACGAGGAAATTGAGAAGTTGCGTTTGAGAACCACTTCCTCGCTCATGAGCGGCCGCCGCGATGTGTTGGTGGTGGCTTCGGTGAGTTGCATTTATGGCATGGGCAACCCGCGCGACTATACCGAGAAGGTGATTCGCCTGTCGGTAGGCAACAAGGTACCGCGCAGTTCGCTGCTGTATGCATTGGTTGACAACCTCTACAGCCGCAGCACTGCCGAATTCAAACGCGGTACCTTCAGGGTGAAAGGCGATACGGTAGACATCTTCTTGGCTTATGCCGATTTTGCCTGCCGCATCGAGTTTTTCGGCGATGAAATCGACCATATGTCGGCCATCGACCCGGTAAGTGGCGCAACCATCGACAAGCTGAACGACATCGCCATCTTTCCGGCCAACAATTATGTTACCCCGCGCGACCGTCTTACCGATACGCTCTTCACCATCCAAGACGATATGGTGAAGCAGGTAGAATATTTCAAAAGCCAAGGCCGCTTTTTGGAAGCCAAGCGCTTGGAAGAGCGTGTAACTTTCGATTTGGAAATGATCCGCGAGCTGGGTTATTGCTCGGGCATTGAAAACTATTCGCGTTACCTCGACCAGCGGAATCCAGGAGAACGGCCTTTCTGCCTGCTCGATTATTTTCCGCAAGACTACTTGCTCATCCTCGACGAAAGCCACCAGACCATGCCCCAGCTGCGGGCCATGTATGGAGGAGATCGCAGCCGCAAGGTGAACTTGGTGGAACACGGCTTCCGTTTGCCTGCTGCCCTCGACAACCGGCCATTGAAGTTCGACGAATTTGAAGGCCTCATGCACCAAGTGGTGTATGTGAGCGCCACCCCGGGCGATTACGAATTGATGAAAAGCGAAGGCGTGGTGGTGGAGCAGTTGATCCGTCCCACCGGCCTGCTCGACCCGCCCATTGAGGTGCGTCCGATTGCCACCCAGGTCGACGACCTGCTCAACGAAACCCAAAAGCGCATTGAAAAAGGCGACCGCGTGCTGGTAACCACCCTCACCAAACGCATGGCCGAAGAGTTGGCCAAGTACATGGCCAATTTGGGCATCAAATGCCGTTACATCCACAGCGAGGTAGATACCCTCGATCGGGTAGAAATTTTGCGCGACCTCCGCCTGGGCAAATTTGATGTGCTCATTGGGGTGAACCTGCTGCGTGAAGGCCTCGATTTACCCGAAGTATCGTTGGTGGCTGTTTTGGATGCGGATAAAGAAGGCTTCTTGCGCAGCGACCGATCGCTGACCCAAACGGCGGGCCGTGCGGCACGTAACGTTGACGGCAAGGTGATTTTTTATGCCGATAAAATCACTGAATCGATGCGCATGACCATGGACGAAACAGCCCGCCGCCGCGAAAAGCAAATGGCATACAACCAAGCCAATGGCATTACGCCCCGCGGCATCATCAAAAGCAAGGAAGAAATCATGGGCCAAACGGCTGTGCTCGATATCCGCGGCAAGAAGGAAAGCAAGCAGAAATATTATGTGGAGCCTGAAGAGATGAGTATGGTGGCCGATCCGGTGGTAGAATACCTCTCGGCCGACAAGCTGCAGAAGCTTATTCAGGAAACGCGCAAAAAGATGGAAAAGGCCGCCCGCGAACTCGACTTCATGGAAGCTGCCCGCCTGCGCGACGAGATGTTTTTGTACGAAGAACGCTTGAAGGATTTGAAGAACTAGCGTCGCCGGGGCTTCGAGTGCCTCAGCCACCGGGCTTCGAGTGCCTCAGCCACCGGGCTTCGAGAGCCTCAGCCACCGGCCTTCGAGAGCCTCAGCCACCGGCCTTCGAGTGCCTCAGCCACCAGCCTTCGAGTGCCTCAGCCACTTAATCCTTCAGGTACACCCGTTTTACCCTTTGCGAAACATTGGTGAGGATTTCGTAGGGAATGGTGCCGATGGCATCTGCCAATTTTGCAATCGACTGCTCCTTGCCAAACACCACCACCGCGTCGCCTTCGCGGCAATCGATGCCGGTGACATCAATCATGCACATGTCCATGCAAATGCTGCCGATGGTGGGGGCCAGTTTGCCGTTTACCCAAAATTGGGCGGCCCCATTGCCAAAGGCACGAACCAGGCCATCGGCATATCCAATGGGCAAGGTGGCTATTTTGGCATCGGTTTGCGTTTTGCCGCGTCTGCTGTAGCCCACCGTCTCACCGGCTTCGAGCTGATGGATTTGAGAAATAACGGTTTTGAGGGTGCTCACGGGCTGCAGCAGGGTTTGTTGCTGGCTTTTGGCCGGACTATCGGCCTGTGTCGAAGGATCGCATCCGTACAAACCGATGCCCAGGCGCACCATGTCGAACTGGGCTTGTGGGTAGTGCAAGATGCCCGCGGTATTTAAGATGTGCTGCAACGGGCGGTAACCCAATCCGGCTGCCAATTGTTGGTAAGCTTCGTCGAAACGCTGTATTTGCTGCAGTGTAAAGGCCTGGTGTTCGGGGGCATCGGAGGCTACCAGGTGCGAATATACCGATGCCACTTGGATGCGGGGCTGGAGTTGCAATCGACGCAATAAGGCTGCTACTTCTGTGGTTTCGAAGCCGAGGCGTTTCATGCCTGTATCTATGTTGAGGTGAATGCGCAAGGGCTCGTCGCCCCCGGTGGCAAGCAGGTAGGTTTCGAGTTCATCGAACAGCCGGAAGCTGTACACTTCGGGCTCCAGCTGGTATTGTAAAAGCTTTTCGAGTCCACTGGGTTCCACATTCATCACCATAATGGGCAGGCGGATACCGGCTTCGCGCAGCACCACCCCTTCGTCGGCAAAGGCCACTGCGAGGTAATCGGCGCGCTGGTGTTGCAACAAACTGGCCACTTCTACGCTTCCGCTGCCGTACGAAAAGGCTTTCACCATGACCATGATTTTGGTTTGCGGCCGTACCAAGCCGCGGAAAAAACGGTAGTTGTGCAGCAGGGCGTCGAGGTCGACCTCGAGCACGGTTTGGTGCAGCTTGAGTGCCAAGAGGCGCTCAATGCGTTCGAAGCTGAATTTGCGAGCGCCTTTCAGCAAAATGGCGGTATTCACCAATTCTTTGATTGGCAAATCGGCCAGCAGTTGTTCGGTATTTTCGTAAAAACGGGCTTCGGTGGCGTTGAAAAAGCGTTTGAATTGTCGCAATTCAGCCCCTACCGCCAAGAGTTGATGCACGCCATATTCTTGGAGCAGTTGGGCCGCTTCGCGGTAATGGGCTTCGCGAGGGCCTTGTTGGCGGTCGAAATCCGATAGTATAACGAGGCGGCGGGCATGTTGGGTCAAGCTCGCCAATTGTTGCAAAGCCAGGCGAAGCGAATCGAGGTCGAGGCTGTAACTGTCGTTGATGAGGGTGCTGCCTTGCAGGGCGGCTTTCATCTCCATGCGCATGTGCAAGCGCGGCAGGCGGGCAAAGCGCGGCGCTAGCTGCTCGGCCGAATAACCAAAGGCCCGCATAAACACCCAGCAATGGATGGCATTTTCGAGGCTGGCGGCATCGGTAAAGGGAATGCTGAAGTGCTCTTCGGCCCCATCGCGTGGCTGCAGGCGAATAAAAAGCTGCTCGTGCTGCACCTGGGCTTCCAACAGTTGCCAGCTGGCTCCTTCGTTGCTGCTCCAATCGAGCAATTCGCCCTTTGGATGGGCCTTGTTCCATGCTTTGGCGGCTTGTTCAAGCAAAGGATTGTCGGTACGCAGCACCAAAGCATGCACATCGGTAAACAGCAACATCTTCTCGGCCACTTTCAGGGCAGGATCGCTGAAGTTTTCAGAATGTGCATCGCCCAAATGGGTAAAAATGCCGTGGGTAGGCGCAATGATGTGCATGAGTGCTTGCATCTCGCCGGGCTGACTGATGCCTGCTTCAAAAAGGGCTACTTCATCGTCGGCAGTGAGTTGGGCCACCGAAATAGGCACCCCAATTTGCGAATTGTAGCTTTTGGGTGATCGGCATACCTGTTTGTCGGCTTCCAGTAACCAACTCAACCAATCTTTCACCACGGTTTTGCCATTGCTGCCGGTAATGCCCACCACAGGTAACTTGAACAGGCGGCGGTGCCAGGCGGCTATGGCCTGTAGGGCCTTCAGGGGAGAGTCAACCGCCACAAAGCTGCCTTCGTACCAGCGTTTGTCGGGGAAAAAATCGACACCCACCACAAAGGTGCGTACGCCGGCTCGGTAAGCGGCATCGATGTAGTCGGCCCCGTCGGCTCCGGCAGTTTTGAGTGCAAAAAAAGCCGCCCGCTCGGGCATGGCCAGCCGGCGGGTATCGTACGCCAATTCGCTGATGTCGTTGCTCAAACCCTCGCGCAGCAGCTTACCTGCGGTAATTTTTACCAGTTGCGAGAGCTTAATGGGCATGCGTTTCTTTCATTTTACGGGTGAGGGGGGCAATAAGCGGCACGATGGCCAATCCACAAAACAAGATAAAAATACCAAACACCAAGTAACCGAAGCGAATATTCGTACCCTCGTGAAAAAAGGGCAGGGTAAACAGCCCGATGAAAGCAGCCCGCATGGCCGTGTCGGCTACCTTGAAAAAGCTCAGCAAACGGCCAATGATGTGATTGGGTACGGTATGGAACAAATAGGTGACCCGCAAAATGCGCACCCCCGTATTTACATAGCCATAAATGAAACTGAAAACAAAGAGGTAGCCCAGGCTGTGGTTGAAGGCCATGCTGGCGTATAGCACCGATAGGCCAAGCATGAGCAAACTAACGCCTGCAATTGGGCTCATTTTGCCAAACAAGCTGCGGGTAATTACCCCCGAAACCAAGGCGCCCAGGGCAAACAACATATCGCTGCTGGCAAATACATCGGCAGCCGATTGCAGCTGCACCCGCACATATTCGGGCAATAAAATGCGGTCTTGCACCAACACACTCACAAAAACACCGTAACTGAAAACCCCAAACCAGAGCAGTTGCGGCCGCTGTTTCAAAAACTGGAAGCCTTCGCGGATGCGTAGCAAAGCACTCCCGCTTTCGGGCTGGTAGCTGGTTTGCGGGCTGTAACGAATGAGGGCAATGAGCCCAAAAGCCACTACATAGGTAAGCCCATCGAGCAAAAAGATCTCGTGCAGCTCCCAAGCGGCAATAGAAAAGGGAAAGGCCACTTTGATCCCCAACAAGTAAATTCCTTTGCCCGCTTCAATGCCCCCTAAGAGCAAAGCCGCCATGGCTCCGGCCAACACATTGGTGGCCTGGCCTTGAATTTCGAGGTAGCTCACCATTTTGGCATACCTGCTTTTGTCGGCCAACTCCTGGGCAAAAGCATATAAACTGGGGTAATGTAGGTTGAAATTTAGCAAGGTAACCGACATCACCAACAGGGCAGGTACTACGCCCAGCGGCCCGGTGGAGAATCCAAACAAGGCCGTTGATAGCACTACCGACCCACAAACCGCGGTAAGGGCCATGAAAATATGCTTGCGCTTAAACCGATCGATGAGGGAGCCGGCATAAATCACCCAAACCATGCTTACCAAGGTAATGGCGGCATAAAAGCGCGTAAAAAGCACGGGTTCGTGCAGTTTGTCGATAAAGTACCAGGGTATGGCAATGAGGCTGATGCCCTGCGCTGCTCCCGAAATGGTATTGGCCAAAACAAGCAGCCAAAGGGCTCGGGTGTTGGGGAAAGCAGCCGGATTCACGCGGTGAAATTACTCGTTTTTGGGCAGGCAAATGCGTGCCGTATGGTCTCGAATGAGAAATCTTTTCACTTTTCTGCCTCCTGCATTCCCTCAACCGACCGAACACAGTTGTTGCTAAAGAAGGTACGTCGCAGTTCAGGCCGAAACACGCTGTCTGCTAGGAAAACAGCCCAAAAATGCTTTGACTGTGTAGCCATTCATCATGCCCACGAAAGCCAAGAGAAGCGCAGAAAGGCCTAAGTTTGCACCTTGGCAATAACTGGCAGGTTAACTTCGCTGGCGCCACAGTTAACCCAACGCCGCAGGCAATCTCTTTTTTCCGAATTTAGCCCCCATGCAAGCACTCCCGTACTTCGCCCACCCTACTGCCGTTATCGATCCCGGCTGCCAAATCGGTCCGGGAAGCCAAATATGGCACTTCTGCCACCTCATGCCGGGGGCGGTGCTGGGGCCCGACTGCAAACTGGGTCAAAACGTATTTGTGGCCAGTGGGGTGCAAATCGGTCGAGGCGTGAAGATTCAGAACAACGTGAGCCTGTATGCCGGACTCACCATTGAAGACGAGGTTTTTCTGGGGCCGTCTTGTGTGTTCACCAACGTCATCAATCCACGCGCCGCGGTAAACCGCCAAAACGAATACCTCGCCACCCGCATCGGCAAAGGAGCCACCATTGGGGCCAATGCCACCATCATCTGCGGCAACGATATTGGGGCTTATGCCTTCATTGGGGCTGGCGCCGTGGTTACCAAACCCGTTCCTGCCTATGCATTGGTGGTCGGCAATCCGGCCAAACAAACAGGCTGGATGAGTGAGCATGGCCACAAACTGTTGTTCGATGCCCAAGGAGAAGCCGTGTGCCCCGGTTCGGGAAAACGCTACCGCCTGCACCAGCAGCAGGTAGAGGAGGTAGGGGCATGAGCGTCATCCGCTTTGTAATTATTGGTTACGGACACATAGGCAAGCGCCATGCTGCCATGATCGAACGCCATCCCGAAGCAGCGCTGGTAGCCGTTGTCGATCCGCTTTTGCCGCAACCGCTGCCCAGCAGTCCGCATTTTTTCAGCTGGAACGACTTTCTGGAGAGCCAAATTGCGGCCGATGTAGCCGTGGTAGCCACACCCAATGGCTTGCATACCGCACATGCGCTTTTGGCCTTGGCAGCCCAAATGCATGTGGTAGTAGAAAAGCCCATGGGGCTTACCGCTGCCTCGGTGCAAGGCCTCATGAACGAGGCACAAGCCCGGGGGCTGCAGCTTTTTCCGGTGATGCAAAACCGGTATTCGCCCCCATCGCAGTGGATCAAACAAGTGGTTGATGGTGATTTGTTGGGCGATATTTACCTCGTGCAGCTCAACTGCTTTTGGAACCGCGATGCGCGCTATTATTTGCCCCGTGGCTGGCATGGCGACAAGCAGCTCGACGGCGGTACCTTGTTCACCCAGTTTTCGCACTTTATCGATACCTTGTATTGGCTGCTGGGAGGCATCAAAAACGTGCAGGGAAGGCTCTATGATTTCAACCACCAAGAGCTCACCGATTTTGAAGACAGCGGCTTTTTTACTTTTGAACTCGAACGCGGTGGGGCAGGAAGCCTGCAATTTAGTACTGCTGTGTACGACCAAAATTTTGAAAGCAGCATTACCCTCATTGGCAGCCAAGGCACGGTAAAATTGGGTGGACAATACATGGAGACAGTGAGTTACTGCCACATAGCCAATTACCAAATGCCGGGGTTGCCCCCTACCAATCCTGGTAACGATTACGGCGCCTACAAAGGTTCGGCAGCCAACCATCAGTTTGTGATTCAAAATGTGGTGGATGTGCTGCATGGCCGTGCCCCTATTACCACTACCCCCGAAGAAGGGTTGGCGGTGGTGCAGTTGATAGAGCAGTTGTATGAGGCAGGGAGGTAGTTTCGGAGGTTGAGCGGAGCCTAAACTGGTGGAGGTACATTCATTATTACAGAGCGTTTTCACCTTACCCAGATGCCGCCCCTAACGGGGCTCTGATGTTGGGGGTTGCAACGCCGTTGCTACCCGGATGTCGCCCCTAACGGGGCTGGGCGGGTGTTTCGCCGTGAAGATGGAGGAGGGCACGGTATGAACGATTCCCGACTGGACTTTTAATCGATTTGATCAATCACCATCATGGTGTTTTTCCGCTGGCTGTGCCGGCTGAGGTGGCTGAGGTTCTCGAAGCCAGGTTCTCGAAGCCAGGCGCTCGAAGCCAGCCGGAGCGGTGCCTTCGAGCGCCTCAGGCACCGGCGCTCTTATTCAGGTTTTGTGAATAAACCAAAAGGCCTTTTGAGCCAGCCCCATCAGGGGCGGCATGTGTGTAGCAATGTGCATGCATTGAAGAATAATGCACCCTGTAAGGGTGCGATGTGTGATCAAACCCGCCACGCCACATGGAATGGAGCTGTTTGTGGCCGGGCCCCGCACCCGGATGCCGCCCCTGACTGGGCTGGGCGGGGTGTTTCGCTGTGAAGATGGACGTGGGCACGGTATGTTCTCTCGAAGCCAGCCCCATCAGGGGCGGCATGTGTGTAGCAATGCGCATGCATTGAAGAAAAATGCACCCTGTAAGGGTGCGATGTGTGATCAAATCCGTCACGCTACATGGAATGGAGCTGTTTATGGCCGGGCCCCGCACCCAGATGTCGCCCCTAACGGGGCTGGGCGGGTGTTTTGTCGCCAAGATGGAGGTGGGCATCGCATTTTCAATTTCCAACCGGAATTTTAATGGATTTGATCAATCACCATCATGGTGTTTTTCCGCTGGCTGAGGTGCTCTTATTCAGGTTTTGTAAATAATCCAAAAGGCTATTTGAGCCAGCCCCATCAGGGGCGGCATGTGTGTAGCAATGCGCACGCATTGAAGAATAATGCACCCTGTAAGGGTGCGATGTGTGATCAAATCCGTCACGCTACATGGAATGGAGCTGTTTATGGCCGGGCCCCGCACCCAGATGTCGCCCCTAACGGGGCTGGGCTGGGTGTTTCGCTGTGAAGATGGAGGTGGGCACGGTATGTTCTCTCGAAGCCAGCCCCGTCAGGGGCGGCATGTGTGTAGCAATGCGCATGCATTGAAGAATAATGCACCCTGTAAGGGTGCGATGTGTGATCAAACCCGCCACGCCACATGGAATGGAGCTGTTTATGGCCGGGCCCCGCACCCGGATGCCGCCCCTAACGGGGCTGGGCATCGCATTTTCAATTTCCAACCGGAATTTTAATGGATTTGATCAATCACCATCATGGTGTTTTTCCGCTGGCTGTGCCGGCTGAGGTTCTCGAAGCCAGGCGCTCGAAGCCAGCCGCTCGCCCAATCCAAATCCCAATCCCGAATCCCAATCGCAATAAACAGCGGGTTTTTGTAGTTTTACCAGCATGCTTCACCTGCTCAAAAACGCCGAACAATATAAAATCGCCATCATTGGCTTGGGATACGTTGGTCTTCCTCTCGCGCACGCTTTTTCTAAACGGTTTAAAACCACAGGATTCGATATCAATGAAGAGCGCGTCGCTCAACTACGGGCGGGCATTGACCATACTGCACAATTAACCCCACAACAACTCAACGAGTTGTTACAAGCAGCCGAATTCAGTAGCCAATCAGAAGCACTAAGCACCTGCAACGTATTCATAGTTACCGTGCCAACGCCTGTAGACACGGCTAAAAAGCCCGATTTGGGACCCTTGCTTAAAGCCACCAAAATGATTGCACAGGTGCTGAAAAAGGGCGATTTGGTCATTTACGAATCAACCGTTTATCCGGGCTGTACCGAAGAAGCTTGCATCCCGTTGCTCGAAGCCGGTGCTCAGCTGCAGTGCAATGTCGATTTTGGTGTGGGCTACTCCCCTGAGCGCATCAATCCGGGCGACACCCAGCGCAGCATCACCAGCATTCTCAAAGTAACCTCCGGTTCAACCCCTCCCATTGCCGAAATTGTCGATTGGCTGTATGCCTCAGTCATTAGTGCCGGCACACATTTGGCACCCTCCATCAAAGTAGCCGAAGCAGCGAAGGCAATCGAAAATGCACAACGCGATCTCAATATATCGTTCATGAACGAGTTGGCGGTGATTTTCGACCGCATGGGCCTCGATACCAACGACGTTTTGGAAGCAGCGGGCACCAAATGGAATTTTTTGCCCTTTAAGCCCGGCCTCGTTGGGGGGCATTGTATTGGTGTTGACCCCTACTACCTTACCTACAAATCTATTCAGTTGGGCTATCATCCCGACGTGATTTTGAGTGGGCGACGTGTAAACGACCAAATGGGGGCCTTCATTGTGGCCAAGCTCATGAAGCTATTGGTTTCGGCGGCACAACCCATGCAAAACAAAAAAGTACTCATTGCTGGTTTTACGTTTAAGGAAAATTGTCCCGATACCCGCAATACCCGTGTAATAGATATGGTTCAAGAGCTGGAAGATTATGGCATGGAGGCCGTGGTATGGGACCCCATTGCCAATCGCAAGGAAGCATCGGCGGAGTATGGTATCCACATATTGGAAGCATTGCCCGACGGTCCATTTGCTGCGGTCATTGTGGCGGTGGCACATGAGCAGTTCCGTAAATTCGATTTTGAGCCATTGAAAAATCAAGGGGCAGTCATTTTTGATGTCAAAGGCTTTTTGCCGAGGCATTTGGTAGATGCCCGGTTGTGATTTTGGATCGGTGCCTTCGCTTGCCTGAGTCGGTGGCTGCCCCATGGGGTTGAGTGGAGACGCCCATCGGCTGTCCTGCGGTGGTTGAGCGGAGCCTAAACCGGTGGGGGTACATTCATTATTACAGAGCGTTTTCACCTTACCCAGATGTCGCCCCTAACGGGGCTCTGATGTTGGGGGTTGCAACGCTGTTGCTACCCGGATGTCGCCCCTAACGGGGCTGGGCGGGTGTTTTGTCGCCAAGATGGAGGTGGGCACGGTATGTTCTCTCGAAGCCAGCCCCATCAGGGGCGGCATGTGTGTAGCAATGCGCATGCATTGAAGAATAATGCACCCTGTAAGGGTGCGATGTGTGATCAAACCCGTCACGCCACATGGAATGGAGCTGTTGATGGCCAGCCTCCGTTCCCAGATATCGCCCCTAACGGGGCTGGGCGGGGTGTTTTGTCGCCAAGATGGAGGTGGGCATCGCATTTTCAATTTCCAACCGGAATTTTAATGGATTTGATCAATCACCATCATGGTGTTTTTCCGCTGGCTGTGCCGGCTGAGGTGGCTGAGGTTCTCGAAGCCAGGTTCTCGAAGCCAGGCGCTCGAAGCCAGCCGGAGCGGTGCCTTCGAGCGCCTCAGGCACCGGCGCTCTTATTCAGGTTTTGTGAATAAACCAAAAGGCCTTTTGAGCCAGCCCCGTTAGGGGCGGCATGTGTGTAGCAATGCGCATGCATTGAAGAAAAATGCACCCTGTAAGGGTGCGATGTGTGATCAAATCCGTCACGCTACATGGAATGGAGCTGTTTATGGCCGGGCCCCGCACCCAGATGTCGCCCCTAACGGGGCTGGGCTGGGTGTTTCGCTGTGAAGATGGAGGTGGGCACGGTATGTTCTCTCGAAGCCAGCCCCGTCAGGGGCGGCATGTGTGTAGCAATGCGCATGCATTGAAGAAAAATGCACCCTGT
>VFQQ010000097.1_pt1 | contig 231788 bp, 186 predicted proteins | sample 3512341 | NCBI WGS metagenome assembly VFQQ01 (sample SAMN10412373, study PRJNA504923) | tailings metagenome | isolation source: Relicate 2 Philex TSF1 revegetated site | place: Philippines: Tuba, Benguet | collected 2017-08-29 | reverse complement strand
AAAAGAAAAATTAACTATATTTAATTGATAATAAGATAATTATGTCATTTTAAGGGACGACTAATTATTCAATCAATCATTCAAAATTAAAAAGCCCCGCAGATCTGTCGATTGCGGGGCTTTTGTCTTATGAGGCATTATTTCTTACCCGGCTCAGCAGCACCGGCAGTCTGAAGCAGGTTGTCACCTTCTTTTTTCAGTCTTCTCTGCATAGAGTCAACGACAATCGGAGCGGCGATAAACAAGGAAGAATAAGTACCGATGATTACCCCGATGAACATCGCGAAGATAAAACCACGGATGGTTTCCCCTCCGAATATCAACAGAATGAATAGCACGATCAGGGTTGTGATACCTGTAACAGCCGTACGGCTAAGTGTGCTGTTTAGTGCATTATTGATAATCGTGGGAAGGCTTTCTTTCGCACTTTTCTTATCAGAAAGGTATTCCCTGATACGGTCAAAGATAACGACGGTATCGTTCATTGAATATCCCATCAGGGTAAGTACGGCACCTACAAAAGCCTGGTCTACGTCGAGTGAGAAAGGCAGGATACCGTTAAAGATGGAATAGATCGCCAGAATGATCAATACGTCGTGGAACAGGGACACTACCGATCCGAAACCGAAGGCTACGCTTCTGAAACGGATATAAATATAAATGAAAGTGATGACGACAGAATAAAGAACGGCTTTCAGAGCCGACCAAATGGTGTCATTAGCGATGGTCGGACCTACTTTCGACTGACCAACGATCTGCCCTTTATTCCCTTTTACATCTGAAACTACTTTGGCAAGGTCTGATTCGATCGTTTTTTCCAGATCATTGTCCGTATTTTCTATCTTATATGCTGTCGTGATTTTGACTTTGTCAAAGCCACCGAAGGTTTTTACTTCTACCGCTTCTCCTCCGAAAGCTTTCTGTACAGCCTCACGGATATCGTCCGTATTGACATTCTGGTTAAATTTGACTTCGTAGGTACGGCCTCCTTTGAAGTCCACCCCGAGCCCGAAGCCTCTGATACCGACAGAAACAATACCTGCCAGGATAATACCTCCTGAAATCAGGTAGAATACTTTACGACGGGACAGGAAGTCAAACTGCGAGTCTTTGAAAAGTCTCTCAGTCCATTGCGTAAAGAAGTTAACCGTCTTTCCTTTTTTGATATAGTAATCAAAGATCAGCCTGGTAACGAAAATGGCACAGAAGAGCGAAGTAAATATACCGATGATCAGCGTGGTGGCAAAGCCGAGAATCAGGCCTGACCCGAAGATGAACAGGATGACACCGGTGATAAGGGTGGTGATGTTAGAGTCAAGGATGGACGGCATGGCATGTCTGAAACCTTCAGAAATGGCAAGGGCAAATCCTTTTCCTGCATTAAGCTCTTCTTTGACCCGTTCATAAATAAGTACGTTGGCATCCACCGACATACCTACTGATAAGACGATACCGGCAATACCGGGAAGAGTAAGGGTGGCACCGAAAGAGGCCATTACCCCGAGAAGCAGAACAAGGTTCACCAGCAGGGCTACGTTGGCGATCCATCCGGCCTGGCTGTAATACACGATCACAAAAAGCAACACGGCCAACAGACCTACCAGAGACGAGATCACACCCGCCTGTACAGCCTGTGAGCCCACGGACGCTCCCACAATACCTTCTTCGATAATGTTGGTCGGAGCAGGAAGTTTACCGGCCTTCAGTACGGTGGCAAGGTCAATGGCCTGCTCAACGCTGAAACCTCCGGAAATGCTGGAGCTACCGCCGGAGATCTCCTGGTTTACATTAGGAGCCGAATATACATAATTGTCAAGGATGATCGCAATCCGCTTACCTACATTGGCAGCAGTAAGTGTTTTCCATTTACGTGCTCCCGCAGCATTCATCTTCATGCTTACATCCGGCTTTCCGGTCATCGGATCAAAATCCTGCCGGGCCTCAGTAACCACATCGCCCGTTAGCGGAGCATTCCCCAGATCCTTAACCATATAGATATTGACCACTTCGTCTGTGCTGGTGGTTCCCATTGTATTAACTACGGGAGAAACATCATACACAAAGGAAAGATTGGCAGGGAACAGGAATTTAACATCCTGTCTCTGAAGAATGTCATTGAGTCTGGCAGTATCCTTGGTTTTTACTCCTAACCCGGTAGGGGTGGAGACAAAAATGCTGCTGAAAGCATTAGAGGAAAGAGAATCGGCCTTGGTAGAATCCGCACCTGCTCCTTTCAACTGGGCAGCAAGGTTATTGGTTGTTGTATCTTTTGCTGCGGATGCTCCTGTTTTCTGAGAGGCTTTCTGCTCCATATCCAGTTGCAGCAGGATAGCCGAAAGTCCGTTGAAGGCATTACCGAGATCCTGGATTTCATATACTTCACAGAATTCGAGTTTGGCGGCCCCGGAAAGGAGTTTTCTCACACGCTCGGGGTTGTCTACACCCGGCAGCTCTACCTGAATACGGTTGGTGCCCGGAAGACGCTGCAGGTTGGGGTTGGCTACACCGAATTTGTCGACACGGGTTTGAATGACCTTAAATGCCCTGTCAAACGCACCGTCAGCTTCGGTTTTGATGTAGCGGATCACCTCTGCATCAGAAGAGTTCAGGCTGATCTCATCACGGTTATTGCTGTTGGCAAAGATGGTTGCGAGTTTGGTGTCTGGCGCCAGTTTCTTGTATTCCGATACAAAAAGGTCTACAAAATTGGTGGAGGTTTTCAGAGAAAGCTCCCTGGCTTTGGTCAGGGCAACATTGATTTTCGGATCTCTTGACCCTTTAGAAAGGCTCTTGACAATCTCTTCAGGAGCAACCTCCAGGATAACGTGCATACCTCCCTGAAGGTCAAGACCCAGGCCAAGCTCCTGCTTGGAAAGGTCCTCCAGCGTGGAGCCGAAGAATACATCCTGCTTCCAGAGGGAATCAAGGTAACTTTGTTTTTTGGAGGGATCAACAATACCCTTGCTGTCTGTCGCATAGGCCTCTGCCTCTTTACGGATAGCGTTTACTTTCCAGGTACGGATCAGGAAGTAGCCGCTGATGAGCAGGAATGTGACCAGCAGGGCTATAATACCACTTCTATTTTTCATTGTAAAACTGATTTCCTCACCCCGCAGAGGAAAGTTAATAATCATCTCATCCCCGGGGTTTCAGGATAAGAGGTTGTTAATAAATTTGAAGATAAAATGTACAAAACAAGAGCAGAGGGCCCGTATCAGGGCGCATTAATGGCAATATGATGCTCGAAAAGTTTCTCGAAATAGGAATCGGTATAAACCGGTTCAGTAGTCTCGGGGAGATTTTCTTCGTTAGTAAGCAGCTCAAACCGTGGCGAGAGCAGCGCTATAAATGGGCTTCCGAAGTCGAAGGCATAATGCGGAACAACCACTTCAAAGCTCAGCTGACTGACAGAGGGCTGCTGGTCTTCCCGGGATTGGTCTTTACCGGAGCAATGTTTTTCTGAAGCAACTGCCGCGTTACCAGGCTCCTGAACGGAATGAAACTCCCTGCTGAATACATGAGTAAACAGCACAGAGAACAGCAGAAGCAATCCTGAAAAACGCGATATGTTCCTTGGTTTTTTCATTTAAGTGCGCAAATCTACAATCTTTTCGAAGTAAATGTCAACTTTTATGATATTAAATTCCGTAAAGATGCATTTTGGCCTCACAAATTACTTTATCTGTTTCACAAGAAAGGGCCTGGGAAGAAAAATTTCGATGACAGCAAAAGATGTTTTGGCCGGCGCGAGACAAGCCTTGTAAAACGCGGAATTCACAGGAACGGGGCAGGTATAAAGATACAGGGTGTCATTCAACTGCTGAAGGTTATGGCCGGCATCGATACCTTCTTCTGCACTGTATCGGTAAGCCTGCAGGATTTCAAACTCTTTAGGTTGAAACGCCAGCGAATCGCGCAGGTCTTTGTCGTTCAGCAGCCGGATGCCTCCCGGAAGGATACGATTTAAGGAATCGTTCAGAGGAGATTTGCGGAAGTCGCAGTTCCATGCATCTGTGATTCGCGTATCGTTCATTTCTTTTTCAAATCCTGCTGCCAGGATTGATCCTGTTTTTTCGGCCCGGGCTGCTATTTCGGCATGACTGACCTTCCTGATCTTGTAATCACCCATGTGCTCTTTGACGGTAGTGGTGTCAATTTTTTCAACATGGGTACACCCGACACAAATGAAAAACAACCCGCAAAGAACTTTAAAGTTTTTCATATCAATCATAATACGTGTTTTTTTACAGACTTACAAAGCAGAAACGCGGGTCAGGGCAAAAGCAGACTGGAGTCTCCGTAACTTAAAAATCTGTAATCGTTATTGAGTGCAAAATCGTAAATGGTTTTCCAGCAATCTCCACCCGTCAATGCAGCGATAAGCAATAGTAATGTCGAACCAGGCTGATGAAAATTGGTGATAATACCCCGACAGATCCTGAACTGATAACCCGGAAATATGAAAATTTCCGTTTCTCCTCTCAGTTCTTCAGAACCCTGATTATCCATGTATTCCAATATGGAAGAAAGGGATGCTTCGGCAGAAGGAAGAATGTTGCCCAGGTCAGAATAAGGATAAAGTTTGGGAATGAAAAATCCCCCCGGGGCCTGTTCCTTTATAAGCATCACCCCAAACCAGTAGAGGCTTTCCAGTGACCGCATGGAGGTGGTACCGACAGGGATCACACAGGAAAGGTTTCTTTTCAGGGCTTGAATAAAGGATCTGCTGAATACCATCTGCTCAGAGTGCATGGTATGCTCTACTGCATTTTGGGTCTTGACCGGTTGAAATGTCCCCGCGCCGACATGCAGTGTAATGAAACCGGTATCTATTCCTTTGTCCCTGATTTTGCTAAAAACCTCATCTGTAAAATGCAGCCCGGCGGTTGGGGCGGCTACAGCACCGTCGTGGACTGAATAGACGGTCTGGTAGGTGTCGAGGTCTTTTGCCTCGGTTTTACGGTTCAGGTAGGGGGGCAGAGGGATTTCGCCGAAAGCCCTGATCAGTTCGCTGAAAATCACATCACCCGTCCATGAAAAAGTAACGAGATTTTGATCCGCATCGGAAAGAGATGCCTCCACCGTAATTTCTTTATCCTCGGCCTTTATCATGGATGTCAGCCGCTCTTCTTTCCACTTCTTTTTATTCCCGATCATACAGGTCCACTGACATGATCCGGTGCATTCCATTGCTGTGGCAATCACAGGAGTGGGGCTTACCGGCTGCAGCAGGAACAGTTCTATGACAGCTCCGGTGCTTTTACGAAAATGCAGACGGGCAGGGATGACCCTTGTGTCGTTAAAAACCAGGAAAGAATTCTCAGGAAGAAAAGTGTCGATCTGTGAAAAGACAGCGGTTTCAAGCGTATGGCCTTTTGCTACAAGCAGTTTGGACCGGTCTCTCGGCTCTACCGGGAACCTGGCGATTTTTTCGTCAGGCAAAGGATACCGGTAACCGGCAATGTCGATCGGTTTAATCATACGGCGAACTCACTCCTCTCCCGGGGAAGGGTTGGAGAATAAAATCCTCAGAGGCAGGAAAAAAACCAGAAAAATCAACAGAAATGCTGCCGGAATAAGAATTTTGTTGAAATCAAAATCAAGGACCTGGCCTTTGGTTGCATTGATGGTGTTCAGCCCGAACAGAACAAATACCAGAAAAGTATTGATGAGGGCAACAAATGCATCGAACCATCCTGCCAGCAGGTTGTCAAGAGAGGTCTTCCGGCCCGCCCAGATACTGGCCGGGTTGAGTCTTGCAAAGTTTACCTTCAGAAGCTGACCTTTCAGTATGTTCATTAAAAAATTGAAGAGCAGTACCACACCGGCAGTGATGTAAAAGAAATTCTGCTTGTCAAGGAAGTTATCGGGTCGGCCAGCATCGTCATGCGTGATGGCTATGGATTCAGGAAGGTTGGCGTAACAAAACATGATCGTCGCAACCAGGATGACCATAGATACCTTTCTCCAAAACCCGAAAAAAATGTTTATCATTGTAATTGCTTATCTGTACTCAATATCGCCTTTCAGGCTGTAACGAACTGCAAAGTTAGTCGTGAACAGTGCGATAAACATGATTTTTAACAATTAATTTAATGTTCAGTGTCAAAAATATATACCAGGACAGGAGATAAGGGGCTGACCTCGCTGGTTGGCGGAACCAGAATCGGGAAAGGAGAGCTGAAGATTGAGGCTTACGGCACAGTGGACGAGCTCAATGCCTGGATAGGGCTTCTCTGTGATATGCCGGAAAATAGCAGCCGGAAAGCCTTACTCAGGGAAGTCCAGGACAGACTGTTTACCATTGGATCGGGCTTGGCCTCGGAGCCGGAGCAGAACCGGAAGAGGCTGCCGGATCTTTATGAAGAGGATGTTGCGCTGCTGGAACAGGAGATGGACAGGATGAGCGAGGACATCCCCCCTCTGAGAGCCTTTGTGTTGCCTGGGGGGCATCAGGCGGTTTCATTTGCCCATGTGGCCCGTACGGTCTGCCGGCGGGCAGAAAGGCATGTGGTAAGACTGGCCGCCGCTGAGGAGGTAGCTCCACTGGTAATCAGGTATCTGAATCGTCTTTCGGATTATCTCTTCGTGCTCTCCAGAAAAATCACAGCAGAACAGGGCGCAGAGGAAATTTCCTGGAAACCCAGAACATAATTCTTATTTTTTCAGCTGCATCCTGCCGAATTTCTTCGGACGGTGAAAGGCCGGATCTTTGCCGCTCATCGTAGGGCTCCAGCATAAAAAATGACAATCTTGCTTATTGCATTTCCAGTTTTGATCCTGGTGGGATTTCACGGATACGATCCTGTAGAAATTGAGTCGGTATATCTCAGGCTGCTGTTCGCCGATCAGCTTCCATGGAATAGAAATCCGTCCGCTCCAGGTGTTGTCCAAAAGGCTGACCTGATGCATGATGCCGGAATCGTTATAGCTGATCATTTCAGTTGAATTGCCTCCTCCCGTACCCAAAGAAGGGTTTTTTATTCTGCCAATCCAGAGCGCATTATTGGGATTAATTTCTATTTCAAGATAATTGACAGGATCCTGCTCTCCTTCACTGATGAATACTTCAAACACCTCCTGATTATACAAGGGGGCGTTGTGTTCTTTCATATGGTTCTGGTGAGTAAAAGGGTTGTCGTGGCAGGCAAAATCTATGTGAAAAAAAACTTCGTCAAACATGAGTTTCACTTCGGTCCGTTCGGAGGAAAGTGTCCCGTCGGTAGAGTGTCTGAAATAAAGTCCCAGGGGACTTGACCATTGCTGCCTGGTCAGGGTAAATCCGTACGCTGCATTCATCGGTACGATAGCGGTTTCTGAGGGCTGTTGTTCCATAATTTCTCTAAGGCGGGCAAATATACTATTATTGGTGGATTTTTCAGGGCTTTTGCCTTTAAATGTGCCGGGTACTGTACCTCCTTCGAAATTCCGGGCATGAAGGAAATTTATTTTATGTGTAAATGTGTTTATCATTTATAAGCTGAATGATTAGCTTTGAACAAAAAAGGCAGGAATGAAGGTACTGATTACAGGAGCCAACGGATTGGTCGGAAGCGATGTGACGAGGAATTTTATAGAAGGGGGGCATGAAGTATTCTGTCTGTGCAGGGTTTCTGCTGACAGAAGTAACCTTCCGTCCTCCGGAGGAAAAATGACCATTGTCGAGGGAGATATTCTTGACATTGCTTCTCTGGAAAAAGCCATAAAAGGAATGGATCTTGTGGTGCATACGGCTGCGGTGGTTTCCTTTGCCCCTAAAGACAGGGAAATGATGTATAAGGTGAATGTGGAGGGGACTGCCAACGTGGTGAATGCCTGCCTGGATCTTGGTGTACCGAAATTGTGTTTTGTAAGCTCTATTGCAGCACTTGGCAGACCTGCACAGCCTGCGGCAGACGCCGTTATCAGCGAAAACCAGAAATGGGAAGATTCGCCGCTGAACTCTCATTATGCCATCAGCAAGTACCAGGCTGAATGCGAAGCCTGGCGCGGAGAGGCCGAGGGGCTGCGCGTGGTGATCGTCAATCCTACCATCATTCTGGGGGAAGGAGACTGGAACAAAAGCAGCACCCAGCTTTTCAGGTATGTTTATGACGGCAAGCCTTTTTATACCGAAGGTTTCGTCAATTATGTGGATGTAAAAGATCTTTCTGACATTATTCTGAGGCTCAGTGAAAGCGATATTTCCGGGGAAAGATTTGTAGTGAGCGGGGGAACCATGTCATACCGTGACTTCTTTTTCAATATAGCGGATGGTTTCGGCCGGAAGCGCCCTTCCGTAAGGGTCAGACCCTGGATGCTGGAGGCCCTGTGGAGGCTTGAAGCGCTAAGGTCCTGGTTTACAGGTAAGGCGCCTCTGGTGACGCGTGAAACAGCCAAGACGGCCAAAACAAAATTCCGTTATGACAGCGGGAAAGTGAAGACAGCCCTCGGTATGGAATTCCGGAATGCAGATGAAACAATCAAAAGGGTGTGCCGTTATCTTGTTACAAAGGCCTGAAAATTTGCATTTGTTTTTTGGAAAAATAGTTTTATATTTATCAGAAATTGGTTCCCGACGGGCCTTCCATTTTATTAACCCAAAGAGGCGGATCTGCATGAATCAGGAATTTAGTGATCATTTTGATGAGTTTAATGAGGCTACATTAGCCGACTCAGCGAGGAGGTTCGAGGAAATGCTTCTAAACAAAGAAGATTCGTTTTTTAATGAAGAAACTTACGAGTCTTTGTCAGAGTTCTATCTCGTCAGAGGTAGTTTTGACCTCGCCATGAAAGCCTGTAACATAGGCCTGTCCAATTACCCCTACTCTCTTGATCTGCTTCTCAATAAAGTCCAGCTGCTGCTGAACAATGATGAAGTGGAAGAAGCCACCGAACTGCTGGATAAAGCCGCGGTGTACCATCCTTCAGATCCGGAGATCAACTACATGCGGGGGGTGCTCAGCGTTATTTCCGGAGATTTCGAACAGGCCGTGGAGATTTTTCATGAGGCGCTTCTCATCTCTGATGAAAAGGACAATGTCTATTTTCAGCTTGCCCAGGCTTATCAGAACTGGGGTAAGGTTGAAGAGGCGGTGGCGCACTATAAAATGGCCATTGAGGCTGGATTCAGCAATGATATTGCCTTCTATGAACTGATCTATTGTCTGGAGGCCGGACAGCAGCTGGACGAGGGCGTGACGTTTTTTGAAGAAAGGGTCAATGAGGATCCTTATTCTCATCAGGCCTGGTTTTTTCTGGGGATGACCTATAACCGGCTTAATCAGTTTGAAAAGGCTATTTCGGCTTATGACTATGCCGTCGTAATCCGGGAAAATTATGCTTCTGCGTGGTTTAACCTGGGGCATTGTTACATGAACCTGGAAGAACATGAAAAAGCCAGGGAAGCTTACGAAAACACCATAAAGTACGAGACACCTACAGCCGAGTCGCTGACTTATCTCGGTGCGGCCCATGAAAAACTGGAACAATACGAAGAGGCCTTCAAATTTTACAAACAGGCAACCCAGCTTGATGAAGAATGGGAAGAGGCCTGGTTTGGTATGGCCTCGGTGCTGTATGAACAGGAAAAATATTATGAAGCCATTCATTTTGTCAGGAAAGCCCTGAAAATGAATGAATACAACAGTGAATTCTGGTTACTTCTGGGCGATAACGAATCCAAGCTGGGAAATACGATGTCAAGTATCGAAGCTTATGAAAAGGCCGTCGAACTGGACCCCATCAATCCGGATATCTGGCTCAACTGGTCCGTGGTGTATTTTGATCAGGGGGATTTCAGCAAAGCCTTTGACATCATTTCCGACGGGCTGGAAGAAATGCCTGACGAAGCAGATCTTTTCTACCGGGCTGCCGTTTACCTGATTTATGACGGAAAATACTCCGAAGCCTACAGGTACCTGCAGGATGCCCTGATTCTGGATTATGAGGGACATGAGCAGATTTATGACTTCTTTACCAGTCTTGATACTCAGAAAGCCCTGCAAAGGATCATCGACCAGTTCAGAAAGGATTGAAAAATAGTATTGGTTTTCTGAAAACAAGCCGGTTGAAATCAGTTTCAGCCGGCTTGTTTGCTGATACGTTCCAGAATGGATTTTACCTGGGTATCTCCGAATCCGTAAATGCCGGCAACCTCACTGAATTGACGGAATATCTCCCCAAAATCGCCCGGATAGCTTTCGGAGGCAACTCTCAGGATACGCTCGGGTCTTCCTTCTGAGCCATCATCAGGGAATCTTTCCAGGTGGGCGCCGATGACTTCGGGCAATTGACGGAATGCTGCAACAGGAATGTCAGATAATGTCCTGAGGGTTTCCCGGTCATTTTTTTTATATGCCTGCCAAAGCTGATTACCCAGAAGGATCTCAGCAGCAGTAAACCGTTGTCTTTGTTGAAGTGCTGTCCTGAGCATTTCTTCGTCTGACCAGGCGAAGCCGCCCCACGGACCTTTACTTTCAGGTATCTGCGGGAAAATCCGCCATACTTCTGCAGGGCCGGCAGAGGCGTGTATTTTCGACAGAGCAAACCACAGATTGACCTGGCAGAACAGATCGTCTTCAAACCAGAGACAGATTTCAGAGCCGGAAGGCAGGGAGGAGAGAATGTGGAAAGCAGGGATAACTTCCTTGAAATACCTTTCGTCATCCGGTACACCGGTGAGAAAAAGGGACCGGTTGCGAAAAAAATCCATTTCATTATCTGCCTGCACCGGTCCGTCCACCAGGCATTCCCGACAGATCAGTACCTCTCCTTCAATGCCTGAGCGGCGGAAAGTTTCAGCCAGCGCGTCTCCGTTCAATAAATGGTAAGTCATAACGTAAATTTATTCTAGGGGTTTCATTCTGCTGAAAGGAAAACCATTGCATCCTTTTCTGGGATTTTTTCTGTCGGCAATTTCCACGGCTTCAGCTGCAGCTTCACTGATGGCATTGTAGGAAGAAAGACAGAAGCCCCACCGGTAAGGAAGCATGTCTCTGAACTCCATGTAGTCAATGCCGGTATAGAGTCCTCCCTCTCCGGGGTTATTTTTATCGTTAAGGGCTATGAGGTATTGTTTTTCCTGATTCCATCGGATCACATGAAATTTTGCAGACGGCAACTGAGTCCACAAACGGTCAGAAATCCGGTATTGTATCCCGTAATCATCGGTAAACTTACCGAGGAGAGCTTCGGGAGCCTTGTCCTGAGCCATTGCCACAAAATGGATTGCCGGGAGGAGGAAGGTCAGAAAGAGTTTCATGATAGAGGCGGTTTAGGGTAAAGATAAACATCTCTCTGTAAAAAAACAGAAAGATTCCGGATACTTCATCCGGAATCTTTCCTGAAAATAAATTATCGTCTTCAGAATCTTATCTGATGATGGCTTTGATTCTGTCGTAATACAGTACCGTAAGTCCTTCAAAGCCCGAATCCGTACCAACACAAACCCAAAGTTCTCCTTTTTCATTCGGTTTCACGGAAAGTGGCTTGGCAGCGGTATTGTGTTTCACAATTTTGTATCCGGTGCTGTCATTGGTTCCGTTTGAAGCGTTACCGATCAGGATCAGGTCTTTGCCTCCTTCTGCCTGGTTTCCTTTGTCCAGACTGAATTCATAGAATCCGTCTTTTGCCACTTTGGCGGGCTCTTTGGCGGACGCACCGGCTTTGAGATAAACAGACCCTCCGGGCGAACCTCCGATGCCGATGCTGTTGACCGGATAGTTGGATGCCAGGTCGATCTCAAATGTAACCTGGTAGGTTTTGTTAGGATCCAGCCCGGTGATTTTACGCTTCAGAAACATGAACATGTCATCGCTTCTGTTATGGCTTTGTACCCTTATCGCCTTCTTTGTGGTGTCCAGAGGCGCCGGAAGAGCGGCTCTTTTTACTGAAAACTCAGTAATGGTACTGTCATAATCGGTGCTGTAATCAGATAAATCACCTGTCCAGCCGTCAAAATCCTTTTCAAATGTTGACTCTATACTCTTGTCAGCATTAAGGTCATCATCGTTGTTGCATGCAGTCATACTTAATGCCAGGGCAACCGTCGCCCCCATCATCCATTTTCTCATTGAAGTCGATTTTTTTTGTTTTTATTGATTTTAAAAAATTGACCGGTCACCTTAATAGATTCAGCGAATCTGAGAATGGTTGGAAAAAAAATGAATAGCGCTTTTTGATGAGGCGGGCATTGGCTTTGTCTTAGGGAAAAAAATCAGAGCTCAAGAAGGCGCTTCAGATTTTCATGAAAAGCGGTCCCTGTTTCAATTTTCGAGAGCTTCTGATCACTCATTGTAATCAGGAATTTCCCGTTGAAATATTTTTCCAGCTCCTTTATTTTCAATGAGTTGATGATGTTTGATCTGCTGACTCTGATGAAACTTTCCGGCAGCTTTTCTTCCAGACTGCTGAGGGTGTGTCCGGTCAGATATTGCCTGTTGTCGATGGTTTGAAGGAACACATATTTATCTTCTGCTCTGAAAAAGCTGATGTCGGAAACAGGGATAAAAATAATTTTGTCACCGCTCTTTACGGTGATGTTATGCATTTCTTTCCTGGGGTTCAGGCGGCTCAGTAATTCCGTAAGATTCAGGGTGGAAAGATTCGCCGGCTTTTCACGGCGCAGGTGCAGGAGTTTCTCTATTGTCCGGGAGAGTCTGTCTTTTTCAACGGGCTTAAGCAGATAATCTATTGAATTCTCTTCAAAAGCTTTAATGGCGTATTGATCAAAGGCCGTTGCAAAGACCACCGTAGGCATATATGTTAATTTCGAAAGCATTTCAAATCCTGTCATCAGAGGCATTTCAATATCCAGGAAAAGGAGGTCCGGGCGGGCTGTTTCCGCTTTTTCAAGTCCTTCTTTACCATTAGCAGCTTCTCCGATGATCTCAATAGCTTCGCTGTGGTCTGCCAGCAGTCTTTTCAGCCGGCTTATTGCGAGGGGTTCATCATCGATCAGCAGTGTTCTGAATTTTTCCATATTATTCCTGGGGTATGTGAAGCGGGAGTTTTAAAAATACAGCTTTACGTTCGTTGTTTAAAATTTCAAATGTTGCCTCGTTTCCATAGATAAGGTTGAGCTTGTCTCGGATGCTCCTTAGTCCGTAGCCTCCTCCGGGTCCTTCTTCAAACTCCGGACCATTGTCATGGATAATAAACTCCACGGAGTCGCCTTTGTGAGTGACCTGTATTTCTACAAGGCCTTTGTCTGTCATCTTCGAAATACCGTGTTTAATGGCGTTTTCCACAAGAGGTTGTAAAAGAAAGCGGGGTATGAGAATATCCCTCATATCATTGTCCATCCTGATCTCAAAGCTGAGCCGGTCTCCGAACCGGGTTTGTTCAATGGCAAGATAGGTTTTTACAATTTCCAGTTCCTCCCCGATGGTATGAAAATTCTGGGCGGTTCTGCCGGTGGTGTAGCGAAACAATTTGGATAATTGTATGGTCATGTCTTCCGCTTTGTCCGGGTTTTCATGGATAAGGCTGGCAATGCTGTTAAGCGAATTGTACAGAAAGTGGGGGTTGATTTTGGCTTCCAGGGCTGAGAGCTGGGCTCTGGTCTTGAGTTTTTCAAGGTGTAATAACTGGTATTCCTGTTCAGAAATCTTGCGGTCTATTTTTCTTGACCGTCGCCAGGTATAAAGATAAACAGCCGAAACAATGGCCGGAACGGTCACATAAATGAGGGAACTTTCAGACCTTCGTGTGATATCCGGGCTGGTAAGATAGGACATTTGCCAGTAATGCTCCCAGAAGGGCATGTGATCATCCAGAAGGAAGTATATGCCCCGCTGCATCATTTGTATGAGAATCACAAAAGTGTAACTCATCACGATGAGTACGGTGTATTTGGCAGGAGCATGTGTGATTTTTGAATCCATAAAGCGTGTGAAAAGGACCCCGCTCAGAAACACGGCAAAGCCGGTAGTGATATTGGAGAGAAATACGGCGTTGGTCTCTCCTGAAGTTTCAAAAGGAGGCTCGGCCAGCAGCATCGAGAAATAGATGAGGCTGTTAAGACCATAAACAAATAGGCTGATGAATACCAATGCATAAACCACGCTCCAAAAGGGACCTTTCCACCATTTTTCACCGTCGCCCCTGGATGGATAAATGATATTTTGCGGTTCTTTATTTTCTGAAAAGGATGGGGGCTTTGTGTGCTGGGGCTCTTTCACCACGGATGCCGGTGCCTTTGGCGTAGTGTCTTTACGCGGCTCTGACCGCGCAGTCCCTGCATGGCGAAATGAGGGTGTAATCTGGATTCTTCCTCCGGAGGTTTTGATGCTGACATTGGCCCCTCCTCCATTCAGTGAGCCCAGGACCCTCGACTTACTGAACTCCCCCCTGAATTGCTGAAATTTGGGGACGCGGACTCGTTCCGCTTTTAGATCAAGGTGTAGTCCCTGGTCCAGTGGCAGCTCTGCGCGGATGTTTCCTCCGCTGGTTTCCAGCCACAGGTATTCATGTACGGCCAGCACCTCTGCCCGTACCCGCCCTCCGCTGGTGGACGCGCCTATGTTGCCTTTCATGGCGCTGAGGGTAATATTGCCGCCGGAGGTGGAGGTTTTGAAGTCTCCGCTTACTTCTGAAGCCCTGATGTTTCCGCCAAAGGTACTGGTGTAAATTTTTCCGGAGAAATGGTGGATGTCCACATTGCCCCCCGCTGTCTTCAGGCTGATGTCACCCCTGCTGTCTCTCACTGAAATATTTCCGCCTTTGGTGCTGATTTCGCCATGAGATTCCGAGTTGATCATAGTAATGTTTCCGCCGGAGGTCCGGCCATCAAGACGTCCCTTATGTCCGTCAATAACCAGTCCTCCGAAAGAAGCCGAAAAGCGGTGCGTGCCACGACTGTCCACAATGCTTATCCGACCAAGTGTGGTGGTAAGATGGGTAGATACGTGTTTGGGAAGCCTGATTCTGAAAGAAATACTGAAAAGGCTGAGTGTTTCCCAGAATGCCGGCATAGAATAAGGCCGGATATTCCAGCTATCCTGATTTACCTCAAGTTGAAACAATGTATGATTTCCGTTCTGTTTTTCAAGGGGTTTGCTGATGAACAGGTTATCCCAGGTTCTGACCGACCCAAAGGTACTTATTTCAACCACATCAGTGTCGGTACCGATCAGCTCAATATCTCCACGGAAAATTTTCAGCTGAAGAAACTTCAGTTGCTCAGCGGGGAATTGCCTGGTTTCAAAAGGTATATTTGTCATGATGTTAAAAAAGCTAACGCACTATTCATTTTCAATTTAGTCATTGAGTGATTTAGTCATTTAGAGATTGAGTGATTTAGTGAATGTTTACAGATACATTCTTAATGAGACAAATTCCTGAGTATCTCCGAAAATTTTAATCACTAATTCACTAATTCACAAATCAGAACAATTCATTTCAATTTAGTCATTGAGTGATTTAGTTATTTAGTGAATATTTACCTGTAGGCTCTTAATGAAGAAATTCCTGAGTATCTCCGGAAATTTTAATCACTAAACCACTAATTCACTAATTCACAAATCAGAACTATTCTATCATTCTATCATTCATTCATTCATTCACTCACTCACTCATTACACCCCTCGTCAGGAACAAAACAAGCAGGATTTCGAAAACGAAGGTAAATGGAATAATCGTGATATTCTTCAATAAGAGAATTACAGGCCATTTAGATGCCGCAGGTGCAAGCACATGAAGATCTTTCAGGTTGTCAATCAGCGGAGTATGTACCGTGATAAAGCCAAGAGCCGCATTTATAAAAATACAGATCACTATAAAGATAATGAGGTTTCCGCAAACAGACGGCACATTGAACCGCAGATGACTTCTGAGGATTAGTCCGGTGTTTCTCCAATCGGATGATTTCATGGAAAAAACACGGGAAATGGTGTTCAGACCTGCTACCGGCCGGCCGTTCCCTGTGGCAGAAAGTACAATGACTGTCCTGGCAGCAAAGATCACCATACCAAGCAGCGCCTTGTTGCTGACGGAGACCTCTCCGATCCCCCCTTCCTGGATAAACCGGCACATTCCGGAAATAAAGCCCGGAAGGAGGATCGTCAGGTAATGCTGCCGCATAAACCGGCCCGAAACAGTGATCAGTTGGATCGGGCCCAGCGTTTGTTCATTAATCATAGTGTAAAGGGACTCAGATATACGGTGAAGGATGGGAATTCAGCTCAGTTACATTGAGAAATATACCATATGGTAGTTTCTTTGCCCCAGTTGGGATGCATGGCTGACTGAGGGCTGAACCGTTCATATTTTTCCAGGGCTTTTTCGAAAAATACCTTTGCTTTAGCTTTTCCGCCTCCAAAGTTTTCGGGGGTATAAAACATTCCTTCGCCTTCAAGCAGGCTGATACGGGGATTATCATTGTTTATCTTCCGTGCTCCGGCCAGCGCGGTCTGAACTTTAGGTCCGTAAGTCTGCCAGCGGTCAGCAGGACTGACGGCCAGACGGGCATTCCCGATATTGGCTTTCAGTACCAGCAGCTCGTCATTGTTTTCAGAAAGCTGTTCTGCCCTGGCCAGAAACTCTTCCGCTTTTTCCAGCAAAAGATCTTTCCTTCCTGCTTCTTTTTCGAGAAAAGAGTCCCTCATGTAGCAGAATGCTACCCAGTAATTCGGAAGCCATTCATTCTTTTCGGCAGCGGCGACTCTTTCCATCCTGTTGGCGAGCGGCTGCAGTGGTACACCGAATGGGGTGGACTGAATTTTTTCGGTGAGCTCCTCCATGGTCTTTTGGTAGGAGGCGTTTTGTGCAGAGGCTGCAAACCGTATCATTGTCAAAATCAAGGTAAAAAAGACTGCTTTTTTCATTTTTATGTTTGTTTTAGTTATTAATTAAAATCCAGATTGGCTTCTTTGGGCAGGCGGTCCAGTTGTCCGATGTTCCATGAGATTCCGAAAAATACCGTCCTGTAAACAGGTGGAATTACCTCATACCTTTTCCGGCCGTCGGGAGAATAGCGGTATCCGAAGATGTTCTTTCGCGCAAGGATATTGTCAACGGCTACATAAAACACCAGGAATTGTCTTTTATAAGACCTGAAATAACTGGCCGAAAAACTCAGGTTCTGATAGGGTTTTGTGGTTTCATAAGAGGAAAAGTCACTTCCGAAATCATATATTCGTCTTCCGGAAGTATGTGCCCAGGTGAGTCCGGCATTGGTATTCAGCTTTTGGAAAATATGTTTGAATACCATGCTGAAATTGTGTTTGCTGGCAAATCCCGGCATGGCCTTCTGAGGGTAGTTCTGAAACTTCCGTTCGGTATCCAGAAATGAATAGGTAATCCACAGGTCTGTATTTTTGACAGATTTTTTGTCTCTGAAAAAGACATCGAAGCCCCTGGCGTAGCCGTTGCCTGAGTTAGCGGTAAGGCCCGTAGGAAACCGGTAAGGATTGGGGTCGTAGCTATCGGTTTGCTCTGTCACCAGATGAAGATAGGTTTTGTTAAACGCTTCTACTCTGAAGGTTCTGTCGTTTTTCATGATCTGATAGTTCACAATCAGGTGGTCGGCCATTTCATAACCGAGACGGGTGTTCAGGTAGAGGTAATTTTTGTCGGGTGTCTGGTAAAAGCGCCCGGCAGCAAAAGAAAACTGGGAGTTAGGCCCTGATTTATAGGCCATAGACAGTCTTGGCGCCAGGTTACCCTTGCGGATGACGGAAGTATATTCAGCCCGAAGACCAGCCCTTAGTGCCAGTTTGGGAGACAGGTAAAACTCTGTTTCTGAGAAAACGGCGCTGTAGCGGTCTTTAAGGCTAAGTTCGTACATTCCATAAACATTCTCCAGCCGTATGTCATGGTATTCGGCACCAAAGAAAACGGCGTTGCTTTTGCCCGCTCCAAAAAGCCGCGTCAGCATCACTCTTACCTGGCTTCGTTCATCCAGCCGGTCGGCGATGGTCTGGCCGAGGTTGAGAAAATCATTGTTTTTACTGTATGACAAGCCGGATGACAGGTTCCATGTACCTTCTCTGAAACTTGCTTCATAGGTAGAATGGGTAAAAACATTCCGGTTACGGAGAGAAAAAAGATAGGTGGTCTGGTCCTGATCATAGCTGTTCAGCCGAAGCCCCGACCGGTTATCTGAAAGTGTGCCGTAAAGTTTGAAACTGCTGTTTTTAGTTGGATTTTCCTGAATGTTGACAGATGCGCCCAGTGATTCCGGCACCTGCTCAAAATCGATGTTGGTTTTCAGAAGGCTCAGGAAAGGCGAGAGATTGCCGTAATAAAGGCTGCCGCTGATCCAGCCTTTATGAGTATATGCAGCAGAAAGACCGGCCAGGTTAGCATTGAGATTGAGGCTGCTGGCTTCGCTGATCTTATCCTGTGTCTGAAGCAGCAACACCGAAGACAACGCCTGGCCATATTGTGCCGAATACCCTCCGGTGCTGAACGCCGTACCTTTAAACATAAAGGGGGAGAATCGTCCGCGCTGGGGCACATCGGGTGTGCTGCTGAAAAACGGATTTTGAACAATCATACCGTCGATCACCGTTTTGGTCTCCGAAGCAGAGCCGCCTCTTACAAATAAACCCTCGGTTTCGCCTACCCGGTTGGAGCCGGGAAGCAACTGCAATACTGCTGTAATGTCGGCATTGCCTCCGGCTGTCGTAACGATGTCGAGCGGTTTGAGCATGACCATTTTCTTTTCATCAGAAGCTTCAAATACACCTGCTGTGATCACTACCGCATTGAGCGCGTTGACAGACTCCTGCAACACAAAATCCATAACATTTTCTCCGGGTCTGACGACCGTTTTCTTAGAAATCGTGTGAAATCCCAGCAACGATATTTTCAGGCTTACTTCCCCGGTGGATAAGGTTTCAAAGAGATATTCCCCTTTTTCATCTGCGGAGGCGCCGTCATACCTGCCCTCAATCTGAATATTGGTGCCGGGTAATGCTTCTCCCTTTCTGTCTGTAATTTTGCCTTTCAGCAGATTTTGTGCGGAGATAGTAAAGGGGCAGACCAACCATAAAATGAGTAAAAGCTTTTTCATAATGTCGTAGTTTATTCTCGGGGTCAAAACTAGCGCGGCAGCCAGAGCCTGTAAACCTGTTTCTGACGAACATGGTTTTTTGCGGAGTGAATGACGCTTCTGAAGGAGTGAATCTCCGGGTATTTGCATCGTTTATATAACTTCCTCTGATCGCGTTAGGAAAAAAACAACACACATGTTGGTTTTATTCAATAAAAAATTGTACTTTTCGCCTATCTTTTACCTAAACCCTTTTAAACTAACTATGGAGTCAATCATTTCACCTCTGACCAGGCTGGGCAGATTTCTGCTTGCTATTCCGATGGCCGTATTCGGTATTATTCATTTTATGGCCGGAGCCAATATGGCCCCTATGGTGCCTATACCCGGAGGCGTCGTATGGGTCTACATTACCGGTGTAGCGCTTATTGCCGCTGCTGTCAGTATCATTATTCAGAAAAAAGCCAGGCTGGCTTCCACGCTACTGGCGATCATGTTGCTTATTTTCGTATTTTCCATTCACCTGCCGGCAGTCCTGGCCGGTGGTGACGGAGGACAATCTGCCATGGCAATGCTGCTCAAGGATCTTGCGATTGCGGGCGGTGCGCTGGTTTATGCAGGCACACAACCCCAGGATTAATCTTACCCCTAAAAACCCTCTGTTATAACGGGCATCCTTTCTTTGGAAAGGGTGCTTTTTTTATTATTTTTGTTTTTAGCCTTAACAGATTAAAATAATTTAAAAACTGCATTGCCATCATGAAACCTTCAAGAAGGAAGTTTATCAAAAATGTAGGCGCTTTGTCCCTGCTGTCCGCAGCTCCGGGATTTGCCAAACCTTTCTCTATCATCCGGAATATGTCTGTTAGTCCCAATGACAAAATCAGGATAGCCACCATCGGAATGGGTATCCAGGGACATTATGATACCAGGTCTGCACTGAAAAACGAAGGAGTGGAGTTTGTTGCTGCTGCCGATCTGTACACCGGACGTCTTACCAGGGTTCAGGAAGTTTTTGGTAAAGACATTTTCACCACCAGAGATTACCGGGAGATCCTCAACCGCAAGGATATTGATGCAGTGCTGATTGTAACACCGGATCACTGGCATGATAAAATTACCATTGATGCTCTGAATGCCGGTAAACATGTCTATTGTGAAAAACCCATGGTGCAGAGTATTCATGAAGGGAAACCTGTGATTGAAGCCTGGAAAAAATCCGGAAAAACCATGCAGGTGGGCAGCCAGAGGATCAGTGGCAGTGTTTTTAATGAAGCCAAAAAGATGATCGCTGCCGGAGATCTGGGGGAAATCAACTTCATAGAATCCAACTATGACCGCTTTAACGCCATCGGGGCCTGGAATTATTCTATCCCCACTGACGCTTCCCCCGAGACGGTCGACTGGGATACATTCCTCAAAGACACGGCTAAAATGCCGTTTGATGCCAAACGTTTTTTCAGATGGAGAAATTACAAAAACTACGGGACAGGCGTGGCTGGAGACCTTTTTGTCCACCTGATTACAGGGGTGCATTATGTGCTGGACTCTAACGGACCCAACCGGATTTTTGCTTCAGGGGGACTGAGTTACTGGAAAGACGGCCGTGATGTGCCGGATGTAATGGTGGCCGTAATGGACTATCCGCAGGCTGCGAAACATTCAGCCTTTCAGATGGTATTGCGCGTGAACTTTGCCAACGCCGGAACCATCAATAACAATACCCGGATCATCGGAACGGAAGGTCAGCTGGATCTTTCCGGCAACGGACTGGTTCTGAGTAAGAAGAAACTGGCCAAAGCGCCGGGATATGGGAACTATGACAGCTACTTTACTTTTTCTGAAGCACAGCAAAAGGAGTATGAGAAATATTATAACAGTCTTTATACTGAGGCAGACCGTAAGGGAGAGCCGGTAAAAGAGGTGAAGTTCACTCCTCCGCAGGGAGACGATGAACATAAAAATCATTTCGGGAATTTCTTCGAAAACATCCGGAAGGGGAGTCAGGATACTGTGGAGAACCCTGTGTTCGGATTCAGGGCAGCTGCACCCGTATTATCGTGTAATGATAGTTACTTCACCAAAAAGCCGGTTCTTTGGGATCCCGATAATATGAAGTTGCTCAAGAAATAAATCAAAAGCGCCGACGACAACCGGCGCTTTTTTTATCCTTTTACCTCGCTGAGGTATTGTACGATGTCTTCATGAAGATTTGTGGCGGATGAAAGCACCCTGATGAACTGGCTGCCAATAATAGCACCTGCCGCGTAGGAAGATGCTTTCTCAAAACTGTCATGATCTTTGATACCGAAGCCGATCAGTCTCGGGTTCCTGAGGCCCAGGGCGTTGACTCTGTTGAAGTAAGTCTCCATGTCTGTTGAAACACCCGACGTGGAGCCTGTCACACTGGCTGACGACACCATATAAATAAAACCTTCTGAGATTTCATCGATTCTTCTGATCCTTTCTTCGGAAGTCTGGGGAGTGATCAGAAAGATATTCAACAGGCCGTACCGGTCAAAGACAGGTTTGTATTCTTCATAGTATTCGTCTATGGGAAGATCGGGGATGATCAGTCCGTCTACGCCGGTTTCCCGGCATTTTTTGCAGAAATCCTCAATTCCATACTGATAGACCGGGTTCAGATAACCCATCAGTATCACCGGAATGTGGATGTTTTCACGCATACCTTCCAGCTGTTCAAAAAGCTTCTTAAGGGACATCCCGTTGTCAAGTGCTACCTGGTTGGAGGCCTGAATGGTTTCACCATCTGCTACCGGGTCGGAATAAGGCATGCCGATCTCTGCAAGATCAGCTCCTCCCGCCTGGATCGCCGCCAGCACCTCCCGCGTGGAGGAGATCTGAGGATAACCCGCCGTGAAATAAATATTAAGAACTTTGTGTTGCTTTTGCTGAAATAAGGAAACGATTCGGTTCATATACGGTCAGAAATTTGAAGCAACAGGTTGTTGCGTGGCCAAAATTAGGGATTATTGACGACTTGACAGAACCCTGTCTTCAATAAATTCAGATCAGTCAGGGAGTGTTGCTGTAAAATGTTGCCACCGAACACGTATTACCACACAAACCCTGGTTATAAACAGAGAAATCACGTTGAAAGAGCCGGGGCTAAAACATTTATCCTTTTAAACATCATACCGGAGGGCACCGGATTCAGGTGCTTCCGTGTATCGGAACAAAGTTATCCGGCTCTCTGGCGGTTTTCTATGCATAATGTCGGATAAAGCTTACATTTGTCCGAAATAGATCATCAGAGCCCCATGGTCAGGTATTCACGGGTATTTCAGTATGTGGCGAGCGTTACGACCGTGATGCTTGTCGTCTCCGGGTGTTATCTGGGTATAGACTGGATCAGCTATCGCATCGTGGCTTTTCTGCTGCTGATGACGGTATCGCTGCTGGCTTCTGTATTTGATATCAGACCGGTTTTACTTGCCGCCGTGCTCAGCGCCGTTATCTGGAACTTCTTTTTTATCCCGCCGCTTTTCACTTTTCACATCGGGAATGCCGAAGACACCCTCATTTTCCTACTGTATTTTGTCATAGCCTTTGTCAATGCCGTGCTTACCTCCAGAATCCGAAAAGCCGAAAAACAGGCGGTGGAAAAAGAAGAAAAGGAAAAGACGATACGGCTTTATAACACCCTTCTCAATTCACTATCGCATGAACTGAGGACGCCCATCGCAACGATCCTCGGGGCAGTAGATACGCTGAAAGATGCGGAAAACAGGGTTTCGGAAGAAAACAGGCTCTTTCTCCTGGAAGAAATTGATTCCGCCAGCATGAGGCTGAACCGGCAGGTGAGAAATCTTCTGAACATGAGCCGGCTGGAATCCGGCATACTGAAACTGCACCTTAACTGGTGTGATGTCAATGAAATTATACATCAGCTTTTAAATGGATTTGCAGAACAGAACTCCGGCCATGTTTTCCGTTTCGAAGCCGACGAGAAACTGCCGCTTTTCAGACTTGACGGCGGTCTGCTGGAACAGGTGCTGCATAATATCCTTCATAATGCTATCCGGTATACACCCGAAAAAAGTGTCATTACCATTGACGTCAGCGAAGAAAGTGAAGGCTGCCTGATCAGGATTTCTGATAACGGACCCGGTTTTCCTGAAAAGGAGATCGCTGCGGTGTTTGATAAATTTTACAGACTGCCCGACAGCCTGCCGGGTGGAACGGGCTTAGGCCTGTCCATTGCAAAGGGTTTTATCGAAGCGCACGGGGGAAACATCACGCTCGTGAACAGACCGGACGGAGGGGCCGGGTTCAGCATCCGTATACCTGCCGAGATCTCATATTTAAACCGGCTTAAAAATGAATAAACCTGAGATTCTGATCATTGACGATGAGAGTCAGATCCGGAAATTGCTTGAGATTGTCCTGGAAAGCCATGATTACAAGGCTATCCTGGCTTCGACGGGGAAGGAAGGGATCATCATGGCGGCAAGTCATCCACCTGATCTTATTCTGCTGGACATCGGTCTGCCGGATAAAAGCGGGCTGGATGTCCTCAAAGAACTGAAAGCCTGGTATACCCGGTCGGTGATCATGCTTTCTGTTATGGACGATGAAGAAAATATCGTTACAGCGCTGGATGCCGGGGCTGCGGATTATCTCATCAAGCCTTTCCGCTCAGGAGAATTGCTGGCGAGGATCAGATCGGCATTGCGGCGTAATCAGCCCGGAGAGATGGAAAACATTCTTGATTTTGAAGACCTCCGGATTGACCTGGTCAGTCGTACCGTGAAAAAGAGCGGTGAAATGTTGAAACTTACTTCTACAGAATTTAACCTTCTGGCCCTTTTCGCCGTAAATGCAGGTAAAGTACTTACACACCGTTACTTGCTGAAACAGATATGGGGCGTCGGGTACCAGGAAGAGACCCAGTATCTCCGCGTTTTTGTAGCCCAACTGAGGAAAAAAATAGAAGATAATCCAAATCAACCCCGTCATATCACCACTGAAAGCGGGGTAGGGTACCGTTTCGGCTGATCTTTATAAAATCCTTATATCCTGTCCCAAACCTTTATACTTTACTGATGTATTGAGCGCCAACTTTGCGCCAGCATCAAATGATTAATAAAGTGGTACCCGCAAAATCTGCCGTTTCGGCTAAAGTAACAGCTGCTTCTCTTCTTGTCGCTCTCGGAATCATCTACGGAGACATCGGAACAAGCCCTCTCTATGTACTCAAAGCCATTATCGGAGACCGGCCGATTGACGAAGGGCTGGTTTTCGGAGGGATCTCCTGTGTTTTCTGGACCCTCGTATTTCAAACTTCCGTTAAGTACATCTGGCTTACGCTCCAGGCCGATAATGAAGGAGAGGGAGGTATTTTTTCTTTATATGCACTGGTCAGGCGATACGGTAAAAAGCTGGTTATTCCAACCATCCTCGGCGCTACCACCCTGCTGGCGGACGGGATTATTACGCCTCCTATTTCAGTAGCTTCGGCTGTAGAGGGGCTCACTATGGTCAAGGGTTTTGAGCACCTTCCCACTGTTCCTATTGTGATCGTCATTTTATCCCTGATCTTTTTCTTTCAGCGGTTCGGAACTCAAAAGGTCGGTATCTTTTTCGGTCCGGCTATGGCCGTCTGGTTCAGTATGTTATTAGTGGTGGGGTTTTCGCAGATCATGCACTATCCTTCCGTGCTGAAAGCCCTGAGTCCGCATTATGCCTATGAGTTGCTGGCCCATTATCCCCATGGTTTCTGGTTATTGGGTGCTGTTTTTCTGGCCACAACCGGCGCCGAAGCCCTTTATTCTGATCTGGGCCACTGCGGCCGTGAAAACATCCGGATCACCTGGGTGTTTGTAAAGATATGCCTGGTTACCAATTATCTCGGACAGGCCGCCTGGGTTATGCACCAGGGGCATGATTATCTTGAGGGGCGCAATCCTTTCTTTGAAATGATGCCGGGCTGGTTCCTGATACCTTGCATAGTGATTGCCACCCTGGCGGCTATTATTGCCAGTCAGGCGCTGATCAGCGGATCGTTCACCCTCATCAGTGAAGCCATGAACCTCAATTTCTGGCCCAGGGTAGCAGTAAGGCAACCTTCCGAGACCAAAGGACAGATTTACATTCCGAGCATCAACATCCTCCTTTGGATCGGCTGTGTACTGATGATCGTCTACTTCAGATCTTCGACGCACATGGAAGCTGCTTACGGTTTTTCCATTACCATAGCCATGATGATGACCACGCTGCTGCTCAGTTATTTTCTTATTTTCAGGCTCCGGTGGAACATGGTCTTTGTAGTAGCTATACTATTGCTTTTTTCTACCATTGAGCTCTCTTTCTTTATTGCTAACGTTGCTAAAATCAGGGAAAGATGGATGTTTCTTTTCTTTGAACTCTTTATCTTCCTGGTCATGTATGTGTGGTATTATGCGCGCAAAGTAAATAACCGTCTTACCAAGTTTGTGGATCTGGGTAAGTATACCCGGATGATCACGGAGTTGAGTGAAGATGATTCGGTTCCCCGGTTTTCCACTCATCTTATTTACCTGACAAAAGCGAATCGAAGAAATGAGATTGAAGATAAAATCATCAGATCGGTCTTCTCCAAAAAACCTAAAAGAGCAGATGTTTACTGGTTTTTGCATATCAATCGCACAGAAAATCCTTATACCCTGACCTACGATGTCTCTGAGCTTATGGATGATAAGGTGATTAAAGTAAACATCAATATCGGTTTCAGGTTGCAACCCAGAACAGAGTTGTATTTCAAGAAAATTGTTCAGGACCTGGTAGCCAACAGGGAACTCAATCTTCACATCCGGCCCGATGGCTCAACCAGATACAATCCTGATCCGGATTTCAAATTTGTGGTTATCGAAAAATTCCTTTCTGCAGAGAATGAGTTTGCCCTCAGAGAAGGGGTTTTGCTGAATTCCTATTTTTTTCTGAAAAGACTGGGGCAAAGCGACCAGGATGCTTTCGGCCTGGATAAGAGTGATGTAGTCATCGAGCAGATCCCGCTTGTTTATCACCCTGTAGGAAAGATAAAGTTGGAAAGGGTGCCTGCTCATCCTTGAAATCGTAAAATCCTGTGCACACTCCCGGACGATAATTTCTGCCGGGAGTTTTGTTTCTTTTTGAGAAATATTCGATACTTTCACCCACATTTTAAATGAATAAAGACTATGGAGAATAAGGAGATATATCAATTTCTGAATGAAGAAAATACGCACATGGAAAAGCTTCACCGGATTGTGGAAGAGACCATCAGAGAGGAAAAACTGATCATTCAGAACCTGCTGAATCCACCGGTAGAGCGGCTTAGTCCCGGTCAGGAGATTTCCGATAAAGTGGCCCGCTTCGGAGGGTCCTGGAAATTTATCATTCTTTTTGCCGTTATCCTGGCCGTCTGGATTGTGGTCAATACTTTCACGGGTATACATTTCGACCCCTATCCTTTTATCCTGATGAACCTGATTTTATCCTGTGTGGCTGCGTTGCAGGCCCCTGTCATTATGATGAGCCAGAACAGACAGGAAGAAAAAGACCGCATGAGAAGCGAAAATGATTATCTGATCAACCTCAAGGCAGAGATGCAGATCAGGAGTCTTCACCAGAAAATGGATCTGCTGCTGGAAGATCAGATCAAAACCCTTTTTGAATCACAGGCCAGCCAGCTTGCCATGCTGAAAGAACTGAGTGAAAAGTTTGAATCCGGAAAATCTTAATGGATATAGTATGAAACATGAGCATGTAAAAACGGTTGAAGAGCTCAGAAAAGCCCACCCCGGCGCCAGGAATGTAAATAGTCAGCATCAGGCAAGGCTCAGCCGTCTGGACAAGCTGGCACTGCTTATTACCGAGAAAGTCGGCAGCATGGGTTTCTTTGTGATCATCTTTGTCTGGACCGCCTCCTGGCTGGGGTGGAACAGCCTGGCACCGGACCATCTCAAGTTTGATCCTTACCCGGCTTTTGTACTCTGGCTTTTTATTTCCAACATGATCCAGATCTTTCTCATGCCTCTGATCATGGTGGGGCAGAATCTTCAGTCGGCTCATGCCGAACTGCGGGCAGAAGAGGACTTTGAGATCAACAGAAAAGCCGAAACAGAAATTGAGACCATCCTGATGCACCTTGAAAACCAGAATACCCTCATCCTGGAGATCCTCAGCCACCTGAAAAAGCCGGAAAGCGAGTCCGGGGAGCAGTAATGAGGGAAATTGTAATTTTTGAATTCCCTTCCAACCTGGGGTTGAAACAGTTGCGGCCCGGTAAGGAACCCGGTGTCCGCAGGCTGCCTGAGTGGCTCCGGAATCACGGATTTCAGGCCGGTCTGAGTGCCGTCAGAGAAGTACATCTGCCGCCCCCCGCTTATACCATGCATCTGGATGAGACAACAGGGGTAAGAAATGCTGAGGCCATTGCAGCGTATGCCTGCCGGCAGGCGGAGGCGCTGTCCGGGGTATTAACGGATCCCACCCTGTTTTCGATAGTCATCGGAGGAGATTGTAGCATTCTGATCGGGAATGCCCTGGCGTTGAAAAAGAAGGGGCGTTATGGTTTATTCTATCTTGACGGCCACACGGATTTTGTTACACCGGACCAGTCTTCCACCGGCGGGGCCGCAGGAATGGACCTGGCCCTGATAACAGGGTACGGACCTGCTCCATTGACGAATCTATTGGGACTCAGACCTTATCTTAAAGAAACGGATGTCTGGTGTGTCGGTAACAGATGCATAGAGTATGAAGACTATGTGGAAACCATCCGCCGGAGTGATATCCGGTATATTGACTTGTTTGAGTGGAGGAAGAATGACCCGGGAAAGTATGTAGAAGCGTTTCTCGGCGGGATGAATGAGGATGGCCCGGAGGGCTTCTGGATACATATGGATGTGGACGTACTGCATCATGATCTCATGCCGGCGGTAGACAGTCCCCAGCCGGACGGATTGTATTATGAAGAGCTCGAAATGTTGCTGAAGCCGCTTCTGATGCATCCTAAAGCAGTCGGAATGAATCTGACCATTCTTGATCCGGACCTGGATCCGGACGGACAATACACCCGGCAGTTTGTTGTTCGCATGCTTAATATTTTTGAGGTGTTGAGAACCGCGTAAGAATTTAATACTTTTGTCCCAACCAAACCCCTTTTATCATGAAGATCATCGCCGAAGTACTGGTTGCCCTCGTGGCCCTGATTCATATCTACATCGTATGGCTCGAAATGTTTGCATGGACTACCCGTGGCCCTAAGGTATTCCGCTCCATTCCGGCCTCTCTGTTTCCCCCCACCAAAGCCCTTGCGGCAAACCAGGGGTTGTATAATGGCTTTCTGGTAGCCGGCCTCGTCTGGAGTTTTCTGATTCAGGATCCTGTATGGAGTAATAATGTGGCCTACTTCTTTCTGGGCTGCGTGGCCGTAGCAGGAATCTATGGAGCAATAACCGCCCAGATCACCATTCTTTATGTGCAGACCGTTCCTGCGGCACTGGCCATAGCAGCCACATGGTTTGCCGGCTAAGTCTGCGCCCGGGAATTAAATCTTGTTTCCTGAGGTTATAATAACAGACCAGATCAGCAGACAATGGATACCGTTCCTCTTGAAAATATCCTGAAAAAACGAGATATCAGTCCTACCACTATGAGACTGCTGGTATTGGATCACCTGCTTCAGCAGAAGTCGGCCATCAGTATCAGCGGGCTCGAGCAGTTGTTTGAGCGGTCGGACAGGATCACCCTTTACCGAACCCTGAAGACCTTTGAAAAAAAGGGGCTTATTCACGGCATACAGGAGGGGACACTGACCAAATACGCCTTGTGCGATATGACCTGCCCCGACAATGAACATGCCGATGCGCACCTCCATTATTATTGCACGGCTTGCCAGGAGACCTTCTGCCTTCCTAAAATAAAGATTCCCCAGGTGAACCTTCCGCCGGGATTCCGGATGAAAGACCTGAACCTTTCCGCCAGCGGCCTCTGCAGCAATTGCACAGGCTGAGCCCGGTAAGTCTGATTATTCCGGCTGCGATTGAAAAGAGCCCATCGGCTTTTTCATTTCTGCCCTCCATGGAAAATCATTCCTGCGGGATTTTAGTTGTGCAATGAATATTTTCGCCACTCTTCTCAGCAGCTCCGGACAAGTACTTTTATACGAATATACCGCCGGGTTTACTCACCCTTGCAGGAAAGCATTTTGGTGCCGTATGATCATTATTTGTGGTTTGAAGAAGACGGAATGAATGGGCTTGCCACATGTAATTTTTGACCCTCTGGTCAGGATTTTAAGGTTATTTTAATTTCGTCAGCCCATCCCAAAGCTTTTAAATCCGTATTTTTGGAGAAATATGAACGAAAACAGACTTTGTAGCTTTATGAAATTTTCCCGGCTTCTTCTCATTATCTTGTTTTTTTACAAAGGGCTTGCTGCTTATGCCCAGAACATCGAAAACCTGAAGGTTGAATACCAGGCCAGGCCTCTTGGAATAGAGAGCCTGTCACCCAGATTGTCATGGGAGATCCGGTCACCAAAAAGAGGGACCACCCAGACGTTTTACCAGATACTGGTATCCGACGATGAAAAAAACCTGGCAAAGAACATTGGCAATGTGTGGGACAGTAAAAAGATCAAATCCGGTCAGTCGCGCTGGGTAACCTACCAGGGCAAACCGCTTGAATCCCGCAAGCGATACTATTGGAAAGTGAAAATATGGGATGAAACAGGAAAGATGAGCGCTTTCAGTGAAACTTCCTGGTGGGAGATGGGCCTGCTGAAGAAAGAAGACTGGTCTGCTCAATGGATCGGTATGAAGGGGACGGAGGGTAAGCCCCCGAAGTCGGTCGAACTTGAAAAAACGTTTACCCTTAAGAAGAGGGCCGTAAGGGCCAGGATTTATGCTACAGGCCTGGGCGCCTATCACCTGATCTTCAATGGCAAGAAGGTGGGCGGAGATATTCTCGCTCCGGGATGGACACATTACCTCAAAACCATGCACTATCAGACCTATGAGATAGATCCTGAAAACCTGACCATCGGATCAAACTTCATTACTGCTACACTGGGCAACGGCTGGTGGAGCAGCGGACTCGGATGGGAAGGCGGCAATCACCGCTATAGTGAAGGGCCTTGCCGCATGTTTTTTCAGATGGAAATGGAGTTTTATGACGGTTCACGTCAGACGGTCATTTCGGATCAGAGCTGGCAGGTAAGAACCTCTCCGGTTACTTCCAATTCTATTTACCATGGCGAGACGTATGATGCCCGTCTGGAATACAACAAACAATGGAAAAGTGCGGACCTGCTGGATGACCTTGAGAACGCAACCACACTGTTCGGCAATGACCCTAAAGTGAATGCATCAGAGGAGACTGCAAAGTTCAGAATGGCTGACATCAGCCTGCGCGCCTCGCCTGCCCCGCAGATCCGGGTTGTCCGTGAGTTACAGGCCGTAAATATTACTGAGCCGAGAAAGGGGCGCTACGTCTTTGATTTCGGACAGAATTTTTCCGGTTTTGTACGCGTGTCTGTCGAAGGAAAAGCCGGAAAGGAAATCGTCATGAAGTTCGGGGAACTGCTTACTGATAAAGGGCTGGTGGACCAGGCCAACCTGAGAAGCATCCGTCCGACGGATAAGTTTATTCTTAAAGGATATGGAGTAGAGCAGTGGGAGCCCCGCTTTACCTATCACGGGTTCAGGTATGTTGAGGTAGAAGGTCTGCCATCCAAACCCGACAAGAATACGATCGTGGCAAAGGTGATTCATAATCCGGTGGCCGAAACGGGTACTTTTACAAGCTCTGATCCGCTGATCAATAAAATCTATGAGAATATTGTCTGGTCACAGCGGTCTAATATGCAAAGCGTACCGACAGACTGTCCGCAGCGTGACGAGCGTCTGGGATGGATGGGGGATGCACAGATTTTCGCGCCAACAGCCAGTTACATTATGGATATGAACGGTTTTTTTACCAAGTGGATGCGAGACATCACCGATTCACAACACAGTTCCGGATATGTCTATGATATCAATCCCAAGCTGCTGGTAGGCGGGCCGTCCAAACCGGCCTGGGGAGATGCCGTGGTTATCGTACCCTGGCGCATGTATCAGTTTTATGGCGATAAGGAAATACTCAGGGAAAACTATGAGGCGATGAAGAAATGGGTGGATTATATGAATAATCATCCCAGTACCCGGCAAAACGGCATTTATCATTTTGAATCAGGCACAGATCCTGTCATGAAATATGGTTACGGAGACTGGGTGCCGGTAGAAAGGTCACCCGGAAAGCCTATCGGGGGCAGTTACCAGTATTTTAGCAACCGGCTGCTGGCTACTATTGCCGGTATCCTCGGCAAACCCGCCGATGCGACTTCCTACTCTGCGCTGGCCGAAGGGGTAAAGAAAAAGTATAATGAACTGTATTTTGATAAGACGTCCGGACAATACGAGGGCAAAACACAGGGGGCCAACCTAATTCCTCTGAGTCTCGGTCTTACTTCAGAAGCAGACAGGAATAAAGTAGCCGGCAATGTAGTTCAGAACGTAAAAGATCATAACGATCACCTGACGACAGGGTTTATTTCGACGGCAATGCTGCTGCCCGTCTTAAGTGAGTCGGGGCACCATGATCTTGCCTATAAGGTAGCCACACAGAAAACCTATCCGGGCTGGGGCTACATGATTGAAAAAGGAGCCACCAGTATGTGGGAACTCTGGAATTCGGATACGGAAAAACCGGAAGGGATGAATTCACGTAACCATTTTGCCTATGGCTCAATAGGCGAATGGTTTTACGGTTATCTGGCCGGAATAAGACCGGACGACAGCGGCCCCGGCTTCAGTAAGTTCATGATTGCTCCTATGCCGGCACAGGGGCTCACTCACGCAGAGGCTACTTATCAGACGGGTTACGGTAAGATAAGATCAGCATGGGCCGTTGCCGGGAAAGAGTTCACCCTGAAAGTAAGTGTGCCTTTCAATACCAGCGCCACGGTTATTGTTCCTTCAGCGGAAGGGATAGTGAAAGAGACGGGTAAACTGTTGGTAAGTAAAGGTAAATTGACTAAAATCCTGGTGCCGGGTGTCAGGTTGCTGAAATCCGAGCCGGGCAGAATAACGCTGCAGGTAAGCGGGGGTGACTATGAGTTTGTTTCAGAATAAAAAAGGTTTAATTTCGCAGGGTATAAAACCCAATGCCTCTGTTTAAATCGTATTGTATTCCGCTGTCCGGAAGTGTTGAGATCTGACTTCGCAAGGGCCTTTTTTCGGGCCCGGATGGTATCTTTTGTCAATTTCAAACTTCTTTATCAAATGTTTCAACGGATCACTCCAAGGCTCAGGCTTATTCCTTTGTCTCTGGAACAACTCTATCTCTTTTCTGCCGGACGCGATCATCTTGACCGCAGCATGGGGTTCAATCCTATGCCGGAGTTTACGCTCAATACCTCTGAAGACATGCTCTCAGAGCTGGAAAGTGCGATTACAGACTTTATCATCCCTGGAGTAACGCAACATTCCGATAAGTGGGAATGGCATACCCACTGGGTTATTGTACATGACAGAGAGAACCTCAATATCGGTGGAATCGGGATGGCGGGCGGGCCGGATGAAAACGGGCAGGCTTATCTGGGGTACTATATGGAGCAGGGGTATGAAGGGAAGGGCTATATGACTGAGGCACTCGCTGCAATGCTCGAATGGATGTTTAGTGAGCCACTGCTTCTATCTGTGATGGCTGAGACGCGTGTAACAGGATATGCCTCCCAACGTGTCCTGATGAAGAATCGTTTTGAAGCGCAGGGGCCTTCCCCGGAAGGAATAAAATGGGTGCGGTACCGCTAAACAGAACCGGGAGGCTTTTTGCCGGCGATCTTATCAGAAAAGATCGTCACGGCGTCTGAGTTCTTTTCTGGCAGCGTTTATTTTTTTTGATTTGAGTCTCTTCTGAACACTTTGCAGGCTGGGCCTGGTGGGTTTACGCTTTTTCTTTTCAGTAAGCGCGTCTTCGATTATTCGATGGAGTTTTTCAATGGCCAGTTCTTTGTTTCTGGTCTGTGACCGCGTTTCACTGGCTGATACAATGAGAAATCCGTCTTTGCTGAGTTTGCCCTTCAGCTTTTCCTTTAACTTATCTTTGGTTTCTATGTCCAGCAGGGCTGAATTTTCAATATCAAAGCGGGCCTCCACTTTGGTTTCAGTTTTGTTCACATGTTGTCCGCCGGGCCCGTCACTCCGGCTGGTTTGAAAACCCAGCTCAGGTCTTACATCAATACGCATAATAAAATGAGTTTAGCTAATCAATAAACTCAAAAACCGGCTGATACATTCCGTCAGCGGAAAATAGTACGGAGAGGCTGCCGGCTGACAGGGAGAATATTTCTTAATCATGGGTGTCTTATTCACTGTTTATACCTGAACGGGGGTGTTAATATTATTTCGCCTAATAAGGTATTAACATCGACAAATCTGAGAGTAAGAATACAGGGCAAATGCATTTAACCCCGGAGGGGTGGAATGTAAACAACATGGGGTTTTACCCCCGGGCTGAGAGTGAAGACTAACCGCGGTTTTGGCCAGGCGTTTTCGTTGCAGAGCAAAACAAAAGCCATGACAAAACAATCCAAAAAAGTTAAATGCATTTACATAGTAAGATGTATGAAGGATTAAAACGGTGCTTCACATCCATTATAATGAGCTTTTTAACCTGGTTTTCAGTTAATCGGGCAGAAGTGTAGGGGAACTGCGCGAAAATGAACCAGAATATACGCGTTACGGTCGGTTTATGATGGTTATGTCCAATCAATCGCAGACGTCTCCTCCTTATCTAGAATGCTCAAACTGGTAATGGAAGCACTTTTGTGCTGACGTTTTTCAGCAGACTTTATTAAACGGGCAAGCGGAATCCGGCCAAAAGGATGGTGAGCCCGCCTGTCTTACAATGCGGAACTTTCAGTCACTAACTTCCCGTACATCCTATTTTTTGGGGATGTTCAGTTTCCCTACAAGCACACCATCATCCCGAATCATCTTCACATTCAACTCCTTGTCTGTGGCATGAAGCTTAATGAGTGTGCGGTTGCCCTCCAGCGGTCCTCCTCCGATCATAATCGGGAAATTGTGCGTAGAGTCCGGTTCATGGGTCGCGTACCGGTGGGTGTGCCCGGATAATTGGAGGTCGATATTGGCCGCATTTAGTATTGGGCCAAAAACCGCTCTGCAATGCATTGTTCCATGCCAATCGCCAGAGTGCCATGGAGAGATATGAATCAATACCACACGAAAAGGTGCCTTTTTGAAAGCATCAGAAGAAACTTCTTTTTCAAGCCATTTTTTCTGTGTCTCCCTGTAACGATCGAAAGCAGACAAGCCTTTGTATTCGACATTGTTATCCATCTTGTCTTCACCGGAGTCCAGCACAATAAAATGAACAGGCCCCCGGCGGAAAGAAAAGTAGTATTTGTTGTCAGGGTAGGCGAAGTAAGCAGGAATTTGTCTGGAAAAACTCCCCCGGCATTCGTGATTTCCCTGGATCAGCATAAATGGGAATTCTGAGGCAAAAATATCAGTGCAGGGTTTTATAAGATGGTCTATAATCTGAGCTTCTTCTGTGACCCAATCGAAACAGTCTCCGTTAAAAGCCACGAGGTCAAAGTCCCGGACATTGCCTGTATAACCGTGTCGATAGAGTAGCTGAGGAATGATTTGAGGACGGTCATGGATGTCGTTGAACACAACCATTTTGAACTCTTCATTAGTCGTTGCCGGCGTTTTAAAGCCAAGCATGGATCCTGTTATGGTCTCTCCGAATTCAGCTATGGAGCCTCTGTATCCCAGCACCTCAGTAGATACGATCCGATACTTGTATGAAGTGCCGGGAGTCAGATCAGTCAGGGTAATCTTATGGATCCGGTTATTGGCTTCAATAAGGCCGTTATGGTATCCAAACTCCCTTTTGTGAGTGTATGTGCCGGCTCCGTATTCCACCCAGCTGAAGGAGTTCTTATGAGTAATCCAGATAATAGTAACCTCAGAGGTTCCGATATTTTGTAAATAGGGCCCGGCCACGAAATAGTTGCCTTCTGTTTCTTCAGCTGACAATACAGTACCTGCCATATCAGGAGCTGGTAAAATGGCAAGGACCCCCATTTTCGACACAGCGTCAAGAAAGGACCTTCTGTCTGAAGTACTATTGCCGGTGATTGATTTGCTCATCTGTCATTTGTTTGGAAGATTGTAGAATGCGAAAAAGGATCCGTGTTAGTCTTTGACTACTTTTTCTCTAAAGGAAAAAGTAGTCAAAGTGTACAAAGAAGCAAAAAATATGCGAAAAAAACAGGCGCTTATACATAAAGCAATACTTACCAGTTGGGGTTTTGCTTCAATGTCCCATTGGATAGATTAATCTCTTCTGATGGTATCGGATAGAGATAATCCCTGTCTTCACGCCAGGTTCTGCTGATGTTGCCGTGTACCAGAATATTACCGCTGGTACCATTAGTTAAAACAATATCTGAACCTATCCGTAAGAACAGCGTAGCAGAAGAGGGTGGTTGGGTGCCCTGATAAAGACATACATCTATGGTTCCGTCTCCATTCAGATCATAATCTCCGGGGCCGGGGAAATAAGCACCTAAGAACGGCTTTTCAAACAGCTTACCGGCTTTCCATCTCATCATATCATTGTATCGGAAGCCTTCCATTATCAGTTCAACCGACCGTTCTCTTCTTATTTCCAAAATGACACCGACGTTAGCACCTGTTACACCGGGGTAGCCTGTTGTGCTGCTTAGAAGATAAGGGTCTGGGGTGGCATTAGCTGTGGCCATATTCAGCGAAGGCATTTTTACGCGACCCCTGATCAGATTTACCGTTTTGTCCAGATCAGCCTGTGTAAGTGTGCCTGATTCCGCTTTTGCTTCCGCATAGTTCAGATAGACTTCTGCGATTCTGAATAAAGGCATATCGGTGATGCTGTTATTATAAGAATCGTTATTGGGTTCCATTGTGTATTTTATAAGATAATACCCGGTACTGGTGAAGGCCAGATTTGGAGCCACCGGTGTTGAACTACCTATCCTGGTATATCCCGGAGTGCGTATCGTTTGTGAAAGCCTCGGGTCCCGGTTTTGCGTTTCTTCTGAAAAGGTTTTTACGCCATAGCCGGGAATATCCGTAAACCTCGACCCATCTGACATAAGGTAGCTGTTTACGAAAGTTTTGGACAAGCCCGGCCGGCCTTGCGCACTTGAGTTACAGTAGTTTTGTACATTGTTCGGGAGGTTTACTTCGCGGCTGTAATCTCTGGCCAGGATAACCTCCTGACTTGTGGTCGTCGTGGTGGCAAACAAATCCCTGTAAGGGGCTATGCCTGAAGCGTATAAAGTATATCCGCCATTGTCTATAAGTCCGGCAGAAGCTTCAATACAAATGTTCAGATATTTCTCATATCCGGCTATACCGTGATACTTTCTGTAAGTACCTTCAAACAAAGCTACTCTGGAGAGTAGCGCTAATGCTGCCCACTTGTTTACCTTATATACATTTTGTTTGTCTGCCGGCAGGTAATCAACGGCATATTTAAGATCACTGATTATGGAGTCAGCAATCAAATCCCTGCTGTCTCTCTTTTTAAACAGCAAAGGATCGTCCGATCGCAACACCGTATCAAACCAGGGCACTTCGCCAAATCGCGTCAGCTTGGAAAAATAAAAATAGCCCCTGAAGAATCTTGCCAAAGCATTATATCGGTTTCTTACTGTGGCGTCCGAAGTGTTTTTAGAGTTTTCCAACAGGTAATTAATGCTCCGCAATTGACTCCATGACCAGCCGGATCCTGTCGAGGGAACGGTTCTTTGGCCTGAGACGGCATCGTCCAGTTGCGTAATAATAATCGCATCTGCATTATCTCCGTAAATAAACTCTGCGGTAGGGAAGTTGTCACTATAAAACCGGTTAGAGTAAAGTTCCAATTCATTTGCATTGGAAAAATAGGTATAGGGGGATAGTTGAGATAATGGCACCTCATCCAGCTTAAAACAAGACGTTAACAGGGTAACCCCTAAAGTAAATAATAAAATATATAATCTATTTTTCATAGTTGTTCTCACTTATCATTTTACAAACTAATATTTAATCCAAACATGAAAGTTTTAGCCCAGGGATAGGTACGGGCGGTACTTCTTGATACACCATAGGTGTTTTGCGCACTTGCCTGTTCCGGGTCAATGTACTTTGTGTCTAAAGTAGTGAATGTCAACAGGTTTTCGCCGCTCAGGTAAAGATGTACCCTTTCCAGGCCTATTTGTTTGGTTAATTTTCCGGGAATAGTATAACCGAGCATCAGATTTTTAAGTCTGGCATACATCAGGTTTTGTAAATATTTATCGTTAACTACGCCCAATTCTCTGTTTGCATTCAGAGCCACATATCCTCTTGGCTTTGGAAAGTAGGCATCCGGATTATCTTCACTCCACACTTTACTTTCAAAATCTGTTGGAAGGAAGGTGGTGTAAGGGCGTGAATATGGCCCCCAGAATGCAACGGCATCATAGTCAGGATACCAGTGTTGCCTGCCTATTCCCTGAACAAATGCTGACAGTTCAATATTATTCCAGTTAAGTCTCAAATTGAAATTGAAATTGTATCTGGGCAATGAGTTTCCTATTATTGTTCTGTCGCCGGGCTTGGCCAGTGTGTTTTCACCTATTGATATTTTGTTATCTCCATCCAGGTCTAAAAACTTCATATCCCCTGCATGCAGCCCTTTGTCAATGGCCGATACGTTGATAATGCTGTTCACAAAAGTCTGATTAACCGGATAATTGGCTGCCTCTTCATTTGTCTTAAAATAGCCGCCGATATTGTATCCCCAAATATCTCCCAATGTCATTCCTTCATAAAAGTTAGAAAGGTTTTTTGTGGGGTTATTGAACCTCGTTACTTTAGTGATGTTGTCACCAACTCCTACCCCGATATTGTATTTTAAAGCCTTCCCTGCTACATTGAACTGGTCTCTCCAGGCCATGCTTAATTCCCACCCCTTCGTTAGCAGATCCGATGAATTTTCTTTCGGAAACGAAGCTCCATAGTAAGCCGGCAATGTCAGTCCGGCAGTCAGCATGTTCAACGTAGCCCGATGGTATATATCACCGGTAAGGGTTAGTCTGGAGTTTAGAAAAGAAAGGTCGAGCCCTAAATCTGTGGTGTTTACCGTTTCCCAGGTAAGAGAGGGGGAATTGGGGGCGCTTTCGTATGCGTATGGTGCCAGAGCATTTCCAAACGAATAGCTGAGATTGCCTCCCATAGTAATCGTTTGAATGTAATCATAGTAACCAACCTGCTGGTTCCCCAAAGAACCATAAGAGAGGCGAATTTTAGCATTCGTGAGGATATTCTGGTTCATAGATTTGAAAAACTCCTCTTCATCAATTCTCCATCCTGCTGAGAAGGATGGAAAGAATCCAAACCTGCTTCCTTTGGCAAACCTTGAGGTTCCATCGTATCTTCCGGCTGCTTCAAAGAGATATTTATCTTTGTAGGCATAATTGGCCCGATAAAATGTGCCCAGTAACTGATACCTGTACTGCCCTCCCCGAACAGACATGGTACCTGTTGCAATATCCAGATCAGATAGCTGATCGCTGAGGAGGCCTTCGCGTGAGGCGGTCAGATATTTTGATTTCGTAGTCTCATAGTTATACCCGGCCATTAACTTTACATCATGATTTTGCCTCAGTTTTACATCGTAGGTCATATAAAGGTTTACGCCCTGATAATCATGACCTTCTGACCTTTCTGTTAAAACATTATTGCCAGGGCCGGAAGTGAGATTTAATACTTCACCAGGATATTTTGAGTAGGAAAGATTCCCCGAACGGGTGTACGACGGCTTATTAATTTGTGAATACCGGTAGTTGGCACGGAAAGTGAACCCTTTAAACGGCCTCAGAACCGTTTCAATAGTAGGGCTAATTTCACTTACATTTTCATCATTCAAGTGTTTACCATCTGTGAGTGCGATATGAAGACCGTCCATGATGTTATAATTACTTAATGAGGTATTGTAAGGAGATGTACCATCTGGATTTTGGGGTACAAAGCTGGCTAAGGCATGAAAGGTGGTGCCTGTAAAATTGTTATTTATGCCTTGCACGCCGGGATATTTATAATCAGAATTAAAATAAGCAAAGTTGGTATTGATATCCATCCAGTTATTGATTTTGAAATCAACTTTGGACCTCAGATTGTATCTTTTAAAGACATCTGTACTGCTTTTGAATATGCCGTCCTGAGTATAGACATTGCCGGAGAAGTAATACCGGATGTTGTCAGACCCGCCGCTAACGCTGATGTTGTGGTCTTGCATGGGCCTTTTCAGGTCATACAGGTAGTTAAACCAGTCAGTGTTTGCGTAGTAAACATAAGTGGGTCGGCCATCGCGGTTGTCGGTTACTATCCAGGGCCTGGCAGGGTTCTCTGTTTTATCATTAACTCTCGCCCAAAGCTGATTATAGTCTTCTTCTGTATATTTTGTGTAGTTTGAGCCGGCGTAGCTCTTAAAGAACAGGTCATTTATCTTAGCAGAATAGTACCCTCTTGTTTCAAAATCCGTTGAGGTCGTCGAAGCGCTGAATGAGGTCTTTGCCGAATAGTTGACGGAAACCTTGTTTTTATTACCCGACTTCGTCGTGATCAGAATAACACCATACGATGCTCTTGCTCCATATACGGCTGATGCGGATGCATCTTTCAAAACGGTTATAGATTCGATGTCGTCAGGGTTTACCCGGTCGATAGTACCCTCAAAGCCATCAATCATTATTAAAGGGGTTGCGCTGCTGCTGATAGAGTTAATGCCCCTGATGTTGAATGTCCCTGCTGTTCCCGGTGCTCCTGAAGCAAATTTTACTTCCATGTTTGGTATGGTGCCCTGCAATAACGAGGAAACATTTGCCGAAGGCCGGTTTTCAAGTTGCTTTTTATCGACGATGGCCACTGCACCGGTCAGGTTTGCCTTTGTCTGAGTACCGTAGCCTATTACCACCACTTCCTGGAGATTTTTTTTGTCAACCTGCATACGTACTTCCAGTGAAGTGCTTTTGCCAACGGTAACTTCCTGGCTCACATAACCTACAAAAGAGAACACCAGAACCGCTTTTGTGTCGGGTATTTCGAGCGAAAAATCCCCGTTGACGTCCGTAGTCGCTCCCTTTTGGGTACCTTTCAGCAACACATTTACGCCAGGTAAGCCTTCACCTCTATCATCAAGCACTTTCCCGGTCACTATTATTTTAACAGCCATCTCCGGTGCGGGGAATCGGTTGGGGATCAGAATCTCGGCCTGTTTAACACTGAGTTTGGGTTCATTTCTGATGACGATATTTTTGTTGAATATTTTATACGAAAGCGGAAGCCCGTTCAGCAGCGCCCGTAATACGACATCAATGGATTCATTTTTTACGTTTATCGAAACCCGATGATCGGCCGGAAGATCGGCTCTGTCATAAAGAAAAAGGTATTTAGTGTTCCGCTCCACCTCCTTTAAAGCCGACTCAAGGGTTATATTTTCCCTTTTTAATGTAACTTTTTGGCTGTATCCTGTGGCCCAGGTTTGGGTCAGCGCCGCGAAAAGCAAAAAAGTCAGAAATTTCATTTTTAAAATCCAATGGGATGAGAGAAATAAAACATTCCTGTTTATTCTACAGGGGATAGATTTTCTTTCCATATATTTGTATGATTTGGGTGAAAAAACAGTTTCTTCGCATAAGATAGTGTCCGGAGTAGCCCTTATTTTCTCAGGGGAAATGTGCCACCATTTTCCCTGTTTTTTTAGGCATGCGGCGTTTCCGGAGGCGGGGTGATGACAGGCATTGGGAAAGTCGACATAGGTAGAATTTTATATGTTAAAATTTGAGGACAATAGTGTTGGTACAGGTTAGTTTGATATCTTTATTTTGCCCGCATCTATTCTGCAGTTGACACCCGCGTAGCGTAACATGGCCATCAGTTCTGAAATGTTTTCATCGCGTGGCAACTTTCCGGTAAAACGTTTTTTGCTGATTTTACTTTCGTAAATCACTTCCACATCATACCAGCGTGAAATCTGGCGCATCACTTCCCGGATATCGCTATCCTGAAAATTGAAATAGCCGTCTTTCCAGGAAGTCACCTGGTCAACATCTACTTCTTCCATTTGAATGCCTCCCTTGTTGTCGATCCGGGCCCCTTGTCCAGGCGTCATATTTATCTTTTTTCCGCCGGAATTTAATGAAACAGATCCTTCAACCAGCGTGGTTTGAGATACCGGTTCATCCCCGTAGTGCTTGATATTAAAGCTGGTACCCAGAACTTTCACCTCGTTATTTCCGAATGAAACCAGGAAAGGACGCCGATGATCCTTATGAACTTCGAAAAAGACCTCACCGTCTATTTCCACCTTGCGTTCATTGGCCGGGAAATGGGTCGGAAAGCGGATCGAAGAAGCGGCGTTTAACCAAACTCGTGTGCCGTCCGACAGCGTTATTTGATATTGTCCCCCCTTGGGAGTAGTTAAGGTATTTATGCTCAGGTTTTTAGTTTGTGATTCGCCCGCCAGATAGGTGAGGTGACCTTTATCCGTTTTGGCTATTTCCTGAGTGCCTTGCTGAACAATTTGTTCAACGGTATTGCTCAGGCTGATCACCGATCCATCTTCTAATGTCAGTTTGGCTTTGTTTGTCCCTGCGACGATGGCAGCCTGTACGGCAGCTTTCTCATTTTCAACCGGAGAACCGTTGCGGGTTGTGACCCACCAGACGGTTGTCAGCAAAGGCAACAGCAGAGCTGCCGCCGCATACCACTTCCACCGAAAAACAGCCCACTTTGTTTTCGGGTGTGTTTCAGGAATCTCTACGTGGCTATCCGTTTCGGGCAGTATGCTTTCAAGCATCCTCCTGCTTTGTTCTTCGGAGAAATACACTTCGTTTTCCTCCAGGTTATTCCATGCGTCTTTCAGCATACCTGACAGCTGCTCATCAGTTGCGGATTTTTCAATCAGTAACATCAGTTCTTCTATCTCCTGGCTTGTTGCCAGGCGGCTATAGTATTTTTGAAATAAGACTTCCAGCCTGCTATTTGGCATTTTATGTGATTTTCAGTGATAGGACATCTGTCCCACACCCTAAAGACATTAAGAAAGAAAAAAAGGGGGTATTGCTTTGCTACTTTTTATAAAAAAAAGGTACAAAGCAGTAAGAGGTCAATGGAAATTTTTTGGAGGATATATTTTGTGATGGATTCGGTGGCCAGTTGCAGATACTTTTTGACTGTTTCTTTCGAAAGACTCAGTTGCTTAGAAATATCACTGTACTTCATGTGTTCCCTGCGACTAAGAATATAGACCTTCTGTTGTTGTGGCGGCAGCGCGTCAATGGCTTCATCCAGCAATCCATAGTAATTCGGCTCTTCTGCTTCCAATGAAATGCTGGTTTCAAGCCGCTCCCAGTCTGTTTTCGCAAAAACATTCCGCTCCCTGGCAATACTTTTCAGACTATTGAGGGCCGCGTTTCTTGATATCGTAAATAAATAGGCTTTAATATCCCTGATCTCGGCAAGAGTCTCCCTGCTCATCCACAATTTTAAGAATATGTCCTGCGTAATCTCCTCCGCCAGCTCGTGGGATCTGATAATCCGGAAAATATGCGCACCCAATAAATGATGGTACTTTTCAAAAAGTACCCGGAAAGCCTGTTCATTGCCTGCAGCAACTTCCAGCAGCAGCTCCTTTTCGGTATATGAGTAGGAATACAGCATATAGCAGCAGAAAGATCTTAAAACGTTTCGCAAATATAATCTCCCCAATCAGAAATAGATACAGGTCTGTTCGTGAAGCAAGTTATGATATTGTTAAGTGAGTACAATGAATTTAGAATCTTATCGAAGTAAACCTATTTAAAAAAAGTCAAATAAAATACAAGTATAGTGCAATGTCTGATACAGAGGAATAATCAGCATCATATCCTTTTGGTTTAATTTCCTTATTTATACAGGCAGTGGTATTCCTTAATAATAAAGCAAAGCGTCTCAAAAAGGGAGTATATAGGAACCCGCGGCTTTAATAAATTGCAAAAAGAGTGTGCCGGAAGGCTTTAACAGGCTGTTTAAAATGCCCATATAGAATAAAATTTGGTTTTGATGGCTGAAATCCGAATAATGTGTTAAAAGAAAGGGAGGAAATTTTTTTTGGTTTTTTTTTGAAAAAAAATACTTTAAAAAATCACATTATACACCCTTTTGAGACGGTTTTTTGCCCTAAAAGTACAATAGAAGGCCGTTGCTGAAATTTGCTCCTAGGGGAGTGTTTTTTCGCTTTTCACTGCTTTCTGAATCTGTGTTTTTTTATATGATTTCTTTCTTTTTTCATGAAAGTAAGTTTGTAAATTCCTATTATAAAATTATTATTTTGCGAAAATCAATTTATGGAGAATGAAATTTGGCAATTTTCAGCATCTATTCGTCATTTTTAAAATAAAATTTGCATTTATAGTTTTGCATCATCAACAAAATCACAATAATCAACGAAGCAGATGCTTCACTTAATTTAAACTTATATGAATATGAAGAACAGGACCATAGCTTTCATTACTGTTTTAGGTTTGTTTTTTTCAGCAAGCCTCAGTGCTCAGATGACTGACGCAGTCGCAATAGATGACACTACTTCAACAAAAGCGGCAAGTCCTAAAACCTTGCCAAAATATGCTGCAGTGAATGGTTATCACGCCGGGAATTACAAACAGCACCGCAAAGCAGCAATGGCGCAGCCTAAAACAAATCTTATCAGTTCAGAAGCTGCCGAGAAGAAAGTTTCTGCGAATTATAAAATGTCTCACAACAAATCTGACGTAAAACAGGTTGCGACAACGGCGTCCAGCAAAAAAGTGGTGAGAAACTACAAGATGCCGTTCAATAATTAATCAGGGTTTTCATAGTTTTACCCCTTTTCTGTCTCTGACGGAAAAGGGGTTTTTTGTTTTTAGGGATTTTGAATATCAGGCTTTTAGGCCAGCCCAAGGCTCTTGCTTACACCGGACTCATATCGGCAGGCCCTTATTACAGGTGATTTCTTTTACTATTTTTTTTGATAAAGCGTGCAACCTTTGAATCCGATCCGTCATCCTATATCCGGAATTGCAAAATAAATGAGATTCCTTTCATCCCGGAAAACAAACCATTTATGTAATAACAATAACCTTGTATAACCAAGTACTATACTTTTGTACATATAAATCACCTGCTCCCTGACAGGTAATGATCTAAACAAAAAATCGGGGATAAACATATGAAAAAGCTATTACTCTTAACTTTCGGGGTTTTTGCCCTGAGCATGACCTCTTTTGCCCAGAAAACCGGACGGATTTCGGGTAGCCTCTTCGACGAAAAACGCCAGAGCCTTCCATTTGCTAATGTAGTGTTGCTGAAAGCCTCAGATTCAACACTGGTAAAAGGGGGGATTTCAGATGCCAACGGACAGTTTATCATCGAGCCTGTCGCTTACAACCAGTATATCGTGTCGGTATCAATGGTTGGATATGCCAAATATTTTTCCCCCAGAGTTACAATTTCAGAGGAAAATCCTGAGGTGAAACTGCCAGAGATACAGCTGGCCCTGGATACCAGAACCTTGGGAGAGGTGACGGTACGTTCAAAGAAGCCGTTGCTGGAGCAACAGGCCGATAAACTGGTAATGAATGTGGAGAACAGCATCGTAAGCAGCGGAAGCACGGCTCTGGAAGTATTGCAGCGTGCGCCGGGGGTATCGATTGATCAGAACGACAACATAAGCCTGAAGGGCAAACAGGGAGTGCAGATCTATATGGATGGTAAACCTACCTATATGTCACAGGAGCAGCTCGCTAACCTGCTGAAGAACATGAACAGTGATCAGATTGAAAAAATTGAGATCATTTCCAATCCTTCTTCCCGCTATGATGCTGCCGGAAACTCAGGTATTATCAATATTGTTACCAAAAGAAATAAGAACTTCGGTACCAATGGTAGCTTCACTTTGGGATCGGGTGTCAGTCTGCTGCCTGAAGACGTGGATCTGCAGGGTCTTTTCCCTAAATACAATGCCAACCTGAACCTGAATAACCGCCAGGGTAAGTTCAACACTTTCGGTAATATCAGCTTCCGTCAGGGGCAGAATTACAATGTAAATCATTTTCTCAAGAACCTCGACGGAAGGGTTTTCGATCAGGATGCTTCGCGCACCACACAATCGCATAACCTGAGCCTGAGAGCCGGATCGGATTATTTTATTAGCAAAAAGACTACTGTCGGAGTGCTTTTTAATCTGAACACCGGACATTGGGGTGCTAAAGACCCTGCACTGAACAGCAACAAAATCAGTAAAGACGGGATCGTAGAGTCTATTCTTGAGTCTGTCTCCAATCCGTCAAGAGACTGGACCAACCTGACTTTCAATACCAACTTCAAGCATGCCTTTGATGATAAAGGTCAGGAACTTACTGCTGATTTTGACTATTCGATCTACAATAACCAGAGCAATGAACTGGGTATGACCACCCGCTTCTTCGACGGTAACGGTGAGCCTGCAGGGCAGCCTTTTACCATCACCAGCGACATTCCGAACAAATATCATATCACTGCCGGTAAAATAGATTATACATTGCCGCTGTCGGCTGCCAATGCCAAGTTTGAGTTCGGAGTGAAGACCAGCTTTGTGAAATCAGACAACAACATTCAGTTCTTTAACGAAGGACAGGCGGACCTGGGAAGGACCAACCACTTCCTGTATACTGAAAACATCAATGCCGCTTATACCAACTTCAACAAGAAATTTAATGATAAGTGGAGCCTGCAGACGGGTCTGAGACTGGAGCATACCAACTCAACGGGTGAGTCACTTACCCTGAAAGAAATTCGTCACCGTGACTATCTGAACCTGTTCCCGAGTGTCTTCCTGACTCACAATCTTAATAAGAAGAATACATTGAACTTCAATTTCAGCCGAAGAATAGACCGTCCGGATTATCAGTCGCTGAACCCGTTCATTTTCTTCCTGGATCCGTACACCTATGAATTGGGTAACGAGTACCTGCGCCCTCAGTTTACCAATGCTTTCGAGGTGACGCATACTTTTAACTCAGCTTTCGTGACAACCCTGGGTTACAGCAGCACAAAAGACTTTATGAATCAGGTAGTAAAGAATGCGATCAATGAGCCCGCAATTCTGGAAAAACTTAAGAAGTACAATTATTCTTCAGAGATTGATCCTGATAATGTGACTTTTGCGATGCAGGAAAACATCGGGTCAAGACAGAATTTCAGTATCGGGCTGAGTTTCCCGGCTAAAGTGACCAAATGGTGGAACATGAACAATAACATTACAGGGTACTATAACTTATTCAAAGGAGAGCTGATGGGAGAGACCCTGGAAGTAGGAAATCTGGCTTACAATTTCTTTACCAGCCAGAACTTTACCCTCAAAAAAGGCTGGACGGCTGAGGCGTCTATGTGGTTTAATTCTGCCGCCAGAGAAGGTACTTTCACCGGTCGTGAGTTGTATGCTGTCAATACGGGCTTCAGCAAGACTTTCTGGGATAAAAAAGCCAGTCTGAGATTTACAGTCAACGATATCTTTGCTACAGCCAGATGGAGAGGACAGACCAATTTCGGTGGTGTGGATATGAAACTTAACAACCGTTGGGATGGCAGACAGTTCAGAGTGAATTTTGTTTACAGATTCGGTAATCAGAACGTCAAAGCTTCAAGAAGTCGTCAGACGGCTACCTCTTCTGAACAGAGAAGAGCCGGAGGAGGAGAAAATTAAAAGTCCGAAATTAGATAAATGCTAAACGGGGCTGCCTTCTGGGCGGCCCTCTTTGCTTTACGGGTTATTTACGGACAATCACGAATTCTACCCGCCGGTTTTTAGCCTGTCCTTCGGTGGTCTGATTGCTGGCAATAGGTTTTGATTCTCCGAATCCTACACTTCTGACCCTGTTCAGGGGGATCTTTTTGCCGACAAGGTAATCTCTCACAGCATCCGCTCTTTCCTGGGAAAGCTTGAGGTTGGCTTCGTCAGAGCCCACGTTATCGGTATGCCCCTGTACTTCGATGGTCATGTTGGCATTCTGCTGCAGCAACTCTACAAGCCGGTCGAGCTCAAAAAAGGATTCTGTTTCCAGACGGGCCCTGCCAAACTGGAAAAATATGTTGTTCAGCCCGACGGTTACTCCGGCCTGTATAGGGGCCAGGCTGAGGTTTTCTCCCTTTATTTCCTTGAAGTCTCCGGCAACAGTGAGGTCAAGATTTTTGGAAATGGATATGAAGTCATTGGCCTCTGCCCGGATGGCATAGCGGTTGCCGTACGGCAGAATGATCTTGTATTCTCCTGTCAAGGGGTTGGAGTAAGCCACGCCTGCCTCTTCTCCGTCAGGCAGGGTTTCATAAACAATGCGGGCTTCGATGGGTTTTCCGGTTTTGGAGTCCACTACTACCCCGCTGAACAACACGACCGGAGTGGGGTTAGTGTTCAGGACTTCATCTGCCTTGGAGACGGGTTCTTTTTTAGGAGCAGCGCTGTTATCAGAGGTTTGAATGGAAGCCACCTCTGTTTCGGCCGGCTTGTTATCCCGGAGTTTGAAACGTACAATGTCTGATTTCCCGACTGAATTTTTTTTGGTGGCCATGAAGGCGTATTCTCCTGAGGCCGTGATGGAATAATAAAGGTCGTCCATGTCTGAGTTGATCCTGTCACCCAGGTTTACCGGTTTAGACCAGCTCTGCCAACCCCGGCCTTTTCTCTTACTGACCCATATGTCAAAGCCACCGAGGCCCCCTTTGCGATCTGAGGCAAAATAAAGGGTGTTGTTGTCTGAAGCCAGAAACGGAGTGGTCTCTGAGTTGCCTGAATTGACATCCGGACCCAGGCTTTCGGGTTTCGACCACTTGCCGCTTTTATCAAGAAGACTGACATAGAGATCATCTTCCTTGCTGTTTTTTTTCTCACTGAAGGCCAGGATCAGCGCTTTGCCGTTGTTGGAGAGGAAAGCCGTAAGAAACTGCCCCTTGCACATGGCATCCAGTTTGGGGATGTCAAGTTTGTTGGGCTGAGACCAGCCGGTCCCCGTCCTTTTACAGATGGATATGCCAATCTCATTTTCTTTTTTGCCATTGGTATAAACTCCTCGGATAAGAAGAGTGTTGCCATCCGGCGACACACTGAAGAGATCATTGTATTTGTCTTTGTTGACGTTGTTGACCATTTTGCGGGCCACGCCCCATCGGCCGTCGGGTCTGTAATCCGAATACCAGACGTCATTGCTGCCGTCTTTTCCGAAGTTGTTGGAAGGGTGGCTCACCCGCACGAAATACAAAGTGAGGGCATCGGGAGCAATCAGGGGATGGATTTCGCTGTATTCTGTATTAATAGCAGCACCCAGTGGCTCAGCCTTCTGGGCATAGGTAAATGTACAGGACAGGATAAGGATGTAGACTAAAAACCTCATATACAAAGCGCTGGTTCTATCCTCAAACGGAAATACCGGAGGACTTGGTATCTTTTATAGCTGCAAATCAATAAAAAAAGCCTGATAATTCAGGCTTCAGAAGGATTAAAAACTTTTGACGGTATCAATAAAACACTTCACTTTTTCAGGATCCGTGTCCGGATAAACGCCATGCCCGAGGTTGGCAATGTATTTCTGCCGGCCAAAAGCCGTCAGCATATTTTTGGTCTGCTTTTCGATCTCACTAAAGGAAGCATACAGCACACAGGGGTCGAGGTTCCCCTGCAGGGTTTTTTCCGGTACCAGACTTCTGGACTCTCCGATGTCCATATTCCAGTCGAGTCCTACTACGTCACAGCTCAGATTACCAATGTCTTTTCTGGCAAAAAAGGCTCCTTTGGCAAATACTGTTACGGGTGTATCTGTAATGGCATCGCATATTCTGGCTATATAAGGAAGAGAAAACTCCCGGTATTGTTCCGGAGAAAGAATGCCTGCCCACGAGTCAAATATCTGCACGAGATCTGCTCCGTGAGCGATCTGCGCTTTAAGATAAGAAATGGTACTTTCGGTGATCTTGTCGAGAAGCGTGTGAGCAAGTTCCGGCTCTGAATACAACATCTTCTTGGCTACAGAAAAGGTTTTGGATCCCCTGCCTTCTGTCATGTAGCAGAAAATGGTGAAGGGGGCCCCGGCAAAACCGATAAGAGGTACACGATCGTTTAATTCCTTCTTTACGATGTCTATGGCATCCAGCACATATTTCAGGTGTTCTTCCGGATCACTGATCCGGAGATTCCGGAGGTCTTCTTCTGTCCGGACCGTTTTGGGAAATAAAGGACCTTTCGCTTCCACCATTTCATAGGGAAGTCCCATCGCTTCCGGAACCACCAGGATATCAGAGAATATGATAGCAGCATCCACACCCAGAATATCCACAGGCTGAAGCGTGACTTCCGCAGCAAGCTCGGGTGTAGTGGCCAGTGTGATAAAGCTACCGGCCCTGGCTCTTACTTCCCTGTATTCCGGTAAAATTCTGCCCGCCTGACGCATCATCCAGACCGGGACCCTTTCTGTCGGCTGGCCTTTAGCGGCTCTCAGCAGCAGATCATTCTTTAGACTCATGGGGCAAAATTACCAACTAGAATGGTACGCGAACGGAAAAGTCGAACTTTTTTTGCTCTTCCCGCCCGCTTACTCCGTTGCCGGAACTGTTTGCAACAGGTTTATTTCTGTTTTTTGAGCATTTTCAGCAGATAGCCTGCAGGATAATAACCCTTCAGCTGCCTGAACTCTCTGTTGCCGGGTTTGGTGATGACCATCGCCGGAAAATCACTGATGTCGTATTTGGCGGCAAGAAGCTTTCCGTCGGGAGTATCCAGGTTAATCCGTCCTGCGACGAGATTTTTGCTGATAAATTTTGTGAGCGCTTTGTCGGTAAAGGTTTCGTCTTCCAGCCGCCGGCAGGAACTGCAGGTTTCATTTTCAAAATAAATGAGCACTTCTTTGTCTTGCTTTTTGGCGTTTCGGAGCAGGTCATCGAAGCTGCCCTGGAAAAAGAAAGGCTGTGTTTTCTGGGGAAAGGCCACAACAGCAGACAGCAGGCATGCTGCCATCAGGGAAAGGTTTGTAATTTTCATATTTTTGGGTTGCTTTGAAGAGCGGGTCCGGGTGAGGACCAAAGGAATTAATCAGGGGTTCCCGGAGGAACCCCGCACAGAATACTTACTTATCTGTCCAGTAATCTACCACCAGTACTTTGTCAAGATGGGGGCCGAGTACTTTTCCGAATGCTTTATGGTCCGGATGAGGCAGGTAAACCGCTCTTCCTTCTTCTGAATCAAATGTCAGGAAAAAACAGTGGGTAAAGCCTTGTGCCAGACCTTCGGGGCTGTTGTTGATGCCCCACTCATAGCCTTTGATTTCTTTGATTTTTTTAGGGAGGTTTCTGAATGCCTCTTCTACTTTTTTGACATCCTCAGGGCTGCTGCTGTCCTTGAACTTGAAAAGAACAACGTGCCTGAGTACTTTTTTTTCTCCCTGCGGAGCCTGTGAAAACGCCATGGTACTGATGAATAACAACGTGATTGAATAAAAGAGATTTCTCATTATAAGTTAGTTTTTGAATATGATGATCAAATATCAGAAATATATTGCTGCCCCCGGGCTTTCGTACCGTTATTTTTTGGGTGCCGGCTTCAGAGATGTTTCATATAAGTTCCCAGATCCTTATCGCCTCTGCCGGATAATCCTATAACCACCACAGCTTCCGGATCTGCCTTAAGGTAAGGCAGTACTGCAAGGGCATGAGAAGATTCGATCGCCGGGATGATCCCTTCCAGTCTGGATAGCTGAAATCCCGCTGTCAGTGATTCTTCATCGGTGATGGCATAAAATGAGGCCCTGCCGCTTTTCCACAGGTGGGCATGAAGCGGGCCGATGCCCGGGTAGTCGAGTCCGGCGGAGATAGAATGGGGTTCTACCACCTGTCCGTCGTCTGTCTGCATCAGCAGACTTTTACTGCCATGCAGAATGCCTTCCTTTCCCAGAAATGTGGTAGCTGCAGATTTGCCGCTCTTCACGCCGTGCCCGGCAGCTTCAGCGGCAATGAGACTAACCCCTGGCTCGTCAAGAAAATGATAGAACACTCCGGCAGCATTGGACCCACCCCCCACACAGGCAATGACATAGTCAGGTGTTTCGCTGCCGGTTTTTTCGAGCAGCTGGCTCCTGATTTCCTCAGAGATGACAGACTGGAAGCGTGCCACCATGTCGGGATAAGGGTGAGGTCCTACTACGCTTCCGATGATGTAATGCGTATCCACAGGATTGTTGATCCAGTGCCTCATGGCTTCATTGGTAGCGTCTTTCAGTGTTTTCGATCCGCTTCTGGCAGCCCGGACCTCAGCACCCAGCATCTTCATACGGGCCACATTCGGCGCCTGCCTTTCGATATCCACTTCCCCCATGTAAACAATGCATTCCAACCCCATAAGGGCGCAGACAGTAGCGGTGGCCACACCGTGTTGGCCGGCGCCTGTTTCGGCTACGATCTTGTTTTTCCCCAGTTTCTTTGCCAGGAGAATCTGCCCGATGGTGTTGTTTACCTTGTGCGCACCCGTATGGCACAGGTCTTCACGTTTCAGGTAAATCCGGGTATTAAAGTGTTCTGAAAGCCTGGAAGCAAAATACAACGGAGTAGGTCTGCCCACGAAATCCCGGAGCAACTGATGAAATTCCTGCTGAAATTCAGGACTGTAGATGACCTGCAGGTAGCTTTCCTTCAACTCCTGTACATTGGGGTAGAGCATTTCAGGGATGTATGCTCCTCCGAATTCTCCGTAATATCCTTTTTCACTGACGGCATAAGCCGAATTTTCTACTTTTATCATAATGATCTTCAGGCAATATCTGATTCAGATTTCTGAACCCTGAGGGTATTAAACAAGATTTTTAAAGCTTCCGGGTCTTTTAGGGCAGGAGCGGTTTCGTAGCGGCTGTTGACATCTACCCCTGCCATGGCAGGGTGATGGAGCTCATGTATTCCTCCGGCATTTTTATTGCTGATTCCGCCTGCCAGAAGAAACGGAACCGTTCCTTCATAGTTTTTAAGAATTCCCCAGTCAAAAGGCCTTCCGTGTCCGCCAAAGCCTTCCCCTTTTGTATCAAAAAGGAAATAGTCGCTGGAGGATTCATAGGCTTTGGTCTGTTTAAAATCAAAGGCACTGTCTACGGAAAACGCCTGTATCACGCCAATCCCGCTCTTTCTGAGTTCCTGATTCAGATCAGGTGTACCCGGGCCATGAAGCTGGACAAAGTCAAGCCCGTATTTTTCGACGATTTTCAGAAGTTGCTGCTTCTCAGGATGAACAAACACCCCTGTTTTACGGATGCCGGGGGGAAGAGAACGAAGCAGGTCCGTGTCAAGCAGGCCATCGGCAAAGCGGGGAGAAGGAGGATAAAAAATAAAGCCCATGAAGTCGGGATTCAACGCCGCTACAGCGCTGATGTTATCCGGATCTCTCATGCCACAGACCTTAATTTTCATCTTTATCCTTTTAATTGCGCTGCAAATGTTCTGAGGCTTTGGGCGGGGTCCGGGGTTTTCATGAAGTTTTCGCCCATGAGGAAACCCTTATAGCCTTTCTTTCTCAGCATTTTTACCGTTTCCGGAGCACTGATGCAACTTTCAGAGATTTTTACCTTACTCACCGGAATAAGTGCACTCAGTTCCAGAGAGGCATTGACATTGTTTTCGGCAAAGTTTTTCAGGTTGCGGTTGTTAACTCCCACGATGTCTACGTCCTGAAGAGGACTGCGTTCCAGTTCTTCCCGATCGTGCACTTCAAGCAGTACTTCAAGTCCCAGCTCATGGGCGGTTAAGGCAAAACGACGGATATCTTCCGGAGTCAGGCAGGCTGCGATCAGAAGAATCAGGTCCGCACCCCAGGCCTTGGCTTCATAAATCTGGTATTCGTCTATCATAAAGTCCTTCCTCAGCAATGGCACAGTAGGGTTCTTCGCTCTGGCTGACAGGAGGTCTCCGGCAGATCCTCCGAAAAAATCATGGTCGGTAAGGACACTGATCCCTGAGGCGCCGGCGCCGGCATAACCAAATGTGGTTTCTGTCACATCAGCGGTAGTATTGATGTCACCCCTGGAAGGGGATCTGCGTTTGAATTCAGCGATGATGCCCGAAGATTCCGGGTTGTTGAGTGCTTCGGTGAGTGAGTTCCCAAGCCGGTTAAAGTAGACACTCTCCTTTAATGCGGAGAGAGGCGTGAGAGATCTGGCCTTTTCTACCTCCTTTTTCTTATTTTCAACGATTTTATCCAGAATGGTCATAACACAGCTCTTTACATGGCAAAGATACGATTATCTCAAAGAAATTAAAGGTATTGTTCCCTATTGTGTTTACTTTGTCTGACTTAACGAAGGGGTATGAAAAAAACTTACATCCTTGTACTGACCTTTCTGCTGGTGCCGGGTCTTATAAAGACTCTGGCGCAGGAGCATCGGTATTATTTCAGTACCGATGGCGATGATCTGTCCGACGGTAGCAGAAGACGACCCTGGAAGAGTATTGAAAAGCTTAATAAACAGGTGCTGGGGCCGGGGGATAAGGTATTTCTTAAAAGCGGAGACCATTTTGAAGGGACCATCCTGCTGGATTCAGCAGACAGGGGAAGTTCCGGCAGGCCTGTCGTTATCGGAACGTATGAGGGTGCTGCCCCGGCTTTTATTTATTCTGACAACAAAGAAGGTCTGGTGGCCCATCTCTCTGCTTATGTGACGATCAGGAATCTGAGTTTCAGAGGTAAGGGCAGGAAAGAAGGAAATACGGTCAGCGGCGTGGTTTTATCCGATGCTTTATATATGCGTCTGGAGAGGATCAGTGTGCAGGGATATCAGAAGTCAGGTGTGCTGAACTTCAGGTCTTCCGGCACAAGGATGAATAAGGTCCATGCTTTTGACAACGGGTATGCGGGTATTTCGGTTTCCGGGCAGGAGCATAAGAAAGAGAACCTGGATATCCGGATGGTGGATTGTCTTGCAGAGAACAATCCCGGTGACCCTTCCAACCTGAAAAATCATTCGGGTAATGGTATTGTGGTGAGTCATTGTACCCGTGTGCTGATAGACCGCTGTGTGGCTACCGGCAACGGCTGGGACATGCCCCGTAAGGGTAACGGCCCTGTCGGGATTTGGGCATTTGAAGCCGACAGTGTACTGATTCAGCGTTGTATTTCTTACCGGAATAAAACTTCTGAAGGAGGGAGTGATGGCGGAGGGTTTGATCTCGACGGGGGGGTAACCCATTCCGCAATACAGTTTTGTCTTTCCTACGAAAACCAGGGCAGCGGTTTCGGCCTTTTTCAGTATGCCTGGGCCAGCAACTGGTACAATAACACCCTGAGTCATAACATCAGTGAAAACGACGGAAGGAGTACGCATGGCGCTGCCGGTATTATGGTATGGAACAGCTCGGGCGATGAAAACCAGCTCAGAGACGCCCTTGTTGACGGCAATATCATATATAACGATAACGGGCCCGCCCTGATCTACGATAATGACAGCAGGCACAGGGGTTTTGTTTTCAGGGGCAATGTCTGGGTAGGAAAACAACAGATCATTGCGGGGCAGTATGAAGGCGATGAATTCAGCCGGAATGTCATGTGGAGTATAGACAACGGGTTTGCTGTTTCCGGTCACCGGGATTATGCCTCCTGGAGTCAGAAATATCAGGATAACCTCTCTGAAAATCCGGGATACCGCCTTGCCGGAACGAAGATTACCCATCCGGACCAACTGAAAGGAATGAGGCGGTTTGAGCTGCCCCGATCTGCTGCGCTCAGCAGGAAAGAATATGATCTGCTGCGTGCATTCAAAAAGGGTAACCGGGGAAGGTAAGTTTATTTGGTATAATTAATGGCTTCCAGCAGGGCTTCCATGTTGGCGTCACTTACCGGAATTTCGAATTTCCCTATGCTGATGCGGTGATTCCTGATGGATTCAATTTTATCGAGGTTGACAATGAAAGATTTCTGCACCCTCAGGAATTTTTTAGGCGGAAGTTTTTCTTCTATGCCTTTCAGCGTTGATTTTGTCAGTACGGGATGCGTGGTGTTAGTGGTAAAGATCTTGATATAGTCTTTTAGTCCTTCAATGTGCGTGATCTGATCAAAATTGATTTTGACAAGGGAATATTCTACGTTAACAAAAAAATAATCGGGGCTGTCGTCTGCAACCGGTATCTGTACCACAGGAGCGGCGGCTGAATCAAGAAGCTTTTTACGGTGCGCATCCAGGGCTTTAAAGGCCGCTTTGGTGAATCTGTCCAGACTGACGGGCTTCATAAGGTAATCCACCACTTCAAGATCATAGCTTTCTACCGCATAATTGTCGTACGCCGTTACGAAAATTACCAGGGGTTTTTCTCTCAGGGACTGAAGAAACTTGGTGCCAAGCATGCCCGGCATCTGGATATCAAGAAACATCAGGTCGATCTGCTCGTTTTCCAGTACTTCGATGGCTTCAAAAGGATTCTTGCAGGTCTTGACCAGTTCGAGAAAAGGTACCTGCTGAATATTTTCTTCCAGAAGTTTGCGTGCGAGGTTTTCGTCATCAACAGCGATACATCGTAATTTCATGCTGGTAGATTTTTAGGGGTTTTAGCTGCTCTTTTTTAATCTGAGATTCAAATTTGCAATAAAATTCCCGTCTTTTTCAGAAATGTCGAGAGAATGAGCGTCCGGATACAGAAGTTCCAGCCTTCTGGTGACGTTTTTAAGCCCAATTCCCGAGTTGGGGTCTTTCTGGTCGTTGGTTTCCGGGCCTATGCAGTTGGTTACCTCAAAATTAAATTCATTGCCTTTGCATTGCACCTCTATTGAAATCCTGGGATTGGCTACCATACCGACGCCGTGTTTGAAGGCATTTTCCACAAACGGGATCAGCAACATCGGTTCTATGGTTTTGTTACTGAAGTCGCCTTGAAGGGAAAGGGAAATAGGGACGTCATCGCCAAACCTTATTTTTTGCAGTTCTATGTAATTCTGTAAATACTGGATTTCCTTTTCAAGAGCAACCTGCTTGTTATCCGATTCATAAAGCATGTATCTGATCAGTTCGGATAATTCTATCGTTACTCTTTCCGCCAGGCCTGACTTCGTACGGATCAGGTAAACGATGCTGTTGAGTACGTTGAAAATAAAATGCGGGCTGATCTGGGACCGCAGAAATGAAAGCTCTGACTTCATTCGCTCTTCGTGCTCTTCCTGCATGGTCCGGGTCTGCTGTATCATAAAAGTGATAAGCCCGTAAAGCGTACTCATTGAAATGATAAAAATAACAGGGAAAATCGTACGGAAATCATAAAACCTCACCACGTGCGAATCAATGACGTAGTCTTTTATCTGGTAATGGATGAAAAGAAACACCACAAAAAGCAGCAGCAGGCTGAGGATATAAGAGGTGATCTTGCCTTTGGGAAGGAATCTGTTGATCAGAAACTCCGAGTTGAAATAAAAGAAGGGGACATTGGCCAGTGTAACCGGGATGGAGTCCATCAGGTAGTTGAATCGCTTTTCATCATTATCCATGTAGGAATTAAGGATCGGCAGTCCGATCCAGAAGAACCAGAAGATAAGGTGAAAGAGCACCCTGAAAAGATATTCAAATGATATTTTCTTCTGGGCCATCTTTAGAAAGTACCGGAGGGGATTGACTGTCTCATTTCCAAATCTAATAAAGTGAATTGTCAAGTAAAAATTTAAACGACAAAATAATCCAAAAGATAGATTTAGACCGCAATTTAGGGGCTAAACAGGGGGATTTCAGAATATCGGCCCTAAAATACCTTTTATCATCAATATTCTGTAATTGGTCTATTCTGTATCCTGGCATGTTTTACATTATATTAATTTTGTGCAATCGTTATCCTTTTAACTAACTATTGATGAACAAGCTTTTATTTGTCGTTTTTATGAGCCTCTCACTGGGAACATTCGCCCAGTTCAATACGCCGCAGGTGCAGGAGCAGGCTTCCGGTGACGGCAGGATTTCCGGTGTGCTGATCGACAGTGTTTCGAAAGCCCCGGTCGAATTTGCGACTATTTCTCTCTTCAGATCTTCGGATCTGGTGAAGCCGGTGGACGGCACAATGACAGATGATAAAGGTAAATTTGCCCTGAAAAATCTGCAGAACGGCAGGTATACTCTTAAACTGACCTCTATCGGATATACCGAAAAGATCATCAGGCTGGAGGCCATTACGGATAAAAATAATAACATCAACCTGGGTGATGTGGTGTTGAGCAGCAGTGCCCAGATGCTCAAAGAAATTACGGTTACTGGACAGGCGGCGGTGATTGAAGAGAAAGTGGACAGGCTGGTGTACAATGCCGACAAAGACCTCAGTTCAAAGGGAGGGGATGCCGGTGATGTTCTCAGAAAAGTACCATTACTGACTGTGGATCTGGATGGAAACGTACAGCTCAGAGGAAGCTCGAATATCCGGGTTCTGATCAACAATAAACCTTCTACCATTCTGGCAGCAAGTTTGGCGGATGCCCTCAAACAGATACCGGCTGATCAGATCAAGACGGTAGAGGTGATTACTTCTCCGTCCGCCAAATATGATGCGGAAGGATCCGGCGGGATTATCAACATCATTACCAAAAAGAACAATATTGAAGGTTATACCCTGAATGTTGACATGGGTGCAGGAAACCGGGGAGGCAACCTCGGACTGAACGGAAGTCTTCGTACGGGTAAATTAGGCCTGAACCTCGGTGGCTTTGGAAGGGGCAATTTTAATCCTTCCTACTCGGAATTCGAGCAGATTACCAAAAACGGAGAAAGCCTGTTTGTTACGAAGCAGACGAGTGATTCCAAAGACAGAAATATTTTTGGAAGGTATTCACTTGGGGCGGACTACGATATCAGCAAGAATAAATCGATTAATGCCGGAGCACGGTTCGGGACAAGAAGTTCTTCCCGTAATCAGGAGTTAAATATTGACCAGTTTTTTGACGGTATACCGGCAGGAAGCTCCCTGCGCCAGGTCAATTCAAATAATCCCTCCATGAACTGGGATTTTAACCTCGACTATCTGCATGTGATCAAACCACAGCAGGAATTCAGCTTGTCGACATTGTACAGCATCAACTCTCTGAATAATGACTTTACCACGAAGTTCCTTAACCAGGGAGAGGCTTCAAATCTGCCCTTTGAAAACGTTAACAAGAACCTGAACCAGGAACTTACTTTTCAGGCGGATTATCAGACGCCTATAGGTAAAAATCAACTGGTGGAAGTCGGTGGAAAAGGCATTTTCAGATTTGTGGACAGTGAATACAGCTACCGTGTCAACGGTCAGACGATATCAGATCCGAAGCGTCCGGCAGGTTCGCTGGATTATAACCAGAACATTGCTGCTGCCTATCTGGCATACACCATCAGCACAAAGAGCAAATACACCTTTAAGGCGGGTACGCGTTATGAGTACACGGATATCAGCGCTTCTCAAACCCAGGCTGGCATTGCCGGAGCCACTGATATTGAGATCCCGGGCTATCACAATTTTGTTCCGAGTGTGAACGTATCGAAAACATTCGGCGGAAAGTATACCGTGAAGCTGGGTTATAACAGGAGGATACAGCGTCCGGGTCTGCAACAGCTGAATCCGAACTATAACATCGCTAACCCGCAGAACATCCAGGTGGGTAACCCGTTGCTGAGACCTGAGGTCGCTGATAACGTGGAGTTGGGAGTAAGTGCAAGCATTAAGAAAATATATGTGAATATGTCGGTCTTCGGAAGGACGACCAACAGTTCGATTTCCCAGGTAAGGGTTCCGATCGATTCTCTTGAAGGGGCTATCGTAACGACTTATCAGAACATCGGTAAAGAGAAGGCATTGGGATTGAACTGGTTCGGAAACCTGACGATTACTCCGAAGTGGACTTTGAACGGAGGTATAGAGGCATTCTATAATTTCATGAACGGCCAGACGGTAGGACTTGACGGTCTGACACAGACTACTTCAAACGAAGGCTGGAACTTAAATGGCCGTTTGATGACGATGGTCAGTCTGCCGAACGGATGGCAGGTACAGGCCTTTAGTTTTGCCCGTGGTTCAAGAGTACAGCTTCAGGGTCGCACCGGAGGTTTCGGATTTTACTCGATAGGCGTTCGTAAGGAGTTTAAGAACAAGAAAGGAAGCATTGGTTTGTCGGGTGAAAACTTCTTTACCCGTTACATGAAGATCCGTTCTTCTCTTGAATCGCCGCTATTCACCCAGAACAGTGTGAATTATATGTACAACAGCGGAGTCAGGGTCAACTTCTCTTACAGGATCGGTAAGATGGGTATGGACGCCATGTCATCAAGGAAAAAGAGCCGTTCGGTCAACAATGATGACATCAAAGAAGGTGGTGGAGATAATAACAACAGCGGACAGCAGAACCAGCAGCAGGGTGGCGGAATGCCGGCCGGCGGTGGCAACCGTAGTCCGAGAAGATAGTATGAAACGGAGGCGCGCCCTCCTTTTCAGAAAGAAGCTATAAATTAAATTTCATAGTGGGTTTTAGGTTAAAAGAATGAGAACTTACCGCTTTGCGGTAAGTTTCTCTTGTTTTATGGGGTTCTGCTGCCTCTTGCAGACTTAAGTCGGTAAATTTCTGTGTAAAAGAAAAGGTCTGCAGAGGACAGATTTACAGCGAAATATACAGGCAGGAACAATCCTTTGACGCCGTTTTGCCCAATGATATTTCAGAAAGCATGAGTTCGTATTTTGATGGATTTACTCTTCCCTTAGTTACAAAAAATTAAAAGATTGATTGTTTATTGATGAAAGGGTGGTGGTTATAAGCTGGCTTGTAATTCTCGCAGTCCGGTAACAGAACCAGATGTTTTGATAGTACCTGAATAATTCATATCAGAGTATTTTACGTGTATATCTGATTTTAAAAGACACACTCTTGAAGACAAGGTCAACGACGTCACTTCATTTTATCTATTTGTATTATGACGACGTTGTCTGACATAAAAGAAAAGCTTAAAAGAAACAGAGACCGGCTTTCCGGAAAGTAAGGTTTGAGTTTCATTGCGATGTTTGGAGTTATGTGCGCGGACAACAAACTTCGGAAAGCGATATTGATATTCTGGCAGACCTCATAAGGCCCATTGGTATTGAGTTTACCGATCTTGCCGACGAATGGGGAATATGGCTTAGTACCCAAGTCGATCTGGTTTCAAAAAAGGGGGTAAATCTGGCTATCTTAAGCAAATTGAAACGGAATTGACTTATGTCTGAGAGAGCGCCTGAATTACTGCTGTCGGATATTCTCGCTTCAATGGAGAAAATAAGATTCTATACTGAAGGCCACACTTTCGATACTTTTCATAAGAGATTCAAAGACGCTTGATGCGGTTATCAGAAACTTTGAGATCATTGGTGAGGCGGCAAACAGACTGCCTGAAGAGTTTAAAGCTTCGCATGAAAGAATTAATTGGCGTAGAATAAGGGGTTTCAGGATGACCAGATGGGTATAGATTTTCAAATTGTGTGGGAAATTATCGAAAATTACCTCGAAGAACTTAAAAAAGACATTGCTTCTATCCTGCAAGGAGACTGAAAGGCATTATCGTAAGGTTGTATCATTCAGAGTTGCTTTTCAGGCTAAGGCTGGTGCTTTGTCAGCATGAGATTATCTTGCTCAGTTTCGTCTAAGAAAAAAGGCCGCTTCCCATGAAGAGAAGCAGCCCTTTTTTGTAAGAATCCTTTATTTCAGGTTCGAAAGGAACTCTACCATATCTCTGATTTCCCGTTTAGACATGATTTGCCCCATCGGCGGCATGCCGGACGGCATGTTTTCACGCCTGGCGATCCTGCTGACCGGTATTTTCATAGGCTCGGCATCCGAGGTGTTGATGATCAGTTCTTCAGATGTTTCAGAAGCCAGGGTTCCTGTAATTTCCTGCCCGTCTTTCAGGGTAACTGTAACTACACCGTAACCGGGTGCAAGCCGGGCACTGGGCTCGACCAATGCCTGCAGGATGGTTTCCCTGTCAAGCGTAGCACCGATCTTTGTCAGTGGAGGGCCTACCGCTCCGCCGACGTTGTTGATCGAGTGGCACCTTACACACTGTCCGGTAGAGTTGGTATTAAAATAACGGCGGCCTTCGAAGGCGTTTCCTCCGAAGAGCGTGCCTTTGAATTCATCCATAAGGCTTGTTCCGGTATTAACGGTTTTCAGCTTTTCGGCCAGTCTTTCAGACTTAGAGACTTCCACAGCTTCCGTAAGGTCCAGCAGAAGTTCTTTGGCAAGTTTCTGTTCTTTCAATTGATCGATCAGGTCGCTTAATATAGGCTCTGTTTTCTGAACCGGGATCTGACCAAGTACGCTGATCATTTTCTGCTGTTCTCTGACAGATCCTTTTTCGAAGATAGGTTTTACAATGCCCGGAAGCGCATTGGCGTTGATGTTGAGCTGACTGAGCAGACCAAGCGCCACCGTCCTTACATCAGGGTCTTTATCTTCCATGCCCAGTTTTACCATCTCCTCCATTTTCGGATATTTCAGGTCCGACAGCGCGGTAAGTACGGCCCCTCTGACTTTCTCATCTTTATTTTCTCCGAAAATCCGGACAAGAGCATCGTTATGTCCATCAATTTTGAGGTTACCCAGCATCTGGGCAAAGGCGATCAGCGTGGCGGAGTTTTTGTCGTTGAGGAATCCGGCCACATTCGGGGCCATTTTGTTTTTCACCATCGCTACATCGCGGCTCACCACACCACGGTAGCGGCCGTCTACCCGGTCAAGTACAGACGGGTCAGCCCAGGTGCCGATGGTGGCCAGCGCTTCGGCGCGCAGGTCGTCGCTGATGTCAGGACGTTTCGAGAAACCGATCACCAGGTCAAGTTCTTTTTCACCACCTACTCTGAGGGCAGCATTGATGGCTCTTCTCAGCAGGGCTTCGGATTTGAATCTTTTTTCCCCGAGTACGGCAGCAAGCTCCGGAAGGGCAGCAGGAATCGACAGGTCGTCGTTGATGGCTCTGGCCGCTTCAGTAACGATGTATTCATCTTTATCCTGCAGGAATTTCGCTATCTGCGGATCTTTCAGTCTTCTCAGAACCAGTACTGCGGCCGTTCTCAAGGCTTTACTATTGCTGGAGGCAAGCGCCACCACCGGGTCTGCCTGTCCGATACGGTAAAGGGCTATCACACCGGCATGTCTGATGTAAACATCTTCGTCATTGTTTTTTTCGATCATGTCTAAAAGCGGCTTTACAGCGGCCTGATGTCTGATCCGTCCGAGGGCTTCGGCTGCATAAAACCTGACTCTGAAATTCTGATGCTTCAGCAGAGGGACCAACTCGTCTCCGGCTTCGCTTATTTTTATGTCGCCCAGCGTTTTGGCCGCCTGCGAGATAATTTCGGGGTCGCTGTCTTTCAGAAGGGGTAGCAGAGAAGAACCGTATGACCTGTTGTCAAATCTTGTCAGTTGCCCGACGCCCCAGATGGCGTGGATTCTGGCCAGCTGATTATCTTTCTGGGTGATATTTTCCATAAAGACATCATAGCCTTTTTTGCCTCTGGCTGACAGTTCCATCTGCGCTTTCTGCCTGATGCGCATGTCTCCGTATTTCAGCAGTGAGCTCAGCATGACTTCTGTCTGAAGCGGATATTTAAGGGTCATCAGGCGGTTGGTTTCTTTTCTTTGGGCTTCCAGGTCGTTTTTGTCTCCGTTTACATCGACTTTCCATACCCGCCCGTAGTTTTTGGTGCCCCAGCCATTGATCCAGTCGGCAACATACAGTGCGCCGTCGGGTCCGAATTTGATGCCTGTAGGGAGTATACCACTCAGGACGTCTTTTTCCCCGTCGAGAATAAATGAGGCGCCTTTAGGCTTGAGTCCGAAAGACCAGATATGCGAACGGGACGGTGTGCCGACGAATTCAACAAGGAAAAATTTATTCAGCCAGTCTTTTCCAAGCGCTGTGCCCGGATTATAGGCCATGCCGGTTGGTCCGTTATGGTAATTCATGATAGGAGGAATGATATAGGCTGCCTGACCGTCCCAACGGGGAAGGTAAAGTTTTTCATCCATCCACACTTTGTATTTGTTGTTTTTCGGGTCAGTATATTTGCCATACTGCCAGTTAGACCGCCAGCCTGAATCGTAACCTTCTACGATGTGTACCAGACGCTCACTTTCTCCGGGATGGTCACCGTCGTTGTCGGAGCTGATGATGTTGCCGTATTCATCAAACACAAACTCATGGGTATTTCGGATACCCGAAGCAAATACTTCGAAATCACTGCCGTCAGGATTGGCCCTTACCAGTATACCTTCATTGGCATAATTGTGGTTGACACCTTCTTTTGTGGTGATATTGGCGCCGATGTCGCCGATCTGCCAGTAGATTCTGCCATCGGGGCCTTCTGTGGCGCCTGACATGCCATGACCACTGAAACCGATATGGACGGCCCATCCATGACTCATGGAAGTCTTTTTATCAGGAATGCCGTCACCGTTGGTATCCTGGAGTCTCCACATATCCGGAGCGATATTGTAGAAAATATCATTACCGCGTACCAGAATTCCTCCGGCGACATCCGTTACTTCTTCGTTGAAGTCACTGAATATCATGGTGGAGATATCGGCTATCCCGTCTCCGTTCCTGTCTTCCAGTCTCCAGATCTCGTCTTTCTCAACGGCCAGGTCTTTCCAGTCGTGGCTTCCATCTCCGTTAAGGTCTTTGAGCCACTCGTTTTCAGCACTTTTCTCAGGGGCAAAGGTTGCACGCAGGAATTTTCTGCGGTCCTCTACTGACTGCAGGGCAATGGACGGCGTCATCCAGTCGCGGTGTCCGCGGATGTCAAATTCCGAGTTTTTCTGACGGTTGGTACGGGTCAGGTAAACCCTGCCGAAATCGTCTACCGACATGGCCACCGGATCCGGCGCCAGAGAATCGGAAGCCCAGAGGTTGATCTGCAGACCTTCTGTAATTTTGATGGGTGTTTTCTCCCGGATTTCTTTGGCTTTGGCGGCTGCCGTGGCTGCATCTTCATACACGCTGACAGGCATAAATCTGTTTTTCAGCTTCATACAGGAAAGTATGGCAAGGCTGAGGAACACCATTAGCCAGGATTTGTTTTTCAGAGAGCTTTTAAGCTTCATTTCTTTAAGTTTTGATTGAATATTGATAAGTCAGATTGTCTTCGGCCGGCATGCAGACAGCCGGCCGCCAAGTTAGCCTTTTTTTAGGAAAAATGGTTTGTTTTCAAGAGAGAAATAGACAAAACGTACCTATATCTCGATGTTGCCCCTTAAATTTTAGGGTCAGGATAAAATCTCATTAATGACTTTTCCTGCCACATCGGTAAGCCGGAAAGGTCTGCCCTGGAAATCATAGGTAAGCTGCTCATGGTCTAGCCCGAGCAGATGCAGGATGGTGGCCTGGAGGTCATGAACATGGGTCTTTCCCTTCACCCCGAAATAGCCTATTTCATCGGTTTCGCCATGGGAGAATCCTTTTTTTACTCCCGCACCGGCCATCCAGAGGGTGTATGCTTCCACATGGTGATCGCGGCCCATAAAAGGGGCGGGTTTATTGTCCCGGTTTTCCTGCATGGGAGTGCGACCGAATTCACCGCTCCAGATGACGAGTGTTTCATCCAGCAAGCCTCTCTGCTTAAGGTCCATGAGCAGGGCAGACATCGGCTGGTCGGTTTCACGGCATTTTTTCCAGAGGCCGATCTCAAGAGCTTCCGATGCACTGGAGCCATGCGTATCCCATCCCCAGTCATAGAGCTGAACAAATCTTACGCCGCTTTCTACCAGTTTTCTGGCCAGCAGGCAGTTGTTGGCAAAGGAGGGCTGCCCGATGGTGGTGCCATACATCTTGTGTATGTAGTCCGGTTCACCGGAAATGTCCATGGTGTTTGGAATCTCCGTCTGCATTCTGAAGGCGAGTTCATATTGGGCTATTCTGGCCAAGGTTTCAGGGTTTTTGAACTCCTCGTAGTTCCGCTGATTGATCTCATTGATGGTATTGATGGCCGTTTCCCTGAGCGCGCGGTCTGTTCCGGAAGGGTTTTTGACATACAATACCGGCTCTCCGTCGGAACGGCAATGAACCCCCTGATAGACAGAAGGCAGGAAGCCGCTTCCCCAGATGCTTTTCCCGGCTTCGGGGTAGCGTCCGCTGGAAGTCAGGACAATAAATCCGGGCAGGTTCTGGTTTTCGGAGCCGAGACCGTAAACAGCCCATGAGCCCATGCCTGGTCTTCCGAGCCGGGCGCTGCCGGTCTGCATGAACAACTGGGCGGGTGCGTGATTGAACTGATCGGTATGCATGGCTTTCAGAAAGCACACGTCGTCAACCACATGCTGAAAGTAGGGGAGATAGTCCGAAACCCACGCGCCGGATTGTCCGTGCCGGGCGAATTGGCCCTGGGGACCAAGCATCTTCGGGATTCCCCGGATAAATGCAAAGGTCTTGCCTTTCAGGAATTCTTCCGGGCAGTCTTTGCCATGCCATTTTACCAGTTCGGGTTTGTAGTCGAAAAGCTCCAGCTGAGAAGGAGAGCCGGCCATGTGCATATAGATCACCCTCTTGGCTTTAGGGGCAAAATGAGGCAGTTTCAGCAGGTTTTGCACGTCGGCTGCTGCGCCTTCCGCTCCGGTACATCCGCTCATCATGGAACCCAGTGCCATTGCCCCCATACCTGTGGCACAGTATTTCAGAAAGTGCCGCCTTCTGAGGAGATGCAGGTCTTTTTCAATAGCTTCACTGACAATATCCATGGTTTTATTTTTTTGTCACAAATTCATCAAGATTCATAAGGGTATTTGCCACAATGGCCAGTCCGAACAGCTCTTTATCTTTCTGCGCTGAATTCCGGGCCTGCACGAAGAGTTTTTCCAGGGCTGCCAGGTCTTCTTCAGAAATGTCTTTTAAGAAAATTTTCCGGTAGGCTCTGCTGATCCGCTCCCGGCTGGTTTGGCCGTGCTGCATCATCCACAGCGACAAGGCAGACGAGGCCTCTGTAAAGACCGGATCATTCAGAAGTTGCAGCGCCTGAAGCGGGGTATTCGTCCTGATCCTCCGCTGGGTGCAGACTTCTCTGCTGGGGGCGTCAAATGTGAGTTGCTGGGGATAAGGCCCGGTGCGCCTTACGAACGTATAGACCGCGCGCCGGTAGTTGTCTTTGCCCTCGCTTTGCTTGTAGGTGAGACTGCTGTTAACGGCCTGCCAGACGCCATCCGGCTGATAGGGAAGAACCGGCCGGCCATACATGTTAAGGTTGAGCAGGTTGCTGACAGCCAGCGCCTGGTCACGGATCATTTCAGCGCTTAGCCTTACCTGGGGAGCGCGGGCGTAATATTCATTCATAGGGTCTTTTTCCTGTGCCTCTTTTGATACCACAGAAGACTGGCGGTAGGTTTCGGACATGACGATGTATTTTAGCAGTGCCTTGGGTTTCCAGCCGAAATCTGTTCTGAATCTGACTGCGAGGTAATCAAGCAGATCCTGATGAACGGGTTTTGAGCCCTGTGTTCCAAAGTCTTCCAGGGTTTCAACCAGGCCTCTGCCAAACAGCTGTTCCCAGTAGCGGTTGACCATTACCCTGGCAGTCAGGGGGTTTGAACTGTCGGTAAGCCATTGCGCCAGCCCCAGCCGGTCGGGGGGCATGTTTTTCGTAAAGGTATTGAGAGACGCCGGCACTCCGGGATTTACCCTGGCACCATGAACAAGCCAGTTTCCTCTCTCGAAAACATGGGTGTTTCTTTGGTAGTCACTGTGATTTTCGAGGATAATAGGGGTATTCCGTGTTCGGAGATTGATAAGCCTGAAAAATTCTTTCATCTTGCCGGGGTTTTCCCTGAAAGACAGCCTGTCAAGAAATACAAACCAGTTGGCGGTAAATACATCCTGCTCGGGTTTGAGTTTCGGATTGCCTGCCAGCAGGTAAAGGTCGTGCCGGCCGCTTACCGGTTTTACAGGAATAAGATAGAGTTTACTTTGTTTACAGGTATCCAGCTTTACCCTGGCAATGAGCTCCCCGGTAAGACTTCCTTTGCGAATCTCCAGCCAGCCTCCTGGGTTGGGATTTCTGAAGTTCATCAGGAGGTCGGTTTTTCCGCTGAGTTGTATGCCCGGAAGGCGGCATGAACCATTGTTTCTCAGGCCGATGTTCCTGTCGCCGAGGAGTGCACCGTTTATATAGGAATCTGCATAATGGGCATGATGCCGGGGTTCAAGGGTTCTGAGGAAATAGGCTATTTCACGGGACTGATCCGTATCCTGTGGCAGGGATTGGATAAAACTTACCAGTTTCTGTTCTTCTTCCGGGTCAAAATCCCTGTAAAACGGTGCCTCGTCCTGGGTATCTTCGTCACGCTGATTATTAAAAAAAGCCATGAACTTATAATAGTCTTCATGAAGGAAAGGATCATACGGGTGGCTGTGACATTGTACGCAGCTGAAAGTCGTGCCCTGCCAAACGTCCCATGTGGTATTCACCCTGTCAATCACAGAAGCCACCCTGAACTCTTCATCCACGGTTCCGGTCTCGTCATTGTTCATGGTGTTGCGGTGAAAACCGGTAGCGATGTAGAGGTCTCTGTCAGGCGAGGGCAGAAGGTCACCGGCCAGCTGTTCGGTGGTGAACCGGTCAAAGGGCATATCGTTGTTAAAGGCTCTGATCACCCAGTCACGGTATTCCCAGATATTGCGGGCGTTGTCTTTCTGATAGCCCCTGCTGTCGGCATAGCGTGCCAGATCAAGCCACATTGAGGCCCATCGTTCGCCAAAAGCGGGATTTCTGAGCAGGCCGTTGACCATTTTTTCATACCAGTCGTCCGAAGCGTCGCTGAGATGGAACTCCGCCTGCCGGGAGGAAGGAGGCAGCCCGGTGAGATCAAGATAAACCCTGCGGATGAGGGTGGCTCTGTCGGCTTCATCCGAAAGCGTCAGCCCCTTTTTTTGCAGTCCTGAACGGATGAAACGGTCGATATCATTGCCGTCTTTATCTCCGCTGCCAAACAGTTTTGAAAAAAAACTCCGGCCCGGGACTTTAGGAAGATCAAGGGCCTGATAAGCCCAGTGGTCGCCCCACTGAGCTCCCTGACGGATCCATTTTTCAAGAATACGGATCTCATTTTCAGACAGCATTTCTTTGCGGTAAGGCATCCGCTCTTCCGGATCTTCATGGGTAAGACGTGCTATGAAATCGCTTTTCTCAGGATGAAAGGGGATGATAGCCGGTTTGCCGGATTTGGTTTTGCCCAGAGCTTCTTCTCTGAACAGGAGACTGAAGCCCCCCTGTTTTTTAACACCGCCGTGACAGGAGATGCAGTGCTTGTTAAGAATGGGCTTCACCTCTTCGCTGAAGCTTATTTCAGGCTCAGGGAATAAGGTTTTTTTGGCGAACAGACCCAGAAAAACGACAGCAACAAGATATATAAGGCTTTTGACTTTCATGAAAAGAACCGCAACTTTCCTCAAAGTTACCAAGGGTAATCCCTAAAAGCTACCATAAAAAATGCAATTTTAAATACAAATTTGACTATTTGTCCCGGACTTTATCATCGAAAACCGCAGTAATGAAAGGAGGAATGAAATAATAGTCCTAAATTAGCGCCCTGTTTAATAATTCCGAGGATGTCTGTTATTATTGCCCCTGTTCAGGACTCTCTTCCCGCTTTTCTGGAAGGAAAATCTTATTCCAAGATTGTAATTCTTGCTGATACGAATACCAAACGTAATTGTTATCCGCTGATCAGGCCTTTGCTGCCTGCTCACAGCGTGATCACTGTTAAAAGCGGGGAGCATTTCAAGAACCTGACGACCTGTGAGGAAATCTGGCAGCAAATGACCCGGCTGGAACTGGACAGACACGCACTTATGATTAACCTCGGCGGCGGAGTTGCCGGAGACATGGGTGGGTTTTGTGCTGCGCTTTACAAGAGAGGAATCAACTTCATACAGATACCCACTACCCTGCTTTCTCAGGTCGACGCCAGTGTTGGCGGGAAACTGGGCATTGATTTTCACGGATATAAAAATCACATCGGCGTTTTTCAGCTTCCGGAGGCCGTTCTTATAGATGATACTTTTCTTTCTACCCTGCCGTTCAGGGAACTCAGGTCCGGCTTTGCGGAGGTCATTAAACACTGCCTGATCCGTGACAGAGAGCAATGGGATGAGATCAGGTTTCTGGATCTGGAAGAACAGGATTTTCAGGGACTTATCCGTCACTCTGTGGCGATTAAACAAAGGGTGGTGGAAGAAGATCCTACAGAAAAGGGCTTACGTAAAATATTGAATTTCGGACACACGCTTGGGCATGCCATTGAAACCTATTTTCTGGACAAAGGCAAAAAACGCCTCCTGCACGGAGAAGCCATTGCGGCAGGAATGGTCTGTGAAGCCTTTCTTTCGTTTAACAGGGGATGGATATCGGAGAACGACCTGTTACAGATTGAAGAGTTTTTGTATGCTGTTTACGGGAAAGCACCCCTTAAAGAAGAAGATATTCAAGCTATCATTGCACTTACCCAGCAGGACAAGAAAAACAAGGGTAAAGAAGTCCGTTTCTCACTCCTCGATGCACTGGGCTCCTGTACCTATGATGTTACCGTAGGGAAAAAAGAAATGGAAAAAGCCCTCAGGTATTATCTGTAATCAGGATGTGGGCGAAGTGAAGAATACTGCCGCCATCACCACTCCGGCCCTGAAAATGCCTGAATAGAGCAACGTCGCATTTGTGTCGATGAGAATCTTACTTTGTACAGGGATTTTACCATAAAAACTTCTATTTTTACAATTCAAACCCGTTTTCCGGATGACAGCCGGGACGCCGGGCTATTCGTTATTCAATCATTAAACCTATTTTACAGAAAATGGATCGCAGAGAAGCTATTCAAAGGGTAACCCTGATGCTCGGCGGCGTGATTTCTGCCCCTCTTTTGGCGGGTGCCATGGGCAGGGTCATTAATGAAGGTGACAGCGTGGCGTTTACCGCCAACCAGGAAGCGCTGATTGCCGAAGTAGCCGACATTATTATTCCTACCACCGATACGCCCGGAGCCAAAGCTGCCGGTGTCGAAAAATTCATTGTGAGGGTCATGCGTGACTGCTATGAGAAACCTGATCAGGACAAGTTTTATGAGGGACTCAGCAAACTCGACGCAGACAGTAAACTCAAGTTCAAGAAGAGCTTCACAGAGCTGAGCACTCAGCAGAAGAATGTCATGGTAGGAGATGCCACTGTATACAACAGGGACTTTTTCAGCCGGATAAGGGAGCTTACCATTACCGGTTATTTCATTTCTGAGATCGGTGCTACACAGGCATTGGCCTATGTGCCGATCCCCGGACGTTTTGACGGATGTATACCTCTTGAAAAAGACCAGAAAACCTGGGCTCTGTAACCTTACCCTTAACAATCAACCTCATGAATCTGAATATTGACGCAATAAAAGACCAGACTTTTGATGCCATCGTTATCGGCTCAGGCGTGACCGGCGGCTGGGCTGCCAAGGAGCTCACTGAAAAAGGGCTGAAGGTGCTTATGCTGGAAAAGGGTAAAGATCTGCAGCATATTTCGGGGTATGAAAATGCCATGAAAGACCCCTGGGAAACCCAGTACAACGGCCGCCTGACGGTTGAACAGAAGAAAACGCATCCCAAGCTGTCCAGAGACTATCCCTTTAATGAGCTCAGCCAGAACTACTGGATGAACGACAGCGACTCTCTTTATAAAGAAGAAAAACGTTTCGACTGGTTTCGTCCGGATATTGTCGGAGGGAAGTCGATCATGTGGGGACGGCAGTCTTACCGCTGGGGAGATGTCGATTTTGAAGCGAATCTGAAAGAGGGCATTGCGGTAGACTGGCCGATACGATACAAAGACATAGCGCCGTGGTATTCCTATGTGGAGCGGCACGCGGGTATTTCGGGAGAGGCCCTGGGACTGCCCCAGTTACCGGATTCCGATTTTTTACCGCCTTTTGAGATGTATTGTGTAGAGAAGGAGGTGAGGAAGCGTATCGAGAAAAACTTTCCGGGAAGAACAATGACCATCGGTCGTGTAGCCAACCTTTCAGAGGCTCAGAAGGCCCAGCTGGGTATCGGGCGTTCGGCTTGCATGCGCCGCAATAAATGTGCGCTCGGGTGTCCTTACGGGGCCTATTTCAGTACCCAGTCCTGTACGCTGCCGCCTGCGATGAAAACCGGCAGGCTTACCCTCAGACCGGATTCGGTGGTCAGCGAGATCATGTATGACGAGAACAGGAAAAAAGCTACCGGCGTACGGATCGTAGATTCCAAGACCATGGAGTCGAAAGAGTATTATGCAAAGATCGTTTTTGTTTGCGCCAGTGCACTGGCCTCCACCGTAGTGTTGCTGAATTCCATTTCTAACCGCTTTCCGAATGGTCTGGGTAATGACTCGGAACAACTGGGTCACAACCTGATGGACCACCACTTTAGAATTGGGGCAAGCGGAGAGTGGGAAGGAGACCTGGATAAATACTATTACGGAAGAAGGCCGACAGGTATTTATGTGCCAAGATACAGGAATCTGAATGGCGAAAAGAGAGATTATCTGCGCGGTTTCGGATACCAGGGCGGCGGAAGCCGCGGAGGGTGGAACCGCAGCGTAGATCCGATGAGTTTCGGAGCCGACCTTAAGAATGAGCTGGTCAGGCCCGGAGAGTGGAGGATGAACCTGGGAGGCTTTGGAGAAACATTGCCTTACTATGAGAATAAAATGTACCTCCATAAGACAGAAAAAGACAAGTGGGGAATGCCGCTGGTAGTATTTGACGCCGAATTGAAAGAGAATGAGCACAATATGCGGAAAGATATGATCAATGATGCTATTGCGATGCTGGAATCTGCCGGCCTCAAAAATGTAACCGGCAGCGACAGGAAGTCATACCTCGGTATGGCCATTCATGAGATGGGTACGGCCCGTATGGGACGTGATCCGAAAACCTCCGTACTGAATGGGAATAATCAGATGCATGCAGTTAAGAATGTGTTTGTAACAGACGGGGCCTGCATGACGTCTGCTTCGTGTGTGAACCCTTCACTGACGTACATGGCGCTTACCGCCCGCGCGGCTGATTTTGCCGTGAAGGAACTGAAGAAAAAGAACATCTGATAACCGGCTGAGGTAAGTCTGCAGGCAACTTGCCTGCAGACTTACAGGTCAGCGATGGTATGAAAACAAACAAGCCTGTGAAAAAGAATTTCACAGGCTGTTTTTATATTTAGGGTTAAATAGCAGTTCAGGATAAAGTTTCGCGAAAGAGGCTGAGGGTTCTTCCCCAGGCCAGATCGGCTACTTCTTTATTATAACGCGCAGCAGAAGTGTCGTTGTTGAAAGCATGCTGGGCACCTTCATACACATAAAGCTGGTAACTTACTCCGGCAGCTTTGAGGGCGGTTTCATAGGCGGGGATTCCTTCATTGACCCTCTCGTCCAGACCACCGTAGTGCAGCAGTATCTTCGCTTTAATAGCCTTCACCTGGCTGGCTTCTGGTTGTCTGCCATAGTAAGCCACTGCGGCTTTCAGGGCGGGCGGGGCACTTACAGCCATGCTGTTGGCCATGGCGCCACCCCAGCAGAAGCCTACACAACCAACCTTGCCGTTACTGTCGCTACGGCCGGCGAGGTAGGTTACACCGGCTACGAAATTGGCAATAGTGGCAGGCATGTCAATCCTGGAAAACATCCCCCTGGCGTCGTCCTCATTGGCCGGCGTACCTCCCAGCGGTGACAAGGCGTCCGGGGCAAGGGCAATATAACCGGCCTTTGCTACTCGTCTGGCCACATCCCTGATATGAGGATTAAGCCCTCTGTTTTCGTGGATGATAACCACTGCCCCGAGTTTTCCCGGTTTCCCGGCAGGACGGGCCAGGTAGCCCTTCATCTGTCCCCCGCCGGAAGGATAAGAAATGTCTTCGGTAGTCAGCTCCGGGTCATCTTCTGAAACCTGGCCCCTGTATTGGGCGCTGGCTTCCAGCATAGGTAGTACGGTCATGGCAGCAGCCAGACTACCGGTGAGTCTGACAAGCCTGCTGATGAATTCCTCGCGCTTAAGCGGCTTATGTGTGTATTCATCATAAAGGTTGATCAATTGCTGGTCCATTGCCTTGCTGAAGTTTTGGGTGATTATTTGCCGGGTGTTTTCGAATCCCCGGCATCCTGGTTTTTAAACTGAATCTCCTGTATCTGCATCAGAATCTGGTTGGATTCTGCCTTAGGGTTTTTGAATACAAAGTAAACATCATGCACGCCAGATTCTGAAACAGTGACTACCGGCGTCTGTGACATTCTCCTTCTGAGAGCGTTCATGTCCACCGGGGCAGCAGGGGCCGCCTGGGTATTTCCCCCGGCAGGCGCAGCGGCAGGAGGGGGGCTAAAGGATACATCCTTGAGCGCAAGAAAAGGGGTTTTGGCGATGAGTTTGCCCTGGGGCGAGTCAAGCCTGATTTCTACTTCTGCTCCGGCAGCTCCTACCCTTGATGTCACCTGAACCATCATTTCAATGGACTTTATATCCGTAAAATCAATTTTCTTATATCCGAGAAAAGCATTGTCGCCCACGGCAAAAGTAGATCTCGAAGGAGTAATGACCTGGGTGATGCCCTTCTTAAATTCGGCATTTTCCGGGTTCAGTACCGGACTGCGGAGGATCCGGATCTCTTCAGAAGTGAGGGCCTGCATGGTCTTGGTGCCCTTGTCGCGGTAAGCAGCCCGCAGAAAAAGCACGCCGTCGCTTTTGAGGGGTGTCGGAATTTCAGGTTCGTAGCTGCCTTTTACAGGAAGTGTCTTAAACGCATTGTTGCCGCCGATAGAGAGAATGTAATCTACCATTGACGAAGCTTCGGCTTTGGAAAGCTGAGGGTGGGCGCTCATCGCGTGTTCTCCCCAAACCCCCATGCCTCCTTTGATAACTTTCTGGGCAAGGCGGTCGGATGCCCTTCTGTCATCTCTGTATTTATTGGCAATGTCGGTATAACTCGGACCTACCGACTTTTCTTTCAACTGATGGCAGGATTTGCAGTCGCTCTGTTCGATCAGACGCAAGCCTGTTGAAGCAAAGGCCTGGGCGTCTGTGCCGCGGTGACTCTGAGACACTTCAATTTTATCAAATCCTGTAGGCAGATAATCAATACTGACGGCTACTTCTTCCGGCTTGATCCGGCCGCTTTTAAGGTCACCATCTTCCTTGTCAGATACATTTACCGAATAATTGACGGTTTTTCCGGGGAAATAAAAGGATTTGTTGCCGCCTTCAAGCTGGAGGCTGACTACCGGAGATTCATTACCGGCACGGACCTCCAGGGACTGGTAGTTTTCTTCTCCTTTAGCATCTTTCACCGTCAGATCCACGGTGTAGTTTCCGGCTTTACTGAAAATGTGGGTGATATTCTTCCCGCTCAGTTTTTTTGTAATCCCTTTTTCATCGGTAATCTCCCAGGTGTATGTCAGCGCGTCACCGTCAGGGTCAGAGCTGCCGGCACCGGAAAGTTTTACCGTCATGGGAAGCGCTCCGGCGGTTTTGTCAGCCGTGATCCGGGCAACGGGCTTACGGTTGCCGGCGTTGTACTGAACTTTTACGAGTCGGGCGTTGTCATTGCCTTTAAACCACGCCGAGCCGTATTCCAGTACATAAAGGTCACCGTCCGGGCCGAAGTCCATGTCTATGGCACTGCCGAAACTTTCATTGGGAAGGAAGCGCTCCATCGACTTGTAATCACCGTTCTCATCCATCGTAACAGACATGATCCAGCCACGCATAAATTCCACGATCAGCCATTTGCCTTCGTAATACGAGGGGAAAAGTCTTTCCGCACCCGGGTAATCCGAAGCCCTGAAAACCGGTCCTCCGGTGGCGCTTCTTCCGGAACTTCCTACAAGCGGAAATTCTTCAGAATTAGCGTAAGGATACCAGATAAAGGCCTTCGTAGCTGGCGGAAGTTCTTTTAAGCCGGTGTTATTGGGAGAATCGTTGATGGGTTTGGCGGGATCGAATTTTCCCTTGACTTTACCGTTGGTAAAATCGATGTCTGCATAAGCTTTGTTGTCTCCGATAAAATAAGGCCATCCGAAATTGCCCGGTCCTTTGGCCTGGTTGAACTCATCATACCCTCTTGGTCCTTTCTCCCCATCCACTGAGGCGTCAGGTCCGACCTCCCCCCAGTAAAGATAACCGGTTTTGGAGTCGATGGTGGGCCTCCACGGGTTTCTGTGGCCCATGGTATAGATTTCAGGCCTGGTCAGCGCCGTTCCTTCCGGAAACAGGTTGCCTTTCGGGATGGTATATGTGCCGTCAGGCATAGGCTTTATCCGGATGATTTTACCACGCAGATCATTGGTATTGGACGCCCCGCGCTGATCATCCCAGTTTTCCTGCTCCGGTCTTTCATCAATAGGCGCATAGCCGTCAGAGTTACTGTTGGAGGTGTTATTTCCGACCGTCATGTAAAGATTACCGGCTTTGTCAAATACCATACCGCCACCGGTGTGACAACACTCTTCACGCTGGGTGGGTACTTCCAGTAAAATCTTTTTTGATGCTTCAACCAGCGCTTCGTTTTTAAATTCCCATCTGGCCAGGATATGTTTAGGACTTGCCGGGTCGGCATAGTACATATAAATCCAGTTATTTTTCTCAAAATCAGGGTCATGAATGATGCCCATCAGGCCCTCTTCCGCTTCCCGTGATTTACCTTCGCGGTTGACGTACTTGGTGTTGACCGGAATGAAGCCCACCACTTTGATCTCGCCTGTCTCGGGATTGAATTGTTTGAGATTACCTTTTCTTTCAACAAAAAGAACCCTTTTGTCTTTCAGGATGGTCATTTCCATGGGTTCATCGAGGCCTTCTGTAAGGACGATTTTGTTGAAACGGCTTTCCTCAGGAGCCTGAGCAAGTGCCGAGAAAGTAACAAGGCACAGTAAAATTATCTTAAAATGGTTTTTCATCTTATATCTAATAGGTCGGTTATGCTGCCGGAATTCCAAATTTCGGCAATAGGATCTCCTGTTCTGAGCTTTTTCGACCATATGCCCTAAAGCATAGATAAAATATGTAAAAAACAAGATTATCTATACTTTTAGAAATACAGGTCAGATCAGACCTCAGAATCTAAAGAGAAAGCCTGTGAAAATAAATATCGTACGGGGTTGCTGAAGGCCGGTTTCTGATGACTCCGGAGCTTACCGGTATGCTTTTTCTCCGGCTTCTATCCTTACCTTCAGGTGGTTCTTTTTAGGAGGAATGGGGCAGCTGAAACCGTCTTCATAGGCACAAAGAGGGTTATAGGCTTTGTTAAAATCAAGAATGACCTTTCCGTTCACCACCTCTTCCATTTTCAGGTCCAGGTATCTGCCGCCTCCGTAGGTATCGGTGCCGCTGGTCAGGTCGCGAAAAGGAATAAAGAGCAGTCCGCGGGTAAGGGGAGAAGCTACAGAAGGTCTGTAAACTTCCAGTACGCAGGCCTGTCCGGAGACCGTAAAGTGAAATTCTCCGAAAACCAGGTAAGTCACTTTTTTACCGGCGGAAGTGGGAAACGTTATGGGCTTTGTTTTCCCGGCAGCCCGGAAAGTCGCGGTTATCCTGAATACAGAGTCAGGGTCGTAATAGTTAAGATACTTTGAAACCTGATCGCCCGGGCCAAAATCTACCCGGTCTTTCAGCTTTTCGAAGTACTCCTGGCGATGCAGGCGGATGCCCTCTGCGTAGCCTTGCGCATGCACAAGCGCCGGATAAGATCCCAGCAGAATGAAGAAAAGGAGCTTCCTGATGTAAGAAGTGAAAGTCATAGAGATTATAATGATAACAGTCAAAGATAAGGGATCAGACCGGAATCTGCTAACCGGAAAGAAATAACCGGATATTTCAGAGGAAACGGGCTTTTGTTCCGGAGTCTGAAGAAGAAATGAAGCAACTCATCAGAAAAAATAGTAATTTGGATAGTTCAAAGGCTATAAATGCCAGATAAACCAGAGTAAACGCATTTAACTTTACCCCCGGGCTAAGTGACAAGACCATCCAAAAAGGTTAAATGCGTTTGCCCTGCCGGATAGGCCGGCGTTTTACTTATTCACCTTAAAATGACAGATATGAATTTTACAAGACATGCGCTTTGGCTGCTGTGCCTGCTGAGTATGCCACTTGCTGCACGGGAACAGCCCAAGGTATTGGTTTTTACCAAAACAAGGGGGTACTCCCATGCTTCTGTTCCGGATGGGGTAAAAGCCGTTTATCAGATGGGAAATCGCTTAGGTTTTTCTGTGGATACGACTTCTGATGTCCGCTTTTTTAAGCAGGAGAACCTGAAAAATTACGCCGCGCTGGTATTTATCAGTACAACGGGGGCTGTTCTTGAACCTGTTCAGCGAACCGAGCTGATCAGGTACCTGGAGGCCGGCGGAGGATTTGCCGGGGTACACGGTGCGTCTACCGGAGGGAAGGCCTGGCCCTGGTACGTGCAGATGTTGGGCGCCTCTTTCAGTAACCATCCGGAACCATGCGAAGGTTTGCTGATAAGAGAAGACGACACTCATGCTGTCAGCCGTCATTATCCGTCCCGGATGTACTGGAAAGACGAATGGTATAATTTTACAGATGTACAGCCCGGGTCTCATGTGCTGCTCTCGGTGGATGAAGCCAGTTACAATGGCGGTGAGCACGGGCGCAGACATCCCGTTGCCTGGACAAGAGAATTTGGAGGAGGCAGGGTGTTCTATACCGCCCTGGGGCACTTTTCCCACCATTTTACAGACGCTCTGTTTGTCAGGCACCTTGAAGAAGGAATAAAATATGCGATGGGAGAACCCGATTATTCAAAAGTGAAAACACCGGTTTTAGAATCAAATCCCTGATCCGGGTACTTCAAAATTAAACCTGAAATTTATATGTTCACAAGAATATACTTTTTGCTGTTGCTGCTCTGTACCGCTGCCACCGGTTCAATGGCGGGTTCCGTACCCTCACAGACCACGAAATTCGTAAAAATCCCGGACCCCCGGTTCCTCGCTTACCTGAAGGAGAAGATTCCCGGTGCCTTTACCGGAGATGAAATGAACACAGAGAGTGTCGAAGTAAAAAACCTGACAAGGATCAATGTGCTTAACAAAAAGGTGGTCTCTTTTGAGGGGATACAGTATTTCACGAATCTGGAAGAATTTAATTGTACCTATAATCTTGCAGCCGTTCTTGACCTCTCCCGCAATAAAAAACTGAAATACCTGGTGTGCTGGGAAAACCGGCTCACCAGCCTGGATTTGTCAGGGAATCCGCTGCTGACAGAGGTAAACTGTGGAGACAATAAGATCAGCAGCCTTAAAATAACCGGTGCACGCCACCTGAAGAAACTGTATTGTGAGTACAATCAGCTGACAAGCCTTAACCTGGCCGGCACCCCTGAGCTGGAGACCCTCAACTGCAGTAATAATCGGCTGGTCAGCCTGGACCTGGTTGCCAATGTTCGTCTGGAAAACCTGGAATGTGCGGGAAACCCGCTCAGAACGGTGAAAGGAGGCAAGCTCTTAGCCGCTATCCCGGATCCGGCTTTCAGGGCCGTGCTGAAGGAAAAAATCCCTAATGCCTTTGCCGGAGAACTGCTGAACACAAGACATAATAATGTGGTGTTTCTGACTGAACTGGAAGTGCCGTCGAAGGGCATTGTTTCGCTGGATGGAATAGCTTTCTTCAAAGGACTTGAGAAGCTGGATTGCCGCGATAATAAACTGAAAGCCATAGATGTTTCATCGAATACTGCGCTGACGGCGCTGGATTTTGAAGGAAATTTCCTGGAGGCCCTTGATCTCAGGGGAATGCGGTTTATCCGTTTTCTTACGGATTTTTCAGAAAGCACAACACTGTCTGCCCTGAAAGTACACAGAGGCATCAGAGACGACACGAGGATCAGCACTCTGAAGCAAAACCGTGGCAGCGCAGTCAGGATATCCGTTTACGGCGCTTCAGCGGGTTCTGACCGTTACCTGATGATCAATTCAGATGATTTTCCGTCAAAAACGGATAACCGCTACAGGAATAACAGCTGAACCTGTCTGAAAATAAAGAGAACAGCCGGACAGCTGCACCCGGAGGTTGTAACTGCCGGTGTTTCAGGCAGAAAGGCAGGGTAAAATCCAATTTGACCTTTAATTAATTTTGTGTAACATCAGTTCTTAATTACCTTTGCAGCGCATAGGAACAAATATTTATACTTATTTAATCAAAGGATACAGAATGGAAAAAATTAAAGTTGACAACCCTGTCGTAGAATTGGACGGTGATGAAATGACAAGAATAATCTGGAAGTTTATCAAAGACAAGCTGATCCTTCCTTACATAGATGTCGACATTAAATATTATGACCTGGGTATCGAATATCGTGACCAGACGGATGATCAGGTAACTGTAGACGCAGCCAATGCCATCAAAGAATACGGTGTGGGTATCAAATGCGCCACTATTACCCCTGACGAAGACCGTGTAAAGGAATTCAGCCTGAAAAAGATGTGGAAGTCACCAAACGGTACCATTCGTAACATTCTTGACGGCACCGTTTTCCGTGAGCCTATCGTTTGTAACAATGTACCCAGACTGGTGACCAACTGGGATTCTCCTATCATCGTAGGACGTCACGCTTTCGGTGACCAGTATCGTGCCACAGATTTTACCGTAAAAGGCAAAGGTAAACTGACCATCAAATTTGAAGGAGAAGACGGCGCTGTGCAGGAGTATGAGGTGTACAATTATACCGGCGAAGGCGGTGTGGCCCTTGCTATGTACAATACCGACGAGTCTATTTACGGATTTGCCCGTTCCTGTATGAATGTGGCGCTGCAGAAAGGCTGGCCGCTTTATCTTTCTACCAAAAATACCATCCTGAAAAAATACGACGGACGCTTCAAGGATATATTCCAGGAAGTGTGGGAAAATGAATTTAAAGACAAAGGCGTACACTATGAGCACCGTCTGATCGACGACATGGTGGCTTCTGCTCTGAAATGGAACGGAAATTTTGTGTGGGCATGTAAAAATTATGACGGAGATGTGCAGTCAGATACTGTAGCTCAGGGCTTTGGATCCCTTGGTCTGATGACTTCTGTATTGGTAACTCCGGACGGCACGGTCATGGAATCTGAAGCGGCACACGGCACCGTAACCCGCCACTATCGTGAGCATCAGAAAGGTAAGCCTACCTCTACCAACCCGATCGCTTCGATTTTTGCCTGGACAAGAGGACTGGCTTTCCGTGGTAAACTTGACGGCAATCAGAAACTGATCGACTTCTCCAATGCTCTTGAAGAAGTATGTGTAGAGACCGTAGAAGCCGGAAAAATGACGAAAGACCTTGCGGTTTGTATTCATGGCAACGACGTGAAACACGGCGACCACTATCTTTATACAGAAGAGTTCCTGGAAGAGCTGGATAAAAACCTGCAAGCCAAACTGACGGCGTAAGACCGTTTGGAACCATACTGAGGCGCCATCCTGTGTAAAAGCACGGGATGGCGCTTTTTGTTTTATCCTCCATTAAAGAGGGCTTTGTCGGGCGCTGATCTTCCGGGGCATGAAATTTGCTTTGATATTCCGTACAAGACTTCCGGAAAGCGGCAGACGTTATCCGGGTTCAATAGAGTGAAAACGGATGAAGACTATTTTACTAAGATGCTTATCAGGCTTTACAGCCTCCCTTTTATGCCTTACACTTCAGGCTCAGGAACTTGTGATCGGCTGGCAGAAATCTGCGGGAGGAAACAGGAATGAGGTAGCCTATGCCAGCACCGAAACTTCTGACGGCGGCCTTATCACGGTTGGATCGACCAACAGCCGGAATAATGGCGATGTAAAAGAATCATACGGCTATGACGGGGCGGGCGGAAGCGATATGTGGGTCGTTAAATTTTCAGCAGCCGGCAGCATTGAATGGAGCAGAACTTTCGGAGGAACACGCGATGACGTGGCCACCGGGGTGGTGCAGACAAGGAACGGAGATTATGTGATTATCGGCACAACCCAGTCGACAGACGGGGACGCGCTTCTGAACGGGTCGAACGGAGGCCTGCTCATGGTACGGCTAAACCTGAAAGGTGAAGTAGTGTCAAAAAGGCTCTTTGCCGGCGGCAGCCGTTTTCAGGACGGCGCATTTCAGGCGGCCAACAGTCTTTGCAAGGCGGTTATAAAGGTAGCCTCCAACGGAGATCTGGTCATAGGCGCTACCAAATCACTGGGCTCAGGGTCGGGCAAAACCTATGACTTTTTCCTGGCAAGGCTTACATCAACAGGTGACACTCTTTGGGAAAGGACTTACGGAGGTGGAGCTGAAGATTATCTCAACGACTTTATTTTTTGTTCTGACGGAGGTTTCCTCCTGGTCGGAAGCACCCTGTCGCTGGCCCGGGACATTACCGGGGCAGGAAAGGGCTTTTATGATTTCCTGGTCGTAAAAGCCACTTCCACCGGAGCTGAATCATGGAAAAGGGCTTATGGGGGGAGCTCCTATGATGTTCTTTTTTCAGCCATAGAAATAGGGCTTACCAACCAGTTTTATCTGGTGGGAGAGTCCAGTTCTGCTGACGGTGATGTGGGGAAGGGTGCCGGACAGAAAGACGGCATTGTGCTGAAAATTAACGGAACAGGTACGATGCTGAGTAAAGTTTTGTACGGAGGCACGGGCAATGACGGTTTCCAGCATATAGCCAGGGGCAATGACGGGAAACTTTATCTGACAGGGATGAGCGATTCGGTTATCGGCGCCGTCAGACCCAAAGGCCCACTCAGTGACGTCTGGATGATGGTGATGGAAGAGTCGGGGCTGGTGAATTATCATAAACTGCTGGGAGGAGCCTCTGCTGAAGTAGGAAGGCATGGGCTGCCATCCGCAGGCGGAGGCGTGATTCTTTCGGGCAGCGCTGCTTCTTCGGACGGAGATGTGGGACTGAACCGCGGACTGAATGATCTGTGGGTCATTAAAATGCAATTACCTCCCCCGGTGGTTTTCGGGAAATTTGAAGCTTTTCTGAATGAGGATCAGGAGATTGAACTGGCCTGGACCAGTACTTATGAGAAAGATGCCCGCCAGATGCTACTTGAAAAAAGTACCGATAACAAGACCTTTCAGCGCATTTATGAGGTGGCTGCAGCCGGTAATTCTGTCACAGTCAGAAATTACGGATTCAGGGATAAAAACCCGGTAAACGGGATAAATTATTACCGCCTGAGATACAGTGATAAATCGAATGTAGTGTATGAGGGGAGGCAAACCAGCTATCGTTTTGTTCCACTGAGCAATGAATCGGGTTTCAGGACAACGCTGAAAGTTTATCCCAACCCTGCTGAAGAGTTTGCAAACCTCGACGGAACGGATGATGCGGGACTGATAGAAATGGTAAGCGTGACCGGACAGATTATCCCGTTGCAAAAACAGCTGCGCCAAGGATCAGGTGTCAGAATTCAATGGGATCAGGGACTCAGAAGCGGGCTTTACTTTATCAGGTTGAACGGGCCGGAGCCCGTCACTTTTCCTCTGGTTATACTTCGCTGAGTCAGAGATTCCGCACTCTGACGATAAAGGCCTCTGCGGGGTTTTTAACCAGCAACTGCCTGAAATCTTCTTCTCCAAAACCTTTGGCTTTCAGCCGGGGCATTAGTTCCTTAAAGATCGCTGTAAACCCGGTAAATGAGCCACCTTCCGGTTCTCCCGGCTTATACCAGCCTGCATCATGCGATATCAGCACACGGTGAAGCAGGCCTTCAGCCCGCAGCCTTGCCAGGGAATCGGCATACGAGTCAAAATCACCCCATCCGATACCGTCAAGGCTTACCCATGCTCCTGAACGGGCAGCTTTGAGATGAAGGGTTTTGTCTTTTTCGGCCTGGGCATGTACCCATACAAATGCGTCGGGACGGACACCCGAATCCCGCAAAATGTCCAGCTGTTCGAAAGCCGCAGAGGCCGGTCCCGTATGCGAACAAATGGTCAGCCCGGTGCGGAGGTGGGTAAGCGCTGCTGCTCTGACCAGCTTTCTGTGTATTTCCGAAAGCCCCTTGTCGGAAGCGTCTACGCTGGTTTTGATAAACCCCGGCTTTATTTTAGTTCCGTCAATGCCCTCCTCAAACTCCCTGATCCATCGCTCCGCAAGGTCTTCGGCGCTGTCTGAAAAGGCCCATTTGGGCAGGTATTTGTTGTTGACGGCTCCATAGTAGCCGGTATTGGTAACCACCCTGATCCCGCTGCGGGCAGCCAGTATACGGAACAGCTGTACATCACGTCCCAGAAAATCAGGCGTGCAGTCAAAAATGGTTTGCACGCCTTCCTTTTTGATTTCCATAAGATAAGGAAGTACTTTCTCGGCTACTTTTTGTGGTTCCCAATGGTGCAGGCCCGCATTGTCGGCTCCGGCAAAATCCACCAGAAAATGCTCATGGATAAGGGTCTTGCCCAGTTTGTCGGGAGCGACAGGCCCTCCGGTTGTCATAATAAAAGGCTTTTGCCTGACAAAACTGAGCAGGCTTGTCATCAGAAAAGATCGCCGGGTAATGGGCATAAGGTTGAAGTTTACATTTATAAAAATACAAATTTTTAGGAGAACATACTTTTTAAGGTAGTTTTTATTGACTTTTTCTTACTTATCAGCCATATTCGGGCTATGAAAAAGGAAATCAAATGGGGCATTATCGGTATCGGCAGGATTGCCGAGAAATTTGCCTATGATCTGAGTTTTGTTCCGGGTTGCCGGCTGGAGGCAGTGGCCTCCAATTCAATGGAGAGAGCGAAGGATTTTGCTGAAAGACACCACGCCAAAATGGCTTACGGCACCTATGAAGACATATTCAGGTCTTCACCAGATGTCATTTATATTGCCACCCCGCATGTATTTCATGAATCCTGCACCCGCTTGTGTCTGGAACATGGAGTGGCTGTATTATGTGAGAAGCCCTTTGCCATGAACGAGAAAGAGGTATTAAGTATGGTGACGCTGGCCAGAGAAAAAAAAGTGTTTCTGATGGAAGCACTCTGGACCCGTTTTCTGCCGTCTACCATAAAAGTACTTGAGCTGATCGCTTCCGGTGCCATCGGCAAGATCAAAACCATTCAGGCTGACTTCGGCTTTGTTCCTCCTTATCTGCCGGAAAGGCGCGTACTTAATACGAAGCTCGGCGGAGGTGCCTTTCTGGATATTGGTATCTATCCGGCTTTTCTTTCTCTTCTCCTGCTGGGTTATCCGTCACGTATTGATGCAATGAGTACTTTCGGGCCTACCGGAGCTGACGAAACCACCTCTTTTCTTTATCAGTACGATAATGAGGCGACAGCTGTGCTGAATTGTTCTTTTGGAGCAGATACCAGTACAGAAGCTTTTATCTACGGATCAGAGGGGTATATACGTATGCACAGAAGGTTCCATGAAGCCAGAAAACTGACTTTATGTATTCCGGAAAAGGAACCGGAAGAGTTTGAGTTTGAAAGAGAAACTTTCGGGTATAATTATGAAATTTCAGAGGTAAACCGCTGCCTCCTGGCCGCCAGAACAGAGAGTGAACTTATGCCACTTTCCATGAGCCTTAAACTGATACATCTCCTTGATAAAACCAGGGAAGCGGCAGGAATTATTTACTGAGACGGCTGCAAAGCGGGCATTCCGCCGGCTTGTTTATTCTTATTTTAATAGGCTGAGAAAGAAAAGATTACCCTCTTTTTTCTCTTTTTATTTTTTATCCAATTCAAAAAAGTCACGTTTTTTTGCCCCGACCAGACCACGTTTTTTTCTCTGACTGCGTATTCCTCTACATAATACTAAAAATACTTACAGTCAGATGATGCAAAAAAGATTTTTATGGATCGCACTTATGGCCCTTACCTTTGGCGCTTGTTCTACAGATGATGTTGAGGTTGCTACCGGTGACTGGATAAAGAAATCGGACCTGGATGGAGTAGCACGGCATGCATCCGTAGGATTTGTGATTAATAACCTGGGCTATCTGGGCCTTGGCGCAGACGAGGACAACAAAAAACTCAGTGATTTCTGGAGCTTTGATCCTGAGAAAAATTCATGGACACAGGTGGCCAATTTCCCTGGCGCAGCCCGCACCGCAGGCGTGGGACTCAGCATTGGCAGCAAAGGTTATGTGGGAACCGGCCTGGATCCTGATGAAGTACGTCTCAATGATTTCTGGGAGTTTGACCCCGCCGCTAACAAATGGACACGGAAGAAAGATTTCGAAGGCTCGCCGAGAAGACATGCCACGGCCTTTGCTGTGAACAACAAAGGATATATAGGGACAGGTTTTGACGGAAGTTACCTCAAGGATTTTTATGCCTATGACCCGACTTCAGATACATGGTCAAAAATCAGCAGTATTGGCGGTTCAAAACGCCTGGGTGCGGCTTCTTTCGTTATTAGCGGAAAAGCGTATGTTGGTACCGGTAATAATAACGGCATCGATCAGAGTGATTTCTGGGAGTATGATCCTGCAACGGATCTCTGGACAGAAAGACAGGATTTTGATGAAACCACCGCGGCCCGTTCCTACGGCGTAGGATTTACGATCAACGGGAAAGGATATTTTGCCACCGGAGCCTCCAACAGTACAGTGTGGAGATATAACCCTACTGACGATGCATGGGAGCAGGTGACTTCCTTTGAAGGCACAAACAGGAGTTATGCCGTGGGTTGGGGTATAGGTAATTACGGCTATGTAGCTACCGGTTCCAGCGGCCTCTCCAAATTCGATGATATCTGGTCGCTTACTCCGGATGTGGTTCAGGAATAATGATGAGTAGTAAGAGTATTTCCAGATGGCTTCTGGCCGGAATAGTTATGATTATTCTCTATTCCGGCTTCAGAGCCTCAAGAAAGAAAGAAAATGAGTTTACTGTAGCGGTGAAATCCTTTGAGGGTGACCGTAAAGGGTACCAGGTTTTCAAAGACGGTAAACTGCTCATTGAACAGCCGGGAGTGCCCGGAGTTTCGGGTAACACAGGCTTTGCCAGCGCCGAAGAGGCTGAAAAAGTAGCAGGACTGGTTTTACACAAGCTGGAAGCCGGAGTCTTTCCGCCTACAGTAAGCCCCTCCGAACTGGACAGCCTGGGGATAACGTATTGATCTCAACTTATCATGAAAATATTTTGCACTTACAGCCTCAGACTGTATCTGGGCATGGCCATGTCTTTTCTGCTGTTTTCTTGTAACAGCGGAGACCTGTCTATTGACTTTGATCTCAATCAGCCTCAGAATAATAATGTGGTCTTTATTGATACCATGAAGATCAGTACAGCGGTAATGAAGGCGGATTCTATCATAACCTCAGCCACAGGAACTATTATGGCCGGGGCTTTTTATGAACCTAGCTTCGGTACAACAAGGGCTGACAGCTACTTCCAGGTAAATCTGCCCTCTCAGGCCATAAGCGGACTTGGTCTCAATGAAAAGGTACTGTATGATTCGGCCTATCTTGTACTGGACTATGCCGGCGGGTATTACGGAGACACTACACTGACCATGGAAATGGGTGTTTTTCAGTTACAGTCAAGGCCTTCTGTAAATAAAAGCTATTACAGTACGTCTTCTCTGGCGGCAGAGAGCACTCCGTTGGGAACGGTTACTTTCCGCCCCCGGCCCACCAGAGACTCCACCCTGAACATCAGAATTTCTGATGAGATGGGGCAGATGCTTTTCGAATTTCTCAACGGCAGCAGAGCGTTTGAATCAGACGAACTCTACCGTCGTATGAAAGGATTTGTGCTGAAGTCGGGCGACAGAGATATGACGGCTCTCCTCAACTTCAATGTGTCGGGAAGTGCCTTCAGAGTTTACGGGCATGCTGAAAAGACGCTTACGTCTTATAATTTCAGCTTTCCGGTAGCTTCTAATTCAGTACAGTTTAATGCGTTCAGGTATAATTCTGTATTTGATCAGGTGAATCAGCTGGTAAAGCCCCTGCAGCAGACCTCTACGGATTTTACCAGTAAACAGGGCTTTATTAAGACCGGCGTCGGCCTCTATACCAAGTTCAACATCCCGGGTATCAGGCAATTGAAAGAAATTCCGGGATTCAGGAATGTAGCCCGGGTAGAGCTCAGGGTATATGCGCTGCAAAAAAGCTACAAGGAAAGTCTTCAGGTACCTACCAGCCTGGTGCTACAGAAACTGAATCTGAGTAATCAGCAGGAAGGAAGTGTGGTGAACATCGCCGGAACCCAGGTTTCAGGGGTTTACAGTTACGATGCTACAGGCCTTAATTTTGTCTCTTTTTATACCTTTGATATTACTCAGTATTTCAATAATATTCTTGAAGGAGTAGAATCTAATAAAGGTTTTCTCGTGACTGTACCGGGAGGTTCAGACTCCGGTTCAACAGCCAGCGGAGTGATGCTGGGTGCGCAGAATCACCCGACCATGCCCATCGAAATGAAAGTCTATTATACGACCAACTGATAAGCGGGATAGTGGAGTCGGAGAGCGGGTGATGGATCATTGCCCGCTCTGTTTTTTATCTGACAGGAACGGTTATTCCTGTGTTTTCCCAGTTAAGAACAAGGTCGGCGCCTTCACCTTCAGATCTCAGCTGCAGGGTCAGCTGGTCAACCGTCTGTCCTAGTTTTTGAGAAGGAACATTAACCCGCAGTATATCTTCTTTTTCATTGTAGTTGGTTCCCCATTGTCCTGTTTCACGATTGATAATCACTGCCCACTCTTCCTTTCCGGGGATGGTCCACAGAGAGTATTTGCCGGCTTTCAGACGTTTTCCGCCAAGGGTTACGTTTTTGGAAAAACTGATGAGGGTAGCTTCATTGGCGCCGGTCCGCCAGACCACTCCATATGGCACCAGTTCACCAAAGATTTTCCTGTTTTTCATGTAGGGTCTGCAATATTCCACGGTAACGGTCAGGCCTCCTGAAGTCAGTTCTACTTTTTCGGACGGACTGTAGCTTTTGGTCCATTTATAGAAGATAAACAACACCGTTGCCAGTATAACCAGCACGACAAAAGTAATTTGAATGGTCTTTTTCATTATTTCTCAGGGTTTTATCTTTAAACCAAAGTTGGTTGTAAATAATTCAGGGGCTGCTTTTTTCAGGAGGGTGCCCTGAGCGTTTTGATGGATTGTTCCGCTTGTGTGGATAACCCCGTTGATAAAACCGGAGCAGAAAAATTCGGAAATGGCTTCTAAAATCGGCAATTTTGTATTCCGGCATAATTTTGCTGAAATCTGGCTATCCTTAAAAGTGCTTAATCACATGGACATCATTCATTTATTATCCGACTCTATTGCCAATCAGATCGCTGCCGGGGAAGTAGTGCAGAGACCTGCCTCGGTGGTGAAGGAACTGATGGAGAATGCGATCGATGCCGGGGCCACATCCGTACAACTCATTGTAAAAGAAGCAGGAAGAAATCTTATTCAGGTGATTGATAATGGTTCCGGTATGTCATTCACGGACGCAAGAATGAGTTTTGAGCGTCATGCCACCTCAAAGATCCGGGAATCTGAAGATCTTTTTTCTATCCGTACCATGGGCTTCAGGGGTGAGGCGCTGGCTTCTATCGCCGCAGTAGCCCAGGTAGAATTACGGACACGAAGGAGTGCCGAGGAGCTGGGAACCCTGATAAGGATAGAGGGCTCTGACCTTAAAGTGCATGAACCTGTTCAGTGTCCGGCCGGCACCAACCTTCAGATCAGGAATCTCTTTTTCAATGTGCCGGCGCGGCGTAACTTTCTCAAGAGTAACCCTGTTGAAATGAAGCACGTGCTGGAAGAGTTTCAGCGCATTGCCCTGGCGCATCCGGAAGTGGCATTTACGCTTACCCACAACGATACTGAAATATTCAATCTGCCGGAAGCGAAACTCAGCAAACGTATAGTCGACATTTTCGGGAAGACGTATCGCGAGCAACTGGCCGGCTGTGAAGAAACAACGCCTTTTGTCAGCATCCGTGGATACGTCGGTAAACCGGAGTCTGCGAGGAAAAGTAAAGGAGAGCAGTATTTTTTTGTGAACAAAAGATTTATAAAGAACGCTTATCTTAATCACGCAGTTACTGCGGCTTTTGAAGCGACCATCCCTCAGGGCTCCTATCCGTTTTATGTATTGTTTATCGAGATTGACCCTTCACACATCGACATTAATATCCATCCCACCAAAACAGAAATCAAGTTTGATGATGAAAAGGCCGTATATGCGATTCTGCGTTCCGCCGTAAGGCAGGCCATCGGGGTGTATAACCTTACTCCTTCCATTGATTTTGATTCTGACATCAATTTCGGGAATCTGACGGCTTTGCCGCCGCCGGTCCGTACTCCCTCTGCCCCTGCGGGCAATACCTTTCAGGATTTTGAAAGCCGGAGGGCACCTGCTGCTCCTCAGGAGAAATCCAACAGGGACAACTGGCAAAAACTCTTTGAAGGGCTTGAAACCATGCCCGCCGCCAGGGCGCAGGACAGGCAGGAGGATCCGGTGATCCTGGGCAGCAGAGTGAATACCATCCATGCGGAAACGCCTCTTCAGGATGAAAACCAGGAAATCAACGCCATTCAGATTCACAATCGCTTCATCATCTCCCAGGTGAAAAGCGGAATCATGGTCATTCATCAGACAGGGGCTTATGAGCGGATATTTTATGAGAAATACCTGCGGGAACTTTCCGGGAAAGGCGGGGTCTCCCAGCAATTGCTCTTCCCTAAAACCGTCAGTCTTTCACCTGTGGATTTTTCTACCGGGCTGGAAATCATAGAGCTGGTCCGTGCCCTGGGGTTTGCAGTGGAGGAATTCGGGCAAAATACTTTCATCATCAACGGCGTACCGGCTGATATGGTGGATGAAGATGAGGCTTCGGCGTTTAAGGCCATTATTGAGCAGTTCAGGATGAACGAGAATCAGCAGAAAATGGACCGCAGGGAAAATCTGGCAAGGTCGCTGGCCAAGCGCCTTTCTCATAAATTCAGCAAGTCGCTGAGCCGGCATGAGATCAACGGACTTATCAATCAGTTGTTTGAGACCTCCATGCCGAGTTTTACTCCGGACGGCAGACCGGTGATGACCATCTTAAGTTTATCGAGGCTCAACGAACTGATTTTTGATGCAGGGGGTTTTAAGTAATATATTTGCATATATCCCCGACGATATTTTACGTTAACAACATTAATGAATAAGCTGAAAATATGTTTGATCAAATCACCCCGGCAGTAAAAAGACTTTTGATAATCACCATCGGGATTCATGTGTTTTTCGGAGCCATATTGTCTTTGCCGGCCCGGAATTTTATTTTGGAGCAATTTGCTTTTTTCAACCCCTTTTTACCCAATAACCCGGATCCCTGGAGCCCGCTATTCAAGCCCTGGCAGCCGGTAACCTACATCTTCCTGCACGGTGGGTGGGGGCACCTTTTCGGTAATATGTTTGCCCTGTTTATTTTCGGGCCGGCACTGGAAGCCTACATGGGGCCAAGGAAATTCATGATTTATTACCTCCTTACAGGCATTGGTGCCGCTTTGCTCAATTCAGGATTGCATTTTTATGAGCTGAGCCGTATTTCCCCCGACTCTAATCTGTATGCCGATATGGTCGGCATTCCCATGATTGGTGCTTCCGGTTCAATATTCGGATTGCTGGTGGCGTTCGGTGTACTTTTTCCCAATGTGGAGCTCATGCTTCTTTTCTTTCCCTTCCCCATTAAGGCCAAGTATTTCGTGATGCTGTATGGGTTTTATGAATTATATGCCGGTACTGCGGGTGTTTCTCCCGGAGTGGCGCACTTTGCTCACATAGGCGGGCTGATCACCGGGTTTATTTTGCTCAAATTTTTTAATTTTGACCGTCGTTCTTATTACTAATATCAATGATCTTTAGTATAATTGTATAGGAAATCCGAATTTACGCAATGGGAAGTATACTTGATGACATAAGAAGCACCTTCCGCAAGAGCAACAATCAGAGCATACAGCTGATTCTGATTTGCTTCTTTGTGTTTTTGGGTCTGGTCATCCTGAATTTCCTGACGGACTTTTCTGACAATCGCATTGACCTTCAGAAAATATTGAGAGAAAACACCATTCTCAGTGCTGATATCAGGTCATTGCTGCTTCACCCCTGGGTACTTTTGTTTTTTCCGTTCACCAGCAGTGGTTTCTTTCCGCTTCTTTTCAATGCCATTGCCCTGTTTTGGTTTGGTACCATACTTACCGACTTCATCGGCGGCCGTAAAATGCTTTCTATCTATCTGGCCGGAGGTATTTTTTCAGGGGTTTATTATGTCTCTGTTTATAATATCGTGGCGTTATCCACCACGACACAGTCTTTGCCCGCCATGGTTTACGGTGCTTCAGCAGCTACCTATGCAGTGATCTTTGCCACTATAGCCCTGTTGCCCGACTATGAGCTGTACCTGTTCAGGCTTTTTTACGTGCGAATCAAGTACATCGCCCTGATTTTGCTGGTCATTTCATTTTTGTCCCCGGGGTATGGGGTCCTTAACCTCGGCGGAGCGATATTCGGGTATGTGTATATTAAATTTCTGCGGTCCGGGTGGGACCTGATCGGCTCGCCCATGGGGAACTTCTTCAGTTGGTTCGGCAGGCGGAAAAAACCGGGTAAACAAACATCACCCAAGCGTTTCAGCAAGTCAACGGTAGGCTATTCAAAGGCCATGGATAGCTATGAAAGGGACTTTTACCCCAATCAGGATGAAATAGATGCGTTGCTGGATAAGATCAGTATGACCGGGTATGACAGCCTTACAAAAGATGAAAAGCAGCGTCTTCACATGGCCAGCCAGAAGAAAGGCTGATGAATTTATTTGGCTGATATATCCGGATTTATCTTCGTTAATACTTACTTTTGCAGATTGAAAGTACACTTTGAAAAATCTGAAAACATTTCTGCCCGGAATTTGTTTTCAGAATACAAAAAAAACTACGTTAATGCTGACTCCGGAAAGCGAGCTTTTAAAGAACATTCAGATACCTGCAGATCTCAGGAAGCTGGGAAGAGAGGCACTTCCGCAGGTATGTCAGGAGTTACGGCAATTCATCATTGATATGGTTTCCGTCAACGGTGGTCACTTCGGAGCCAGTCTTGGTGTGGTTGAACTCACCGTTGCCCTGCATTATGTATTCAATACCCCTGAAGACCAGTTGGTGTGGGATGTGGGTCATCAGGCCTACGGACACAAAATCCTCACCGGGAGAAAAGATGTTTTTTATACCAACCGGGTTTATGGCGGTATTTCAGGATTTCCCAAAAGGAAGGAGAGTGAATATGATACGTTCGGGGTGGGACACTCTTCCACGTCTATCTCAGCAGCTCTGGGAATGGCTATGGCGGCCCTTCATAATGGCGATAAAACACGCCAGCACATTGCTGTTATCGGCGATGGCGCCCTTACGGCCGGTCTGGCCTTTGAAGGCATGAACCACGCCGGTTCGCTTAAAGATGCCAACCTCCTGATCATTCTTAATGATAATAATATGGCCATCGACCCTAACGTCGGTGCGCTGAAAGAATACCTTATCGATATAACCACCTCACCTACTTACAATAAGGTCAAGGATGATGTATGGAACCTTCTCGGCAAAATGAATAAAGTCGGGAAAAGTGCCAGAGAGATTGTCGGTAAAATTGAAAACGCCATGAAAGGGGCACTGCTGAGTCAGAGTAACTTTTTTGAGGCCCTCAATCTGAGGTATTTCGGCCCGATCGACGGCCATGATATCGATCACCTTGTACATGTTCTCCGTGACCTGAAAGATATTCCGGGACCTAAAATCCTGCACTGTGTAACGAAAAAAGGTAAAGGCTATGCACCGGCGGAGAAAGATCAGACCAAGTGGCATTCTCCGGGCTTATTTGATAAAGTAACCGGTGAAATTCAGAAAAAAACGGAAGATAAGCCTCAGCCGCCCAAGTATCAGGATGTTTTCGGACATACGATCGTGGAACTAGCTGAGAAAAACGATAAAATTGTTGGTATCACACCGGCGATGCCCTCAGGGTCTTCTCTTAACATCATGATGAATGCCATGCCTGACAGGGCATTTGATGTGGGTATTGCCGAACAACATGCCGTTACCCTTTCTGCCGGGATGGCTACTTCCGGACTGGCAGTCTATTGTAATATCTATTCCACTTTCATGCAGAGGGCTTATGACCAGGTGATTCATGACGTTTGTCTGCAGAATCTCCCTGTTGTTTTCTGTCTGGACAGGGCGGGATTTGCCGGTGCCGACGGGCCTACCCATCACGGTGCTTATGACATTGCCTATATGCGTTGTGTTCCGAACATGATCGTATGTTCTCCGATGAATGAAGAGGAACTCAGAAACCTTATGTTCCTGGCACAGTCGGATGAAATTCAGAAAGGAACACAGGCTGTTACGATACGCTATCCGCGGGGTGCCGGAGTAATGCCTGACTGGAGAAAACCTTTTTCACCTCTTCAGGTCGGAAAGGGGAGAAAACTCAACGATGGCCGCGACCTGGCAATCCTTAGTTTGGGTCCTGTAGGTAATCTTGCTGCCGAGGCGGTCAGAAAACTGCAGGCAGATGACCTCTCAGCAGCGCATTATGATCTGCGTTTTGCGAAACCGCTTGATGAGGCGCTGTTGCATGAAGTTTTCACCCGTTTTGACAAGGTCATCACGGTAGAGGACGGTTGCATTACAGGAGGGGTCGGAAGTGCTGTTGTAGAGTTTATGATGGATCACGGTTATCAGGCCATCGTTAAGAGGCTGGGTATTCCTGATGCTGTTGTTGAGCATGGAGAGCCGCAACAATTATATGCAGAATGTGGTTTTGATGCCGACGGCATTGCTTCTGCTGCAAAAAAACTGCTGGCCTCCAGAGTTTTAGTTTAGCCTTACAGCCATGATTATATCTTCCCTGCCCCGTTTGGTGGCGGGGATTTTGCTTTCTGCGGCAAAGGAAAAACGATCCAAAAGGAATAATTTTGTGTTATTACAAAAAAGATAAGCTATGATGATAGAACAGCTGGAGTCCATCAGGGAGCGATTCGAGGAGGTTGCGCAGCAGATCACCATGCCCGAGGTGGTGACTGACATGGACAAGTTCAGGAAGATCAGCAAGGAGTATAAAGATCTGGAAAAAATCGTTAACGAGTATAAAAAATACTCTCTGCTTCTGGCCAATATCAAAGAAGCCAGAGACATCCTTTCCTATGAAAAGGATGAGGAAATGCGGGAGATGGCCAAAATGGAACTGGAAGAGTTGCAGCCAAAAAAAGAGGCCTCGGAGGAACTCCTTAAAGAGATGCTGATCCCTAAAGACCCTAATGACAGCAAGGACGTGATCCTGGAAATCCGCGCCGGGACCGGCGGAGACGAGGCGTCTATTTTCGCCGGAGACCTTTTCAGAATGTATCAGCGTTTCAGTGTCCTGCAGGGCTGGCAGTTTCAGGTCATGGATTTTACCGATACACCCTCCGGCGGGTATAAAGAGATTGTTATCAGTATTAAAGGCGAAGATGTATACGGAAAAATGAAGTACGAATCCGGAGTACACCGGGTTCAGCGTGTGCCGGCTACCGAATCACAGGGGCGCATTCATACCTCTGCTGCCACGGTGGCGGTTTTACCCGAAGCCGATGAAGTGGATGTGGTGATCAATATGAACGATATCCGTAAAGATACTTTCTGTTCCTCAGGAGCAGGGGGGCAGTCGGTTAATACCACGTATTCAGCTGTCAGGATCACCCACATTCCCAGCGGGCTGGTAGTGCAGTGTCAGGATGAGCGCTCGCAGATCAAAAACTTTGAAAAGGCACTTACGGTACTCCGGTCCAGACTTTATGAAATGGAGCTGGCCAGGCAGAATGAGGCCATTGCCGGAGAAAGGAGATCAATGGTGGGCTCTGGTGACCGTTCTGATAAAATTCGTACCTACAATTACCCTCAGGGCAGGGTGACGGATCACAGGATAGGTTACACCGTCTATAACCTGCCCATTGTGATGGAAGGAAACATCGGAGACTTTATAGAAAAGCTGAGGATTGCGGAGAATGCAGAAAAGATGAAGGAGGGCGTAGCCTGAAACCGGTAAATGAAGATGTCAGAGAATAAAAGAATACTATGTCTTGCCACCAACAATGATCATAAGGTGGAAGAACTGCAACAGATGCTGGGTGATCGCTTCGAGATCCGGACAATGAAACAGATCGGCTGTGAGGATGAGATAGAAGAGACAGGGACTACTTTTGAAGAAAACTCAAAAATTAAAGCCGCCTGGATTTACGAAAAATTCGGATTTGATACCATCGCAGACGATTCAGGGCTGGAAGTCCGGGCGCTGAATAATGAGCCCGGGGTATACTCGGCAAGGTATGCCGGGGAGCATGGCAATCATCAGAAAAATATCGAAAAACTTTTAAGGGTATTGGGTGACCGTACAGACAGGACGGCGAGGTTCCGGGCGGTTATTACCCTCATCAGCGGCGGTGATGTACATGTTTTTGAGGGAGTGGTAAACGGGCAGATCACCTTTCAGCCTTCCGGAGCAAAAGGTTTTGGTTATGACCCTGTCTTTATCCCTGATGGCTATAAACAAACCTTTGCTGAAATGTCTTCTGACGAGAAAAACCGGATCAGCCACAGGGGGAAGGCCGTTGAAAAACTCCTGGAATATCTTAAGTAAAGATGACCGTATCCGGATAGCGGAGACGGAAAACATACCGGCCGGAGGCTAAAAAAATAAGCGGGACCAAAGTGCCCGCTTATTTTTGTCATAGGTTCTATGTAAAGTAAATTCGCCTTAGAAAGGTTCGTTCTATATTGACAAAGTTCCGGCAATTAAAAGAGATAAACTATTTCGGCATTGTCCAATATTTGTGCTATATTAACATCATGTTTGTCAAAGTGACGATTTTGCCGATAATAAAGCATGAAAATTGAATACGAGAAAATTGAGCCGGACAGCGGCAGTTCCTTTAAGCTGATCCAGTGGAGATCAAAGGACGACCGTTTTTTCTGGCATCAGCATCCCGAATATGAAATTATCTATGTGAGGAAAGGAAGCGGCAAACTGCATGTAGGAAATCATCTTGGAAAATACGAAGAAGGGGAGGTGATGTTTCTTGGACCAAACCTGCCTCATACAGGACTGGGCTACGGTGTTATCGGGGAACATGAAGAGATCATCATTCAGCTGAAAGACGATTTCCTCGGAGATGGTTTTCTGAGAGTTCCGGAAATGGCAGGTATACAAAGGCTTTTCGGGCGGTCTGTCCGGGGGATCTCCTTCACCGGGAAGACAAGAAAGCTGGTGGCTTCACAGCTGGAAAGGATGATCCATCTGTCCAACTTTGAAAGGCTGATTACCCTGATCTCCATTCTCAGGACACTCTCTGAAACGAGCGAGTATGTGCTTTTGAACGCCGGAGAGGTGAAATTTGATTTCAGGCATCAGGACGAGGAGAGGATTAACAGGGTCTATAGTTATGTGGAAAAGCATTACAGCCAGCCGATGGATATACAGAAAGTAGCAGAAATAGCTAATCTTACGGTACCTTCGTTCTGCCGGTACTTTAAGAAAATGACACATTTGACCTTCACGGATTTTGTGAATGAGTTCAGAGTCAACAATGCCTGCAAACTCCTTATGGAAGATAAACCCGTTTCAGATGTCAGTTTTGAAAGCGGGTTTAATAATATTTCTCATTTCAACAAAACCTTTAAGGCGGTGAAAGGCATGAGCCCCAGAGAATACCGCAAGGATCTGGGTTGACCTACCTGGACGAAGTCCGGTCTCCTCCGGCCAGCAAAGGATATTCGTCGAAAATATTGCTGACGATATTTCTGAAATAATTTCTCTTGTTGGAGTTTGAATTGAAAATTCCGGAAGCATAGCCCCGCCATACCAGTTCGTCAGAGCCCGCCTCAATAAGAGAAATCATGAGTGTGCCCTTGTGCAGGTAGTAGTTTACCGGCGCATATTTTGAGTCTTTGTCGTCCTTCCGCGACAACCAGGAAATGAGCCCGGGCTGATCGTATCCTTTGTAGTTCAGCGGGTCATAATAGACTTTAAAGTTTACAAAAAGGCTGGCGTTGCCCGGCTGGTAAATGTATCCTCTGGCCCGCATCTGCGTACGAATGGCTTCCTGCACGTCATTGCATAAAAAACTCGAATCGGTTTCACAGTCAAGAAAAGCATAAGAACTGTACTCTCTGAAGCCGGGAGAAAACCGGTAATCGTGGTCTACCATTACCTTTTTTTGATGACTGCACCCCGATATAAGGACAGCGGCAGGAATGACAAGAAGCAGAAGAGTGGTGATAATACTTTTCATGACCGGCAAGAAGGTTAAAATCAGGTTTCGGATAAATTTATAGATGCAAGGCTTACATTTCAGTAATCTTACGCGGTTTTTCACCAGCAGCAAAAAGCGGATACTGGTCAAATATGGACCGGACCACACTTCTGTAGTAGTTGACCGGCTTGTTGATTTTCTTATTGAATACCCCTGAAGCATAGCCCCGCCATATCAGCCGGCTGCTTTCGGCATCCAGAAGTGAAACCAGTATCATGCCTCCGCCAAAATTGAAGTTCTGGGCTTTGTAAACATCTTCGTTTTCATAATGATTGACCCAGCGGTCCAGGGAGGGCTGAAAATACCCTTTGTATCCGACTCTTTCCTTGATAATACTGTAACTGACCAGCAACCCGGGGCTTTCATCGGTAATTTTATACCCCCTGGCTTTCATTTGACGTCTGATGGCATCCTGAATTTCAGAGCAGACAAAAGAGGTGTCAATTTCACAGTTCAGAAAGTTGTAGGATCTGTAGGAGGTAAAATCAGTGTCATAACTGTAATCATTATCTACCATCAACCTGAGTGAGTTACAACCGGACAGCGCCAGTATGGCAAAAGAGGCGAAAATAAACAGTCGTTTCATTATGATTATAGTTTAAATTGTTCAGATCATATACGCAAAATGTTGGAGTACAGATGCTTATGTTTCCGAAAATAATGACAGAATGAAAACTTTCCAAACGTTAGAGGTTAAATTTTATTAAGCGGGGCACTGAAAAACAAGACTTTAAGGTTTTAGGGGCCGGTTTAGCGGAGAGAAAATAAAAAATCCCCTGATGGATCCGCACCTTGGGTAAGATTCATCAGGGGAAGAAAAAAACAGGCGGACCTTATTTTTTGCCTGCGTCTTTGACAAATTTAATGGATACGGAATTGGTACAATACCGTTTCCCGGTGGTCTCCAGAGGACCGTCGTCAAAGACATGTCCCAGGTGGCCATGGCATTTGGCACACATGACCTCCGTTCTGACCATTCCGAAGCTCCGGTCTGTTTCATAAATGACAGAACCTTTGACCGCCTGGTCGAAAGATGGCCAGCCGCAGTCGGAATCAAACTTGGTTTTGGAATCAAACAACACATTCCCGCAGGCAGCACAGACGTAATGCCCTTTTTCAAAATGGTTCCAGTACTCACCGGTGAAGGCCCTCTCCGTACCTTTTTTCCTGATCACCTCATATTGCTGGGGCGTCAGTTCTTTTTTCCATTCTTCTTCTGATTTCGTGATCATCGCCTTGTTTTTATTTTGTTCCTTATTTCCCTGGGCCTGACAGGATAGTATGCCAAACAGCCCGATCATTAACAACAGGTTCTTCATATTTCTTGTTTTTTCAGGTAATGGCTGCCTTTTATTCGCTTAACGTAAACAGAAGCCGTCTTGTTTCAATTTAACGTACGGATTTAGAAGCACAAAGGATTATTTGCGTTAATTTGTACAGCCGGGGACATGAATGTCCAAACACAGCAACCTTTATAAGGATTTCCTGTCCAACGGGTCTCATAATTCCTTAAATTTGCAGAAAAAACCGAAAAATTAATATGAATCCCTTTCTGAAAGGCAGTCTACTTTTCCTGTGTCTATCTGTTTTTGTTTTTTCCTGCAGTAAGACCGGCGACAAGCCTGATGCCAATGACATTGAAGACATTAAGGTAAATATAGATATTCAACGGTTCGACAGAGAACTGATGGCTGTTAAAGACAAAGAGGAATTAAAGAAGTTGCTGAAAAAGAATGAAACGTACGTACATTCTCTTTACAGGGCTTTTCCTGAAGATACAGCATTTGTCTCTCATATTTTTTATCTGACCCAGCATGCCGACACCCGCGAACTGTATGAGCAGGCCCAGGTGCATTTCGGAGAGCTCAGTGACATCAGAAGAGAATTCGAATCTGCTTTCAGGTACATCAGGTATTATTATCCGGACTTTAAGGAACCCAAGATCATTACCACTTTCACGGGCCTGGAAAATGATATTTTTGTGTCGGATTCGCTCATTATCATTGCATTGGAAGCCTTTATTGGGCCAACGGCCAAATACCGGCCCCAGCAGCCGGACTACCTGCTCGAAAGATATCAGAAACCTTACCTGGTGCCAACCATTGTCAGGTTTTTATCTAACGGGTATATTAAGATGGATGACTCTGACAGAGGGTTGCTGGCTGATATGATTTTCTTTGGGAAAGCCTTTGAGTTTACCCAGGCGGTAATGCCTGAAACACCCCCGTATCTCATCGTAGGATACCCCCGGGAAAAAATGGAAGAAGTGTGGGGAGCGCAGGATCTGATCTGGGCTCATTTTATGGATAAAAAACTGTTGTATGAGCAGAATTTCCGGATCAAGAAAAAATACGTAGATGAAAGACCCAATGTTCCGGAGATCGGTCCTGATTGCCCCGGGAGGATAGGGCAGTGGCTCGGGTGGAGGATCGTAAGCCGGTACAGAACTCAAAACCCTTCTGTAACGTTACAGGAATTGATGAAAGACACAGATTCTCAAAAGATTCTGAAAGATTCAAAATACAGAGGGCAGACAGAAGATTAAATAATGGCTGGAAATTCAGGAGGATTCTGGGACGAGGTTGCTCCCAAAGATAAAAGAAAAATAAGTCTTGACGGACTGAAAAAAGCAACGGAACTGCTGGCTTTTGTAAAGCCATACCGGTGGACATTTGCTATAGGAATGTTGTTTCTGGCGCTGTCAAGTGCTTCCACCCTTGCCTTCCCGATGCTTATCGGTGAAATGACCCGGGTTATTGAAGGAAAGTCGGCTTATTCGCTGAATACCGTTACTCTGTTTTTTGCGGGAGTCCTGCTGCTCCAGGGGGTGTTTTCTTTTTTCAGGGTTTACTTCTTTTCACAGGTCAGTGAAAGAACTTCTGCAGATATCCGTGACAGGGTGTACAGTAAGTTTATCACACTGCCGGTTAAGTTTTTTGAGCAGAGAAGGGTAGGAGAGCTGACCAGCCGCATCACTTCTGACGTAACAGCGCTGCAGACCATCCTTTCCACGACACTCGCTGAGTTTTTCAGACAGATCGTGACGCTTGTCGTAGGGGTAGCCATTATACTTTACCTGTCGTGGAAGCTGACACTCTTTATGCTGGCCACTTTTCCGTTGGTGGTGCTTACCGGTCTTGTCTTTGGCCGCTATATGCGGGTGCTTGCCCGTAAGACCCAGGATAAGCTGGCAGAGTCTAACGTCATTGTGGAAGAAACGCTGCAGTCGGTGCAGATCGTTAAGTCTTTTACCAATGAAAGACTGGAGATAGGCCGTTATCGGAAAGTGTTGAACGAGGTCGTAGAGACAGCTTTGAAAGCGGCAACGCTCAGAGGAGGTTTTATTACTTTTTTCATTGTGGGTATGTTCGGAGGTATTGTGGGCGTGGTCTGGTATGGTGGCGGTCTGGTTGCCAGTGGCGAAATTCAGCTGGCTGATCTGCTTACTTTCCTGTTTTATACGACATTCATCGGCGGCTCCCTCAGCGGCCTTGGAGACCTGTATGCCCAGCTTCAGAAAACCATTGGTTCTTCAGAACGGCTTCTCGAAATTATTGATGAAACGTCCGAAGTTGACCTGGAAAGAATACCCGAAGACAAAAAAGTAAAAGGTAATATACTTTTTGATCATGTGAATTTCTCCTACCCCACAAGAAAGGATATTCAGGTGATAAAAGACCTGAGTTTTGAAGTAAGGGCAGGAGAAAAGGTGGCGCTTGTCGGGCAGAGCGGCGCGGGCAAATCTACCATCGTTCAGTTGCTGATGAAGTTTTATCCGGCGGGAGGAGGAGTAATCAGCATTGATGGTGAATCAATAGCCGGCCAGGATGTGACAGAACTCAGGAAGAACATTGCCATTGTGCCTCAGGAGGTCATGCTATTCGGAGGGACTATTCTTGAAAATATTGCTTACGGCAAACCCGGCGCGACACTGCAAGAAGTTCACGACGCGGCCAGAAGGGCCAATGCCCTTGAATTTATCGAAAAGTTTCCCGAGCAGTTTGATACCGTTGTAGGAGAGCGGGGAGTAAAGCTGTCCGGAGGACAACGCCAGCGCATCGCGATTGCCAGGGCTATTCTGAAAGATCCGGCGATCCTTTTGCTGGATGAAGCGACCAGTGCACTGGATTCGGAATCTGAAAAACTGGTTCAGGAGGCCTTGAACGAACTGATGGAGAACCGTACCACGATCATCATCGCCCACCGCCTGGCCACTATCCGGAAAGTAGACAGGATCTATGTGATCCGTGACGGGGAAATCGCTGAGACGGGCAGTCACGACGAACTGATTTTGAAAAGTGACGGTATTTATGCAAATTTGGTAAAATTACAATACGAAAATACCAGTCTGGTGTTAGAGTGAACAAGAAGATGGCAGATTCCAAAAGCACCCTAAAAACCCATGCATTGCGGCATACAGATTGTCGGGAAAGCATTCTGGATGCTTTTTCGAAGAATGCTGCCGCCCTTTCTCATGGTGATCTTGAAAGTATGCTTGATGATGGCTTCGACAGGGTTACGATTTACCGTACACTCAGGACTTTTGTGGAAAAGGGCATCCTGCATAAGATACCTGATGATGAGGGTGGGGTGAAATACGCACTATGCCGGAACGAATGCTCGACGGAGGCGCATCATCATGACCATATACATTTCAAATGCTCAGCCTGTGGAGACACAACCTGTATTGAAAGTGTTCATATTCCGAAAATCAGCCTGCCGGAAGGTTATGTGCGGGAGGATGTGAATATGCTGGTGCAGGGCATTTGTCCCAATTGTGTACACAAATAATCAGCCGGAGGGACCTGTAAAAACAGCAATTATGCAGAAAACAATCGGGCTGATAGGCGGTATGTCCTGGGAAAGTTCTCTGATTTACTATAAAACAATAAACGAGGAAATTAAGAAAACGCTTGGCGACACGCACTCCTGCCAATCCCTGATGTTTTCCGTTGATTTCGGAGAAATTGCAGCTTTGCAGCATAAAGGAGACTGGGACCGGCTGGCTGAAATAATGACGGACGCCGCCCGGAAGCTCGAAAAAGGAGGAGCAGACTTTATTGTTTTGTGTACCAACACGATGCATAAATTGGCGGATAAAATCACGGCCTCGGTAAAGATTCCGCTCTTACACATTGCTGATGCCACCGCCGAAGCCATCAAAAATAAAAAAATAAGTAAGGTAGGGCTGTTGGGGACCCGATTTACGATGGAGCAGGATTTTCTGAAGGGAAGACTTCTGGAAGATCATGGCATCGAAACGATCATTCCTGATGAGCAGAAGAGAGAGGTCATTCACCAGATCATCTACAGGGAATTGGTGAAAGGCATGATCACTGATGACTCAAGACAGGCTTTCCTGGAAATTATAGAGGGCTTAATGGCTGAAGGGGCAGAAGGCATAATACTTGGTTGTACAGAAATCGGTCTGTTGATTACTCCTGAGCATACTGATCGGCTGTTGTTTGATACAACGGACATCCACGCAAAAAAGGCCATAGCTTTGTCCCTGGAAAAGTAGAGCCCGTTGACATATTAACTCATCCGGAAGGGTATTGCCCAGAGCGGGACCGGCGCAATAGGTTGGGTTAACGGGATAATTCATCCGCACCGGCGGACCATATTTGTAATTATATTAAGTGTATTGCGGAAAACCCGCATTCGGCAATACCTGAAACATAAGATGATCATCAAAGAAGCATTATTTTCGAAAAGCGCATCGGAATACAGGAACTGTCCCAAACCCGACAGGCCGGAGTTCGCCTTTATCGGTCGCTCAAACGTAGGGAAGTCATCCCTCATCAATATGCTTACGGGTAATAAGAAACTGGCCAAAACTTCTGCCACGCCCGGAAAGACACAACTTATCAATCATTTTTCCATAGATAATAAATGGTACCTGGTTGACTTACCGGGCTATGGATTTGCCAAAGTTCCTCTGAAGGAAAAAGCCAAATGGGAAACCATGACCTGGGATTACCTCAAAAACAGAGAAAACCTGCTTTATGTTTTTGTGCTGATTGATATCCGGATCCCTCCCCAAAAGATAGATCTGGAGTTTGTAAACAAGCTTGGACAGGAAGAAATACCTCTGAAACTGGTGTTTACCAAAGCGGATAAAGTCAGCAAGGGAGAGGGGCAAAAGAATATAGACGCGTTCAGATCCGCGATGGCTGCAGACTGGGAAATTATCCCCGAATATTTTATTACCTCTTCAGAAAAATCTGCAGGGAAAATGGAACTGCTGGCAGTGATTGAAGAGATATTAACCATTGGAATGTCATAAATTCACTTTATATTTGTACACTTTTATAAACCAAAACAGTATACGCTGAATAGTAATGGCAACAGAATATCTAGGGATTGATGTCGGGGGTACAAATGTAAAAATGGGAATCGTGAATGCCGAAACCGGCAATATTACAAACTTCTACAGTCACGATACCGCCAGTTGGAGATCCTCCGGACATTTTATCGAAAGATTGGGAGATGCTATCGCCGTTCAGCTGAAAGAAAATCCTGAAGTGCAGAAAGTAGGAATCGGTGTGCCTGGTCTTATTACCCGTGACAGGCTTTATCTGGTGGAGATCACCGCAATTCCTGAGATAGATGGTATGGCCATTATTCCCGAATTGAAGGAGAGGTTTGCCGGTAAGGAGTTTTTCCTGGAAAATGATGCCAACGCTGCGGCTTTGGGTGAGTATTATTTCGGAGAAGGCGAAATCCCTGAAGATTATATTTTTGTGACACTGGGTACCGGCGTAGGCGGTGCCGCCATTATCGATAAGCAGGTATTCAAAGGCGGTGGAGGAAACGCTATGGAGCCTGGTCACATGCCCTCAAAAAACCATAAGGTGCTGGAGCGGAATATCGGAAAAAATGAGCTTCTGGATCTGGCCAATGCCATGAGACAGGATTTCAAGGGTCCTACACGTCTCCCTGCCGACGGTTCGATTTCCACTACCGGTCTGGTAGCTGCAGCGGCTGAAGGCGATGAACTTGCCCTGAAGATCTTTGATGAAGTGGGAACAATGCTTGGCGACGGGCTGGTATCCATGATCCGTATTCTGGACATCACCACCATTCTGATCGGCGGAGGTCTGTCTGCATCTTTTGATTACATTCTGCCTGCGGTAAATCGTCAGCTTAATTTCTGGCTTACTCCTTACTATCTGAAAACACTCGATATAAGAAGAGCCACGCTGGCTAATGACGCCGGATTACTTGGAGCTGCAAGTCTTTGTTTTTGATTTTACCAGTGGGTTACTATAGAAATAAGCTGCCTTTCCGGGGCAGCTTCTTTTGTTTCTGGGTCCTCAGAACGGGGGAAACAGGCTCTTTCCTGCCGGCTTCTTTTCACGATAACCGCAGGAAAAGGTGATCACGATTCTATGCCCATAAAGCCGCTTTAATTTCAGCGGGCGTTTTTCTCAAAAACCCTGACGTAATCTACTTCCATGCTGGCCGGGAAAATGCTTTCATCAACGCCCATCTTGCCACCCCAGTTGCCTCCTACAGCGATATTCAGAATCAGATGGAAACGTTGGTCAAACGGCCATTCTCCGGAGCCTGTTCCTCTGTTTTTAAAGGAAAGGTAGGTATATCCGTCCAGGATAAAGTCGATTTTGTCGGCATCCCATTCAATAGAATAGACATGAAATGTCGTGTAGGGTTCAGATAACCGGATACTTTGAGAGACCTGTGTACCTATAGTATGATTCAGCTTTCCGGTATGTACGGTTCCAAAAAGCGAGTCGGGCATATAGCCCACGTGTTCCATGATATCAATTTCGCCGCTGCCCGGCCAGCCTCCGTATTTCCATTCGGTGGGCAGCATCCAGATGGCCGGCCATGTGCCGCGCCCCCTGGGCAGGCGGGCCCGAACATCTATTCTGCCGTATTTCCAGTCGCCTTTGTTTTTTGTCACGAGCCTGGCTGAGGTAAAGGAGCGGTTTTCCATGGTCTGTTTTCTGGCGGTGATTTTCAGGGTGCCGCTCCCCACCTGCACATTGGCGGTATCGGATACGGTATAGAACTGAAGTTCATTATTACCCCAGCCACCACCTCCGGTATCATAGCCCCACTTGCTGTCATCAGGCAATCCTTTGTAGTTGAATTCATCGCTCCAGATCAGGTTCCACCCGGTTTTTGCCGGCAGCAGTTTTGAAATCCTGGCTATGGCCTTTTCGGGTTCATCAGTTGTAAGATAATCGAGATCCCTGACCAGCAGATAGTCCATTACAAGTGTGTCATTGACAGTCCAGGCGTTCACTTCAATACCGGCTTTATGAGCTTTTTCGATCCATTTTTCATCTTTCTGGATGACGCTGAAGTGGTAATCTGCTCCCAGCATCCCATCGGCTTTCAGCTGTTCGGGGCCAATGTTTCCGTTAAGGAACATCACAGGAGCTGTTTTTTCAATTTCAAGGATCTTTTTCAGAATGTCGTAGTCAAAACTGATATACGTCATCCAGGCCTGTGCTTTCAGGTCTGCAATGACAGACATGGCTTTTACCGCTAATGCCTGTCCCCGCTCCTTACTGATCACCGAGGGCTTGAGTTCGGCCACCAGCGCGGTTTTCTGCTGGGCCATTCCTGCTCTGATGTATGCTTCAAAAGTCGGTATCTTCTCTCCGTTTTTCAGGGTGTGTTTCAACAGGTCGGCGTAATTGGTTTTCTCGATGGTCATTCCCTCGAAAGTGGCGTCGTGATTGATCACCAGCACACTGTCGGCTGTCATGTGAATGTCAAACTCAGTACCCGCACATCCCAGTTCAATGGCTTTTTGCAGCGAAGCGATAGAATTCTGAGGTACTTTTGTGTTTTTCCAGGCACCCCGGTGTGCTACGACCCTGTTTCGTATGAACTGATCTCTGAGCAGGATATAGTTGTGCGAAGCAACGACTTTTCGTCCTTCTGCTGCTTCCACAGTAATTTCCGCAGAAGACTGTTTTTTAAAGAATGTTTTTCCTGCTGAGCTGAGGCTTATCTCGGTTCCCCTGATTTGAAAGAGTCCGGCGTTTTTGCCTTTAAGCCTGTATGCAGACGAGGTTGTCCCTGTCGGAATGATTTTAAATACAGCGGTTTCTGGGTTTTGAAAGGAATATTTTTCAAGATGAAAATCTCCGTGATCAAGAGAAAATGCTTTTATCGTAAACAACATCAGGCCTGAAAGGCTCAGAAGGCGCAATTTTTTCATAAGGTTGATATTTGGTGAACAGGATCACTGATCCGTTTCAAAATTAGGCAATTACAGCAAATTTATAAGTTCTGAGAGGGATTTAATCTCACGATGGCCGTCGCCGGTTCCGGGTATCGGGCCGGGGTTATAATAAATACAGGGAAGACCGGCATTCAGACTACCTGCAATGTCAGCATCAAAGTTGTCGCCTATCATCACAGAATTACTGGTGTGGGCTCCGGCGGCCCTGAGCGCATAATCAAAAATGGCTTTGTCCGGTTTTCGGGCGTTGGCGGTCTCGTTAGTCACGATTTCCCTGAAATAGTCGTGGATGCCTGAGCTCTTCATCTTGCGTAACTGGACTTCATGAAAGCCGTTGCTGATGATATGCAGGGCGTATTTGTCATGCAGGTATTCGAGTACTTCTTTACCACCTTCAATCAGGTGGGTTTTGGAGGGGAGTGACTGCAGGAAAAATGCATTCATTTCCAGGCTTTTTTCTGCCGGGATATTGACATTCAGCTTCGCCAGCGCTTCACCAAAGCGTCTTTGCCTGAGTTCCTGGTGAGAAATGACACCGGTATCCAGGAGGTTCCAGAGGCTGTAATTGACCGGGAGGAAGGCTTCGATGAATTCTTCAGCGGTATTTACACCATGAGTGATGAGACCAAAAGCTTCATGAATCTCGACAAGGCATTCCCGGGAGTTTCTTTCAAAGTCCCAGAGGGTATGATCCAGGTCAAAAAAGATATGTTCAGGCCTGCCCACTTCAGGCCGTGATCAGGCGTTCTACAGGAGTGTCATTCACCAGGTGGCTTTCAATGATTTCTTCTACGTCGTCCGGGGTTACATTGCCGTAGAAGACACCTTCGGGGTAAACTACCATCGAAGGACCGAAAGCGCACATGTCCAGGCATCCGGCTTTCTGGGCACGGATCTGGGTTTGTAAGCCTCTTTCCTTGAGCCCTGCCTTAAAAGCTTCTACCAACTCCATGCCACGGACACTTCCACAGCTTTTCTTTGGAGCGTCTTTGTCGTTGGTACAGATAAAAACGTGTTTCTTGAATTTCATGTTATGAAGTTTTAATCAGATATTAGCAAATTACTCATCAGTGTGCCAGATCTCCCAGGCTTTTTCAGCCTGATAAACAAGCATCGCGTAGCCATTGGTGGCGCTGGCACCATGTTCCCGTCCTTTTTTCATAAAAAGCGTTTCCTCCGGATTATAAACCAGATCATAAAGATAATGTTCCGGGCCGAGAAGAGCATAAGGGATATCCGGACACCGGTCAGTATCGGGGTAAGTGCCCAATGGCGAGCAGTTGATGATCAGATGGTGACTTCCGGTAAGTGCGGCGGCGGCTTCATAAGAAACGGTGTGATCTCCGGGTTGCCTGGAGACGATGGTGCAGGCTATGCCCAGATCCTCCAACGCAATCACGACAGCTTTTGCAGCCCCTCCGTACCCGAGAACAAGGGCCTTGACGCCCGGTCCGGCATGCGGCATGAATTCAAGCAGGGATTTTCTGAAGCCGTAATAATCAGAGTTATATCCTTTCAGCTTCTTACCTTCCAGCACCCGGATGACATTCACCGCACCGATCCGCTTTGCAGACGGATCTATGGCATCCAGAAGTGTAATAACGTGCTGTTTATGCGGGATGGTCACATTAAGGCCAAGAAGTTCGGGCTCTTCGCTCACAAGGCGTAAAACATCACGGTAGTTCTCCATTTCGTAGAGGTCATACACATGCGTGCCTGAGAGTCCCTCTCTTTCAAATTTTTCCGTGAAATATTTCCTGGAAAATGAGTGAGTGAGGGGGAAGCCGATAAGACCAAACTTTTTCATCCTTATTAAGCAGCACTTTTTTTGCTGAAGAACTTAGCCTTGATGAGACCGATGATCATGGGTGCTACAGAAACCAGTACGATGCCGAGAACCACTTTTTCAAAATTGGCTTTGACAAACTCGTTACTACCCAGGAAATAGCCCAGGAAGGTGATGCTGGTTACCCATACGAGGGCACCGATAAAGCAGAAAGTAATGTATTTGCTGTATTTCATATTGCCCGCACCGGCTACAAAAGGCGCAATAGTACGGATAATCGGCATGAAACGAGCAAGAATAACAGCCTTGCCTCCATGTTTCTGATAAAAGGCTTCGGTCTGGGTAATGTATTCTCTTTTGAGGAAAAGAATCTTGTCCCGGGACTTGATAAGGTCGCTGAATTTCCGTCCTACAAAATAATTAACATTATCGCCAAGCAGGGCCGCAAGAATAAGTAAAGGAATAATAAGGCCGATGTCCAGTTTTCCGGTCGTGGACGCCAGCAGACCCACAGCAAACAGCAGAGAGTCGCCTGGCAGGAAAGGCATAACAATAAGGCCGGTTTCTACAAATATGACAAGAAAAAGAATGGCATATGTTAATTTGTCGTATTCACTAAGGAATCCCTGCAATACGGATAAAGGATCTTTCAGAAAGTCCAGGAGAAACTGAATAAGTTCCATAAATAAATAAGGGGTTAACTGATATTAGTCGTCTTGTCTGATTCTTTCATCCTGGTAATATTTGCCCAGTTTGAATTTTTGTTTAACATCGTCGGTGAGGAAAGTGGCGAAAGTATCACCTCTCAGTCCGAGACGGATGGTTTCAAGCGGTATGATTTCATTAGGGGCAATGTTGCCCAGGTTGACATTGGTACCCACCAGTTTTACAAAATAGACCTGCTGGGACTTCTGAGGGGCTTCCCAGATGATTTTTTCAGCAGGGATGGCATGGATGATCTCATCCACCAGCCCCTGACGAACCTCCCCGCTGCTCCGGTACAAGCCGATATTGCCGCCTTCGCGGGCTTCTCCGATCACTTTCCAGGCACCGGCGTCGAGTTCGGCCTGCATCATCTCGATCCATTTATAAGGAGCAAAAATCTTTTCTGCATCTTTGGAGCCTACTTCTGAAAGCACTTTTCCACGTTGGGAGAGGCGTTGGATAAATCCGCACTTTTCGTCGTGCGGCAGGGTGATAGACCCGTCAGATACTTCTGCGTGCTCAAGCTGAAAATCATCCAGTACCCTGAGATAATCTTCAAACTGGTTTCTGACAACAAACGCCTCGAAAAGCGTACCTCCGAAATACACCGGGATGCCGGCAGACTGATAAACCTCTATTTTAGCTTTCAGACCCGGGGTTACAAATGATGTGGCCCAGCCGAGTTTAACGATATCTATGTATTGTGCAGACGTACTGAGTACATCTTCAGTTTCCCGGATACTTAATCCTTTGTCCATAACCATGGTCAAACCGGCTTCTCTGGGTTGAATTGTACGCTCAGGAACTTGCGAGAGGTTATAATTCATTGCTGGGTATTTAATTTCTGAAAAATGCTTCACAAAAGTAGTTCTTTTTTGCTAATTAACCGCCTGAAAATTCTTTTAATAAGGCGCGGAAATCTTCTGTTCCGGCTCTTCTTATTTGTACAACGGGTGAAAATCATCGTTTAAGCAAAGCAACCTCCCGGAGGGAAATGGAGTCCTTTTAAAAATTTGCGTTTTATTTACATAATACCTCTTAATTTTGACTTTACTTTTCCTGGTCAGGCGGCCATTCAGCAGCTGTGGCCGGAAAGCCCTGTCAATAGCTGCAGCCAACACTTTTTGCTGCAGAAGGATTGTAAAACCGGAACGGAATGAACATTACCCCGCTGAGTATTCTGAAAAGCGCCTTTCTATTACTGATTGTACTTTGTCATGACGGCAATGCCCAGGATTTTGTTACGATCGGAGAAATTAACGTGACGGGTAATCAAAGAACTCATACCCGGATCATTCAGCGTGAGCTGCCATTCAGGGAGGGTGATTCGATAAGAAAAAGCGAACTGGCGACGGTTCTGGAGCAAAGCCGCAGGAATATGTTTAATACCCGTCTCTTTATATGGGTCAGAGCGGATACCTTAAACGCAGGAGATAACCGGGTTAATGTGCAGATTGAAGTGAAGGAGCGCTGGTATTTCCTGGCAGTACCTATGGTTTTTCTGGCCGACCGTAATGTTAATGAGTGGTGGTATGACCGGGGTAGAGATCTCTCAAGAATTACCTACGGAGCCATTGCCAAGCATTATAACCTTACCGGAAACAATGACCAGCTTAAACTCAAGGCCTACGGGGGCTTTATCCCGTATTTCGAACTTACTTATGGAAGACCCTACATCGACCGGCGGCAACGCATGGGCATAAGCGGGGGTGTTTTTTACTCTACACAGCGGACCATGCCTTTCAGAACATGGAATGATAAACTGGACTTTTATGCAACAGAAAAACGCATGAGAAGCCGTACCGGCGTGTTCCTGCAGTACGGACTGCGTAATTCGCTTTATCATTTCCATTCTTTGTATGCCGGATATTCGGCAGGCCGTATCGCTGACACCATCTCAGTGCTTAATCCCGACTACTTTGGACCCGGCAGAACCCGGCAGCAGATACTTACTCTGAGCTATGATTACCGTTATGATACACGCGATAACCGACAATATCCGCTTGAAGGAAAAATATACTTTGGCCAACTTACCCATTACCGGATTTATGGAGCGGAAAAGACCGGGCAGACCAGCCTGATAGCCGGCGGCGGGGTATATTTCAGAATAAAAGGCAAATGGTACGGAGATGCCCTGCTTCGCGCGAAGTGGTCATCACCCACCCGTCAGTTCTATCCGTTGGTGTCCGGGCTGGGCTTTAACAACAACCTCATCAGGGGATATGAACTCTATGTGATTGACGGGCAGCATTCCACATTATTGAGAACCAATTTGAAATATCAATTATTAAAGCATACTTTTGACCTTCGTAAATTCATCAGGATTAAACAGTTCAATTCATTGCCTGTGGCGGTTTATCCTACTATTTACTGGGACGCCGGCTATGTCAGGAATTATTTTCCTGAGTTGAGTAATACAAGGCTGGGTAACAGGGCGTTGAACGGAGGCGGTGCCGGCCTGGACGTCGTAACCTGGTATGACTCTCTGATCCGGATCAATTACTCGGTTAACCAGATGAATGAACGGAGGCTTTATTTTGGCTTATACAGAGATTTTTGACAAAACATTACTTAAAACCCCCTGCAAACCTATGAAGTGGAAATATATTGTAGTAATATTGTTATTCGTTTTTGCATGTTCAAACCCTAAAAATGAACAGGATTTGGAAAGTTCTGCAACTCCGGCCGAAACGGCACCGAAAACCTCTACCACACATGAACTCCTGAAAAAAATCATCGGGAACGGCAATGGTCTGCTCAGAGGATTCAACTTCGGGGATGATATCAGCCTGGTCCGGAAAAATGAAAAGCTGGAGCTCTTTGAGCAGGAAAAAAACTATTTCGGCTACACCTTCGATACTCCCGATCTTGAAACCATCGATATCCTCTACGGAAAAGACGAAAGCAACAAACTTTCCTGGATACAACTGGATATCTATATGAATTCAGACCAGGCCAACGAGGCGCTTTTTAATGCTTTCCGCGATTACTACACTATCCGGTATGGTAAAATGACGGAACAGAATGGTTCTTACCTATGGCCGCTGACCCCGAAAGGGAAAGTGACTGTCAAGAAAGTAAAAACCAGCCTCGACCGCGGGCTGGAAGTGAAGTATGTACAGTAATTATTGTCCGGTAGCGAGCTCTCTGAGTAATTCGACCCAGTTTTCAGAGTCATTGAGGCTTTCCACGAGCTGCCAGTGGTGACCACCGAGAGATTCAAACATTTCCTTGTATTCCTCACCAACTTCGATGGTGGTTTCAAGACAGTCTGAAACAAAAGCAGGGGAGAAGGCCAGGACTTTCTTTACACCTTTCTCTGCCAGTTCCCGGATCATGTTGTCAGTATAAGGCTCGATCCAGGGGTCTTTTCCCAGTCTCGACTGAAAACTCGTGGTATAGGTGCCTTCCTTCAGACCGAGGGCTTTGACCAGCTGCCGGGTGGTTTCAAAACACTGGGCCCTGTAGCAGTATTGGTTATGAGCAGTGATGCTGTCGCAGCATGAGCCAAGCTTACAGACCGTGCCCAGATTGTCACCTTTAAATACCTGTCTTGCCGGGACACCGTGATAGCTGAATATAAAATGGTCAAAATCAGTTTCGCTCATGTGCTTGCGGGCATTTGCCGCGAAGCCTTCAATAAACCTGGGCTGGTCATAGAAATAACCTGTAAATCGTATTTCAGGAATAATCTGCCATTGTGAAGTGATCCGCATCACCTCTTCATGTACTGAGCCGGTTGTTGCAGAGGCATATTGGGGGAAAAGCGGGATGACCACCAGATTCCTGATGCCGGAAAGTCTGAACTCTTCCAGCTTAGCGGCAATGGATGGGTTCTGGTAGCGCATAGCAAGCTTTACTTCGTATTCGCCACCCAGCAACAGCTGCAGCTGCCGTTCATTGGACAATCCGTAAATTTTGAGCGGAGAGCCCTCCGGGGTCCACAACTCCTGGTATATTTTGGCCGATTTGGGAGCACGAAACGGGGCAATGATCAGGTTGACAAGCATCCATCTCGAAAGAAACGGAATGTCAATAACCCGGCCATCCATTAAAAATTCTCTCAGATACTTCCGTACATCGGATACGCCCGGACTGTCGGGGGTTCCCAGATTGACTATTAAAATGCCTGTCTTCAATTCCGGATTCACAAAATATTGGGTTAAAATTGGAGCGGCAGTTGGTGTCAGCTTACTGCTGAAATCCGGTCTGACACGCCGACGCACACAAGAATAACTTCCTGCGGCGGGTTTTGGTTTGAAAAACTTACACAACCGGGAAATAAATTTTCAAAACTTTTTCGTGGAATTGTGCGAAAAGGTCCTAAATTTGATTCCCTCATATCATCACATACATTAACCAAACTCAACATGGAAACGCCGGCTCACACGCTCGAAGAACAGGAAACCGCCGAAAAGCACATCAGCATCAAGGATTGTCTCAGGCTGATCGGTATCAAGGAACTCGCCGCTAATATTTTTGTTGTCCCCGTCAGAAAACAGGAGGTCAAAAAGAGCGGGAAAGTAGCTCAGTAAGCTCTCACAAGCTTGCCTTCCATGAAATTGACAAATGCCCTGTTAACCACCTTATTGCCACCTTTGGTAGGGTAGTCACCCGTAAAATACCAGTCACCAAGGTTTTTAGGGCATGCTTTGTGGAGGTTATCGACCGTCTGGTAAATGACAGAAACCTCGGCTTTCAATCCTTCAGGACGGATGATTTCTGCTATTTTCCTTGAAATGTCTTCATCAGTAAACGGCTCGAAGAGCTGTTTTACGAAGTTCTGCTCATGTGCATTTCTGGTTTGCAGATGAGCCACAGCCTGTGCATATACTTCTTCTTTCAGGTATTCCATGCCACGTTCTTTCAGCAGCGCAAGCATGGCTCTGAAAGCCACAAACTCTCTGACCTTAGACATATCGATACCATAACAGTCCGGAAAGCGGATCTGGGGTGCAGAAGAGACGATCACGATTTTCTTAGGTCCCAGCCTGTCGAGCAGTTTAAGTATACTTTTCTCAAGAGTAGTTCCCCTTACGATAGAGTCGTCAATAACGACTACGGTGTCAATTCCCTTACGGATCACCCCGTGGGTCATTTCATATACATGTGACACCATCTCGCTGCGATCATCGTCATTGGTAATGAAGGTACGCAGTTTGACATCTTTGGACACTATTTTCTCAAACCGCGGCTTGAAATCCAGGATTTTGTCCAGCTCTTCATCTGTAAGGTTTGACTTACGGATTTTGTCTTTCCGCCAGTCCGCCAGGTGGCTTTCTATGCCCTCAACCATACCGTAAAAGGCGGCTTCGGCAGTATTGGGAATATAAGAAAAGACGGTGTTTTCAAGATCGTAGTCAATCTCTTTGAGGATCTGAGGGATCAGCAGTCTGCCCAGATCTTTACGCTCTTTATAAATCTCACTGTCAGAACCGCGTGAAAAGTAGATTCTCTCGAAGCTGCAGGCCTTCCTTTCTGCAGGAGGCAGAATGTTGAATTCCCCGAATTCTCCGTGTTTGTCAATGATCACCGCATTACCCGGTGTAATTTCTTTGATTTCATCATAACGGGCAGAGAAGGCCGCTTTGATGGCCGGCCGTTCGGACGCCACTACCACTACCTCGTCATTGGCCCAGTAATAGGCGGGTCTGATCCCTGCCGGGTCACGAACGACAAAGGCCGTTCCATAACCTGTGATCCCTGCCATAGTGTATCCCCCGTCAAAATCGCGGCAGGAACGGTGCAGTACCCGCTGGATGTCCATGTTGTCTTCTATGATATCAGACAAGGCGGGATTTTCATATATGCCTTTGAAGCGCTCGAACACCCTTTGGTTCTCTTCATCCAGAAAATGCCCGATCTTTTCCATAACCGTGATGGTGTCACCCTGGTCTTTGGGATGCTGGCCCAGTTTGACCAGTTTCTGGAAAAGCTCTTCGGCATTGGTCATGTTGAAGTTTCCGGCACAGACAAGATTTCTGCTCCTCCAGTTGCTCTGACGCAACATAGGGTGGCAGTTTTCGATCTCGTTGCGGCCGTGGGTTCCGTAGCGGAGATGACCCAGCCATACTTCTCCTGTAAACGCAGTGTTTTTCAGCAGCCAGTCGGCATCTTTGAGTTTTTCGGGGTCATCCCTGAGAACTTCTTTGTATTTGTCGTTGATCTTCTTGAAAATATCCACCACAGGCCGGTTTTCAACGGATCTGTAACGGCTGATATACCGGCTTCCCGGGGGAACATCAATCTTCACGTTGGCCACGCCGGCTCCGTCCTGGCCGCGGTTAGATTGTTTTTCCATGAGAACGTACAGTCGGTTGACTGCATACAGGGGGGTGCCATACTTCTCGATGTAATAACCGAGGGGCTTTCTGAGGCGAATGAGGGCAATGCCACATTCATGTTTTATAGCGTCGCTCATAATAAAAAAACGAAGTACAAACAGTCTTTATTTACGTACTAACAGTTTTTAAAGAACAAAGTTCCTAAGAATAAAAGAGCAGAACAAGACTAAAACAAAATAATTGAAGGGGCTGCAAAAAATCATGTTATCTTTAAATTATATCTCTGTAAAATATAAAAAGAAGCACAGGTGTTTACAGCCTCCTGATTTTAGGTCAGACGATTTTCTGGAAGATGTTTCCGCTGTCTTTTTCTTTCAGAATCATCTTTTTCCGACCGTCCGGAAGCAGCTCTTCTTTGATAAACCAATGGTTGGCATCATATTCCACAAATGGTGAAGTTTCAGTCACATCGTTCCGGCCTCTCCAGTCATCCAGAATAACGGGTTCCCATTTTTTACTCTTTGCCGAAGCATAACAGGCGTCAATAATGGCATTCACGACATAGCCGTCATAAAAGGATTCCATGGGCTGTTTATCTCCGTCAAGGCTGTCAAACATATCCGTAAACATATGAGTGTAACCCAGTGAGTTGACTTCGTCGCCTACAGGGAACAGCCACCCGGAGGCAGATTCCGCCTTTTCGGCCACATATGAGTTATCGGCAGCGGCAGTAAACATTTCAAATCCGGTGCGCAGAAAGTGATCTACCCTGATTACCCCTTCTGTGCCCGAGACTTCATCCCGAAGGTCCATCCCGCCTCTGAAAGACCAGCTCACCTCGAATTGGGCGATGGCTCCGTCGGCATATTTTACCAGTGCGATGGCGTTGTCTTCCGCTTCAATGGGCTTAACCTGGGTAGCGGCCCAGCACATTACTTCTACCGGACGGATGTCTTTCCCGATATAATTCCTGGCGATTTCAATGCAGTGGCACCCCAGGTCCACAATGCATCCGCCCCCGGCTTTTCCGATGTCCCAGAACCAGCTGGAGTGCGGGCCGGGATGCGCCTCCCGGGAACGAGCCCAGGTAACCCGGCCGATGACGCCGTTTTTTACGGACTGCAGGGCATGGAGCGTTTTCGGGGTATAAGCAAGGTCTTCCAGGTAACCATGAAATATGCCGGCCTTTTCGGCGATATCGAGCATCTCTTTTGCTTCTGCGGCATTACGGCCCAAAGGCTTGGTGCAGAGGACCGCTTTTCCGTATTGCGCACAGAGTTTTACCGCTTCCAGATGAAGGTCATTGGGGAGGCCTATAATTACCGTGTCTATGTCGGGTGAACGGATGGCTGCTTCAAGCGTGGTAGCTGTACGGGAGATATCCCATTCTTTGGCAAAAGCATCCGCCCGTTCCTGGCTTCGGGAATATATGACCTTAACACGGTCAGGACGGCGGTGTTCATGAAGGGATTTGGTGTAAAACCAGCCGATAAGGCCGGTGCCTAGCATGGCAATGCTTCTCGGAGTACTCATTATTATCTTTAAGGTTGAAATTTTCACAGGCCTGGCAGCCTTCTGTAAAGATAAAAAAAATACCTGAAAAAATGAACAGGTGCCGCTGCAGACTATTGCAGCTGACCTGCGGTAATGAGATAAGAATAGGTGCTTTTGTCGATCTCCAGAAGTTTTCCGCCGGACCGGATTTCGGATGCATGTACCCACCCGTCACAGGATGCTGTGCTTTTGTAAGTGGTCAGGTACAGATCAGAAATGGGCTCTCCGTCTGCTGCTACACTGAAAGTCGTTTTGTTGCCGGTCTCATGGGCTTTTATGGCGAGGTCATAGGTTTCGAAAACGCCATTCTGATACCTGATATCAGTAACAGAAGACAACTGACCTTTACTGTCCTGGTAAGTAATGGTAACTTTTTCGGCGTTGAAAACCCGGGTGGTGTCCGCATAGCGGATAGAAAACCGCAGTGTGGGTGGAGGGGTCTGGCATTCCAGACCGTGTTTTTCGCAGGCAATAAGCGTCAGGCAAAAAAGTACTGTAAAAAGTTTTTTCATGAACAGGTTTTGATTAAGCTCCTCAATATACCGGAGAAAACTTTACAATGGACACTAAACTTATTTTAAGGTCATTTTTTTAGTGTCATGTCAATCCTATTGTGTCGGTTAAGCCGAAATTATTTTTTGCGTAGTCAAGGATAAAAAATCAAGCATAGCATTAGCTATGGTTTAGTTTTTTGACGCAGAAAACGCGAAAATAGAAAGAGGCTTGGGCTGACTAAAATAGGGTTGATGTGACACTAGTGCTCATCCATAATTACGGCTTCCCGGAGAAGGCCGACAGCCGATTCGCAGCTGGGTAGTGTGGTTTCTTCCCGGTGTATCTGCTGGGGAAAGATGAAGTATTTGTTTCTGATGGCCTGATACTTGTATTTTTCAAACATGTCGTCTTTTGAAGGCATATGGAAGTTTTCGCGGATATATCTGAAAAAATTCTCGTCTTGCGGTGTAATGGAACGTCTTTTCAGCAGCCACTTGTCAATTTTTCCGTTGATTTCAGGTACGAGCGCACAGTCAGAGGTGTTTTCAATCGTGGCTTTGAAAATTTCAATAAGCCTGGGAGGAGAGCCCATGATAAATAAGGAGGCCTGTATGGGATGAAGACGCCCTTCATTGACTGCCTTAATGATCTGAGAACTCATATGATGAGAGTTTTTCCCTTTGACGGAGTAAAGGGTCAGGCTTTTATCAGAGAAAGAGAAATGATAAGTTTTGTTTTGGTTGCCGACGAGGCTGGTAAAAAGCGTGGAAGAAAAAGACAGGTCATCTTCTGAAATCCCGAGCTGGTCTTCTCCCGGCCAGGGATGTGATATGAGATATTCTTCAATCTGTTTGCGGTATTTCGACTCTACAGAGTCAACCTCTGACTGAATATTAACAAAACGACTTGTATTGTATTGCGGGTACCTGATCCATAGCGAATCTTTCTTTACTCCGGCAGTATCAATTTTCGGGACTACTTTCACCACTTTGCCTCTTTTATAGGTGGTAATGCTGAAATGGTCTTCCACTACTCTTTCTGAATTGACAAAGGCGCTGTCGAGGTCCGCTTTGACACTTTTATGCCATTCCCGAACCAATTCAGAAGACTCGTCCTGAGACCTGGATTCCCAGATCTGCTGACATACAGCTTTGAAACTTTCCCATTCATTCCGTTTTTCAAGGCGTCTGAAAATCTCCTTTTGTTCCAGAGTGGCGGGGCTTATGCCTTTCTGACTGAGTTTTATCAGCAGGGGTTTGGCCCCTTCAAAATCGTTGAGGAGGATTTTACAGACCAGGGCATTGAAAAGATCCCTTGCAAAAGGACTTTTAACTGCGGCAAAGGCAGTTTTGTAGAAATGATAAGCAGAAGAGTAGTCTTCCTTTGTGATGGCCATTTCGGCCTGATTAACCGCGGGATAGTAGGTTCTGGCAAACTCAGATTGCCCGAATCCTCTGAAGCAAAGGCCCAGTAAAAGTATCGGCAGCAGGTATTTCATTTTTTGGAGGTGTTTCCGGGTCAGCAGGATCAGGTAAATGTGACTAAAGATAAGCCATACATGGGACGGTACGGATGGATGTTCTTTGCATTAACAAATTTTTAACGGAAAAGAACCCGGTTGATTCTGCCGGGTTCTTTCTTTCTCATTTTCCGATAACCTGCACTTCAATCACCGAGTCGGAATAGACCCTGTGCGTAGCTTTGACAAAGTCTTTGTCATCCGCCTTGTAAATGTTCGGTACAAACTTCTGGGGGTTTCTGTCAATCAATGGGAACCAGGTGCTCTGAACCTGTATCTGAATGCGGTGCCCCTTTTTGAAGGTATGGAAGACGTCCTGTAAGGCGAAGTTTACCTCCGTTTTTTTATGGGGAACAAAGGCCTTGGGTTCTTCAAAGCTGTTTCTGAACCGGCCCCGCATGGCTTCACTTCTGACCATCTGATGATAGTTACTCAGGAGGATGTTTTTGTTCGGCATGTAGGGGTGGTTGGGCTCATCTCCGGGGTAGACATCGATAAGTTTTACAATCCAGTCGGCATCCGATCCCGTGGTACAGACTTTCAGCCGGGCCATGATCTCTCCTGCCAGGGTGACGTCTTCGGTGAGTACATCGGTCTGAAAGACGAGCACGTCGGGCCTTCTGGCTGCAAACCTCTGATCCTCAGACATATAATTGAAAGGCGTAAAGGCAATGGTGGTGGTGTTGTCTTCTGTATACGGTACCGGTTTCATCGGGTCGCTGACAAATTCGCTGAAGCCGGCTTTGGCAGGTGTACTTTCTGAAAGTTTTCCGGCGGGGTCGAGATAGAAGCTGAGCTTCCGGGCTTCGGCGGCGGGCCATTGGTCGAATGTAGCCCAGGTTTTACGGCCTGTATCAAACATGTAAGCTTCCGGAAGCCCGGTCTTACCGTCTCCGGGGCCTTTAAGGAAATGGCCAAAGAATTTCGACTCTATGTTTTTCTGATAGAATGTAGCGATACTGTCTCCAAAATAAATATTGCTGTGCAGGGTATGGCCGGTTTCTCTTGACCATCTACCATGCCCGAAAGGTCCCATAACCAGGGTATTGTAACCTTTGGAGGCATTGTTTTTCTCAATGGTTTTATAAATGGTCAGCGGGCCGTAAAGGTCCTCCGCATCAAACCAGCCCCCTACGGTCATGACGGCATGATTGACATTTTTGAGGTGGGGAATGATGCTTCTTTTCTTCCAGAAATCGTCATAATTGGGATGTTCGGTGGTTTCTTTCCAATAGAAGTTATCTTTATAGTCCACATTTTTGAGAGAACCGAGATCAAGGTGGTACTGATAACCGTCTTTGGTGCCGGGTTTCAGCATCTGGTCATTGTACCAGCTTTCACTTGTGGGGCCACCGGTCTGTTTACCAAATACCGGGAAAGTGAAAAGGTAAGCCTGAATAAAAGCACCGTTATGGTGGAAGTCGTCAAAGAAAAAGTCACCGATAGGGGCCTGGGGCGAGGAGGCCTTCAGGGCCGGGTGGGCGTCTACCATCCCGGCTGCGGTATAAAATCCGGGATAAGAAATGCCCCATTGCCCTACCCGACCATTATTATGGGGAACATTGCCGATCAGCCATTCAATGGTATCATAGGTGTCTGAACTTTCATCAGGTATAATCCCTTTTCCGTTGCCCGGGTTGTTGGGAGTCATGTTGGTCCAGGTTCCTTCTGACATCCAGCGTCCGCGGACGTCCTGGTAGGCAAAGATGTATTTTTCTTTCATCAGCACCGGGGAGGGCCCCAGGTTGGCCGGGAAAGCATTTTCTCCGTAAGGGGCCACGCTGTAGCAGGTTCTTTGCATCAGTATGGGGTATTTTTTTTCAGGAGAAGCGTCTTTCGGAATATAGACCTGGGTGTACAGATGAACCCCGTCCTGCATCGGAATTCTGTAGATGAATTTGTCGTAGTTTTCAGCTACCCAGTTTTTCTGCTGGGCGCCAGCAGTCTGAGCCAGTACCAGAAGCAGCAGCAATAGTTTTTTCATGTTTGTCAGTTGGGTTAATGAATGTCAAAAGTATTTAAAAAAACGAAAAGTAAAGCTGCCGGTCAGGGGGCATCAGGAATTTTCTGATTTCAATACCTCCCAGATCAGTTCATGTTCATAGCCTTTGCCCGTAAGAAATCTTGCCACTTTCTGATTTCTGGCGGGGATATTCTTTTCAGTTCTGAGTTCCTGCTGTTTTCTGAGGGCCAGTTCACGGAGTGTTTGCAGGTAATCTTCTTCGCGTATCTCTTCCATAGCCCTGCTGATACAATACGGGCTGAGTTTGCGGGCTTTAAGCTCATAGAGAATTTTCCGTCTGCCCCATTTATTCACCCTGAATTTTCCTCCGGCAAAGGCTTTGGCGAATCTTTCTTCGTTGAGAAAGTTTTCTTCGATCAGACGGGCAATGATGGCTTCCGCTTCATCACCCCGCACGTTCCACTCCGACAGCCGCCGCCGGACTTCTTCATGCGTGCGCTCCTGATAGGCACAATAACTGCAGGCTTTGAGTAGAATCGGATTTTCCACGCCGGTGGTTTTGCTAAATTGTGGTCAAAAATAATGAAGTTTTGAGAAATGACATACTGCCTGTTGATCGAAATGGCAGAAGAATGAAGCCGGCAAACAAAGAGCTTTTGTGATTGTTCGTCTGTCTGCATACCCATAATGCAGCATATTATTTTGATTTTTCCCGTGTGATTTTAAATGAGCACTTAAAAACAGAACTTTGCAGTACAGATAACCAAAGAAAATAGTATGTCCAAACCATATCGGACCGGTGTGCTGCTCATTGCCCTGGGAGCGGTTTGTTTCTCTGCAAAAGCCATTTTTATCAAGCTGGCCTATAAGGAATACGGGGTGGATGATCTTACGTTACTTTCCCTTCGGTTTGGTATCGCTTTGCCTTTTTTTATCGTGATTGCCATCTGGAATTATGTCAGAGGAAACATGAAGTCCATTGAAAAACGGGATATCGGTTGGATCGCCTTCCTGGCTATGCTGGGATACTACGTGGCCAGCTGGCTTGATTTCAAGGGCCTTCAATATATATCAGCCGGAATCGAAAGGGTTATCCTTTTTATTTATCCTTCTCTTGTGGTTATTTTCTCTCGTCTGTTTTTTGGAAAGAAAATAACCGGGAATACCCTGATTGCTCTGGCCGTTACTTACGGCGGAGTGATGGTCATCGGGCTGGACCCGCGGCTGCAGTGGGGCGGCGATATGGCTCTTGGTGCTTTCTTTATCCTCATTAGTGCCATTACCTATGCTTTGTACCTGACATTTGGCGGAGAGATGATCAATAAGTACGGTTCAGTGAACTTCAATTGTATTGCCATGATTTTTTCTTCCGTCTATGTGTTGCTGCATTATGCGGTAAAGTCGGAAACAACCCTGGAAAGTCTGCCGGCCGGAGTGTATGGCTACGGAATTTTGCTGGCACTGATCAGCACAGTGCTGCCCACTTTTATGGTAATGGAGGGTGTCAGAATCCTTGGTGCAGGCAAAGGGGCAATTGTTTCCAGCATCGGGCCCGTATCTACTATTGTTATGGGATATTATTTCCTGAATGAACACCTGAGCTTGCAGGAACTGGCAGGTTCTGCTCTCGTGCTCGGCGGTATATTGATGATCGGGAAATCATGATCACTGAAAACAACGGTGACTATGATTCTGCGGAGCGGACAATATCTTTGGTAAGCTGTTGCTTTTTCCAGTGATCGGCCTTGCTGCGATACAAAAAAAGGGACCCCAGTTTATACTTAAACCGTAAGTGACCCTCAAAGTCCGTCCCCAGGATGCGGTAAGGGGTCTGCGGGTTTTCGGCCAGTACTTCCCTGATAGCCTCACTGTATACCCCGGGCCCGGTAGTACTGTGGACGTCGTGAGGGTAACGGTGATGGATGATATTATCCATGATTTTTTCCAGGGTTCTTTTCAGAAAGGGGTGTTCCTTATCAAAAATAAGCGCCCACTGACAAAACAGTCCGGGATTATTCTCATGGCTGATAACGGCCACGTCATCTGACCTGAGGAAAGTATCAAAAGCACTTCGGGCATAACTGTCAATGTCCAGGTATAGGCCGCCTTTGCGGTATAGTACAGCATACCGGAAGAAGTCAGCCTTGGCCGCGCCAATGGTCAGGAGCTGATATGCCCTGAGGTATTCTTCCGGAAATTCTTCCCTGAAAAATTCCAGAATACGGTCGTCATCATAGAATTCATAGTTCCATTCAGGATTTTTTTTTCTCATCCTGCGGATATAGAACCGGGTGATCCACGGGAGTTCTGCGGTTCTGAATGTCTGGAAAATGTTTTTAGGTATAGCCATCTGTTATGAATTCAAAGGGACTGCAAATATCTCTGAATCCACGTATGAAAGCAATTAAAACAGCGTCTGCAACCGTATTTTTTCAGAAGGGCACATCCATGACAATGTCTGATAACTTTTCATTAACAAAACATCCGCAAACCTTTGGTCGTTATTATGCATCTAATGACTGAAAATTAAATCTTTTTGAGCGATGAAAAAGTTAATGATGTTATTCGCCCTGGCCATATCTTCAGTTACAGCCAACGCCCAGTATGATAATTATGATTACCGGGAGTACAATAGTGACCGATATTTCTATGACGAGGAGTTTGACTGGCACTGGGATATCCGGGTCAGGATTTCAAACGGTATAGAAAGCGGTCTGCTTACCTACAATGAGTCACGCAGGCTCTATGACGAGCTGGAGCGTATCGAACGCAAGGAATATGCTTATCAGGCGGACGGTTATTATGCCGACTGGGAGCAGAATGACATCTGGAACGAAGTGATATACCTTAACCGGAGAGTAGGGATAGAGCTGACAGACCGTGACCGCATGTTCTATGGCTTTGATCGTTTTGGTGTAAACCGTTCCGGTTTCAGTATCTGGTTCTATAACGGAGGATACGATTTCTATCGTTTCGACAGGCTCGGGTTCGGGAGTATATCCATAGGATACAGACCAAGGCCCAACTTTGCTCGCCGTTACATTTATGTGAATCCTCGTCCGATGTATTATTCAAAACCACGTGTATATGTATACTCAGGCGGAAGAGGCCGTGATAACTTTAACAGGGCTTCTCCACGCACAGATAACCGGGGTCGTAATGATTACAGCAGTCCGAGAGGAAATGAAAGGAACAGTTACGACAACAGAGGAGCTTCAGGGCGTGGATATGAGAGCCGTGGCAGTGCCCCTGCAAGAAGGGAAAGTTATGAAAATAACAGCAGAAATTCCAGGGGAGCTTACGAGAGGAGCCCTGAGGTAAATCCAGGCAGAGTGGAAACACCAAGGTACGAAAATCCTTCCGGAAACAGCCGGAGCGAACGTCCTGATGTCCGGTCCGGCCGGGGATCTGAAACACCGAAAGCTACGCCGAGAAATGAACGTGGAGGATCTGTGAGGGAGTCCTCTCCGTCATCAGGCAGAAGCAGCTCGGAGTCAAGAGGCAACGGAAGCCGGGAAAGCCGGGGTAATTCCGGAGAAAGCCGGGAGAGATCCGGTAGCAGAAGATCTTAAATAGTGAAAAGGCCGCCCTGAGGGGTGGCCTTTTCTGATAAATAACTGTCAGGTAAATGCTGTTTAACACTTACTGCGATTTTGTTTGTATATCCGGCAATTCGCTGAAGGAAACCCGGCGCTAAGTTTAAACAAAAAAGACGCGATAAGCGTAAGGGAAGTCTTTAATCCCATAAAATCAGAATTCAGGTGCTGTCCTTGAGGACGAAGAGAAAGGCGGAAAGCTGCAGGATTGATAAGTCTTTTTTTTCTTAAAAATTCAGCGTTAGCTGCCGCCCGTCCATTTCATCCATGAACTCCAGGTTGGAAAGACTTACGCCGATAAGTCTGATCCCTTTTTCTGCCGGCAGTACGGCATGCATCAGCTCGTAGGCTATTCTGGACACCATCGTATCATCTACCATTGAAAGCCGCGACGTGCGACTGCGGTTAATGATTTCAAAATCTGCAAATTTGATCTTGAGTGTCAGGGTTTTGCCAAAGGCCCTGGCCCGTTGCATGCGCCGGAAAAGCTGATCGAGCAGAAGATCCAGTTCCCTGTACATCCTGTCCGGATCTGTCAGGTCTGACGGGAAGGTATTTTCAACGCCTACCGATTTCTGAATTCTTTCCTGTACCACCGGTCTGTGATCTTCCCCGCGGGCAATTTCGTAATAATATTTACCCACTTTCCCGAAATGGTACGTCAGAAAATCAAGGCTTCTGGCCTTTAGATCTTTGCCGGTATAAATGCCCATTTTCTGCATTTTTTCAGCGGTCACTTTCCCTATGCCGTGAAAACGGAGGATCTCCAGTGCCTCAACAAATGCCTCTGCCTGAGAGGGTTTGATCACAAAAAGCCCATCGGGTTTGTTAATGTCTGAAGCGGTTTTGGCCAGGAATTTATTAAATGACACCCCGGCCGAGGCGGTCAGAAGGGTGGCAGTCTTTATTTTTTCTTTGATTTCCATGGCGATCCGGGTGGCCGTAGAAATGCCCAGAAGGTTTTCAGTCACATCCAGATAGGCTTCGTCCAGTGATAAGGGCTCTACCAGGGGAGTGTATTCCAGGAAGATATCTCTGATCTGACCGGATACCTGTTTATAGGTTTCAAATCGGGGTTTAACAAAAATCAGCCCGGGACAAAGCCGGGCGGCAGTTTTGGAAGGCATGGCTGATCTGACACCAAACTTCCGGGCTTCATAGCTTGCAGCAGCCACAACGCCCCTTTCGGCGCTGCCTCCTACAGCTACAGGCCGGTTCTTCAGGGCCGGATTGTCGCGTTGCTCCACGGAAGCAAAAAAGGCATCCATGTCAATATGGATAATTTTCCGGACCGGTAAAGCGGATGGATCAGGCATGAGAAATGAGCCGTACAGCTCAGGAATTGTAAATATTCTCAAATTTACTTTCTATCCCTGAATGGGGCAGAAGGTGTTTGAGATGATGCTTCAGGTGTTCGACATAATCCTTCATGATGAATTCCAGTGTGTAAGGACCCTGATCGTCAATATAGATACGGTTAGAGAGCCTGTCAGGCATTACAAATTCTATAATGTGCGCCAGATGTTCATTAAACTGCTCCCAAAGTTTGATGAGGTCTTTCCAACGGGCATAATTGTAACGCTGGGAAGATACCCAGAAGTCCTGATGATAAGATGCGAAATGAAGGTTGTCGGTTTCCATGAGCCTGACAAACTTTTGCTGATTATTCCCGGCCGAATCGATCAGATGTCCCAGGATTTCCTTTTTCGACCATTTGTTAAAAGCCGGCTTAATACCGGATTCTTTTTCATTGATCAGATTGAGAAGAGGGAGTGCCTTCGAAACGGTTTCTCTGAGGTGTCTGGCGATTTCAATCATTTCTTCGGGAATTTTGGAATTAAATTAAGGAAAAAGATTCAGATTATAAATGATTTTCAACATATTTGGGGCTTATTCACGAAAAAAAACCAAAAGAGCTTTGTTTTATTCCTGCCTGAGAGTTTACGTTCGGTTTGTGCTGAAGTTTTTCATAAAACGTTTTGAAGTCAGCGGAGTAGATCATATACCTGCTTCCGGTCCGGTGTTGCTGGCTTCTAATCATCCCAACTCATTTTTTGATGCGATTTTGCTGGCTACCTGGCTGAAAAGACCGGTATGGTCGCTGGCCAGGGGAGATGCATTCAAAAAAGAAACGGCGAGGAAATGGCTCTCAAAGCTTTATATGATGCCTATTTATCGTTTGTCTGAAGGGAAGGAATACCTGGGGAAAAACGACGAGACTTTCGAGAAATGCTCTGTTCTTTTTAAGAAGAATCAGCAGGTTCTCATTTTTAGTGAAGGTCTTTGTATTAATCAGACGGAACTGCTGCCCTTAAAAAAGGGTACGGCCCGACTGGCCAGGCAAACCTGGGATGCAGGCATTGACGTAACGATCCTGCCTGTTGGTATTTCATATGACTCATACGACCGGTTCGGTAAGAATATTATCCTGAAATTTGGCCCTTCTTTCGGAAAGGAGAATTTTGAGGGGATGGCTAATGATGGTTTCTTTCTGAAGGAATTTAACGGAAAACTTAACGGGGAACTTCTCCCTCTGCTTTCCAGGGATTTTAAAAAAGCCGGTTTTTTTCAGAATCCTCTTTATTATATCGGCTGGCTGCTCCATTTTCCATTGTACTTCGGGATCACGGCTTTTGTCAGAAAGAAAACAAAAGGGACGGTATTCTTTGATTCCATTACCTGCGGAATTCTGGTGGCTACAATATGGTTGTATTGGCTGTTGCTGGGTATCCTGATCTGGATACTGGTGTAAAAAAAGAAACAGTGCAGAGAAGTCCCCGCACTGTCTGTTTTTCACTTTATTAACCCTAAATTAATTCGAACTGGCAATTCTGGTAACCGATTTTTCAGGTTCACTTGTCCTGAGATTTACCTCTTTTTCAATGGTATTTTTTCCGTCTGTAATAACGAATGAATACTGACCGTCTTCTACAGCCTCCAGATTAAATACTTTGGCAAACTGCTTATCTTTTCTGGGTACTACGCCGGAATAAAGCACTTCATTCTTTTCGTTCTTCAGATAAATGCTGACCCATCCGTCAGAAGGCTTAGAGATCAGCAGATTTACTTTAGCTCCTTTTTTGAGCGTAACGAGTCCTACCTTGAAAGATTCTTTTTCGGCAGGGGCGTTGTTTGAAGCCAGGGCTGCGGAGAAAGTGAAAACTACGGCTGCAATAGCCAGGGCGAAATTTTTGATTTGCTTTTTCATAATTGTTTGTTTTTCATAATCTGTAAACCACCGGAACGCCCGGCGGACATTTATTCAGATGACAATTCTGTGCCAAAGGTGGCTTTCTATTTCTTAAAATTTGTTAATTCGCTAATAATGAATTATTTATGAGTTTTTTTGTGTAAAAATAATTTTAGAGACATAACAGAAACTGTTCACGAACGAACACCGTTGTTACGTTTCCGAACACTCCGGACACATTTTTACACCCTCATCGGATTCTTTTACCTGAAGACCGTTGTGTCATGGAAAAACACAAAAAGAAGAGGATGCCATTTCGGGCTGGCAGAAGTCGGTTTTGAAAGAGAGAGTGTATAAAATTGGACGATTTCAATTTTCTATTGAAACAAACTGTTATTTTTGTGTATTATTTATAAATAGTCTAAATAAAATCTTGACAGATACATTATAGCCTCTACATTTGCTGCACAATTTTAAATTTTAGTTTTAGCATGAATATAGGATTTATACAAAAAACATTCAGAGTTTTCACAGTCCTGCTTTTTGTCACCGGTGCACTGATGGCACAGGCGCAAAGCGGAGCCATTAAAGGCCATGTGAAAACGGCAGACGGGAAAGACGCAGAGTTCATCAACGTTGTTCTGAAGGGTACTACCCGGGGTACGACCACGGACGAAAAAGGAAACTACCAGCTTCTTAACGTTAAAGCCGGGGATCACACCCTTCAGGTCAGCTTTATCGGCCTTGAACCCCAGACGAAAAAGATCGTTGTGAAAGAGGGTGAAACTACGGAAGCAGATTTTACTCTGGAACAGGACAGTCAGAAGCTGCAGGAAGTAGTGGTAGTAGCTAACCCCAGCAAGTATGTTACAGATTACCCTTCTATCTCCCTGAGATTGAAGACGCCCCTTCTGGAAGTGCCGCAGAATATCCAGGTAGTAACCAAGCAGTTGCTTAACGATCAGCAGATATTCGATATGCTTGAAGGCGTTACCCGTAACGTCAGCGGTGTAACCCGGCTCGAACACTGGGATAATTATGCCCTGATCAACATGAGGGGATCGCAGATCGGGGCCTTCCGCAACGGTATGAACGTGCAGATGGCCTGGGGCCCCATTGCAGAAGACATGAGCATGGTAGAGCGTATTGAGTTTGTCAAAGGACCGGCAGGATTTATGCTCGCCAATGGAGAGCCCAGCGGTTTTTATAACGTCGTAACCAAAAAACCTACGGGTATAAACAAAGGGGAAGCAACGCTGACGCTCGGAAGTTTTAATAATTACCGCTCTACACTTGACCTGGATGGTAAAATCAGCGAAGACGGAAAGCTGCTTTATCGTTTGAATGTAATGGGGCAGATGCGGAATTCACACCGTGATTTTGAGTTTAATAACAGGGCTTCTGTAGCCCCGGTACTCAAATATAAGTTCAACGATAAAACTTCGCTGACAGCCGAATATACTTATCAGTTTTTGCAGATGTCGGTGATCGGATCCAATTATTCGTTCTCTGAAAAAGGCTATGGTGACTTGCCGGTTAACTTTACCACCGCAGAAGCCAATATGAGTCCTACCAATATCAATGACAATACCTTGTTCCTGACTTTATCCCATTCCTTCAACTCAGACTGGAAATTTACAGGACAGCTGGCCTATATGAAATACAGCCAGATAGGTCAGAGCATCTGGCCGTACTCATTTACTTCCACAGGTGATACGCTCATACGAGGAGCTTCCATATGGGATGTACTCGGAGTTAATAAGCTGGGACAGTTTTTTATAAACGGAGACGCGGCCACAGGGGCACTTAATCACAGAATTCTGGCCGGACTGGATATGGGACATAAAGAATATCTGCACGACTGGAACCAGGGAGGGGCATTCAGTGGCCCGCAGGGATTCAATATTTATAATCCCGTTTATGGAACAGTGCCTGCAGGTGCCTTCCCTCAATACGACCGCTCTAAAAGTCTGAGAGAGCGTGGTGTAAACTATAATCAGTCCTATACCGGTATTTATGTACAGGATGAAATCGGCTTCTGGAATAACAAACTGAGACTTACGCTTGCCGGCAGGTATACTACAGCAAGAGATGCGGACCCGTACTCGGGAATTGCCACGGCAGATAAGTTTACGCCAAGGGCAGGTCTTAGCTACTCCATAGATAAAACAACGGCAGCCTATGCTTTGTTTGATCAGGCTTTTGTACCACAGGCCGGAGGAGATGTGAATGGGAAGAAGTTTGATCCCATCACGGGTAATAATCAGGAAATAGGCTTGAAAAAAGAATGGTTGGGAGGATTGTGGACCACCTCACTGGCCGCTTATCAGATCACCAAAAACAATGTGCTCACCGCTGATCCGAACAACATAAATTTCTCTATACAACTAGGGCAAACCCAAACCAAAGGGATAGAATTTGACCTTCGCGGCCAGATTCTGAGTGGATTGGACCTGACATTTAATTATGCCTATACCGACTCAAAAGTGACCAAAGACACCGATCCTGTAAAAGTCGGCGTTGCGGTAGCGGGTACTACACGGAACATCAGTAATACCTGGCTTTCATACAGAGCGGTATCCGGTAAAATGAAAGGAGTAGGACTTTCACTGGGATATCAGTACCAGGCCGGCCGTTCTTCCTGGTATGTATTTGACGGTACCAATCAGCCGTTGGAGGATTATTTCAGAATGGATGGCTCCGTATCTTATCAGAAGGATAATTTCTCCATAGCGCTTAACGTAAACAATATTCTTAATCAGTATCTTTATTCCGGGGCTTTTTATAACTGGGGCAATTATTACTATTACCAGACCGAGGCATTGAGAAATGCCAGGCTGACCATTGCTTATAAATTCTGATAGGCGGAGATTCGGCGGAATTTAATGGATAGACTATGACCTTAAAAAAAATCACAGGAAAAGTACACCTTTGGCTCGGACTCACGTCCGGGCTGATCGTGTTCATTATCAGTATCACAGGTTGTCTTTATGCTTTTCAGGAAGAAATACAGGACGCCACTCAGCCCTATCGGTTTACAACGCCAAGAAATCTGCCCTACAGACCCCCCTCGGAGCTGGCTGAGATAGGTAAGAGAGCCTTGCCCGGGAAGCATTTACATGCGGTAGCCTATGAAGGTAATGACAGGACGGCGCAGGCTATTTTCTATAACTTCGACCCTTCTTATTACTACATAGTCTATCTCGATCCCTACACCGGGGTGGTTCAGAATGTAAAGGACATGGATGCCAGCTTTTTCAGAATTGTACTGGACGGACACTTCTATCTCTGGCTGCCTCCCGAAATCGGGCAGCCCGTGGTGGCTTCGGCCACATTGATTTTTGTGATCATGCTCATTAGCGGTCTGGTACTCTGGTGGCCCAGAAACAAATCTGCGGTAAAACAACGTTTTTCGGTCAGATGGAGTGCGAAATGGCAACGTAAAAACTACGATCTTCATAATGTGCTGGGCTTTTACAGCACCTGGGTACTGCTCATTCTGGCTGCTACCGGGCTGGTATGGGGCTTTCAGTGGTTTGCCGGCTCTGTTTATGCAGTGGCCGGGGGTGACAAATCCCTGCTGTATGTTGATCCGGTGTCGGATAAAAGCGGGAAACTCCTTTCAAAAGCAGAAATGCCTGCCGTTGACAAGGTTTTTGAGTTAATGAAAAAAGAATATCCTGATGCCCGGATGATTGAGGTGCATCCACCTGAAACAGACAGTTCGGCCATTGCCGCCAATGCCAACACCTTGCCGGGGACCTACTGGAAAATGGACTACAGGTATTTTGATCAGTACTCTCTCAAAGAACTTTCTGTAGATCATATTTACGGACGCATTCATGAGGCTTCAGCAGCGGATAAGCTCATGAGGATGAATTATGATATTCACACCGGCGCGATTATCGGACTGCCCGGAAAAATACTTGCCTTTTTTGTCAGCCTTATTGCTGCCTCACTGCCTGTAACGGGATTCCTGATCTGGTATCAGCGGAAATACAGGAAAAAGCCGGTGAGATCTGCCGGAAGAAAGTCTTCCCGTCTTAGACCCGTGATGAATAATCAGGCATAAATATAAAAAGCCGACGGAACCTCCGCCGGCTTTTTACTTTCTGCTCCTTTTCTCAGAAAAGAATATTGGTACTTAGCCGGGTCGATTTCTTCCCCGAAAGTATATTTTCAAGAATCTGCTGGTTCTGAGGGCTCTGCTTGGTTACAACCACCGAATCAACGGAGAAGGCCAGCAATGCCTCGTCAATGGAAAGTGTGCCTTCGGCGGAGTCCTTACGTCCGTTGAAAGGAAAGGTATCCGGGCTTCTCTGGCACTGTGCATTCAGGTTGATACGTCCGACCTGGTTAGCCAGTTTGTCGATCAGCAGACTGATAGCGTTGGCATCATTACTGAATATACTTACCTGCTGTCCATAAGGAGAGTTGATGACATACTCTACCGGCGTTTCCAGGGAAATGAAAGGTACGACAGGAATAACAGGACCAAACTGTTCTTCACGGTAGAGTTTCATCTGGTCATTGACCGGGAAAACAATGGCCGGCTTGAAGATCGACAGATAATGGCTGCCTCCGCCGGCATCGGCGTTCAGGATGCGCGCTCCGTGGGCAACGGCGTCATCGAGACATTCCTGGTGATAGACGGGTTTGTCAGGCTCAGCAAGGGGCGTAATCGCCACTCCTTTGGTCCAGGGCATGCCGGTTGTGAGTTTGTTTACTTCCTCGGCAAGACGCTGGTTGAACTTGTTGACGATGGAAGAATGGACAAACAGAATCTTAAGCGCTGTACAACGCTGCCCGTTAAATGAAAGTGTTCCTGCAATAGATTCTTTTACAGCCAGTTCAATATCGGCATCTTCCAGTACAATGGCAGCATTTTTGGCATCCAGACCCAGCACTGATTTCAGCCTGTTGGATTTGGGGTGCATCTTTTTCAGACTGTCGGCCACTTTGCTTGAGCCAATCAGGGCAATGACATCTACTTTACCGGATTGCATCAGGAAAGGAACGGTGTCTCTGCCACGTCCGTAAATGGTATTGACGACTCCTTTGGGGAATGAATCCCTGAAGGCGCTCAGAAGCGGTTCAAATAGAAGCGTTCCGTGTTTAGGCGGTTTGAAGAGGATGGTATTGCCCATGATCAGGGCGGGAATAAGCGTGGTAAAAGTTTCGTTCAGAGGATAGTTGAAAGGCCCCATGCACAGTACCACGCCATGAGGTACTTTTTTGGTCTGACCGATAAAGCCCTGTTCGATAGTAAACAGCATGCTGCTGTTGTTCAGCTTTTTAACCGCACTGATGGTTCCATGGATATATTCAACGGTTCTGTCAAATTCCTTTTCAGCATCGGGAAGGCTTTTGCTGATTTCCCATACAATCAGTTGAACGATCTCGGATTTTTTGCTGATCATCCTTTCGGTGAAATGCTCAAGACATTTGATACGCTCATGAACAGACATAGCCGGCCAGGTACCCCGTCCGGAATCATATGCCGCCGACGCGGCCTCGAGGGCTTCTCTGGCTTCATTTTCAGTAGCCAGAGGATAACTGCCTACCAGCAGGGGATGGTTTTCTCCTGATTTATCCTTCAGGTAGATCGGAGAATAAACCGTATGAACAGGACCTTTCCACTCCCTTATTTCTCCATTGATAAGAAGATTTTTCTGATGAATAGGGGCTGCCAGACGAATGTTTTCTGGTACAAGATCTTCAGCCGGGAAGAGCTGGTCCAGGGTTTCATGCCAATTGTTTTCCATAGTGGGTACGTAAAAGGTTTGCCCGTTGCCGGGCCGTTTGGTAAATTCTTTGTTAAAATTCAATGTTTTTTTGCCCGGGATGACGGGCTGGCCCGCCAGTTTCCGGCTTTACGCCTGATACTGTTCCGGTCGGTTTCTGTTGTAATTCCATGGTCGGTATGCTCGTTATATTGTACCTATAAATACCTCTTCCGTGAAAGAATAGTTCATTGGAAACACCGGAATTGATGCAAATATATTTTGTAAAAGTTTCTCAGGCATAATTTTAAGTGTCTTTTTGACATTTTTAAACAAAAATAGAATATTTATCTATAATATCAGATATTTATTTTATAATTATCTATAAAATTTAAATTTAATAGATAAATTTTGAAAATTGCTGTTTTGAAAGTTTCTTTGTTGTGTTCTTTCATACAATTGCCGTTATGTGGTTCCGGCGCCCTTCGGGTTTCGCCGGATTAAAAAGGAATCGTGTGTAAATCACGAGCTGACGTGCAACCGTGAACAGCTGTTTTAACTGAAGATAAACAAAGCGTTGTCAGAATACCCATTGTCACGGAAATGATGAGAAGGGAGGCAAACGCTGCTGTGAGCCGGGAGACTTGCCTTTAACGAATTGACCCATGCTTTCACGAAATAAAGCAGTAGTCAGGCAACACACATGTTCCTTTGCTTAACCGGTAAAGGCATGTGATTCCTTTCTCCTTTCCTCAGTGAAAGCATACGGTGAGGAAGAACAATAAGTTATTTACAATTTATTGTTTCATCTTAATCCTTTTACTCGTATGCTTCTGAACAACCTTGGTTATCCGCGTATCGGAGACCGAAGACAATTGAAAAAAGCCTGTGAAGCCTACTGGGCCGGCAAAATCTCACAGGAAAGCCTTCTTCAGACCGGCAGGGATATTCGCCGGAAAAACTGGGAATTACAGCGCCAGGCCGGCATAGATCTCATTCCGTCCAACGATTTCTCCTATTATGATCAGGTACTTGACATGGTGCTGATGACCGGAGCAATACCCGAACGGTACAATGCGCTGCTGAAGAATCCGGCCGTCAGTTTTACGGACCTTTATTTTGCGCTTGCAAGGGGCTATCAACAGGGTGATACAGACCTAACGGCCATGGAAATGACCAAATGGTTTGACACCAATTACCACTATCTTGTTCCCGAATTTGTTAAGGACCAGGTGTTCGCACCCGGGTCGTTTAAAGCCGTGGAGGAATTCCGGGAGGCCGGAATAGCAGGGATACATACCAAGCCTGTGCTGATTGGCCCCGTTTCCTTTCTGTTGCTGGGCAAAGAGAAAGAGCCGGGTTTTCACAGACTTGATCTCCTTGAAAAACTGCTGCCGGTCTATTTTGACTTGTTGGAGCGACTGGAGCAGGAGGGGGTGACATGGGTGCAGCTGGATGAGCCTTTTCTTGCGCTGGATCTCTCGTACCGGGAGAAGGAGGCTTACAGGATTGCCTATCATGCTATCCGCAACCGTTTCCCGGCTCTGAAGATTATGCTGGCTACCTACTTTGAAGGTCTGGAAGAGAATGTTTTGCTGGCGGTAAATCTGCCTGTCTGCGCTTTGCATATTGACCTCGTGAGAGCGCCCGGGCAGCTTGACGAGGTACTGAAATATATTCCGGAAAACACGAGTCTTTCCCTTGGCATCGTTGACGGCCGTAACATCTGGAAAAATGATTACGAACGCTCCCTAGAATGGCTGGGCAAGGCTGTCGGTGTTTTGGGGGAAGAAAGGATCATGATCGCACCCTCCTGTTCTCTCCTTCATGTACCGGCAGACCTGTCTCTTGAAAAGACTTCTGACCCTGAAATTCTTGACTGGCTGGCTTTTGCCCGTCAGAAGCTGACGGAACTCAGGGAACTGAGTGCGGTGTATAAAGGAGAAAGAGCGTTCCTTGAAGTGAACCGTCAGTCGATAAGCTCCCGGCGATATTCTTCCCGGATTCATGATCAGCAGGTGAAAAAACGTATAGAGGAAATCCGCCCCGGAGAGGATCATCGCCACACTTCATTTCCTTTGAGGCAGCAGATACAGCAGGAGCGGTTCAGGCTGCCATTGTTCCCAACCACTACGATAGGGTCTTTTCCTCAGACAGAAGAGATCAGGCGTTTGAGAACAGACCTGAAAAGTGGCTTACTCACAGAAGAAGCATATGAAAAGGCCATTGAAAAAGCTACAGGAGAGCTTATCCGCTGGCAGGAGGAGGTCGGTCTGGATGTGCTGGTGCACGGAGAATACGAACGGAATGACATGGTTGAATATTTCGGTGAAAAGCTGAAGGGCTTTTTCTTTACCTCAAACGGCTGGGTGCAGAGTTATGGCAGCCGGTGTGTAAAGCCTCCGGTGATTTTCGGAGATGTAAGCCGGCCGGCGGATATGACCGTAAAATGGAGTGTCTTTGCCCAGGCTCAGACGAAGGGCATTGTTAAAGGTATGCTTACCGGCCCGGTTACCATTCTTCAATGGTCGTTTGTCAGAGATGATCAGCCCCGTGAACACACGGCCATACAGATTGCGCTGGCCATTCGGGCGGAGGTCGCAGCACTGGAAAAAGCGGGTATAAGTATGATTCAGATTGACGAACCCGCCATTAGAGAGGGGCTTCCGCTGAGAGCCGCCGGAAAAGAGGCTTACCTGGAGTGGGCCGTCAGGGCTTTCAGGTTGTCGGCAAGTGTCGTTTCGGACGCAACCCAGATCCATACCCACATGTGCTACAGTGATTTCAACGATATCATTAAACACATTGCAGCGATGGATGCCGATGTGATCACCATCGAAACTTCCAGATCCCAGATGGAGCTGCTGGAGGCTTTTTCAGATTTCAGTTATCCCAATGAAATCGGCCCGGGTGTTTATGACATCCATTCTCCCAGGGTGCCGGCAGTAGATGAAATGAGCGATCTGCTGGTAAAAGCCTCTGCATTACTCCCGGTGCGCAACCTCTGGGTGAATCCGGATTGCGGTCTGAAAACCCGTAAATGGCCTGAGACCGAAGCCGCACTCAGAAACATGGTAAGTGCCGCTGCAAAGGCAAGAAGTCTTGTGGAAATACCTCAGTAAACCGATACCCTGCCGGTAGTTTTTAAAACAAAAAAGCTCCGGCAGGGTTTTAATAGTGCAGATACCTTGAAAATGATTTTATCAGAACAGTATATTGAACTTCTCCGGTCTAGGTTTGCCGGCGTCAGAAGAGGGCCGCTTGAATCCTGGGATATCTTTATGCAGGAAGGAGGTGTCAGGGCAGAAGCCCGGGAACTGGAACGGATGAAAAAAGCATTCGGATGGGAAACAGACCTGGATTTCGAAGCTCTGCTGCAGCAGGAAGTGCTTGTTGTAACCTCTTTATCAAGGGAAATCCTGTGGGTAAGCTCCGGATTCTATGAAATGACCGGCTATGTGCCTTCTGAAGTAAAAGGAAAGAAACCGTCCTTTCTTCAGGGAAAGGAAACCAGCCGGGAAGTGGTTGCCAGAATAAGTGCACAGCTTGGCAGGTTTGAGCCGGTGACAGACACCCTTGTCAACTACCGGAAAAACGGAGAGCCTTACCTGTGCCGGATTGACATCAGGCCTTTGGGAGGGGCCGACGGAACCGTCAGCCATTTTATCGGTATTGAAAGGAGTATTCCCTTTTAGTCTCAGACGCCGGACAGATGTACTTCTTCTGTCATGATCATTTCTTTGTTTTTTGCAGGTTTCATTTTGCCACCGATAATCAGACAAAGAGTGCCGGTGATAAGCCAGAAAACATCAACCCCGGCTACTGCCGGATGACCACCGGACAGACTTTTCCAAACCCAGTCACCGGTTACCAGCCCGTTGACAATGGGGACAGACAAAGAAAGTACACCGCCGCATAGAAGGTAGTATTTCGTCATCCTTGCTTCATTACGGAATAAAATACCGGAAATGATAAATAGCAGCCATGATGAAAAGAAGGCCAGGTTTACCTTGTCGGTATGCCCCTGAAGACCGGCCGGTATAATAAGTTCAGCATCGAAAAGTACCGGTACAGCCGGAAATAAGCCGAAACATATAGCCAGATACCAGAGTGTTACACGATGGTGAAATCTCTTCTGCTTTTCGGTATAATGTTTGTTATTCCGGGCTTCCTTCCAGAGTAAAATGCCGCTGATGATAACAAAGCAGGTAAAAAGGGACATCACAAAATAAAGAAATCTCAGGCTTATTCCTCCGAATGAGGCAAAGTGAAGCTGTCCGAGGGCTTCAACTACCGAGTGCGTATAAGTTTTGTTGACTCCGGGGATTGAGCTGTAAAGTTCTTTTCCGTCGCTGAGCCGGTAGCCTGTATAGCCATATACACTGAAAAGTTTTTCATTTCTGCTTTTGAGGATCACGTTAATAGCACCATCTGTTTTCATGACATTGCGTGTCTGTATCCTGAGAACTTCATACTCGTGCCCGTACTTTTTCAGTATATTGTGATAGATTCCGGCAATATATTCTGAATTGTCCGCAGCGGGGGCATGTTCATCATAGCTGAGAGACATAGACGGATAAGCCAGCGCATATACCTTGTCGACTTTACCCCCATAAAAAACCATAACCGCCGGAAGCAGTACCAGTGCTAGTAAGAGATAAAAGGCCCCGGTTACGGCATACATCAGCTGAAAAGGAAGTCCGAGAAGTCCGAATACGGTGTGGCTGTTGGTCCATATCTGTTTCCAGGAGCCTTTGAATGAGAACGCCCAGAATTTGGTAAAGATGTTTTTCCAGTGTATCAACAGCCCGGTGAGGGTAGCAAAAATGAAAAACAAGGACACAAATCCTGCTATCCAGCGGCCTGCATAAGGGAGCTGGTCGAGAAAGTGAAGCCGGTAAAGAGTATCACTGATTGTAGAAGGTGCTTTGTCGTACCAGGTAAGGTTTTGGGGATGCATCATCCCGTAAAAATGTCTCTCTTTGCCGTCTTTGTCCGGACTGAGATGTCCGGATATCCTGATCATGGTGTCATGGTCAGAAGGAAAAGTGATATAGGTATCTTCATTGATGTCAAATTCAGGTTTCACTTTATAGATCGCTTCGAGGATTTTCTCAGGCCGGACTTCAGTCAAGACCTTTTTACGGAAGGCAGGACTTTCCCAACTGTGCACCTCAGCTCTGAAGAGAGTAAAGGCCCCGGCGAAAAAGATAATATAGAGGGCTGTACTGATAACAATGCCACTGACCGTATGCGTGTGGAAGAAGATATTATAAGCCCGGTTGCCAAGTCCTTTTAATTTCATGGTAGTATTTTCAGAGAATAAATGACGAATGAGAACAGCAGGGTAAGTAACAGGTAAAGTCCCCAGATTTTCCAGCCGTTGCGGGCGAGAAACGCCATAAGCATGGTGACGGCCCAGAGTATAAAAAATGTGAAACTGGAAGTCAGAATAATGATTTCGTGAACAGGCCTGAATGAGGCCAGCATCAGGTGAAAACTTGCGGAAACCAGGTAGCCACCCAGAATGGCTGCCGTAATTTTCAAGGCACGTTGTCCCTTTGAACTGAGGTATTTGGATTGAGCTGGCATCAGTAGAAGAGTTCTAAGCCGGTTAAGAGCACAAGGAAAAATAATAGAAATGCCGCTAAGCGCGTCCGTATTCCGGAGAGAAACACTGCTGTACAGCAGGCCAGGGGTGTGGCAGCCAGCCATACCAGAGTGCCCACGGTGAAGCCCCATTCCAACAGATAGAGTGCCCCTCCGGCAAAAAGCAGAAGATAACCGACCCCCGGCGGGACGGACGAAAGAAACGGACGAAGACGGCCGGGGAAATATTTCGATCCGGAATAGATCAGCCAGGAACCTGCAAGTACAATCAGAAAACCAGTCACGCTATTATTTTTTTTGCAAATATTGTATTTATTTAGACTAATTACAAATAATTGAATTGTTTTATTATCAGCTGCAGAGAGGCATGAAGCTGTATTGGTATAGTGCAATATTCTGAAGCTTTCTCATTTCCGCGTCTTCTTATAAGATTTATAGTATTTATTTAGACTAATTAAAAATAATATAATAAGTTTGCGGACCAAACGATAATTTTGAAAACGGATATGATACGATTTTACCTTACTTCGATGATCATTCTGACTGTCCATATCGTGATAGCTCAGAAATCAAGAGTAAGCGGCAGGGTCTCCGGGGTGGACGGAGAGCCTATACCTTATGCTACAGTTTCTTTGAAAAACACAAACTATTCTGTAATCGGAGACAGCCTGGGCGGTTTTTTGTTACCGGGGGTTTCGGCGGGAGAATATATCCTGAGGGTCAGTTCTGTGGGATTCAAGGATTTTGAAAAGAAGATGACGCTCAGAAACAAGGATATACATGAGGAGGTAAAGCTGGAACGCGACGACAAGAGCCTCGAAGGGGTGGTCGTAAAACAGGAGAAAGTAAGTAAAACCCTGGAAGCAAAGCCGATTTCGGTAAAAAGTATAGAAATCAGGGATGTTATTGTTCAGAATGCTATCCTGACCGACATTGCGGACAGGATTTCGGGCGTGCGTATAAGGCGATCAGGTAGTCTGGGAGATAAGTCGGATATCTCGATTAATGGTGTACGGGGAGCGGCGGTCCGTGTCTACCTTGATGGATTGCCTATGGAACTGATGTACCCTAATTTTGATGTGTCGACATTGCCTTTGAGTAATATCAAGCGTATGGATGTCTATAAGGGTGTTTTGCCGGTGGATGTGGGAACAGACGCGATGGGAGGAGCGATCAACATTATTACGGAACAAAAATCCTACAATACGTTAAGAGCGAGTTATTTTCTGGGGTCATTTAATACCCATATGGCTGACCTGAATGTGGGTCTGGCAAACAAGAAGAATTATTTCGTCAATTTCTCCGGGGCTTTTAATTATTCGGATAATAACTACAAGATGAAGGCCTTTGTCTTTGAGGACAATAAGGTAGAGACGGTCAGACGGTTTCATGACGCCTATAAGATGTCTTTTGCATCTGTCAATTTCGGTACTCACAGTAAAAAGTGGGCAGATGAGCTTAGGTTTTCAGGTAACTTTTCAACGGGATATAAAGAACTGCAAAACGGAGCGAGAGTTACCAAACTGGCTTTTGGAGAAGTTCTTTACACAGCCCATAATTATTCGGCGGCAGCCAAATACCTTAAAAGCTTTGTTGATGACCGCCTGAAACTGTCTTCTATTTTTAACTTCAGTCAGGAGACATTGACCTATAGAGATACTACCCGTAATATTTACAGCTGGAGCGGAAAAGTATTGAAACGGGATAACCAGGGAGAGTATGCTTATGCTTTCAATGACAACTATACCCGTAGTGTCATCAACCGTACTACCCTGACCTGGGACCTGGCAAGAGATCATAAATTGACAGCCTCTAACCTGTACGCAAGGCAAAGACGTACGGGGGTTAATTTTGTGCCGGATGACGAGGGTAGCCGTGATTATCTGAAATATCCGCAGTACCTGACCAAAAACATCACAGGGATTCAGTATGAGGGGAAATTTGCCGGTAAACTGACCTTTTCAGCGGCTGGTAAATTATATCATTATGACCTGGATGGAGTGGAAAACAGTACTTTTGTGCCCATACGCAAAGTTGACGACTTCCTTGGTTATAATGTAGCTTTCAAATATGATTTTAATCCGGATCTGCATCTTAAAGCCTCGTATGAACGCGGTTTTCTGATCCCCAATTTTGAACAGTTCGTGGGTAACGGAGCTAATATTATCCGGAATACCGGACTTGTACCTGAAAACAGCGATAACCTTAACTTCTCTGCCGGGTATAACCGGAAACTTACCGATAAATGGCGGATGGGACTTAACCTGAACGGGTTTCTCAGAGAGCAATATGATGTGATTTTTATTGGTAACGGAATATTTGCCCGCTATGAAAATGAAGATCAGGTGCACACCGTTGGGATGGAAGGTGACCTGAGCCTTTCCTATGCCGGCAACTGGCAGCTCAAAACCAATTTCACCGGGCTGCGTAAGACATTTGCTAAAGTAAAAAATTCAAATAACAGCTTTCTTGAAGGCAGCACTTTCCCGAATAACCCGACGCGATTTGCTAACCTGGAACTGGAATGGCGTAAGTCATCGCTCTGGTCGCAGGCGGATGCCTTCAGAGCATATGTTTTCTATAATTATATAGGTACGTTTAATCATATCGTGATTGGTAAAAATGATAACCCTAAAAGCAGACCCGAGTTATTTGTCCCGACTCAGCATCGTCTGGATGCAGGTGTATCTTATAAGTTTCCGCAATACAACCTGGTTACGGCTTTCAATGTGGTAAATCTTCTTGACGCTGAACTTTTTGATAACTTTTCAGTGCCGCGGGGAGGCAGGAATTTCAACTTCAAAATCATTTACGAGATCAATAACTTTTAAAAGCAAGGACTCTCTAAGTACGGATAATAAACAAAAATAAATCAATTTAAATATCATGAAAAAACCGTTTATACTTTTGATTATGCTGGTCGGAACTGTCTTTTCCTGTGACAAAGCGGGGACCGAGCCTGAAGCGGAATCTCTATATCAGGAAGATGGGTATGTTGTGTCTACGATTGCTCAGTCGACCGCCGGTAACAGTTATTATGCAGGTTATTATCCGCAAATTCCTTCTACCGATATAGATTTAACCACCAAGTCAAGCTATACGTATTTTTATCCCAGAGCCGGTTGGAAGAATTTCATGTATGGCAATAACTTAAAAGGGGAAAGCGTGTTGGCAAAAATGGCTGTTTCAAAACAAACGGGAGTTATTACAGAGGTCGCTTCGATCCCATTGCTGGATTTTCTTAATACGGTTACCATTATTTCTGAGGAATTGGGAGTTTATACAAGCTGGGATAATAAGGGAGTAAGATTGTTTAATCCTTCGACCATGCAATTACTGGAATCTATTGATATGTCTGCTTCTAAATCAGTCGAGGGAGCCACGCGTCACAACTATTCTCATGTGGTGTACAGAAAGCAGGACAACCGGCTTTTCCTTTTTCTTCTGGCAGATAATAACAAGACAGGTCAGTTTTACGATGCGGTAGACGTTTATGCCGAAGTGGTCAACCTGACGACTAAAAAATGGGAGAAGACATTGACATTCAGCCAGGCAACCTATCCGATTTCCAGGGGGATGGAGAATCCTTTAATTGATGAGCAGGGAAATATTTTTGTGATTACACAGGGGCAATATGGTTTGGATGGACAGTTGGGACCTAATTCTGCTAAACGCTCTCGTCCGAAGATTCTGAAGATTCCGGCAGGGACAACAGAATTTGATCCTGCCTATGCTTTTAATCCAGTGGATAAAGTCGGTCAGCAGAATCTGTTGTTTCAATTGATTCTGGGAGGTGTGTATCAGTCGAATGGCGTAGCTTATGCCTGTATTTCAGGGCAGCAGGACCCGCCGGCCTTATTGGCACTTATTGCCAAACTGGCTAATGGTACGATTACTGAGGCAGAATATGCACAATTGCAGAATCTGGCATTTTATGGTGCCAATCAGCGCTGGGCAAAGCTCGACCTGAATGCACAAACAGCTACTATTATCGAAAGCTTGCCTTTAACAGCCGGATTTGCCTATCCGAATTCGTTCATCAGAGATGGCAAAGTACATTTCCAGATGTATAATTCGGACTTAAAATTAAATGGATTTTATGAATATGATCCAAGTAGCGGAAGCAGTAAAAAGTTGTTTAACGTTACTGCCGGTGGTTTAGCGATCAACCTGATAAAATTGACGAAATAATCGTGAGCCCCGGGGTTCCTGAAGGAGTCCGGGGCCATTATTTTAATGAGTTCGTTAGAGGACTTTCACAAATTCCACTCTTCTGTTCTGTGCTTTTCCTCCAAAAGCAGCGTTGTCTGCCACAGATTTGGTTTCTCCGTAATCCTTGGTAATCAGTCTCGGATTTTCTATCCCCCAAACCGGTAAGCTGGTCTTTGACCGCCTGAGCCCTGGCTCGGGAAAGTTTCAGGTTGGATGCGCCATTTCCGTCACTTTGGCCACCTGTTTCAATCTTTGAACTCGTATTTTCCTTCAGGGTTCTGGCTATTGCATTGACCGCTCCTAAAGATTCCGGCCTGATAGCTGCGCTTTTGGTGGCAAAGTTGATGCTGTGGGAGATGTACTTCCCGTCGGTAAATGCTTTTCCGAGGAGGTTCATTTCGCCACCTTCGGCAAGTTTAAAGTTTTTAAACATCATATTCATTCTGTCAGAAGCGTTTCCCGACACCACACAGTTTTTGGCGGTAAAGTTCCATTCATGTACACTCAATATACGGTACTAATCGCAGTAAACCTTAATCTGAGAGCCCTTGACCGCGATCGCAAATGATACCATTGGTTGAAGAAGTTGTCTCCCCCTAAACTCGCCGGATATTCTCCGTTCTCAAGCTGCACGTCGTATTTGGAGTCAAGCCAGGTGTCGAATTCCAAGGTAAATTCTTTCGGAAGGCAGGCAGGAGTTTTGAGCCTTGGGGCCAGGTTTAATATTTCGTGATAAAAAACAGACGCGTGCTCTACTCTATTGACTAGGACCTGTTCTCCCAACAGTTTCCAGTGGATAGTGAATTCTCCGGCTCCCGAATCCGAGAAATCGTCTGAAAAAATGACCTGTAAACCAGGAATGAAGTTATAATTCTGGTAAGCCTTGAGTTCCGGTGCGTAGGTATAAAGTGGCGGTTATGAATGGTAAAAGAGTCTGAAAATCAGTTGCTTGAACTTGATCTGCAGACTCTTTTGAAAAGGTGTAGTATTTACCTTGGATTAATATTTAAACGGTTTGCCGCCAGCCAATACTTCCTGTGTTTTTTCGTCAAAAGTCACCTTCAGTCCGGTACGATAAGCCGCGTTAGACATGATGGTGGCGATAGAGTGGGAATAGCCGGCCTCGATCGGAGCATTCGGCGTTTTGCGGCTTCTGACACAGTCCATCCAGTTTTTGATGTGGTTAAATGTCAGCGAATCGCCGCCGGTATTAGCGCCGGCCTCTACTTTTTCACCTTCCAGCTTGATCTTTGGAAGGAGATTGGCACTTAGCCCCATGGCTTTGGCTTCACGCTCACGCAGACCACCTGTATCAGAGATTTCATTGGTGTCCAGGTTAATCATTCCACCGTTGGAGTAGTAGAGTTCTTTGGTGTCACCCGCCGCATTGGAGAATCTGGAGGTAAACTGTACCTGGAATCCGCTGGTTTTGTCATTGGCAGGGCCATAGTCAAATACAACGGTCAGCGTATCGGCATTGGTACGGCCGTCTTTCCACTGATAAATACCGCCGTTGGCTACCACACTTCTGGGGTGTGCGAGGCCGCTGAACCAGTGAACAGTGTCGATCTGATGACTCATCCATTGTCCCGGAATTCCGGATGAATATGGCCAGAACAGGCGGTACTCAAGGTATTTTCTCGGATCAAACGGTACCATGGGCCGGTTCAGCAGGTAACGCTTCCAGTCCACATCCGATTCTTTAAGACCGGCAACAAGATCAGGTCTTCTCCATCTTCCCGGCTGGTTGACGTTCCACATCAGTTCAACCATAACGATCGGGCCGAATTTGCCTGATTTGATAAAGTCTTCAGCAGCAAAGTAGTTTTCACCACTCCGGCGTTGCGAGCCTATCTGGACAATTTTGCCGGATGCCTTCACCGCTTTCAGAACGGCTCTGTTGTCTTCCATGGTTTCTGCCAGTGGTTTCTCTGTATAGGCATCACATCCGGCTTTCACAGCCTCGATGGTGTGTATAGCATGCTGAAAATCTGCAGTAGAGATAAAGACAGCATCTGCCGAATTGGAAGCGTAAAGTTCGTCGTTGTTTCTGTACACTTTAATGTCAGTGCCCAGTTGTTTGTCGATGAAGGCCTTGCCTTCTTCACGACGACGGTTCCATATGTCGGACAGAGCTACCATTTCAAAGTTTTTCTCTTTCATAAGGGCTTTGAAAGGCGGAACGTGTGACGCCTTGAAACGATCAGAAAAACCCACGCAGGCTACTCTCACCCTGTCGTTGGCTCCGATAATCTTAGCGTAGCTTTTGGCCGAAAATCCCGTGGCTACACCAGCCATAACCGTTTTCTTGATAAAATCTCTACGGGTTGAATCCATGATATTAACGAGGTTATTATGATAGTTGATTTTTCTGTTTCCGGATCGGTCCGGAGTTATTTTATTTCCCTGATTTTCAGGTTACGGAATGATACGTCGTCACCGTGGTCCTGAATCAGGATGTTACCTTTGTCTGCGGCACCGAAACCTTTGTATTTTTCATACTTGCTTCGGGCTACGAGTGCATTGTAGATATTACTTTTACGCTCGTATTCCACTACTTTAAAGCCGTTGAGCCAGTGCTGTACAACATTGTTCGGATAAACAATGATCCGTCCCTGATTCCATTCCCCGATTTTCTTCTGGAAACGCTTGTCCGGTTTGGTGGAAGGGATCAGGTCATAAAGGCTGGCCAGGGTTCTGTTGCCTACGGCACCCATTTTGGCGTCCGGATGGCGTTCGTCGTCCAGTACCTGGTACTCAAGTCCGATTCCGGATTTTCCGCCGGAATCATATTGCTCATCTACGAAATATTTGATGCCGGAGTTGGCACCTTCGCTGAGTTTGAATTCAAACACCATTTCAAAGGCACCGTACAGATCTGTCGTAACAATATCATTACCGGTTTCTGATCCGTCAGACTTGCCTACATGGATTGTGCCGTCTTTTACAGCCCAGCGTTTGTTGGGCATTTTATCAGAATGCACGCCTCTCCATCCGGTGAAATCTTTTCCGTTGAAAAGCAGTTTGAAGCCCTGTGCTTTTTCAGCTTCAGAAAGATTGTTCAGTACAAGGTTGACGACAGGAGTGTCATCAGCAGGGCTGGGCTTCAGGTTGGTCGTCTGTATCCTGATATTTTTCCAGCGGATTTCAGTACCCGGTTTCTGATCTTTACCGATAGAATGAACCTGGAGGGCGATAAACCCTTTCGGGGTCATATCATCCACGAGGTTGGCAATCGGGACACCATTTACCCAGGTTCTGATTACATTACCGATGGCTTCGATACGGTATTTGTTCCAGGCATCACGCTTGAAGGCTGTTTTAGCCTTGGTGTTGATCTCAGGAATATACAGCCAGTCGCGGCGCGCCTCATCATAAATGCCACCCGACCAGGCGCGGTCTGAGGGGTCGATTTCCATCTGATAGCCATGAACGCGTCCGTCTTTGTAATCCGGAAGAGAAAGACTCCTGAACTGAATTCCTGAGTTCATGGAATTGTCGACCTTGAGTTCAAGTTCAAGAATAAAATCTCCGTATTCCTTATCCGTAGCCAGGAAAGAGTTGGGTGTGTCTGCTACTGTAGTACCCACAATCTGCCCGTTTTCAACGCGGTATTTGGCCTGGCCGTTAAGCTGCCGGAAGCCTTTAAGGGTTTTACCATCAAAAAGGTTTACCCATTGCTGTCCATAGGACCGGGTGCTGAGAAAGGCAGCAAAAACTCCTAAGAGAACGATTTTTTTCATGAATGCTTATGTATTATATATGTCAGGTTTAAAATTGAATGCCTATTTTCTGCGACAGATATTCTTTCGAAATCTTTCCTGAGTCTAGAGCGGTCCGGCCTTTCACCGGAACGGAATCAAGTTCCACAATATTCCATCCTTTGAATCCGATGCTGTCCAGGTTTTTAAAAACGGCCGGAAAATCTACGGCACCCTGTCCCAACTCCACAAAACGATAGCCGGATTTATTTTCCTGATCCGGACGGGTATCTTTGATATGGGTGGCGTAAAGTACCTTTTTATACTTTAGTACGGCGTCGGCAGGTACGCCCCCTCCCTGATGGTAATGAGCTACATCCAGCAAAAGCCGGATATAGTCAGGGTTCATTTCATTGACAATGATGTCTACTTCTTCGGGTGTTTCTCCCAGCTGGTGCATATGATTATGGTAAGCCACATGAAGGCCGGTTTCTTCTTTGACGGCCTTGGCTACCGCAGACATATTTTTTGCATAATCTTTAAGTTCCTGTGTGGTAGGGGGGCGGTCCTTCGGGCGGGCGCTGTTGGTAAACTGAAGACATTCTCCGCCCACAGCCTTAACAAACCTGGCATGATTGAGCTGAGTTTCCAGGTCTTTTGAATAGTCATTGATGCTGATGTTGCCGCTGGAAAACATCGGCATTTTCAGTCCGTTGGACTCTATGGTCGTTCTGAGGTCCTGCGGTGCATCTTTGAATACCGGGTAGGTATTGGCCCGGAGTTGAATTCCTTTAAAACCCAATGCGGCAATTTCCTTGATAGCAACAAGATCATTGCCATTCCAGGTAATGGCAGAATAAGCCATTTTTTGCTTCGATTTCAGCGTCAATGCAGCGATGCTTTCGGAGACCGGTAAAGCTGCGGCTGAGATAAGGGAGAGTTGGCTTATAAATTTTCTTCGGTTCATGAGGTTGAATAAAATAAGGTTGGTTTATTAAAAAAGAAACCCCTATAAAATTAGGGGTTTCTCCCATTTTAACCTAAATAAATTGAATTTTAGTATCCCTGATTCTGAGCGAATGCGCCCACAGCTGATCTGTCAATCTGCGTCTGGGGTATCGGTCTCACCAGGTGCATGGGTTTCACATTGACGGCAGCCTGCGGATTATAAGCCTTCACTCTTTCCACAAGATTACCCCAACGCTTGAGATCCATCCAGCGGGTTTGTTCGCCGGCGAGTTCTCTGGCTCTCTCTTCTATAAGGAACTCAAAATTCATCTGGGCAGGCGTAATTTTCATCGCGTCTTTTTTGCCCGGCCACCCTGCTCTCTGGCGTACCATGTTAATAGCATCAGTGGCTTCCTGGATTTTTCCGGCACCCAGCTGGGCTTCGGCCAACATCAGGTAAGTATCCGCGAGTCTGAAAGTGAAAAAATCGCGGCTGCCTGATTCATACGTCATATCCGGTCTTTTGGTGTCGAAAAACTTCGTAAGTGTAGGGAACAACGCCTCGTCATACCGGCTGGGTACCAGCACCTGATACTTCTTTTTAGCCCTGTCGGCTAATGACATTTCATAACCGGGAATATAGATGGTGGTATCACCCAATGCAAAAGTTACATCTGTCTTAGAGTTGTCAAACGCAGTTTTATAGGAGCCGGGTTTGTTGCTGTACCAGGTGTCTTTAAAGGTTTTCTTATACCTGGAGTCATTGACACGCTCGCCAAAAACCACATCCGTACAGTATTTAGTCGGTCTCAAACGCTTGAACGGACGACCGTTGACAATATCACGCTGCATACCGGCCTGTACATCATACTGCATTCCGAAGAAAAGGTGCAGGTTATTACCACCGTTTACGTTACCGGTATTGTTGGTCAGGTTGGTCATCAGATCGGAAGTGTACTGTACCGCAAAGACAATTTCTGAGTTTTTCTGATTGTTTTCATCAAATACACTGGCAAAATCGTCAAGAAGACGGAAACCGTAATTTTTGATCACGTTATCACAAAGTGTCGCGGCCTTGGTAAAATCATCGGCAGCTTTTACCGATGAGTACGCTTTGGCCAGGTAAACTTTGGCCAGTCCCATTTCAGCGGCTGCCTTGGTAGCCCTTCCATACTGGCTCTGCGTATTGGGAAGGTCGGCGATGGCTTCAGTGTAATCCTTGATGATGGTATTGTACATGTCAGCATCCGAAGCCCTGGAAGTCTCCTTGGTTGGAGCAAGGGTTTCTTTCAGTCGGAGGTCCACACCACCCCATTGCTGGAAAATGATGAAATAATAGTGGGCTCTCAGAAATTTAGCTTCAGCCACCCTGACTTTTTTAGTCGCTTCTGCCACGGTTGATGCCGGCGCCCTTTCGATGATGGCATTACAGGTGTTTACACCTCTGTACAGCTCGTCCCAGGTATTGGCAAGGTAGTCAACAGTGGGGTTCATCTGGGTATCATAAAAGTGAAAACCCTTATAGCCACCGTCTGCACCTGTAGCATAAATATCGGTTCCGTACTCGGTCATGGTAAGCCCCTGTTGGGTACCATAATAGTAGCGAAGGGATGAGTAAGCCGCGTTGACGGCATCTTCAAAACCTTTAGGCGTATTCATATAATCATTGCCTATTCCCGAGACGACGTTTTCATCCAGAAGATCCTTGCACGACTGTCCGGCAATCAGGATAGCAGACAGGCTCAGGATCCTTACGGGTTTTAATATATTGACCAATTTCATATTCTTCGTTATTTCTTTAATGTACTTTTTAGAATTTAGCATTGATACCAAACGTAAATACCCTTGTAGCAGGTGTTATACCGTTGTTGACGGCAGTAATCGGGTTGCTGGTTGATGATGAGATGGCCGCTTCCGGATCCACACCATTGTATTTGCTTCTGAATTCAGCCCAGATAAAAGGTTGCTGAATACTCGCAAATAACCTCAGCGACTCCATCTTCATTTTGCTTACAAGTGACTTGTTAAAGCTGTAGCCAAAGTTTACATTCCTCAGCTTGATGAACGATCCGTCAAAATAAATGAGGGTGGTGTTGTACTGAGGGAACTCCTGGGTACTGAATGGGCGGGGGAACTCTGCATTAGGATTGTTCGGCGTCCAGTAGTCTACCTTGATCTGCTGATAACGTCCCGCCAGGGCGTTGTTGTTCTGGTGGAAACCGCTCACGATCATGTTACCGAATCTTCCGAACAGGAAGAAGGAGAGGTCAATGTTTTTATAAGTGAAACGGTTAGTCATACCGGCAGAAAAATCAGGGACATCCGAACCCAGCAGTACGCGGTCGTTTCCGTTGATAATACCATCGCCGTTGGTATCCTGAACCTTGACCTGTCCTACGCCGGCTCCCAGCGCATTACCATTGTCTCCCGGATAGAATTTCTTGGCATTTTCTGCTTCATTGACCTGCCAGATGCCTATTTTCTTATAGTCAAAATAGGAGTTAAGCGGATGGCCAATGAACCAGCGGTTACCGATATCATCTACTTTTCCGTTGTAAAGTTCTACAATGGCTTCGTTGTTTTTGGTAAACTGGAAGTCTGTAGACCAGCGGAACCCACTGGCGTTGTTGATGTTTACGGTCGTAAATCCTAACTCAATACCACGGTTACGGGTTTCACCCACGTTTCTGGTTACTGAGCCAAAACCAATAGAGCCGGGTAGCTGGTCAGCCAGAAGCAGGGCATTGGTATTGGTCTGATAGAATTCAAGTGACCCCTGGAGTCTTCCTCTCCAGAAGCTGAAGTCGAATCCGATGTTGGCAGTGGTTGAACTCTCCCAGCGAAGATCGGGGTTGCCGATAGTACCCGGACGGTATCCGAAGGCAGCAGTGTTATCCCAGGCATATACCGTACGGGAAAGAAGACCCTGGGTCTGGTAAGGAGATACCGCCTGGTTACCCACCTGTCCCCATCCTGCTCTGATTTTTAAGAGATCAAGCCAGGGGATGTCTTTCATGAAGGCTTCATTACTCATGTTCCAGCCTACTGCAATACCCGGGAAGTTACCGTATTTGGTGTTCTGTCCGAAACGGCTTGAGCCGTCACGGCGGATGGTCAGGGTTAAGAGATACTTGTCATTAAAATCATAATTGACACGGCCCATGTAAGAATTGATGGTCCATTCCACAAGATTGGAAGATACACCTGTAACTGTACTGGCATTGCCCAGGTTGTAGAATTCCTGAGACTCATCGGGAACCCCCTGTGTATTTACGCCATATTCTTCATATCTGTCTTTCTGGATAGAATGAAGCAGAGTTACATTCAGATTATGCTTCCCGTTGAAGGTTTTCGCATAGTTTACGATGTTTTCAAGGGTCCAGTTAAAACCAAAACGGCTTGTATTGCTGGCCTGAGGATCACCGCCTTTACGGGCGTTGGTCCAGGCACCGATAAATCTTCCGGATCTGGACATGGTAAAGTCAGGACCGAAGTTGATTCTGTAGGTCAGGCCGTCCATCAGTTTCAGCGAAGCATAAATACTGCTGAACATCCTGTATTTCTTGTTATTGTCAACCTGTGCGCCCGGTACAATTTCAGCCAGCGGGTTAGTAAGCAGGGCATCATTTGTAGGAGCGAAGTTGATTGATCCGTCCGGCAGGTATGGTGCACCAAGCGGGTTTTGCTGAAGTGTAAAACTGTAAGGGTTAAGGTTTTCTCCGTTTCTGTTCGAATGCATGAGGTAAGAAGACAAACCTACTTTGAGGAATTTGTTGACATCGTGGTCAATGTTGGTTCTGAGTGAATATCTCGCATAATCGAGCCCTTCAGTAACCCCCTTGTCAAGGAAGTAGTTGCCTGAGATATAAAACTGGGTCTTATTGTTGCCTCCCTGGATACCAATGGATTGATTCTGCATGAAGCCATCTTTCAGAATAAGGTCCTGATAATTGGTATTCCGGTTGGCGGCAAGACCCGCCACAACGTTAGGGTCACCACCCAGTACCGCTACTTTGGAGTCCGCTACCGGGTCAGATTGCCCTGTAGGAACGATGGCGCCGGCCGCATTTCTGTAAATACCGGTAGCCCTGTACGCTTCCCTTACATATTCCGCAAATTCTGAACCGGAAAACAGCTCGATCTTGTCAAGTGCCTGTGATTTTCCGAAGTAGGTGTCGTAAGTAACCACCGTTTTGTTGTTGACAGCACCGCGCTTGGTGGTAATCAGAACAACCCCATTGGCCCCTCTGGCACCGTAAATGGCTGTAGCGGTGGCATCTTTCAATACCTCCATAGACTGGACATCGTTCGGGTTAAAGTCTTCATAGCCCGCAGAGAGCGGAATACCGTCCACCACATAAAGCGGATCATTAGAAGCTCTGAAAGACCTTCTTCCCCGGATTAGGATCTTGGGAGTAGAGCCGGGCTTACTACCCGACTGAGACACGTCAACCCCCGCAGCCCTTCCCTGAAGCGCCTGGCCGAGGTTGGTGATGGGCATTTCCTGGATTTCTTTGGACGAAACCTGAGATATGGCACCGGTCAGCTGACTTTTTTTCTGGGTACCATAACCCACAACCACGACTTCCGAGAGATTGGTGGCGTCTTCTGTCAGGGTCACATCAATTCTGGATTTGCTGCCAGCAGCGACTTCCTGTGTTACAAAACCAATGTAGCTGAAAACCAGAATCGCTTTTTCTCCGGTAACATTCACTTTGTAATTACCTTCACCATCAGTGACAGAACCTGTGGTAGTTCCTTTAATGGTAACACTTACACCGGGAAGCGTTCCTCCCCCGGCATCTTTTACGGTGCCGCTCACTTGTCTTGATTGAGCAACAGCCAGTTGGGTTTGCCATGCCAAAAGCATGCAAACGATTGCAAATAAACTTTTTTTCATAGTAATGGGTTTGATTAGTTGACTTCAAAATCCTAAAATAATCATATTTTATTTAAGAATTTTAACAAAATTAGAGTTTTAGGATAGTTTCTTCAACCATTATTTGCGCGAATTCTAATGCTTTTTTGACAAGTTCAGTTTATATTTGGGAAAATTTGTTCTATATGAAACCTCAGCTGCTTAAGATCTACAACCCCTCCAATACTTCCTACAACCTTTATGTTCAGGAGTGCCCCTATTTTCCGACCCCATGGCATTATCATCCTGAATTTGAGATTGTTATGATGCTGGAGAGTACCGGTAAAAAATACATTGGGAGCAGTATCACAGATTTTCAGCCGGGAGATTTGTGTATGATCGGTTCATATCTGCCGCATTATTACAAAAATGATGCGGAATACCTGGGAAAAAATGCCAGTCTCCGGGCAAAATCTATTGTTATTCACTTTAATTATGATTTTCTGGGAGAGAAATTCTGGGACATCCCTGAGAGCAATAACATTAAGAATCTCCTGGAAAGGTCAAAAAGAGGAATACAGTTCGGGGCATCCGTGTCTGACGGCATCAGGGGCAGGATGATCGCGCTGGCCGGTCTGGAAGGTATGCCGCGGCTGATCGGACTGATTCAGGTGCTTGAAGATCTCGCGCTGACCCGCGATGTGGATTATCTTACCACAGATGCTATACAGCTAAGAAATGAAGTGGATTCAGACAGGATCAAAAAAGTACTGGAATTTGTCAGTGAGAATTTTCAGAACGATATTAAACTGGAAGATGTAGCCCAACTGGCTAATATGAGTGAGTCAGCTTTCAGCAGGTATTTCAAGAAAAGGACAAGGAAGACCTTTTCCGCGTTTCTGACAGAAATCAGGATTGAACATGCGTGTAAGTTGCTTCAGAATGATAAAATGAGTGTTTCAGAGATATCATTTGACAGCGGCTTCAACAACCTTTCCAATTTCAACCGTCAGTTTAAGACCATTAAAAAGATTCCACCGCTTACTTATCGTATGAAGTATCTAGATTAACGCTTTAAACCGGATTGCTATGAGAGTTTTACTGTGTTGCCTCGCCGCAGTGATCACAATGACTGCCCAGGCCCAGACTTTTTCGCTGAAAAAGGGAGGACATTCCTATACCCTTGAAATACCGGATTATATGACCCGCACTTTCAGTCTTAATGATGTAGCCAGTCTGCAGTATATGAATTCGACAAAAGAAGCCTATGTTATTGTCATTGATGATGAGAAGGAATTGCTGGAAAGTCTGGGACAGAAATTTACGAATGCAGAAGACTTTCTCTATCATTTTCTGAAAACCTATAATAAGGATGCGGAAGATCGCAAGACTGGGGAGATCAGCAGTTTTCTGGCAAACGGTAACGCTCACAGCCAGGTGACAATGACCTGGAAGAATGATGAACTGAGCTTTTTCATGATCATTACCACAGTGGAATCCCGGACGCATTTTTATAAGATTCTTACCTGGACACTGGCAGAAAACAGGGATCTTCTCCGGAAGGATTTTCTGAAAATAGCCAAATCTCTCCGGGATTAAAACTTTTTTTCCACAGGATGGTTATAGAAAAAACACAGTATACATCGGTAGATAATTGTATTCAGAGACTGATCGGATGAGCCGTTATTCCATTAAAGACATTGAACACCTATCCGGGATCAAGGCCCACACCCTGAGGATCTGGGAACAGCGGTTTAATATTATACAGCCACAGCGCACAGAGACTAATATCCGCTATTACAGTGATAAGGACCTCAGACTGGTGCTGAACATTTCAATGCTCAGGGAAAACGGCTATAAAATTTCAGATATTGTCAGGTTTTCTCATGAAGAAATAATCAGTAAGGTGGCGTCTGTATCAGAAAGCCAGGTAAATTATCCTGATCATATTCATGCGCTGACAGTGGCCATGCTTGATCTGGATGAAGAGAAATTTGAAAAGGTCATGTCGACAGGCATATTGCTCTATGGCTTTGAGCAGACCATCATCAACATTGTCTATCCTTTCCTGAACAAAATCGGCATATTGTGGATGACCGGGGCTGTGGCACCTGTGCAGGAGCATTTTATTGCTAATCTTATCCGACAGAAAATCATAGTGGCAATTGACGGACAGGTGGTGCGGCAGCTTCCTTCTTCAAAAAAGTTTATTCTTTTTAACCCGGAGGGGGAGTACCATGAACTGGGAATTCTTTTCGGGAATTACATCCTGAGAGCAAGAAATCACAAAGTAATTTATCTGGGTCAAAGCCTGCCGTTTGAAGATCTGAAATTTGCCTGTAAGCTGCACCAGCCGGATTATCTGCTGACTTCCATTACCACGACACAGAGTCCGGAGGAAATTCAGGCTTATGTCAACCGCCTGGGAAGTACCTTCCCCGGTGCTACCATTCTTATGACCGGTTTCCAGGTTACCAGGTATGACCTGTATCTCCCTTCGAACGTTAATATTATACGACATGTGAATCAACTGGCTGATCTGGCAGAACCGGTATAAAAACAAATGGCGGCCACCGGCCGCCTTATGTTCATCTGTTAACCTAAACTATAATTAGAATCTTTATATCATTTTTCGAATTTTTCAGATCTTGATCTTTCTGACAATCGAGCTGGGCTCTGAAGTAGTGATAAGGATCTCCTTTTTCACAATTTCTTTGTCATTGGAAATTTCAATAACGTACTGTCCTTCTTTCAGTCCCTCCATATTAAGATTAACGCCGTATCGGGTGTTATTCTTGTGTACGAACTCCGTTAAAAGTGACTGACCGTCCAAATCTTTTAATTGTATCTTCAGTGACTGCCCTTTTTGCTTTTCTACGAAGAGCTTAAGGTTATGGGTATTGGCCACATTGTACATTCCGACCTCAAAGGTAACAGGATTTTTTGTTTCCTTCACAGGAACGGTAGAGGCAGCTGATGAGGTAAAAGTGATCGTAAAGGCCATAGCAAGGCCTGCAACTGTTCTGAATAGCTTTTTCATAATTGTTAATTGTTTATAAGTAAAATTTGCTTTTTTCAATAGACGCCCTTTCAATTTGAAAGGTTGCATGTTGTTCTAAAAAAATCAGAGATTATTTAGCTGAACTACTTTCCTCCTGATTTCTGATTCAAAATTACCAGACAAACTGGTACTGTGCAATACATAATAGTATGTATGGTTGAATAGCTTTATGAATGGAAAAAATAAGAAGGACATGTTAAGTATAGCTTTTTATCTATTTCAAAAACGCAGGGTGCATGGTATTATTATAAAGGGTGTGGAAATTATACCAATTTTTTTCTATCCATTCAGAAACATGTTTTTTAGGGTTATTCTGAAAACAAAAAGCCGCCCGAGAGCGGCTTTTTGTTTATTGGAAGGATATATTAAATGAGTCCTTTTCCCAGAAGATATTCGGCAATCTGAACAGCATTCGTTGCTGCCCCTTTTCTGAGGTTGTCAGCCACTACCCATAGATTCAGCGTATTGGGCTGAGATTCATCTCTGCGGATACGGCCTACAAACACCTCGTCTTTGCCATGGGCCAGAATAGGCATAGGATAAACAAAGTTGGCGGGGTCGTCCTGTATTACGACACCCTCGGTTTCACTGAGTAACTTTTTTACCTCTGTCAGCTCAAAATCATTTTCAAATTCAATATTTACAGCTTCCGAGTGTCCGCCGATAGTGGGGATGCGGACCGTCGTGGCGGTTACCCGGATACTGTCATCTCCCATGATCTTATTGGTTTCTTTGATCATCTTCATCTCTTCTTTGGTGTACCCGTTTTCCTGGAACACATCGATATGAGGAAGAACATTGAGGTCAATTTTGTGGGGATACACTTTTTTTACCGTATTATCTCCCGCTCTTTCAGCAAACAGCTGGTCGACAGCCGCCTTGCCTGTGCCGGTAACCGACTGGTAAGTGGACACCACCACACGTCTGATCTTATATTTTTCATGGAGCGGCTTCAGCACCACGACCATCTGAATCGTCGAACAGTTAGGGTTGGCGATGATCTTGTCATCGGGTCCAAGTGTATCGGCATTCACTTCGGGAACCACCAGTTTTTTGGTGGGGTCCATACGCCATGCAGATGAGTTGTCAATGACGGTAATGCCTGCTTCTGCAAATCTGGGAGCAAGTTCAAGGGAGGTACCGCCTCCTGCTGAAAAGATGGCAACATTGGGTTTCTTTTCGATAGCCTCCTGATACCCGACAACGGTGAATGGTTTGCCCTTAAAGGTGACTGTATTACCGATTGACCTTTCAGAAGCCACCGGAATGATCTCAGTTACAGGGAAATTTCTTTCCTCCAGGACTTTAAGGATTTCGCTACCTACAAGTCCGGTAGCACCAACTACTGCTATTTTCATGATATGTAAGTACCCCCCGACCCATGGCAGGGCTTTAGATTTAAAGTGATAAAGAGAGAGGTCTATTCTCTTTATGATGCTTTATAATGAGTTTTACGGATTGATGGGTGTAATTGGGTCGCAAAAATAAGTACTTTTCAGATAATTCCGAGGCTTATTCCGAAAAACTCCATACTTTATCCGGAGTAATGACGTGATTCATGGTAATATCGTGACTGTCCGCGTCGTCTATCCGGTCAACAGGATCAAAAAATGAGAGTCCCGCGATCAGGGTATTACCCGGGCATGTGGCCAGAAAGCGGTCATAAAATCCTTTTCCGTAGCCAACCCGATGACCGGTCTTATCAAAAGCCAGTAGCGGGACAAGTACCAGCATGTTTTCTTCAGCTGCCTTTCGCATAAATCCTTCATCCGGCAGATTGTCAGGTTCGGGAATGCCCCAGCGGTTTTTTTTCAATATTGTATCTGCTGTTAACAGGTGATGGGAGAGTTGCCCGTCCGGTCTGACTGACGGTACATAAATCTCTGCGGGAAAATCTTTTCTCAGGCGGCTGATGATCTGAAATGTATCAACCTCCCTGTTGCCGGCGATGGGCAGAAAGGTATGAATAATGCCGTACCTGTGAACAGGCAGCCGGGTGAAAAGCATTTCACCTATCTTTCTGCTCAGTTCCTCTGTTGTTTTTTCTGAGAGTTCCTGTCTTTTGCCAAGAAATTCTTTACGGAGATCATTTTTTTTCATGTACTTCGGAAAAACAAAATCAAAACTACTTTATTTTTGTAGAAAGCGGTAGCCGTCATGGAAAAATCATACAAAGGTAAAATACTGATTGCAGAACCCTTTCTGGGTGACCCGAATTTTGAAAGAAGTGTGGTGTTCATGTGTGAACACAATATTGAAGGAGCTTTCGGGTTTGTGTTGAATCAACCTTCTTCTCTCCACCTTTCTGATGTCGTGGAAGGGGTATATGCGGATTTCCCGCTCTTTGTCGGCGGCCCTGTAGAACAGAATACCCTGCACTTTATTCACCGGCTTGGTCATGTAGTAGAAAACACCATTGAGATAGGTAATGGTATCTTCTGGTCCGGTGACTTTGAAAGTTTCAGAACACTGATCAACATCGGAAAGATTTCAGGAAATGATGTCAGGTTATTTCTGGGATACTCGGGATGGGGTGGCGGCCAGCTGGAAGGGGAGATGGGGAATAATTCCTGGATACTGTCTGATGTGGATGCTGCAACGATTTTCGATTCTTCCCCCAAAGATTTCTGGAGGGTGGTCCTGAGAAAAATGGGCGGAGATTTCAGGGTTCTGGCCAATTACCCGACAGACCCCCGGCTGAACTGAGGGGATAGCTGTACTTTTCAGATGGTTTCGTTGAAGAAGTAATCCTTCTTTCCTCCGGTTTTTGATATCAGCCTGGTTTCTTTGATAACGATTTCATGGGAAAAGGCCTTGCACATGTCATAAATGGTCAGGGCAGCCATGCTTGCCCCAACGAGCGCTTCCATTTCCACACCGGTTTTGCCGCTCAGAGAGGTCGTACATTCCACCACTACTTCACCGGCAGGGTTAATATGTATCTTAACCTGGCAGTTTTCCAGACCCAAAGGATGGCAAAGCGGAATGAGTTCTCCTGTTCGTTTGGCAGCCATTACGCCGGCAATCACCGCTGTCTGAAATACAGGTCCTTTGCTCGTATGAATTTCTTCCTTTTCCAGCCGGCTGAGGAGGTCTTCATGGAGTATGACGATGCTGCGGGCTGTAGCCGTTCGCCTGCTTACGGCTTTTTCGCTCACATCCACCATGGATGGGTTGCCCTGGTTGTCAATATGGGTAAAACTGCTCATTATCCGCCTATGGTGGTCATTGATTCCTTTATGATATGTTTTCTTTTTTGTTCCGCTTCAAATCCGTCTTTAGCCCTGTGCCGAACCATCCTGATAAAAAAGTCTTTGATCTCATCATCTGATGCGCCTTTCCGCATCAGGTCTCTTACATTGGGTCCGCCTTCTTCATAAAGGCAGGTCTTAAAGGTACCTGTCGGGGTAATTCTGATCCGGTTGCAGCTGCCACAGAAGGTTCTGCTGAAAGCGGCGATGATACCTACAGTGCCAGAATGGCCGGGTATGGCATAGTTGACAGAAGTAGATCCGGGCTCGTTTTCCAGGGGGTACAGGCCGGGGAAGGCATTTTGCAGCACAGCAAAAATATCCTGATAAGTGGCGTGCTTTTCTCCGGTGTTGCTGAACCCGTTTCCGTTGAAGGGCATTTCCTCAATAAACCTGACAGATACGGGCTTGTCTTTGGTAAGTGCCGCCATACTGATGATATCGTCTGTGTTTTTACCACTCATGACCACCGTGTTGATTTTGGTCGGGATCTGATGATCCAGCAGTGCATCAAGTGTTTTGAGAACCTGAGGCAATTCATCTCTCCGGGTCATCATGGCAAACCTTTCTCTGTCCAGTGAGTCGAGGCTGAGGTTGACAGAGGATATGCCTATTGCGCTGAGTTCGGGAACATGCGGTGCTGTCAGCACTCCATTCGTAGTCAGATTGATTTTTTTAATCCCGGGATCAGAGGCAAGCGCTCTCAGGAAATCCATCAGGTCACGACGGACAAACGGTTCTCCGCCTGTAATCCTTATTTTGCTTACTCCCAGTCCCGACAGGATCCCGGTGATGCGTAACATTTCTTCATAAGAAAGCAGGTGCGTCTTGGGAAGAAAGTCGATCCCTTCGTGCGGCATACAGTAGAAGCAGCGCAGGTTACAGCGGTCTGTAACTGCCAGTCTGAGGTAACTGATTTCTCTTCCGTGATTATCTGTAAGCATTTCCGGGATCTTCAAAAAGTAAAGTTAAGACAAAGGACTCACTTAGAAAAATCCTGAACGGTTCTGGTTATCGCGTCAACAACCTCTTTCAGATGTATTTTCAGTTTTTCCAGTTCCTCTGTACTGGTAAACCGGCCGAAGCTGAAGCGAAGGGAGCTGTAGGCTTCATCATCCGGCAAAGCCATGGCCTTAAGTACGTGTGAAGGCTCAGTGGAGGCGGAATTACAGGCAGAGCCGTTGGATATGGCGATGTCATGGAGGCGCATCAGCAGTTCTTCCCCGTCAAGACCCCTGAAAGTAATATTGGAAATACCCGGGAACCTGGGCGCCGATGAGCCATTAACGTGGCAGAATGGAAATGCTCCGGCAATGAATTTTTCGAAATCATCCCGGAAAAAGTTTAAACGAACGAGTTCATCCCGGAATGTTTGTCCTGCAACCTCACAGGCTTGGCCCAGTCCTGCGATACCGCTTACGTTCAGCGTGCCCGATCTTCGCCCTCTTTCATGTCCTCCGCCGTCGTGCTGCGCCTGTAGCAGATGCGCACTTTTACAGTAGAGAACGCCCGTACCTTTGGGGCCGTAGATCTTATGCCCTGAGAAGCTGAGGAGGTCTGCCGGGATTTTCCGTACATCCGTACTGATTTTGCCAACGGCCTGGGTAGCATCTGTATGAAGAAATACCTTATGTTTCGCTGCGATACCGGAGATCTTTTCCATATCCTGTATCACTCCGGTTTCATTGTTGACCCACATGACCGAGAGCATCAGGGTATCGGGCCGGATCGCTGATTCAAGTGTTGAAAGATCCGGTAATCCTTCTGAATCGGATTCCAGCAGGGTGATTTCCGCCCCTCTTTTTTCCAGGCTCCTGAGGGTGTCCAGTACGGCCTTATGTTCAGTTTTCAGGGAAATAATGTGCTTTCTCTGACCTCCATAGGCCTCAAATGTACCTTTTAAAGCCAGGTTAACAGATTCGGTTGCTCCGCCGGTGAAGATTATTTCTTTAGGATGCGCATGTATCAGGTCACTTACCTGCTGCCGCGCTTTTTCTATGGCTTCCTGCGCTTTCCAGCCATAGGCATGAAACCGGCTCGACGCATTCCCGAAATGCCCGGAAAAATAAGGCAACATCACTTCGAGTACCCGTGGATCGACCGGTGTGGTTGAAGCATAATCAAAGTAAGAAGGGTATTTCATGAGCCATTCCGGATGATTATTCACTATGCCCGGATATTTTCAGGGCATGTACGGATGACAAGCGTAAGGAGTAATTAGTTCCCTGCTTTTTTTCAGGACAATTCGGCAATGACCGTTTCTCCTCCTACCGGGCGGTCGTCCAGGTTAACGAGCACTTTTGCATCAAGGGGTAGAAAAATGTCAATTCTGGAGCCGAATTTAATAAATCCGAACTCTTCTCCCTGAGTAACAGCGGTACCTTTATCCACATACCAGCACAATCTTCTGGCCAGGGCACCGGCAATCTGACGAAACAGTACCTCTGTACCGTTCTGATGCTTTACTACAATTGTGGTGCGTTCATTCTCCGTACTGGATTTAGGTTCCCAGGCGAAGAGGTATTTTCCGGGATGGTATTTAAAGTAGGTAACCAATCCTGAGAGAGGATTGAAATTGATGTGTACATTGATGGGCGACATGAAGATTGAGATCTGCTTTCTCGGTTCATTAAAATATTCATTCTCAATGACTTCTTCGATTACAACCACCTTCCCGTCCGCGGGGGCAATGATGTGTTTGGGATTTATTGCTGTTTTTCTCGTAGGTTTACGGAAAAATTGAAAGACGATCAGAAAAAAGACTATGCTGATCACCAGCAGGGCTTTATGCAGGATTCCGGCATCCGGTAGCGCCATTCTCAGTGCAAGATTGATGATAAGTAGTGCTGCCGTAGTGATCAGCAGGGTACCGGTGCCTTCTTTGTGAATAGTCATTTCTGGTCAGATAATAAATACAGCAGCAAATATACTAACACTCTGCTTAATTTGGTTGCTTTAGAGGGCAAATATGCCTTACAGATCCGGCAGAGGGAAGAAGATACGGACTTTATATGATGTTACAGGAAACTTTACATGTGCTGAGGGCCTGGCCCCTGAAATACAGATGGCTTGCTTTTAGCGGTGGCATCCTGATTGTTTTATTGCTGATCTATGGTTTTCGTGCCTGGTTTCTCGGACTTGAAAATGTGGCCGCATGGGATGTCGCTACCGAACTTCATGAAAAGCAGGTTACAATCCCGGTGTTCAGTGATGGTACTTTTACTTTCTCAGCGGATTCCCCGGTATATTATGTTACAGAAAGGTATCTTCCGGGGCTTGTCCGTCCTAACCGGATGGCCGCCTTTGTGTTGTTTTTTTCAACGTTGACGGGATTGGTTTTTATTCTTTCGGGATCATTCAGGCTGAAGGGATTGTGGTTTTTAGGAGGAGTGGTGCTTACCGGCGCTGTCCTGATGGGGTTCAGGCTCGAAAATATACTTTTGCAGACCCGGCAGTTTGCTTTTCTGGTGGCTTTCGGACTTACGGGAGGGCTTTATTACCTTCTTAATTCCCGCCGGCATCAAACAGATGTCCCGAGGGTGTTCTTATTGTTTTCCGGATTATTTGTGATACTTTCCGGCCTGTTTTTTTACCTGGGTAAAGTGAATGAGCCGGTCATGTCGGTGGCTTCCTATGGCCTGCTTTCCCTGCTGGCTGTTTCAGCAGTTTTTATTTTCTGGATAGCACACGGACTGATGGCCGGGGTGGTATGGGTGATTTCAGGATCATCATCCCGCGGACAGAACGCCCTTCCCCGCTTCCTGCTTTTTGCGGTAATATTCCTGCTTAACGCTCTGCTGATCTATCTTGAGAACGCCAAAAGAATAGAAGAAAGTGTCCTTATCCTGCATCCCCTCGTCTTGTATGCCCTTCTGCTGCTAGTTGGCTTCGCAGCAGTGCGGCAATGGACTATCCAGGCGACAGACAGCCCTTTCGGACAAACGATTTTGTGGGTTTATGTGGGTCTGGCAATCATCTCTTCCGCGACGCTGGCCTTTGTTTATGCTACTGCCAATGATTCTCTCCGTGAGGCGGTGGAAGACTATATTTCCATTACTCATCTTTCAGTAGCGCTGGCTTTCTTTATCCATGTGCTGGTTAACTTTCAGGCCTTGTTCCGTCAGGGGCTTGATGTGTCAAAGGTTTTATACAAACCTCCTTTCAGCCGGCTTATCCTCGCCCGGCTCGGGGCTTTTTTTCTTATGATCGTTTTTTTTGCCTACAGTAATTTTTACATCGGCTATCAGGGTATGGCCGGTTATTATAATGCCATTGGCGATTACTACCTGGCAGAGGGGGACCTTTCGGGAGCGGAAACTTTTTATAAGGAGTCTACTCATTATGAGTCGCTGAATCATAAAGCAAACTTTACGCTGGCTTCCATGGCATTGGGACAGAATGATCAGGTGAATGCCGGATTCTTCTTCCGTCAGGCGCTGGAAAGACGGCCGAGTGCCATGGCTTATGCCGGGCTAAGTCGTAGCCTGGAGAATGAAGATATGTTTTTTGACGCCCTGTTTACCCTGCAGAAAGGAGTAAGGTCTTTTCCTGATGACAGCAGATTGCTGACGAATATGGCTTATTTTCACAGGAAGGCCCGGCTGGCTGACAGCTCGCTTTACTACATCGAAGCTGCCCGCAGCCATTGTTCGGATTGTAAAACGGAAAATACTAATTTTCTGGCTTTCTGGATTGAAAATGGAAAACCTGACCGGTTGAAGGAGATGAGCGCTTTGGTATCCACCAGGAAATATACCCCTTTTACTGCCAATAGGGTAGCCGTAGACCGCATTCTGAATATTCGGGATGATTCGGCGGCGCCGGTAATCAGACCAGACTCGGCATTGGACGCCGCGGGGTTTGCTTTGTTATATGACCTGGGAACGCGCTCAGAAGCAGGAAACATCAATCCTGGTTTGTTTGCAAGGCTCAGACAGAAAGAGGCTAATATTTCCTTGCAGGAGGACCTGACATTTGCAGAGGCTTCAACGCTGTATTTTTCAGGAAAAAAGACAGAAGGATTGAAACAGTTAAGTATACTGGAAGCAAATGCCCTGAAAAACAGGCAGATTTATGCCAGACATCTCGGCCTTTGGTTTCTCAGAGAAGGAGTATATGACAAAGCAGTGGAATATATGAAGCGGGTGGGAGATACAACTTCCTTAAGACTGATGGAAGAGCATCAATACAGGGAGAGCCTGGATTCAAAACTGGAGCTCCAGGCGGATGCTTTGACAGAGAAAGGGGTTTCTGCTGATAATTTTGAAGAGTTGCTGAATAAGGCGCCACTGAATCCGTATCTGGTAGAGAAGATTACTTCATTCCTGACTTCTGTAAAAGAAGATACCAGAGCGTATAATATTGTTTTCTATGCCACAGAGCTGAATCCTTCATCAACGCTTTTATGGAAACTGTACGTGAACAAATCGCTCGACCTGGGACGGACCACTTATGCAGAAACAGGCCTTGACAGGCTGAAAGTGCTGATGCCTGTGGAAGAATATGTAAATTTCAGACGTCTTTACGAACTGAAAAAGGCTGAAAAATATAAAGAAGCGGATGATTTCTGAGAGTGCTCAGAAAAAGTTGAAATTTTCAGGGAGGTTCCAGCGGATACCCATTTTAGCCAGTCCTTCTGCACGGCCTCCGTCAAGTGAGGCTCTCCGCCAGAGATAAGAAGCGTCTACAAAGAAATTGTGGAACACCATATAGGATGCGTTCAGGTCCAGCAGATGAATTCTGTTGGTATATCCCTGCCCGATGTAGTTTCCGTATTCCATGGGCCTGTTTTCGGTATAGATCTTTTTGATATTTCCGCCCCAGTTGAATCCGTCAGGACCGTCTTCTCCTTTTATGGCGTTCATATAAGTGAGCCTGAGTTGCAGCGGACCGAAGGGCTGGTATCGCAGGATAGAGATGACCTCTGCAAAGTTGGCGCCCATCGGATGCGCAGCAGGGACATTGTAATTGGCTGTGTTACTTGAGATGTCCAGGTGAGAATAAACGTACGGTCGGGCAAAGTTACCCTCTACCTGCAGGTCCAGGTTGCGGATACCGAGTACATCAATGTATTTGACACCCAGTTGTCCGGCATATTTTTTTGCCCACCACCCCTTCTTGCGGTTTTCGGTGAGGTTGAATTCGTCCAGTGCCAGCTGTCCGTAAAAAGAGGCGGTCCGGAAAAGGTTAAGCTTGAAGTCAATACCTACAATAGCATTATCCGCGCTTCCCAGAAAGCCCTCCACAAAACGATAAAAAATAACCGGATTGAGGTAATTGAAATCAAAGCCTGTTTTGTCTCTGGGACCAAAAAAGACGGTTTCAAACAGACCGAAATTCAGATTCCGGGTAACATTGAAGTTAAGGTGGTGAAAAGCCATAAACTTGGGTGGGACAGGCACCTTGCTGGTGGCAGGTCTCGGCACCTGGAGGTTGCTCATCTGCCCGGTAACGGCCAGGTATTCCATTCTGCCTATTCTGGCTCTGGCTTTGAGTGAGAGGTAGGGGGCGCTGAAGTCACTCAGGATCATTGACCTTACTCCCGGCCCGATGAAGGTTTTGTCATGACCGAACTGGAGGCTCAGGTTTTTTATCGGGTTAAAGACCACATACCCTATCGCCATCATATAGTCGGTTTTCATGGCGAGGGAGTCATCGTTCAGCACCTTTGTGAAACTCTGATAAGGGAATCCCTGCATGGTAAGCGCATAATTACGGATATAATGGGGGGTAGTAGCCTGATTTTCCGTAAACATGGTGTAAAAACCGAGTTTCTGATTCAGAGACCCCCTGATTTCAACACCCCGGGTATTGATCAGCTGGGTTTCATTTTTGCCGTCAAAACGGTCCTGTCCGCCTGCAAGATGCAGAATAGGAGAGGCGTGAATATCGTAATCTTTGGTGTGGGCATTAAAAAAGTCCGCTTTTTTTCGGTAAATGTATCTGAAAATAGGCTTTTTATTGGAAACAGACGGGATGGTTCCGTCGGGCAGATACTCCCAGTTATCGCTTTTGAGGTACTGAACATTCCACCGGTCTGTCGGTGAAAGTTCCAGGTGCGATCCGGAAGAATCATATCTGCTGATAAGCTGAATGATGCCCTGTCTTTCAAAGGGTCTGATGGTGGTGTGAAGCTGGTTTGAAAGTTTTCCTGACCTGATTTCAAACCGTTCGACTTTATGCTGATAGTCCTGATTGACCGGCGTTTGTACCTGTTGGCAGAATACGGTAAAGTTCAGAAAAAGACCGGAAAAAAGTATGATCAGGAAGCCAGCTGTTCTTCTCATTAGAGGTGACCGGGGGTAAATTATAGGTTGCGAAGTTAAGGATATTTTCATTAAACCCACCAATTGTGGGAGACAATACTTAAATTTGCAACAAGTACGCACGCATAATTGTTATAGCAAAGAACCCCCCGGTTCTCTTAAAAATGCAGTGAAATGAAGACATTCCGGATACCAGAAATATATAAAAGCGACATCATCGGTAAAATCAAGGAAACCCGCAAGAAGCGCGACAAACTGAAAAAAGACTTCAGTCCTACCTCCCTTGATTTCGGGCCTGTTGAGTTTCTGGTCGCCAGGCATTTCGGATTTTGTTATGGTGTGGAAAATGCCGTGGAGATTGCCTATAAAACGATCAGTGAACAAGAGGGGAAGCGGGTATTCCTGTTGAGTGAAATGATCCACAACCCGGATGTGAATAATGACCTGCTTTCTCGCGGAGTAAAATTTCTTATGGATACCCGGGGCAGGCAGTTGATCAGTTTTGATGAACTGAGGCCCGATGACGCTGTCATCGTACCTGCTTTCGGAACCACCATCGAACTTCAGAAGGAGCTTGAGAAGAGGAATATTGATCCTTATCGCTTTGATACGACTTGTCCGTTTGTAGAAAAAGTCTGGAACAGGGCCGGTCAGATCGGCGAGCGCGGCTATACCATTGTAGTACATGGAAAACCCAATCACGAGGAGACCCGGGCTACTTTTTCCCATAGTAAGGAAAAATCCCCTACGGTGGTGGTAAAAGACATGCAGCAGGCAGAGCTGCTGGCGCTTTATGTTACCCGGACCAAAACAAAGGAAGAGTTTTACCGGGATTTTGACGGGCAGTATTCCGAAGGGTTTAATCCTGATACGGATCTTGACAGGATAGGTGTAGTAAATCAAACCACAATGCTGGCAACGGAAACACAGGGTATTGCGGATTTTCTGAAGAAGACCATCATCGAATACAGGGGCTTATCACCAGTCGAAACGGAAGTGTATTTTGCCAATACCAGGGATACACTCTGTTATGCTACCAACGACAATCAGGAGGCTACTTATGCGTTGCTGAAGGAAGACGCCGATCTCGCCGTTGTGGTAGGCGGATATAACAGTTCAAATACCTCTCATCTCGTCGAATTGCTGGAAGACAGGCTGCCGACATACTTCATTCAGTCACAGGATAAAATACTTTCGCCCAACCTTATTTCGCATTATGACCTTCATTCCCGCCAGGAAATAGTTACGGAGAATTTTCTTCCAGAGAAGGAAAAAGTCAGGGTCATTCTGACCTGCGGAGCCTCGTGTCCGGATTCTATTGTGGAGGCCGTACTGCTCAAATTAATTTCGCTGACAAATACTACACGCAGTGTGCAAGACGTTATCAGTAATATCTGAAAAGGCGTGTTCTGCCGCAGGAAATCCATACGAAGCGGTTGTTTCAGAGCCTGGAAAAGCATGACAAACCGGCAGGAATAATTTACATTTTAACCCTTTGAAATTCAATTTTTTCTTGCTATATTTACATTCTTTTTTTGAATTTAGATTCTCTTTTACCTGATGTTTAACTATAAATATGGAATACCATGACTATGCTTGAATATGTTAAAATGATTTTGGAAAAGGTGAGTTTCGATAAAAAACTGTTTGAGAAGGAATTGCTGAAAGGGATCAGGCAGCTGATACCGGAAGAAATAAAAGAACTACGAAAATGGTGTTATGACAGATTCGGGAATCTTTACCGGAACATTTTAAACAGGATTTTCAGTAAGCCGCAGTTAGGAACAACACAAATATAATAAACGAAGAACCCCGCCACCGGCGGGGTTCTTCGTTTATCTTTCAAACCGTAGTCTCTGACCTTTACCCTGACTGTTAAACCGGCCGTTTTCATAAACCAGGTTCCCTGAAACAAAGGTATGGGTAACCGCTCCCGGAAATGTATGACCTTCAAAAGGTGACCACCCGCACTTGTACCAGATATTGTCCGGATTGACGGTAAACGGAGTATTAAGGCTGAAAGCGGCAAGGTCGGCCCAGTAGCCCTCCCTGATAAATCCGCGTTTTTCTATCTGAAAGCAGACCGCCGGAGCATGGGCCATCTTTTCCACTATTTTTTCAAGGCTTATTTTCCCTTGCTGGTGTAACTCAAGCATTACCTGGAGGCTGTGCTGCACCAGGGGAAGGCCGGAAGGAGAGGCCCAGTAATCCTGGTCTTTTTCTTCAGCCGTATGAGGCGCATGGTCAGTAGCAATAATATCAAGCCTGTCGTCCAGCAGCGCTTTCAGCAGTTCTTCCCGGTGCCCGTGTTTAATAGCCGGATTGCATTTGATCTTATTGCCCAGCTGGTGGTAATCATCCGCATCAAAGTACAGGTGATGAACGCAAAGTTCAGAGGTGATCTTTTTGTTCTGAAGCGGGGTCTGGTTGTCAAACAGGCTGAGCTCACCCGAGGTTGACAGGTGAAGAATATGGAGTCTTGTGCCATGTTTACGGGCCAGGTTTACAGCCATTTCGGATGACTTATAGCAGGCGTCCTCATTTCTGATCAGACAATGTATATCGTAAGGCAGCTCTTTACCGGCAAAAGCTGCTTTATAATGTTCGGTGTTAGCTCTGATGGTGGCTTCGTCCTCGCAGTGCGTGGCGATGAGGGCAGGGAAATTGGCGAAGATCTTTTCCAATACATGCGCGTTATCAACCAGCATGTTGCCGGTGGAGCTCCCCATGAATATTTTCAGCCCGCAGACATTTTGTATATCCGTTCTCATAGCTTCTTCATAGTTGTCATTGGAAGCCCCCATGAAAAACGAGTAATTGGTCCATGAGCTGGCAGCCGCAATGGCAAATTTGTCTTCCAGCAACGACCGGGTCAGGGCATTGGGGACCGTATTGGGCATTTCCATGAAGCTGGTCACACCACCGGCTGCAGCAGCTTTCGATTCAGAGGCGATATCTGCTTTGTGGGTCAGGCCCGGTTCTCTGAAGTGTACCTGATCATCAATAATACCCGGCATGAGATAGCTGCCTTTCAGGTCAATAACCCTTTCCGCATTTTCAGCACTGATCTGTCCGGCTGTTCTGACAATCAGCCCGTCTTTGATCAGAATGTCCTGTTCACTGATCAGGCCTTCATTGATAACTTTTGCATTGGTGATAAGGAAACTACTCATCAGTGGTTTTATTTTAAATTGTTTAATCCTTTTTTGGCTTCGGCAATGACCCATTCATTGTTGGCAAATTCAAGGGCTTTCCTGAAACTGGCTTTTGCTTTAACATGGTCTTTCTGCCGGGCATAGATCCGTCCCATTCCCAGGTGCGCGATGGCCGCATATTCGATAGTGTATCTGCCGTCGGCTTTGATACTTAAGGCCTTACTATAGTTGGCAAGGGCGGATTTATAATCATGGTCTTTTTTCTCATCTATCCATCCTTCAAACACATGGCTTGCGATCTGGAATGTTTTTTCTTTTCGGTCTTTGAACTTGTTCCTTTCTGCAGAGGCTGCTGCATAGTCTTCGTTGAGCAGCAGGCATTCCGCATATTTCATCGTAAATATGGCGTTGGAAGGATACTTGTTGTGAAGCCATGCCGCTGTTGAAAGGGCTTTGCGAAAATTGGATTCATACTTGATATTAATGGTGGTCAGATAGGTAGCGGCTTCTATTCTGGAAAATACTGATCTGCTGATTGCGGCTTCCAGTTCGGCCAGCCCCAGTTTTTTGTCACCACTGTCAAAGAAGAGTACGACTGGTTTTACAATCGGGTGGGTTTCGGGATATTGGACCCTGTAAAAATTATAAAGACCCGAAGCAAAAAGAAATTCCGGGTTGCTGTTCTTGTATTTGATGCCTTCCTTGAAATAGCTGTGGGCATCTTTTGCTTCCCCCACCGCTTTCATGTATTCTTTCTGATAATTGTAAATGAGTGCGATAAAGCCGTGAGAAGCCAGGAGGAAGAAGGTCGCTTCTGCTTTATATCCCGGTTTTTTGTACAGTTGTTCGGCCAGTTCGACGCATTTTTTCAGTTCGGCCATGTATTTTTTCAGTGCCGCCGGATTTTCTTCAATGGGGAGATTCTCCCATTGAATCTGCAGCGCATTGATGATGTGGCTTACCGGGTGGTTTCGATACTGGGCTATGACGGGCTCGAAACTTTCTTCCGCTTCACTGAATTCAAAATTGTATAAATGATCGAGTCCTTTGATCGTCAATGCTTTGCTTCTGGAGTCGTTAAAGAACTGGCCTTGTGCCGGCAGAAAAGCTGAGAACAGAATAATGCAGATAAGCGGAAACGTTTTGTTCATTATAAGTTAAACGTAAATCAGTGTTATTATCCTTTAACGCAAAACTCAGAGAAAAAGTTAAAAAAAAAGGCCCTCCCTGCGGAAGGCCTCTTATTCTTGAAAGTAATAATCTTATTTTAGAACGGGGATGTTATTATTCTTGATATAAGACATCACCTCATTATAATTTTTGAGATTAACACCACTGTTCTCCATGGATGCAGCGATGGTTTTCTGAGTCACTACAACATCAAAGGTAATGCTTGAATTGGGTGCATACAATGTGCTGCCTGAGACCAGTCTGGCGCGATAGAAAACATCAGCCTGACCTGTTTTGTAAGAATACTCAAGATACTCGGTAGAGCCATCCAGGTCTTTTACAGAAGTACTTGGAAGTGCGTTTTTGTTCTCTCCGGAAACGAAGAATACCATAACAAATGAATCTCCTTTGATGAGTTCGTTGCTAAGTTTCACACCACCCCATTTGCTGGTAGTTCCGTTGCCAAGACCAGCTCTGTCAACCTGAGCCCAGTCAGCTACGGCAACAGTTTTCTGGAAGCTCTGAACGTTGGCATTACCGTTTGTGCCGTTTGTGCCATTTAAGCCATCTTTACCATTTGTTCCAGGTGTTCCCTGAGGACCCGCAGCACCCGTAGGACCGATAGGGCCCTGATCTCCCTTACAAGACCAAAATGCCATTGATGCAGACAAAGTAAAAATTGATAGTAGCCTAACTAATTTGTTCATAATTTTGAGTTTAAGATTTATTTGACTTCAAGATTTTTAGCAATATTATTCAAAATTGAACAACTTTGCAAACCAATATAGGTGAATATTTATTTTACGGTAGTTTTTTTTAAATAAGTCATATTTTCATAAAAATGCAAAAGCTGGATTGTCTGAACCAAGTCGCTGATTTTCATAAAACGTTTCATCACCCTATAATCGAAACTCCCGGAATTCCATCGGAGGAGAGGTGCAAACTAAGGGTGTCGCTTATCTCCGAAGAGCTGAAAGAGCTGGAGGAAGCCATCGTAAATAAAGACGTTGTGGAGGTGGCAGATGCCCTCTGTGACATCCAGTACGTACTTTCCGGTGCTATCCTTGAATTCGGGCTGGGTGAAAAGTTCAAAGCGCTTTTTGATGAAGTGCAGCGTTCAAACATGAGCAAGGCCTGTAATTCACTGGAAGAAGCGGAAGCAACCGTCAGGCACTACGAAGCCAAAGGCACGCCATGCTATTATAAAGCAGACGGAGAGCGGTTTCTGGTCTACCGTACAGCTGACGACAAGACCCTCAAAAATGTCAATTACTCTCCGGCTGACCTGAAGAAGATTCTTGAAAACTGACTACAATAAACGGAGAAGATTATGTCTTTGGATGAAAATAAGTATTCTTCGCTGATCCGGCGTTTCTTCAGGTATGTAAGAATTGATACGGCTTCTGATCCGGAGTCACTCACTTTCCCGTCCACGGAAAAGCAGAAAGCGCTGAGTCGTTTGCTGGCGGACGAACTCAGAGAGATGGGAATTGCGGATGCATACAGCGACGAGTTCGGCTATGTGTACGCCACACTGCCATCCAATACTGCCGAGAAAGTACCGGTGATATGCTTCTGCTCACACATAGATACTTCTCCTGATTGCCCCGGCAATGGTGTGAAGCCGATAATACATGAGAATTACGATGGGAGAGACCTGGTTTTGCCTGATGATCTTTCACAGGTGATCAGGCTGTCAGAGCATCCCGATCTTGCCGCTCAGAGAGGTAATGATATCATCACCGCCAGCGGCACCACCCTGCTGGGAGCGGATAACAAAGCCGGCGTGGCTGAAATCATGACCGCCGTGGAGTACCTGCTGAATCACCCTGATATTATTCATGGAGATATCAGAATACTGTTTACTCCGGATGAAGAAGTGGGCAGAGGCACTGAAAAGGTGGACCTGGCCAGATTGAATGCGGATTATGCCTATACTGTAGACGGAGAAACCCTCGGTTCGGTCGAGAACGAGACTTTTTCGGCTGACGGGGCTACCATACACATCAAAGGGGTGAGTACGCATCCGGGATTTGCTCTGGGAAAGCTGGAAAATGCCCTGAAAATCGCAGGACAGATCCTGGCGGCTCTGCCCCATGCATTATCACCCGAAGCCACTTCCGGAAGAGCGGGCTTTATTCATCCCACCGGTGTCTCCGGAATACAGGAGGAAGCCCGTATTGATTTTATTATCAGGGATTTCACTACTGAGGGGCTGGTTGAAAAAGAAGCCATTCTGCAGCAGATCACTGATAAGGTTCTCTCTGGATTTCCCGGGTCTTCAGCGGTGTTGTCTGTAAAAGAGCAGTACAGAAATATGAAGGAAGTCCTTGACCAGCATCCGAGGGTGGTTGAATATGCGCTTGAAGCCGTCAGGAGAGCGGGCATAACACCAAAATTACAGAGCATCCGCGGAGGTACTGACGGATCCAGGCTTTCTTTTATGGGTTTGCCTTGTCCTAATATTTTTGCGGGTGAGCATGCCTTTCATTCAAAGCAGGAGTGGGTTTCCGTGCAGGATATGGAGAAGGCAGTGGACGTTATTGTTAACCTGGCTTCTATCTGGGGACAGCCTGTTGAATAAAAGAAAATGAATGTAATCGTTGAAAATAGTAATGCCATACTCAGTAAGCTTCCGGAAGGAGTCCGCCTGGTTGCGGTTTCGAAGTTTAAGCCGGTTGAGATGCTGATGCAGGCCTATGAAGGAGGTTTCAGGTGTTTTGGTGAAAACTACGTGCAGGAGCTGGTTGAGAAACAGGGGCAGATGCCCGGAGACGTGGAGTGGCATATGATCGGTCACCTGCAAAGCAATAAGGTAAAGTATATTGCTCCTTTTGTACACATGATTCATTCGGTGGACAGTCCGAAACTTCTGGCTGAGATCAATAAACAGGCTGCGAGAAATAACCGTCTGATTGAATGCCTGCTTCAGGTACATATTGCAGAAGAAGAGACCAAATCGGGCATGAATCGTGACGAATTACTGGCGTTGGTGAACTCTGATTTACCGGACACACTCCATAATGTAAAAATTACCGGTCTGATGGGGATGAGCACATTTACAGAAGATGAAGCGGTAGTAAGAAAGGAATTCCGTTTGTTGAAAGAGATCTTTGAAGAAGTCAAAACGCTCAGACCGCGTTCTGATCATTTCAGTATGGAGGAAATCTCTATGGGTATGAGCGGAGACTGGCCGGTGGCGGTAGAGGAGGGCAGTACCATGATCCGGGTAGGAAGTGCGATTTTTGGTGCCAGGCAGGTCTGAAAATAAAAAAACCTTCCTTGGAAAGAAAGGTATAAAGTCTAAGGTTAAGGTTGATAATTTCGGTCCAGGTTGAATAGTGGTTCAAATATAGTACATTTGCCGGAAAAAATATAATAAGTTTCAGAGGAAATCAATAGTTTTTTATAAACCTTTCATTATCAACCAGTAATAAAATGATTAATCGGAGAAATTTTTTAGGTAAAGCTACCGGGATAGCCGCGGTTACCGGATTGGGTAGTCATGAAGTGTTTGCTGCCGGTACACCCGGGGGAACACTACCGGCCCCGCAGGCCTTTAAGCTGCTTTATGCTCCTCATTTCGGCATGTTCAAAAATTCGGCAGGTGATGATCTGTTCGATCAGCTTAAGTTTATGGCTGGCAACGGATTTAAAGCGCTTGAAGATAACGGCATGATGGGCAGGTCTGCGGATGTCCAGAAAAAGATCGGAGAGACCATGGCAAAGCTCGGTATGAAAATGGGGGTATTTGTGATTGACGCGGGAGATAACTGGAAAATCTCCCTGACGACCGGAAAGCCGGAGTTTAAAGATAATTTTCTGAAAAAATGCCGGGAGGCGGTTGAGGTGGCCAAGCGGACCAATGCCAGGTGGATGACTATTGTACCCGGTTTTTTTGAAAGAAGGTTACCTATCGGTGTTCAGACGGCCAATGTCATTGATGCTCTCCGCCGCGCCTGTGACATTTTCGAACCGCATAACCTTACAATGGTGATGGAGCCTCTGAGTGATACCCCGGAGTTGTTTCTCCGGCACTCAGATCAGTCTTATATGATCTGCAAGGCTGTAAACAGCCCGGCTTGTAAGATTCTGTTTGACATGTGGCACATGCAGCGCAATGAAGGGCAGATGACCCGTAACATGGATCTGGTATGGGATGAGATCGGATATTTCCAGATCGGAGATGAGCCGGGCCGTAATGAGCCTACCACCGGTGAGGTGAACTACAGATTCCTGTTTAAACACATTTTCGAAAAATCGAAAGCCAATCATCAGGAGTTTATCCTGGGGATGGAACATGGTAACTTTTATAAAGGAAAAGAAGGCGAACAAAAACTTATTGAAGCCTATCAGTGGAGTGATAATTTCTGAGACCCTGATGTCCGGCGGTAGTACCTGCAGCCGGACATTATCAAATAGTCATGTTATGAAAAAAAATACCTTCTTTTGGCTGATTGCGGTGGGGATGTTCCTCAGCAGCTGCTCTGCAACCACGGTTTATGTGGTGCGTCACGGAGAAAAGGCCGCTGAGCCACCCAAAGACCCCGCCCTGACTGAGCAGGGCAGCCAAAGAGCAGAAAAGCTGGCGGCGCTATTAGGGAGGAAGAAAATCACCAGGATTTATACCAGCAATACCCAAAGGACGCGTATGACTGCCAGCCCGCTGGCAGAAGCGCTGGGCGTGAAGATTGAACTTTATAACCCCACTGAACAGGCGGCTTTTCTGGAGAAACTCAGAGAAAGTAGAGACAATACCCTCGTGGTAGGGCATAGCAATACCCTGAAACAAACACTTAACGGGCTGACGGGCCAAACGGTATTGTCTGCTGATCTGGATGAAAGTGAGTATAACCGCCTTTATACGGTGAAGAAGCAAAAATCCGGGAAAATGAAGGTGAAGATGACCCGGTATTAAGTATCGCCCCCGGTTTTTTTGAAAAAGAAACCAGGGTAAACGCATCCAACTCTTTTTTGGATTGTTTTGTCATGGCTTTTGTTTTGCTCCGCAACAAAAACGCATGGCCAAAACCACGTTTAGTCTTGTCACTTAGCCCGGGGTAACCTCCATGTTATTTAAATTCCACCCCTTCAGGGTTAAATGCGTTTGACCCGCTTCCATCGTTCTGAATTTACCATGGCTGGCTATTTGTAATCAGAGTAAACACATTTAATTTTTTGGATGGTTTTGTCATGACTTTTGTTTTGCTCCGTAACAAAAACGCATGACCAAAACCACGTTTAGTCTTGTCTCTTAGCCCGGGGATAATCCCCATGTTATTTAAGTGCCACCCCTCAGGGTTGAATGCGTTTGCCCTGAAAAAGAAATCCATTATTAAGAATAAGTCTAAATATATTTATATATTTGCATCCTGATTTTAAAGTTTGCAGATGGAATACGTGTCGGAGGAACAGGATCACACTTTTTCTACAGTTTTTTCTAAGGGGCTTATGCCCTTTGACAATGAGTGCTGCGTACTCAAGAAGTGTTGTAAAGCCTATAAAAAGAAAGGGCAGCGTTGCAAGAAATGCCCTAAGAAATAAAAAACGGAACCGGGCGTGTTCCTGGCTCCGTCTTCAGAAGGCATCAGCCTTATTTCTTATTGAATAATGCCTTCGTTGTAAATAACCTGAAGTACGGTCTGTCCTACGGCCTTGAGGGTGTTTTTGTCAATTACAGACAGGTTGTCGTCGTGCGTGTGATGGGCATTGAAGAACATATTATCCGTTTTTTTCAGGTCAATGATGTCAATCATCGGAATACGGGCATTCTGAATGACGGGAATGTGGTCGTCTATGATACTTCCGCCGCTTTCATTCAGAAAATACTGGCTGTAGCCGAGCTTTGAAGCGGTTTCCCATACGTTGCGTACGACCGAGGGAGCAATGGTATTTGATGCTGAATCAAAACGGAAGGTGGCGTTTTTTCCACCGACCATATCCAGCAGAATGCCGAAGTAGGCGGAGTATCCTGCCTTGTGCAGGTTTTTTGACCAGTACTCAGACCCCAGGCAGTAGCCGCTGTATTCCCCAACAGGTTGTCCTGCATAATCGTGAGGTGCGCCCATGTCTTCGGCGTCGAAAAGGATAATGTCAATCCCTATAAGAGGTTTTTGACCGGTACTGTGTATCTGTCTTGCGATTTCAAGCAGTGCAGCTACTCCGCTGGCTCCGTCATTGGCGCCTGCGATGGGCTGCGACTTGTTTTCGTCGTCTTTGTCAGCGATGGGCCGGCTGTCCCAGTGTGCGGCCAGCAAGATTCTTTTGGTGGCCGCAGGATTATAGCTTGCGATGATATTTTTGGCCAGGATGACTTTTCCAAGGTAATTAACGGGCTTAAAATCCTGCTCGGTCACCTCAAAACCATAAGATCTGAACTTCTGAATATACCAGGCGGCGGTTTTGGCATGTGCCGGGGTGCCCGGAACCCTGTATCCGAAAGCCAGCTGTTTTTCAACGAAAGCAAAAGCCGAGTCTCCGGAAAAAGAAGGTGCCGGTATGAAGACGGATTCCTGTTCGGTAGTTTCGGTCGTCTGGGTCGTATTTTTTGATTTACAGGCATTCAGAAAGCTTAGGGCTGCCAGAAGAAAAAGGCCGGTTTTTTTCATTAGAAAGGTGATTTTTAAATGACTTCAGAGATTCATATCCGCAAAATTAGGATTTTATCATCAGAATAACGTATTTTTGGCCTCCGGCATTGTATGATTTATGCTTTTGCCGGCTTACAACAGTCTGAGACTGTATTGCTTTTCTGATAACCATAAAAAAATTCTGCGATGAAAAAAGGTCTGACGGCTTTCTTCATAGCATTGATCTCTGTTGTCATCTTCTCCTTCAGATCAACGCGCGATTCCGACAAAAAAGCGGTAAAAACGGTTAATTATACCATATTTGGTGAAAAATATGCCGAGACTCCGGTTTGGGATGATCAGCTGGCCGGGCATGTATATTATATCATCAGCGGTCATGGTGGTCCGGACCCGGGTGCTGTGTGTCAGGTAGACGGGAAGACCATCGCAGAAGATGAATATGCCTACGATGTAAGTCTCCGCCTTGCCAGAAACCTGATCGGACACAGCGCCAAAGTTTATATGATTGTGAGAGACAACAATGACGGTATCCGCGACGATGTGTATCTGGAAAGCGATACGGATGAAACCGTCTGGCCTGATGAGCCGATTCCGGCCAATCAGTCCGCCCGTCTGAAGCAACGCACTGAGGTGATCAACCGGTTGTACAGAGAAAATGCGGCTAAGGGTTATAAGATACAGAGGGTTATCGAAACCCACGTGGATTCAAGATACACGGATCACAAGGTAGACATCTTTTTCTATTACAATGAAAACCTCCGCGAAAGCCGCATGCTGGCTTCAGGCATGTTTGAGCTGATCAGACAGAAATACGAAAAATTTCAGAGCGGCAGAGGTTATCAGGGAGAGGTGAAGTCACGTAACCTCTGGACCATACAGGCCTCCAAACCCCCGGTGGTTTATATAGAACTGGGTAACATTACCAATGAATTTGACCGTAAAAGGCTGATGATTGCCAATAACCGCCAGGCCATCGCTAACTGGCTGGTAGAAGGCATCAGGAATTACAGCGGAGAGCAGTAAGGCAGGGCCGGAAATTTATTCTTCCCAGGCCCAGTCTATTTTATGTTTCATGTCTTTGATGACCATCGCATTGGCCTTGAAGTAGCCCCGGATCTCATCTACCTTGTTGTACTGCTGGGCCGCCTTGTATTCGCGATAAAGATTCAGCATTCCTGCCAGCACGGATTCATCATTGCCAAGCTTTTCCTCCTTCAGTCCGAGAATATCTACAAAGAACAGAACAAAGTTTTTCTTCAGGGCTTCAAAAGTATCTTCTCCCAGAGCAGCAGGAGCCAGCTGGTTCATATAGATCATATTGATATACTTCAGCAGGGTGAAGAGCTGGGCCAGGGCTACAGAGGTGTTGAGGTCATCGTTCATGGCCTCGTAAAATGCGGCAAAGGCTTTCTCTATCTCCGTCTTTTTCTTTTCGTCAATGGTCGTTTCTGAAGCCTCATAAGAAAGGGTTTTGGCAATTCGCAGCCCGTTGATAAGGCGCCTGTAGGCCTTCTGAGCACCTTTCAGCGCGTCATTAGAGAAGTCGAGGGTGCTTCTGTATTGCGACTGCAGCATAAAAAATCTCACGGTCATCGGGCTGTATGGCTGCTCCAGAGCGGGGTGCGAGCCTGTTACCAGCTCGGCCGGAAGGAAACTGTTGCCCAACGACTTAGACATTTTCTGGCCGTTGACCGTAAGCATATTGGAGTGCATCCAGTATCTGACGGGCTCCTGACCGGAAAGCGCGGTACCCTGAGCGATCTCACATTCATGATGCGGGAACTTAAGGTCCATTCCCCCACCGTGAATGTCGAAGCGGTTGCCCAGGTATTTGGTGCTCATGCAGGTACATTCAAGATGCCATCCGGGAAATCCCATCCCCCATGGACTGGGCCATTGCATGATGTGTTCAGGCGCAGCCTTCTTCCACAAGGCAAAATCCAGGGGATTGCGTTTTTCAGCCTGCCCGTCCAGTTCACGGGTTTCATTCAGCAGGTCTTCCAGGATCCGGCCGGACAATTTTCCATATTCATGTCCTCCTTCGTTGTATTTGCTGATGTCGAAGTATACTGAGCCATTGGCTTCATAAGCGAGGCCTTTATCAATAAGCGTTTTAACGGCTTCAATCTGTTCTACCATATGGCCTGTGGCAGAAGGCTCAATGCTGGGCGGCAGGAAATTGAATAGCTCAAGGACCTTATGAAAATCATTGGTATATTTCTGGACAATTTCCATAGGTTCCAGCTTTTCCAGCTTGGCCACTTTCCCGATTTTATCCTCACCTTCGTCACCGTCTCCTACGAGGTGTCCGACATCCGTGATATTTCTTACGTACCTAACCCTGTATCCTATGTGCATAAGGTAACGATACAGTACGTCAAAGGTCATGAAGGTTCTGAGATTACCAAGGTGTACGTAATTATAAACGGTGGGTCCGCAGACATACAAACCTACATGACCGGCTACAAGAGGCTCAAACAGTTCTTTTTGTCGTGTGAGGGTATTGTAAATCTTCAGAGGCTGCATTTTGTCGAACGTAATTTTTGGTTTGGGCGCAAATCTAATGCTTTAAAAGCAATTCTCATGCCTTTTTTGGGAATTAACATTTTTGTTAACAGGGGTAAAAATAAAAGAGCGACCACAGGCCGCTCTTTTATTTTTATCTCAAACTCTTGTTTATTTAAGAACGAATTCAGTTCTGGAACCAGATTTTTTGCCGTCCGGAGTAGTATATGGCGCAGAAGGATTTTCATCAGGGAATCCGTCATACGACAATCTCGATTTGGAGATACATTTTTTCTGAAGGAAATAAGTATACACCGCACTTGCTCTTAATTTGGCCAGTCTGACATCAGTGGCGGATTTTCCGTCATTATAGGTGTTGATGGTCAGGTTGGCGTCTGAGCATCTGGCAAGGATTTTACATACTCTCTGAAGCGACTTGTAGGAAGCCGGCTTGATTTTGTTGGTGCCCGGGTAGAATTCGATCCCCTGTGCAGCGAAGGCCAGTTCATCCAGCTCAGCCGAAGTAATCAGACATCCGCTTTGGGTTTTGTATCCTCTTACAGGAGCCACACCATTTACGTAACCTTCAGGACAACCCTGGTTAGAAACAAGTCCGGGGATGGAAGGACAAAGGTCTTTGTTGTCCGGAACACCGTCGCCATCACTGTCAGGGCAGCCTTTTGCACCGGCGGTTCCTTTGGCATTCAGACAGTCATCATCTTTATCGGCAACACCGTCACCGTCACTGTCAGGACAGCCGTTAAGAGAGGCAGGACCTGCGGCATAAGGGCACGCATCATCTTTATCAGGAATGCCGTCGCCATCGCTGTCAGGACATCCTCTGAGTTCTTTTACACCAGGTACATCCGGGCAGGCGTCATCTTTATCCGCCACACCGTCATGATCTTTATCCGGGCATCCGTTAAGTGAAGCAGGTCCTACAAGGGTAGGGCAGGCGTCGTCTTTGTCCGGAATACCGTCGCCGTCACTGTCAGGACATCCTTTCAGCCCCATAGGTCCGGCAAGGGTAGGGCAGGCATCATCTTTATCCGGAACACCGTCACCATCCGTGTCAGGGCAACCCTGGAATTTACGGAGACCGGGTTCGTTAGGACAGATGTCACATTTGTCAACTACACCATCCTTGTCAGAGTCTTTGTCGCCAAAACGGTAAGAAGCCAGAACATTGGCAATAAAATAGCCGTCATTACGGCCGGAGTTTCCGGCGATGCTGAGTCCGTCAAGATAATCGGAAAGTGCATAGCGGTAACCGCCTTCCACGCCGAAAGTCCAGCGTTCGGAGGCATTGTACTTAAGTCCGACACCAAAAGGAATAACAGCCGCTACCTTTTTGAGGTTTTGCCTGTCGGCTTCAAGGTCACGTGGCAGAACAGGGAAAGTAGCTCCGGGCTGCTGAGTGATGGTCGGGTTGGTGTAGGCGGCGCCTATACCGGCAAATATGTAAGGAGAGAGCGTCCGTTTTGTAAAACCTTCACAAAGGAATCTGCGCTCACGTAAGGGATAGATTTCTGCAAGTAGTGCTGCTTCAACTAAGGGAGAGGTGAATTTTAATCTTCTGTAGTCCCATCTGCCGTCCGGATTGTCAAGGTCATTTCCTGCCAGTCTGCCGATCAGTACCTGCGGACGCACCGCCAGATAGTCACTGATATGCCTTCTGAGGAATACCCCTCCTACAAGACTGTTGCCCGATGGGTACGGTTTGCTACAGTGCATATCCCCGAAGTACTGGTTAACCCCCAAAAGAGCTCCGACTTCCCACGGATAGGGTTTACATACTGTACAAGAATCTTGTGCTTGAGTCGTGGTGGATACAAAAGACAAGATTGCTACAAATAAAATTGCGACCTTCTTCATGTTATTTTTGTTAGATTATAAAAAATACCATTAACCTGGCTATTAAAAATTATGTAATAATTTAATGATAATTGCTGCAAAAATATAATAAAAACTATGTAATAAAAACAAAATGAAAAATATTTAAATATAAAATAAGGCCAAAAATTATTCCTTAATACCACTTAAATCTAAAAGAAAAGCATATTCCAGGGCAATTTCCCGTAATTGGGAGAAACGCCCGGAAGCGCCTCCGTGACCGGCAGTCATATTGGTATGAAGGAGCAGGAGATTGTCATCTGTTTTCATCTCCCTGAGTTTCAGGACCCACTTGGCGGGCTCCCAGTATTGTACCTGGCTGTCATGTAACCCGGTAGTGACCAGCATATTCGGATAATACCCCGCCTTTACGTTATCGTAAGGAGAATACGACAACATATATTCGTAAGAATCCTTATTCTTCGGATTGCCCCATTCTTCAAATTCTCCTGTAGTAAGGGGGATACTTTCATCCAGCATGGTGGTTACAACATCCACGAACGGTACAGCTGCCACCACACCTTTGTATAACTCAGGGGCCTGGTTGACTACCGCGCCCATCAGCAGGCCGCCCGCGCTGCCTCCCATGGCAAAAAGCCTGTTTTTGTCGCTGTATTGATGGTCAATGAGGTACCTGGAGCAGTCTTCAAAGTCGTTGAAGGTGTTTTTCTTCTGAAACATTTTGCCGTTGTCATACCAGCTTCTGCCCATTTCCTGTCCTCCGCGTATATGACATATAGCATACACGAATCCCCGGTTCAGAAGGCTTAAGCGGACTGAACTGAAGGACGCATCCATAGAGGCTCCGTAAGAACCGTAAGCATATTGCAGCAAGGGCGCTGTGCCGTTAAGCGGGGTGTTTTTATGGTGAACGACGGAAACAGGCACCCTGGCACCGTCACGTGCGGTTACCATCAGACGTGTTGTAACGTAGTTTTCTTTGTTAAAACCACCCAGCACTTCCTGTTCTTTTTTAAGAACCTTGCTGTGGGTTTCCATGTCATAGTCGAAGGTTGATGGCGGGGTGGTCATGGAGTTGTAGCCGAAACGCAGGACGTTGGTGTCAAATTCATGGTTGGCACCAATATAGGCGTCATAAGTAGGCTCTCCAAAATCAAGGAAATGCGATTGCCGGGTTGTCTGATTAATGACCTGTATGTGCACCAACCCTTCTTTTCTCTGCTGGATCACCAGATGGTTTTTGAAAATCTCCAGTCCTTCGAGCAAAACATCATCTCTGTGCGGGATCACCTCTTTCCAGGCGGCCAGGTCGCAGGTCCGGCCTTCATTTACCTCCATCAGCTTGTAATTGAGGGCGTCGTTCAGGTTTGTCTTTACATAGAATTTGTCCTGATAATGGGCAATGTCATACTCATGTCCTCTTTTTCTTGGCAGAAATGATTCAAATTTTCCACCGGGCTGCGTAGCGTTCAGCAGAAAATATTCAGTGGCAACTCCGTTCTGGCCGGTGTAAATGGCAATGTATTTTTTGGATTTCATGCGGTAGATACCCATATAGTACTGGTTGTCTTTTTCCTCATACACCAGCTGGTCACTACCCGGGTCAGTGCCCAATATGTGGCGGTAAACTTTATCGCCCAGCAGTGTCTGCTGATCACGGATGATGTAAAAAACCGTTTTATTGTCAGCTCCCCACACATAATTCCCGCCTTCCGTCAGTTCAATCCTGTCTTTCAGAAGTTCGCCGGTTTCAAGGTTTTTAAACATCAGCACATAGTTTCTCCGGCTGACGGTGTCAATGCCGAAGGCCATCAGCTTTTCGTTGTCAGAGATCTCAAATCCGCCGATATGAAAATACGATTGTCCTTTGCCGAGGGCGTTGCCGTCCAGCAGAACTTCTTCTTCTTTGGTTTCCGGTGTTTTTTTTCGGCAATAGACCGGGTATTCACCGCCTTCGACAAACCTCGAATAGTAATAATAGCTCCCGTCTTTGTACGGCACTGACTGGTCCGTTTCCTTAATACGGCCTTTCATCTCTTCAAACAACTTGTCTTCAAGAGCTTTGACAGGTTTCATGACGGCTTTCAGGTAGTCATTTTCTGCATTCAGATAATCGATCACTGCCTGATCTTCTCTCTGGTTAAGCCAGTAATAATTGTCGGTGCGGGTATGTCCGTGTATTTCAAGTTTGTGCGGTTTCCGGGCCGCGGAGGGAGGGGTAAGTCCCCCGGTTTTCATTGATTGTCCGTAGGTCATTGCTGATAAAGTCAGTATTGATATAAGTAAAAATATACGCTTCATGAGAGTAATATGATCATCGTAAGGGTAAAATAAATAGAAAATAATCTATAATTGACATTGAATTTGTAATTAATTTGCCGGGAGATGGAGAAGTTACCGGCTTCGGTATTAATTTAGTACGGAATTTAAAAAAGAACCTGTTATACTTAAACGCTTGATGAAAAAGACCTATCTTTCAGTACTTCTGCTGGCAGTTTTCGGACTGACGGCATTTTTTAGCAAACCGGGCGATCTTGAATCCGTATTCCTCAGAATCAACGAGGATGTGCTGAAGAAAGGTCAGGCTTATGATCGCCTGGAAGAAGCCACGCGAACCATCGGACACCGCCTTACCGGCAGCACCAACGGGAAAAAAGCGGAAGAGTATGCCTTTAACCTTTTGAAGAGTTATGGCTATGGTAATACGGTTTACCAGCCTTTTGTGGTAGAGTCCTGGGCGAGGGATACTGTAAGTTTGTCCATTGTTCCTGAAAAGAGCGACAATTTCAGGGATGTGGAGGTTGTGGCATTGGCACACTCGCCCGTATCCAGCCACCTTTCAGCCCGTATTGTAGACTGTGGTGACGGTCTGGAGGCTGATTTCGAACTAGTAAAAGAAGAGGTGAAAGGCAAGATTGCTCTCTTCAATATCAACATTCAGTCAGAAAGCAACAAAGGAAAGAAAAACCTGCATCGCTCTGAAAAGACAGCCCTGGCCATCAAATACGGCGCTGCCGGTGTGATCATTGCCAATGCGGTTCAGGGGGGGGTGTTGCTGACCGGGACGGCCTCTGTTACCGGTGAACTGATCCCGATTCCGGCAGTTTGTATTTCTGTGGAGTCAGGGAAAGCCATCCGCAAGTGGTTGAGGGATGAAAAAGATATCCTGGGGGTAATCGACATGCGTAATTTCAGCCGTCCTATCAACGCCAGAAACGTGATTGCCACGCTTCCGGGCACGTCAAAGAAGCTTAAAAAAGAAAAGATCGTTATCGGCGGACACCTGGACTCATGGGATCTGGCGACCGGCGCTATGGACAATGGCATCGGTTCATTCAGTATTCTGGATGTGGCCAGGGTATTCAAAAGCCTGAATCTCAAAACCGCCCGGACCATCGAATTCGTGATGTTTATGGGTGAGGAGCAGGGACTGCTCGGGTCGCGTCATATGGTAAAAAAGTACCTTGATGAAGGCAAGCTGGACGACGTGAAACTGATGATCAACCTGGATATGGTAAACAATGCGCAGGGCTTTAATGCTTCCGGAAGGCCGGAACTGAAAACTGTTTTTGATGAAATCGGAGAGATCATCAAAAAAGTAGATCAGACGTATCAGAACAGCAACCGTAGTGGCGCAGGATTGCACAGTGACCACCAGCCGTTTATGATCTATGGTGTGCCGGTAAGTTCACCATCGGGTAGCTTTCCTGTAAAAGCCTATAACTGCTACCACGCCAATTGTGATAAATTCGATCTCATTAACAAGGATCAGATCAATAATAATGTCCGCTATACTGCAATGATGCTGTATGCGATGGCCAACATGGAGAAATTACCGGTAAAGAAACTGAATGATGCTGAGACCAAAGATTTTCTGATAAAGATGAATCTTAAAAATGAGCTCGTTATCGGTAAAGACTGGCGATGGGAGGAATAAGCCGCTGAAGAAATCAACACAATAAATAGAATACGCTACTATGCTATCCACTACTTTCGGAGCTGCGGTTTACGGTGTAAGCGCAGCCCTCATCACCGTTGAGGTCAGTGTCATTAAAGGCACCGGCCTCAATGTTGTAGGACTTCCCGACAATGCTGTCAGGGAAAGCCTGCAGCGGATTGATGCCGCCCTCAAGAACGGGGAATTTGAACAAAGCCGCTATAAGACCGTTGTCAACCTGGCTCCTGCTGATGTCCGTAAGGAAGGCACAGCCTACGACCTGCCTATTGCCCTGTGCCTGATAGCCTGCGCCGGAAAGGTAGAATATACCCGTGAACTGACTTCTTACGTAATTCTGGGAGAGCTCGCACTCGACGGTCGTCTGAGGCCTGTAAAGGGCGTGCTGCCGATTGCCATAGAAGCAAGGGCCAATAAGATGCAGGGTTTTATCCTGCCGAAAGAAAACGCAAGCGAAGCTTCTATCGTCAATAACCTGGAGGTGATTGGTGTAGAAACGTTGCAGGAAGCCGTGGACTTTCTGTCCGGTACACTTGATATTAAGCCTACCGTAACGGATACACGTGATATTTTTTATCATACGGTGAACGAGTATGAAGCCGACTTTTCTCATGTGCAGGGCCAGGAGAACATCAAGCGGGCCCTGGAGATTGCCGCTGCCGGCGGACATAACGCTATCATGATCGGTCCTCCTGGTGCCGGTAAAACCATGCTGGCCAAGCGACTGCCCTCCATATTGCCGCCGATGACCCTGCAGGAGGCCCTGGAGACTACCAAGATTCATTCGGTAGCCGGTAAGCTGGGTACTGCGGCCACTCTGATTTCCAGACGCCCTTTCCGGAACCCCCACCATACCATTTCCGATGCCGCGCTGGTAGGAGGAGGCAGCTTTCCCCAACCGGGTGAAATCTCGCTGGCGCATAACGGCGTGCTGTTTCTCGACGAATTGCCGGAATTTAAGCGAACCGTACTGGAAGTCATGCGCCAGCCTCTCGAAGAGCGCAAGGTGGTGATCTCACGAACCCGTCTGGCGGTAGAATTCCCGTCGAGTTTTATGTTGATTGCGAGTATGAATCCCTGCCCCTGCGGCTATTACAACCACCCGGAGAAGGATTGCTCATGTCCTCCCGGCACTGTGGAAAAGTATCTGAACAGGGTTTCGGGACCGCTGATGGATCGCATCGATCTGCATGTGGAGGTGACGCCCGTTAATTTTGAGCAGATTTCGTCACTGCGCAAAAGCGAGACCTCGGAAGAGATCAGGGCAAGGGTGATCAGGGCCCGGCAGATACAAACGGAGAGGTTTGGTGACTTTGAAGAGATACACAGCAACGCGATGATGCCCGCGGAGATGGTGAAGCACATCTGCGAGATCGGAGATGCGGGTCGGGCCTTGCTGAAAAAGGCTATGGAGAAGCTCGGACTTTCGGCGCGTGCGTATGATCGCATTTTGAAAGTATCAAGGACCATCGCAGACCTGGCCGGTTCAGACGAGATCAGGGTAGAGCACCTGGCCGAGGCGATTCAGTACCGCAGCCTGGACAGGAGAGACTGGGCGGGGTGATATTACAGCCGGCTGAATTTAGTTAATTTGCTGATTGTCTTTTTCAATTGTGGACACCAATTTAACCACAGGGAAATAAGATATACTTTTTGAACACATTTATTACGAATAAAATATGGAGAAAAAGTGCCTTTTCGCAATATTGCTGCTGATTATGTCTTGTAGTCCTAAAGTCAGGCAAACAATTTATAAAAAAACAGCATCTTTAAAAGATTTTGAGCGTGTTGTCGTCTTTTCGAAAATGGATAGCACCGTTCTGAAAAAAGGAATTGTTGTAGGGGATATTGTTATAAAAGACGGGGGGCTGACTATCAATTGTGATCTGGAAACAATAACGGGAATAGCGAAATCGAAAGCAAAACTTTTAGGGGCAAACGTATTAATGATTTATGAGCATAAATTTCCTAATCCCGTAACTTCCTCATGTCATCGGATTAAAGCCAAAGCAATAAGGATAGAAGATATTTCAGTCTTTGAAGAAGAGATTGTATGGCATAAAGACAGAAAACTGAAGATCAGTGATTTCAAAGGAAACAAAGAAAAAAGACCATCTGAAGCTGCTACAAGCAGCAGTTTCAGGTACTCTGTTTCATCATCCGGACTGAAAAGAACGGCGATTTTTAGTGCGGAGGCCGTTTTCAGGTGTAATGATTCCTATTTTAAAATGAGCGATGACAGCAGTTTTGTTCTTTCTCACGAACAGCTTCACTTCGATATAACTGAATTTTATACCCGGCTGTTTGTAAGTCAGGTTAAGAATGAGAGTTTTACGATGGAGGATTTCAGACCCAAAATTGAGAAGATCGCTAATCAGATAATTTCAAAAATACAGCTGGAGAACGATCATTACGACTCGGAGGTGTACAAGGATTATTCCAGACAATCTCTCTGGAACGCAAAGATTGCCGGAAAGTTAGATTCTCTTGCAGAATTCGCGTCAGGGAAAGTTGAGATCAGGTATGTTAAAAAAAGGTAGAGTTATTTGTCTTTGGTATGATTGGCGAATGATTCCCCAAAGTTCTGTGATTGAATTTGGTATTCTTAGTGATTCACACCCCGCAACAATCAGCAGCAATCCTGCAAAACACGGTCATGAACGATCACAAATGTCATCCATAGCGCAACGAAGATCACCAGCAGATTAATGACGATCAGCGGAGTGGTGTATTTATTCTGAACATCATCGGGCTTCTGATCCATTTTTTTAGCATAAAACCTTGAAGCCAACGGAATCAAAGTCAGCAATAATAATACAAAAAAACCGGGATAAAGACCTGTGATTATAAGACCGGCAATACCGGGTAATGTCGCCATAAGGGTAAATACCATGGCTATGGAAGTAATAATACGAAATGTTTTCGATTCCATAGGGAGATTCATTGAAGTGTTCGGAAATGAGAGAATGATTCAAATATATAAAAAGTACTTTGTATTTAAAAGTTAAGTGAAGATATTTTCTTCAAACAGATGAATTAATTCAGGGTTGTTCAGATAAAAATGTAGTTTTTTTCCTGATGTTTTTTTGCAGACATCATTCAGACAGAGGCTGTCATTTTTGAAAAGGAATTGTAACCAGGCTTGTTCATCGGGCGGATACGAATTTCTTATTATTGTTTGATCCACAACAGAAATAATACGATACCCTTCCGTCAAAATTTTCCCTATTGCTTAAATATAAATTTAGGGTCCTTTTTCATGCTGTTTTTAAATATCTGTTAAAATTCGTATTCAGCCGAATATTTTTCAGGTTTCTCTGTGTTTCTTGTTTCGAAGTTAAGGATTGATCTGCTCTATATTAATTCGTTGTGTTCTTTTGAGTATTTCTAGAGATTAAAGAGGCACATCTAAAAGACAAACCCCGACATCCTTTAAGATTTGGACTACGGGGTTTGCTTTGCTATAATTTTACATTCATAACGATTTCAAAAATTCTCTCAATAATCAATAGAGATAATATACTTTGTATGAGAGCGTCAACTAATGCTAAATAGTTGCAAATCTCAGTAGCAACTGTCGAATTTGAACAGCAAAAAAGTATAGAAGCGGAAATTAATTTGACTAGAAACAATTTACTTGTTCCTTTAATTTTATACCTCTCTGATTCTGCAAATTTTTCATCGAATTTTGAATAGAGCATAACTAAGATAAAGAAATTAAAGACGACCAACTCCCAAAAGGGTAACCCAAGTTTGTGATTAACCTCAATATAGTGATATCCAAACATTGGTATAACTAGGCAGAACAGGAATACTCCCACGTGTTTTAGTAAGTTTTCTTTTCTCATCTGCTTAATATTTTATGCTATAAATATGGTGAAAATAAAAATATTATAAAAGTAATTATTAATATTTCAGATATTAATTTTATTTTACTTACAATATAAAGAATAATATTCTGATTTATTGTTGCATGCTGTTTTTTGTATTCCGTTTAATATTATACGCATTTTTTTGATATTTTTAGTTAGATTGCAATATTGACCTTAATATTCAACCCAAAACAGTATGGATAAGACAGCCTTTATTCATGGAATAATAGAAAAAAAGAGAACTAAAAAAGATCTAAGAGATGCCCTAATTACAATAGACGCTTTTATTAAAAAACACCCAGAGAAGAAAGTGTCACGGGAAGAGATTAAAAGAAGGATAAATGAAGAAAAGAAGAAAAACAATGAATTACCAAAAGGAAATACATATAGTGCAATAATTTCAAATACAGCAAAGGGTAAAGGTGGTGAGTACTATGAAAATACTAATATTGTTTCTTTGTATAATTTACTTTATTTTTTCTTAGTAGAATTTGGCTTCGAATATAATTTTGATAGTAAAAGAGTACTGAATCACAAATCTTTAGTTTATGATGGTTTTTATTTTAGGACAAAAGATAATATTACTGGAGTAATAAAGCTAGAAATTGATAATTGGATAAAAGGTAAATTGAGATTTCTATATCGAAGTGAAAGTTGGCCTTATAGAGAATTCGACCTAATATTTGAACCTTCGAGTTCTTCTCAAGATTTTAAAAGGGGGGTATTCAGTGATGTAGAAGGAATTTCCGGTACATTAGTTTTGTCTCTTCCCTTGGACGAAGCAAAAAGACGTTTTTTAAAAGGCATAATAACGTATTATAATGTCGATCATAAGGCGATTAATAGTTCGCACTTAATTTTACAGAAAGATGAGGGTGATAGCTCTATAGAAAGTTCTAAATTTCTGACTCCTTTTAAGGATCGTCGGAGAAGTTTTATAAATATCCCTAAAACGTATGACTATTTCTTAAATGGAAGGAATTTGATCTTACGATCAGAACCTTTCTTTGAGGAGAATAAGTTTAGTGGTTACGAGGAGTCGCAGAAATTAGGAATGCTTGTTGGTGAATATCAATCCATCCATTTCCCAAGTTCGGGAGAGAGATATTCTTTGAAAGTCTATAGAGTTAAAATAGCTCAAAATGGGTTTGCGACACACGACAAAGTAAATGGAACAGACTATGGAATTGCCAAAATAGTAAATCAGCGGTTATACATATATTTCAGCAAGAGCTTTAAGTTAGGAGAGGCTTCATATGAGTCTCTTTATTTTGACCATATGACATACTTGTTGATTCTTGATATTTCAAATCCAAAATTATTAGAGGGGCATTACACTGGCATTATTAATGATAATATAGCATCGGGCCCAATAGTATTGGAGTTAAAAGAAAATGTTAAGCCAATCTCCAAGAAAGAAATAGGTTTGGATGAGGTCAAAAATATTCTAAAAAAGACTACCACTTCATTCTATAAAATTTCCAAGCATTTGAGAATTCGACAACAAAATCAGAATCATCAAATATTGACTGAGAAGTCAGAAGTCAGTAGTTTACCACAATCACTTTATGGGGAATATTCATGTTATTTTAGCTTTAGGAAAGGTAAGAAGGGGCAACAAGATGTGAGCCGTTTTGGGCAACTACTTTGCAAAATGCCAATCTCAATAAATGAGCAGGTTGTAGTGAAATATGGTGTTAAGCAAAATGAGTATCATGGTATTGTTAATGTTATAGGGGATGATTCAAAACACATAATTCAGATTAATTTTTATGAATCCAACTTCTTTTCGACAATGATTTTTCAAGTTGAGGAGATTTCTGAAAATGAATATGAGAGGATCTATGGAATATTAACTTTACAGCATCAAGAAGTAGTTGAAAGCTCTTCCTTTATTTGTATTAATAACTCTTTACTTGGAAAAAATTATAAGGATGAATTATATGAGAGATTTCAAAGCTTGGAATCAATTGTAATACAGGATGATATTACAAAGGGGGCAGCAACGAAAATTCTTGGACCTTGGAATAGGAGTATTTTAATGAATGAAGTTGTAAATGAAAAGTTAAGTATAAGGAAATTAGGGTATAGAAGAGTGTTCTGGAATTCTGCAGTTTATAACTACCTTTTAGCTGAAAATTCAAATACAAGGGAAAAGTGCATATTTCATCTTAATGAAGTAAGATATGATTTCTTGAGAGCTTTTTTTCATGGGTTCGGGATGAAAACCTACGCTGGTGTGAAGCTTGGTGATGTAAGATTTCCAACTGAACTCAGAGAAGAGACAGAAATGATAAACGAATTTTATCAACGAATTAAATCAAATCAGTGGTGGATTAATGATGATGAAATAGATTTACTACATAATAAAGTAGTGAAAAATATTGAAGATAGATGGAATCCCTGATCTCTTCCCTTTTACTTTTTATCTCCCTTGTCTTTTCATTGAATTCATTACCACATTCGTCGTAGAAGCCTTCTTTATGATAATGGACCTCATAATAGTACAAGTTATTAAAATTGATGATTCAAACTTAATGCCTTGTCCTAATTTTGGGGTCCATTATCACAATACGGGAAGACAAAACGGATAATCTTCACCAACATTGCTTTGTACACCGGATATCTTTTCCCTATTTTTGTTTGTCTCAGCGGAAGGGCTTATGACCGGAAACTGTAGCAGAAATTATTTATTCAACTTGTTAATGTATTAAAATCTATCTCATGAATTACTTTAAAGCACTACTTTTCTGCGCCCTTTTTACAAGCAAACATCTTCTATCGGCCCAGGTAAACATTGTTCCGCTGCCAAAATCTGTAAGTACAACAAACGAAGCTTTTCTGCTTAAACCGGATACCAGAATCTATTATCAGAAGGGACTGGAGAAGGAAGCGCAGCTGCTGGCAGAAGCTTTATCACCGGCTACAGGTTATGATTTCATTATCAAGGAAGCTGGTGCTGCTCAATCGGGTATCTTTTTGCAACAGGCCCGGCTCGGTGAACAAGGCCGCGAGGCCTATGAGCTTGAAGTAAGCCAATCGCTTATTTCTGTAAAGGGTAATACCGGCGCAGGTGTTTTTTACGGGATCCAAAGTCTGCTGCAGTTGCTGCCTTCTGCCATTTATTCCCGTGAGAGACAGAAAAATACCGGGTGGCAAATCCCCGGGCTGAAAATTTCTGACCGTCCGGAATACGTCTGGAGGGGTATGATGCTTGATGTGGCCCGTTATTATTTTTCAAAGGAGTATGTTAAGAGATTCATCGATCTGATGGGGATGTATAAAATGAATACCCTGCATTTTCACCTCACAGATGACAATGGCTGGCGTATATCCATAAAAAAGTACCCCAAACTTACTGAAACAGGGGCCTGGCGTGGGAAAGACGAGAAGCGTAACGGCGGCTATTATACCCAGGATGATATCCGGGAGATAGTCAGTTATGCTGCGGTACGTAATGTGGAAATTATTCCTGAAATAGAAATGCCGGCTCATGCCATGGCAGCGATCGCTGCCTATCCGCATCTGGGTTGTACAGGGCAGCAATTCGAGGTTCCTGATAATCAGTATATAAGCAAGGAGATATACTGCGCCGGGAAGCATACTACTTTCGACTTTTTGCAGGATGTACTTACTGAAGTCTTCGAATTATTCCCCTCTTCCTATATTCATATCGGTGGTGACGAAGCCAATTATGAACGGTGGAAGTCTTGTCCGGATTGCCAGAAACTCAAAAAAGAACTGAAGGTGGATTCTGAAGAGGAATTACAGGTTTATATGAATCGGAGGATTCAGGCTTTTGCCAAAAAACATAACAAGACCATTGTGGGATGGGATGAAATTATTGAAGATGGCCTTAAGGAAAGGGCTGTGGGTATGGTATGGCATAATTCTGACAAAGTACGCAAGGCCGTTGAAATGGGTCATGATGTGGTGCTCTCCCTTACAAAGTATCTTTATTTTGACATGGCTGAATACCCCATTCCCGGCGAGGTACAGATGGCCAACTGGGTCGGTACTGTCCCGATGGAAAAGGTTTATCAGCTCAGTCTGATGAACGCGGAAACCGGATCAAAATATAAGAATCAGATACTGGGGGCTTCGGCCACCATTTGGTCTGACCAGTTTAATCACGGCACTTTATTGAGAGAAATCGGCCCTTTGGATGAAAACCGTTCGGAAAGGTATGCGGATTACATGACCCTGCCAAGGCTTTCGGCGCTGGCAGAAGTGGTCTGGTCTCCCAAAAGCAGGCAGGATTGGACGGACTTTCAGAAAAGAATGTCGGGGCACTATGCTAAGTACGACTACGCCGGATACGGCTTCCGGTTGCCGCAACCGATCCTGGCAAATACCGTTAAAACCGGCGAGGGGTACGAGGTGACGTTAAAGAATGTCGTGGATAACGCTGAGATCCGATACACGCTCGACGGCACCTATCCGAATCCTTTTTCTCAGGTTTATACCGGGCCTTTCAGTGTAAAGAAAATGACAGACTTTAAAGCCATTACGGTATTGAGCAGAAGCAGGTATTCACTACCGCTCTATATTCCTGATGAAAATGAGCATCTGAGAAAATACGGTTCACTGGTTACAAAATGGAGTCCGGAAACGGTCAAGGGTAAAACATTTAGTCCGCTGATGATGGATGTAACCGGCAAAATTGATGCTCAGGGCAACTACAAACTTACATTTTTATACACGGGTGGCAGTACAAAACTTGAGATCCAATCAGCCGAGCTTTATAAGAACGGGCAAAAAGTTGCCGAAGACATTCACGATGGCGCCGCGGGCAGCCAGCATGTTGCGAATGTTTATCAGATCAAAGTACCGGAGTTCGAAACCGGAGCCAGATATGAAATTAAGGCGATGGTCCGGGGAGACATTGACAACAACAGTTTCGGTGCAGTGCTGATCAAAAAGGAATAAGATCTGCGGACTACGAAAAACCAAGTTTATATTCTTTTGGGGTTGTGCCCTTGACATTTTTAAAATGCCTGTAAAAGTTAGAGGTATTTTCAAATCCGCTGTCCAGGGCGATATGCTGTATTGTGTAATCTGTCTTGATGATTAATCTGCAGGCATGGTTGAGCCGCACCTCTGTAAGGAAATCAAAGTAGGATTTGTTGGTGGTCATTTTAAAGTAACGGCAAAAAGAGGTAACGCTCAGATTGGTAAGCCGAGCTACATCTTCAATCAGAATTTTATCCCTGAAATTCTGCAGGGTAAATGAAAGTACTTTTTCCATGCGGTTGCCATCCAGCTGGCTGAATTTGGCATACTCAACACTGTTGGATAGAACCTCGTATTCTCTGCTTTCCAGCAGAATGGCATAAATCCGGAGTAAATAGACAATCTTATTGATACCCGCCTCGCGTTTCAGCCTCCACATCAGGCGTTTGATCTTTTCTTTTGAATTCCCTTTAATAATCAGCCCGTTTTTGGCCTGTTCAAAGAGCTTAGCCAACCCCTGGGTTTCATATACATTAAGGAATTCCTTGCCCAGGCAGTCAGGATGAAAATGAAGCACCAGCGCTTCCACATGATTGTCTGTAGCAGCATTGGAAAGATTACATTTCCATGTATGAGGCAGATTGGAGCCGATAAGGATCATATCATCCTGCTGGAAGTTGCCGATGTTATCTCCCACAAACCGGATTCCTTCGCCTTTAATAAGATAATGAAGCTCTATCTCAGGGTGGTAGTGCCAGATGGTTCCGAACTGCGGCACTATGTCATGACGGATGCTGAAAGCATTGTCAGGAGCCTTGGGAACGACATGAAATTTAGGTATCATTTTTACTTAAGGTTTCTTGTGTACGAAATTAAAGAAATTCTATTGTATTATTATTAAATATGATAATATGTTGGATAAATTGGAAAATTTAAGGAATTTATTCCAATTAAAAGCATTCCATCTTTGTATCACGGAAGAAAAAAAGAAAAATGGAATCTAAGTATGCATTATTGGTCTGTAGCGGAGACCTCAGGCCGTCGGCCAATCTTAAGTGCTGGCCGATGCAGCAAAAAATGGAAGAAGACCTCGCAAGGTCTTTGAAAAAGTACGACTGGGCTATTAAAAGAGCTCATCATTATAATGAAGAAAAGGGGCATGGTTTTATAGATTACCAGCATACAGGAATAAAGATTTTCAGGGGAATAGACAAAACCAAACCATTGATTGTGGCGGAGAGTGTGTGGCAGTACAGTCATCACGTTCTGGCCGGACTGATCTCGCATGAAGGCCCGATCCTGATAGTCGCTAACTGGGATGGTACTTATCCGGGCCTTGTCGGTGCGCTCAACCTTACGGGCTCATTAACAAAAGCCGGGGTGAAATACAGTTTCCTGTGGAGTAAAGATTTTGAAGATCACTTCTTCGACTCAAAGTTGAAGGAATGGCTGGATACCGGTAAGGTCACACACGACTATTCCCATGTAAAGCGGTTTGATGTAAATACTGCAGCGAAAGAGGACCAGGCCCTCGCTGAAAAATTAGCCACCCGCATAAAAGAAGATAAGGTGGTGATGGGAGTGTTTGATGAAGGCTGTATGGGCATGTTCAATGCCATCGTTCCCGATGACCTTATTCATGCGTTAGGTATTTATAAGGAACGTTTAAGTCAGTCCACCTTATATGCCAAGATGTTGACGGTGTCGGATGAAGAAGCCAACGCCGTGCTGAACTGGATGCTGCAGAAAGGGATGAAGTTTATATGGGGAACTGACCCGGTCAATGAACTGACTAAAGAACAGACTTTGGAACAATGTAAAATGTACATTGCGGCTGTCAGACTGGCTGACGAATTTGGCTGTGATACCATCGGTATACAGTATCAGCAGGGTCTAAAAGAACTTACCCCTGCCAGCGATCTGGTAGAAGGGCTGCTGAATAATACTGACCGCCCGCCGGTTTTCGATGCAAAAGGCAGGGAACTGTATCCTCAGGTAGCATTACCTCATTTTAATGAAGTAGACGAATGCGCCGGGATAGATGGTTATGTAACATATCATCTGTGGAGAACCCTCGGACTGAACGGAGACAATACCCTACACGATTTACGTTACGGAGAAACTTTTACGATAAATGGCAAAGAAGAGTTTGTCTGGGTATTTCTGATTTCAGGAGCGGCTCCTGCATCGCATTTTAAGGGAGGCTATGCCGGAGCAGACAGCATGCGTCAGCCGCCTATGTTTTTCGGAAAAGGTGGCGGTACGCTTCGCGGGGTAAGCAGGCCCGGGAAAATAGTGTGGAGCAGGGTTTATGTGGAGAACAACGAGCTGTGGTGCGATATAGGTACGGGCAGATGTGTGGAATTGCCGGATGCTGAAGTCGACCGTCTGTGGAAACTGACGGACCCCCAATGGCCGGTTATGCACGGCGTGCTGGATGGGGTGAGCCGCGATCAGATGATGGCCAAGCACAAGGCAAACCACATTCAGGTGGTATATGTTGACGGAGATTATGATGTGCGTAAAGCCGCTGAGATCAAGGCAGCTACTTTGACAAATCTCGGAATAAAAGTAAACTTTTGCGGAATCTGAGCCGATGGGAAAGAAGCTGGTTATAGGCATGGACTTTGGTACGGACTCGGTTCGGGGGCTGCTGGTTGACCCGGTAAGCGGAGAGGTGGTTGCGTCAGGTATTTCCTACTTTAAGCGCTGGAAGGCCGGACTTTATTGTAATCCGGGAAAAGATCAGTACCGTCAGCATCCGCTGGATTATACAGAGTCCATTGATGAGGTATTCGAAAAACTCTTTGCCACAGAAAGCGCTGCGGATGTTCTGGCTGTTGCTACGAATACTACCGGCTCGACCCCGGTAGCTGTAGATGCGCAATGCAGGCCGCTGGCTCTTTCAGAAGGGTTTTCTGAAAATCCCAATGCCATGTTTGTGCTCTGGAAGGATCACACCGCCATTAAAGAGGCCGGAGAAATAAATGCCCTTTCTAAAAAATGGGCTGTGGACTACACTTTGTACAGCGGAGGAATATATTCTTCGGAATGGTTCTGGTCGAAAATTCTGTATATTAACAGAACGGACGAAAATGTATTTGGAAAAGCGCATAGCTGGATGGAGCAATCGGATTGGATACCTGCTTATCTGAGCGGAACGGATAACCCGGCTGATGTGAAAAGAAACCGCTGTGCCGCCGGACACAAGGCCATGTGGAACGAAGCGTTCGGAGGCTTACCGTCAGACGCGTTTCTGGAAACCCTGGATACTTCGTTTGAAAAGCTTAGGGGGAGGTTTTATACAGAAACTTTTACCTCAGATCAGGCCTTTGGTACCATATCTCCTTATTTCGTGGATAAATTTGGATTTAATCCGGAGACCATCATCAATGTCGGGGCTATAGACGCGCATCACGGGGCAGTAGGCGCCGGAATTTCACCCTATACATTGGTAAAAGTAGTAGGGACGTCCACCTGTGATATGCTGGTAGTACCCGCCTCAGAACAGTTACCTCTGGTCGCCGGTATTTGCGGGCAGGTGGATGGATCTATCGAGCCGGGAATGATCGGTTTTGAAGCAGGGCAATCGGCTTTTGGTGATATTTACAACTGGTTTAAGAAAATGATGCTTAAGCCCGCCCATGATATTATCGGTGGACAGTTGAGCACAGAGCTGAGCAACAAGCTCGATGATGACTTTTTTACCTATGTTACTGCAGAAGCCTCACGGATTGGAGTAACGGAATCAGACCTGGTGTTTACCGATTATCATAACGGACGAAGGACTCCGGATGCAGATTTTGACGTTCAGGCTTCGGCTTATGGGTTTGGGCTGGCTACGCAGGCAGGGCATTTCTTCAAAGCTTTGGTTGAAGCCACGGCATTTGGTTCAAGAGCCATTATCGAGCGTTTCAGAGCATTCAATATTCCGATCGAAAATGTGATTGCCACCGGAGGCATACCCAATAAGTCGCCTTATGTGGTCCAGGTTCTGGCGGATGTTATGGGAGTAAAAATCCACGTTGCGGACAGTGATCAGACCTGTGCTTTGGGCTCTGCCATCTTTGCAGCCACGGTATGCGGAGTTTATCCCAATAGTATGGAAGCTAAAAAGACGATAGCAGCGAAAATCGTAAAAACGTACGTTCCTGACCCTGAAAAACAAAAGACCTACGAGGTCTTATACAAACGATATAAAAGATTAATCAATGACTAATTTACCTTTACTGGATATTGCCATTATCATTGTCTACCTGATAGGTATGGTACTTGTCGGTGTTTATTTTTCCAGGAGAAATACTTCAGCCGATGAATTTACCAGGGCAGCAGGCAGGATTCCCGGATGGGCGATAGGCATATCCATTTACGCTACATTTTTAAGTTCCAATACTTTTCTCGGAGTACCGGGTAAAGCCTTCGGAGGCAACTGGAATGCCTTTGTATTCAGTATTTCCATGCCACTGGCGGCCTGGTTTGCCGCTAAGTACTTTGTGCCGTTTTACCGGGGTACCGGAGAGGTGTCGGCTTATACCAATCTTGAAAAGCGGTTTGGTACCTGGGCCAGAACCTACGCGGTGATTTGCTTCCTGCTGACACAACTTGCCCGGATCGGATCTATATTTTTCGGGATTTCCCTGACCTTACAGGCCCTTACCGGTTACAGCATGGTGACAATCATGATCATAACAGGGATCTGCATCGTGATCTACACCGTAATGGGTGGTATTGAAGCCGTCATCTGGACAGAAGTGGTACAGGGTATCCTGAAGACCCTGGGTGCAGTGATTATTATTTATCTGGTAGTAAAGGAAGTTCCAGGAGGCTTTGACGACATCCTCAGGGTAGGAGCTGCGGACCATAAGTTCAGTCTCGGTACGATGGCGCTTGATTTTACCACTTCCTCTTTCTGGGTTGTATTGTTGTACGGCTTCTTTATCAACCTGAATAATTTCGGGATGGATCAGAACTACGTCCAGAGGTATCACACGGCTACCAGCCCGGCAGAAGCCAACAAGTCGGTATGGCTTTGTGTATGGATTTATGTCCCAGTGTCTATGTTGTTTTTTGTGATAGGCGCATGTTTGTACACCTATTACATGCAGAATCCTGACTTACTTCAGACCATCAAACTTCAGGCAGCATCGGAGCAGCTTGGTCTGAGCACAGACCGCCCGGAAGTGACAAGGCTGGCAGCAGGCATGAAACCATCAGACTACGGCGATAAAGTGATGCCGCACTTTATGGTGCACATGATCCCTACCGGTCTTCTGGGACTGATCGTCTCCGCGATTTTGTCGGCGGCCATGAGTACCATAAGCTCGGGAATGAATGCTTCGGCCACGGTATTTACCGAGGACATTTACAAGCGTTATTTCAACCGGGACTCAACAGAAAAGAACAGCCTGAGGGTTCTTTATGTAGCTACGGTGATAGTAGGATTGGTTGGTATGCTTTGCGGAATCGCCATGATAGGGATCAAGAGTCTTTTAGATGTCTGGTGGACCCTCTCCGGAATATTTGCAGGAGGTATGCTTGGATTATTTTTACTCGGCTTAATCAGCAAGAAAGTTACGAATAAAGACGCCCTTACCGGAACTCTGGTGGGAATCCTGGTAATTCTCTGGATGACCTTTTCTTACCTTATACCTGATCAATACAGTTATCTGAAAAATCCTTTGCATGCCAATATGATTATTGTGGTAGGTACTTTATCTATTTTCCTCGCAGGTAACCTATCCCGAAAACTAAGAAAAAAATAAAAAAATGATAGCTAAAAAATTTGTACCTGTAATGCTCACCCCATTCCAGGATGGGAACACTATTGACTATAATGTCCTGGAAGATCTGATTGAGTTCTATCTTGAAGCAGGGGCAGGCGGGCTTTTTGCCAACTGTCTGTCCAGCGAAATGTATGATCTTTCCAAAGAAGAAATGCTGGAATCGGTATCCTTCATTATAGAGAAAGTAAACGGACGGGTACCTGTAGTGGCTACAGGGACTTTCCCGGGCAGCATAGAAGACCAGGCTGCATTTGTGAAAGAAATCTATAGCACCGGGATTGACAGTGTGATAGTGATTACAAGTTTACTGGCCGCTGAAACAGATGCTGAAGAAGTATTTGAGGCCAATGTGAAGCAGCTGCTTGCTTTAACAGGAGACATCCCGCTCGGGTTTTATGAGTGTCCTGTTCCTTATAAGCGGATCTTAAGCGCCGGTTTCCTGGGAGAACTCATCAAGACCGGTCGTATCCGATACCACAAAGACACCTGCCTGGATATTGAAGGGGTGCGGGCCAAGATTGCAGCGGGTAATAATACGGAAGGTTTTGGTCTGTATGACGCATACATGGTCCACGCGGTAGATTCTTTAAAAGCCGGTGCCGCCGGATTGTCATGCATTCAGGGGAATTACTTTCCGGAGCTGGTGGTCTGGCTATGCGATCATTACGATGAAAATTCTGAAGAAGTAGATAAAGTACAGCAGTTTTTTGCTCAGAACATGGCCGTAATGCATGACACGTATCCTGCAAGTGCAAAATACATTTTAAGGAAAAGAGGCTTGGACATCACCCAGGCTTGCCGCAACGGAAGTGAAATAAAGAGCAAATCAGATTACGATGATCTGGATGCTCTTTTCGACAGATTTAATGAACTGGCAGAAGAGATAAACGTAAAAACAGAAAGCCTATGACCCAAAAGTACGCTCTGGATTGAGAGCACAGATTAGTAACAAAACAACATACCTTAAATTAATTCAAAGCAATGAATCGAAATCTAACCAAATTTCAGCTGGCAGTGCTAATGCTGTTGTTTTCGATAACAACCCTGGCACAGGATGTCATTACCGGTAAGGTAACGGATATCAAAACCAAGGATCCCTTGCCCGGAGCCACAATTAAACTGGAGGGAACGTCCTTCGCCACCGTCACTAATCCTGATGGTGAGTATAGCCTGAGTGTGCCCAATCTGAGTGGGAAAATCAGTGTCAGTTACATAGGTTTTTTACCTAAGGTGGTGGATATACAGAACCGGAAAAAAATTGACATAGAGCTTGAAGCCGCAGTTTCTGTGCTGGAAGACGTGGTGGTAATCGGTTACGGAACAGCCAAGAAGAGTGATATCACGGGGTCTGTAGCGAGTATAACAGAGAAAGATTTTAACAAAGGTGTGAATGTTTCCGCCGAACAGCTGATAGCCGGGAAAGTTGCAGGGGTGCAGATCGTTCAGAGCAGCGGGGAGCCTGGCGGAGGTATTACGGTAAACATCCGGGGGATGGGTTCTCTCAATGCCGGTAACTCTCCCCTCTATGTAGTGGATGGTTTTCCTATAGATAACTCTTCTGCAGTAAGCGGAACAGGAGCCAATTTTACAGGTATGCGTACAGCAAGAAACCCGCTGAACTCCATTAACCCGAGTGATATTGCTTCCATAGAGGTACTGAAAGATGCTTCTGCCACTGCCATCTACGGTTCAAGAGGTGCTAACGGGGTTGTTATGATTACTACCAAAAGAGGTAAAGACGGTGGACTGAAAGTTAATTATGATCAGTATTACGGTGTTCAGAACATCATGAATGACATTGACCTGCTGAGCGCCAATGATTACAAGACAGTAATGAACAGCCTGATTGATGCAGGAGCCGGAAGCGCCAATTTAAAGATAGGGGAGTTTTCAGGAGGAACAGACTGGCTGAATCGGATGTATCACAAAAATGCTCCGATCAAAAACCACAATCTTTCATTTTCAGGTGGAAATCAGTCAACAAAATACCATACTTCCCTGAACTACTTCGATCAGGATGGGGTATTGATCAACTCCGGTAATAAAAGATACAGCGGCAGGATCAACCTTGAGCATAACAACAAGAACTTTACATTCGGAACAAACATTACCTCCTCTTATGTGACTGACTCTTATGTGGCCAACGGTATGGATCTGAATGAAAGGGCAGGTATCATTTATGCAGCCATTGCCTATGAACCTACGCTTTCTGTTTTTGATCAGGATAGAAATTATGTTCTGTCGAGGAATATGAACATCGACAATCCGCTGGCCATTGCCAACGGAAAAACATCTCTCTCCAATCTTTACAGGACGCTGGGAACTGTTTATGGTGAAGTTAAATTTCTGAAAGACTTTTCGGCGAGATTAAACCTTGGGGCGGATATGACCTCACAACGCCGCGACACTTATGTCGACAGACAAACCATCGAAGGAAGAGCAAACGGAGGCATTGCCAGTATCCTTTCGGGAACAAACAACAGTTTTCTTTCGGAGTTCACACTAAACTACAAAAAACAGTTTGGTAATCAGAATCTCAACGCTCTGTTTGGTACGACCGCTCAGCAGTTTAACTTCTTCGATGAATCGTCACAGGGAAGTGGTTTCCCATCGGATGCCACAAAAACCGACAACATGAGTCTGGGAGACCCTACTCGTTATATTGTTACCAGCGGGAGGTCAAGAAACAGCCTGTTATCTTACCTGGGAAGAGTAAATTACAACATTGCCGAGAAGTATTTGTTAACCGCCTCTTTGAGGGTTGACGGGTCTTCACGTTTTGGAGAAAATAACAAGTACGGCGTGTTTCCTTCTTTTGCCTTTGCGTGGAGACTTGAAAATGAAGACTTCATAAAAGATCTGGATTACATCACTTCACTGAAACTGAGATCCAGCTGGGGCCAGACCGGAAACCAGGCGATAGGCAACTATCAGTCAATGACCACCTATACGTCCGGGCAGAAAGCCGTAATCGGAAATCAGCAGGTAAGTACAACGACACCTAACAGGGTACCGAATCCCGACCTCAAATGGGAAACATCAGAACAGCTGAACTTCGGACTTGATTTCGGGTTTTACGGAAACAGAATTACAGGTAGCCTGGACTGGTTTACAAAGACCACCAGAGATATGCTGCTGAATCTGCCTATTCCGCGTACTACCGGGTTCTCTACGATGATGACCAACATCGGGTCTGTCAGAAACAGCGGCTTTGAAGTTTTGCTGAACAGCATTAATGTGACAGGACCGCTGAAGTGGGAAACCACCCTGAACATGACCTGGCTGGACAACAAAGTACTTGATCTGGGTGGGATTGATAACATCTTCACCGGAAGTGCGGGAGGAACAGGAAACATAGCCATCATCAAGGAAGGATTGCCGATGTACTCGTTTTACGGATATGTTATTGACGGCGTATGGCAAACAGGAGACGACTTCAGCACTACCAAGGACAATGTAAAACCGGGAGATTTGAAATACAGGGATCTGAACGGAGACAAGGTAGTAAATGCAGATGACCGCCAGGTAATCGGAAGCCCGTTTCCCAACTTTATGGCCTCGCTGACGAATAATTTCAGCTATAAAGGTTTCAATCTTAACATTTTCTTTGACGGAGTATGGGGCTCAAAAATGCTGAACAATAACCTCGTGGATACTTATTTCCCGGCTAACCTGATGAGAAACAGGTTATCTGAGCCATTGCTGAACCGCTGGACTGCGACAAACCCTTCCAATGTTTATCCGTCGTTTATTAACCCGCTTGGACAGGGTAAGAAGGAAGTAAACACCTACACCGTAGAAAATGCGAATTTCCTGAGACTGAATACCGTAAAATTAGGGTATGACTTTACCATCAAAAATTCAGTTGTGAAAGGTCTGGGCCTTTTTGTTACAGGACAAAACCTGGCCATGTGGACGAAATACAAGGGGTATGATCCTTCTATTAATCCCAACGGCGGGGGCGTAAGAATAGATTGGAATGCATTTCCAACAGCCAGAACAATACTATTTGGTGTAAATTTAAACCTGTAAAATCATGAAAAAGACGATAAAATATATACTGTTGGGGGTACTGACAACATCAACCCTGTTTTTAACGGGTTGCAAAGACTTTCTGAAAGAAGAAGTGTTTTCGCAGCTGGCCCCGGAAAATTATCTGAAAACAAAAGAAGGGCTAACTTCGGTTCTTTATGAAACCTATGCCAAGGCGGCCAACATGAATGCTAATAATTCTATTTATGTGCTTGGACCGCAGGAATTTATGACGGACGTTTTATACCAGAGCGGAGACAATGTGGAGGCTACTATACGTAATTTCAGGGAGTTTAACTGGGAGCCGAATATGGATTTCCTCACTCAGAACTGGGACACGTATTATCAATGCATCAGGAATGCCAACATCCTGCTCGAAAACATCCCGACTTCGAACCTCTCTGCCTCGGAAAAAAGCCTTTATGAAGCGGAAGCCCGGTTCCTAAGAGCGGTTAGTTATTACAAGCTGTATTTCTTTTTCGGGACAGTGCCTTTGAGAACCAGCACTACACAGGCATTAAGTCTCCCAAGAGCACCTGAAGAGGAACTCAAACAATTTATTGTCACTGAACTGAAGTTTGCTGTTGAGAATCTGCCTAATCCGGGGGGCGAGCCTCAGAAATACAGAGCTCACAAAGCAGCAGCCTCGGGTTTTCTGTTGAAATTTTATCTTAATACCAAGAACTGGAATGAAGCCAGTACCGTTTCTGCTCAGTTTTTAAGTTCTTATAAAAATTATACTTTGTTTGCTGAATATAAAGACTTGTTTAAAGTCGAGAATGAAAACAACAGCGAGTATATTTGGGTAAGGCCTGCGATACCTTCGGCAGACCGTCTGACAGCCAACAGCTGGAGTAATGTTTCGTTTCCTGATAACTTTAAGTCAGCGCCTGAAGTAGGACTTGTTTTTAAATCAACCTGGCTTAACTGGCCGAATGAATTCAGGATTTATGACAAATTTTATGATACTTTTGAAGCTGCTGATAAAAGAAAGAACCTGATGATCACGTATTACATCAACTCTTCCGACCAGAGAATCGAGCTTCGCGGCAACGACAATATCCGTTCATTCAAATACTGGCCTGATCAGAATCACGTAGGAGCTGCCCACGGAAACGATATCCCTGAAATAAGACTGGCTGATATCCTGCTATCTCGTGCCGAAGCACTTAATGAGATCAGCGGACCAACCGACGAAGCCTTCCAGCTGGTTAACCAGGTGAGGGCCAGAGCCGGGCTTGCTGCCCTGAAGGCAGAAAACTATACCACAAAGGATGCATTCAGAGACATGATACTCCTGGAAAGAGGACATGAATTTTATAATGAAGGGCACAGAAGGATGGATCTGATTCGCACAGGGAAATTCGTTTCGGATGCACAGGCAAGAGGTAAAAATGCTCAGCCCTTTCATGTATTGTTCCCTATTCCGCAGGTGGTGATTGACTCGGATCAGGCTATTAAACAAAACCCCAATTATTAAATTATATGAAAAATTTGAAGAGTAGCATAACACTCATATGGTGTCTTATGGCTGTCTGGACGACGGTACAGGCTCAGGGTGTGCCGGGTGATATCGTTTGCTACGAACCCAGCTCATCTCAGAGATACATAGGCTCACCAAGTCTGGTGACCTTGCCTAACGGAGATTACGTCGCCTCGCATGATTTCTTCGGACCCAAAAGTTCGGAATGGCAGCAGGCTACTTCCCGGATTTATACTTCCAATAATAAGGGGAAAACCTGGCGCTATCTGACTGAAATACACGGAGCATTCTGGAGCTCCTTGTTTGTTCACAGAGGTGATCTCTATCTTCTGGGCCCTGACAGGCATCATGGCACTGTGCTCATCAGGAAGTCGACCGATGGAGGGAAAACCTGGACAGAACCGACCAGCAGGGAAAACGGGGTAGTGCTTGCCGGGGAATTTCACTGCGCTCCCATGCCGGTGGTAGAATACAACGGCCGGCTCTGGAGACCTATGGAAACGGCACACGGACCCGTGTTGCAATGGGGTAAGCGGTATGGAGCTATGGTGATGTCGGCTCCGGTGGATGCCGATCTGACAAATTCAAAATCCTGGCAGGCGAGCGCGCCTATTCTATATGACAGCACTTTCAATAACGGCGATTTTGCGGGCTGGCTCGAAGGCAATTTTGTAGTGGATAAAGACCAGAGAATGTGGAATATGCTCAGAGTGGCTAATAAAAAGTCAGCAGAAGAGAAAGCCGCCATGGTAGCCATAGCTCCTGATGGCAAAACACTGAGTTTTGATCCTGCAACGGGCTTCATCCCTTTTGATGGCGGAAGCAAAAAGTTTGTCATAAAGTACGATACCCTCAGTAAGAAGTACTGGACGCTGGCCAATGTGGTGCCCGAAAAATACCGGAAGCAGTTTCCCGACCGGAATCCTTCCGGGTTCAGGAATGTGCTGATGCTGAAAAGCTCATCAGACCTCAGGAAATGGGACGAAGTAAAAGTTATTCTGGAACACGAAGATGTGATCAACCATGGTTTCCAGTATGTGGACTGGTCGTTTGAAGGTAATGATATTATCGTGCTTTCAAGAACCGCCTACTTTGACGGGAAATCGAATGCCAGAAATAACCATGATGCCAACTATCTCACCTTTCACAGAATAGAGGACTTCAGGAAAATAAAGAATGGTAAGTAGATCTCCCGCGAGATTTACCGGCTTTTAGCGGGATGATGCCTGACTGTTGCATAGGCAATAAATGCAACAGTCGGGTTGATTCCTGTCTCTTTTACAGAGATCAGGATACGCTTGCAAAAAATACATAATCTGTTTTTTAACATTCACCCCTGCAATGAATAATACTGTTTTTCTCCATCGTAAGGTTTTGAAGATATTGCTTCTTTCTTTTGCCGGTTGGGTGACGGCGGTATCTGCAACGGCCCAGAAAAGACCTGAAAAGAAGCCTAATATTATACTTATTAATATAGATGATCTCGGTTACTCGGATCTTAACTGTTACGGAAAGGAGCATGGGGCACAGTTTATTGAAACTCCCAGCATAGATAAACTGGCAAAAGAGTCTATGCTTTTTACCGAGGCTTATGCTGCTGCCCCTTTATGCTCACCGTCAAGGGCTGCCCTGCTTACCGGGAAATCTCCCGCCCGCCTGAAGTTTGAATTTGTGACCAAATTCCCTACGGACGATTTTAAGTGGGAAGACAGCGCCTGGCAGGAAAAATTCAAGGCATTTCCTTTGATACCACCGCCTTACACGTTAAATCTGCCGCTTAAGGAAGTTACCATTGCAGAAATGCTGAAACCGCTTGGATATAAAACCGGCATTATTGGTAAATGGCATGTATCAGCACATAATCAGGTGTATAACGGGTGGGATGAAACCCACGGTCCCCGGCAACAGGGGTTTGACCGGGCGGAAGAAACCTTTGGCGCCTGGAAAGATACCTCTGAAGAGCAGCGGAGGGCTGCCAGGGAGGGCGAATTCATACCGGATGACCTGACAGAAAAGGCCATTTCTTATATAAAAGAAAAACACGATAGTCCTTTTTTCCTTTATGTGAGTCATTATTATGTACACACACCCCTGAATACTGCCCTGAACTGGCTGGTTGAAAAATACAAAGCCAAATCGGAAAAGGCGGGTCTGGGGTACAGCGACAAGCGGATCAGATATGCCGCTTTCGTGGAAACCATGGATCATTACGTGGGACAGCTGTTAAAGGCGGTGGATCAGGCCGGGTTGAGGGATAACACCATGATCGTGTTTACCTCCGACAACGGTGGCATGCCCGAAGTAGCATTTAACAGGCCCTTCAGAGGCAGCAAATGGAATTTATACGAGGGTGGGCTGAGAGTACCGATGCTGATCAGGTATCCTGGTGTGGTAAAAGAAAACTCAAGAAGTGCCGTGCCTGTGATACAAACCGATTTCTTTCCGACGTTTTTTGAACTGGCATCCGGAGAGAAAATCGCACGCCGGGATTTAGATGGTAAGTCAATGATTCCGATCTGGAACGCGGAAAAGAGCGCAGAGCGTGGAAATCGTGCTTTATACTGGCATTTTCCGTATTATCATCCGGAAGGGAATGTGGATAAGGTACGGGATCTGCCCATAGGTATAGAGGATGAGTATATTAGTTTTACCAAACCTCAGTCAGCCATACGAAAAGGTAATTACAAGCTGATATATTTTTTTGAGGAGGAAAGAACAGAGCTGTATGACTTAACGCAAGACATCGCCGAAAAGGCAGATCTCAGTAAAAGTCGCCCGGAGGTAGCAGCAGAAATGAAGAAAGAACTGCTGGGTTATCTAAGCAAAACAGAGGCCCGTTTGCCGAGGAGAAAATAAACATCGCCGGTGAGGCACCTGTTTGGTTTTACCGGATAGAGAGATACTCCTGTAAAGGAAATAAACCAGAATCGTAACCGCAAAAGACAGCTTATGATGTTTCATTTTAACAATCTGAAGAAGAGCCTTTCTCTCTCGTTTGTAGTGTTTATAACAGTAAACCTTTCAGCGCAGCAATTGGCCATTCCTGAACGGGCTACTCCGGGTAAACAGGGTCTGGTAAGTGCTGAACTGGTCTATGAGATGGATGCCAGGCCAACAGCCCAGTGTCATGCTTCAACCATCCTTGAAACCAGGGATGGTCTGATGGTGGCTTTCTTTGCCGGTACCAAAGAGAAACACCAGGATGTGGGTATCAGGGTGGCGCATTATAAAAACGGGAAATGGAGCTGGCCGGTGGAAGTGGTGAACGGGTTTGTATCTGATTCGGTGAAATACCCGACCTGGAATCCGGTTTTATTCCGGCCCAAAGGTGGCCCGATCTATTTATTTTACAAAGTAGGGCCTAATGTTGATACCTGGTGGGGAGCTTACGTTACCTCCTCAGACGAAGGAAAAAGCTGGACAAAACCCGTGGTCATGGGCAAGCATGAAGTCGTAGGAGACCTGCTTGGCCCCGTAAAGAACAAGGCGGTTCAGCTGGTCGACGGCACCATTATTTCCCCCACAAGCCTTGAGAGAAGGGGGACGCCTAACGGGCGCGACTGGCGGATTTATTTTGAGATCAGCAAGGATAATGGTAAAAGCTGGAGGGTTGTGCCACCGATCAATGACGGGGTGGAATACGATGCCATTCAGCCGAGTATACTCGTGCATAAGAATGGAGATCTGCAGATTCTGGCCAGAACCCTTCAGGATGTTCTGGTGACAAGCTGGTCGAAAGACAAAGGAGAAATCTGGTCTCCGCTTGAACCTTCGGGGCTGCCCAATCCCAATTCGGGAACTGACGCTGTTACGCTGAAGGACGGCAGGCATCTGCTGGTGTATAACCATTCCACAAAACAGGGGCCGGAACCTAAGGACAGGAACATACTGAACCTGGCGATTTCAGAAGACGGCAAAAAGTGGAAAGTAGTGACCACACTTGAAAATGAACCTTTATGGGCCGGGTATTCTTATCCGGCGATCATCCAGACCTCAGACGGACTGGTGCACATTACCTATACTTATGGCAGAAAAACCATAAAGCATGTTGTGATTGCTCCTGCGAAGCTGTAAGACTGGACACTGCGTTAATGGAGGTACGGGATCTCTGGTCCCGGAACCACTGATTCTGAAAAGAGAAAACGGGAATAGTATGAAACGTTTTTGGCTTATTGGTCTTGTTTTGTTAAATAGCTGTATGATATCGAATAATAATAACCTGACGGTCTTGCCGGCCGGCCACACATTGCACCATAACGGGGTGTTTTCAAAAGACGGACAATGGATAGTTTTTGATGGAAGAAACGATGATACCAAAATCGGAGAAACATCTACTATTGGAATGGTAAACGTCAGCACGGGAGAAGAGAAGATCATTTACAAAACCAGCAACCAGACCATCCATGGACCAGGTGTGGGGGCGGTGTCTTTCAGCCCGGCAGAAGACAAGGTAATTTTTATTCATGGATTACCGGATGCGAATGCCGAAAAACCCTATGCGATGTCCCGGAGAACGGGCGTTGGAATCGACATCAGGCATCCGGACAGCCCTTTCTTTTACGATGCAAGGGATATTAATTTCCCATATACCCCCGGATCGCTTCGCGGCGGAACACACTCGCATTGCTGGAGTGGGGACGGGCAGCTGATCAGTTTTACTTACAACGATGAATTGGTAGAGGCTAATCTGCGGGTAGTAGGCGTGATGATTCCCATACCCAGGGAAGTGAAGGTAGAGACCGCCGAAGGAAACAATGAAGGGGTCATGTTTTCATCGGTTGTTACCGATGTGGTAAAAGACCCGGTCCCGGGTTCAGACGAAATCAATAAGGCGTTTGATGAGTGCTGGGTAGGGAAAAACGGGTACACCCGTACTTCTGGGGAACACATTCCTTATGCGGTTGCCTTTCAGGGAAACGTCCTGAATAAAGAAGGTAAGCAAATTACGGAACTCTTTGTAGTAGATATTGATCCTGAAAAGATCCTGGCAGATCCGGAAGCGGTTGGCCGGGCAGGTGAGAGGCCCCGTGTGCCCAAAGGCATCCGACAAAGACGAATCACCTTTTCTGAAAAAGGGCTTTCAGACACCCGGCATTGGTTGAGATCAAGCCCCGATGGGAAATTTATTTACGCTCTGGCCAAAGATCCCAATGAGCATAATCAACTGGTTCAGATTGATATCGCCTCAGGAAAGATAACCTTTCTTACGGATAATGACTTCTCCATTGATTATTCCTTTAATCTTAGCAGTGATGGCAGTAAAATAGCTTATGTGGCACAGAATTCAGTGTATATTTTCGACCTGATCAAGGGCGTTTCTGCACGGATACCCAACAAAGAGAAAGGAAAGATCGTAGGAGCCCCCTCATTTTCACCACAGGATCATTTACTGGTTTTTAATCAGTACATGAAAGACCGGAACGGAGACGAATTTTTGCAGATCCGGAAGGTTGTGTTGTCAGAGTGAGTTCTTCTATAAGAATAGCCCCTCCTGTGTTTTTTAACATTATTTTGTCTTGTTTTTTAACCATTAAGAAAGTAAGAACATTAAGGTTTTAGCCTCTTAATGCCCCTTAATGACTTAATGGTTTTTTATTATTCTGTCTTGTTTTTACCATTAAAAGGGGAGAATAGTTAAGCATTTGGCCTCTTATTCTCATTTTTTAGTGGTTTTGTAGTTTTTCTTCTGCCGGCCTGGCGTCTCCTTATATTTCTTCTGTTTTTCCTCTGTCAATACCTTTGAGTTGGCGTGGTTTTGCCTAAATTTGGTGTCCGTCATAAAAGAACTCAAATTCAACCATATGAAATACTTATCCGGCAGTTTACTTGCCTGCTTACTTTCCCTTGGGTCAGTGGCCCAGCAGACCCAGGCCCCGGCTTACCCATTGATCACCCACGATCCTTATTTCAGCATCTGGTCCAATACCGACAAGCTCACCGACCTGCCTACCCGGCACTGGACCGGCACCGACCATTCTCTTACCGGTGTTCTGGAAGTAGATGGAAAGCAATACAGGTTCCTCGGAAACCAGCCTGACGCCTATGAGGCCATTCTTCCTGCCGGAGATGCAGAGCATTACACTGCCCGCTACACCGAAAGCAAACCTGCTGCCGACTGGACTTCCGTCTCTTTTGATGATACCTCCTGGAAAACCGGCCAGGCACCTTTCGGCAATATTGACGGTATCTCCAAAACCCGCTGGGAAAGCCGTGATATCTGGATGCGCAGGACTTTTACCCTGGAGAATACTGACCTCGACGGGGCCCTTCTCAAGCTTCAGTATGACGACGATGTAGAGGTTTTTCTGAACGGAACAAGGATATATACCGCCAATTGCTGTGCCGGAAAGTATAAACTGATCCCTTTGACACCTGAAATGAAATCATTGCTGAAAAAAGGTCGTAACCTGTTCGCTGTTCATGTGGTTAACACCGGAGGCGGTGCCCTTCTTGATGTCGGTATTGTCAGGAAGATCAACCCCGTGGCAGACCCGAATAAGCTCGTGGCTCAGCAGCAGTCGGTACAGGTCACCGCTACCAGCACCTTATACACTTTCACCTGCGGGGCGGTTGCCCTGGACCTTACTTTTACATCACCACTGCTGATGGATGATCTGACGGTTTTGTCACGCCCTGTTTCTTATATCACTGCAGGGGTCAGGGCATTGGACGGGAAGGCACATAAAGTAAAAATAAATCTGACAGCATCTTCAGACATTGCAGTGAATACACCCGCTCAGGAGGTTCAGGCCATACAATATGAGCAGAACGGTCTGAAAATCCTGAAAGCCGGTACTTCCGAACAGCCTGTTCTGAAAAAAAGAGGAGATGACCTGAGGATCGACTGGGGGTATATGTATGTGGCTGTTAAAGCGTCACCTGGCGTAAGTCAGGCGTTCGTAGCAGGAGGGAAAAAAGAAGAACTAAAGCAAATCACCGGTAAAAGCATAGGGCTCAGCACAGAGGTTGATCTCGGACAGGTGGGCGTGAAAACAAAGGAACAGGTGTTTTTGCTGGGTTATGACGACCTTTATTCGATTCAGTATTTTGGTAAAAATCTGTTGCCCTGGTGGAAGGAGGGAGGTTCAACCATTGAAAATGAACTTGCGACAGCCCACAAAACGTATGCGCAGGTCATCAGCAAGTGCAGGGTAGTGGACCGCACCATTTATGAAGACGCGCTCAAAGCCGGGGGAGAAAAGTATGCGAAGCTCTGCGAGCTGGCCTATCGCCAGAGTATATCCGCACATAAGCTGGTAAAAAGTCCCGAGGGGGAGATCCTGTTTTTATCCAAAGAAAACTTCAGCAACGGGTCCATCAATACAGTGGATGTAACCTATCCCTCAGCACCTTTGTTTCTGGTCTATAATCCGGAGTTGCTCAAAGGAATGCTCAACGGGATCTTCTATTACAGTGAAAGCGGTAAATGGACCAAACCTTTTGCCGCTCACGATCTGGGAACTTACCCGTTGGCAAATGGACAGACCTACGGAGAAGATATGCCGGTGGAAGAGTGTGGCAATATGATCATTCTGACGGCCGCTGTTTGCAAAGCAGAAAATAGCATAGGCTATGCCCGTAAACACTGGAACACACTCTCGGTCTGGGCAGATTACCTTAGTAAAAACGGATTTGATCCGGCCAACCAGCTTTGTACCGATGACTTTGCCGGGCACCTGGCCCGCAATGCCAACCTGTCTGTTAAAGCCATCGTGGCTATGGCCGCCTTTGCCGAAATGGCTGACAAGGCGGGAGAAAAAGCTACCGCAGAGAAGTACAGGGCGATGAGCCGGGGCTTTGTAGAAAGCTGGATGGAAATGGCGCGTGACGACGACCATTACGCCCTCACCTTCGACCGGAAAGGAACCTGGAGCCAGAAGTATAACCTGGTATGGGATAAAGTACTGAAGATGCATTATTTCCCCAGGGAAGTTTTTGATACAGAGATAAAATACTACCTGACAAAACAGAATAAATACGGACTTCCGCTGGACAGCCGGAGAGATTATACCAAATCAGACTGGATCATCTGGACCTCTGTTCTTGCCTCTGAAAGGAAGGATTTCGAGGCACTTATCAACCCGGTATACCGCTATGCTACCGAAACAACTTCAAGAGTGCCGCTCAGCGACTGGCATGAAACCAAAGCAGGAACCATGACGGGTTTCCAGGCGAGAAGCGTAGTAGGCGGCTATTTCATGAAGGTTTTGGCAGAAAAAATGAAATGAGAAGATTTTTTGTTTCACAGCAAGCAGAAGTATTTCTCTGCTTGCTGTGCTGACCGGTTTCAGGGCTCGTCCCTGAATTCAAGTATATCGCCTGGCTGACAGTCCAGCACCTTGCAAATAGCTTCCAGCGTACTGAAACGAACGGCTTTTGCCTTACCGGTCTTCAGGATGGAGAGGTTGGCCAGCGTCAGGTCTACCTTTTCGGAAAGTTCATTGAGTGACATCTTCCTTCTGGCCATCATTACATCAAGATTTACAATAATCGGCATGGCTCAGATGGTTAGTTCGTTTTCAGATTGTAATTCTATGCCTCGGTTAAAGACCTGTGCAATAACAAAGATGATACCGCCAAGCAGGATGAATTCACCGGCCCCTCCGATATAATCATTCAGGCCGGAGAAAGAAACTCCTCTTTTGATCAGCCATTTGATATATCCCTCTACGAAAATACTGCTGATGCCGATACCCAGCGCTATTTCACTGATCTTCATGATCAGCTTCGATATTTCAGCACTGAAAGGATGCACCAGGTTGATTTTCAAAAAGATCTGAATAACGTAGTACAGCATTAAAGCTTTCAAAGCCGTCATCAGAATGATAGAGATGACAATGGCACTATAATGCCAGACGCTAAAGCTGTACAGGTCCGACAGATTCAGGCCGGTATGCACATTTTCGGCACCTTCCGGATTCACATAAAGACTGATGATGAATGTAACCGCAACAGTGCCGGTTTTAATACAGGCACCGATAAATGCTACCCAGGTAATAACATTCAGGATTTTGAGAATAGGCTTTGTACTTGATTTCATAACTGATGATTTTAATTTGTGATGCAAATTTAGATAAATATTTATTGAAAAACAATAAATATTTATTATTTTATTTTTGATGTAAAAAAGAAGTAAGTCAACAGTAATGGGTTCAGACCGCAATACTGAAAAAAAAAGACCACCCGACGTTCACCGGGTGGTCTCAGCAAAGGCTTTGGAAGATTATTGCTCTTTGGCCTTATCCAGGAACCGGATAAAGTCTTCAGTACTTACATACCCTACCGGAGGAACAATGGTTTTGCCGTCGGCATCTACAATCACATAATAAGGCTGGGCATTGTTGTTGAATTTGGTAATTTCCAGGTCCATGTTTTTGTCTCCGATGGTGGTTTTAAGTTCCCCGTCATAGGTCGAAGTATAATGCTTTTCTTTAGGGAGTTCTTTTTTGTCATCCACATACAAGGAGGCGATCACAAAATCATTCTTTAACCGTTGAAGTACTTCAGGCTTAGGCCATACGTTTTCTTCCATTTTACGACAATTGGCACAGGCATAGCCGGTAAAATCGATGAGCACGGGCTTATCCGCTTCCCTGGCATGGGCAAGGGCTTCTTCATATTCGTAAAACCCATAAAGACCATGGGGCAAAGCCCGCATTTTATCATTGGCCGGCTGTCCGTCTGAAACGGATGTTGGAAGCGGAGGAAGTATGCCGGAGAGCAGTCCCAGTGGCTTACCGGTTACTCCGGGAAGCATGTAAACCGCAAATCCGAAGAACAAGGCAGAAAAAAGCAGCCTCTGCCAGCCGTATTGTTCTACCTTACTGTCTTTGGAAAACCGCATGAACCCTAAGATATACAATCCGCTTATTACCGCAATCACGATCCAGATGACCAGGAACACATTCCGGTGGATGAGGTTAAGGTGGTAGGCCAGATCAATATTGCTAAGGAATTTCAAAGCCAGGGCGAATTCCAGGAAACCGAATACTACTTTCAGTTCATTGAGCCACCCGCCGGATTTGGGCAGGTCTTTCAACACCTGCGGAAACATGGCCAGTCCGGTAAACACCAGCGCAAAGGGCAGGCCAAAAGCCAGCATACCGTAAAGCGGCTGTAGTACTTCTCCTCCGGCGGCCAGTATAAGCAGCGAGCCCACAAATGGGACGGTACAACTGAAAGAGACAACCACCAGGGTCAGCGCCATAAAGAATATACCTATGAATCCTCCCCTGTCCGACATCCGGTCAATCTTGTTGACGGTTTCGTGAGGAAGTACAATCTCGAAAGCGCCCAGCAAAGAAATGCCGAACAAGATAAAGATGACAAAGAAAACAAGATTGGGAATCCAGTGGGAGCTGATAAAGTTAAGAAAAGGGGCTCCGAAGGCCATCGTTACAAGGCCCATTACCCCAAAAATGGCCATAATGGACAACCCATAAAATACAGCTTTCGAACGTCCGTTCTTTTGTTTCGTAAAGTAGCTGACCGTCATAGGCATGATCGGATAGATACAGGGCATAAAGATAGAGGCAATGCCCGCTCCGAAAGCCAGCAATAAAAACTGCCACAGGCTTTGTGATGAGGTCTCCGGAAGGCCCGGTGCCGGATTTTCAGGGGATGTAACAGTTACCTCTGTATTTTTTGCTGCGGTGTCAGGCACACTGACATCGGAAGATGCCACTTTAAGCGTGTCTTCAGAAGGGGGGGACACTGTCGTCGTAGCAGCCTGGGCCGGAGTAGCCTGAATAGTAAAAGTAAACTTTTCCTTTCCGTTGATACACTTGCCGTCCACGTCGGTACAGGTCTGAAACTCGATCTGACCGGATAGGTTGACGCGCTCTTTCAGAATTTTAACTTTCTGTATGAATACACCCTTCCCCTTAAAATAGGTTATATCAGCGCCCCAGATATCATCAAATTTCTTTTTGGGGTTGACAGGCACGAGTTTTCCGACCGGCTGAAAACCGGCATCAGGGGTAAAAGTAACAGCGGTCACAATCGGCCCGAGATCCGGATCGATATCTGATGAATATAAATACCAGCCGTCTTCTACAGTGGCCGTAAACCGAAGCTCGACGGTTTCTCTTACTGCAGGATGCTCATTGGACGCCTTGAATGACCAGGTGGCCGGCTTTTGGATCTGTGCTTTGGCAGACAGTAAAGTGAAAAAAGAAAGAAGTATCAGCGTATGTCGGAATGTCATAATCATTCGGCTTTTTAGTAATAAACGTATTTGACAGGGCCGGAGTTTATTTGTAGTAAACAAAAAGCTACCTGAAAATATTCCATAACAGGTAGCTCTTTGAAGAAAATTGTCTCGTAGTGCTTACGCTACTTCAGATTCGATGATGTTGATTTTCTGAATTTTATCTCCCTGGCGAATGGCATCCACCGTATCAATGCCCTCCACTACTTTGCCAAAACAGGTGTGATTACGATCCAGGTGGGCTGTATTCTGACGGTTATGGCAGATGAAGAACTGAGAGCCTCCGGTGTTTCTGCCACGGTGGGCCATAGACAACACTCCCCTGTCATGATGCTGGTTTTCTCCTGTCAGCTCACAAGGGATGGTATATCCCGGACCGCCACCACCTGTTCCGCTGGGATCGCCTCCCTGAATCATGAAATTCGGGATGACCCTGTGGAAAGTTACACCATCATAATATCCTTCTTTCGAGAGCTTGATAAAGTTTTCTACAGCTATCGGGGCGTCCTGCTCGTAAAACTCAATAAGCATGGTGCCTTTATCGGTGATCATTTCTGCCTTACGCATAGTTTCTTATCGTTTTGATGAATCAGCCGCAAAGGTAGACAAAATCTCAGAAATTCAGGAAGTCAGTTTCCCGGAAATGTCCGTTAAGTGCGATTCTTGCTTTAGCTCTTTCTATATTTTCTGCCACCGGAAGTATCTTTCTGAGATGCGCAATCAGTATTTCCTGGCGTTCCTTTTCAGAAGAGGTAGTCAGCAGGCTGTACTCTTCTTCAATGGAAAGGCCGGTTTTATGGGCGATCCGGTAACTGAAGGGTTGGTGGGTGCTGCTCAGCAGATCGACAGGCACACTGAGGAGTTTAAAGTACTGTTCAGTCAACTGCAGGAGTTCGGGAGAAACTTCCTCACTGATTTCCTCATGGCCGGCGTAACGGATGTTTCCGGCGGCATAGAGTTTGCCTTCTGCCGGGTTTACAAAATCCATTATCCTGAAAATCCGCAGCCCTTTGGTCCGGATGTCCATCTCTCCGCCCGGATAGGTTCTGACGAGCTTTGTTACCATCATTTCGGTGCCGTATTCCTTCAGGCTGTTGCCGAAATACGCAGGTATGCCGAACGTAGCGTCCTGTTCCAGGCATTCCCCGATCAGTTGCTTATATCGGGGCTCGAAAATCCTGAGGTTAAGATCTTCGTGTGGAAAGACGACCATATTCAGCGGAAAAAGGGGTAACATCAACATAAGCCTGTGCTTTTTGAATATAAAGATAAGCAAATTGTATTATCCTGTAACAGTGAACGGAAGCAGCTATTTTTTCAGGGAGATAAAAATTTACCTCACTTATTCGTATATTTATGAAAATTCATAGGCCAAATGATGTTGATTACATTCCGGAAAACAGTAAAACTCGCAAGAACCGTAAGGTTATCTTTTACCATTTTTATGATGATTCCGCTGATTTCAGTCGCCGGTGATACTACCAACTGGAACAGCAGCCGGGCAGACTCTTTGATTCGTGCCCATCAGACGGCAATAAGGCCGGCGGAAAGCGGGGTTCCGGGAGAGGGCCGGATCAATCCAAAGATCGGCTATTTTTTCCTTTTTGCCTTGTTTGGAGTCGCCGGACTTCTGGGACTTTATCTGGCTGCCTTAATGGCCTTTTTCTCCTATTGGCTCGGGACAGTCCTGATCTTTTTACTGTCGGTATCCAGTCTTGCTCTTGCCATATATTTTCTGAAGAAGGTTTTTCGTAAAGGAGCGGCGAAGAAAAGCTCGTTAAAAACCGCGGAAGAACGCAGAGCAGACTGGCGTAGCTATCTGAAGATCTTTCCCGGTGTTTTTGCCGTTATTTTTGTACTGATTCTCTTGCTTTTAGTAACCATTTTCTGAAAGATAATTGCGCGGGGAATGATATTTATTGGTTAAGTGATATTTAATCATTTACATTTCCTAAATTGGCGCACAATCAATCAACCTTAAAACCTGTAATGAAATTTATAAGACATTTTTGGGGACTGCTTCTGGCATTAGCCCTTATCTACTTGTTCAGCCGTTCTCTCGGAACCGTCCCGCCCCTCGGAAAATTGTTCAGCCCTTTTCAGGGTTTTTTGCAGAATGCAGAACCATCCGGAATATCAGGACCTGAGGGGTTTGATCTGAAAGGACTCAAAGGAGAAGTCGTTGTCAGATACGATGATAATGCCGTGCCACATATTTTCGCCGGTAATGATGAAGATCTCTATTTTGCCCAGGGGTATGTGATTGCCAGTGACAGGCTCTGGCAGATGGAGTTTTATACGCTTGTTTCCTCAGGGAGACTGACCGAAGTAGTGGGAGAACTTGCCCTGGAATATGACCGCTATAACCGCAGGTCAGGCATGGCGCGCTCAGCGGCAATCATTGCTGAAAATCTGAAGAGCAACCCCGAAGCCAGCAAAATTCTGAATTCCTATACAGCCGGAGTAAACGCCTATATTGCTCAACTCGACTACAGCCGCCTGCCGGTAGAGTATAAGATACTGAATTACCGTCCGGAACCCTGGAGTCCTTACAAAACCATCCTGATGCTGATGAACATGCGCAATACCCTGAGCGGCGGGAGTAATGATTACCGAGTGACCAACGTAGCGGCCAGGTACGGTATGGATGTGATCAGGGACCTTTATCCTGATTATCCGGTGGAAGAATCGCCGATTATTCCATCCGGGACGAAGTGGGATTTTACCCCTGTGCCGGTGCCCGCTGTTCCCGGGAAAATCATGGAGCTTCCTGAAAAAAATGAAGTGGCATTGCATGTCCCCGAGCCCCGCCCGGAAATCGGTAGTAACAACTGGGCCGTCGGCGGGTCAAAGTCAGCCACAGGGTTGCCCATACTGGCCAACGACCCTCACCTGGGCCTCACGCTACCATCCATCTGGTATCAGATGCAGCTTTCTGCTCCGGGAGTGAATGTTTACGGAGTAGCTCTGCCGGGCGCTCCCGGTATCATCATCGGTTTTAACAAAGACGTGGCCTGGGGGGTGACCAACGTCGGCTCGGATGTGATGGACTTTTACAAGATCCGATTTAAAGACAACACCCGGTCGGAATACTGGTACAATGGCGCGTGGAAGCCGGTGGAGCGGCGTATCGAAACCTTTATCCTCAAGGGTGGAAAAGTATTGACCGACACGGTGCTGATGACTCATCATGGCCCTGTGATTTATCAGGAAGATAAAGAAACGAACTTCAATAAAAACGCACCTGCCGGTCATGCCATGCGATGGCTCACCAATGAGACCGACGGGGCTGACCTGCTGACTTTTCATTACCTCAACAGGGCCGCTGACTATGAAGATTACAGGAAGGCTCTGCAATGGTATACTGCGCCGCCTCAGAACTTTATTTTTTCCAGCAACAAGGATGAGATAGCCATCACTCCCAATGGAAAATTTCCGTTGAAATGGAAAGAGCTGGGCAAGTTTCTGCTTGACGGCTCATTGCCTGAACATGAATGGCAGGGATGGATTCCTCAGGAGCAAAACCCAACCGTAAAAAATCCTCCCAGGGGATTTGTAAGTTCTGCTAACCAGTTTTCAACAGATCCGACTTATCCTTACTACCTGGGCTGGAAGTTTGCTCCGGCCGAAAGGGGAATAAGAATCAACGAAAGGCTGACGGCGATGACAGCGGCTACTACTGACAGCCTGAGGATGTTGCAGAATGACAATTTCAATATTGCGGCCCGCCGTATTCTGCCGGTTCTGCTGGCGTCACTGAGGAAAAATCCCGAAGTGATAAAACTGCAGGGTTTTAGTATTCTTGAAAAATGGAATAGGCAGAATGATGCCGGAGAAATCGGAGCAACAATTTTCGAAACCTGGCGCGACGAACTGGCTTTCCAGATATGGGATGATGAGTTCCCCCAGGATCAGAAGATGCTGTATCCCAGCGAAGACCGGACATTCGAACTGTTGAAGAAAGAGCCGGCATCCCGCTGGTTTGATAAGACCACCACTCCGGAGAAAGTAGAAACGATGGATGACGTGGTGAGCATGAGCTTCAAAGCCACTCTCGACAGCCTTACCCGTCGTCACGGGCCCATGAGCCAGGAAAAATGGGCCTGGAGCAAAGTAAAAAACACCGGTATCAAACACCTTGTGCCGGCATTCAGATCTTTCAGCAGAACCAACATTGAAAACGGTGGAGGAAAGGGTATCGTCAATGCCACAACTTCCTCTACAGGACCTTCATGGAGAATGGTGGTAGAGATGGACAAAGAATGGCCCAGAGGCTACGGACTTTATCCCGGCGGACAATCCGGTAACCCCGGTAGCCGCTACTACGACAATATGATTGATAAATGGGCCAAAGGAGAGCTGAATTCCCTGCTTTTCTTTAAGTCACTGGATGATCAGTCTGACAAAACCCAAAAAAGAATGATTCTGAAACCCGGAAAATAAAATATTATGGCATACTTACTTATTCTCGTGTTGGGAGGCATAGCCTCATTATTCGGACCCTGGTGGGTCATTGCACCGGTTTGTTTCGCCGTCAGCTGGTGGAAATGTAAAAAGGGAGGGCAGGCATTCGGTATTTCAGCCCTGGCTGTCGTTACTTTGTGGCTGGGCTATTCTTTTTACCTGCATAGCGCAGCCTCGGTTGACTTTTCAGCGCGTGTGGCAGGCATTTTTACCGGTAGTATCCCGGCACTTCAGAATGCCCCGGGAATCGCCGTTGTTTTGGTCATAGCCGGGCTGGTTTCCGGGCTGGTGGGAGGATTTTCCGGGCTGGCCGGTGTCCAGATCCGAAAATTCTTCAAAGCCTGAAAGAAAGGATTTTTAAATAAACTATTATTATTCATATCTTTGTCGCTCGATTTGAGAAAAATAAATTACTATCATTAATGAAAAAAATCAGTGTTCTGTTTCTGGGGTTGGCGGTAGCGGCTTTCAGTTGCAATAAGTCGGCAGAAAAAGGAAGCGCCTCATCCGGACAACCTTCGGGAAGAATTGTTTATGTCAATACGGATACTCTTCTGAATAATTACGAATATTATAAGGACGTAGTAAAGGAGTTTGAAAATAAAAGGTTCTCCCTGGAGAACGAGCTTCAGAGAAGAGGTCAGTCTTTTCAGAATGAAGTAGCATTGTTCCAACGCCGTATTCAGGCGGGCGGAATGACCCAGGAGCAGGCACAGACAACCCAGCTTCAGCTTCAGAAAAAAGAGCAGGATATCATGCTTTATCGTGATAATGCGGCCAATAACCTCGGGGTTGAACAAGCCAAAAAGACGGATGAGTTGCTTAACAACATTCAGGAATACCTGAAAAACTACAACAAGTCTGACAGCTATGATATGGTAATTGGCTACTCTAAAGGGGGTGGTGTATTGTACGCCAAAGAAGACCTGGACATCACTCAGGAAGTACTGAAAGGCCTGAATGAGGAGTACAGTAAAAACAAGGGTAAAATCAAAGCTGATTCTACTTCGAAGAAATAATCTGGAAAAGATAATAGCAGGAGGCGCGGCTGTCGTTACAGTCGTGCCTCTTCTTTTTTATGTAAACGCAGAAAAATAATCCGGCAGAAGATTATTTCGGATAAACAGCAAAGCTTCCAGGTCCTCTGCCAGGATGTCACAGGATGGGTATCAGGTCTGTTACAGAAGGAAATATGCCGACAAAACTGCCCCGATGATTCAATAACAAGACCCATGTTCTGTCATTCAAAACGTTCCACAAGCAATATTCATTCATTCATTCAATCAATCATTCATTCATTCATTCATTCATTCTCTCATTCTATCTATCATTCATTCTCTCATTCAATCATTCTCTCATTTAACACCGTCACATAACTCCGGCAGGCACCAGGGTCTGAAACAGTGGTAACAGGTATCCGGGGAGTCCTGTCATTTTCAAAACGTATGTGTGCGAAAAATGAAAGATGATCTATTGAAGAATACTCTTTTGACGGGGTTGCTCAGTATATTACTATTTTTTGTCCGGAAAGTTTAATTAAATCTGATATTCTGTTTATATTTGGTACGTTTTGCGTGATCAGCCTGTTGACAGGCATTTATCATTTTAAACTTACGCCAAAGTACTCAATATCAACTATGGAACTTTCAGACAAAGAAATCGCCCCGCTGTCCAGTATCGAAGACTGGGAAGAAGATGTCATCAGCCGTTATCCGGAACCGGACACCAAATCCAAGGAAGATTACAGGAATTACGATAACCCCGGAAGAGATACCGTGAGGGAGTTTTACCGGCTCAATCATAAATACCAGACGTATGACTTTGTAAAGCAAAAGCAGGCGGAGTTTCTTGGTTTTAATAAGACCGAAATGCCCATTTGGGACGCTTTCGAATTTCTGAATACCCTGGTTGATGACTCAGATCCGGATACTTCTCTGGATCAGTGGCAGCACCTGTTGCAGACTTCAGAAGCCATTCGTGCGGATGGTCATCCTGACTGGTTTGTGCTGACGGGCTTGTTGCATGATATGGGTAAGGTTCTCTGCCTGTTTGGTGAGCCTCAATGGGCTGTTGTGGGCGATACCTTTCCTGTGGGTTGCAAGCACGCGGATACCATTGTATATCCGGAATTCTTTGAAGATAATCCGGATTCCAAAGATGAAAAATATAACACAAAATATGGTGTTTACGAACCTAACTGCGGTCTGAGGAACGTGGATATGTCGTGGGGACATGATGAATATCTGTATCAGATGGTAAAAGATCATCTGCCTGAACCGGCGCTTTATATGATCCGTTATCATTCGTTCTATGCTCAGCACCGTGAGAATGCCTATGATCACCTGATGGACGACCATGACAGGGAAATGTTTGAGTGGGTTAAGAAATTCAATCCTTATGATTTGTATTCCAAATTACCCACCCCTCCGGATACGGAGGCATTGAGACCCTATTATAAAGCATTGGTTGCCAAGTATCTGCCACCGACCCTCAAGTTCTGATGTGGCAGGATACTGAAGATGAGAAAAGCCTCCCTGATTTCAGAGAGGCTTTTCTTTTATATGATACAGCGTCAGAAGATCAGTCGTCTCTGCGACCAAGGAAAATCATCAGGTAGTAGGCCAGGTTGGCAATGGCGCCCAAAGCACCAACCACGTAAGTCATAGCAGCCCATTTAAGCGCATCCTTAGCCATGGCATGCTCACGCTGATTCACCACATTGCGCACTTCCATCCACTTCAATGCCCTGTTGCTGGCATCAAACTCGACCGGAAGAGTAATCAGGGCAAATGCGGCAATTGCTGCGTTGGCAGCAATAAGAACAAGGAGTATTGTGTTACCCATGGCACTTCCCTGGGTGATCAGGTAGAAGCCCCCCATAAAGAGGAACATGTTGGCCATGCTCATTACTTTAGAAGCCACATTGACAGCAGGAACCAGTGCAGAGCGCATCCTGAGCGCCGCATAGGCTGTAGCGTGCTGAACCGCATGGCCGCATTCATGGGCAGCTACTGCCGCCGCCGCCGCGCTTCTGCCATGAAAGACATCGCCGCTAAGATTGACGGTTTTGTCAAGAGGGTTATAGTGGTCAGTCAGCTGACCTTCCACCTGGGTAATTTTTACATCATATATGCCATTGTCATTCAACATCTTTTGTGCAATTTCAGCACCGCTGAGTCCGTTTGACAGGCCTACCTTTGAATATGCCTGAAATTTACTTTTCAGACGGCTTGATACCAGCCATCCGATGGCCATGAAGACAATGCTTATTAAAATGATTCCGTTCATTGTTACTTTCTGTTTTATAATTTGTGTAAAATAGATGTCTTTGAAATATAAACAAAGTTAGCCCCTCCTAGGTTCGTGCAGGCCTTTTCTGTTCTTTGCCGGCCAGAAAACTAAGCAGCAGGGCGATGAGTCCGAAAACCAGAATAAACAGAAGGCCCTGCATGGTATGAAGAAAAGTGGCCAGTGTGATGCCTTCCTGCTGACTGAGTCCATAGAGCATAACGATCTTTCCTACAAGAAAATGAAAACTGCCTATACCCCCTACAGTAGGTGCTGCCATGCCTATGCTTCCCATGACAAGTATGGTCAGTATACCCAGGAATCCCAGTGAGCCGGAACCTGGCAGAGAAATGTAAAGCAAATAGGTAACCCAATAATAGGATGCCCAGAGAAGAATAGTAACGAGGATAAAAGCAAAGGGATTCTTTAACTTTCTGACGCTGCTGAAGCCGTTCCACAAGCCACCCGCTATTTCAGCCAGTTTTTTTATCAACGGATTTTTTTCAAGCTTCGCCCAGTTCTTCCGTACCAGGTAGAACAGCAGAAGCCCGAGCAGAAGGGATAGCCCGGCCAGCAGTATGAGAGTGGTGGTATTACGTAGTTTATCGCCGAAAACCTCCGAAAAAAGCCCTTGTAACCTGTTAAACTCAAGCAGGAGCGTAAGTCCGATAAGCATAAGTAATACAACTACGTCAATGACCCTTTCTGCAATGACCGCTCCGAATGATTTCTCAAAAGGGATGTCTTCCAGTTTCTGAAGACTGGCCGAACGGGCAAATTCTCCTGCTCTTGGGAGAGCCAGATTGGTCAGGTAGCCTACCAGTACAGCCAGAGAGGTCCGGTAAACAGAAGGCTTGTAACCCATGGGTTCAAGCATGAGTTTCCACCGGTAGGCCCGCAGAATATGCGATATGAGCGCCAGCAGTGCGGCTGCAGAAACCAGCAGGTAGTTGGCATCTTTAAAATTCTGCCACAAAGACCCCAGATCGATGTCTTTAAACACCCAGTAGAGCAGGGCCAGTCCTGCTATTACGGGTATTATGTATTTGAGATTGTTTTTCAAGTGGAGAGAGTTTAGAGAGGTATTATCTTACGATCCGGTTGTTTTCATCTGGAAATATAACCACAGGCTTGTGTTCGGCGGCTTCTTCGGGCGTCATCCAGGCGTAGGAAATAATGATCACAATATCTCCGGGCTGGGCTTTACGTGCGGCAGCACCATTCAGGCATATAATCCCCGAACCTCTCCTGCCTTTGATGGCGTATGTTTCGATGCGTTCGCCGTTGTTATTATTGACAATCTGCACTCTTTCGTTTTCTCTTATGCCTGCTGCCTCCAGTAATTCTTCATCAATAGTAATGCTGCCAACGTAATTAAGCTCTGCCTGAGTGACTTTTACCCTGTGAATTTTGGATTTGAATATATTGATAAGCATTTCTGTACCTGCTGATTTTGTGCAAAATTACGATGGATTTCTGAAAACACAAGGAATGAAAGGATGAGTGGTCAGAAGACTCCACGCGCCCGGAGCAATGTACACAGGCTGCCGGCGAAGAACAGCAGGCAGCAAACGTTTACCGGCCAGAGAACAATTATCCCGATTGGATGCTGTCCGGCGCCCGGAATGTTCGCAAACAGGCGTATTTTAAGTGTTTTTCAGACACTTAATTGGGAAGGTAAATCTTGTTTTTGTCACATTTTTTAAAGGATCATTCTGGTACTTTTTCGTCTTTTTCTGACTTTTTTCTGTCCTTTAGACAGAGGGTGGGCGGCAGTAATAAGAGATAACTTAATGTCTTCTTAACATGGACTTAACATGACAGGCGGGGCTCCTGCCTAATTTTGTGCCGTAATCAGAGGCATTTTGCGCGATGGGTACAGCTTTTTATCGGTTTTGACTGAAAGGAAGCAGGGAGGAAAACAGGGAAGGACACTTTGGGTGACCCGTGGATTTCTGACTCGGAAAGCCTTATTGAAAATGTTATATTTTTTATTTGAAACATATAATATTTATATTTGCTTCAACCAAGTATCCGTAAAAGCAAAGCCGTTCTTTGGTGTGATTTGCTTTTTGGGGAATAAAAACCAGTATGAAACCAAATGTTAAAAACCTGTTATGAAAAGAAAACTGCAAGCAGAAACCGGGAAATGAGAAGGCGCATTCTCGGGTATGTGGCCCCAGCGGGCATGTCTTTGTAAGCGATTAATGGTACTAAAACAAGCAAAAAATGAAAAGAAAATTACCAAAGAAGGGGAAGATCGTGCCGATGTTCCCAAAGTTTGTTGTCCATGGGTTTCTGACGGCTCTTTTGATAGCCATCAGTCACATGACCTATGCCGGAGTTGACATTACTGTTACAGGTAAGGTCACCGACGCCCAGTCGGGCGATGTCATTCCCGGAGTAAGTGTTTTACTCAGGGGATCTACCAAAGGAGCGGTTACGGATGCCAGCGGTGTTTATTCTATAGCGGTGCCTGATTCAAAGGCGGTGCTGGTATTCAGCTATGTAGGATATGCTACCCAGGAAGTTACTGTGGGTAATCAGACTACTGTGAATGTAAAGCTGAGTTCAGATGCACGGGCGCTGAATGAAATTGTAGTGGTAGGTTATGGTACATCCAAGAAGAGCGACCTCACCGGAGCAGTAAAATCTGTTAAAAGCGAAGAGTTTAATAAAGGGATCATCAACTCTCCCGAACAATTGCTTCAGGGCAAAGTGGCCGGGGTGAATGTCACCTCTGCGAGTGGAGAGCCAGGCGGAGCCCAGGGCATCACCATCCGTGGGCCCGGTGGTGTTCGTACAGGAAGTACCCCTCTTTTTGTAGTAGACGGACTGGCCCTGGATAATTCCGGTACAGGCGGAGCAGCTAACCCCCTTAACTTCCTGAATCCCCAGGATATTGAGTCTATCGATGTATTGAAAGATGCTTCAGCCACGGCGATCTACGGTTCAAGAGGTGCTAACGGGGTAGTTTTGATTACCACCAAGAAAGGTAAGGCGGGTACTTCCTCTCTTAATTACTCAGGTAGCTTCGGGTTGTCAACCCTGGCCAGAGCCCTTCCTGTGTATTCTGCCGATGAGTACCGTAAGAAAGTAGTAGAGCTGGGAGGAACACTTGAGGACCTGAAAGGAAATACAGACTGGCAGAAGGAGATTACCCGGACAGCCAATACTTGGAATCACAATCTTACTTTAGGTGGCGGAGCGGATAAGCTTACTTACTATGCCTCTTTTGGTATTCAGAAACAGGAGGGTATCCTGAAAAATAACAACATGGATCGTTATACCGGAAGGATTAACGTGAACCAGAAGTTCCTTAATGACCGCCTTAATGTGGATGTCAACCTGACAGCCACAAATACTGCTAACCTGAGGCCGCCTATTGGAAGCATGATCGGTAATGCCATTTCAACAAACCCGACCTACCCGGCCTATGCTGCTGACGGAACGCCGGCCACTTATCCGAACCTGGTGAACCCGTTGATCAGCCTGCGTCTGGAGAAAGACCTTACCAAAACCAACAGGGTAATGGGAAATATCTCCCCTTCATTCAAGATTACCAATGACCTCATTTACAAGCTGAATTTTGGTATTGACAACTCGTCATCGGTAAGGGATATTCAGTCGCTGGCCAATGCCGTGCCTTTGCAGGACGGAAGGCTGGAGACCACGATCGGCGCCAATAACAACAGTCTGATAGAAAATTACCTGACTTACAGCAAAACATTTGGCAAACACAGCATTGCAGCGCTTGCAGGACATTCCTACCAGAAGTTCTTTATCCAGAGCCGCTGGTCAAGTGTGAATAAATTTCCGATCACAGACATTGAGCCGATTTATAATCCGGGACTCGGCCAGGAGCTCACGCTGGCTAACAACAAGCCGGGCGGATATGCTGTCAGAAATGAACTTCAGTCATTCTTCTCCAGAGTGAATTACCAGTTTAACGACAGGTACCTGGTAACCGCTACCGTACGTGCCGACGGCTCGTCCAAATTCGGTGATAATAACAAGTATGGGGTGTTCCCTTCCTTTTCACTGGGCTGGAGAATCTCCGAAGAAGAATTCCTGAAGTCGGTTCCGGGAATCAGCGAACTGAAATTCAGAGCAGGATGGGGACAAACCGGTAACCAGGAAATTCCTTCGAAAATCACTCAGCCGCTTTTTACTTCTGTAGTGTCAGGCAGTACTTCTTATCCATTATATGAAGGAGCTTATCCTGCGGGTACCACTTATACCAGGCTGGCAAACCCGGATATCCAGTGGGAGGTTTCAACGCAAACCAACCTCGGTCTCGATTTCGGATTTTTCAACGGCGCACTGACCGGTTCGGTTGACTATTTCAATAAAGTGTCTAACAATATTCTGCTGGAGGTGATCCCTTCTGATCCGGTGCAACCTGCAGGAACTTTCTGGACCAATGTCAAAGACATGACCATTACCAACCAGGGTGTGGAGGTAGAACTGAATTTCCGCAGAAGAACCACCTCAGGACTTACGTATGAAGTAGGTGGAAATGTAACCTTCATGGATAACATCGTTAAAAACTCACCTTACTCCGTTATTCCTTCAGGAAGTGCTTCAGGGTCAGGACTTACTTCAGCTACCATTAACGGTTACCTGAGCGGCCAGCCTATCGGTACGTTTTTCCTTAAAGATCACATCGGGTTTGATGACAAGGGAATCAGCACGTATCGTGATGTAAACGGTGACGGCATCATCACTGACAATGACAGGGTGGCTGTAGGAACCGCTCTTCCAAGCCTTATTTACAGCTTCCGTGGTAGTATCGGTTTCAAGGGCTTCGATCTGATAGCCAACTTCAACGGCGTAAGTGGTAACAAGATATATGACAACACGGCCAATTCAAACTTCTACAAGCTGAGGTTGTCAAAAGGTATCAACACCACTCCGGAGGCAGTAGCCTATCCGAACGAATCGGTTAACAATGCCGCACCGGTGTCGTCAAGATTCCTTAAAGACGGAGCGTATCTGAGGTTAAATAACCTGGCCCTGGGCTATACATTCAACACCCGTTCTATGGGTATTGATAAATGGATATCGGGACTGAGGTTGTCGGTAACCGGACAAAATCTCTTCGTGGCTACCAAATATGACGGATATGATCCGGAAGTAAATACAGACAGGACCATCAATGGTATCTCGTCTTATGGTATCGATTACCTGAGCTATCCGAAAGCCCGCTCTGTAATATTTGGTTTGAATCTAACATTTTAATCTGGCTGGAAAAATGAAAAAGAAAAGCATTATATTATTTCTTATTGCGTCCGCTTTATTTGCGGAAAGTTGTACTGATCTGAAGGAAGAAATTCTGGATGAGACCCAGGCTACCAAGCTGACAGACAAACAGGCGGCTGATGGGATCATTGCTCCGGTGTATGCCCGTATGCCTGACCTTTTTAATCATACCAATTATTTTGCTCTGCAGGAGATCTCCACCGACGAGGCTATTCTGCCTTACCGCGGAGGTACCGACTGGGGTGACAATGGTATTTACCTGGCTATGCATGCCCATACCTATCAGAGTACCGATCCTAACATCAGGAATACCTGGAATTTCATTCTTCAGGGGATCTCAAGGTCTATCACCGCATTGAATACGCTTCCCAACCTGAAGGATGGTTCGGTGAAAACGTATCTGGCCGAAGCCAGGGCGATGAGGGCTTATTACAACATGCTGGCGCTCGATCTTTTCGGAATGGCCTTCGTAAAGGATGATCTGGGAGCAACTTCGAAAATCATCAGGGGAGAAGAGGCATTTCAGTATATTAAGAATGAACTGGTGGCTGCCGAGCCTAACCTTGAAGCTACAGTAGGCCCTGGTCGTGTAACGAAGGGGGCCGCATGGGGACTCCTGGCAAGGCTTTATCTTAATGCTGCGGTGTATCGTGACATTTATGCTGCCAGTTTTACCTTCAAGTCTGAAGATATGGATAAGGTGATCGAATACTGTGATAAGATTATCTCTTCAGGGCAGTATCAGTTATCTGCCGATTACTTTTCGCTCTTCAATGACGATAATCACGGTAATAAGGAGCTTATCTTTGCACTGGATCAGAGAGCGGATCTTAATGGTCACAACCGTCTTGCCTATTTTTCTCTTTCAGGTGACCAGTTCCCGCTTCCTGCCTATCCCAATGCCAACGGAACGGATGGCCCGGGTATAACCTCTGATTTTTATCAGACCTGGGTAAGTGCCTATGGCGCTCAGGACCCGAGTGTGGATCCAAGGTTTTACAAAGAGAACCTGTCAACCTACAGCAACCAGGCTGATACCTGTATCGCTGCTGATAAATTCAATATTAACAGGGGTATTCTCCGTGGTCAGCAGTATGGTCTGATCCGTCGTAACGGTGTTTTCCTGAAATGTGCGGACGGCAGAATGAAAGTGGGTAAACTCTATAACGATACCCGTAACAGACCGACAGCCCCGGTTATTTTCACTGAGAAGATCGATTTTACGACCACCGGAAGTGATTACAGCACCGGATACCGTGTAGAAAAATATGAATTCAGCAAGAAGTCTGTCAGCGGCCGTAACTTTGGGGAAGCAGATATTGTCTTCATTCGTCTGGCAGATATTTATCTGATGAGAGCCGAAGCCAGGCTGCGGAAAAGTAATGATGCTGCAGGAGCCCTGGCCGACGTGAACATTGTCAGAGCTTCAAGAACAGCCTCTACTCCTCCGCCTGCTTTGAGAGAGATGTCACTTGATCTTTTGTTCCGTGAGCGCGGATTCGAATTTTACTGGGAAATGCTGAGAAGGCCGGATATGATCCGCTTTGGTAAATATGAAGGAACCTGGACTGAAAAGACCAATAATGACAGGCAAAAGAGAATTTTCCCTGTCCCTCAGACTGCTATTGACGGGGCATCAAACCTGCCTGGTTATCTGAAGCAGAATCAGGGATATTGATCTGATATAGGCTGAAAAGCGGGCTGCCTGGTTTACGGGTAGTCCGCTTTTTTGGTTTTGAATGAATCAATGATAGAATGATAGAATGATAGAATGATGGAATGATAGAATGATGGAATGATAGAATGATGGAATGATGGAGTGATGGAATGATGGAGTGATAGAATGATGGATCGGATAGAATGATAGAATGATGGAATGATAGAATGATGGAATGATAGAATGATGGAATGAT